>Ga0183095_10216_pt2 | contig 228519 bp, 197 predicted proteins | sample BioMet4_FD_130346 | JGI IMG/M metagenome (GOLD analysis project Ga0183095, IMG submission 130346) | Microbial communities from bioreactor (seeded with sewage sludge) at LBNL, California, USA - Biofuel metagenome 4 (v2) (version 3) | ecosystem: Engineered > Bioreactor > Anaerobic > Unclassified ...
TGTAAACGGTAAATCATATGTGTATAAAAAATCAATGCCACCGGCTGATCCGATGGCATATTTAATACTCGTTATTCTGATGTTTTCCGCTTTTCCAGCTTACAGGTTTCCTGCACTTTTTCTGACCATGGGAGCAGGTCTTCCAGGAACTCAAGGCCTTTGTCATCCATATGCTTTGGTATCTCTTCAAGCAGCAGCCTGAAATATTCATACGGCTTGAGACTGTTCTCCTTTGCCGTCTCAGCGATGCTGTATATCATTGCACTGTCGGCGGCACCATTCATGGTATCTATCATATGCCAGTTGTGTTTGCCTACGCAGAAACTCCTGATGGACCTCTCAGCCGCGTTGTTGTCGAGCGGTATGTCAGGATCGTCAAGGAACGCCATCAGATATTTTTTCTGGTTCAGCATGTAATCAAGGGCTTTTCCGATATTGCTTCCTTTGGTCACATCCTGTCTGTGCTCTTCGGCCCATACAAAGAACGCCTCTACGCTGCTGCGTATGGTCAGATTTCTTTCCTTTGCACGCTTATCCGGAGAAAGATCAGTCAGCTGATTGTCCAGATGATATATATTGGATATCTGAGAGACTGCATATTCCGAAAGCGTGTACTTTGGTTTCTTTTTATCGCTTCCGCTGGCACTCTTTATGATATCGGCGAATTTGCGCCTTGCATGAGCCCAGCATCCGGCCACAGTTATGTCTTCGGGCCAGTCGGTCTCGAGCTTATGATAAGAAGCATATCCGTCGCTCACTATGACGCCTTTGAAACCATTCACGAAATCCTTGAGTTCATCCGTGTTCCTGGTCCTGCAGTATCTGTATACCACTGCCGGTCTGTCATCTCTGACATTGCTCCTGTATACCCACATGTAGCTTTTGCTCCCTGCTTTTCTTCCGTCTCTGTTCACAAGGACAGGCGTCTCGTCTGCATGGATAACATGGTGAGACCGTATGTCTCTGCAGAGCCTGTCGTATATCAGCGACAGGTATCTTTCTGAAAGCTTCATCATCCATCCTGCCATGACCTGCCTTGAAAGATGCATTTCCCGTCTTTCAAATTCCTTCTCAAGCCGGTAAAGCGGTATCGAATTCACATACTTGGCATTCATTATGCCCGCTGCAAGTGACGGGGTGGCGATGCTCCTTTCAAGGAGCTCTGCCGGATGATCCGCACGGACTATCAGGTGTCCCTTCCGGCCGCAGTATACTGCGACGTGATGCTCTGTCACTTCAAATTCAGCCGGATGATAATCAAGCTTGCGGTAGACCTCGTCCTCGAGCCGGTCATATCCGCCGTCGAAAAGTTCATTGAGCTTTTCTTCCGTAAGAGTATGCTCTTCTATCCTTGCCGGTATCCCTTTAAGATCTTCATCGCGTTTGCCTTTCGGCCTTCTTCTGATATGCGCAGGGATCACCTGATCCATGTCAGGCTCGACCGTTTCCTCTGTTACTGTCGCTTCGGCTTCATTGAACACCAGAGCCATCTGCCCGTCAAGCACATCTTTCTCACTGCTGCGTCCAAACTGCTTCAGCGAGGCAGCCTTGATCTGATCTGTGAGAACATCCAGTTTCTGCTCTATGATATTGATCTGGTCTTTCTGTGCTTTGATCTCGTTCTGTTGAGCCATGATCTCTTCCCGCTGAGATATGATGGTCTCTACCAGCTTCTCAGGGCTCATATTATTCAGTTCTTCTCTTGTCAGTTCTTTGTTTTCCATATGTATATTATACCATTTTTGATATAACAAAAAAAGCCATTTTTCAACATTTTCATGGCTTTTTTACTGGTTTTTCAATGGTCAGAGCGTGTGCTTCGCCTTCACGCTTTTTACTGCTTTTTTCTGATATATCGAAAGCCCTTCCATGAGCCATCTGTACTGCTGGCTGCTCATTGACATAACTTCATGAACATTTCGCGGCCACTGATATCTTCCGCTTTCAAGGCGCTTGTAGAGAAGAAGGAAACCGTCTCCTTCCCATAGAAGGCCTTTTATCCGGTCTGCCTTCCTTCCGCAGAAAAGAAACAGCGTGCGTTCAGTAAAGGGATCCATCCCGAACTCGTGCTGCACTGCAGCGGCAAGTCCGTCGATGCCATAACGCAGATCTGTATAGCCGCAGGCTATATATATCCTTTGGATCTTATCAGTATCCAGATCATTCAGCACGCGTAAGCACCTCCAGTACCATTTTCAGATGCGCAGGAAGGACTCCGTTATTGAGCTCTACTGTTGCATTCTCGAATTTTATGACCATCGTCGGCATGCCGAGGCTGCTGTCCTGTGCATTTTTCATCACATCCGCCGGGAGTTCAGCGAATGCAGGCGGCGGCAGCGACGGATCAGTTTCACCGATGCTTTCAGACACCTTGTCCCTTACCCGCTTGCATCTGTGCTCGAACGTCTTCAGGCTTATGCCGCGCAGTTCGCACCACTGCGCCTGGGTCAGGCCGCTGTTTTGACACTCCGCCATATCAGCAGCCCATCTTGTCAGTCTCATACGCTCCTTGATTTCCATTTATCCTGCCCTCTTTTCCATATACTAAAACCCCTAAAAACCCTGGATTTCCCTTAAGGGTATTTTAGGGGCTGTGCAACCTGACTTCAAGACACATATGATTTACCGTTTACGTTAGTATTAATGTAGATAGCCCGGAGCTTAAATTAATAGAAGTTCTGGTTTTGGCTATAGTTTGGTCACTTGGTCTTTTTTCTGTCTGGAATTTAGCGAAAGATGTCATAAAACATCTACAGAATAGGGACAATAATTATTCATGGAGCACTTTAGAAAAAGGTGGAGTTCTTTTACAGTTATTATCCGTTCCTGTGATACTTATTATTGATATGATCTTTTTAGCACAGTCATTTAATGTGATAGCGTATCTCTTTCTAATGTGGTGCCCCAGAATAATAATAATTGGAGTTCTTCTCTACGTGGGAAGAAAAATTTATCATTTAGGGAATCACGTGTTGGGTGTTGCTAATATTTTTTGGGGATTCGCATTAATACTTTACTTTCTCAGTTTGTCTTTTTTATAACAGAAAAATAAGCCCTCTTAACGAAAAGGGGACAACGCCTTTATTATTTAACAGCAAAGCATTCAAAGGTGACAACGGATCAACTGATTTAACTATTCCTAAAATTATAATTTTGGGAATAGTTAAATATACAAATAAGAAATAGGACCCCCGGGATATGAAAAATCCTCAAAGTGCTGCACTCCAGACATTCTGAGGATTTATTCAAATAATATGAGGCTCTATTTTGCGATTTAAGCGATTTTAATTAATGCGTATGATATCTCGGTCGATGGATTTAATCCCTTTTTCTGGCACCTGGCCTTTCTGATCGATAAAATGGTTTTAATATACCGGAACCAGGATTTTCTGACCGGTCGTCAGCTGATCTGCTGAAATGTCATTTGTCTGACAGATATCATATACGACCTGACGAACATCTTTATTTGTAGGTTTGTATTCGCTGGCTATATTCCATAATGTGTCGCCGGATTTAACCTCCACGCAGTTATACTGATTCATGGACGTACTGTTGGCAGTATTATTGCCTATAGCTGTTCCTACTGTAGTTACAAGACACAGGATCATGATAACCATGAAAACTGTAAATCTGATCTTTGATGTGATTTTATATTTTTTCATCTTTCTCACCTCTTGAAACATTTGTTCGTGTCATTATAATAACAGAATATATGTTCGCTGTCAAGAGAAAAATAAACATTTGTTCGCAATATTTGCTCGTTTTGTTCTTTATGAAATTTTGTTGTAAATGTTGTCCAGGATACCCGTCAGACGTTTACGGTAGATGAAGCAGAAGATCAGGATCACTGTGCATACTGCGGCTATGATGATCATGCCTGTATAACTTTTCTGCATGTACATGACGCCGAAAAGCAGACTTCCGCACATGGCCGGAATCCGCCCTACTGTTGAAATTATTAGGAAAGGCTTGAATTTCATATTGGAAACTCCGGCCGCGTAGCATACCAGATCTTTTGGCAGACCAGGTATAAGATATATTAGAAACACAATTATGTATGCCCTTTCGCTGTTGAGCCGCTCGATGAAATACTGCATCTTTTCTCCCCCGAAGAACAGGTGCATGGCATCACGGCCCAGGAAGCGCGCAAGAAAATACGTGATGGTGGTGCCTATCATGGCTCCGATTATGGAGTATACCAGGCCGGGAACAAAACCGAACAGGAAACCTGCGGCGAACTGGAAGACCTGGCCCGGCAGTACGCTTATCACGATCTGCAGTATCTGGACAGCCATGTATACCAGAGCGCTCCGGGCTTCATATCTTTTCAGATAACTGACTACGTCGTCAAATGATTTGAAGCTGCTGATGACGTCCTGTCTGAATATCAGTATATATGCAGGAATGCCTATTACTATGGCTATCAGTATCAGAAACTTGACGATGGTAAGTATTTTTTTCCATTTATATGCTCTTTTATTTATCTCATTTCCCATAGATCCACCTCTAAAAACCCCTGAGTAAACCTTTGTTCAATAATGTGTTCAACGACATCAAAACCCCTAATTTTGAATGTTCATATGTAAGGCCGCCCTGGAAATAGACGGTGTAAGGCTCTCTGATCGGCGCGTCTGCGCTGAGTTCTATGGATGAGCCCTGAACAAAGGCACCTGCAGCCATTACGACGGGATCTTCATATCCGGGCATATCCCACGGTTCCGGAGTGACAAAGGAGTCAACCGGAGCAGCTGCCTGGACGCCCTCGCAGAAAGCCACTACAGCTTCCGGAGAACCGAGTTTTACAGCCTGAATGATATCGCTTCTCGTATCGGATACCTCCGGACATATTTCATATCCCAGCTTTTCATAGGAACGTCCACAGAGAACAGCACCTTTGAGCGCGCCGTTCACCACCTTTGGAGCGGTGAAAAGTCCCTGCAGGACTGCTCGGGTCTGGCCGAAAGTCAACCCGCATTCACCGCCTATGCCTGGACATGTCATGCGGTAGGATATCTTTTCTATAAGGTCTGAACGTCCGCAGACGTAGCCGCCTGAAAGAGCGAGACCGCCGCCGGGATTCTTGATGAGAGATCCGGCAAGTACATCTATTCCAACGTCTGTAGGCTCCTGAATGTCCAGAAATTCACCATAGCAGTTATCTGCCATGCAGATGATCGACGGATCGATGGAATGAACAAAGTCAGCCGTTTTTCTGATCTGTTCAATGGTTACGGCTTTGCGCCAGCTGTATCCGGTCGCCCGCTGTATGCAAACCATCCTGGTTTTGCTGCTGATTACTCTGCCCAGGTTTTCAAGATCAATTTCTCCACCTTGAAGCAGTTCCACCTGCTTATAGTTTACCATAAAATCTTTTAGTGAACCTTTGCCTTCTCCGCGAATGCCGATGACTTCTTCAAGGGTGTCGTAAGGTCTTCCCGTACAGTAGATCATTTCATCACCTGGGCGAAGTATCCCCATGAGAGTGACTGCCAGCGCATGAGTGCCGTTTACAATTGTAGGTCTTACCAGCGCCGCTTCTGTGTGGAAAATGTCTGCATATACCCTTTCCACGGCGTCACGTCCGGCATCGTCGTATCCGTAGCCCGTGTTCCAGCCGAAGTGTGTGTCTGAGATGCGGTTTTTACGGAAAGCAGCCAGGACCTTATACTGGTTGAATGTCATGATTTCGTCCAGTTCATCAAAGCGGGTTTTCACATCCTGCTCGCTCTGACTGACCATATCTACTATGCGGCTGTCTATGTTAAAATCATCGATAAGTAATTCTCTTGTGTTCATATATTGACGTCCTCCTCAAAGACTGTGATTTCTCCTTTATTTCCGCTGCGTTTCTGTGACTCCGCCAGGATTATTGCCGTGAACATCAGCGCGCAGCCTATATATTCTTTTTTAGTAAAGTGTTCGTTATAATAAAGCATTCCGGAAAACAGCGAGAACAGAGTTTCGCTGCTTAGGAGCACTGTGGCTCTCGAAGACTCCACATATTTCTGACCTATCATCTGGAAAGTATACCCTATGGCGCATATCCCAAGGCCGGCGTACAGGATCGGTATGAGACCCAGCTGGATATCGTTCCATGTGGTGGTCTCAAAGATGAGTGAGCCAGGTATGCATATAAGCCCTGTTGCCAGGAACTGAAAGGCGGTGAACTTTACGGCATCCGCCTGCTTTGCAAAATGCTCCATTGTATATACAAAGAAAGTGCAGGATACTGCCGCTATGAGCATGAAACCGTCGCCTTTGTTCAGCATGCCGAAGCCTTCACTGAGACTCAGAAAATAAAAACCCGCTACGGCTATGATGGCTGCCAGCCAGATGCGGACGCCGATCTTTCTGCGGAGTATGACAACACCGGCAATTGGCGTAAGTATCACGTAAAGTCCTGTTATAAATCCGGCCTTGCCAACGGTGGTCAGCGGCAGTCCATATTGCTGAGCCAGCACGCCAATGACCAGATTGATACCGCTTATGAAACATCCGGGAAGCATCTGCCTGAGAGTAAGCTCTGATTTCCTTTGTTCATCGGATTTATGTTTTTCAAGTATGTAGACCACAGGAAGCAGCGCAAGTCCGCCAAGGATGAACCTTATGGCGGTAAATGTCAATGGTCCAAGGTTGTTCATTCCGGCCTTCTGTGCCACCAGTCCGCTTCCGTAAATGAAGGCAGCCAGCAGCAGCAGAATGTCGCCCTTGATGCCGTTAGATCTTATCTTTGTCATGGGTATCTCCTTCGGTTTCTGCCCGCTCTGTCTCCCATTCCATGTCATGGACCAGATCCCGCTTGACGTTGGCCTTGTGCTTGGCATAGAGCTGGGTTGTGGTCACCTGTTCATGATCCAGCAGTGCGGCCACATCGTATATGGAATTGCCGCGGCCTATGAGGCTGGTTGCGGCTGTAGCCCTGAGTTTATGCGGGCTGTAGCCCGACTTTCTGGATGTTTTCATGGCTATGGACGTGTATTTCTTGACCAGCTGACGTATCTGCCTGTCGGTCATGCGTCTGCCCTGAAGTGACAGGAACAAAGCGTCCTTGTGTTCCTGCTCCAGTTCGCTGTCAGCGGCTCTCTCGTGGTTTATATAATCGTTGATGACCATGGTCACCGAGTTGTTCATGGGCATTATGGATTCTTTGCCTCGTTTCCTGTAAATCTTGAATTCTCCGCGGCTGAAGTTGAAGGATGAAATGTTCAGCTGCTGGAGTTCTGAAAGTCTCAGCCCGTAAGTGAGGAACAAAATCAGTATTGCTTTGTCCCTTTTCTTGGTTTTTTCCCAGTAGGAACGCTCGTGGCCGGTCAGTCCTGTGCCTGTGGTGACGGCGTCCAGCATTATCATGACCTCATCATCCTGAAGGGCCTTGATTTCCTGTTCTCCTGCTTTGGGCACCTTGATCGGGTCAAAGCCGTCGGTGATGTTTCTTGATACCAGTTCATCTCTGTACAGCTGCTTGAACATAACTGAAACAGAAGATTTTTTCCGGGCCAGAGCCTTGTTGTGATTTTCATATACGGTTATGTTCTTGTCTGTTTCCACCTTGTATTTTCTGCAGTAATCCAGATACATGTTGACGTCGATCGCCTTAACTGAATCCAGTTCCTTCAGGGTAATACTGTCGATGGTATCACCTTTTATCAGATCGGTTTCATCGATAAGATAGCTGAAAAAGAACCTGATATCGTGAAGATATGCAAGTCTGGTCATAGGCAGAACATTGCCTTTCAGGTACACGAAAAAGCTTCTCAGAAACCGCGGCATCTGGGATTCAAGTTCCTCACATTCCTCATCGATGTCATTCTCTTTTTCGACGATGTTGTCAGGCTTGTCACTTTTATTGTGTATCCTTACAGTTTTTCGTTCAGCCATATAAAGATATCCTCCTTACAAACTCCTTCGCTTTCATATCCTGAAATATCGAACCACTTCATGTCCCTGTAACGCCTGAACCACGTCATCTGGCGCTTGGCAAGATGTCTGGTGTTGCGTTTTGTCAGACGAACGGCTTCGTCCATCGGGTATTCACCGTTTAGAGAGCCGATGATTTCTTTGTAGCCGATTCCCTTCATGGAAATATCACTGTCGCTTAGTCCCATGTCAAGAAGTCCCCGCACTTCATCGACCAGACCGTTTTCCATGAGAATATCCACACGCCTGTTTATTCTATCATAAAGCTCTTCACGGTTTCTTTCAAGTCCTATCAGCACAGTCTCGTAATCCCGGGTCGGAACGGGGCCGGTCGCGAAATCTCTGACTCTGTCGCCGGCTTCCGCCGCTTCTATGGCGCGGACAACCTTTTTCAGATTGTTGGGATGTATGCGGTCTGCAGCAGCCGGATCCAGGGTCTGCAGCATATCATACACATACATGACGCCATGTTCTTCCGCCAGCGAGAACAGTTGTTCTCTGCGTTCAGTGTCTCCCGGAGGGGCGCTGAAATCCATATCGTAAAGCAGCGCATTGAGGTAAAGCCCGGTCCCCCCTGCTATCACAGGGATCATGCCCTTTTCCATGATTTCACTTATGGCTGCTTTTGCCATTTCCTGGTATTTTACCACTGAAAACGGTTCTCTGGGATCGATCTCATCCACCAGATAGTGTTTTACCTGAGCCTGTTCTTTACTGGTGGGTTTGGCGCTGCCTATATCCATGAATTTGTATAGCTGCATGGAATCACAGGAAACTATCTCCCCTCCCTCACGCAGAGCTATATCTATGGCAAATGAAGTTTTACCGACGGCCGTGGGGCCGCATACCACTATTATCTTCTTCATTTCAGACTCTCTTGAACATCTTTTCTATATCATATATGGAAAACCTGACAAAGGTAGGCCTTCCGTGTGGACATGAAAACGGATTCCTGCACTGTCTGAGTTCGTCTATAAGAGCCCTGATCTCCGGGTCTGACAGATGATCATGCGCTTTGACAGCGCTCTTGCATGAACGGGTTATAAGTTTGTCGATGACTACTTTATTACCGAGATCATCACCATCACCGACGTTTTCAAGGTAATATCTGACGAAATCCTCCGCCTCAGAGATCTCCATGAACTGAGGTATCTCCTTGATGATGTATGAATTAGGACCGAATTCCTCCATTGTATAACCCATATCGTTCAGAGCGTCCAGCCAGGTGTACCGGTTTTCACTGACAGAAAGCGGCACGTCAATGACTATAGGAGTCAGAATTGGCTGCTTCATCTTTTTTTCAGCCATATACTCTCCAACAAGTTTTTCATAGAATATACGTTCGTGAGCTGCGTGCTGGTCAAGAAGATAGAAGCTGCCTTTGTCCACGCAAGTTATATAGGTGTCAAAGATGCAGCCTGTGATTTCAAGATCGTTGAAGTCGAATGGTCTGTTGGTGCATTCATCTATATCCAGCCGCGCTCTCTGGTCGATCTCCGGCTCGCTGCTCGTCTGCTCAGACTTTAATGTCGGTAGTTTCACATTGTCGGTGACTTCCGTCTGCTGACGCATATTTGACAATATATGTTTTATGTCTACCTGTTCCTGAGGCTCAGGGTTTTCTTCTTTGTTTATTCTTTCAGGACGAACAAAATAATCGCCGGCCTGTACCACCGCCTCTCTGGTACCAAGTGAATCTTTCACAGCCTCCCTGACAGCGTCTATTATCGCTTTGTCGTCATGAAAGCGTATCTCGCGCTTGTTCGGGTGTATGTTGACATCGACGACCGCGGGATCTGTTGTTACCAGAATAAAAGTCACCGGATAACGTCCCTCGAAGAGTCTCTCTTTATAACCTTCAGATACTCCTCTTTCCATGATTTTGCTCTTTACTACTCTGCCGTTGACGAAGAAAATCTGATCACGTCTTGTGGTCCTTGTAAGCGAAGGCCTTGAAATACAGCCTTTTACGGCATATCCGCCGGCCGTGTAGTTCACGTCGACGAGTTCTTCGAATTCGCGCTGCCGGTACACGCTCATGATGGTCTTTTTTAAATCACCGTCACCGCTGGTAGCAAAGAGTATGGTCCCGTTGTTGGTCAGCTGGAAGCGTATGCTGCTGTAAGCGATGGCTATCTCAGAAATCAGGTCAATGATCATTCCGCTTTCCGCTGAATCGGACTTGAGGAACTGCCTTCTGGCCGGCGTGTTATAAAACAGATCGGTGACGATGACAGTTGTGCCGTCAGGGCATCCTATACCAGTATTTTCAACAGTTTCACCGCCATGGATAATGACGCGCCTGCCGGTCTTGCTGTCATGCGTCTTGGTGATCAGCGTGGTCCTGGTGACAGCTGCTATGCTGGCCAGTGCTTCACCGCGAAATCCCAGACTCCTGATGGAATACAGGTCGCCCACCGTTTCTATCTTGCTGGTGGCATGACGAAGAAAAGCGGTCTCGGCTTCATCCGCCGGTATGCCGCAGCCGTTGTCGGTGACCCTGATAAAGGTCTTGCCGCCGTTCTTTATTTCCACAGCTATGGAATCGGCGCCGGAATCTATTGAATTTTCAACAAGCTCCTTGACTATTGAGATGGGGCGTTCGATCACTTCTCCTGCCGCTATCTTGTCGGAGATGTTTTTTTCCAGTACTTTAATCATCTATAAGATCCTTTAAATCCTCAAGTATTTTTATGGCCTGTGATGGTGTTATTTCCATAAGATCCAGTTTTTTCAGCTCTTCCACAGCAGGATTCGGCCCCGGTGCGAACAGGGAAAGCTGCTGCTCCTCCTGGCTCTCTTCGTTTTCAGAACTGGAGAATGCTGAGGTGACTGAACCTCTGGCGCCGTCGCTTTCAAGACGCCTGAGTTTGTCCTCCGCATTGTTCAAAAGCCTGGATGGTACTCCGGCGAGCCTGGCAACGTGAATGCCGTAGCTTCTGCTGGCCGATCCGGGCACTATTTTGTGCAGGAAGACTATGTTGCCGTTTTCATCTGAAACATCTACGTTCAGGTTTCTGACTCCCGGTATCTCGTCCTCAAGCACAGTCATCTCGTGGTAATGAGTGGCAAAAAGGCTCCTGATGTGTCTGCTTTCGTTGCAGAGGTATTCCACTGCGGCCCAGGCTATTGAGAGTCCGTCATAGGTGCTGGTGCCTCGTCCTATCTCGTCCAGTATTATCAGACTTCTTTCCTTGGAGTTCCTCAGTATATATGCAAGTTCACTCATTTCCACATAGAAGGTGGACTGTCCCTGAGACAGGTTGTCCGACGCGCCTATACGGGTGAATATCCTGTCAACTACGCCGATAACGGCTTTTTCTGCCGGAACAAAGCATCCTGCCTGGGCCATGAGCACGATAAGCGCTGTCTGTCTCATGTAGGTGGATTTACCGGACATGTTGGGGCCTGTAATTATCAGCATACTGGAGTCGCTGTCATTGAGATAGGTGTCGTTGGACACGAAAAGCCCCTGCTCGGTGGTCTGTTCAATGACGGGATGTCTCCCCTTTTCTATTTCCAGAACCATACTGTCATTTACCGTTGGTCTGACATAACCCAGACTGGTGCTTACTCTGGCAAAAGAACAAAGAACGTCGATCACCGCAATGGCCTGAGATGTCTGCTGGATCTGCGCGATGAACGCTTCAATGGCAGTTCTGACACCTGTGAAGATGTCATATTCCATCTGGTTTATCTTTGTTTCAGCATTCAGAACGATGGCTTCCATCTCCTTAAGCTTGGGTGTGATGTAGCGCTCGGCTCCCACCAGCGTCTGCTTTCTAATGTAATCGTCAGGCGCCATATCCACGTTGGAACGGCTTATCTCGATATAATAACCGAAAACTTTGTTATAACCGACCTTGAGATTTCTGATGCCGGTGCGTTCTTTTTCCGTATTTTCCAGACCGGCGATCCACTGCTTGGCATCACTGATGGATAGCTTCAGTTCATCAAGCTCTTTGGAACATCCGTCTCTGATCACGCCGCCGTCCTTGATGGTAAACGGCGGATCTTCGGTTATGGATTCATCGATTAGTTCATATACCTGATCCAGATTGCATATATCACCGGAAAGCTTCCTGAGCAGACCACTGGATGCATATTCCAGATCGTTTCTTATATCCGGCAGTATGCCGATGGAATTGCGCAGGGCGATGAGATCCTTGCCGTTGGCGTTGCCGGAGGCAATGCGTCCGGTAAGCCGCTCAAAATCATATACGTGTTTCAGCGACTCGGTGATGTTGTTCATCAGCACCGGCTGGTCTACGAGCTCTGCGACGGCATCAAGCCTGTCGTTGATTTCAGAAGAAGCGTTGAGGGGTTCCCTCAGCCACTGCTTCAGCTTTCTCGCGCCCATGGCAGTACTTGTTTTGTCAAGCACCCACAGCAGTGAGCCCTGGGTACGTTTATCGAATAATGTCTCTGTGATCTCCAGGTTCCTTATGGTCGCCCTGTCAAGAGACATGTGGTTTCCTATTTCATAGAACTGGCAGCGTGTGATCTGCTTAAGGCTCTGCTTCTGAGTCTCCAGAAGATATGCCAGCAGTGTGCCCATGGAAAGGATACAGAGTTCCCTGCCGTCGATTCCCAGTGCAGTCATTGAAATGCTGCCGAATTGGGCCGAAATCGACGTTTTCGCGGCTTTTGGCGAATAATATGAGCTGGGCATTGAATGAACAAAAGCATCGGTGAGCGCCTTGATTTCATCTCCATCACAAAAAGCGGCAGATCCTTCGTTGAGCAAGATCTCCTTGGGATTGATTTTTACCAGTTCGTTTGTAAGGTCTTCCATAATGTTGGCACCGGTCAGCTTTTCAGTTGTATAGAGCTCTCCTGTGGATATATCACAGTATGAAACAGACATGCCTTCTCTGTCCAGATAAACCGAAGCAAGGTAGTTGTTCTCATTTTCCTTGAGCATGGCATTGGATGTCACAGTGCCCGGCGTCACTATCTGTATGACGCCGCGTTTTACCATGCCCTTGGTAGTGGCCGGGTCTTCCAGCTGTTCGCATATAGCCACCTTATAGCCCATTTTTACAAGCTTTTCAATATAAGAATCTGCGGCATGGAACGGGACTCCACACATGGGAGCCCGCTCTTCCAGGCCGCAGTTTTTTCCGGTTAGAGTCAGCTCAAGCAGGCGTGATACTAGCTTGGCGTCATCAAAAAACATTTCATAGAAGTCCCCAAGTCTAAAGAACAAGATGCAGTCTTGATACTGATCTTTTATTCCCTTATATTGTTCCATCATAGGGGATAACTTCATATTGTTTATTTTGCCTCCAGATCATTATTTTCCGAGTTTTTTATTATATGCTTCGATTCCGAGTTTGATCAGCTGAGTTCCTCTTCTCATATCCTTCTGGTTCAGAACGTATGCTATACGCATCTCATCCTTGCCCAGACCCGGAGTTGCATAGAATCCGGCAGCTGGAGCGAACATCACTGTTTCTCCGTTATCTTCGAATTCAGTAAGCAGGAACATCAGGAAATCTTCAACATCATCTACAGGAAGCTTGGCAGTCAGATAGAATGCTCCGCCAGGCTTCTGGCAAACTACGCCAGGTATCTTCATCAGTTCTTCGTAAACCACGTCTCTTCTGCCGCAGTACTCAGCTTTTACTTCATCATAGTATGATTTAGGCATTCTGAACAAAGCGGCTGCTCCGACCTGGTCAACAGTGGAAACGCAGAGTCTGCCCTGGGCGATCTTCATCATTCCATCGTTGAACTCTTTGTTCTTGCAGATGGCAAATCCGATTCTTGCTCCGCAGGCTGAATATCTCTTGGACACAGAGTCGATGATGATCACTCTGTCTGCGTATTCAGGAAGCATCCCGAATGATACCATTTCTCTGCCGTCATAAACGAATTCTCTGTAGACTTCGTCTGCGATGATCCACAGATCGTGAGCCTTGGCGATCTCGCCTATGAGTTTCATTTCATCCAGTGTAAGAACTGTACCTGTGGGGTTGCCCGGGTTCAGACAGCAGATGGCTCTTGTCTTAGGTGTGATGCATGCTTCGATCTGCTCTTTGTTGGCATAGTGATAGCCTTCCTCGGTCTTGGTTGTGATAGGAACGACTTTTCCGCCGGCAGCAGTTGCGAAGGTATGATAGTTCGTGTAGAAAGGTTCTGGAATCAGAACTTCCTCGCCTTCGTTGAGTATAGTCAGGAAGGTCATGTTCAGAGCTTCTGAACCGCCTGTTGTGACCATGATGTCTTCAGGTGAGAAATCCATGTCGTAGCCCTTGAAGTACTCGCATACCGCATCGCGTAGATCGTTGATACCACCGGACTCAGCATAAGCTATTACTTTTTTGTCATAAGCTCTGATCGCATCCATGAAACATTCAGGTGTTTCAACGTCAGGCTGTCCGATATTCAAGTGATATACCTTCTTGCCCTCAGCCTCAGCTTTAAAGCCAAACGGATTGAATCTTCTGATCGGTGAGAACTGCATCGATTCTACTTTGTTTGATAATTTCATTTCTCTCAGTCTCCTTTTTTAATAAAATCTTTACTTTAACTCTTCGTGTGAGCTTTTAACGACTGTTTGTATACAAGATAAATTATAACGCAAATTTTGGTTTTTGCCAACATATAAAAGAAATTCTATGTTACCTTTTGCGCCTTTAACTGGAGAGAATGTCAGACCGTAAGGATATAATCCGTTTTCTTCGGCATATCCTACGCATTTTTCCACCACTTCCAGGTGGACCCCGGTATCGCGCACGATGCCGTTTTTGCCTACCTGCTCACGCCCTGCCTCAAACTGAGGTTTGACCAGGCAGACCATGGTGCCCTCTTCGGAAAGCAGTTCAGCGGCTATGGGCAGGATCAGTTTCAATGATATGAAAGAAACATCGATGCTTATAAAATCAGCGGGTTCTTTTACCAGTGACGGATCCAGGTACCTGACGTTGCATTTTTCTATGTTGACTACCCGCGGGTCGGTACGCAGTTTCCAGGCCAGCTGTCCATAGCCTACATCTATGGAGTAGACTTTGCAGGCGCCGTTCTGCAGCATGCAGTCGGTAAAACCGCCGGTAGAAGCGCCTATATCGACGCATACCTTATCTTTCAGGTCGATGCCGAACTCCTCTATGGATTTTTCCAGCTTGAAGCCTCCCCTGCTTACATATGGGCACGCGTCTTCTTTGACCATTATCTCTGAATCTACGTCTATTTTGCTGCCGGCCTTGTCGCTTCTCTGTCCATCGACAAAGACGACTCCGGCCATTATGGAAGCCTTGGCTCTTTCTCTGGATTCAAAAAATCCCTTTTCGACCAAAAGCACATCAAGCCTTTCCTTCAAACCGTTCACTTATCCTTTCCGCTATGGATGCTCCGTCCAGGCCGTACTTTCTGTACAGGTCATCGCAGGAGCCATGTTCAATATACTGATCAGGCCATCCCAGGTTCATCACATTGATGGAAGCCGGCACGATGGACTTGATCCTCTCGCCAAACCCGCCTGAAACGACGCCGTCTTCCAGGGTTACGATGTTTCTGCAGTGACTGCTGATAGCTGACATATCGAGCGGTTTTACCACCCGTACATCCACTATGCCAGTCGATATGCCGCGACGTGTCAGGATATCACGTGCTGCTGCGGCTTTGTCCAGCATGGATCCGCAGGCCCAGATATCAACGTCCGTACCGCTGAAGAGGCGTTTGCTGTGACCGTCAAATTCATTGAGTTCATCAGGATCGTATGCACAGCCGCCGCGTGGATATCTTATGGCAACGGGTCCGTACTGCCTGAAGGCATATTCCATCATGGCTGCAAGCTGATTTCCGTCGGCAGGCGTCAATATGGTGATGCCTGGTATTGATGACAGATAACTGATATCAAAGAGGCCGTGATGGGTCTCACCGTCCGCTCCTACGATGCCGGCCCTGTCTATTGCAAACACTACCGGCAGTTCCTGGATGCACACATCCTCGATGATCTGATCGTAACCGCGCTGCAGAAATGATGAATAGATGGCTACAAGCGGCTTCATCCCCGCCTTGGCCAGTCCCGCGGCAAAGGTTACCGCGTGCGCTTCGGCGATTCCGACATCAAAATACCTGCTTGGAAATCTTTCGGCAAATCCGCCAAGTCCCGTAGCTGTGCCCATTGCCGCGGTAATGGCGACTATATCGTCATTGCGTTCGGCTATGTCGACCAGGGTCCTGCCCATTATTTTGGAATATGTAGTGCCTGAAGGTTTCTTAGGGACTCCGGTCTCAGGATCGAACGGACCTATGCCATGAAATTTGTTCGGATCGATTTCAGCATTTTTGTAGCCCTTGCCTTTTTTAGTTATTACGTGCACTATTACCGGACCCTTCACGTTTTCAGCCTGCTCCAGCGACTCGATAATCGACTGTATGTCGTGTCCGTCGACGGGACCGAGATAAGTGAAACCAAGTTCTTCAAAGAGAACTCCTCCTGACACCATGGCGTATTTCACCCAGTCCTTGGCGCCGGATAGGCCGCTCTCGATGCTGTTGCCTATCACAGGTATGCTGTTGAGCATGTTTTTCAGACGCTTTTTGGCGTTCAGATATTTATCAGAAGTACGTAGTTTGCCGAGGTGATGAGACATACCGCCAATATTCTTTGAGATGGACATGCCGTTGTCATTGAGTACTATAATAACGTTTGACTTGGAGGCACCGATATTGTTGAGTGCCTCATAAGCCATGCCTCCTGTAAGTGAACCGTCTCCAATCACTGCTACGACTTTGTTGTTTTCATGTCTGATATCCCTGGCGGCAGCCATTCCTGCCGCTGCAGACAGCGATGTGCTGGAATGTCCTGTATCGTAGGCATCATAAACACTGTCCCTTGATTTAGGAAATCCGCTCATGCCGCCGGTCTGCCTGAGAGTATCAAAGCCTTCTGCACGTCCCGTCAGGATCTTATGCACGTACGACTGATGTCCCACGTCCCAGATTATCTTATCCTCAGGGCAGTTGAAAACACGGTGAAGTGCTATGGTAAGCTCCACCACTCCAAGATTCGAGGCCAGGTGACCGCCTGTCATCGATACTTTTTCAACGAGAAAATCTCTGATAGAGTATGTGAGCAGTTCCAGTTCTTCATCGGACATCGTCTTCAGATCTTCAGGAAAATTATATTGTGTGAGTTCTCTTTTCATCAATAAGCCTCTTTATTTAGTTCTTTTCTCCAGTTTAAGCACCAGATCGCGGAAAAACTCCGCGTTATCATAGTATTCGGCTATAGCCTCTACCGCATTTTCTGTCAGCTGATGGAGTTTTTCCAGAGAAGCGTCCATGCCGTTCAGGGCTACATAGGTAAGTTTTTCATGTTCTGCGTCCTCACCGGTCTGTTTGCCCATTTCTGCAGCGTTGCCTTTGACATCCAGGATATCATCGGCTATCTGATATGCCAGTCCCAGATTTTCCGCGTAACAGGTCATGGATTTCATCATTTCATCGTCGGCGCCGCCTATATAAAGTCCCGCTTCGACGGCACTTACAATAAGCGCACCCGTTTTGTTCAGATGGATATATTCCAGCACTTCATTGGAACACTGTTTGTGTTCCGCCTCGATGTCGGCCACCTGCCCCGCCACCATACCGCAGACTCCGGCGCCCTTGGCAATGGCATACGCGGCGTTGATGCGCTTTTTCAGCTCCGGCAGATTATCAAAGTACAGAAACATGTCTCTGTACATTATTTCAAAGGCTGTATTAAGGAGTCCGTCCCCGGCCAGGGTAGCTATACCAGCTCCGTAAACCTTGTGGTTTGTAGGAATTCCTCTTCTGAGATCGTCATTATCCATGGCGGGCAGATCGTCGTGGATCAGTGAATATGTCTGTATGTATTCCATGGCGCTGGCATAAGCCAGTGCATCCAGAGATTTGCCCCCCGCGAACTCGCAGGACGCCAGAAGCAGTACGGATCTCAGTCGTTTTCCCCCTGCTGTCAGACTGTATTTCATAGATTCAAACAAAGGACTGCTCAGATTGTTTATGTTGGGTATGAAGTCAAGCAGATGCTCATCTACCATCTTTTTGTATTCGTCGTAATTCTCTCTCATGTTACACCTCATTATTTATCGATCTCAAAGGTCTCGATCTTCTGCTTTGCATCGGTCAGTATCGTGCTGCATTTTTCATAATATTTCATGCCTTCCTCGTAGCATCTTATAGATTCTTCAAGGCTGGTTTCCGGTGATTTGATCTTGTCTGCCATTTCCCTGAGCTTTTCCAGGGACTGTTCAAAGTTCTTCTCTTTAACCGCCATTCTCATCACTTCCTATCTCTGTAATCCTGCAGTAAGCAGAGCCTTTCTTAAAGGTAAGCCTGTAATCCTGTTCTTTATTCAGCATGGCCGAGTCGGTAATTACGCGGCCATCGCGTTCCTCTACGATGGAATAGCCGTTTTCCAGTATCCGTCGTGGATCGTTCTCCGTGAGGATCACCTTGAGGTTTTCCATGGTACTGCTGCATCCCTCTATCTTGCCGAGCAGGATGTCTTTCATTTCTCGCGCCAGCGTCTCAGCCTTCAATCCGTTGTACATCACATTGTTTTTCAGCTGTATCGTCATGGCTTTCTTCATATCGTCAAGCATCTCAGCCAGTTCAGATGTGTCAGGCACTGCCATCTGAGCTGCCGCTGTAGGTGTTTCAGCTCTCACATCGGCTGCCATATCTGATATTGTGAAGTCGATTTCATGACCGACCGCGGATATGACAGGTATTTCTGATCTGTAAATACTGCGTGCCACGATCTCCTCGTTGAAGGCCCACAGATCTTCCGCCGAACCGCCGCCTCTGCCTACGATCAGCACGTCAATATCTGAGAAGTTCTCATTCACATAATCTATGGCGCGGGCGATCTGTGGCGCAGCTCCGTCACCCTGTACCAGTACCGGAAAGACCGCCACATCTACGCAGTCATTGCGGCTTCTGATTATTTTCAGTATATCACGTATGGCCGCCCCTGTATTAGATGTGATCACTCCTACCCTGTACGGGAATTGAGGCAAAGGCTTTTTATGCGATTTCTCAAAAATTCCTTCTTTGTTTAGCCTGGTCTTCAGTTCCTCAAAAGCAGCGGACAGGTCACCCTCGCCTGCCACCTCTATGCTGCGTACAAAGAGAGAATAGGTGCCGTTTTTCTTGAATACACTGATTCCGCCCTTTACTATGACATCCATGCCGTCTGCCAGTACAAAGCCGAGAGCGGCTACGTAATCCCTCGGTATAAAACAGTTTATCCTGCTGGAGCCGTCTACCAGCGACATGTATACATGTCCGCTGGAGTGATACTTGACCCCTGAGGTCTCACCCTGCACCGTCACGTTTCCCAATAACGGATCTGTGCCGATCACGCGGGAAATGTAGTCATTGAGCTGTGTAACGCTAACGGGTTTCAGAGACATATCTTCTCCTTCCCAGCAGTGCTGTGCCTACTGCATTATCTGATGAAAGCTCCGGGCTTCCAAATACCGTTCTTACATCTTCTCCGACCATGGCCGGCAGTCTGTTTCTTATGTATCGGCTGGAGGAAACACCGCCAGCGTAAAGGAAATCTTTCACTCCGAACTTACTGCTGATCTCACGGGTCATCTCCGCCATGGAAGTGCATATGCTGTTGAAAATGGTCGCGATGAGCTGATTTCTGTCTGAAGACGGTATCATTCTCTGACACAGGGTCTCTATACCAGACAGATTGATGAAGCCCTCACGACATTTGATACCGGTGATTTTCATTAGTTCTCCGTTATATGAACAGGCGATATCATCCATTTCGGCTCCGCTGGGAAACGCCATTCCCAGAGCAACGCCTATCCTGTCAAGGAGCTGACCGTAGGAAATATCCCTGCTTCCGCCTACTATGGAGTATTCTGTTTCTGTTTCTCCTTCTGTCTCTTCAGCCAGTATGGCTTCAGTAGTTCCTCCGGAAAAATGAAAGCATATGAATCTTTCTGTTTCCCTGAGCGGTGAATAGTATCTGACCGCCTCGATATGTCCCTCCTGATGAGAGAATTCATACAACGGCACCTTGACAGCTGCAGCGAGGGATCTCCCCAGAGATGCTCCGGCGTTGAATACCGGCATATATGATCCCTCGACAGGACGCGGCCTGATGGAAACTGCAATGCAGCAGATACTGCCTTCATCGATATCCTGAAAAAGTGACTGGGACAGTTCCGGCAGATTTTCCACATGCTGAAAAAGGGCTTCTGATTGTCTAAGTCCCCTTTCACCCTTTTTTACCGCCAGCAGCTTCCTGTAACTGCCGGTCATATTGCCGTCTGTATCGACTGCGGCCAGCGATGTCCTGTAATTGCTGGTATCTATGCCGATACAGTATTTTCTGTCCCGATCCATTATCAGGCTTCCTTAACGATATTGCCCAGTATGGCATTGACAAATTTAGGCGACTGTTCAGTGCCGTACTTCTTGGCCAGCTCTACGGCTTCATTTATAGCCACAGGAGCCGGTATATCTTCCATAAAGATGATCTCGCAGGTAGTCAGTCTCAGAATAGCGATGTCGGTTTTAGGCATCCTGTCGATCTTCCAGTCTACGCTGTACCTGCTGATTTTCTCGTCTATGGCTGCCTTGTTGTCGCAAAGCAGCTCGTAAAGTCTGCTGCAGTATTCTGCCTGATTCTTCAGGTTGGCTTCCGCAAAATACTTATCGCTGCCTTCTTTGTTAAAATCGTTATTCATGTCCATCTGGTAAAATACCTTCATCATGAAATCTCTTGCGTCTGTTCTAGTCATTTATAACCTCCTCGGGCAGATCCACTCCTTGAACATGGATATTGACCTCTTTGATTTTGTGATGTGAAACACACTCTACCGCCTTCTTGACTGCGCTCTGGATCTCCCAGGCCAGCTGCGGTATCTTGACGCGGTATTCCACGTTGATAAACAGGTCGATGATGATCTCTCCGTCCTCAACATTCATTCTGGCACCCCTGACAGGAGTGCCCAGACCGGGGATGATCTTTAGACTCTCAGTGAGGGTGCTGCTCATTCCGCTTACCCCTTCTACCTCAAGCGCTGCATTAACAGCAGCTTCAAGTATCTGCTCCTCCGTCACTCTGACCGGTTCAGGTTTTGTTGTTTCGGTTCTTTCCATAAAAACTCCCGGTATCACTCTTCATCCTTTTTTACGGATGCTTTTTCATTTTCCTCGTCGCTGTCATTTATGTGAAGTCTGATGCGTTCTATGCGCCGCTCCTTAACTGACAGGATGGTAAAGATATAATTCTCATATTCTATAGCGCGGTTTATATATCCGTCCTGTGGTATTTCGCCTATGATGTCTATAATGAATCCGCCAATGGTCTCGCTGCTCTCAGACTCAAGGGTAATACCCAGTTCTTCATTGAGGTCATCCAGATCCACATTGCCGTCGATGAGGTAATCTTTTTCATCGATCTTCTCAATGATCTCATCTTCTTCATCATATTCATCATCTATGTCGCCGACGATCTCCTCGATAATGTCCTCCATTGTAACAATACCGCTGAAACCGCCGTATTCATCGATAAGAATGGCTATATGCTGCTTTTCCTTCTGAAGCTCAAAGAACAGCGCATCAATGTTCTTGGTTTCAGGAACAAAATAAGGCGTCCTGAGTATGCTTCTGATATCTACCTTGTCAAACCCTGATTCTCTGGCCTTGATAAGGTAGTCCTTGATGTGCAGGATGCCGATGATATTGTCGGTTTCATTCTCACATACAGGTATCCTGGAATATCTGAGCTGCATCAGCTCATCGATGTATTCCTCGGCAGGATCGTTGATGTCGATCAGAAAGACATCTGTTCTTGGTGTCATTATTTCATATGCCAGCTCGTCATCGAACTGGAAAATGCTGCCGATCATCTTCTTGCCTTCTTCTTTGATAACGCCACTCTGCTGTCCCACTTCAAGCATGGACATGACGTCATCTTCAGAGAATTCTTTTTTGTCCACATCGGTTTCCTGCCTGAATATCTTCAGAAAAATGTTGGCAAACAAAAGTAATACCCATGTGAACGGTGTCAGGATCAGGCACATGAATGTCTGTATCCCGGAAAAAGATCTGGCCAGCGACTCGCTGTGCTGTCTCGCTATCTTACGCGGGAGTATCTCGCTCAGTGACATCACCAGCGCAAGATATATTATCACCGCCGCGATCTTGTTGAATGAAAGATCCAGCAGCAATATCAGTCCTGAGCAGATGAACGCGTAATTCATCAATCTGTTAGTGTATCTGTAATGGAATGGTTTTTCCAGCAGTTTTCCCAGCCTGGCTGCACTCTTATCGGAAGTGTCGTCCAGCATCTGTCTTACCTTGCTTCTGCTTACCGCTTCCAGCGCGGAATTTGACAGAACGACTATTCCATTGAGTATAACAAAAAGTACGATAATTGATATGAATATCGATTGGTTACTGGGGTCAGGCCTCATGTATCTCACTCTCCTCGTTTCTGTTTCCGCAAAATATAATCGGGTTTTACAGGCTGTTCCATCTTGAACTTCAGCATCTGCTGCGGATGCGGCGCTGAAACCACCGGTTCGCCTGTTTCCAGGTCATACATCTCTGTGACCTTCTGTTTAAAGTAACTGATATCAGGTCCGAAGATCTCTATCTCCTCGCCTGTGCTCATTTTGTTCCTCTGTTCAACCACCGCGAAGCATGTCGTTTCATCGTAGCTTCTGACAATGCCTACAAATGAATAATCTCTGGTGTAGGCACTGGTCTGATAGTTCTGATCCAGATTTGTCGGCTGGTTGAAGTAGAACCCGGTCGTAAATTCTCTGTGACTCGCTTTCTTCAGTTCAGACAGCCATTCCTCATTGAAACTGTAATGTTCAGGATCCTCGTAATATGCATCTATAGCCTGTCTGTAGCCATGTATCACCGTAGCCACATAGTATATGCTCTTCATGCGCCCTTCGATCTTGGCGCTGCAAATACCTGACCCGATCAGCTCAGGCATATGCTCTATCATGCAGAGATCTCTGGAATTCAGGATATAAGTACCCCTGTCGTCCTCTTCTATGGGATAATACTGTCCGGGACGTTTCTCTTCCATAAGCGTGTACTTCCATCTGCATGGATGGGCACACATTCCGCGGTTGGCATCTCTTTCTATCATGAAATTGCTGAGCAGGCATCTTCCGGAATATGATATGCACATGGCTCCGTGAACAAAAGCCTCAATCTCCATGTCATCCGGTATCTGCTTTCTGAGTTCTCTTATCTCTTCAAACGTGAGTTCCCTTGCTATCACCAGTCTTCTGACTCCCATTCTGTACCAGAATCTGGCAGTCATATAATTGGTCATATTGGCCTGGGTGGATAGATGTATCTCTGCATCGGGAATAATTCCTCTTACTACGTCAAGTATACCCGGATCTGATATCAGATAAGCATCTATTCCGATGTCTTTTATCTTTTCCAGATAATCTGTCAGTGGAGCAATATCCTCGTTATGAGCAAATATGTTAAGGGTAAGGTAGCATTTTTTGTTCATGCCATGGGCAAACTCTGTGCCCTGACGCATCTCGTCGATGGTCAGATTACCTGCACCCGCCCGCAGAGAGAACATTTCGCCTCCAAAGTAGACAGCATCCGCTCCGTAAATCAGCGCTATTTTAAGTTTTTCAAGGTCACCGGCCGGAGCCAGCAATTCTATTTTATTCATTATTTCCTTTATATACCGATACGGCAAGACCGTCTCCCGTCGACACGAGAGTGGTTTCCAGCCGTTTATCTACAGTGATGAAGTCAACATATTCTCTCATTTTGCGAATATTTGACCTGTGTTTGTTTTTAGGATCGCATTCATCTGTAACAGTCATGCCGTGCATGAGTATGTTGTCAGACACAATCATGGCGCCGGGGCTGCAAACAGTAATTGCACTTTCGAGAAAGCGCCTGTAATGGCTTTTGGCGGCATCTATGAAAACAAAATCAAATCTGCCTGCTCCGTCGTCTTTCAGTTTTTCGATCTGTTCCTGTCCGTCTCCCATAAGAAGGGTCACACGGTCTGACAGTCCGCTCATTTCAATATTGGCACAGGCTGTTTTATAAGCGTATTCGTCTTTTTCAACAGTGATTATCTCCGCTTCTGGACATGACCAGGCAAAGTAAGCAGCTGAATAACCGATAGCTGTTCCTATTTCCAGGATCCTGGTCGGCTTGCCGAACTTCAGAAGCATGGAAAGAACAGCCTCGGTTTCTTTTAAGATTATGGGTACTTTCAGTGTTTCACCTGCATCCCGAAAGGCAGCCAGTCGTTGATCAACCGGCCGGTAATAACCGTTTATGAAATCTCTGACCAGTTCGTTGGTAGTTTCCATATCAGTTACCTTTTTTATCTCGGGCTTTGTAATATGCGTCCTTGTCCTTCAGGAACTGCTTGTAAGTAGTTGAAAAGGCCATGGAATCATCCAGCTTGTCACTTAGTATAAAATAGAGATACTTGGTCGAAACCGGATTAAGCGCAGCCTTGATGGACTCCTCTCCAGGACAGCAAATCGGTCCCGGCGGCAATCCTGCATTTTTATAAGTGTTATAGGCGGAGTCAACCTGCGTATCATCAATAGAAAGATCCTTCTTTCTGTTGTTGTCCAGTCCAAGTACATACTGTACCGTTGAGTCCATCTGGAGAGGCATGTTTATCTTCAGTCTGTTGTAGATAACGCTGGCTATCTTCTCTCTGTCTTTATCCACGCCGCTCTCCTTCTCTATTATGGAAGCGATGATCATTATCTCATTTTCAGAATATCCGAGTTTCTTGGCTTTAGCCTTATACTCTGAAGTAAAGACGCTGTTATACTTGTTCAGCATAGCCTTGATGATTGCATCGCTGGACGAATCGGCCGGAAGAGTATATGTGCTTGGGAACAGATAACCTTCCAGGTTATGCTTGCCGCTCTGGGCCTTCTTAAGGAAGGAATAGCTGCTGGTGTAATCACCGCTCTCAAGTGCCGCAACAAAAGTACTCTTGTTGACTATCCCCAGTTTGGAGAGTTTGGTCGCAATGTCGTACTCTGTATAGCCCTCTGGTATGGTAAAGGTAATATCATTGGTCTTGCCGCTGATTATTATCTTGGCTATCTTGTCCATGCTCATGGATGCCGACAGCGCATAGCTGCCAGCCATATATTTACCGTCATAGCCCTTGAACTTGGAATAATATTTAAAATTATTGGAAGACGCTATCACGTTTTTGCTTTCAAGTATGTTTCCGATGGCCTCTGTCGAGGAGCCGGAAGGTATTATTACTGATACGACTTTCTTACTGGATGAATCGTAAGGTCTGCCTATCACCTTCATATAGATTATGCCTGCAACTGTCAGCGCTATGGCTATCACCAGAATTATGGTGATGATCCTTACCCAGAAATTACCCGTTATTGCCTTTCCACTTCTCATATAACCCTCTCAATTCGATTCGATTCGTTGATAATATCGAATGGGACGTAATCATACGTCCCAAAGATATAGCTTTCAATTATTTAGATCTTCCAAGATACTCGCCTGTTCTGGTATCGATCTGGATCTTCTCCCCTGTTTCAATGAAGATAGGCACCTGAATAACAGCGCCTGTTTCAACTGTTGCAGCCTTGGTTACGTTGGTAGCTGTATCTCCCTTAACACCAGGCTCGGTGTCGATGACCTCAAGGTCAACGAAGTTCGGTGCTTCAACCTGGAACGGACTGCCATTATAGAACTTTATAGTAGCTTCATCATTCTCTCTCAGATATTTGATTGCTTCCTCAACGTCGTCCTTGCTGATAGGTACCTGCTCAAAGGTCTCCTGATCCATGAAGTAATAAAGTTCTCCGTCATTGTACAGATACTGCATGGTCTTGGTATCTATGTGCGCCTTAGGGAATTTGTCATTAGGATTGAATGCATCCTCTCTGATGGCTCCTGTAAGTATGTTCCTGTACTTTGTTCTAACAAAAGCAGCTCCCTTGCCCGGCTTTACATGCTGGAAGTCAAGCACTACATGGGGCTCTCCATTAAGTTCAAAGGTTATGCCTTTTCTAAAATCTCCTGCGGTTATCATTGGTATCGTCTCACTTTCTATTAATATTATTAAACAATTATTTTAGTCTTTATCGGAGCTTAAACTCCGGGCAACGATTATTATATCAAATTTATTATCAGTTGCCAAGTCCCATAGCATCGGCCAGCAGTTTATATACATCACTCATCATCATGGAAAAACGCATCTGAGCTTGAAGATATTCGGCTGCGGTTGGATCCTTCATTATGATCTGATACAGATTCTGTATCTGCTGGGCCATATCCTGAGGCGGTTCTTCACCGAGCATGATCCTGCTCTGCTGCTCCATCTGCTTCTCTTCAAAATCCTTTACCATTCTGGAAACTTCAGGATCCTGATCTATTTTGACTTTCAGCTGCTGATACTGTTTGAATTCTTCAGATTCTCTGATTGCATCTGCAAGTCCGTGTGCCTGTTCGTATACGTTCATTGTTACCTCCCTGCCCTTAGTTTTCCAGGAAAATCGGAAGAATAATAGGGCTGCGTTTAGTTCTCTTGAATATATATTTTCTCATGTCGTCTCTTACGCCGTTTTTGATCGTGCTCCAGTCTTTAAATCCGCCTGAAATGTTCCTCGATATCGAATCAAAGGCCACCTTCTTTGCATCATCGATCAGACCTTCATTCTCCTTGACATAAACAAAGCCTCTGGAAACGATTTCCGGTCCGGAAATGATTTCTCCGTTGTTTCTGTCGATGGAAGCTACGATTATTATCAATCCGGACTCCGACAGCTGTTTTCTGTCACGAAGAACGATGTTGCCGACGTCCCCGATCCCAAGACCGTCTACCAGAACATCTTCAGCCTGGACCACGTTCTTGAACTGGATTGCTTTCTTTTTGTCTACCGTAAGCTGATCGCCGTTGTCAAGGATGAAGATGTTATCTTTCTTCATTCCCAGTTCTTCAGCCAGTTTGGCATGTCTGACCAGATGCCTGTGTTCACCGTGGACCGGCATGAAGAACTTCGGCTTGATCAGCGAATGCATGAGCTTCAGATCTTCCTGACAGGCATGGCCTGATACGTGGATATCCGCGATATCATTGTAAATGACTTCCACTTCCTTCTCGTAGAGCTTGTTCACCACGTTGGAAACTGTCTTTTCATTGCCGGGAACCGGAGTAGAAGACAATATTACCATATCGCCCTTCTTCAGTTTGACGTTCCGGTGCTCATCCTCAGCCATACGTGACAAAGCTGACATCGGTTCTCCCTGGCTGCCTGTAGTGATAATTACCAGTTCGCTGTCCGGTATGTTCCGGGTTTTTGTCAGATCCACATAGGCGCCTGCCGGTATCTTCAGATATCCAAGCTCAACAGCCAGAGTAACCACATTTTCCATGCTTCTGCCGGATACGGCCACCTTGCGGCCATACTTCACGGCCAGTTCTATGATCTTCTGCACTCTGTGTACGTTGGAAGAGAAGGTCGCTATGATTATCCTGTTCTTAGCCTCTCTGAATATGCCGTCCAGTGTCTCGCCTACAACTCGTTCGGAAGGTGTAAATCCAGGTCTCAGCACGTTGGTGCTGTCGGCCATCATCAGGTCTACGCCTTTCTTTCCAAGTTCTGCAAGCTTGGCGAAGTCTATAGGCTCGCCATCTATCGGTGTATAGTCGATCTTGAAGTCTCCGGTATGGAAGACTCTGGCTGCAGGTGTCTCTATGCAGAGACAGATGGCATCAGCCACCGAATGAGTGGTTCTGATAGCCTCCACATTGAAATCTCCCAGTTTGAATTTGTCGCCGGCATTAATGGTCCGAAGATCGCCCTTCAGCCCGTGTTCGTCCAGTTTATTCTTGATCAGTCCCAGAGGCAGCCTGGTTCCATAGATAGGAACGTTGATCTGCTTCAGCAGATAAGGAACGGCGCCGATATGGTCCTCATGACCGTGGGTTATAACTACGCCCTTTATCTTCTTGGCATTCTTTACAAGATAACTGAAATCAGGTATGACCACGTCGATACCCAGCATTTCGTCCTCCGGGAACGACATCCCGCAGTCGATGATCATGATCTGCTCCTTATATTCAAGGAGAGTCATGTTCTTACCGATCTCATTCAATCCTCCAATAGGTATTATCTTCAGATTTTCAGCCTTTTTGTGAGGTGCCTTGGCAGGTCTGTCAGGCTTCTTCATCATAGGAGTCTTCTTGCGCTCCGTCAGACCGAGCTGTTTGCCCAGATCCTGGGTATTGCTCTGCTTCTTCTTAGGCTGACCGGGATTTGAAGAGTTCTGCGGTTTTCTGCTGTTGTTTCTGCTGCCGCCTCCTCCGCCCTTTTTTTGTTCAGGGTTGGTCCTGACCGGTTTTTTACTATTAAATTCTCTCATTTATTCCCCTTACTTAACGACAAAGTTGACAAGCTTTTCGGGAACTACCACGGTTTTGACAACATTTTTGCCTGCAAGTAAAGCCTTTACCTTTTCATTTTCGTTAACGGCTTTCTCCAGAGCGCCTCTGTCAAGTCCGTTTGGAACGCTCATCTTTTCCTTGAGTTTTCCATTGACCTGAATGATTATCTCTATATTGTCCTGTACCAGTGCATTTTCATCGTACTCCGGCCAGCTGACATCTGTCAGTGACTGGGTGTTGCCCAGTTCTCTCCACATTTCCTCGCAAATGTGCGGAGTAAACGGTGACAACACCGTTACCAGCTTATTGACAGCGTCCTTCAGCAATGGCTCGTTGATGTTTTCAAGTTCCTTGTACTTGTAAAGTTCGTTGACCAGCTCCATGACCGAACTGATAGCTGTATTAAAGCTGAAACGTCCGCTCACGTCGTCTGTAACCTTCTTTATTGTCGTATTCAACATATAATTTAACTGTTTATCATCGTCATTTCTGATAACGACGGATTCATCTTTCACGTCGTATTTGCTGACGAATTCATAGACCAGACGCCAAACTCTGCTCAGGAACCTGTAACTTCCCTCAACACCGGCATCCGACCAGTCCAGCTCTCTGTCAGGTGGAGCTGCGAACAAAATGAAAAGTCTTGCCGTATCGGCACCGTACTTTTCGATTATCTCTTCAGGACTTACCACATTGCCCAGAGATTTACTCATTTTTCTGCCATCTTTATTTACCATGCCCTGAGTCAGCAGATTCTGGAACGGCTCTTCTTCCTTGACAAGGCCAAGGTCATAGAAAGCCATCTGGAAGAATCTTGAATACATCAGATGCAGAATGGCATGCTCAACACCGCCGATGTACTGGTCTACATTCATCCAGTAATCAGCCTTTTCCCTGTTGAAGGCTTCCTTATCGTTTTTAGGATCGCAGTATCTGAGGAAATACCATGAAGAATCGAGGAATGTATCCATGGTATCCATTTCGCGTCTTGCCTTCTTGCCGCATCTCGGACATGCACACTCTGCAAAAGTCCTGGATGTAGTAAGCGGTGACTCACCTTTTCCGGTAAATTCAACGTCTGTAGGCAGCAAGACAGGAAGATTCTCTTCTTTTTCCGGAACCCAGCCGCAATCTTCGCAATATATCATTGGAATCGGAGTGCCCCAGTATCTCTGTCTTGAGATCAGCCAGTCGCGCAGCTTATAGTTGACTGTCTTCTCGCCGATGCCCTGCTCGTCGAGCCAGTCGATCATTGCTGCGATGGCCTTTCTGTTGTTCATGCCGTTGAACTGCTCCGAATTGATCATTGAACCCTCGGCAGCAAAAGCCGCCTTAAGGTCATTGACATCGATTTCAGGATCATCGGTATCCACAACAGGTATTATTTCCAGATCAAACTTCTTGGCGAAATCAAAGTCTCTCTGGTCGTGGGCAGGTACAGCCATGATGGCTCCTGTGCCGTATCCCATGAGGACATAATCTGAAATAAAAACAGGTACTTTTTTGTTGTTGACAGGATTTATGGCGTATTTGCCGATAAATACCCCCGTCTTTTCATTGGTAGTGGATGTACGCTCGATGTCGTTCATATGCTGTACCTTGTCCATATACTCATGAACAGGGCCCTCATATTCGGTATCCCTGACAAGCTCCGCAACATAAGGATGTTCTGGCGCCATTACCATATATGTACACCCGAAAAGTGTGTCGGCACGGGTGGTGAAAACTCTGAGAGTTTTATCCGTACCATCTATCTTAAAATCGATGTTTGCTCCTATCGATTTTCCGATCCAGTTCTTCTGCATGGTCTTAACCTTGTTAGGCCAACCCGGAAGTTCGTCCAGGTTCTTAAGCAGTCTGTCTGCATAATCAGTGATCTTGAAATACCACTGTGAAAGGTTTTTCTTACCGACAGGCGTGTGGCAGCGCTCGCAGCAGCCGTCTACTACCTGTTCATTTGCCAGTACCGTCTGGCAGCTCGGGCACCAGTTTACAGGATTCTCTTTCTTGTAAGCCAGTCCCTTGTTATAAAACTGTATGAATATCCACTGCATCCATCTGTAATAATCAGGGCTGCAGGTCTGTACTTCCCTGTCCCAGTCATAGGAGAGTCCCAGCTGACGCAGCTGGTCTTCCATTTCATGAATATTGTCCCAGGTCCACTCTGAAGGAGCTATGCCATGCTTGATGGCAGCATTCTCGGCCGGCAGTCCAAAGGAATCGAAGCCCATGGGATGGAGCACATTGTAGCCCTGCATCTTCTTAAACCTGGCAACGACATCTCCGATGGAATAGTTTCTGACATGTCCCATGTGGAGTTTTCCCGAAGGATAAGGGAACATCTCAAGTACGTAGTACTTTTCTCTGTCTTTGTCCTCTGTGGTCTTAAAGCTCTTATTTTCTTCCCAGTAATTCTGCCATTTTTTCTCAACAGACCTGAAATTATATCTTTCTTCCATGTTTTACTCCTCTATTTCTATGACTGTACAGTCTCCCCAGACTTTTTCAATGTTATATTTCTCTCTCATTTCCCTGCTGAAAATATTGACGATAATATCGCCGTAATCCATGAGTATCCAGCCTGATTCCGGTTTGCCTTCAATGCCTTTTGGAAGTACGCCCTGTTCGGCGAACCTGTCCTCAACTGCATCAGCAAGTGCTCCGACCTGTCTGTCCGAGCCACCGCTGGCGATCACCAGATAGTCAGCGAACGAAGACTTTTCAGCAACATCGATCATCTTGATATCTTCTGCTTTTTTTACGTTCAAAGCGTTGGCAGCATCAAGTGCAAAGCTCTTATTATCCATACCTTCTCCTTCTAATTCATTTTCCAAATATTCTTTTGCAGCAAGGGTATCTTCATCAAGGTATATCCCCTGCTCTTTAACAAATTCTGCTGTCCGCGTCAGTGACAAAAGGCACGCCCTGTCAAGATCGACATATGCCAGCCTTCTGAGCTCATCCACCCCCGGATAGTCTCGCCCCGGCTCTATGGCATCAGCCAGAAAAACCACTTTTTCCAGTACCGACATCCCGGCTCTGCCTGTGGTATGATAGCTGACTGCGTTTATAACGTCTCTGTCCGTCACTCCGAAATCTCTTTCCATGGCTATTGCAGCCAGCTTGGAATGCGCCAGATTAGGATTGTCCTTATACCTCTGCGGCAGATTGAACTGATCAATAAACTGGTTCAGTTCCTCTTTGTTCACACCGCGGTAGATGTCATGGTACAGCGAAGCCTCTTCGGCCTTTTCCACGTCGGTACCGTACAGCTCTGCAAGCTTAATGGCGGTCTCTCTGACCCCCTCGGTGTGTACTCTGCGTTTTTCCGACATGTGCCGGTCGATATATTTATTTATAGAGTCCGTGTTCATTGATGTACCTTTCGACCTCCTCCGGAACAAAGCTGCCTATGGGGCGCCCTTCTCTGATTGCCGATTTTATTTCTGTAGATGAGATATACAACATCCTGTTATGCAGGATACTGATCTTCGCATCATAGTTGTCGATGTATTCGGCGGCCTTTTTTTCCAGCACCCTGATGTCGAATCCGGGTCTCGGCGCGGCTGCGAAAGCAAAGCCTTTCAACAGTTCCGGCCCTTTATACCAGGTATCCAGACTTAGAAAAGCGTCTGTACCCATCAGGAACCACAGTTCATCATCGGTATACAGTTTTCTAAGCTGGCACATGGTGTCATAGGTGTAAGAAATACCGTCGTTATCTATTTCCAGGGTAGATACGATGTATTTATCGTTGACTGCAGCCATAAGACTGACCATTGCCACCCTGTCTTTCTCATCTGCCATCTTTCTGCCCAGCTTGAAAGGACTGACCTTTGCCGGCATCAGTATGACCCGGTCCAGTCGGAGTTCCTCAGCGGCTGCCTCAGCGATGGAAAGATGTCCATTATGGAGCGGATCGAAAGACCCGCCCAGGATTCCAATTTTACTCATTTCTATCTAAGTTTGATTCCCAGCTCCTCAAGCTGATCTTCTTCAACAGTGTTAGGAGCGTCGCTGACCAGACACTGGGCATTCTGGTTTTTAGGGAACGCCATCACCTCTCTGATGCTTGGCTCACCTGCCAGCAGCATTACCATCCTGTCAAGTCCGTATGCCAGTCCGCCGTGAGGAGGTGTTCCATATTTGAAGGCTTCCAGCAGGAATCCGAATTTTCTCAGGCTTTCCTCCTTGGAGATACCAAGAATATCAAACATTTTCGCCTGCAGTTCGCGGTCATGGATCCTGATACTGCCACCGCCCAGCTCAACGCCATTCAGTACAATATCATAAGCATCAGCTTTGACATTCATCGGATCTGTATCCAGCATAGGTATATCCTCATCCTTAGGATGTGTGAACGGATGATGCATTGCCTTGACAGTCCCTGTTTCCTCATCCTGTTCGAACATTGGGAAATCAGTTACCCACAGCAGGTTGAACTTTTTGTCGTCCAGAAGTCCCATAAGTCCTGCAATGTGACGGCGCAGAAATCCGAGAGTATCGAATACCACCTTAGGCCTGTCAGCCGCGATCAGTATCAGATCGCCGGGCGCAGCATCGAATTCTGCAGCTATGGCGGCCAGCTGACCGGCATCAAAGAATTTATTGACCGACGATTTTATTTCGTTTTCTTCCACACGTATCCATACCAGACCTTTGGCCCCGTAGGATCTTGCCGACTCAGTCAGCTTGTCGATATCTTTTCTGCTGAACTGCGGTGAACCGCCGTTTATACAGATTCCGCGTACATCGCCGCCGGCAGCCAGCGCCTCGGAGAAAATCTTGAATTCGGTATTCTTTACCGCTTCATTGTCATTGAGGCCTACAAGCTGGAATCCGAATCTGGTATCCGGTTTATCGGAACCGTATTTCTCCATGGCTTCATCATATGGTATCCTCGGCAGAGGAGTCTCGATATCGATGTCCATTAGTTCCTTGAAGAGGCGTTTCAGGAACCCCTCCTGGATCCCGATCACGTCATCAACGTCAACAAATGACATTTCCAGGTCTATCTGCGTGAACTCAGGCTGTCTGTCAGCACGGAGGTCCTCATCTCGGAAGCATTTGGCTATCTGGAAATATCTGTCAGTACCACCGACCATGAGCAGCTGCTTGAACAACTGCGGCGACTGTGGCAGCGCATAGAAGTGTCCGGCATTGACGCGGCTTGGAACCAGATAGTCCCTGGCTCCCTCCGGTGTGGATCTTACCAGCATAGGTGTTTCCACATCGGTAAAGCCCTGCTCATCAAAATAGTCTCTTGCTATCTTGGTGATGCGGTGTCTGAAAGTCAGATTGCGCTGCATCTTTGTCTTGCGTAAATCAAGATATCTGTATTTGAGCCTGAGGTTGTCATCAACGTTATCGTCATCTCTGATGTAGATCGGAGGCGTTTCAGCCTGCGAATAAAGAAGCAGATCAGTTGCAAATACCTCGATATCTCCTGTCGGGATCTCAGGATTTTTGGCGCTTCTCTCTCTGACCGTACCGGTCACGCCGATCACATATTCGCTGCGCAGACTGTCTGCCATATCGAATATTTCCTTCGGAATGGTATCGTCAAAGGTTATCTGTACGATGCCCGTCTTATCTCTGAGATCGACAAAGATCAGACCGCCCAGGCTTCTCTGTTTAGAAACCCAGCCGTTCAGTGAAACTGTTTCTCCCACGTTATCCATGTTGAGGACCCCGCACATGTGGGTCCGTTTAATTAATTGTGACATTTCTCAAGCTCTCCTAATTTTTATTTGGTCAGTTCATCAACAAGTTCATCAAGTTTGACTTCTCTCTGTTCGTGCTTATCCATATCCTTGATCTGCACTATGCCCTTAGCCATCTCGTCGTCGCCGATTACGATGGTATATTTGGAATTCAGTCTTGCGGCATATTTGAACTGTCCCTTGATATTTCTTCCAAGAGTGTCCATCTCCGCTTTGATTCCCTTCTTATGAAGTTCTCTCAGTATTTTCAGACCTTCAGCCTTTGCAGCGTCTCCCATGACAGCTATGAAAGCTTCCACCGGTTCAGGCTGCGGTATCTCGTATCCGTTGGCATCCATCAGCATGAGAAGCCTCTCGATTCCAAGTCCGAATCCCACTCCCGGGATCGGTGGTCCACCCAGCTCCTCAACCAGATCATCATAACGGCCGCCTCCGCAAACGGTTCCCTGTGATCCGATGCTGGTCGAAACAAATTCAAAGGCAGTTTTGGTATAGTAATCCAGACCTCTTACGATTCTTGGATTGATCACATATTCAATGCCCATGGAGTCAAGGTTTTTCTGCACGTCTTCAAAAGCCTGTCTGCAGTCATCGCACAGATAATCAACCATCATAGGCGCATCCTTGACGATGGCCTGACATATCTCAGACTTGCAGTCGATGATTCTCATCGGGTTTCTCTCATATCTGTCTTTGCAGGTATCACAAAGCTCATCATAATGAGGCTCCAGGAAAGCCTTGAGAGCCTCTCTGTGTTTTGCTCTGCACTTAGGGCATCCTACGCTGTTTATCTCAAGACGTACATCGTCGATCCCCATCTCATGAAGGAAATCATGTCCGATACAGATGACATCGGCATCAGCCAGCATATCAGGTGTTCCGAAGATCTCCACACCGAACTGATGGAATTCTCTCAGACGTCCAGACTGCGGTTTCTCATATCTGAAGCATGGAGTCACATAGTAGATCTTGGTAGGCTGAACCTCGGCATAAGTCTTGTGCTCGATGAAAGATCTCACCGCCGGTGATGTTCCTTCAGGTTTCAGCGTAAGACTTCTGTTGCCGAAATCATTGAAGGTGTACATTTCCTTCTGAACGATATCAGTTGTATCGCCTACTCCTCTTGTAAAGAGCTCAGTATGTTCAAAAATCGGCGTCCTTATCTCTCTGTAACCATATTTGTCGCAGATCTCAGCAAATTTCTTTTCAACATAGTGCCATCTGTAAACCTGATCAGGCATTGTGTCTTTGGTGCCCTTAGGCGCGTTAGTTAACATTTATCATACCTCCTAAATAAATTGTATTCTTTTCTCTCGCACATCTCATCGATGCGGCTGATATACTGTTCGTAATTCGTCACGTTGGCAACACGCTCCAGGCGGTTGCTGCGCGGATAATACAGCTTGGATATACCACCTGCTCCCAGAGCTATGATGGTCTGATGTTCATCCATGATCCTTATGTTGTAAAGGCAGTCGGTACCTGGTCTGCTGTAGCCAGTATTTTCAAAATATCCGGCCATATGCTTCTGTCGGTAAAGATAATATGGAACAAAGCCTTCTCTGCTCAGTATCTCTCTGCTGTCCTTCAGCATTTCGCCAACTATGCCCGCCACCTTATAATGATAATCCTCGTCAATATCCTTCAGTCTTGATGCTCTCTTGACCGCCAGCGTGTGCACAGTTATATTGTTGGCGCCCATTTCTATGACTCTGTTGAGCGTAGCTCTGAGATCCTCCGGTTCCTCACCTGGGAGTCCCGCGATTATGTCAGAGTTGATCACCCGAAATCCCATGTCTGCTGCTGTTCTGAAAGCAGTTTCTATATCAGCAGGAGTGTGATCGCGGCCTATGGCCGCAAGGGTCTCCGCCTTCATGGACTGAGGATTAATACTTATCCTGTCGATGTCATGAGCCCTCAGCACCTTCAGTTTTTCCTCAGTTATGGTATCCGGTCTTCCAGCCTCAACAGTAAATTCTCTCAGCTTCGACAGGTCAAATGCCTCTTCGCATGCACTGAGCAGCTCATCAAGCTGACGCGGATCCAGCGTGGTAGGCGTTCCGCCTCCTATATATATGGATTCAGGCACTATACCCTCTTCCTTCATTCTCTTTCCTGTGTAAGATATCTCCCTGTGAAGAGCAGTAAGATACCTGACGATTTCGCTGTCAGCCACCTGATTGGAGGCAAAGGAGCAATAAACGCATCTTGTGGGACAAAATGGTATTCCAATGTATATACCAGCCGAGTCATGCGGCGCATCCCCATAAATTTCATGCTGATGAAGATACGTGTCCGTGATCAGGCATGCCTTTTCTGCAGTGAGAAAAAAGTTTTCCATCAGTGTCTCGACCACAGCGTCTCTTCCGTTGCCTTCAGATATCATTTCTCCTGCCAGTTTGACCGGTCTCACTCCGGTAAGTATGCCCCAGTCAGGGTGTTTTCCGGTAACAGCCGACAGATCTCGGAATATCTCACGTTTGATCTCATCCTTGTCGGCGCTTTCCGACAGATTTATATGCAGTGCCGAGTCAGTACGGAATCCGTCATCTTCAAGAAGTTCGTACTGCTCCGGCATAAGAAATTCGTCGATCAGTTCTGTCAGAATCGCTCTATTGCCGAACCCGTGTATTTTGATTTTTATTCTGAATCCATTATCTGACAAATGGGTTGTTCTCCTTTTCATAGCCTATGGTAGTATCTTCCATGTGACCAGGCAGTACCACCGTATCATCCGGCAGGACAAACAGCCTCTCTTTAATTGAGCTGATTATGGCTGCAAAATCACCGCCGTAAAAATCAGTTCTGCCGATAGATGCTCTGAACAGAGTATCTCCGCTGAACACATAACCATCTGTCAGGATGCACATTCCGCCAGGCGTATGACCCGGTGTGAAGGCAAATGTCAATTCCATGTTACCGATTTTAAGAGTTTCTCTGTCTTTGACATACCTGTCCACAGTAACCGTTATAGGACGGCCGAACAACTCTCTGGAATTGTTAAGATCCGCATTCTGAAGGAAGTCAGCCTCCCCGCAGTAGGCAATGACTCTGATCTCCGGAAATTCACTTCTCAATTCATCGATCCCGCCAATATGATCTCCGTGACCATGGGTCAGGATGATATATTCGGGCTCTATTTCTTCACTTCTGATTTTTTCGACCAGCTGCTTGCTGTATCCTCCGGGATCCACTATAAAGCCCTTCCTGGTTTCATCAAATACCAGGTAGGTGTTTACCATTATAGGTCCCGTAGTATATCTGAATATCTTCATTGATCCTCCGATTATGATTTAGCTCTGTAAACGCTGGTCACGCCGTTGACGTTTCTCAGTGTCCTCAGCACCTTCTGCATCTGCTGAGTGCTGGTGATGGACAGTGTCAGCGTGATCTTGACTGATTCATATTTTACGCTCTTGGCGTTTATTCCTTCGATATTGATGTCCAGATTCTCACAGGCTTTAGATATATCTGAGAAGATGCCTTTCCGGTCTGCGCCTATTATACAGATATCCGCTGCATAGGACTTTCCTACCTTCAGATCTTCCCACTCCACATCTATGAATCTGGCCTGCTCCGATTCCGGCAGCGACCTGATATTAGAGCAGTCCGCCCTGTGAACGGAAATCCCCCTGCCCTTGGTAATGAAACCGACTATCTCATCGCCCGGTACCGGGTTGCAGCACTTGGCGATCCTGATCATCAGATTCTTATAACTTGAGCCCTTGACGATTATGCCAGGGTTCTCTCTGCGCATTCTGTCCGCCTTTTCTTTTCTTGCGCTGCTTGCCGCAATGGCGTCTTCCTTTTCCTGCAGCCTCTTCTGCTCTTTCTTTACATCATCGTCATAGCAGTCGAACAAAATGTTGGCGAATTTGCTTAGCAGTGTGCCGCCCTGGGATATCTGCGTATAAGCCTCTTCGATAGTGGCGAATTTCATTTCTTTGACAGCGTTATTCAGATATGCCGCTTTGGCAACCAGCTGCGGATCATAGCTCTTCTTTCTGATGAACTTGTCCAGAGCGTCTTTGCCCTTGGCGACATCATCGCCTTTGTTCTGTTTTTTAAGCCATTGTCTTATCTTGTTCCTGGCTGTGGAACTCCTGGCTATCTTCAGCCAGTCTATGCTTGGACCAGATGAATTGGACGATGTTACGATCTCAACTATATCGCCGTTGTTCAGTTCATGGTCGATGGTCACCATCTTGCCGTTGACCTTGGCGCCTACGCACCTGCAGCCTACGTCTGTATGTATCTTGAATGCGAAATCAAGAGGTGTGGAACCGGCAGGCAGGTCGATGACCTCACCCTTTGGCGTGAACACGAAAACCTGAGATGCAAAAAGATCCATTTTCAGAGTTTCCATGAATTCTCTCGGATCGTTGAGTTCCTTCTGCCATTCCAAAGTCTGACGCAGCCACGCCAGCTTCATATCTTCGTTATTCTGCTTGCCCGAATTATCGCCTTCCTTATATTTCCAGTGAGCTGCGATACCATATTCAGCAACTCTATGCATTTCATAGGTCCTGATCTGTATCTCAAAAGGCTCACCGTAATCACCCAGCACAGTCGTATGAAGCGACTGGTACATGTTTGGCTTAGGCATGGCTATATAATCCTTGAAACGTCCTGGTATAGGTTTCCACATGGTATGGACCTGTCCCAGCACGGCGTAACAGTCGCGTACATTCTCCACGATTACTCTGACGGCGGTAAGATCGAATATCTCATCCAGCTGCTTGTGCTGTAGGACCATCTTCTTATAAACGCTGTAAAGATGCTTGGATCTGCCCATTATGTCATAGTGCATCTTCATGCTGTCCAGAGCTTCCCTGATTTCTTCTATGACTTCATTGATGAATCTCTCGCGCTGTTCCTTCTTTTCGTTTACTTCCTTCTCAAGGGTCCTGTATTCTTCAGGCTGGAGATATTTCAGCGAAAGATCCTCCAGCTCGAATTTTATGGCATATATACCAAGTCTGCTGGCCAGCGGTGCGTAGATATCCAGAGTTTCCTTGGACTTCTCAATGATCTTCTCCGGACGCATATATTCAATAGTCCTCATATTATGAAGTCTGTCGGCCAGTTTGATTATCAGTACGCGGATATCCTTGGACATGGCCAGGAACATCTTTCTGAGGTTCTCAGCCTGGGCTTCTTCTTTGTTGTCAAACTTGATGGCGCCCAGCTTGGTAACTCCGTCTACCAGCAGCGCAATCTCCTCGCTGAAATCCTCCACCAGCTGTTCTCTGGTATACTCAGTATCCTCAACGACATCATGCAAAAGCCCCCCGACCAGCGTGGCATCATCCATGCCAAGCTGAGCCAGGATCACTGCCACCGCTATCGGGTGGATAAGGTATGGCTCGCCGCTCTTTCGGAGCTGGCCGTCATGTAGCTCTCTGGCCTTATCATACGCACGGCCAATGAGCTCAGTGTCATATTCCTTATACTGTGAAATTTCCTCTAAAAATTTAGCCTTTGTTTTCATCGAAGAAGCTCCTGCTTATTTATGTTTACCTTTTTTCTTCTTGCTCTTTTTACTTTTGCTGCCTCCATTGCCTTTGTTGACAGGCGCAGCGTTTACTTTCTGCGTATCGCCGGCGATCTCAGTCTCTTCAGATTCAACCGGTGCTTCCATCTGTTTAGGTTTTATATCTTTGCCTGTCTTCTCAGCTTTCTTGGCCTCGATCCTCTTCTTAGCCTTCTGCTGCTGCAGATACCTGGATGCTTCTGATTTCTTGTTGAATTCATAGTACAGCGGGCTGCAGAGGAATATTGATGAATATGTTCCTGTTACAACACCTACCATCAGCGGCAGTACGAACTGCGACAACTGCGTTGATACGAATATCAGCAGCGGCACGATGGAAATCAATGTGGTCATTGACGTCATGATCGATCTGTCCAGGGTCTGGTTTATACTGTGATCCAGGATCTCCATGACCGGTTTTCCTCTCAATATATGCGAGTTCTCCCGGACTCGGTCAAATATTACTATGGTGTCATTTATCGAATAACCAACTACAGTAAGTATGGCAGCTATAAACGGATTGTTAACCGTGATACCGAAGATCGCGTAAACCGCTATCATCACCAGCACGTCATGCAGTATTCCTGCAATGGCCGCGACTCCGTATTTCCATGACCGGAATCTGACTATTATGTATATCAGCATGCCCAGTGCCGCCAGCAGTATGGATTTTAATGCGTTATTCTTGATTTCCTTGCCTATGGTCGGTCCGAATTCCTCGGAAGCTATTACTGAACTGTCTTTTAAATTATATGTCTTTTCAATGGTCTTCTGCACCTTGTCTCTTGCATCGGCATTGAGAGCCTTGGTCGTCTTGATTATGACCTCATGTTTGTCACTGCCCGAATAAACTATATCAGCATTGAGATCATACTGCTTGATGGTTTTCTGCACCTCACTGATAGCAACCTTTTGTCCAAGATCCATCTGGATCATGGTGCCGCCTGTGAAATCTATACCCAGATTGAAGCCCTTGAACCCCAGTGTTACAAGTCCTGCTATTATAACTATGGCACTGCATGTGTAGAAAATCTTTCTTTTCTCTATGAAATGGAATTCCTTCTTGAGTATACGCTTCGGGGTCCCGTCCGATTTACAGCCAAAGAATACATTCTTTGCGAATCTGCTGTCGGCCAGTGATCCAACGAATATCTGAGAAATCACTACTGCTGTGAAAATACTTATCACTATACCTATCATCAGCGTGATGGCGAAGCCCTTGACCGATGTGGATCCAAGTTCGTACAAGACTACAGTCGCGATCAGAGTCGTTATCTGTGCATCCAGGACAGTGACCAGCGCATGTTTGAAGCCCTGATCCACCGCTACCCGGATAGAACGGCCGAGGCCGATCTCCTCCTTGATTCGCGAGAATATAATTACATTGGCATCTACGGCCATTCCTATGCCGAGTACGATACCGGCGATGCCCGGCAGGGTCAGCACTGCTCCGAGAGCAGCCATGATCCAGAGCACAAGCATTACATATAAGGTCAGAGCTATGTCCGCGAACAGACCGAGCAGATTATACATCAGCAGCATAAGCAGGAATACCAGTCCCAGACCGATGGCTCCGGCTACGATACTCTTGTTCAGAGCATTGGCTCCGATGGATGCGGTCTGTACTGAGGACTGCACTTCATGAAGCGATACCGGAAGTGATCCGCCTCTGATAAGAGCTGCGGTCTCTGAAGCCTCTTTCTTGGAGAATCCGCCTGAACCTCCTGTGATCTCACATGAATTGCCGGAAATCGTATTATCTGTTCTTGGAGCTGTCAGCACCTTGTCGTCCAGCCAGATGACGATGGCAGTCTTATCGACCAGCGAACCGTTAAATGAAACTGTAGGTGTTACGCTGCCTGTATGCGATATCGAAGTGGCTTCTTCGAATTTCTTGGCTCCCGCGTTATTGAATTTCATGGTTATCTTATAGCCGCCGTTTTCCGAATCAGCTTCAGCCTGTGCTGTCTTGACGTCCCCTCCCGTAAGATATTCGGTTCCGTCAGCCAGCGTGAACTTCAGCTTGGCTGTCTCGCCTATTCTCTTTATAGCAGACTTGGCGTCCTTGACACCAGGCATCTCTATTCTGAGCCTGTTCTTGCCTTCAATGTTTACAGTCGCATTGGAAACTCCCATGGCATCGACACGCTTCTGGAGTACCTCCTGTGTCTGTTCCATCGTTGTCTTCAGATCGCTGCCTGTCTTGTTGCCGGTACTGGCCTGCATTACCACATACACGCCGCCATCGATATCAAGTCCATAATTCAGCTGATCTTTGATATTCTTTACTGATCCCATGCCGAACACGGAAACAAATGCTCCCAATGCCACCAGTATGACGATCACAACACTTAATACTTTTCTAAGTTTTGAATTCATTTCGTCTCTCTCTCCTGACTTTTCTTTTGAATTTCTGACATCTGAAAAATAATTACATTACTCTATATTTTACTACTTTTTCAACGTTTCATCAAGGAAATAAGTGGGTTTTCCATGTTAAAAAATAGAAAATCTCCTACTTTCTGGAGATTTTCTATTAATACTCGCTATTATTTAAGTTTACTCGTCTTTTTTTGGTTCTTCAGCAGCATCATCACTGGAAGCTTTCTTCAGTCTTCTCGGTGTTGACTTGCGAGGTTTTTCCTCGGCAGCTACATCATCTTCTTCGAAGTCATCCTTCTCTGTTTTCTCAACAGGCTTATTGCTCTTGGAAATAACAGAAGAAATTGACCATCTCATTACCTCGAATTTAACCTTGTCGGCTCCGACCTGGATAACCAGTGTGTCATCCTTGGTCTTGACGATCTTACCGCAGATACCACCTATGGTGACTATCTCGTCGCCTACTCTCAGTGCTTCTCTCATTGCCTTAACTGACTTTTCTTTTTTCTTCTGTGGTCTTACAAGCAGAAAATACATCAATATGATGAAAGCCACCAGGATAAGCATCTGGAAAGCAAAACTTGTACTACTGTTCGCAGCTAATAAGACTGAACCTGTTCTCATAAATAACATCCTCCTAAAAGTGATTGATTCATATTTATCGATGGTGCCGGCGATGGGGGTCGAACCCATACGGTGTCACCACCACAGGATTTTGAATCCTGCACGTCTGCCAATTCCATCACGCCGGCGTAAAAAAATAAATGGTGCGGCTGACTGGACTCGAACCAGCACGGTTGCCCACACGCCCCTCAAGCGTGCGCGTCTGCCATTCCGCCACAGCCGCACAATGAATGGCGATAATCGCCATAACATTCAAATATTAACTTGCTTTATACGTGTCGGAAGCCTTGTCCGGCGTTACCGTTTTCTTCCACTGCCACGTGTTGATCCCTCTGTATCTGTCAAAGAATGTCGGATATTCATCCGCCGTAAAGTGTTTTACTGTTACAAAGCAGTACTTTTTGTAACAGATGCAGTAGTAAGGGACATCGTCAGTCAGACTTGATTTCAGCTTTTCATATGCTGTCTTCTGATCCTCGGCCGACATCGCTGTTTCCATTTTGTCTACTTCCGAAACAACAACACTATTACTATAATTCAAATTATTGCCTTTGTCAAATAAATCTCTTAAATTATATTGCTTGTCAAACTTGAAACCGCCCAGCACCAGGTCGAATTTACCCTTTGAAAGCGTTGATTTATAAGCGTTCCAGGCATCTGACTCAACTGTGATCTTTAATCCAAGATTTTCTAAAGCAGCAGCGATATCCCTGGCTGCGTCGGCACGTCCAACATCATTTTTATTGACCAGAAGTGTCAGTGTAAGTTCCTTGCCGTTCTTGTCTTCAAGTACGCCGTTATCGTTTCTGTCCTTGTAACCTTCTTTGTTAAGGAGCTTGATGGCCATGGACTGGTCATATTTATATGCATCGCCCTCGTTCTTGACACCAAGGAATCCGGGATAATAGATGGAATCTGATTTTACAGCATTATTGCCGTAGTTATCCTTGATAAGCTTGGTAGTGTCAATGGCATAGGCAATGGCCTTTCTCACGTTCTTATTCGAAAGTGCCTCTGTCTTGAAATTAAAAGCCAGATATTCCGCCTCATTGGAATCTATCTCTTTATATTTCAGATTTTTATCTGACGCGTCTTCTTTCGCATTGGTAGCGGTATTGACATAGGCAGTGACAGCATCAGTCGTAATAAACGCTGTCGTCTTTGAAGGATATTTTATCAACGTGAATTTAATCTTGTTGTCTGCCTTGTCTCCGTAATAATTTGAATTGGGATCCAGTTTCAGGTAGGAATTGCTCTTGTATGAGGCATACTCATACTGGCCGCTTCCCATAGGTTTATAGTCACTGCTCCCGGAATAATCACTGCTTGAGACTATTGGAAATACAAGATTATCAAGGGCCGCGTCATTGCTGTCCTTGAAGTGTATGGTCAGATCATGGCTTCCGTTTACGGAAACAGAGCTGATCTTGCTCGCGTATGCATAATAAGGGCTCTTTTTCCCAATGGACTTGATCTTATCTACGGTATAACTTACATCGCCCGCCGTAAGAGAGGAACCGTCGCTGAATTTGACACCGGATTTCAGCGTAATGCTGACGCTTCCCGATCCCGCGTCATATGACGAAACCAGATCCTTCTCGATGTTAAGATCCCTGTCAAGTTTAAAAAGGCTGCTGTATATCAGCTGAGTGATATAATATGTATCACTGTCAGTTGAAGACAGTGGGTTCAGGCTTTTTATCCTGCTCATGGCAAGGTTGACAGTGTCTGAAGATACATAAGTACTGTCAGAGGAAACATCCGTGTTCGTTTCTTCTGCGCTTGTTCCCGACTTGACTATTCCGGTGGCAAGCAGAACTACTGATAATGCACTGAGTACGACTACCACAGCAATGATCGTGATTATTATGTGAGTGTGTAAAAAACCCAGTATCCTTAATATTAAGTTGTCCTTAGGCTGTTCTAGCATATTTGTTCAACAGTGACTCGATCTGTTCAGCGAGTTCTCCCCTTCCGTTAGAATTGTCTATGATTTCCTGTGCCTTCGCGGCTTTTTCCGCATCGGACATCTGATTCTTCATACGTTTAAGCACTTCTTCCTCAGTTACTCCATCCCTTGACATTACGCGGCTTATTCTGATCTTCAGGTCGGCCGTGACCAGCCATACGAGATCAGTGACGCAGTCGGCACCTGTTTCATAAAGCAGAGGTGCATCGACAAATATTATAGCATAACTACCTTTGTCACGTAAATCATTAATTTCCTGTTTTATTTCCTGTATCACTTTTCTGGTTACAATATCTTCCAGCTTTTTTTTATCAGAAGCGCTGGTAAACACCAGGCCTGCCAGTTTTTCTCTGTTCAGTGAACCGTCAGCCCGGAAATATTCATCGCCAAAATTTTTTCTGATTTCAGGCAGAGCCGATCCACCCGGTGCTGTCATATCGCGTGATATGGCATCCGCGTCTATTATCTTATGTCCATTAGCTCTCAGAAACGCGGAAACTGTTGATTTTCCGCTTCCTATACCGCCTGTTATTCCTATTACTTTCATACTCGTCAATCCTTGAGATCATACCATGTTTTACCGGAATTGAGATCGCATATGAGTTCCACCTTCAGCTGCATGGCGTTTTCCATGTTGCGAACCAGCAGTTCTCTCACTGCATCTGCCTCAGAATCTACGGCGCTGATTATCAGTTCATCGTGAATCTGCAGCACCAGCCTGGACTTCATATTCTTCTCCTTCATTTCACGGAACACGTTATTCATGGCTATCTTTATGATATCGGCTGCGCTGCCCTGTATAGGACTGTTCATAGCCAGCCTTTCTCCGAACTGTCTTGTCATGTAATTAGATGAGTTTATCTCATGGATGAATCGCCTGCGTCCGATGATCGTCCTGGAATATCCGTTGGCCTTGCAGAATTCCACCTGGCTGTCCAGATAAGCCTTGACCGCCTGATGCTTTTCAAAGTATTCGCTGATATAATTTTCCGCCTCCCTGCGGCTTATGTGCAGCTCTTCTGACAGCCCGAACCCGCTCATGCCGTAGATGACGCCGAAATTCACAGCCTTGGCGCGACTCCTGTCCAGTGAGGTCACCTTGTCGTAATCTATGTCGAACACTCTGGCCGCGGTCTTTCTGTGGATATCCTCACCACTGTTGAACGCCGAGATCAGGTTTTCATCACCGGAGAGATGAGCCATTATGCGCAGTTCTATCTGAGAATAGTCCGCGCCTATAAGCGTGCTGCCTTCTTCGGCAACAAAAGCCTTGCGCAGTTGTTTACCCATTTCATACCTTACAGGTATGTTCTGGAGATTAGGTTCAGTGCAGCTGAGTCTGCCGGTCGCGGCTACTGTCTGCTGGAAATGGGCGTGTATCCTGCCGTCTGGCCCTATGAGCTGCCCCAGTCCCAGTACATAAGTACTGTTCAGTTTTGTAAAAGTCCTGTACAGCAGTATTTTCTCGACTACAGGGTTTTCGCCCTTGATCTTCTCCAGGATATCGGCGCTGGTACTGTAGCCGCGCTTTGTCTTTTTTCCTGCAGTAAGGCCAAGCTTGTCAAAGAGTATCTCTCCCAGCTGTGCAGGCGAGTTAATATTGAAGACCTCACCACAGAGATCATAGATTTCCTTCTCCAGCGTGGATATCTCGGCTTCAAGTTCCACTCCAATATCTTTCAGGGTGTCTTTGTCCACCAGTACGCCTGATACCTCCATGGCAGCCAGTACTCCTATTAGCGGAAATTCCACGTCACAGCATACATTTTCAAGTTCCTGATCGCGAAGCTGCTTTTTCTGTATTTCCAAGAGCCTGGCACATATACTGCACCACTGGTAACCGTACTCCTCAAAGGCCGCGTCTGAACGACCCAGCAGGTCTGTCTGACCGCTGTTTTCCAGGAATTCCTTTTCTGATATTATATCGCAGTGAAGCTCCTCAAGTGCCAGAGTTTTCAGCTCATAATTGGACTTGGACGGATCGAGCACATACTGGCATATCGCTGTATCGAATACCGTGACCACATCTTCAAGTCCGTTGGATAAAAGTGAATAGTAGTCCCTGATCAGATCATGACCGCTGAACTTCAGCTGCTTTTTGTTCAGGAAATCAATGATATCACCACTGTCGCCGGTACATATATAATAGCATGAACTGCCGTATACCATTGTCATACCCACGATATCAGGTTTTTCAACGTGATTGTTGTCGCTGAAAACCCTTATCACTACGCCGGAGCCTTCAGGTACGGCATCATACAGTTTCTGCATATCTTCGGAAGATGCTATGGTGATTCTCGAGTACTCTGTCACTTCGCCTTCTTCTTCACCGGAAATGTCGATGCCGTCTGTCTTGAGTCTCTTCAGAAAACTGTTGAATTCCAGTTTAGTGTACAGTTCAACGAGGCGGCTGTAATCCGGCTCTTCCATGATAAATTTTTTAATATCGATATCCAGAGGCACATGGGTGTTGATCTCCGCCAGCTTTCTGCTCATAGCTGCCAGCTGGGAGTTATCCTCCACCTTGGCTTTTAGTCTGGCATTTGATATCTTGTCAGTATTGGCAAGGAGTTCTGCCACAGAGCCGAACTCCTTGAGCAGCTTGATGCCAGTTTTTTCTCCGACTCCCGGGATCCCCGGGATGTTGTCCGACTGATCCCCCATGAGCCCCTTCAGATCGATAAACTGTTCAGGTGTGAGTTCATAACGTTCTATCATCTTATCTCTGTCATAGAGATCGAATTCTGATATTCCTCTGCGTGTTATGAGGACATGGGTCACATCAGTAGCAAGCTGCAGGGCGTCCTTGTCCCCGGTTATTATCAGCGGTTCAAGGCCCTCCTCCTCACCGATCCTGGCCACAGTGCCTATGATGTCATCGGCTTCGAATCCGTCTATTTCCAGGTTTTCGATATTCATGGCCCCAAGTATTTCCTTCATGATTGGTATTTCCATGGCCAGCTCAGGCGGCATCTTTTTTCTGCCGGCCTTGTAATCGCTGTACTGTTCATGTCTGAATGTCGGCGACTTCCTGTCCCAGGCTACGGCCATGTAATCAGGACCGTAATCATCGAGGATCTTTCCCAGCATGTTAAGAAAGCCGTAGATTCCCTGGGTATAAATGCCCTCTTTGGTTATCATAGGTCTCTGCATGGCGTAATAAGCTCTGTTGATCAGGCTGTTGCCGTCGATGATCACGATTCTGTCACTCATTTTTATTCTCCTTTAAAATCAGCTGCGCATTTCAGTCCGAACGCTGCGTCCGCTTCTTCCGCGCCGTTTATTATAGCTCTGGATACCTGTTCTGTTGCAGCCACGGCGAGGGCGTCAAAATTACACTCCACCTCACCTGAAGCCATGACAAATATGGTGTCGCCGTCAGCTGTTGAATGTACCGGCTTTATCACCCGGGCATATCCGTCGTGAGCTATGGAAGCCAGCTTGGTGCACTGAGCCTTGGTGAGCCTGGCATTGGTCACTATACAGGTTATTGTTGTGTTGCCTTTAAATATGTCTATCTGAGCTGCCATATCTTCCATCATGGTCTCAGCCGTCGGAACAAAACTGCTGCCGTCTTCCGACAAAAGTCCTGCTATTTTATTCCCTTCAAGATCAAATATATCGCCGAGTGCATTGACGGCTGAAACGGCTCCTACCATCATGCTGCCTATCTGAATCGCCGCTGATCCCTGACCGCTCTTCATCAGCCTGTCTGGTCCCTTATATTTACCTACCGTCGCGCCTGTGCCGGCGCCATGGTTTCCCATAAAAATCTTTCCGTCAAAAGCATTGGCGGCTGCCAGCCTGCCCATGGCTTTGTCAGGTCTTACAGCCGGATCGCCTACCGGCAGGTCGAAAAGCGAGGCCCCACAGACAATTGGAACCACTCCAAAACCGGTCTCAAATCCGATGCCGCGTTCTTCAAGAAAATCCATGACACCACAGGCTGCCTCCAGTCCAAAGGCGCTGCCTCCGGAAAGGACCACTCCGTTGATGGCCTGGACCATGTTTTCAGGTTTAAGAAGATCGGTTTCTCTGGTAGCAGGGCCACCTCCTCTGACATCAACTCCGGCAGTTGCTCCGCCTTCACTTATAAGAACAGTGACGCCTGTTCCGGCGTCACTGTTTTCAGCAGAGCCGATCTTGAAACCTTTTATATCACTGATATTGATTTCTCTGATATTGCTCATTTTTACCTCTTATTATGCTGTTATTATCTGTACAGCCATGATTATCGCTATGATAACTCCTACGACGCCTTCGCCTCCCAGGACTCCGGCTGCTATGATCTGTCCGGTAGCGCTCTCTTTTTCCATGTCAGGAGCTGCTTTGTCCACGATGAAGCGGATTACTCCGCCGATGAAAGCTGTAGCCGACATGTAAAACGGCAGATATATGCCAAGTCCCAGTGTCATAACCGGGAAGTTCAGGCAGTACAGTATCACTGCCGCCACCAGTCCGATCCAGAAGGCCGGTACATTGGATATGCCGCCTGCCATGGCCGCTACCGCCCCCGCCTGCGCAGCAGGGAACATCTGAGGATCACCTATGGCAGAAGGACCATATGCCTTGATTATTACCAGGAGCACGACAACAGACACGAAAGCGCCTACGATACCGCCTATAGCTTCTGATATCCACTGGGCCTTAGGATCAGTGTTGAGCATATGTCCTGCTTTGAAATCGTTCATAACGTCTCCCACAAGACCGCACGCTACCGCGACCACCGCGGCTACAAAGATAGCTTCACTTTGTCCCATGGTGGAAACACATTTGGCTGCCAGCAGGATTATGATTCCGAATATCTCCATCGGGTTGATTCCTGTCTGCCCGACGCACTGAGCCGACATGGCCGTCGCCAGCCAGACGCCGAGGATCGTTATTATTGCCGGTACTACTCCCATATGACATACGGTCGTGAAAATGGCCGCCAGGAGCACCATGGCAAATGGAGCCCATCTCATGCGGATTATGGAGTCTCCGATGCTGTCCTTACTGAACATGGCTCCGAACATTACCTTGGCCTTAGGGATTATGCCCTTGGCGAGTATGCCGATACCTGTTCCTACCATCAGTCCTATTCCAAGTGACTGTTTTATGTTAGCTGCCTCTATGGCGGTCAGTAGACCAAACTTCTGTCCTCCGATCAGTATGCCGAAATCTCCTATGACAGCACCTGCAAACCATACGCCTATGAATACCGGTCCTATGATATATCCGATGGCTACCAGCATTGGCGATATGTAAAAACCGCCGTATGAGCCGTACTTCATCATGGATTTGCTGAACCATGTAGTCGGTATGATCTGGAACCAGTCTCGCAGTACTGCGAATACTCCGGCTGCGCCTAGTGATCCAAAGAGCAGACCTGCCTTTTTACCGCCTTCATCACCCGCGACGAGAGTCTCGGCACAGGCCTCACCCATAGGATAAGGCAGTGCCTTGGTTTCGATAAAATACTTTCTTATCAGTGCCGTAAAGATCAGTCCGAGAATAACTCCACCCAGAGTTATGACGGTCAGCTGAAGCGCACTGACTGTTGCATGGGGATTCATTATGAAAATTCCAGGGATAGTAAACGCAATGCCCCCTGCTACCATTGCGCCTGCAGACATGGCTGTCTGCGTAACGTTGATCTCGTTGAGGCTGGTGTTTCCCATTGCCTTCAGCAAAACCATTGAAAATAATGCCACGAACATGATCGGCCATGGCAGCGAGCTTAGTTTCAGCGCGATGAACATCGAACTGCATGTTATTATTATGCATCCGATCACGCCGATAACCATACCGCGTACTGTTAATTGCTTACCCATTTAGTAAGCCTCCTTATTAAATTATTTTTCAAAGGAGTCATGCGCCGTCAGGCTGTATGCTCCTGAGAAATCGTATTCTCGACCGGCGCTGCTGATGAGTCGCCGTGATTATTTCCTTTTCTTAATGCGAAATAGAAAGCGCATCCGATGAAAATTGCTCCTCCTATTATATTACCGATAGTTACAGGAATCAAGTTCCCGATGAAAAAGCTTCCCCATGAAAGCCCCGGCTTGCTGCCGGCCGCTGCAAATATGCCTGCAGGTATATAATACATGTTTGCTATGCTGTGCTCATATCCTGATGTGACAAAAAGCCATATGGGAAAGAATATGCTGAATATCTTGCCGACCGTAGAATCTGCTGCAGTTGCCATCCATACCGCTATACATACAAGGAAATTGCACAGTATACCCAATATGACAGCTCTGCCAAAAGGCAGACTGGATTTTGCCAGCGCTATATTCACAGTAACAGTTCCCAGAAGTCCGTTATCCGTTCCCAGAAGTCCGCTGTTAACAACGAGAAAAGCAACAAGAACCGAACCGGCGAAGTTTGCGATATAAACTATGATCCAGTTTCTGAGCATTCCCGCCCAGCTGATCCTGCCGTCTATGACGCCTGTCACCATCAGGCAGTTGCCTGTAAATAGTTCTCCTCCTGCCAGTACTACCATAACCAGTCCGGCAGCAAACACCAGTCCTGATACAGCCTTTCCCACTCCAACCATTTCAGGCTGTGAAAGAAAATGGAAGGCCGCCATATTGGAACCTGCCGCCGCAAGCGCTATGAATGCTCCTCCAAGAAGGCCAAGAATAAATAATTTCCCAAAACTGCCTGAGGCCTTGACCTCACCAGACCGTATAGTCGCCTCAAGAGTTTCCGATGCTGTAAGATGTTTCATTTTTTCTCCTGTCAATGATTATGTCATGAATTAGTTAGAGCATCCCTACCTGCGTAATGATATACCTTTTTAACGTTGCGGTCAATATATTCGTATCAGCGTATTAATGTGCTGAAGACATCTCTTCATAAAAATACCCGGAACACCGTCAGGACTTAATTGACGCCTATCAAAATGATAGGTGGGTACCCTGTCAGCAGTTTTTGTCTTCCACTCGAAGGAGGCTTGACATAGTCTGTTGAACTTCGGATTCCCGTTCTTAAAGTGTAGGTTCAATTAAGAGCCCTTAACGCATGTTCTAGGCTTAATTAATTATACTATAAGTTCCCTGGCAGTTCAATATCAAAAGATGCTTCATGAGGTTTTTTATATTGAACTTGACAGGTAAAAATAAGCAGGATCCGTCAGGATCCTGCCTCATGTCATCACCTTACAGTTCGACCTCTTCCAGGTCAACTGAGCAGTTTGTATGTACGTTCTGCACGTCATCATTATCTTCAAGGAAATCAACAAGCTTTCTCAGCTTTCTCAGATCCTTGTCATCAGGAGTGCTTTCAACTGAAGGCACATATTCTATCTCTGATTCTACCAGTTCATAGCCGGCCTTTCTAAGAGCCTCGTCTACATCAGCATATGCAGCCGGATCAACCTGGATCTCAAAGCTGTCTTCGTTGTTGATCAGGTCATCAGCGCCTGCCTCCAGCGCAGCTTCCATAAGAGTGTCCTCGTCTACTGAATCATTCTTCTCGATGAGGATCACGCCTTTTCTGGTGAACATGTATGATACACATCCCGGAGTTCCCAGATTTCCGCCGTGCTTGTCGAAAATCGATCTTACAGCAGAAGTGGTTCTGTTAGTATTATCTGTAAGACAGTCAACGATTATCGCCACACCGCCGGCTCCGTAACCTTCAAACTTAAGTTCTTCGTATGAAGCACCCTCAAGCTCGCCGGTTCCTTTTTTGATAGCTCTCGTGATGTTGTCATTAGGCATTCCTATGCCCTTTGCCTTTTCTATTGCTACACGCAGGCCTGCATTGTATTCTGGATCTCCTCCATCCTTAGCAGCGACCGTAATGGTCTTTGCATACTTTGTGAACAAAGCAGCTCTCTTTGAATCCTGTGCTGCCTTTCTGCCTGCAATTGTACCGTGTCTTCCCATGGAGACACCTCCTTCTTTGTATTTAAAAATTTGCTTAACGTAAAATTACTGAAATATTATACACCAAAAGCACTAGTGTTTCAACATATACTTTACATATGTGCAGCCTGATAACGATTTTTTGTGTCTTCAGGCCGATTCATTCATGTTTTTATGGGCCGTACTCATCATCAGTTTGATCCTGTTAAGCTGATTCACATCGCTGGCGCCTGGGTCATAATCGATGGCCGCAATATTGGCTTTAGGATTAAGTTTCCTGATGGCCTTCAACATGCCCTTTCCTGTCACATGGTTCGGCAGACAGGCGAAAGGCTGCAGGCAGACTATATTCTCAACGCCGCCGTGTATCAGTTCGACCATTTCTCCTGTCAGAAGCCACCCTTCACCGCACTGGTTGCCAATGGAGATGATCTCTGACGCAGCCCTGGCGGTCTGTTCTATGTGGGCAGGTTCAGTGAAATGCTCGCTGTTTTTCAGCGCCTCTCTCATCGGTATACGCAGCCATTCCACACCTTTTATGGCCATCTGATTTATCTTCATGGAGGTCCAGCTGCCTGACAGATGCTCATAGTTGAATTTTTTGTTGACCATGCCGTAAAGGAAGAAATCAAGCAGATCCAGTACCACTGCCTCACCGCCTTCTGCCTCTATGGTGTCGACAATATTGTTGTTGGCGTTTGGATGGTATTTTACAAGTATCTCTCCTACTACGCCAACCTTAGGCTTCTCGATATCCAGTCTTTCTATTTTGTCAAAGTCCGCAACCATGCCGCTGATGTTCTCATAATAGGTCTTTTTATTGAAATGCAGCACGTTTTGTACTATACGGTCATGCCAGCTGTCCAGCACGGCCTGTGCAGTTCCCGGCTTCTTCTCATAAGGTCTCGTTGCATAGAGGAGCCTCATGGCCAGATCGCCGTAAATGACGCCGACCGCCAGCATAAATCCCATCTTCAGCGTAATCTTGAACCCCGGGTTCTTCTCAAGTCCGACTGCATTGAAGGATACCACCGGCACCTTCTCAAGTCCCATGTCTTTCAGGGCTTTCCGCAGCAGGGCTACGTAATTGCTTGCTCTGCAGCCGCCTCCTGTCTGCGACATGAATACAGCTGTCTTATCCAGGTCATATTTCCCCGATTTAAGGGCGGAAATGATCTGACCCAGAGTTACAATAGTAGGATAACAGGCGTCGTTGTTTATGTAGCGCAGTCCCTCCTCCACCGAGTTCTTGTCCACAGGAGGGAGCAGCTCAACGTTGTAGCCGCAAGCCTTCATGGCTTCCTCCAGGTATGTGAAATGTATCGGCGACATCTGCGGTATAAGCAATGTGTATTCCTTCCTCATCGCCTTGGTAAACAGCTTGCGCTTGTAAGCCTCATTAGCAGGAGTCGCTTTGATGTTGTTTTTTTCGCGTTCATCGATGGCTGCCTTCAGGGAACGTATCCTGATCTTGGCAGCGCCCAGATTGGATACCTCATCGATTTTCAGTACTGTATACAGTTTGTTGTTTCTGTTGCAGATCTCTTCCACCTGATCAGTGGTAACTGCATCAAGCCCGCAGCCGAATGAATTTAGCTGTACCAGTTCCACATCATCCCTGGTGCCTGCGAATTCAGCCGCCTTATACAGCCTCGAATGGTAGACCCACTGGTCGAGGACCCTGATAGGTCTAGCCAGGTGTACCATCGATGCCACAGAATCCTCCGTAAGAACCACCATGTCGAATGAGTTGATCATCTTGTCTATGCCGTGATTGATCTCAGGATCCAGATGATATGGCCTTCCTGCCAGGATAACCGATTTCTTCCCGTGGTCTTTGGCATATTTCAATGCGTATTCACCCTGTTTTCTGACATCGTTCTTGAAACGTGTCTGTTCTTCTCTGGAGCGTTCCACCGCCCTCTTGACTTCCTCATAGGAAATGTGATACGGCGTCAAATGTACAGCCAGCTCCTTGATAAGTCTGAGATCGTCGTCGTACGGCAGGAAAGGATGGAAAAATCTTACCATATTTTCCTTGAAGAGATCATCCATGTTATTGGCTATGACCTCCGGATACGTGGCCACTATCGGACAGTTGTAATGATTTGGCGATGATGTATCCTCATTTTTTTCAAAATTGAGACTCGGATAAAATATCCACTGATACCCTTTCTGCACCAGCCATTTGATATGGCCATGGACCAGTTTTGCAGGATAACACGCTGTGTCGGAAGATATGGTCTCCATGCCCATGGAATATATCTTCTTGGTCGACGGCGGCGAAAGTTCCACTCTGAATCCCAGCTCCGTAAAGAATGTGAACCAGAACGGATAATCCTCATACATGTTGAGAACTCTGGGTATGGCAATGGTGCCTCTCTTGGCATCAAAATCAGAAAGAGGCGTATATCCAAACAGTCTCTTCAGTTTGTATTCATACAGATTAGGCAGCTTGTTTTCATGCATCTGCCCGCCGGCGCCCTTCTCGCAGCGGTTTCCCGTCACGAATTTGGAACCGTCGCTAAATTTGTTTATGGTGAGTATGCACTGATTTTCGCAGGCACGGCACCGTCCGTTGGAATGCTCCACGGTGAATTTATCCAGTTCCTCCCTTGTCAGAATGGATGATTTTGTTCCCTCGACAAAATTTTCCCTGGCTATGAGCGAACAGCCGTAGGCGCCCATCAGGCCGGCGATGTCAGGTCTGACTACATCCTTTCCGATGATGCGCTCAATGCTTCTCAGCACGGCGTTGTTCATGAATGTTCCGCCCTGAACTACTATTTTTTCACCGGCATCTTCGGTGTTACGCAGCTTTATTACCTTGTAAAGCGCGTTTTTTATTACCGAATATGAGAGGCCGGCGGAGATGTCCCCTATGGAAGCGCCCTCCTTCTGAGCCTGTTTTACCTTGGAGTTCATGAATACTGTGCATCTAGTCCCCAGATCCACCGGATTCTTGGCAAACAAAGCCTCCTCAGCAAAGGAGTCGGTATCCAGATTGACCGATTTGGCATAGGTCTCAAGGAAAGAACCACAGCCTGAGGAACATGCCTCATTGAGCATGATGTTATAGATAGCTCCATCCTTGATCTTCATGCACTTCATGTCCTGGCCGCCGATATCCAGAATAAAGTCGACGCCCGGCAAAAATTCTTCTGCCGCCTTGTAATGAGCCATAGTCTCTATCTCACCAAGATCGGCCTTGAAAGCGGCCTTTATCAGGCCTTCTCCATAACCGGTCACGGTGGTATTGGCAATATATGCGGCAGGCGGCAGCAGCGAATACAGCTCCTTGAGCATGTTCCTCACTGCCTCCACCGGATTTCCTTCATTGCTTCTATAGAAGGAATAGAGCAGGTTTTTCTCATTATCCATCAGTGTAGCTTTAGTTGTTGTAGACCCCGCATCTATGCCAAGATAGGTCTTGCCCCTGGCTTTCTTTATATCTCTGCGCCTTATCTTATGCTGGTCGTGCCTGGCAATAAAGCTGTTATAATCCTCTTTGTTCCTGAACAGCGGCTCGATATGCTTGGTTTCCGCCAGCTGGCTCTGATCCGCTGTATTCATCCTCTCAACTATGGTGCTCAGGGATACTTCAGGCTGATTGTCGGTGAGCATGGCCGCGCCTAGAGCAACAAAGTACTTGGAATCTTCCGGGAAAAGAACATCATCATCTTTCAGCTGAAGCGTTTCTGTGAAACGCTTGCGCAGCTCCGATAAGAACGACAGCGGTCCGCCCAGGAACGCCACCTTGCCTCTGATGATATGGCCGCAGGCCAGACCGCTTATGGTCTGATTTACTACAGCCTGGAAAATAGACGCAGCAAGATCCGGAACCGCGGCACCGTCATTGATAAGCGGCTGGATGTCGGTTTTGGCAAAAACACCGCACCTGGCAGCGATTGGATAGATCACATCATAGTGCTTTGCAGCTTCATTGAGTCCGCCGGCATCAGTATTCAGCAGAATTGCCATCTGATCTATAAACGCCCCCGTGCCTCCTGCGCAGGTTCCGTTCATTCGCTGTTCGACGGTAGATCCGTAGAAAGTGATCTTGGCATCCTCTCCGCCCAGTTCTATGGCCACATCAGTCTGCGGTATCAGTTCTTCCACTGCCTTGCTGCATGCAATTACTTCCTGTTCAAAATGAATCTTGAGCAGTTTGGCAAGCGAAAGTCCGCCTGATCCTGTAATTACCGCTTTCAGGACCAGATCCCCTTTTTCTTTATACATTTCTTCTATAAGTTCGCGAACCTTGTCAAAAACATTTGACATATGGCGTTCATATCTGGAATAGATGACGTTATTGTCATCATCCAGCAGCACCAGTTTTACAGTCGTTGAACCTATGTCGATTCCAAGTTTCATAATTCCCCTAACCTCTGAATCTAAAGATTTTTGATTTCTTTTTTATATAAGTGATAAAGCATCAGCGCCGAATAGATCGTACCAACGATCTCAGCCAGCGGGAATGATGCCCATGACCATGTGACGCCGGCAAAATGATACAGTACATAAGCCAGCGGCAGAATGCATACCAGCTGCCTCAGCAGAGAGGCAAACAGGCTGTACACGCCGTGTCCGGTTCCCTGGAACAAAGTGGAACACATGATTCCAAAAGATGCCGGAATGAAGCATATACTGATTATTCTCAGAGCCGGTACGCCCATTCTCAGCATTTCCTCATTGGCGCTGAACATTCTCAGCAGCAGATGAGGCATGGTCTGAAAAACAACCACTCCGATGGCCATTATTATCAGCGCCGTCACCAGGGCTTTTTTATAGGTATCCATCAGCCTCTTTCTGTTTCTGGCGCCGTAGTTGTAGCCCATGATCGGCATCGCTCCCTGATTCAGACCGAAAACCGGCATGAATACAAAGGACTGCAGCTTGAAATACACGCCGAGTACTGCCACAGCTGTGGCTGAAGCCGCAAGTATGGCATTGTAACCCAGCAGCATTATAGAACCTATGGACTGCATGATGATCGACGGCAGTCCCACTGCATATATGTCTTTTACCACCTTCCAGTCCATTTTAAAGCCCCTGATTATGATTTTCACATCATGTTCTTTTTTGAAAAACATGAAAAGTGCTACAGTCATCGCCAGACCCTGGCCTATGACCGTTGCGATGGCGGCGCCTGCGACCTCCAGCCTTGGCGCTCCGAAGAGCCCGAAAATCAGTATCGGATCCAGTATGATATTTGTTACAGCTCCGCTCAGGCTTATCACCATGGGAGCTATCATATTTCCTGTTGCCTGCAGCACCTTTTCCAGCTGTATCTGTATCATGCTGAATATACTCAGAGTAGTCACTATCCTTAGATAATCAGCGCCATACTGATATATCTGAGGATCGTCTGTGTAAGATGACATAAACGGCCTGGCTATCAAAAGCCCCATGGCTGCAAATATGACAAAATTGAACAGCCCTATCCTGATGCTTGTGCTGGCAGCCTTGTCAGCCTCGTCATATCTCCTTGCTCCCAGTCTTCTGGCTATAAGAGAATTGACTCCGATTGCGCTGCCGACTCCCATTGATATCATCAGCAGCTGAAGGGGCATAACAAAAGATACAGCAGTCAAAGCCTTCTGACTCAACATGGCGACAAATATGCTGTCCACTATGTTATAGAGGGCATTGATTGTCATTGATATTATTGCCGGCCAAGCCATGGATGCCAGTAGTTTTCCAATGGGTGCACTCCCCATTTTATTGGCATCGCCTTCGATCTCCGTATCCAGTTTTATTTTATATTCTTCTTTGGTTAAATTCTTTTCCTGATCTTCTTTTTTCAAAATTCGCCTTTCGTTTATATAGTTATGGGCAGGTCTGTAAGCCGGGTTCTGTATTAGACAATCATCTATCTAGGCGCTACATCTCTGCGCGCTCATGCGGTCCACCTACCGGGCGGTGACGAGCAGCCACCTTTGTCGCCCTATCGACCTTGCTCCGGATGGGGTTTACACGGCCGCCGTGTCTCCACGACGCCGGTGAGCTCTTGCCTCACCATTTCAACCTTACCACGGCATTATCCGTTTCGGCGGTATGTTTCTGTTGCACTTTCCCTATAGTTACCTACGCCGGACGTTATCTCGGCATCCTTGCTCTCTGGAGCCCGGACTTTCCTCATGCATTACGCACGCGATTGTCTGGCCTGCCCATAAGTTGCTATTTTATCATACAAATGGATTTATATCAATCTTTGATTTAACTATTTCACAGTTTGTCTTCCGTGACAGTATCTCTGCCATATTATCGACAAAGATCTTTTCGGTTCCATAGTGACCGGCATCAAGTACGCATATGCCGAGTGCCTTGGCCATCTGGGCGTCATGGTATTTCAGGTCTCCGGTGATGAAAAGGTCACATCCCTCTTCGCATGCTTCCCTGATAAATTCAGCGCCTGACCCTGTGCACCATCCCACCGAATATATGGTTCTGGTAGGATCTCCGCACACCTTGAAATATTTTTCACTGATCTCAAGGGCATCAGCCGCCTTATGCACGAACTCCGCCAGCGTCACTTCAAAGGGCGTTACTGCTCTGCGGCAGAACAGATTCCCGTTTTCGAACGGTACGATATCGTTGAGCTCCAATACCTGTCCAAGATAATCGTTATTGCCGCCGTCAAGCTTATCGAAGGATGTATGGCATGAATATACTGATATACCCAGCTTGATAAGCTTGATTATATAATTTCCCGTAACATCATTATGGTCTATCTTATCTATGCCTCCGAAAATCATAGGGTGATGTGTTATTATCAGATCGGACTCAGTGTCAACAGCCTCATCGATCACGTCATCTGTCACTTCAAGGGCCACCAGAGCCTTGTCCACGTCTTCAAATTCAGTATTTACCTGAAATCCGCAGTTATCCCATGGCTCTGCCAGATCAGGAGGACAAACTGATTCGATTATTTCGATAAACTTATTCTTCTTCATAGAAAATCATCTCCTTAAGCAATCTGTCTATGGTTTCAATATGTTTCTTTGCCAGTTCACTCTCATTTTCAGTATTATTACTGTTTTTTTCTATGTTGTCTACTATTTTTATGTATTTATTCCTTTCTCTTGAAAGGTATTCGACTGTCAGTTCGTTCCAGAAACCTGCCAGTGAATCGGGATATTCAAAGTCTTCCTCTACAGTTGTCTTTTCCGGATCATATTCAGCTGTGATCACCACACATATGAACCTGCCCTCAGCGGCAAGCTGTTCCCTGGTAATGGCGTATCCGTTTTTATACAGCCATTGACGCAGCAGTCCGATATTATTTCTGGGCTGCAGAATGAACTTCCTGAAGGAATGGGAAAGTTCCGGGTCTGATCCCATGATGTCGGCTATAAGGGCGCCGCCCATGCCGGCTATGACTATATCGTCTACTTCACCTTTGTTCAGTACTGAAATTCCATCGCCAAGGCGAAAGTCAAGATCAGCCGCCGGTATGCAGGCCATGCAGTTTTCCACAGCCTTGTCCAGCGACCCTCTGCTTATATCCGCTAAAATCACTCGTGGGCATATGCCCTGCTGATAAAGATAAATCGGCAAAAAACCATGGTCTGTTCCAATATCTGCCATGGTTTCGCCCTGTTTTATCTCATCGGCCATCTTTTGAAGTCTGCTTCTCAGCTTCATGGCTTACTCCAGATAATCCTTTAGTTTCTTGCTTCTGCTCGGATGACGGAGCTTGCGGAGGGCTTTGGCCTCTATCTGACGTATACGCTCTCTGGTAACGTCAAACTCCTTGCCTACCTCTTCCAGAGTCCTGGATCTCCCGTCCTCAAGTCCGAATCTCAGCTTCAATACCTTTTGTTCTCTGTCGGTAAGAGTGTCCAGCACTTCTACCAGCTGCTCCTTCAGCATTGAAAATGCTGCCGCCTCTGCCGGCGCTGGAACATCGTCATCAGGTATGAAATCACCAAGATGACTGTCTTCTTCTTCTCCTATAGGTGTTTCCAGTGATACAGGCTCCTGAGCGATCTTCTGTATTTCGCGCACCTTGTCGACGGAAATGCCCATCTCCTTGGAAATTTCCTCCGGCGTCGGCTCACGTCCGTATGTCTGCAGCAGCTGCCTGGATACACGGATCAGCTTGTTGATCGTCTCCACCATATGCACAGGTATCCTTATGGTCCTGGCCTGATCAGCAATCGATCTGGTAATGGCCTGTCTGATCCACCAGGTGGCATAAGTCGAGAACTTATATCCTTTTCTGTAGTCAAATTTATCTACTGCCTTTATAAGACCCAGATTACCTTCCTGGATAAGGTCCAGGAACAACATTCCTCGTCCAACATATCTCTTGGCTATGCTGACTACCAGCCTCAGATTTGCCTCACAGAGCTTCTTCTTGGCCTCCTCGTCTCCTTCTTCCATGCGCTTGGCCAGCTCGATCTCCTCATCCGCTGAAAGAAGAGGTACCTTGCCTATTTCCTTCAGGTACATTCTGACAGGGTCGTCTACGGCGATTCCCTTAGGGACCGTCGCGTCGACATCGATCTCACCGGTCTCAGTCATGACAATTCCGTCATCCTCGGCGTCATCATCGTCATCATCGTCATTATCAAGTATAAGCGTAAAGTCCTCCGGCTCAGATTCTGATGTCACCTCGATATCCTTGGACAAAAGTGCCTCGTATATTTCATCGATGACATTCTTATCCAGATCATAGGTGTCGAGAAAATCAGCCATATCCGAATAGGTGAGAACATTCTTCTTCTCCTTGGCCTTGCGCGTCAGCTTGTCGATCAGCTCGTTCTTCAGCTGTTCCTTGCTGAGCTTGGCCTCACCGTCGTTATCGGTGTAATCATCAGAAGTAGGTTCATCCTGGACCTCCTTATCAATATCGTCCTGGACCTCATTATTCTTTTTTTTCTTTTTTGTTTCAGTGCTCATTAAAACTCCCCTTAATCCAACTTGTTCTGTAATCTTCTTTTATTTCTCTGAACTTCCATAAGTTCATCTGTTAACCTTATTATGCCGTCCTCGTTGTCCGATTCATCTGCCATGGATATCTGCAGAAGCAGCGCCTGTTCCTGCTTTGACAGTCTTTCCAGGCTCCAGGTATTGATACAGTCATCAAACACCTGATCCTGATTATTTCTTTCTATGACCACATTATTGAGGATCTCCTGCACCTGCATCCTGTCCTCATCGGTCAGACCGTCCATGATCAGATTTATGTCTACGATCTCACTCTTATTTTTCTCGGCGGCAGCGGTGCTGTAAAGTTTCCTGGCCAGACTGCTCTCCAGTATCTCCTGATGTCCCGCCAGCCTTTCGATAAAACTTTCGTTGGTCAGGAACAGCTTGATAAGCGTCCGTTCCAGTGCCGATGTTTTATCAGCGGGCGCCGGGCTCTCAGCCTTCTCCTGTCTGACAAAAGCAGGCCCATGTTTCTCAGGCGCTCCGGAAAGTTCCCGATCCAGCGCTCCTTCAGAAATGCCCAGATCTCTGGAGACTTTTTTCTTATATATTTCCTCTTCCACCGGGCTCATGCCGCTGATTATTTCTACCGCCTTCTTGAGGTATCCGATCTTGTCTTCATCGTTGGTCAGATCATACCCGGCCTTGGCTGATTCCAGCTTGTAATCACCATAAGGAAGCGCTGCTTCCACAAGTTTGAGAAATGCCTGCCGGCCGTTCTTCTTGATGTACTCATCGGGATCCTTGCCGTCTGTAACGTGAAGCACTCTGACACGGCATTCCTGATTTTTCAGTATCTCTATACCCCTGAGGGCGGCTGCTCTGCCGGCTGCATCAGCATCATAGGACAACACCACATCTCTGGTATATCTGTGGATCAGCTTAGCCTGGTTGTCGGTCAGAGCCGTTCCCAGCGAAGCCGCTATATTGGTGACGCCTGCCTGATACAGGCCTATTACGTCCATGTATCCCTCTACAAGTATCAGATAGCCGGCCTTACCGGCGCTCTGCCTGGAGATATTCAGTCCGTACAGATTGTTCTTCTTCTGAAATATCCTGCTTTCCGGTGAATTCAGATATTTGGGATTATCTCCCGGGTCGATGGCCCGTCCTCCGAAACCTATGACCTTTCCGTTAGTATTGATTATGGGAAAGATGACCCTGTTCCGGAACTTATCATATGATTTACCCTTGCTCTGAGAAATCAAACCGAGTTCCAGCATCTTTTTTTCATCCACTCCCCTGGACAGCAGGTGTTTATAAAGGCTGTCCCATTCCTCGTCCGCATATCCTATGCCGAACTTCTTCAGTATGGCAGGTGCTATCCCCCGGCCTTTCATATAGCCATATCCCCTGTTGGCCTTCTTGGTAAAGGCGTCGTAGAAGAATCTGGCTGCCATTTTGTTTATCTCGTAGTATTCGCTTCGATCTTCTTCGTAACTGCTGCGCTCCAGAGTTATGCCATGATCCGAGGCCAGCTTTTCCACTGCTTCGGCAAAGTCCAGATTATAATATCTCTTTACGAATTCGATGACGTCACCTGACGCGCCGCATCCAAAGCAGGTGAAATACTGCTTGTTTTCCGACACGACAAATGATGGAGTCTTTTCATTATGAAATGGACAGAGTCCCTTGTAATTTGACCCTGCCTTCTTCAGCTGTACGACCTGGCCAATGACTTCCACGATGTCGACCTGGTTTTTTAGATTTTCAATTGATGAATTTGAAAAAGAACTCATCCGTGTCTCCCTGTTTTAATACTACAGTTATCTATTCTACACGAATGAGTGGTTTCCTTTTTTTTGAACAAAGAATTTCTTATGGTAAATTCCGGCAATTCATATCAGACTGATCTTGAAATGCCGGGAACAAAGATGTCCGAATAGAGATTAAGAGCATATCTGTCCGTCATTCCTGCTATATGATCCTTAGCTGCAACCTCCATGCCATCTGTCTTTCCCAGTTCATACAGATCTTCAGGCAGCTTATCCGGATCATTGCAGAAATATCTGTAAAGGGATGTGATGACCACCTCTACCTTGGCAAGATCTTCCTCTTTTTTCACAGAACTGCTCTTATAGACGTTTTCAAACATGAATTCACGCAGTTTGTTCAACTGCGCCCCATGCTCCTCGTCCATGGCGATAAAACTCTTTCCGTCGCTGTTTATGATGACGTTTTCTATCATATTGCTGATCCTGTCGCCGTGGGTGTCTCCAAACATCTCAATGGCGTCCTTGGGCAGATCTTCCTGAGTTATGACGCCGCTTCTCATGGCGTCATCTATATCGTGATTTATATACGCGATCCTGTCGCTGATCTTTACTATCTGACCTTCAAGTGTCGATGCCTTCAGCTTACCGGTATGGTTGACGATACCGTCTCTTACCTCATAAGTCAGGTTCATGCCGCGTCTGCCGTTGTGATATTCAAGCCGGTCCACTACTCTCAGGCTTTGTTCATTATGATGAAACCCGCCCGGAAAAATATCGTTGAGCACCATCTCTCCGTTATGTCCGAAGGGGGTATGCCCCAGATCGTGGCCCAGGGCAATGGCTTCAACCAGATCCTCATTAAGATTCAGAGTCCTCGCAATTGTCCTGCCCACCTGTGTTACCTCAAGAGTATGGGTGAGCCTGGTCCTGAAGTGATCGCCCTCCGGCGCCAGAAAGACCTGGGTCTTATGCATGAGCCTCCTGAAGGCTTTGGAGTGGATTATCCTGTCACGGTCGCGCTGAAAATCAGTCCTGAACGGACACTGTTCCTCCGCTCTGGCCCGGCCTTTGGTATTGACCGACTTGCATGCCAGTTCGGACAACCGCTGTAACTCCATTTGTTCCAAATCAACTCTCTTAAACATAAATCTGCTCCTGCATCAGATGCCGGTATGACCGAATCCGCCGCTTCCGCGGTCCGTTTCGGAAAGATCGGCAGTCAGTTCCAGTTCCACCTGCACGCATGGTGAAATCACCACCTGCGCGATCCTTTCACCGTCATTAATTATAAAGTCCTCTTTGCTCCAGTTTATCATCGGCACCCTGATTTCTCCTCTGTAATCAGAGTCAACGGTGCCGACGCCGTTCACAAGGCCGATGCCGTGTTTGATGGCCAGCCCGCTCCTGGCGCGCACCTGAGCCTCATAGCCCGACGGCACCTCAAAGTACAGACCCGTAGGTACCAGGGCCCGCTCTCCGGCTTTCAGAACAAAAGGTTCCTCAAGGCTGGCCGCGATGTCGAATCCGGCAGAGCCTTCTGTCTCGTATCTGGGGATCCTTCCCCTGTCGCTGATTATCTTCATCTTCATTTAACGACCCATTATGGATCTCAGATCCACCTTCCTGCCTGTGACCGCCACTGCCGAGTAGCTGTCCATATCACATATAAGCTGCTTGATCTCTTCAATATCCTCGACGGTGACCTTCTCATATGCCTCAATGACTTCCTCTGGCCGGAAGACCTTGTCTATGAGAATATAGTTCTTGCCGTTCAGGATCATCCTGGTCGAGGTACTCTCCTGACTGAACACGTACCCGGACTTCAGCTGTTCCCGGGATGACTCCAGTTCATCCTTTGTTACCGGAGCAGAAGCCAGGATTTCAAGTTCTTCTCTGATGGCTTCCACCGCAGCTCTGATCTTGTCGTGGCTGACACCGGCGTATATTTCAAAATAGCCGTCGCTGCTGAATGTGCCCATGGATGAAAATACGGAATATGCCAGTCCCTTTTCTTCCCTTATATTCTGAAACAGACGCGAGCTCATACTGCCGCCCATGATGTTGTTCATGATCTGAAACGCAAATGACCTGTCATCCTGCAGGGTTATGGCTTTGCATCCCAGACAGATGTGCGACTGCTGTATATCTTTTTTTATTACCTGACATGTCGGTTTGTACTCAGCAGGGGCGGTAACAGCTTCCGGCTTGCTCTGTCCCAGCGCGGAGAATCGGTTCTCAAAATATGCACAGACATCGTCGGCATCGAACCTGCCGGCCACAGAGATCACCATGCTCTCTCTTACGTACTGTTCTTCAACATATTTTCTGATCACGTTATGAGTTATGCCTTTAAGTGTAGTCGGAGTGCCGATGATCGAATTTCCGATGGGTTCACCTTTAAAAACGTTGGAAATAAAAGTATCATGAGCCAGATCGTCAGGAGAATCCTTGGTCATCTTGATTTCCTCACATATGACCTGCCTTTCTCTGTCCATTTCCTTTTTCTCGAACAGCGAATCCTCAAGCATGTCTACCAGTACGTCAGCAGCCTTTTTATAGTTGCTGTATACCGACTTCACGTAGTAGCATGTCGCCTCCTTGCCTGTAAATGCGTTGATCTGTCCGCCTATGCGGTCTATATCGGCAGCGATCTCTCTGGCGCTGCGGCTTCCGGTCCCCTTGAACATCATATGCTCAACAAAGTGAGAAATTCCCGCGTTCTTTTTGTTCTCGTCGATGGCGCCGGTCCTGACATAGATGCCTATGGCGATGGACTGTACCTGCGGCATCTCCTCCATTATCATCCGTATGCCGTTGTTTAAAGTTCTGGTTTTTATCATAAGTTCAATTCCCCTTATCTCTGTTATTGAGCAGAAGCATGACAAGAAGCGCGATGGCGACCGCCACCAGCCCTATCATCTCTGCTTTTTTGCCAAAATAATCACCAAGCGCGCTGGTGAACATCATTATTATAAAGAATATCAGTAGTACAACTATTACAAGAAATATTGCTGTTTTTTTCATATCTCACCTCGCTGGATAATATTGTAACACCAAACTATTCCTTTTGCATTACATTTTAAAGTACATAATATATTACTTACACTAAAAAATGACGGAATAACCGTCACTTTTCAGTATATGTAAATCTATATTAAATTTCGGAAGATATCATTGCATCTTCCAATCCCCTGGAGAGCCAGGCCGGAATACCGCCCGGCGCTCTGATCCCCATGATGTATCTGCCGGACATAAGCTGAGCCGTGCGACCATCTGCAAGATGGCCCTTTGACATACCCACCGCACTGCCTGCGTCCGTCCACCATTTGATATTGCTGTCGAAAGTCAGGACCAGATCTGTTTCTCTGGCGCCGTGCATCTGCAGCCTTTCGGCCATCAGCGCCGCCTTTGGATATTTCTTTATCCTTCTGGTCATATTGTCATATTTCTTTCCAAATATCAGCCGTATTACGCGGCTTTTTTTGTAATTATCGTATTCAAGGTCCATGTAAATAGAAGCAATTAGTTTTCGGTACTGCTTTTCATCGAGTACATAATTCATTTCGTCACCTCCAAATCTTATTTACACTCATAGAATAGCATCTCAATTAGTTAATCTAATGAGCCGTCATTGAACGTAATATAAATGATTTGTGTGCAAACGGTGTAAAGAAAAGAGACGGCTCAGCTGCCGTCTCAATAATTTTCAAGTATGTGCTTTACCGAGTATTTTGCATTTTCAAGGAATGCGGCCCTCGGCTGGGCTCTGCCCCTCTCATCGGACCAGTATTTTTTATCAAATGCCCTGAATATCTCTTTTTCTGTCATTCCACTGTCCCTGCAGCCCAGAATGAACGCTTTTTCCTCTTCCGCTGCCTTGACATAAAGATCGAAATAATAATCTGTCATATCCGGAGGCAATATCCCGTAGTGAGGCCCAATGATCTGCCTTGGCCTGTATTCCCTGCACTTTGCCGCGGATTCCATGGTGTCTCTGTAGCTCTTGAGGATCGCGGTGTGCATCTGTCCCGGGCCTCTGATGACACCTGTGCTTTCTGATGCGAACATGATCCCCTGGGGCTCAAGCACATAAGTCAGCGAGCAGTCCGTATGTCCTTTGGTTTCTATTACGACAAAATAAGCATCTCCTATGTCTACGCGGTCGCCATCTCCGACCACCATGTCTACTCTCAGTCCTTCTGTAGATACCGGTTCATCTGATTTTACATAATTATCTCTGGCGTATTCGCCGAGTCTTTTCATTGTCGCCCGTGCGCCTTCGCTGCTGAAGACCTTTTTTGCCTTGGCTGAACCAACGACTACGGCCTCCGGCCATTCTCTGAGCAGATACGGCAGCGCGCCAATGTGATCATAATGAGTATGAGACATCAATATATAATCCAGCCCGCAGCGGCCGTGGTCTTCCAGGGCCTTTCTTATATTTTCAACAGTGCCCTGATGACAGTAGGCCATGCCGGTGTCGTAGAGAGCGGTCTTCTCTTCTCCGAACACCAGTATGCTCTCTCCGCCATATCCCGACGTTACTCTCGTCATGTTGTCCGGGTAATGGAATCTGTCGTTTCCCGGAAATTCTCCATAAATATCACTGATATTTCTCTTCTTCATTTCACGGTTGTGTCTTACCTCGTGAATAAAACTCCATGTCATAAGTATAATGATGATCCATCCATAATAACCTTCGACCGGATACAGGTAAGCTACTATGTTTTTAAAACCTGTAAGTCCGATAATGAAACCGACCGTTATAGCGGCCAGGATCACATATTTCTTCCATGGTCTGTCAGGAAGTTTGGTGGTAAAGCCGTAAAAAGTGCTCGTGGCCGCTGAATATATGGACGCATAAAGCACCAGTCCATATAATACGTTTGCAATCGCGGACACTCTTAGTGAGTACCCCAGCATGGGCAGATCCAGGCTGTTGGTATATGCCATGTCCTTCTGCAGAGCCAGAACCAGCACCAGGGTCATGATTCCCAGGGCCGTACCGCCGATAACAGAGCCCGCAAGCGCGTGTTTTCCATTCCTGGCGTTTAATGAAGCTGCCGCCCCCATAGGAATCATTCCAAGCATGTTATAAGCTATGAATACAAGGGCCGCGACTATCCAGTTGGGCGCCATTTCGCTGACCTTGAACCCACCGGTGGCACCGCTTTGTCCAATGCCCGAAAAAATCACGATAAAGCTGACTATTATCACCACAGCGAAAAGCAGCGGAACTATGTACTTGAAGAGCCTGGAGATGCGCTCAAAATCACCGATCACGGTGATCGCCACCAGAAATGCAATGATGCCGCCGCCTATGATCTTGCTGATGCCGAACTCCTGATTAAGAAAAGAACCTCCGGCAGCTGACATGGATATTATCGTCGTGAACAAAAAGGCAGCCATGGAGTAGCCGATGGCCTCGGTAATGATCCTGTTGTCGGTGAACCAGACTATCCGGCCTATATCGGTGGTATTCCTGCTTTGGGAAATATAGTTGACCATAAATGCTATCATGGCAAACCCCAGACTTGAGATAAGCACGCCCAGGTAGGCTTTGTTCCCGAAAACGCCAAAAAACTGCCAGCTTTCACGTCCTGACGCAAAGCCGGCACCCATTATGGACCCAACGTACATTGCTGCAACGCCTATGAAATTCAGCTTTTTCGTTATCGCCTTACTCAAATCTCCCCCACATTCTAATCAATATCTGCCAGTTCTGCAAAAGTCATAATAAAGTCGCTGAGCTCGTAGTCCAGGGCATCTGTAAAGTCGAATCTGTAGGTCGTTCCCCCCAGCTTTTCCTCTCTGCACAGGGCCAGAGCATCTCTTACCGGCAGTGTCTGTACGTCGCCGGTCTCGTCATTTACACACTCCACATTTTCAGAATCGCTGTACCAGGTCCTGAATTTTCCTATTTCATCTGACAACTGGAGCAGCGTGTCGTCCAGCTCGTCACTGTCTTCATCAGTTGTGATGCTCTGAGCCATGCCGATCATTACTCGCTTGATGTTGGTTATCAGCATGAAAAAATCAGTTTCACCGTCAGGTATCCAGTCCTCCAGCTGATCGAAATAATTCTCACACAACTCGGCAAAGTCCTCAAGGTCTACATCCTTCATCAATTCAAATATTATATCGCCGCCTATATCCTCCGACGATTCAAACAAGTCGGCAAGATTCTCAAAATACTGGAATTCCTTCCCGTCCTCAATATCAAGTATTTCAAATAATTCGTCTCTGTTCATTTTACCTCCAGAAAAAATGCGGATCAGATATCAAGATTCTTAAATCTGATATTCAGCTCGTCCTGATCCTTCCCAAGTATCAGTTCTATCATGTTAACGAAATTCTCCGACAGATCGCTGGCGTAAAACACGCTGTCTTCCCCTCCGGGGCCGGCGAACATGCCGCGTTTTTCCAATTCAATGTGGACCGCTCTGGCCACCTCTTTGGATGAATTAACGATCCTGGTTCCAGGGTACAGCCGCTCGATGTTCTTCTTTATGAGCGGATAGTGAGTACAGCCAAGCACCAGAGTGTTGATATCATTTGTTTCCATAAAATCATCGAGATAATATTTTATGGTAAGGTCCATGATCTCATTGTCGATTATACCCTCTTCTATGAGCGGTACAAAGGCAGGACAGGCCTTGGTGAAGATATGCCTCATCTGCGGATTGTTCCTTCTGATCTTGGCCTCATAGGCACCGCTCCTGATGGTAGCCTTGGTCGCCAGAATTCCTATCCTGTCCTCGGGATCGCAGTCCCGGGCCACCACTTTTGCCGTAGGCGATATCACGCCGATCACCGGTATATCCGGATAAGCGTTCCTGAGATCCTCGATACAGGTGGAACTTATGGTGTTACATGCTATGCACATCATCTTCACGTTGTTCTTTGCCAGAAACTCTCCTATCTGCATTGTGAACTGCCTAATGGTATCAATAGATTTGGAGCCGTAGGGAGTCCTCGCCGTATCGCCGAAAAAAATCACCCGCTCATCAGGCAGATGCTTCATCAGATGCGTTACGCTGGTCAGGCCGCCTATTCCCGAATCAAAAATGCCTATTGGTCTGTTGTCCATCTGTAAATCCTCTCCAAAATATGTTATACTAGTCAATAGCATTATTATACTACTTGGAGGTAAAAATGGGAAACAAAAAATTGAAAAGCAGAAATGAAATAGATAATAAGTTCAAATGGGACATTGAAGCCATGTACGATTCGGATGACGTCTGGAACAAAGATCTGTCTGACGCCCTGTCCATGGCCTCAGAATTTGAAGGATTCAAAGGTCATCTTGGCGATTCTGCCGCCAAACTGGCGGAGGCGCTGATCCGCAGCGATGAAATCGAACTCAAGCTGGAACGTGTCTATGTCTACTCCAGGATGAAACTGGACGAAGACAACAGAGATCCCGGTCAGCAGGCCATGTATGACAAGGCCATGACCGCCATCGCCAGGATTTCGGCTCTCATGAGCTTTGTAGCTCCTGAGCTGACATCCATAGAAGAGAAAAAGATCCGGGAATTCATGAGCAGTGAACCCAAACTCGGTACCTACAGACACCTGCTCGATTCCATCCTTAAACAGAAGGCTCATGTTTTGTCCATGGAAGAGGAAAACATCATGGCTCAGTTAAGCGAAGTCACCGGTGCCACAGATTCCATCTTCACCATGCTCAACAACGCCGATCTGAAATTCGGCTCCATCCGCGATGAGTATGGAGATGAGGTCACTCTGACCCACGGCAATTATATAACATTTATGCGTTCCAAGGACAGAGATGTCAGGAAAACTGCCTTTGAACACTGCTATGAAGCCTATAAAGGACTGATCAACACTATAGCTGCCAATTACAGTTTCAATGTAAAGAAGGATGTGGTAAAGTCCAGGATCAGAAAATATGACAGTTCACGTCAGGCTGCCCTGTTCGGAGACAATATTCCCGAGACTGTTTATGACAACCTGATCGAATCTGTCCACGAATATCTGCCTGTACTTCATCAGTATATAGAGACCCGCAAGAAGATGCTGGGCCTCGACGAACTGAAAATGCACGATGTTTATGTGCCGCTGGCAGAGGTACCTGACAGGACAATACCTTTTGAAGAGGCTGTTGAGATTGCCAGGCATGGCCTTGCTCCATTAGGCGAGGAGTATCTTGACAGATTCCAGTCAGGCATCGACAGCAGATGGATAGATATCTATGAAAATGAAGGCAAGACCAGCGGCGCCTACAGCTTCGGTTCTTATGACAGCTATCCTTATGTGCTGATGAACTTTGACAACAAGCTGGAGGACACTTTTACTCTGGTCCATGAAATGGGTCATTCCATGCATTCCAGCTACACAAGAGAAACTCAGCCTTTCACTTACGGTGACCACTCCATCTTTACCGCTGAAGTGGCATCCACAGTCAACGAATCGCTGCTGATGAAATATCTGCTGGCATCGGAAAAGGATCCGGAAATGCACAAGTATATTCTCAACATGTACATAGAGGCCTTCCGTACCACTTTGTTCAGGCAGACAATGTTTGCAGAATTTGAACACCTCACGCACAGTTATGTCGAACAGGGCGGAAGCCTGACGGCTGACTGGCTCTGCGAGGAATACGACAGACTCAACAACAGCTACTTCGGCCCTGCCCTGACTCATGATGACTATATCAAATATGAATGGGCCAGGATACCTCATTTTTACAGAAGCTTCTATGTCTATCAGTATGCTACCGGTTATTCAGCGGCAGCGGCCATCTCGGAAAAGCTGATCACAGAAGGCGCGCCGGCAAGAGATGAATATATCAGATTTCTCAGGAGCGGCAGCAGCGACTACCCTGTAGAGCTGCTGAAGATCGCCGGAGTGGACATGGAAAGCCGCGAACCTGTCAACATGGCCATGGAAACGTTCAAAAAACTAGTTGAAGAATTCAACGGATTATTGTAGGATACACTTATGGAAAAGAATATTTGCATTTACACCAACAATACCCATACTTCCCTCAACACTGAGAGGATACTTAAGAAAAAGCTTGATAATACCGGTTTCAACATTCTGCCCGGCTATTGTGACAAAGCTGATCTTCTGGTGTGTATCGGAGGTGACGGCACCTTCCTTGAAGCCATACATAAGTACGACTTCCCTCAGATGCCGATCATAGGCATCAATACCGGACATCTCGGTTTCTTCCAGGAGATAATGCCTGCACAGCTTGACGATCTGATTTTCAATTACTCACACGAGCAATACACCCTGCAGCCGCTGTCCACAGTAAAGATAGACGTTAAATCAGAAGGACGCGTCTATGAACACACCGGTCTGAATGAGGTGATCATCAGAGGTATGGACAGCTACAGCGTCCACCTGAACATGTCCATAGGCGGCAGCTTCATCGAGCGTTTCAGCGGCGACGGTCTTCTGGTTGCCACTCCTGCAGGAAGTACCGCGTATAATTACTCCCTGGGTGGAAGCATAGTAGATCCGCGTATCAATCTGCTCCAGGTAACTCCTATGGCGCCGATGAACACCACTGCGTACAGAGCATTCACCTCCAGCATACTGCTGCCTTCAGAGCTGTCTCTGGGCATCATTCCCGATATGGAGCAGGATGCTTCTATCTGCGTTGTCTATGACGGCTACTCTAAAGAATACCCTACCGTCGAAGAAATGACCGTCGGTTTTTCAGATACCAAGATCAACCTAATGAGATTTAAGAACTATGACTTCTGGACAAAAGTCAAGAGCAAGTTCCTCTAGTCGGAGATAATATGAGAGAATTCAGTTTTACAGTAACAAAAGAAGATGAAGGAGCCTCTATCAAGGGGCTTCTTAAACGTCATTTTGACTTTTCGTCAAGACTGTTCGCAAAGTTGAAGACACAGAAACGTGTCTTACTGAACGACCAGCCCCTTGAAGGATGGATGAATCCCCGCGAAGGAGATGTCATAAGAGCACTCATGCCTGAAGAAATCAGCACCTTCCCTGAAGAGGACATACCTGTCAGCCCCGTCCTCGATGATCAGGATCTGCTGATCATAAACAAGCAGGCCGGATACATCGTACATCCTACCAAAGGACATCCTGCCCATACTATAGCCAACGGAGTCATGAAATACATGCGAGAACATGATGAATCGTTCAAAATACGATTTGTCAACAGACTTGATATGGACACTACCGGACTGCTGATCATGGCTAAAAATTCACACGCTCAGGATGATCTTACACGTCAGATGAAGGAAAACGGCATTGAAAAGTACTATATTGCCATAGTGAACGGCATCGTTGAAGAAGACGAATTCACCATCGACCTCCCCATCGGCAGAGCCGATCCGGAGAAAGTGGCACGTCAGGTACTCACAGACGGTTCAGGAAGGCCCTCCATCACCCACGTCAAAGTCCTGGAACGTTATCCCAGAGGCTATTCAATGGTCGAACTGAAACTTGAAACAGGAAGGACTCATCAGATACGTGTCCATATGTCACATATAGGCCATCCTGTCGTCGGTGATTACCTTTATGGCGGCAACAATCCCTGGCTTATAGAACGTCAGGCGCTTCACGCCTACAAACTGAAGTTCAGACACCCCGGTACGGGAAAAATGACCGAAGTGACCGCCCCACTGCCGGAAGATATCAAAAAAGTAATAGAAACAGTCAAATAATGACTGTTTCTTATTTTTATCATTTTATAGTAATATCCCTGCTGATCAGTCAATATTGACAGCGTAATCGGTAGATGATCCGTAATACAGCTTGCTGTACTGGATCGTAACTGTCTTAACTCCGCTCTTGGTTACAAGTTTGAATCCCTTTAGTTCACCAGCAGTCTTGACTCTCCATTTATGATTTTTGGACAATCTTGTGAATTTGGCAGTCCAGCCGTTGGCTGATGTCAATACTGCGACTCTTGAAGTCTTCCTGCCGTCTTTATAGAGTCTTACCAGCACCCTGCTGCTGTCACCAGGCGTCACGTTGTTTACAAACGTAGCCTTGACGGTTATGGTTTTGCTGCTCGTTTTCGCTGCAGCAGTTGCTCCATAAGAGGTGCCTGCACTGAACACAAAAACAGCGGCCACACAAATAATGACTGCTAAAAATTTATTAAACATATTCTGTTTTTTCACGATAAATAATTTCATTTGATCCTCCACACTTAACACACATTAGGATTTATAATAGAATTATAACATCGTATGATTATTTTACGGTTATTTTTGTTTCTGTTATTTCTCTATAGAACCCCATAATGCTGGTCATAGCGTATTCTTTTACAAACATAACAGGAATCAGTGATATTATCCATGCTACTGCTACCGGCATCGTTACAATCTCCAAACTGCTGTTAGGGAAAAGATAATTCATCAGCATAGTGATGATCAAGCCTGGAACAGAAGCCAGGACGAACCAGCCGAGATACGTTAATACCAGGTGGAAAAGAGCTGTTTTAAAGCCATGCATCAGATCACAGCTTTCACTGAGACATCTTATCACACTCTTCTTTCCATTTTCTGCAAGCAGTATCATAGCCATGCTGAACTTCAGTTTGGCATAGACTGTATAGATAACAGCAATAACAAAAGCCACCAGGAATATGACCATAAATATCACAAAGAAAACATGATTATAAATTATTATTCTATTAACATTACTGGCTGTCGCAAATACGATTATATACATGAACGCGCTCAGCAGTACGAGAAATAGCGGCCAGAAAACCAGACACAGCTTTAACACATAAAGCGCCACAGCTTTCAGGAAGTGTGCAAACCCTTTAAATATACTGCCCCAGCTTATCTTACCTTCATCAAAGAAATCAAGCATATAGCCCACAAGGCCTAATTTCATAGGTCCAAACGCCATTAAAAAAAACAGAAAAGACACCCATGGCAGATTGATCATCTGGTCAGTTCCAGAAAAGAAGAACTTGCCGGGAAATAACGTTATCAGCAACATCACTATGCCTGATGTCAGTATGGTATAGCACAAAAAACCGACGAATAAATTCAGCCAGTTTTTATGTAACTTTTCTCTCGCTGTCTTACGCAGATCGTAAGAGATCTCATGCAGTGCTGCATGTTTATCGTTAGTCATACAATTAAAGACTCCCTCAATTTGTCAATTCTGTCTGCCAGAATTGTCCTCAGATCCCGTTTCGCTGTCGTCAGTGATGCTGCTTACAAAATGATAGTCGTTCTCACTGAAAGCAGGCTTTGCCTTCAGATGCTCTGTCAGCATGTCGTAAAATACAGTCTGTGTCGTTTTTATATACGCTATGACGATGCACAGAATCACAGCTGTCAATGTGGACAGCAGGAATGAAACAATATCATTGGCGATGATATTCCTGTTAGAGAATACCGATACCGGAATCGCAGACAGAAACAGCCACCCTATAAACGTAAGCTGCAGGACAAAATACTTAGCCTTGTTGCCGTTCATCATGTATTTACTTTCATTGATACACTGCATTATACCCTTGTCCGGATCATCGGCCAGTATAAAGTATGCCTGACTGTATCTGATAGCAGCGATGATACCAGGGACAATAAATGCCAGCGTCCATAGAAATGTAAACAGACCTATCACGATGGACAGAGCGAAGCACTTGAGATAATATTCAAACCCGTTGAAAAGATACCCCGGGTTTATATCTTTGTTCCTGAAAAAAGCAATCATGAAACTGCAGATACCCACCGAAAAAACGCCGGTGAAAAACATAATATAGAAATAAGCTATATACGAAAATGTAACATTCTGACGCGCGAATTCACTGTACTGAGTAATGCTGCCCAGTGAAACGAATTCATTGAAAACCTGAGGTATGACAGTCAGCAGCAGATAGTACAGATATACACACAGTGTCACTGTCAGCCAGTTGCCTTTCAGCTCGTTCCTGGATATTGCCCTAAGCACGCTGCAGTTTTCATTTATTATTATTTTATTCAAATCTTTACTCCTTGTTTCATTATTCACCGTATTATTATATAATATAAACTGGATTAAGGCAAATACTAATTGATTATGGAGAATTCATCATGAATAAATGCTTGATCATCCTCTCACATGTAGAGGGTGTTGACAAAATGATAAACTGGAACTGGGACTACGACAGCGTGATCTGCGCCGACGGAGGCTTGCTGGTGGCGGAAACGCTGGGAATCGAACCTGACCTGCTCATAGGCGACTATGACTCCATGGCCCTGCCTGAAGGCAGAGATGTCATCAGGCTGCCGGCCGAAAAAGACGTTACTGACAGCGAAGCTGCCATAGATCTGGCCATTTCCAGAGGTTTCAGAGACATAACCCTGCTTGGTGGACTTGGCGGCCGTCTTGACCATACTCTGGGCAACCTCGGCATGCTGGCTAAATACTGCGGCAAGGTGAAACGCCTGGTAATCTCAGACAGCAGGAATTATGTATTCATGATGATCCCCGGTGTCATCACCATTCCAAAGAATGATTACAAATATCTTGGTATCATAGCTTACGGCGGTCCCGCGGAAAACGTCACGCTTTCCGGTGTAAAGTACCCTCTCGACCATCACCTGCTGACTGACCACACCACTCTCGGCGTCAGCAACGAGATCACAGCTTCAGAGGCGTGTATAGAGTTTACAAAGGGAAAACTGCTGGTTATTTTATCGTCCGATGTTGACAAACAGTGCCAGTTGTAATATTATCGTAAATGTTAATTAAATAGAGCTAGGGGAGCTTTAGCTGAGACTTATCGGTCATACGGAAACGCGGCCGGTAAAACCCTCATAACCTGATGCAGTTAATACTGACGTAGGGAAGCAATAGAGTGAAGTTCGATACTTCAGTTCCCCTCCTTGTATTACAGGAGGTTTTTTTATGTTCAAAGATCTACAGGGATTCATGGAATCCACCACAGGACAGATAATCGTTATCTGTCTGATCATTATTTTGTTTCTGCTTATACTCATTCCGAGAAAGGACCAGAAAAACAACAGAAAAGCTGATGTCAAAGGCATGACCATCTCTGCCCTGCTTATAGCCATAGCCATGGTGCTGGGACAGATGAAGCTGTTTTCAATGCCTCAGGGCGGAGCAGTTACACCTTTCTCCATGTTGCCGATAGCGCTCTGCGCTTACTACCTGGGCACCCGCCGCGGCGTTATGGCCGGCATGTGCCTTGGACTCCTTAATTTGATTTTTGGACCTTATGTCATCCACCCGGTCCAGCTGCTCCTCGACTACCCTATTGCCTTTGGCGCCATGGGTATGGGCGGTATCTTCCGTAAAACTAAAAATGGCATTACCAAAGGATATCTCTTTGGTGTTTTCTGCAGATATATCTGCGCCGTTGTTTCCGGCATAGTATTTTTCGGATCATACGCGCCGTCTAACTTCAATGCGGTCACCTGGTCGCTGTGGTACAACCTGACATATCTGGGCGCAGAGGCTGCCATTACAGTCGTTGTGATCTCGCTCCCGCCTGTTAAGAATGCCCTGGAGAAACTGAAAAACCAGTTGCAATAATTCCAATCCCATGATGACATTCCACCGCAATCATGTTATACTATATTATATCGTTAATTTTGTAACATGCTTAAGAAAGGAAGATTTTTCAAATGTACGAGAATATCAAGTATGAAGTTAAGGGAAATATCGGCTATATCACAATCAACAGACCTAAAGCACTTAATGCGTTAAACATGGATGTTCTTAATGAGCTTACTGAAGCTCTTGCGGAAATTGAAGCTGATGACAACATTAAAGCGGTTATCGTTACCGGAGACGGCAAGGCATTCGTTGCCGGAGCTGACATCGCACAGATGAGCAGGCTAAATGCCATAGAAGGCAGAGCAATGATGGCAGCAGGTCACAAAGTAATGAATACTATAGATCAGATGGAAAAGCCTTTCATCGCTGCAGTAAACGGATTTGCCCTGGGTGGCGGCTGCGAGCTGGCAATGGCATGCGACATCAGGATCGCCTCAGAAAAAGCAAAATTCGGACAGCCGGAAGTTGGTCTTGGTATCATACCGGGATTTGGCGGAACACAGAGACTGGCAAGACTTGTCGGCAAGGGCATGGCCAAATATCTGATTTACACAGCGGAAATGATCAATGCCGCGGAGGCATATCGTATAGGTCTGGTAGAAAAGGTCGTTGCTCCTGAAGAGCTCATGACCGAAGCTGAAAGAGTAGCATCTGTAATCGCTTCCAAAGCCCCTATCGCCATAGCTTCAGCTAAAGTCGCTATCAACAACGGATATGATATGGATATGAAGTCAGCAAGCAGATTTGAAGTTGAAACAACTGCATCCTGCTTCGCATCTGAAGACAAAAATGAAGGTATGGGCGCTTTCCTTGAAAAGCGTACCCCGGAATGGAAAAACAAATAAACTCATGAACAAAATAATAACGCATCATATATCACATATGATGCGTTATTTTAGTTCCCGTCCTCTGATATAACCGCCTATTCCAGAAGCTGTAAGGCTGATGGCTATCAGTGAAACGAAAACCAACGTCATAGTATCGAATATTATTCCGCCGGTAATATGACCAAATACCAGTAAAGCCATATAAGCCATCGGTATTATCATGCCGGCCAGTACGTTGCTGAAAATGTAACTCACCATGTATTCGATGGAGGCGATCACCAGCACTATTCCAAACGATACGAATAAATATAACATACATATCACCCTTTCGTGATTATATTATACGACCCGTATCATAATCTAGTCTTGCGCAATACTTAATTTTACCTTATTACAGTCTTAATAATCGTATGCTGAATGTGGTTTTCATACCTTTTTCCGGCTTTTCCAGCAGTTCAACTGTACCGCCGTGATATTCAACTATCTTCCTGACCATAGGAAGCCCCAGTCCGGAACCTCCCGAGCCTCTGGATTTTTCACCCATTACAAAAGGCTCAAAGATGGTTTTCTTGATATTCTTGGCAATTCCAGTACCGTTATCACTTATATTGATCGTTACACTTCTGTCATCATATGTCAGAGTGCAGCGCAGCTTGCTGCCAGGTTTGTTGTATTTGATGAAATTGTTGACAAGATTGGCATAAACACGACTGAATTTGCCTATATCAAGATTCACTATGACTGAAACCTCAGGTATATCAACCTCCAGCAGAAAACCTGCAATTTCAAGTTCGTCAAAACTCCTGGCAAAAAACTCTCTCGTATACTCACATATATCTAAAGGCTTCATATCAAATTTGTAATCCGAATGACTCAGCTTGGTATAATCATGTATCTCATTTATCAGTTCAATCAGCTCCTCAGATTTCTGCGCAATGATCTTAAGATATTTGTCCTGCTCTTCAACCGGGACGATACCGTCGCTGATAGCCTTGGAGTATCCCTGTATAACAGTTATAGGAGTCTTTAGATCATGAGAAATATCAGACACTATCCGCTGGTTTTCATCCTGCAGCCGCTGGTTCTCTCTGGCCGATTCATACAACGCATTGGACATGGCATTAAAGTTGTCACATATGTCTACGAATTCCTTAGGTCCCTCATAGTCGATCTGCTTGCCCGTCTTGCCGCTGGAAACTTCCTTCATGGCAGATTCCAGTATTTTCAGAGTCTTCTTGACGCTGCGGCTCGACCAGATGCTGAATAATATCAGCAGCAGTACGTAAATGCCGGCAAAGCCCGTGCCGATGGCCACAAATGCCCTTTCCTTCTTGCCCAGAGAGTTCTTAAGCCCCTTCTTTGTAAAGGTGATCAGCTTGTACTTACTGCCGTCATTACCCGTAAAGCTTGCTTTGTTAACCGTGTAGCCATTGACTTTGCCGCTTTTCAGCAGACTGAACTCCACGGCCGTAAAAGATTTCTTGGTCGGGAACTGATTGGAAAACAGTATTCTGTGGGTGCTGCCATTCAATATATCTATATAACTGTTGATGTTATACATATAATTGTTGTCATATATATCCCGATAATAGATCACCTGGTTTTTATCATTCCTGATCTTTTCGCTGTCATACATGATTTCGTCATCATATTCCGGTATCAGTGTGATTACCGTCTTGGAATAATCTATATACTTTTTGGAGCCGCTGCTCTGGTAAATGACATCGTAGTCGCTGTCCACGATCTGCACAAATCCGTCATCGCCTATGTAATTTTTTTCATCTATAGTGTTATATTCGCTCGAAGAAAGTTTGGAATACTGTTTTGCCAGCTCCCCTATCTTACTGTTGGTGTTCAGCTTGTCCATGTTGGACACTATGAATACCAGTACAAAAAATAAAAGGACAACCAGAAGTATGGAGAAGAACACATAGTTTCTGATGATTATGCTTGAAAACTTTCCCTTTACTCTTTTGTCCCTGTCTTTTCTATTTCTTATCAATTTTATAACCGATTCCTCTAATATTCTTGATGTATTTTGGATTTCTCGAATCATCACCAAGTTTCTCACGGAGTTTTGAGATATGTACCATCATGGAATTGTCATCGGTACCATAATACTCTCCGAAGGTACTTTCACAGATCTGTGCTTTGGTGAACACCCTGCCCGGGTTTTTCATCATCAGGGCAAGGATCTTGAATTCAGTAGGTGTCAGCACGATGTCTTCCTCGTTTTTCTTTACAATCATCTTGTCTATATCGATGGTAAGATCCCCTATCGTATAGATAGACGACTGATATGTTTCATCATTATTGAGCTCGTAATAACGTCTGAGATTTGACTTTACCCTGGCTACGATCTCAAGCGGATTGAACGGCTTGGTCATATAATCGTCTGCTCCCATATCCAGGCCCAGGATCTTATCGCTGTCCTGGTTCTTGGCTGAAAGAAAAATTACAGGAAAATTATAATCCTGTCTTATCTTCATTGTAAGTGCATAGCCGTCCATTTCAGGCATCATGATGTCCAGAACTGCTATGTCTATCTTATTGTTCCTTACTATCTCATACGCTTCTTTACCATTGCCGGCCAGAATAACGTTATAGTCGTTGCTCTTGAGATATAGTTCCAGCAGATTTGCGATGTCCTTGTCGTCTTCTGCGATAAGTACTGTATAGCTCATAAATACTCCTTTTCGTATACTAAAGACTGATAACTCCCAGTGTAATCATGGTCACTATGAAACCGGCTGCCACCACGCCCAGGAAAATCATCGGTACGGAATCTTTCAGTCTCATATCAAGCATTGCGGCGATGAGAGCTCCTGTCCACGCTCCGGTACCCGGAAGTGGAATGCCTACAAATATAAAAAGTCCAAATTTTTCATACTTCTGAACTTTTTCGGCCTTCAGAGAGGCTTTGTTCTCAAGTCTGGTCACCATGGCATCCAGTCTCTCACTCTTGGTTCGCAACCACTTGAAGATACTTCTTATAAAAACGATGATGAATGGTACCGGCACCATGTTGCCAATAACTGAAATCAGCATCGCCTCCCACGGGTTCATACCCTGCGCGGCGGCGATCGGTATGGCTCCTCTCAGTTCTATGACCGGAACCATTGAAATTAATAATGTAGATATTACCTTACCCATTGATCCTTCTTACTAATACTTTTCTCGTAATAAAACTAACTGCTATACCGCTAATTATAACACAGATATAGAAACTTAGGCAACGACTTAAAAGCATAGCCGGTCCGAGAAGGCTCCCCGGAAAAATTATCCTGAATATGAGGACAAAAGCGCCCTCGCTTGCGCCAACAGCTCCAGGCAGCGGCAGAAATGCAACTGCTACGAACAATACGGCCTGAAGCGCTATGATCTGAAAGGCTGAATATCCCTGAAGACCAAATCCTTCATAAACGAGATAGGTGACGCTGAACATTGCCGTCAGCTGTACAGCGCTGGTCAGAAGCGTCCGGACAAATATCCCTCTGTTTTCTTTAAAATAAACCGCACTGTTTCTGTATTCAACTATGATCCTTACAGTGCGTTTCTCTATGGCTTCAGCCTTCTTCTTGCTGAAAATACCAACTGTTCTTGTTATCAGTCTGCATATCACTGCGATTGCCCGTTTGGAAAATATCGCCATTAACAGGAAAGCTACTATGATTATACTAATACCGATTCCCACCAGCAGGAGGAATCGCCCTCTGCCCATGGACTCCACCAGGATACGATGCTGGGTTATGTAACCGATTACGGCAAATACTGTTGCCACAGTTTCAAAACTCAAAAGTTCAAACAACAGCGCCAGCGTTCCATGGGATACCTTGATGCCGTCACTGTGCATGTAATATAACTGCATGGGCTGTCCGCCTGACGCCGAAGGTGTTACTGAACTGAAAAAGAAACCGATAACAGCATATTTTATGCCATGCATTATCGATACTTTATCGCCGAACATGTTTAAAGGCCGTCTGATATTCAGTCCCTCACCCAGTGCAAATATTCCCATACAGGCAAGACCTGCCAGGATATATCTGAACTTTACCATTTTCATGGCGCTGCTCATCTGCGCCAGACTTACTTTACTGAATACTATATAAAACGTTAACGCAAGTACCCCGAGGAATACCAGCGCATTGACGATTATTTTCTTTTTCGATACGTTATTGTTTTCGTTCATATTTTTCTTTCACTGATCAGTTTGAATTCATACCCTCTTTTTTTCCAAATCGGAAGTACATTTCTCAGAGCTTCAATAGTGCGAGCCGGCGCGTTATCTTTTCCGCGTCCATCATGCAGACAGACCACATCTCCATTCCTGGTTCTGCTAAGAAGCTTCTCTTCTATGATCTCAGATGTAGTATTACCTCTCCAGTCCTCTGCCATAACATTCCATATGACCTTCTTCAAACCATGTACGCTGAGATTCATAAGCGACCAGAGATTGACCTCTCCCCACGGTGGTCTGTAATATTTCGGTACTATGCCCATTTCCTTGAAAATATTCATAGATTCAAGAAAATCCCTGTTGGTATATGCCGGACTGCAGATCATGGCATTCCTGTGTTCCAGTGAATGGAGACCTATTAGGTGTCCCTCTTCCTGCACCCGTTTCACCACTTCCGGATACTCGGCTGCAAATGATGCTACCATGAAAAACGAGGCTTTGATATCGTATTCCTTGAGCAGATCAAGCAGTTCCATGGTGAACTCTGACGGACCGTCATCAAACGTAAGATAAATCACACGCTTAGAACGGTCATGCCTGGTCATGTACTTCAGTTTCCCCACAACTGAAGGTACCGGACCATATGCCAGACAGGCTGCGCAGACCGCAGCGACAAGTGCTGCATTCATTTTGTTTAACTGCATTTCAGTTCCTCTCTTAACATGTCATAGTCGATTTCCGACAGAATGTCATGCTTATTGTATTCCCTGACCATCTCCGCCATGTTCTTCTTCATTTCATCAAGGCCTTCGCTGTCGGTAATGAATTCTTCAATTGCATCGGCTGTAGCATCGCATTCCTGCCATACCACCTTTCCGATATTGTGTTTTTCTATGAATTCCGCATTGCCAAGTTCCTGAAGAAGAAATGGATTTACCACATATAGCGGAGTGCCGGTATTGACTGCCTCTGCCATGGTAACTCCGCCGGGTTTGGTGACGATGGCATCCGCCTTCACCATATATTCACCTATGTTATCGGTAAAACCTATGGTGTTGAACGTAGGATAACGTTTCATTATGTCTCTGCGCAGATTTTCATTTCTGCCTGCAATCAGAGTCACATCCACATTCTCAAGCTCGGCCAGTCTGCTAAGCAGCAGATCTCCTCCCGGAAGAAGCCCAAGACCGCCTCCCATTACCAGGATATTCTTCTTCTCAGAAGTTTCCGCGGTGATCCTGTGCTTCTTGAATTCCTTCCTTACAGGAATCCCTGATATCACGATCTTTTCCGGGTCTACGCCCCTGGACAACAGAGACGCCTTTGTCTCTTCTGATGAAACAAAGTACAATCTGTTGCCGTCGGCGATCCACTCAGAATGGGCAGGTACGTCAGTAATACAGGTATACATCGGTATAGTATCACCTGTAAGTCTCTTATACTCTGATATATACTGCGAGCATAAAGGAAAAGCAACTATCACAGCTCCGGCATCATTGTCACTGATAAGCTTTTTAATTCTGGACGCTACAACGAATTTCATCGGTGTTCCGTTGATATCATTGCTTGCTCTGCCGATAGCGTTATAAAGACGCGCGCTTTTGAATACAAGCTTGTCATAACCCTTATAAATGAGACCGTTCATTCTTGGAAACAAAAATGAAATAAAATCGATCACCTTCACATTCATCGTGCTGTCTCCAGCTTCGAGATTCTCTTTTATCGCTTCTGCCACCTTATAGTGCCCCATGCCGAAGCGAGCAGTTAATACTATAACGTTCATATATTCAAACTCCTTTTGTTAATATGGCTATAGTATAACAATTAATACTTAATTTAGACTTAATCAATCATTAATTTTATCTTACAAATTAATTTCTTTTTGTTATTTTTGAGTTCGTTTTCATCTGTATTATCATACCTGTGACCAGCAGTACCAGGGTAACACCCAGCATTATCAGGGTTTGATGTTCTGAAAAACCGCCGGACAGCGCTTTGTCCAGATTTGTGATGGTCACAACTGCATCCTTGTCCACGTAATCACCCAGCCGGTTCAGATTCATCACCATAAAGCAGCATGGTACCGCAATCATGGACGCTCCCGTCGAGGCCGTAGACAAAGAGATAAAGAAATCCAGCCATTTCAATGCCAGAAGAGCAATCAACAGTCCCACGCCTACAGAAATAAGCGGTCTGGCATATTCCCATGAAAATGAAAGCATGGTCGCCAGTACTCCCCCGACCATATATCCGGCCATAAGTCCGCTGAAAAATACACATAGCTTGAAAATAAATCTCACCGCCAGTGCCGCCACCAGGCCGACAATAAGCCCTATTATGAGATTAGTCTGTGTATCTTCACCGGCTATGGCCATATAGGCTCCGAAGCCGACCAGAAATGCCATGACTGCCATGATCGGATAGAACAGATCCCTTCCCTTGAAACAAAGCAGTGCTCCTATCAAAACGATCACTCCAAGATATACAAACAAAACTGTCATATCTATTCCTCCTGTTTACATGCCGCATCCAGTGCAAACAGCGCTGCGCCTATGGCGCCGCAGAGATCGGGTATTTCAGGTACAAATATCTTCTCTCCCAGCTGATCTTCTATGCACTGGACCACACCCCTGTTTCTCGCGCCGCCGCCGGTCATCATATAACGGCTCTCCCCGCCGACACGATTTACCAGGGCAAGGGTCTTGGAGGCGACACTCTTGTTTAGACCATGGACAATATCTCCGATCTGTTTATTATCCGCTATCAGGGAAACGACTTCCGACTCGGCGAACACGGTGCACATGCTGGAAATAGTTATATCCTCACTCCAGTCCAGTCCTATGGTACTCATGCCGTCCAGATCTGTCTCCAGTACCTTTGCCATGTTTTCCAGAAAACGTCCCGTTCCTGCCGCGCATTTGTCGTTCATGGCAAAGTTCTTAACGTTGCCGTCTCTGTCCAGAGATATGGCCTTGCTGTCCTGACCGCCAATATCGATTATGGTCCTGACATCACGGTTGATATGAAATGCCCCTCTTGCATGACATGTGATCTCCGTGATGCTGGAATCAGCGATGGTGATATTCTTTCTGCCATATCCGGTGGCAACGATCAGGGCGATCTCTTTTCTTGGGATATTGAGGCTGCTGAAGGCCTTTTCCGCGCCCTGCTGAGCTCTTGCGCCCGTACGTACGATGGCGCTGTCCACCAGGTTTCCGTTCAGATCCAGCACTGCCACATTGGTAGTCGTGGAGCCGCTGTCTATGCCGGCAAAATACTTTCCGCTTTTTACTGTCATCTTTTTCTCTCCAATTCCCATGCTCTCCATGAAACCTCCGATACGAGTCGAAAGCTGACCCAGAGACTGCATGGTGAAATCCGTCTCTATCTTCAGCATCGGCAGATCTGATCTGCGCCTCAGCTGTTCATATTCAAATCCATAATAGTCGCAGAACTTTACCGTGTGATAAATGATGCCTTTTAAATTAGGATCTTCAGTAAGTTCTCTTCGCTTAGACGCGTCTGACATGCGCATGCACGGCAGCTGTCCGAGAAGCTCCGCCGCATACCATTCCATCAGCGCTCTAAATTCCAGATCAGGCACCTTCTCGGCCATTCTCCGGTTGCTGTTGCAGGTGAAATCCTCCACCTTCAGCGGTATCATTTCCTGCAGTTTTTCATAAAGGCCATCTCCTATGCGGGCGCCCATTACACCTATGTACTCCTCAGCCTTTTCCCTCTTTTCAAAACTGAAGGCAGCATCAAAGGCGGTTTTGTCAAAGGTCCTGCCGCTGTATCTTCCGTATTCGTCTGCAAGGCGCATCAGTTCATCTGCAAGATGACTGCGGGCGCAGTTATTATCATTGTGAGGAAGATCCATTATGAATATGAAATCCATCTGATCTCTAAGTACATCGCAGGCTCTCCTGACGCTGTCGCAGCAGTTTACCATAATCAGTTCTTTTAAACCGTCTCTGTTTACATTTTCCAGAAACGCTTTAATATGACTGCACATATTCATATGAACCTTGTTTTGAGCATAGTCAAAATTGTCTGCTTCACCGTTCATAAGCACCGGCTCCGCCCCAAAAGCCTTCAGCAGCTCTACCGGGGTATATTTACATGTATATCCTATCATTTCTGTGCCTCCAGCTGTTCCATGAATGCTCCTATTCTTGTCACCATCTGTCCATCCTGTATGTTCCTGCTGTCGCAGCCGTCGCCGTCCAGAGCAAGAGTCGGGAATCCCGCCTCCTCAAATCTCTTCTTGGCCAGTGAAGCTGTCCCCAGAGTCTGCTTGCAGCCCCAGTGACAGAAATACAATATCCCGTCTATATTCATCTTTTCAGAATAAGCTATGACGCGGCTGATGCGTCTTTCCGCGGATCCGTTGAAATGATTGCATAATATCTGACGCGCCAGCGACTCATAAGGCTTGTCCGGATCCAGATCGATTATATTGTCATAGATCATATCACAGCTTACAACCTCAGCAGCATCAGAATAATTGTAGATATCCGCCACCGAGTCCTGCCAGTATGGCATGGTGTGCACCCACATTATCCTTGTACCTTCAGTATCCTTCGGCAGACCAGACAGATCTTTGATGAGCTTTTCTGTATACTTCAGGACTTCTTTTGTTCCCAGAAGTACATGAATCGCAAAGATATCCATCATGTGATAGGTGATCTTGGTTCGCTCATGTCTATTTGCCTTCAGGGACAAAATCTTCCTGTAGTTGTTTATCGTCTGCTGGGCGCGTATCACCGATGCCCTTAGTTTATCTTCATCCATGGTTCTGCCCGTATGCTCTTCCATGAAAGACACCATGTCATGCAGTTGAGTCGTCATGTATTCAACATTTTTTCCGCTGCATCCGGTAGGTATATCGAGTACAAAATGAGGCACCCCGAAATATTCCGCCAGATACCTGAAAGAAAGCTGATTGGCATCGCAGGCCATGGTGGTATTGACAATGAATCTGGGTTTCGGCAGCACGCCGGTTTCGGCCATGCCTATGAGCATTTTATGATAAGAGCAGAGAGTTTCCGGAACTCCGCATTCCTCCGCCCTCTCAAGAAATACCTTTTCACATCCAGACGCCGTCATGTAGCAGCCGAGCCCTTCCGGAAAGACCACCTTCAGTCCCATAGCCTGGAAAAACTCGCAGGGTGTGAAGATGCTGACTATTACAGTATTGGCCGGATGTTTCAGTGGCTCCGCCATTGACTCGTTGCACAGATACATCAGGTATTTTCTTGCAGGCAGATCATCTTTGTTTTTTCCGTATCTGGTGGCCAAACCATAGCCCCTGAAGGCAGAAGCCAGTATTTTTCTAGCTCTTACCGGGTGTCTGCTGATCTGTCCGGTCACATATTCTCCAAATTTTTTTACAGTATCGTTCATTATTACCTCTTATTTTGTCAGATCGGCAAATTCTGCGCCGGTTATTTCCGCCAGGTCATCAGGCGCAAGCTCCATCTGAAGTCCTATTTTTCCGCCGCTTACACCTATGGTATCAAAGTACTGTGCCGTCTCATCGATGGCTGTCACAAACGGCTTCTTCATGCCGACAGGAGAACAGCCGCCTTTGATGTAACCTGTAGTTTTCGTAATATCTTTAGCATGTATCATCTCAATGTTCTTTTCGCCGAAATGTCTGGCAGCCTTCTTCAGGTCAAGTTCCTCAGCGACCGGAATGACACAGACGTAGTTTTCCCTGCTGTGGCCCACAAGCACCAGGGTTTTAAAACATCTTTCAACTTCAATTCCGGTTTCATGGGCTGCCGTGACCCCGTCAACGAAACCATCTGAAGAGTCATAGGTCCTGATGTTATATTCTGCGCCGTGGGATTCGACTATCCTGATGGCATTTGTCTTTATTTCTTTTTCTTTTTTACTCATTAGCCGTCTCCCTCCCTATTATTTAACGAAAAAGACTGTAACACACACGACAGTGATCGCAGCGTTACAGTCTTGATATTCATTGATCAGCCAAGCAGACCATTACCGAACAGTGGTGCAAATACCAGTGAAACGATAGTCATCAGCTTGATAAGGATGTTGATGGAAGGTCCGGAAGTATCCTTGAACGGGTCACCTACCGTATCTCCTACAACTGAAGCCTTATGGCAGTCAGATCCTTTGCCGCCGTAATGTCCTTCTTCAATGTACTTTTTAGCATTATCCCATGCGCCGCCTGCATTTGCCATCATGATGGCCAGCAGCACGCCTGCTGAAAGCGCTCCGGCCAGCATGCCGCCCAGTGCAGCAGTACCAAGAACAAAACCAACTGCGATAGGAACTACGATGGCCATAAGACCAGGTACGATCATTTCCTTCAGAGCTGCTGAAGTCGAAATGTCTACGCATTTCGCATAATCAGGCTTGGAAGTTCCCTGCATGATGCCAGGATCTGCGTGGAACTGTCTTCTTACTTCTTCGATCATGTCATTGGCAGCTTTACCAACTGAATTCATGGTCATAGCTGTAAAAATGAACGGAAGCATTGCTCCGATGAACAGTCCGATGATTACGATCGGGTGCAGCAGATCGATTGCTGCCAGGTGAGAAACCTGTGCAAATGATACGAACAGAGCCAGCGCTGTCAGAGCTGCTGAGCAGATGGCAAAGCCTTTTCCTATGGCTGCTGTTGTATTTCCTACTGCGTCAAGTTTATCTGTGATATTTCTTACATCTTCAGGAAGTTCAGACATCTCCGCAATTCCGCCGGCGTTGTCTGATACAGGACCATATGCGTCTACAGCTACTGTGATTCCTGTGATCGACAGCATTCCTACTGCGGAAAGTGCGATTCCATAAACTCCTGCAAAGTTATATGCCACATAGATACCGATAACTATGCAGACGATCGGCCATAATGTTGATAGCATTCCTACGCCGAGTCCGCTGATTATTGTCGTTGCAGAACCGGTCTGTGACTGTTCTGCTATCTTCTTAACATGTTTGAAATCCGCTGATGTGTAGATTTCTGTGATCTTTCCTATGGCGATACCAACTGCCAGTCCGGCGATGATGGCATATGCATAGGTGAAGTTACCAAGCATTACCTTGCTCAGCCACAGTGATGCCACGATCACTATTATGCCGCTGATATATGTTGCCATATTCAGTGAAGCTGCAGGGCTCTTGCTGTCGTTTCCCCTGACCATCAGAATTGCGATAACTGACGCGATCAGACCGATAGCTGCAAGGATAAGCGGGAACAGCGCAGCTGTACGCTCATCAAAGGTAGCGCTTACTTCAGCTTCCTGAACTGCTACAGCAGCCAGAGTAATAGCTGAAATGATCGATCCTACATAAGACTCGAACAGGTCAGAACCCATTCCTGCTACGTCTCCAACGTTATCTCCAACGTTGTCTGCGATAACTGCAGGGTTTCTTGGATCATCCTCCGGTATACCGGCTTCTACCTTACCTACCAGGTCAGCTCCGACATCTGCAGCCTTGGTATAGATTCCGCCGCCTACTCTTCCGAACAGCGCCATGGAAGACGCTCCGAAACCGAATCCTGTTACGCACTGCACTACAGTTGCCAGATTCAGCACACAGAATACCACTCCCAGACCCAGAAGTCCAAGTCCTGCTACACACAGTCCCATGACGGAACCGCTTCTGAAGGCGATCTTCAAAGCCTTAGGCATGCCTGATTCCATAGCTGCATCTGCAGTCCTTACGTTACCAAGTGTCGCCACGTTCATTCCGAAGAAACCTGCACATACTGAAAGCAGCGCGCCTACCAGATACAGCATACCTGTTGTAACATTGATAAATACGCACAGGAGAATGCAGAATACAGCGATTACCACCGCCATGAACTTGTATTCTCTCTTCAGAAATGCAAAGGCACCTTCCCTGATGAAACCTGAGATTTCCTTCATTCTGTCGTTTCCGTCACTGCACTTCTTGATCCATGCCGCCAGGCCAAAGGCTGTCAGCAGCGCGATCAGCGCACAGATAGGAGCAACAAACTTCAACATATAATACCTCCTCTTTCGCTAATTACACGTATTAAGAGGCACTTTTTCATAAAGCACCTCTTAACAAAGCGAATATATAAAATTTTTATAAACCTTATCAGTGGTCATACTATTGACCTAAAGTTACAAGAGCAAGGGAAAGTCCTATGAAAATCACGGACAATACCACTGTGATCCTGCTGAGAATGGCTTCATATCCGCGGCTCTTCTTCTTTCCGAAAAGCTGCTCTGCGCCTCCTGCTATGGAACCTGACAGACCATCACTGTTACTGGACTGCATCAGTACCGTTAAAATTAGCAATACACTGATTACTGCCAGAACTATCATCATTGCAGTATACATTAATTAACCTCCTTATAGAACATATCGTTCTAAATATAATCAATTAACTTTATCATAATAACCAGTAAAAATCAAGTGTTTCATGTTAAAAGTTGATTATATCCATAAATTTGGAAGGTATCAGACTTGCTCCGCCTACGAGCGCGCCGTCGATCTCACCCATGTTCATGATCTTAGTGGCATTCTCAGGTTTAACGCTGCCGCCATACTGAATTATCACCTGATCACAGGTATCCTCGTCGTAAAGTTTCTCGATGACATTTCTGATCAGCGTGCACATTTCTCCTGCCTGATCAGGCGTCGCGGTTTTGCCCGTACCTATGGCCCAGATAGGCTCATAGGCTATTACAAGTTTAGCCGCCTTATCCGCCGTGATTCCTTCAAGGTCAGCTTTGATCTGATTTTCAACGATCTCAGCTTCCTTTCCGGCCTCTCTCTGTTCAAGATTCTCGCCTACGCAGAGTATGGGAGTTATATCGCTTTCATTCAGCAGCTTCTTCAGCTTCAGATTGACAGTCTCATCTGTTTCCGCAAAATACTGTCTTCTCTCAGAATGACCGATTACACAGTAGTCAACTCCTATTTCCTTCAGCATCGGCAATGAGATTTCACCGGTGAAAGCCCCTTCATCTTCAAAATGTACGTTCTGTGCACCTACGCCTATACTGGTTCCGGCAAATGCCTTCTTCAGCGTTTCCAGCTGTGTGAACGGTGCGCAGATGGCTGTTTTCACATCTGTATCTCTATACAGTTCTTTGAATTCCTCTGCGAATTCCAGCGCTTCCTTATTTGTTTTAAACATCTTCCAGTTGCCCGCAATAAACGGTATTCTCATTGTCATAATGCTACCTCCTGTTACTTGTCTTCAATAACTGCGATTCCAGGAAGTACCTTACCTTCCAGAAATTCAAGGGATGCCCCTCCGCCAGTTGAAATATGAGTCATCTTGTCTGCCAGACCGAACTGTTCAACAGCTGCGGCAGAATCGCCGCCGCCGATGATGGTAATGCCTTTGCTTTCTGCAAGATCCTCGGCAACCGCTCTGGTTCCCGCTGCGAATGCTGGCATCTCAAATACGCCCATCGGTCCGTTCCATACAATTGTAGCAGCATCTGCAAGTGCTTTCTTGTACAATTCAGCAGTCTTTGGACCTATATCCAGACCCATCATATCAGCCGGTATCTTATCCCTGTCACAAACCAGAGTTTCAGTATCGTTGGCAAACTCTTTTCCACAGACCACATCTACCGGTAAAAGCATTTCCACGCCGGCTGCCTTGGCTTTCTCCATGAGCTCGCCTGCCAGGCCTACGTTTTCCGCATCAAGCAGCGACTTACCGATCTCAAAGCCCATGGCCTTGAAGAAAGTAAAAGTCATACCGCCTCCGATAATGAGCGTATCGACGCTTTTCAGCAGATTCTCGATGACCGGGATCTTGTCTACTACTTTAGCTCCGCCCATGATGGCCACAAAAGGTCTCTTAGGGTCTTCAACTGCGCTTCCCAGGAATTTCACCTCTTTCTCGATGAGGAAACCTGAAACTGCCGGAAGGTAGTCGGCTATGCCTGCTGTTGAGGCATGGGCTCTGTGAGCCGTACCGAATGCTTCCTGAACAAAGATCTCCGCCAGTGATGCCAGTTCTCTGGCAAAATCAGCGCCGTTCTCAGTTTCCTCTTTTCTGAAGCGTACATTCTCCAGCAGCATCACATCTCCGGGTTTTAACTCAGCTGCTGCTTTTCTGACATCGTCGTCAACGACCTCAGGACTGCTGATGAATATGACTTTCTTCTTCAGATATTCCGACAGCCTTTCAGCCACCGGTCCAAGTGTGAATTCCATGTTAGCCATGCCCTTAGGTCTTCCAAGATGGGACATAAGTATAAGGCTTGCTCCGTTTTCGATCAGGTATTCGATAGTAGGCAGCGCTGCTTTTATTCGCGTATCATCTGTGATTTTTCCATCCTGCATAGGTACGTTGAAATCACATCTTACTATAACCTTTTTCCCTTTTACATCAATATCCTTGATCGTTTTTTTCATTTTTGCACCTCTTATTTTGATTGCTGGTCAACTTCATACATATGCTTGATAAGCTCCAGAGTTTTGCTGGAATAACCGTATTCGTTGTCATAATATGCGATCAGTTTAAAGAACTTGTCATTAAGTTCTATACCTTCACGTGCATCAAATATGGATGTATGCGGATCACCGACGAAATCTCCTGAAACCACTTCATCATCAACGTATTCGATAACTCCGCTGAGAGTAGTTTCTGAAGCTTTCTTTACAGCTCTGCAGATATCCTCATATGAAGCCGACTCCTTCAGTAATATGTTCAGGTCAATAACGGATACATCCGCTGTAGGCACTCTGTAGGAAATACCTGTCATTCTTCCTGCAAGATCAGGAATTACAAGACCGACTGCTTTGGCAGCTCCAGTAGTTGACGGGATTATGTTTCCGAAAACACTGCGTCCAGTTCTCCAGTCCTTCAGTGAACGTGCATCTACTACTTTTTGTTTAGCAGTTGCAGAATGAATTGTGGACATCAGTCCCTGATCGATACCGAAATTATCATTGACCACCTTGCACAAAGGCGCCAGACAGTTTGTAGTACATGAAGCATTTGACACTACATCCATGTCGCTGGTGTATTTGTCAGTATTTACTCTGTAAACAAAAGTAGGCGTGGTTTTATCCTTGGCAGGCGCAGATATTATGACTTTCCTGGCACCGCCGTATGTGATATGGTCCATAGCTTTTTCTGTAGTGGTATAAGCACCTGTAGCTTCCACTATATACTCAGCGCCGCAACGGTCCCAAGGAATATTCTTGGCCTCAGGTTCACTGTAAACCGGGATCTTCTTATCATCGATGGTTATGCCATCCTCATATCTTCCCAGCTTTCTTGGGAATCTTCCAAAAGTGGAATCATACTTCAGCATGTAAACCATATAGTCAATGTCGGCTTTACGCACATTGATCCCTGCTATCTCGATTTCAGGCATGTCCATAGCTGCTCTGATAACCACTCTTCCGATTCTTCCGAATCCACTTATACCAACTTTAATTGCCATCTCCTATTTCCTCCTCGAATTAAAAATTAGTAATTCATTGATTTGATTTATCTTTAATATCTTATGATATTTAAAGCTGTTTAATAACGGCGTCTCTTTGACGATGACTGTATGCCCATGCTCTCCCTGTATTTTGCCACTGTACGCCTTGATATCTCGATGCCCTTTTCTCTGAGCATCTCCACCATATCCTGATCGCTCAGAGGCTTCTTGGTATCCTCCGCATCGATCATATCCCTGATTATAGACTTTACGCTGTTGGATGACAAGCCCTCTCCACTGCTCACTGCCACGCCGCTGCTGAAGAAATACTTCAGTTCATATACGCCGCGCGGGCTCTGCATGTATTTCCCATTGATCGCACGGCTCACCGTCGATTCATGTATACCCAGCTCGTCAGCGATCTGCTTGAGAGTAAGCGTCTTTATATATTTCTCCCCATTTTCAAAGAAGTCTATCTGGTAATGGACTATTGCCACTGCCACGTTGAAAATGGTCTGTTTTCTCTGTTCAATGCTCCGTATCAGCCACATGGCCGAATTGAAACGGTTGGTCAGGTATTTGTTCAGTTCCTCATCATGCTTGGCTGACTGGGAAAGCTGTGAATAATATGAACTCACCATAAGTTTAGGTATGCTGGTCTCGTTGGTGCTCACCACGTATTCCCCGTTTATCTTCTCAACTATGATATCAGGGACCACATACCTGGTAGTCTCTCCTCCCACAGCAAACTGTCTCCCCGGCTTGGGTTCAAGGGTCCTGATCAGGTCTATCATCTGCTGCACCTGTTCGTTTTTCAGTCCCACTTCTCTGGCGATGGATGATATCTTGTTGTCAGCCACATCCTGAAGCATATGCTCGATCACATACTCCATCTCGTCGGTCAGCAGCCCTCTGGATGCAAGCTGTATCTCCAGACATTCTGCCAGACTTCTGGCTCCTACCCCGCTGGGTTCCATGTTCTGAACAAAGGCGAGCACGTTTTCCACCTCGTCCTCGTCTGCATTGAATTCCTTCATTATCTCTTCAGTGGTCATGGTCAGATAGCCGTTTTCATCTACAGCGTCGATAATAAAACTGCAGATATCTTTTTGCCTGCCCTTCAGTCTTGATAGCTGAAGCTGCTCGTTCAGAAAATCCTGCAGCGTCTCTTCTGCCGATGTATACTGCTCAAAGGTATAATCTTCTTTATCCGGCGAACTTTCCCACTGCTTGTAATTGTCGTCATCATAATTATCCTCGACGATCCTGTCGCGGATATCTATTTCCACCACTGTGGGTTCTCCATCGTTTTCACTGGCTCTCTTGTCTTCCTCAAGAATGGGGTTTTCCATTAGCTCAGTCTGGACATAATCTGTCAGATCCATATTGTTGAGCTGAAGTATCTTGATGGCCTGAATCAGTTCCGGTGTCATGGATAACTTCTGGGTCTGTTCAATTGTCAGTTCATAACCAAGTTTCATTTTGCCTCACCTTATAAAGTAAAATACCTATGCAAATATTATACCATATCCGGCAAGACTATTTCAACCCTGGGAAGCCCAATTGGCGCAAAGCCTCAAACAAAATTATATTTGCTGAATTTGAAAGGTTGAAGGACCTCAGCCTGGTGCTTTCACTCATCGGTATCCTTATAGCCTGTTCTTTATGATCTTCGATGAAATCGCGGGGCAGTCCCCTGGTTTCACGTCCGAACAGCAGCATGTCCTCATCATGATATTCCACCTCAGTATAGAACTTTCCGCCCTTTGTCGTGGCCAGAAACATCCGGCGTTCTCCATATTTGTTCATAAAGTCGTCCAGGCTTTCATGAATCTCCAGTCTGACGTAAGGCCAGTAGTCCAGTCCCGCTCTTCTCACCGCTTTGTCGTCGATGTCAAAGCCAAGAGGTTTGACCAGGTGAAGCACCGAATCGGTAGCTGCGCATGTTCTCGCTATATTGCCTGTGTTTGGCGGTATCTCAGGTTCAACGAATACTATATGTAATGACATTGTCTCCTCTCTTTCTGTGCCGCAGTATGCCTGCAATATACATAATACAGGTTTTTTTGCAAAATATAAAGACAAATATTTTCATTTGTTATATAATGATTTGAAAAGATGAAAACAGGAGGAAAAAATGAAGAAGATCAATATTGGAATACTTGGCCTTGGAACTGTAGGCGGCGGTACATATGATATTCTCAGGATGAACAAGGACCTTATAACCAGACGCACCGGCGTCGATTATGAAGTCACCCGCATCCTCGAGATCAATATGAAGTCCATAGAGTCCCACGGTGTTGATAGATCCATCGTTACCGACAACGTTGACGATGTACTTGCAGCTGACGACGTGGATATCGTGGTGGAATCTCTTGGCGGCATCGAGCCGGCCACATCCTTCATGCTGAAGGCACTTGAAAACGGAAAAAGCGTGGTCACGCCAAACAAGGCTGCCGTTGCTGCCAACTACGACAAACTGACGGCTGCTGCCGCCAGGACCGGCGCCCATATAAGAATAGAGGCATGTGTAGGCGGCGGCATTCCTGCCCTGACCGCAATCACGGAAGCTCTTTCCGGCAACAGATTCACAGATGTCATGGGTATCGTCAACGGTACGACAAACTATATCCTTACTAAGATGAGCGATGAAGGCCTTGCCTACGCCGATGTTCTGAAGGATGCCCAGGCCAAAGGCTTTGCTGAGGCAGATCCTACCGCAGACGTTGAGGGCATAGACTGCGCCAATAAGCTGTCCATACTCATGGCCCTCGCCTTTGATAAATATGTAGCTCCTGCAGACATACCTACTGTGGGCATCACCGGAGTGACCATGGAAGACATCGCGGCTGCCAAAGCCAGAGACTGCAAGATCAAGCTCATAGCGAGAGCTGCTGTAGGCGAAGACGGTGAGATCACGTACGGCATCAAGCCAATGGAGATTCCATGCAGCCATCCTCTTGCAGGTGTTTCCAACGAATTCAATGCCATCTACGTTACCGGCAATGCTGTGGATGAAGTCATGTTCTACGGCAAAGGTGCCGGTGCCCTGCCGACAGGCAGTGCCATCGTCGGCGATATCATAGCTATAATGAAAGAACTTAACTGATCATACGGAGGTTTAACAAATGAGTCTTTACGAAGAATGGAAAAAACTGCTTGACAATCAAAACGATGAGACTATCGACGATTTCTGGAAGGAATACTCTGATGGTGAAATGGCTATCTACAGCTATCTCCTGGCCCACCATAAAACCCATCTAAAAGGTACGGTAAAAGAACTGGCTGAGAAATTCCAGTGCCGGCCTGTTATATTTGAGGGCTTTCTGGACGGTATCGAATCCAGCCTGAAAAAGCCTGTAGACTTTGAAAACGCAGACGAGAATACGGAAATCGATCTGTCAGTCGACTTTGAGAAACTGTATTACAACATGCAGAAGGCAGACGCGCCTCACCTTTTCGGTCTTCCTGAATGGGAACAGGTGCTCAGCGATGAGCAGCGCGATTCCATCACCAGAGAATTCAAGAAATCCAAGGTATATCACGCGCCAAAGAAACCCGGCCGCAATGACCCGTGTCCTTGTGGAAGCGGGAAGAAATATAAAAACTGCTGCGGAAAAAACGCCTGATAAAACAAAAACGACTGAGCGATCAGTCGTTTTTTAATATCGTTATTTCAGGTTTTTCTCGCACCAGCTGCTTATGCAGCAGTTTTCACAGTCAGGTTTTCTGGCCGTACAGCAGTTCCGTCCATGGAATATCAGTGAATGATGGGTCCTGGACCATCTGTTCTCCGGTATGCATTCCATAAGGCCAAGCTCTGTTTTCAGCACATCCTTTTCATGAACAAGCCCAATACGGTTTGCCACTCTGAACACATGGGTATCCACTGCAATACGCTGTTCTCCAAAGCCAACCGAAAGTACCACGTTCGCAGTCTTTCTGCCAACTCCCGGCAGAGACACCAGCGCGTCATAGTCATGAGGAACCTGACCCTCGAATTCGCTGCACAGCTTTCCCGCCATGGCAACGATGTTTTTTGACTTGGTCTTGTACATGCCGATGCTCCTGATATATTCGCTGACCTGCTCAGGATCGGCTGCCGCCAGAGCCTCCGCGTCCGGGTATGCCCGAAACAGGGCTGGTGTGACTTTGTTTACACTGACGTCTGTAGTCTGGGCAGACAAAGCCACCGCTACTATTAACTGAAACACATTGATGTGATCCAGGGCGCATTCCGCCTGCGGATACTCATCTTCCAGAGCATCCAGTATTTTCACTATTACTTTTTTATCCATGGTTCTATTATATATGTATTTGTGCTTCAATGCAAGGCAGGGCTGCCTTGACATAAATGTTTTTCAATCGTATAATTGTAAACACATCGGAGGTAAAAATATGTCGATAATCCAGTATCTTGAAGATGACAAAGCTTCAAATCTTCCGCTGTCCAGCGATCTTTTCACAAAACTGCAGGAGGATATCCTGTCAGGAAAGCTATCCAGCGGAGACAAGCTTACTGAAATGAGAATATGCAATGAATACGGCGTCAGCAGAACTCCTGTCAGAGAGGCCCTGCGTCAGCTGGAGATGGACGGCCTTATTGAAACCATCCCCAACCGGGGCGCCTATGTCATTGGTTTGTCCGAACAGGACATTCTGGATCTTTATATACTTCGCACCAGTGCTGAGATTCAGGCCGCACGCTGGGCTATCAGCAGAATAACTGAAGAAGAGATGGATGAACTTACCGAGACCTTTGAATTCATGGAATTCTATACCATGAAAAACGATATCCAGAAGATGCTCAACATCAACATGGCCTTTCACCAGATCATCTACAATGCTACTCACAACAGGCTGCTGAAGCAGCAGCTTACATCCTACCAGATGTATCTGAAGCACTGCGATCCTTCCAACTACTACGCGCCTAACTATCTGCGCGATGTGCTCATGGAACACAGAGCCATATTTGACGCCTTTGTCGCCGGAGATATAGAAGCAGGCGCACTGGCTATGAAACGGCATATGGAGAATTCGAGCATGCGCAAATTCAGACAGCGTGAAATATAGACATCAAAAGAGACCAGCCGCTGAGCTGATCTCTTTTTAGTGTTGCTATTTTACGCTGAAGCCAAGTCCTTCCGGGCCCGCATCGATAACGACATGTGACCCGTCTACCACATCTCCTCTTATGATCATGGAAGCCAGTTCAGTCTCAATATGTTTCTGCAGATAACGTTTTACAGGTCTTGCGCCGTATGCCGGATCGTAGGCATCATCGGCGATCTGCTTCTTGGCCCCATCGGTCAGTTCAAGCCTGATGTTGCGCTCGTCCAGCCGTTCTTCTATGGCTCTCATGGATATCTCGATGATCTTCACGATCTGAGCCTCCGTCAGCGGACTGAACACCACGATATCGTCTATTCTGTTAAGGAACTCCGGTCTGAAATAATTCTTCAGCTGGCCCTCCACACGTTCCTTGACGGCTTCATCTATGGTGCCGTCGCTGCGTATGTTCTCTATCAGGTCGGCGCTGCCGATGTTGGATGTCATGATGACCACCGTATTTTTGAAGTCTACGGTGTGCCCCTGGTTGTCCGTCAGTCTGCCGTCATCCAGCAGCTGCAGCAGTATGTTGAACACGTCCGGATGGGCCTTCTCTATCTCATCGAACAAAATTACGCTGTAAGGTCTTCTCCTGACAGCCTCTGTCAGCTGACCGCCCTCGTCGTATCCCACGTATCCCGGAGGCGCTCCCACAAGTCTGGAAACAGAGTGTTTCTCCATGTACTCGGACATATCTATCCTGATCATGTTCTTTTCTGTGTCAAACAGCGCTTCAGACAGTGTCTTGGCAAGCTCTGTCTTGCCTACGCCCGTAGGCCCCAGGAATATGAACGATCCTATAGGTCTGTTTTCATCCTTCAGTCCGGCTCTGGCTCTTAATATGGCTTCTGCCACAGACTGAACGCCTTCATCCTGCCCTATTACCCTCTTGTGGAGTATCTCCGGCAGCTTCAGAAGCTTCTCTCTTTCAGTCTCTATCAGCTTGGCCACAGGTATGCCTGTCCAGGCGGAAACCACCTCCGCGATCTCCTCTTCGCCGACCTCTTCTTTCAGAAGATGGTTTTCTTCGGCTTCATCGGCAGCTCCCTTTTGTTCCTCAAGTTTCTTCTCAAGGTCAGGCAGAGTGCCGTACTTCAGCTTGGCCAGCTTCTCCAGGTCATAGTTTCTCTCGGCTTCCTCCATCTGCTGTTTGACAGCTTCTATCTGCTCCTTGGTCTCTTTAACCTTGGATATGGCCTGCTTCTCGCTTTCCCACTGAGCGCGCATGGAAGCGTTCTCGTCTTTCAGCTGAGCCAGCTCTTTCTCCAGAGTCTCCAGTCTGGATCTGGAACCGCGGTCTGTTTCTTTGGACAAAGCCTGCTTTTCGATTTCCAGCTGCATTATCTTTCTGGATATTTCATCCAGCTCCGCCGGCATGCTGTCGATCTCAGTTCTTATCCTGGCAGCCGCCTCATCCATCAGGTCTATGGCCTTATCCGGCAGGAATCTGTCGGTTATGTAACGGTCTGACAGCTTGGCACACGCGATCAGCGCGTTGTCGGTTATACGAACGCCGTGATGGATCTCAAAGCGTTCCTTGAGTCCTCTCAGTATCGATATTGTATCCTCTACTGTAGGCTGATCTACAAAGACCTTCTGGAATCTTCTTTCCAGGGCCGCGTCCTTCTCAATGTACTTTCTGTATTCATCCAGGGTAGTAGCTCCTATGCAGTGAAGTTCTCCCCTTGCCAGCTTGGGCTTGAGGATGTTTCCTGCGTCCATGGAACCTTCTGTTCTGCCGGCTCCTACGATGTTATGTATTTCATCGATGAACAAAATGATCCTGCCATCGGATTTTTCGACTTCATTGATAACAGCCTTGAGTCTCTCCTCAAATTCACCTCTGAATTTGGCACCTGCTATCAGAGAACCCATATCCAGCGCAAAGATGGTCTTATCCTTCAGGCCCTCAGGTACATCTCCCTTGAGTATCCTCTGCGCCAGGCCTTCCACTACGGCCGTCTTGCCTACGCCTGGTTCTCCTATGAGGACCGGGTTGTTTTTTGTTCTTCTCGAGAGGATCTGAATGGTATGTCTGATCTCGCTGTCTCTGCCGATCACAGGATCCAGCTTGCCTTCTCTGGCCATGTCCACCAGATCGCGTCCGTATTTCTGAAGAGCTTCATAATTTTCCTCAGGGTTCTGGCTCGTTACTCTCTGATTTCCTCTGACTTTAGACAGAGCATCCAGGAATTTTTCCTTGGTTATGCCGTATTTGGAAATTATCCTGGCTGAAGGCGTTCCTTTCTCACCAAGCAGCGCCAGGTAAAGATGCTCCACGCTGACATATTCATCCTTGAATTTGTCAGCTTCCTTTTCTGCATTTAAAAACAGCTGATTAAGCCGCCTTGAAGCATAAACGCCGTCTGCATTGCCGGACACCTTGGGAAGCTTTTCCATCTCCCCTTCCAGTTCTGCTATCATCAGTGTCGGATCTGCTCCCATATTTTTGACCAGTTTCGGGATCAGCCCATCCTTCTGCATCAGCAGCGCCAGGTGAAGGTGCTCTCCGTCCAGCATCTGGTGTCCCTCAGAAATGGCGATGTTCTGACAGTCCATCACAGCGCCTTGTGCATTTTGTGTATATCTTTCTATATTCATTGTACTCACCCCCTATTTTCTGTAAGTTTATTAATCTCTATGACTACTATATACCCGCGTATACAAAAAGTAAAGAGATTTTTAGCACTCTCTTGTGTAGAGTGCTAAAAATCTTTATTTTGTCTCAGGTGCTGCTGTCAAAGTAGGATATCTGCCATTTACGACCTCCCATGTCGACGAATCCCAGTTGCTGAAGCTGCTCATACTTCCAAACTTGTCAGCATCGAGATAATTTACCCCCGGCTGCTTCAGCGAAGCTGAGGCACAGGTATAACAGTGTGAATCTGCTTTCAGCCTGGCTCCGCCGATAAATGTCCTGCCGCTTTCCACAACTCTTCCCCTTTGTTTAATACTGGAAATCTCGATTCCATGGCATCCGCTGATGGTGTTCCTGGCTTCGTTTCCGCCTATGAACAAAATAGCTGTACCTTTCAGTCCGCTGTCAAAGGCCGTCGCCGCGTAGCTGTTGCTGATCCTGGCGTTCACTTTACCGTCGGCTCTGGTATGAGCAACGAATCCGGCTATCCATCCGCTTTCAGAACTGCTGTCTATATATGCTCTGCTCCAGCACTGGTCGATTATGGCACTGCTGACTTTTGACTTTTCATAACTTCCAACGTATCCTGCCAGACCACCGATATAGTTGTGATCCGATGAGCTGTCTATGCGGGATATTGTTCCGCAGAGACTGACTGCTCCGCCCTTGAGATAACCCACCAGTCCGCCTATGCTGCACAGAGTGTTGGAGTTGTCAGTACCTCTGTTATCATAGTTCACCGTGATGTCTGAGTCAGACTCGCAGTTGTGCATGGCAAAGGTCCCTGAATCTATGTAGTTTGAGTTGGCTGCTCCAACGAAACCTCCCGCTCGCAGATACCCGCTGCCGCTGCCTTTGAATTTGAGACTTCCAGCTGCCCGGCAGTTTTCAAATGAACCGGTGCCTCCCGAGCTTCCGGCCATGATCCCCATGCTCGCGCTGTCCTTCAGTCCCTCGCATGTGACTGCGATGTCAGCATCAACTGATGAATTTCGTATGCTGCCATAATTGGATCCTGCCATGGCGCCGATATCTGCGTCTCCATCGGCAGATTTCAGTTTCACTGATATCCTGCCCTCAAGCTGCAGTCCGGTTATGGATCCGCTGCTGTCCACTCTGGCAAACAATCCTGAATTTCTGCCCACTGTCACCTTTTCATCGAGACCTGTAACTGCGTAGCCGCGACTGCTTCCTGATCTGGTGGCATTATAGGTACCCTTGAATTTACCTTCTATAACCGGCCTTTTATATCTGGCCGTAAGCTTAATATTCCTGGACTGCCAGAAACATTTATCTCTGTATTCATTTACATTTTCCAGCTGCCCGGCGGTACGCACCTGATAAGGCTGGTCCTCTGTTCCAAAAGACCAGGCACCGGTGCTTTCCATGGCGGCCGCGAACTTTCTGTTGAAGCTGTAGCTGAAGCTGATTTTTTTGCCCGCGCTTATCCCGGGGGTCTCCACTATATCCTTCCCTGTACTGTACCGCGCTGCTCTGTAATAGTAAAGTGTCCTGCCATCTATGCTAACCTTTTCCGGTTCTGCATAGAAATCAGAAACATCAATTCTGGATGAACAAAGCCGTCCATAGGACGTATCGGCATCTGAGAGATATTCTGTCCTGGACGTACCTGTGTAAAGATCGTCGTAAACCGTGGTCACGCTTACCTTTCTGTCTCCAGTCACGGAAGCATTCAGGATCTTCCACCTGTAGCTTCCCTTGCTGCCTTCGCGATAAGCGAACATCTCGTTGCCGGAAATATTCGCGGAGCTATCAGAAGGCTTCTGCCAGTCTCCGTAATGAACAAAGGTGCTTTCTTTGTTCTCGGCGCCGGCATTGTTGACCATGGCAAAAGGATACCTGGCGCCTCCGGCCGCGCTGTCGGAGGTGTGTGTCTCCCTTGCCAGGCTCGAATTATCTCTGGCTATTTTGGTGGTATCATAAAAACCCGAGGCGGTCACGCTGCCGCTGTTGCCGCCCGCGCTGCCGAAAGCCCCAGCCCTGCCGTTGATACCGCTGAGATAATACGAATCTTTGAATACCGCGTCATTTGCATGGCCCGCAAAGGCACCGCTGTTTTGTCCCTTTACCAGCCCTGCCGCATAGCATCCCGTATAAGTGTGTAAAGCACCTTTAGAATCATCGTAACCCACCAGTCCGCCTGCATTCCTGCCTGCAGCTGAGCAGGTCGAATTGCAGTTGTTCATAGTCACCGCAGATGCCTTACTGCTTATTCTGCCTATGAGCCCTCCGCTGCCAGCGGTGAGTTCAGCACCGAACAAAGCTCTTCCTGTGCCTGAAATGTTGAAGTCATCGGTTCTATAGCTGCCCCTGTCTGTATGTCCTCCGGAATAGCTGTTCTGTATCTGGGCAAGGCCGGAAACCTCTCCCACCAGTCCCCCTGCATTACCATTGCAGCTTTTTACGACTGCTGTGGAGCCACAGCTGTTTATCACCAGATTTCCAGTATCGGAATCACAGCATCCTATCAGTCCGCCGGCACTGCCGCCACCTGATATCGCTGAGCTTACTCTGCCGTTTTTCACAAGGACATTAAAGGCAGTTACCGAACCATTAGCCCTGTCATTTACCCTGCCAGCCAGTGCTCCAGCGTATCTGACCGCTGTCACATCAAAATTCTCCAGCACCATATTGCTCATGGTCATGGTGTTAGTTACTGATCCGAAGAGGCCACCTGCCTCCCCATTCCGGCCGGTCTTATTGTGGAGTACGTTGTTCCTGACCACAAGATTCTTAATAGTCTTTCCGTCTCCGTTGTATGAGGTTATATTGCTGCTGTTTATACTGTAAAAGCTGTTTTCGGACAGTACCGACAGACTGCCGTTTTTTTCATATCCGTATATGAAAATACGACCGGATCTTTCTTTGTTGGAGAATTTTTTCCAGTCTATATCGCCCGTCTGCAGAACAGAAGCGGCTATTCCTCCTGGTACTGCCTCAATGCCGGATACATCGGGATCCAGATTTTCCAGATGACGAATACTGGAAACCTCAGCCGTAGACGCTCCGTTTGAAGAGTTTACCGTCACGCGGCTAAAGAGGCTGTTGGAGATACCCGTATTGCTCAACTGTGGTGAGGCGGCGGCGTTGGTGGTTGAAACGCTGGCAAACACCTCAATGTTCTCTCCAGGTTTAAGCTGATCGAACAGTTCAGCGAAATGGCATCCCTTTCTGGTAATGTCATCGAGAGTCACAGTATACTGCAGTACCCTGCGGCCACCTTCTCTTACGGTCTTCACCGTCCAAAAATCCTCATCGCTGTTTTCCGGTTCCACCTTGTCATTGTCAAGATCAAGATCAAGAGTCTGTGTATTTCCGCTGGTAACGCCGACCACATTTATGCTCATATGGGTATCAAGTCTGGAACTGCCGTTTCCCTTTTTGATTCTGGTAAAATAGTTGGGGTCTGTCACTGTGACCGTAAGCCTGTCACCATTGCTGACCGTTAAAGCCGGCCTTTCCAGATTGACTGCTGACAGCTTTTCACGGCTGCCGCTGCAATATCCGATCACATGAGGATCACCTGTCTCTGAGCTTTTATATTTCATACGTTCTTTGTCCGAACTGCGCACAGCAGTGGTAAGTGTGGATTCGTTGAGCCCCTGACTGCTGTCTGTATAGAACACTCCAATGACCCTGGCGCTGTCAAAATCGTATTCGATGATGTAATGACCTCCGGTCCTTACTGCTTCATTAATTGATCCCTTCGGCAGCATTTCCTTAAGGACGGTATTCTCAAGATCAGTTCTGCCGCCCGGGACATATGAAACACAGTAGTATGATGAACCGCTGCCGTTCCTTCTGATTATTTCAGCCCCCCGGTTTCCTGCTGCATTTTTCGCGTAATATGAATCAAGTACACCTGTCTCTTTAGCTTTAGTAAGATCATTCTGTGCTACGACAAATATCTGCCTGGCTGTTTCATCCAGCTCCTTCATTTTCACATTTCTGCTGTGATGGCCGGCAGCCATGGAAATGAATACAACAAGCAGCACGGCGCTGACCGCGATCATGGCTATCAGCGCCGTACGTTTAGTTATCCTGATTTTCCTGTTATTAAATCCAATTGTTTTTGTCATTACTGCTCCGGATTATTTATCAGTGTCGGATACTGTGATCCGTTCTTTACTTCCCAGACAGCTGTATCCCAGTCTGTGAACTTCGTCAAATTCATATAATCGGCCGCGCTGGTAATGTACTTCACATATTCGCCCGGACCAAACGAAGGGTTTGAAAATGCATAGCATTTTCTGTCATAAGTGCTGTTCATATCATAGTTACCATCGATAAACCGTTTCGACAATACCATGTTGCCGCCGTCACGCTCAACACCGTGGCAATAGTAATATTTCTGCCCGCCGTGATTCTGATTTACGAACAGTCTGGCATCAGTGTTCGCCGCCGCAAAATCTGTAGAAGCGTAACAATTGTGAAATTCAGGTACATGTTCTCCCTTATTATTGGTATCGCCCACAAATCCTCCGATAACAGCAGTATTATTGTTATCGGTAATCGAGGTCCTGCTGAAGCTTGTCTTAAATAAAGGTATCATATCATAACCATAACGCCAGTTATAATATGTAGCAGCCTTGCCGACAAATCCACCGATAACTGCCTTATATGACGAACTGCTGATAACTGAATATGTACTGCAGTCATTATAATTTGTTCCAAGGCTGTAGCCTGTAAGACCTCCGATATACATATTGTAGTCCTTTGATGAATAATAAGTGGTAATGCTTGTCTTTGACACGCATTTACTCAAATCAGGTTCTGTATCATGATAATTTGAAGCCAGTCCGACCAGTCCGCCTACCATAACAGCTCCGCCTCCGCTTCTGCCGTAGCAGATCAGCTTTCCTTCAGCCACGCAGTTGATCATATCACTGTTTCCGCTCAGGTTGCCGACCATGCCACCAACGTTCATAGCTACTGACTCAGTATAGTATCCACCGGAATCATCATACAGGTATTCGTTGGTAAACATGTTGCTTACATCTACAGTCAGGGAAACATCGGAAGCTGTATTGCAGTTTTCCATCTTTCCGGTATTGGAACCGGCAATGGTACCCACATTATTTGCACAGTAACTTGCTCTTATATCACTGTTTTTCAGGTTCACGGCTGTCAGCGTTCCGCTGTTCGACTCGAACAGCCCCACGTTGTCATATAAGCTGTTTGTGATGTTCTCGTTAAGACCTGTGATGCTGTAACCTGTCTTTCCGGTTATGGTAGCATCATAAGAGCCTGCGAAATCACCCTTAACCACAGGCGCATAATATGTCCCTGTAAGTTTTATGTCGCATGACTGAACATAAGTATAAGATCTGTATACAGCAATATCATCTATGTGATTCATCTGGGCCTGTGTCCTTATCTCATAAGGCACCTCGGAAGTTCCCAGGTTGTCACTGTCCAGATCCATTGCCACTGCGAAGTACATATTGAAATATACACTTATGGCTGCAGCTTTGTTGCCCTTGCCATCTCCCAGATACCATGTAGGCGTGCTCTGTATCCCTGTCAGACTGCTCTTGAACTTGTAGAAGTACAGCGTCTGTCCGTCTATGCTGACTGTCTCCGGATTATTCAGGTCGAAATAATACCCGGCAGCGCTTATGCTCTTGAAATTGCTCTTGACGTTTGCCTTCTCATCAGCCGTCAGCAGCATGCCGTAGCAAGGCTCAGAAACAGGTATATACTGTCCGGTCCTGCTTTCCAGGTTCCTGAAGGTGCTTACCTTCACATTATTATCCGCGTCAAGTGAGTATGACTTGCCATACCATTTATAGCTGCCCGCGGTACCTTCACGATACGCAAATGTGAATGAACCCTCAGCCACGTTGTTCTTAGCGGTTTTCGGCCAGTCTCCATAATGGGCCCTGCTTCCTTCAGAGGCTCCGACAGTAGCCACCATCTTAAACGGGTACGACGTTCCGGACAAAGTGGTATCGTTTGGTTTTGTCTCACGATTTGTTCCGGTTTCGGCAATGGCTCCTGCAGCATCAACACCTGTAACTGACGCTCTAAGCGATGAAGGAGAATTGACACTGTAAATCGATGTATCTTCAGTAATGCCATTCAGATAATAGTCATCCGTCAAAGTGATACTGCTTTCTGACTTTCCTATGAAGGTCCCTGCCGTAGTTCCCTTTACCAGTCCTGTTGTATAGCAGTTTTTTATAGTTCTGCCGGTATTATAGACATATCCCGTAAATCCGCCTGAATACGGCCCTCTGGCAGAACATGTGGAATAGCATGTATCAAAGGTCACATTGCCGCCGGAACCTATCTTGCCTATGAAACCGCCGGCAGAAGGACAGTCATTACCGGATATCTTGATAGAGCTGGCGTTTGAAATAACGTTGAATTCGCTGTCAGCTGCCGAATACTTGCCGTTGGCGGTAAAGCCTCCCGCATAGCATTTGCTTATGGCAGCAGTTGTACCGCCTATCTCGCCGATGAGTCCGCCCGCGTCTCCGTTGTCAGAAACTGCACGCATGGTCGCTCCGCAGTTTTTAACTGTCAGCCTGGTTCCTTTAAAATACCCGAACAGCGGTGCGCTGTTGCCATTTGCACCTGTTCCGGATACTTTTCCGCCTCTGATCAGTATGTTGGAGATATTGACTGTCGATTTATATGTGCCGCTGGTTCCCGCATTGCATTCGGCTACCATGGCCGATGCATTTTTGTAAGCGTAAACACTGAAATCCTGAAGTATCATGTTTTCGTATGTATATGTCTGCGATAAAGATGTGTTGACAAAGCGCAGCAACGCCCCGTTGACGCCGTCTCCGCTGGTTCCCTCGGTTGTGTTCTTGATCACCACGTTCTTTATCGTCTTGTTGTTGCCGTTCAAGGTCGTCAAAGCATCGTTCCTGATACCGTAATAACTGTTTTCTGCAAGGGCCGTAGTCGCTGCAGTATCTGTTTCTTTATATTTATATATGGAGAAACTGCTCCCCACTTTGCTTACAAATTTATCATAGTCGATATCCGAAGTCACGCTGGCTGCATTAACGTAGCTGGCATTGTTATTCTTCTGTTCGTTATTCCCCACCGTACTCGGACTCGTCCCGCTGGCCTGAGGCAGATTGGAAACTGTCGGATCCAGATTTTCCAGATGTCTTATACAAGTGACCTCTGCTGTCGATGTACCGGAAGGAGTCTTGCCGTCAGCGTTCATATCAGGTTTGACAGCGCCAAAAATACTGTTGGTCATGACACTCTTACTCCTGGCCACCTGAGTGAGAACTTCATTACTGGAACATGTAGCCGTCACCGTAATATCCTCTCCCGGTATCATATTGCTGCACAGTTCAGCAAAATGACCGCCTGACACTGTTATATCGTCAAGGTCTATTTTATAAACGGCTCCATTATTGCCGCCGCTTACCGACCAGTACTTCTGGCTGGCGTCTGCCTTTACAGGGTCTGCTGAGGAATCACTTAGTTTCAGTTCAAAGGTCCTGGAATTCCCGCTTTCCATACCTGTGACTTTAAGGGTTACATAAGTCTTAAGCTGTACGCCGCCCACCGAGTTATAGTAATTAGGATCTGTGACCGTCACCTGGAGTTTGTCTCCGTTGCTTACCGATATTTCCGGCTGAGTTATCTTGGTCCCCAGGATATCAACCATGGCTCCGCCATAATAACCTATGACAAAATAATCGCCGCTGCTTCCTGTTCCGGTGTAATGCATCCTGGCAGACTTTCCTGTATCGTCATCACTTCTGATACCATTGTTGACATTGCCGGCTATTTCGTCATCTGTACCGGCCGCGGCGTTTTTCAGATTATAACGGTCATCAAAAAACACACCGTAGATGGTCGCGGTCTTGACATTGTATTCTATAATGTAGTTTCCGTCTTTTCTGAGTTTCTCATCGATTGATCCGAATGGCAGGATCAGCTTCAGAATGCTGTCTGAAAGCGCTGAAGTATCTCCTTTGGCATAAGATATATAATAATAATTATCTTTATTTTTGTCCCACTCTTCAGAAGACATATCCGACGGCATTGATGTCATTTTGTTGCCGATTTTTGTTGCATCGCTGCTGTTATTCTTGACAAATTCAGACAGTGTCCCGTCAGCATCAGCCTGAGTGAGATGATTCTGAGCAGAAATGAACATTTCCTTGGCGGAATTGTCCATTTCTGTAAGTTTTAAAACGTTGGCATAGTGAAGCAGTCCTACCATGGTTATGGCAAGAAGAATCGTGGTAACAGCAAGAACTATAAGCAGTTCCGCCAGTGTAAAACCTCTCTTATTATTGAATTTTACACAACCTTCTCTTATCATGATAATGACTCTCTACTCTTTATAACTTCAAGACAGTCAGCCTGCTGCTGACGTAGTTCCCGTGCCCGTCCCTGTTCCAGATGCTGTGGACGCCGACTCTTCCTTAAGCCCATCCTTAGTATCTGCATTGTATAATGTCTCGAAAAAAGTGACCTTAAGGGTTCCTGCTACAGCACCGGACTTGACTCCGCTGCCTGAAGATGTGATGTTGATGGTTCTGATCAGGCATCTGTATTTGCAGTTGTACAGCTTCTTCAGGATATTTTCAGCCGCGGTATAACTGCCGGCTGTAAATGAAATATCGATGTTCCTTCTGACAGCATCGCCGTCTTTTGTCGCCTCTGAAAAATTCATGTTGAAGGTCTGAGCGCCGGCAAATACATCGTTCAGCGCTTTGATCTCATTCTTTACATTATTGTAACTGGCCACGACTCCCGCTTTGGTCGCCTTGTTGCTGGCCATTTCGCTGTTCATTTTCCTGATGTTCTGGGCTTTCAGCTGTTCTGCCTGCAGCTGCAGCGACAAGTCCGACGTATTGTACTTCTTGATGCTCTCTCTTGCCGGCTTATAAACAAACTGAAAATACAATATGCCTATGAGCAATATGCACATAATAAGCATCAGGAGTTTTTCTCTCTTGGTAAATTCACGACTCATCATGCTACTCATCACCTCCGGCCTTAAAGTTTACCGTTATGGTTGCGGTAACACTGCTGTTGTTATTGGTATTTGTCCCTGCTGTAGAGACTGTGACATAAGAGACTCTGCTGCTGGACTCCAGGCTGGATACTATTCCGGATACCGTCTTAAGTCTGATCCCGTCTACTGTGACCTTGGCAACATTGCCTGCAATGTCTATTCCCTGTATATCCGCGCTGGACAGCACATTGTCATTGATAACACTCATCATGGTCTCACGGCTAAGCTCGGATTTTTCTTCATCGTTCAGATAGCCATTGCCATAATGGCTGTATTCTGCTCTGATCTTGGAATAATCCTTGTTGCCGGCCTTTAACTGTGATATCTGGCTCTGCATGGTCTCATAGTTGTTCTGCGCTTTATATGAGTCCACGACCAGGTCGACCACCATAAATTTGACGAAAACCGCCAGTATTATTAAAAATACCACAAACAAAACGATCTGCAGTTTGGGATCTGTATGATCTTTTTCATTGATCAAAAGGTTGATCGATGTTTTTTCAGGGAATTTTTCTTTCTTCCCGATCTTCTTGCTTCCAAGACTTTTGAAATCAATCATCTGCGGCACCTCCTATTCCCACACTATTCCAAGCGCCTGAGGCCCCTGGATCAAAAGATCCATCATGTCTGTTTTGTCTGTAATGAGCTCAGATATGCTGGCAAGTTCATAATCGAGTATGTCCTGTATGGCAGAAATCAGAGGTGCGATTTTCTCTCCTCCGCCACAGTAGTAAATCTTTGTCAGATTGTTCTCAGGATGGTTGAAGCTGTAAAAGTTCATGACCCTCATGATTTCCACTGCCATCATATTATAATTATCCGCCATCTTTTCTGACGATTGTATATCATCCTTATTAGTCTCAAAGTTTATCTGAGCGATGTGTTTCTCCACTGACTCAGCTTCGGCTGCAGCATCTGTGAACACCTCGCATCCAGGCTCCATGGTTCTGGTGATCTCATATTCACCTCCCGTGAAGAAGTGAAGTTTGATCGATCTGTGCCCCAGATCCAATACGGCATAGTCCTTCTTGTCCATCAGTCCTGACGCCTGCTCGTGATCCTTGATGATGTTGCGGAAGGCGGAAACATTTGGCGCGATCAGCACCAGCCGCAATCCGGCTCTTCTGAACATGGTCTTGTATTTGTCAACGATTTCCTTAGAAGCGGCCACCCCAACCAGATCCATCTCCTTTTTACCACTCTCTTTATCCTCGTCGATGCTGATGACTGAATAGTCATAGAAATACTTATCCATGTCTTCAGTGATGTAATCATGGAATTCATAGGGAAGATTCACTTTGAGCTGACTGATAGTCATCAGCGGCATCCTGATCCTCGTTATGTATGCCAGCTTGTCCGGCAGCGCCAGAGCCACATCCTTACAGCTGATGTTGTTTTCCGCCATGGTCTCGCTGATAAAATCAGCCATGGCTTCCCACGATACTATTTCATCATCACGCACCATGTTGTCAGGCACGTTGGCGTACAGGAACTCCTCCATGACTCCGTTTTCACAGACAGCCATCTTCATCCTGTAGTTGCCGATATCGATTCCCATCAATCTTTTCTTCGCCATTTTACTTCCTCTCGATCAAAATAAGCTCAAATACCAGTTGACGACCTGGTCGCCGCACAATATGCTGAAAAATACCGCTATGGATATCGCAGGTCCAAAAGGTATCTTTTTTTGTTTAAGAACTGCCACAAATACTATGCCAACTATGCACGCAAGGATAAGGTTGAGCAGACTCGTCAGCAGTCCCAGGTAAAGGCCTGCCATGAACAAAAGCTTGACATCGCCGCCCCCCAGACTTTCCTTGCCGGTCACCTTGTCGAATATCAGTGAAAGTGCCAGCATGGCTCCCGCTATGACAAAGGCCCCCAGAAGTCCGTCCTTAAGCTGCAGCTTCCACGGCTCCGCCATCAGCGGCACCGTCGCCGCCCACCAGACTATGCCTGCAACGATAAACCTGTCAGGGATGATATATTTATCCAGATCCACCAGCGAAAGCCCCATGAGCATGCATACCAGCACCAGATATCTCAGGGTCTCAAAGCTGACATCGTACTTTACGACCACTGCGACAAAGGCAATGGCGGTAACTATCTCAACGGTGACATATCGTGGAGATATCTTCTCTCCACAGTATCTGCACTTTCCCTGAAGGAAAATGTAACTGAAAATCGGTATCAGATCCCCGGCCTTCAGCGGATGACCGCATGTGGCGCAGTGGCTCCTTCCCGTCATTACACTTTCTCCGTTGGCGATCCTCCATGCCATGCAGTTGATGAAGCTTCCGAAGACAGCTCCGAGAACAAAAGCAACTGTGAGTATGTATATTGTCAGATATAAAGTCTCATGCAGCACTAATCATTGTCTCCTTTGACCCAGCTGGTTTTAACTGTCATACCGCGGCCCTCTATCTTGATGACCATGGTCTTCTTTCTGCCCCGGTAGTAATTATCGTTTATCTTCATCAGACCGAACTCGTTGTACCCGTTCGGTTTCTTTGCAATTATATGATGTGTCACCTCATCGTAATATCCAACGGTGTTCCCGTTTCTGTCGATATGGGTGCATTCCCCTGCTCTGCCGCTGCAGCTGTTGATCACGCAGTCGCTGGATGCCAGATTTACCATGGCCACAGACTCCGCGGTATTGACCATCATGGCGTCGTTGCCGTTGTCAAGGTAACTGTCCAGAGTCTTTATCCCCATAAGGATTATTAGTCCAAGCAAAATGCATATGACAGTTATGCACATAACCTCCAGCAGCGACCATCCGTTTTTGTTCTTAATCACGCTCATCTCTCTCATCCTCTGACACTTTCCAACATGCCCGTCAGATACGGGCCCTTTGGAAAATTCCACGCAGGATCAAAATTAAAGGTTTTAGGGGCCGCAACCCGACGGCCCCCAAGGAATATAAATGTTAACTTAAACTGTGGTTAATTGGTAAAAAGGGTTATTTGGCCACCCAACTTGCTGTCGCAGTATCACCATTGGCAGTTATTGCTACCTGAGCAATTCCAGTACCTGCTTTAACAGCACCCTGATCTGCCTTGTTGTAAGCAGCGCATGTCACCTTTGTCTTATCTGCGTATGCTTTTCCATTATCAGCATCGTAGTAATATGTAACTGCATCTGTGGATTGACTGCTAAGATACTGGGTCACAGCAGCTCCTTTTGCAGCCCTCAAATTAGCGGCATCTGTCGCATCTTTGGCCTTGTTGAGCTGGGCTGTAAAGATTGGAATTGAAATAGCTACAAGTACTGCGATGATAGCTACTACTACTAAAAGTTCTGCAAGGGTAAATCCCTTTTTGCCGTTTTCTCTGTTTTTCTGAATCATGTTATACATTTTTCTTCCTCCTATTATTATCTCCAAATCATATTTCATACTCTATATTACAAGCTTTTTCCGGTTCGGGTTGAGAGTTGGAAAAGCATTGTAAACTATTTTGTCATATGTGGTCCTGCCATCTTGTCAGTACCTGATCTGCCATGCCCTTGACGTTGTTTCTTATCCTGACCATGACGATCTTTCCCTGGTTTTCTGAGGATTTTCCGTATCCGTCTGCCACATGAGTGTTGACCATCTGATTGCCTTCGTAATAGGCTCTGCCCTTGACGGCATCGTAGGAATAATACGATATGGTCCCGTTACGCCCAGATGACATGTACTCCACAACCGCCGCGGCCTTTGCAGCCCGTATATTGGCGGCGTCGGTGGCTTTTCTGGCTTTATCCATCTGTGCGGTGAATATCGGGATCGAAATCGCAACCAGCACGGCTATGATTGCCACCACCACCAGCAGCTCCGCCAGGGTGAATCCCCGCTTTTTCTTTGTTCCTGTCATTTTTCCACCTTACCTTACAAAAGGTTATACATGGTGAATATCGGCAGATAGATCGATATCACAATGAAACCTGCAAATAGTGCCATGACCACAAGTATGGCTGGCTCCAGCTTGGCTATGGCCTGAGCAGTGGCATGATCGGCCTCGTTGTCGAAATAGGAACCGATGGTGGACAATGTCTCGTCCAGCTCTCCGGTCTCTTCGCCTATTGCGCACATTTCCTTCAGAGTCTTCGGCAGGTTCTTACACTGCCGCATGCATTCGCCCAGGGGTTTGCCTTCCTCTATCTTTCCTGACATGGATGAAATGTCCATGCTCAGTACGTAATTGTCCATCACCTTGGCCGTCACCTCCACGGCGCGGTTTACAGAAAGTCCCGCCGTCAGCAGCACCGCCATTGTGTTGGCGAACTGGCTGGCTCCATTGAGTATGTTGATGTTGCCTATAACCGGCATCTTCAGCTTTCGCTGAGCCCAGAATATCCTGCCCTTTTCTGTATTGAACAAGACCTTGACCAGTATGGCTATGCCGATGAGCACTGCTATTATGATAAGCCAGTATCTTGCGAAAAAGTCAGACATGGCTATCATTGCCCTTGTCATGGCCGGCATCTTGCCGCCCAGATCGCTGAATGTGGAAGCAATGGTCGGTATGACCTTGGCCATGACGATGATCAGCACCACCACGGCTACTCCGAGGACAAAGGCCGGATAGGTCATTGCCCGCTTTACTTTCTGCGCGGTTTTGTACGACTTGCTGTAGTATTTCTCCATCTGTGCAAAGGAGTTTTCCAGTGTGCCCGATTCCTCACCGGCTCTTACCGTCTCCAGGAATGTCAATGGCAGCCCCTTACAGTTTTTCTCGAAGCTTCCTGCGATGCCGCCGCCTTCGGCCACATCCTCGGACGCGCCCTGCAGCATCTTCTTCAGTTTTTTATCTTCTGTCTGTTCAGCTATCATCTCCATGCATCTGGATATATTAACTCCTGAGCGAAGTATGATGGCGAACTGAGAACACATCACAGAAAGGCTTTTCTGATTTATTCTGCCTCCGCCGATCTCCATTGACAGGATACCCGTCTTCTCTTTGACCGGCGTTATTTTAGTGACTATGGGGCAGGTCGCCTTTATTTTTTCCACAGCTGCAAATTCGTCTGTCGCCTGAACCAGTCCTCTGGTATTGACGCCGTCAGCAGTCACTGCTTTATACTGATATGTGATCAACTCTGCCTCACTTCCTTTCCCTGTATATTTTTTATCTTACGTTAATGTATTTTCTGATGTAATCTTTATCCACGGAGGCTTCATAAGCCGTTTCCGGGGTTATTATTCCGCGTTTGCTCATGTTTATCAGGCAGTTGTCCATAGTCAGGCTGCCCACATTTGCCGATGCCAGTATGGAAGACAGCATCTGAGGCGTTTTGCCTTCACGTATAAGATTTCTGATGGCCGGTGTTACGACCATGGCCTCGCAGGCCGCCGCTCTGCCGCTGCCTCCGGCTTTCACCAGCAGCTGCTGGGAGAGCACAGCCTTTAATGTGGTGGACAGCTGCAGCCTTATCTGTGGCTGTCTGGCTTCAGGAAATACTCCCACTATGCGGTCAATGGAATCTGCCGCCGAATTGGTGTGAAGCGTCGCGAATACCAGATGTCCGGTCTCTGCTGCTGTCAGCGCCGTTTCAATGGTGGTCAGATCTCTCATCTCTCCTATGAGAATGATATCGGGATCCTCTCTCAGGATGGCCCTGAGTCCGTCCCCATAACTTTCTGTATCCTTACCTATTTCCCGTTGATTTATTATCGACTTGTCCGGAGTGTAGATATACTCTACAGGATCCTCCAGAGTGATTATATGTTCGCTTCTCGTATGATTGATCTGGTCCAGTATGGCCGCCAGGGTAGTCGATTTGCCGCTGCCCGTCTCTCCGGTCACCAGGATTATGCCCTTCTGCCAGGTGGGAAATTCATCTACCACCGGCGGCAGCCCCAGTTCTGACAGCCCCGGTATTTTGTTGCTCAATATTCTCAGCGCCGCTGATATACTGCCCTGCTGCCTGAACAAATTGATCCTTACTCTTTCCTCGGCTATGGTCCTGGCCATGTCCAGTTCTCCTATAGTCTCTATCTCAGAGAAGAACTTACCTGCCAGCTCCCTTGCAAGACTCTCACATTCTATATCGCCCAAAGGCTGATCCGTCAGGTTTACCAGCTGACCATCTATCCTGCATTTAGCAGGTACACCTTTGATAAGATGTATATCGGAAGCATTCATCGATGCCGCTTTTCTGACTAATTCCTCAACCTTCATAATCTGCTCCTAATCTATCATACTCAGAGTCCTGCAGATCTCTTCTACAGTTGTGACACCCTCTGACACCAGTCTGTCAGCGTTCTGCTGCATGGACACGAAACCGGAATGTTTTATTATTTCCATTAGTTCCTGCTTGCTGGCGCCGCTGTTGATGCCCCTCCTCAGTTCTTCATTCATAGGCAAAAGTTCGAATACTCCTGTCCTGCCTCTGTAACCTGAGTGGAAGCACATGTCACAGCCTCTGCCGTGGTAATACTTTCTGACTCCGTCTGCCGGCAGGCCTGCCATCTCCAGCTTCTCCGGATCCGGATCATACTCTTCTCTGCAGTTTTTGCAGATCATCCTGACCAGCCGCTGTGAAATGATGCCCCTCAGACCGCCGGCTATGAGGTAAGGTTCTACGCCCATGTCCTTCAGTCTGTCTATGGCTGACACCGCATCCTCTGTATGTATGGTAGAAATAACCAGATGACCTGTCATTGCTGCCCTCATGGCTATTTCCGCTGTTTCTCCGTCTCTGATCTCGCCTACGCATATGATATCCGGGTCCTGTCTCAGTATGGCCCTGAGCCCGCTGGCGAATGTAAGTCCGGTCTTTTCGTTGATCTGGACCTGAGTCGCGCCGTCGATGTTGTATTCGACAGGATCTTCCAGTGTTATCAGATTGGTGGACTCGCTGAGCAGCTCCTTGACCAGGGTGTACATGGTGGAAGACTTGCCGCTTCCGGTAGGTCCCACTATCAGTATGACTCCGCTGGTGTTGGCCAGCATCCTGTCAAGTTTCTCAGAATCTTCGTTCATAATGCCTATGCCGCTGCGGTCCAGCATGTTTTCATCCCTTGCCAGCAGTCTCACTACCACCTTTTCACCAAATATCGTCGGCAGTGTAGACATACGCAGATCTATGTACTGACTCTTCAGCCGTACCTCCGCTCTGCCGTCCTGAGGAACTCTGCGCTCAACTATATCCAGATGTCCCATGACCTTGAGTCTGGACACCACTGAATCCTTCAGATCTCCGGGTATCTTTAGAATGCTGTGCAGCTGTCCGTCTATACGCATGCGCACATTCATGTCTCCGGCCGACGGTTCAAAATGAACATCGCTGGCTTTTTCGCTGAAAGCACGTTCTATTATGGAGTTTACCAGTTTTATGGTCGGCGCATTATTTGTGCTCTCTCCGGATTCCTCTATTTCATCCTGCCTGATTCCGGCCTCTGCCCTCATCTGTGCGATTGCTTCCGCCGCGCCTTCATTGCCGTACAGAGTGTTTATCGCATGCTCCACTGATCTGGCCGAAGCTATCATCGGTACGATCCTCTTTCTGGATGTTCTGCGGGCCTGTTCAACAGCCATGAAGTTCAGCGGATCAGCCATGGCCAGGAACAATGTGTCCTTGACCACCTTTACCGGTACGATATCCTCTTTTTTTGCTATACTCTTTGGTACAAAGGATGACATCTCCGGGTCTATATCTGTCTTGGTAAGATCAATAAAGTCGATGCCAAGCTGCATCCTCAGGGTCTCTATAAGCTGTGATTCCGTGATGTATCCGTTATCCACCAGAACCTTACCTAGACGATCCTTGGATTGTTTCTGCAGCGCCAGGGCTTCATTTAGCTGATCATCGCTGATCAGGTCCACGGCTTTGAGCATGTCTCCCAGTCTCTTGTATTTCATCTGATCCGTCCTTCCGTATTAGAACTGACTACTCGTTGAGCGGCCTTACCTTGATGGTCTGTTCGTAGACCATGCCGCTGTTCTTTGACACCGTGATCGTTGCGCTGAACAGCTTTTTATTCTTATCGTATGTGTATTTTATCGACGAAACCAGTCCGTCAGTCATCGTCTTGTCCGACAGTATCTGCATATCCTGGTGTTTTGTTCCGTAGTTGTATCTCTCAACGATGCCTTTGCTGGAATCATTGGCGAATATCATCTTCAGGTTTGTCTTACCATTGGTAAAGGCAGGTGTATCCACCTTGCCGTCCGCATCAGCTGATGAAGTATCAATATCCTCGGCATAACGCAGTTCGTTTCCTACCTTGGTCATAGTCGTGGAAAGGAGCGTCTGCGCGTTCGCTCTCATGGTGACTCTTTCATAAGCGTTTTTCACGACTACGATCCCCCCGCCTGTCAAAGTTATCACCAGCGCCAGTATCAGCAGAGATACCAGTGTCTCCGAAATGGTAAAGCCCTTTTTATTCAGTTTTGCCTTAGAAACGTATCTCATGGCTATTCCTGTCTGCTGTATGACATAAGCGTTACATCCGGTTCGGTAATACTGTATTTATACAGTTTGATCTGAATGATGGCAGTAGCGTTCGTCTTTGTTTTCTCTGACACTATATCGAGCTGGGCGCTGGTCGGAGTAACTCCCTGTTCCTCAATGACGTTGGATGCGGCGACCACATTTTTCATTTTCTGAGCGCCGTTGGTAACCAGTCTGCCTGACGCCACCACCATGGTGGATATGAGCACCAGCCCTACGGCGATGATCAGTACCGCCACCAGCACCTCCGCCAGAGACTCTCCGTCACTGCTGTTCAGTTTTTTATTTATCAGCTTGAACAAAATGATCCCTCCCGAACAAAGGTGAACTTACTCGTTTGAGTTTTCTATCTTGACTCCGGACCAAACCAGCTTGGTTTCATTCCGGGTTGTTTTGTTTCCATCTGCGTCTACAGTGGTAATAGCCGTCTTGTCTTTATTATCCTGAATTACGGCAGGAGCAACCACCCTGCATTTATATGACTTGTCAGCATCGCTTGACAATGTTATCTCTATGTTATATTTACTGTCGATGGTCAGCGCCCCTGTAACGGTACCCATGGCCTTGTTGACATCATCATCTTCTGTTTTTATGGTAAGGGTGTCTTCATAGGTGTCTGCGCCTGTAACCACGGCATTTACAGCATTTTTCAAAGTCGAACTGATGTCACTGTCCGGGGATACGTAAAAGACCGCATCTCCAGAGCTTCCTTCAGTATAGCAGTAAAGCCCTTTCCCATCCATTTCTTCCCTGAGCAGCTTTGCCGCTGATATCACGGAATAGTACGACTGCTTCTCTGTGGCCAGGCTGCTTACCTTACCAGCCGCAGATGTGCCGGCAGCAAGGACGATGGAGCCAGCCACGGCGCAAAGTAGAAAAAAAAGCAATGCAATCAAAATAGTCGCGCCTTCATCAGACCTGGTTCTATTCATCATCATTGCCTATCACCCCTTCTCATACACCCGTTAGCTAATTATAGCAATAAAATCTCCGTATTTCAATATTTTGAAGCTAAAAAAAGTGGCCAAAGGCCACTTTTTTTACTTTTAAGTTACTGTGATCAGGCTTACCCATATATAATTGCACTTAACAGCCATTTCTCAACGACGCTTATGCAAGGCGTAAGCACCAGACTAGTTACGTTGAACAATATCAGTATCAGCAGGATTATGAAACCCTTGTCGTAGATCTTCCAGTACCAGCTGTACTTTTCCAGGTTGAATATCTGCGTAATGATACCGAATCCGTCCAGAGGCGGCACCGGCAGCAGATTGAACACCATGAGCACCACATTGATCATCACAACATACTGCAGCATCTGTATCAGTACAGAACCTGCCGTTGAAACAAAAAAGGCGCTGTTTGAATGCACTATGATGCGCAATATGAAAGAAAATGCTATAGCTACCAGCAGATTCATTGCTACGCCGGCAAAGGACACCAGCATTTCATCAAACCGTCTGTGCTTATAGTATCTCGGGTCGATTTCCACCGGAATACCCCAGCCGAAGCCTGCAAACAGCAGACACAGAAAACCGATCAGATCCATATGCTTAACCGGATTTATTGTTAGTCTGCCCTGATTTTTCGGGGTCGGATCTCCAAGCTTATATGATACCAGGCCATGGGCAAATTCATGAAAGGACAAGCCTATGACTATTCCCGGAAGCATCATAAGCTCAGTCATGAACCAGCTGCCGATATTGTTGAACTGGCCGTTCAGAATATTCAGTACCACCATGGCGCCAAGTATTATGAACAGCGGTCCCAGCGTGTTTTTATTCATTACTCGTTAGTAAGTGCAGACATTGATTCCTGCAACTCTGCTACTGTCGCGCTGTGGGCATCTATTCTTTCGCAGATGTCCATGGCATCCTGATCCAGTTCTTCTCCGGCCTTAGCCTTCTCATAATAGAGCTTGCCTATCTTGGCAAATTCGATTTCCATTTCTTTCTTTTCGCCGCTGATCTTGTTCTTGAGTTTCGTCATCTCAATGGCATCGCTTGCCCTGTCTCCGGCAACCTTTGCCGCATCAGTAATCTTGTCAAATAAAGCCATACTAATTACCTCCGTTAGTGTCTCTGCAGTTTACCAGGCTGCTCTCTTTAGTCTTGATCAAGCCCTTTTTGGTATCAAAGGACTTCTTTTCCAGTTCCATATCGTATTCGATATTTCGGATCTCATCTCCTCTATGATCAGCCGCGACCTTGATGATCTCCACCGTCAGCCACGGATCACATACCAGCATAGGCCCAAGGGTATTGGTAAAAATCGAATTGTTTTTGATAACGCCCTCGTTCCTGTCCTTTCCTGTGTTTCCATATCCATACAGCAGCCTTCCAAAAGGCTGTTCCCCGTTAAGGTCTATATCGTTCATCTGAATCTGATTTCCGATTATCTCCATTTCCTGCCCGTTATAAGAGCATTTGAAATAATTGTCGTCACCATAGACCTCCTCGTTTTCCGTAGAAATTATTCTGATTACACCGAGTCCGTCAATCTGACTGCCGTCGGTCCTCACGATCTGTTTTCCAAACAGGGCTACGGATGTTCCCGTAACGATAAGTGGTTTTCCGCTCTCAACAAACTTTTTCAGTTCGTCTGTGTGAGGCTTCAGCCAGTCATGCACGATCGTGAACGACGATATCTCACCAGGAGCGCAGAACAGTATATCATAATCATCCGGAACAAAGTTTTCCGTGTGGAAATCTATCTTATCGACCTCGGCCTCAAAGCCGGCCATACCGGCAAAACGCTTCAGCGCCAGCAGATTTCCCCTCTCTCCGTGAAGAAACAAAGTGTCGGGGAAAAGCCAGCCGATTTTTAATGTGCTCATTTATTCCCCTCCTCCTTAATGTATTTTTCCATGTGCTCATATGTATGAAGCCATGTTATCAGGTATACATTATCAGTCTCCGCTTCCATTATCTCCCTGAAAATGACGTTTACATCCTCCGTGTCAGCCACAGATATCATAGCCGGATCCACGCCTTCGTATATAAACCTGTTGGCAGTATCATAACACACATGATCGGAAAAGCAAAAGTATTTTTCAACATCTGAGTTAACAAGTTTAGAAAAATCACAGTCATATGCATAAAAAGAGTTTGCATAATGCGGTATCATGTCAACCAGCGGACAGAGTCCCAGCGCTACCATTTTTCTTTCCGGATCATTTGCCATGACGTTAATGCTGGTTTGCAGCGTCTCAGGATTTTCCTGCTTGATACGCATGTATTTTATGGTCTTTCCCTTGAAATTCAGGATCTCAAATCTACCCCCCACATTTTTGAAGCTTGTGAAGGATTTTGCCGCATCCTCGAGGCTTATGCCGCCTAATTCCTTAGCGATGGCTGCAGCAGCCGCATAATTGTATATCATGTACGGCGTATCATACGGCATGTGGAATTCAACTCCGCCTATCTTGAACTTTCTGTTGATGAAATCGGCATCGGTCACTGAATAATCAGCGGCATCATTGCTGCTGTGACCGCAGTTTTCACAGTGAAATCTGCCTATGCCGTCGGTGTTGTAATAGTCAAAGACGATCTTGTGATGACACTTGGGACATGCCATGGTAACATAGCTGTCGCCTTTATTGAATGCCTCTGAATGTTTTTCCGCACCATATGTAACGACTTCTCTGCCGTCATCCTCGAATGATTTGGCCCTCGGTTCGTCATTGTTCAGAAAAAGTCTGATATCTCCGCCTGATACCGCTTCCTTCAGCTTTCTGTAGATATAATCAGGGTCGCCGTTACGCTGCACCTGATCCTTCTGAAGATTGGTAATCAGCAGATTAGCAGCAGGCAGCTGTTTTCTGATCACCGGTACGTAGCGTTCATCTGTCTCGAAAATGAAGAAGTCTGCCTTGACCCGGCCACCGAGAGATGAGGCCTTTATCAGTGCGGTACATACTCCGAATATAAGATTGGCGCCCTCAAGATTTGACACTACAGTCTTGCCGTTGCTTTTGAAAATATGATTTATCAAATTGTTCGTTGTGGATTTGCCGTTGGTTCCTGTTATGAACAGAACCTTCTCAGGGTCTATTCCCTTAAAGTGAGAAACCATCTGAGGATCTATCTTCATGGCTTTCTCACCTGCCAGGTTCGTTCCTCTTGACTTGTCTACTATGCTGATCATAAAATTGATCAGCTTGGCAAACCACAGAGCCAGATAAAATTTCATTTAACTATCACCTACTTTTCTATGCCCTTTCTTGCAGGTATTCCTTCATCGTACGGATGCTTTACTTTATCGATTCTGGAAACATAATCTGCCATCTCTATGAGACGGTCGGAAGGATTGCGTCCTGTCAGCACTATCTCCAGCTGTTCCGGTCTGTTCTCGAGGAAATCCGTCACCTCTTTCTCATCGAGCAGTCCAGCTTCGATTGCGCCCAGACATTCATCCATTACTACCATATCATAATGGTCCATTTCTACCATTTTTCTGATTTCTGCAATCTGGTCGGCATTTATTTTTCTTACCTCGTCTTTTTCTTTATCAGTCATCTGAAATGAGAATTTCGTCACCGGAATCGCCTTCATAACATCTATTCCCGGCAGTTTTCTCAGTACATTGAGTTCGCTGCTGTCGCCCTTTTTAAGAAACTGCATGAACAAAACATGAAGTCCGTATCCGCTTGCCCTTACACTTAGTCCCACCGAACATGTGGTTTTGCCCTTGCCGTCTCCACAGTAGATGTGTATCAGACCTAATTCATTACTCTTCATTGATGATTCTCCCTTCCAGACTGAATGTCTTCCCCTTAGTTATTTCTATATCTGCAAATTTACCTATGAGTTCTTCACTGCCTTTGAAATTGACCAGCTTGAACCCGTCGGTCCTTCCGCTCATGGCACTTTTATCGCGTTTGCTTTGTCCCTCGACAAGCACTCTCTCGATCCTGCCTTCATAGGCCCTGTTTTTTTCCGCGCTTATATCGTTTATCATGTCCACAAGACGATTGAAACGTTCATGTTTGACTGCCTCTGGTATCTGATCCGCATATCCGGCAGCCGGCGTTCCGGTTCTCACCGAATAAAGGAATGTAAAAGCCGAGTCATACCTGACTTCTCTGACCAGATCCAGGGTTTCCTGAAATTCCTCTTCTGTCTCACCCGGGAAACCAACGATTATATCCGTAGATATGGTGATATCAGGCACAGCGCGTCTTAATCTGCCGACCAGATCCAGATAACTTTCTCTGGTATAATGACGGTTCATCCTTTTCAGTACTGAACTGCTGCCTGACTGTACAGGCAGATGAACATTCTTGCATAGCTTATCGCAGGTGGCGAATGTCTGTATCAGTTCATCTGAAAGATCTTTAGGATGAGATGTCATAAACCTGATGCGCTCAAGTCCATCTATTTCCGCCAGCCGTCTTACCAGGCCCGCAAAGCTGCACTCGCTGCCGTCCGCTGCAGTACCACTGTATGAGTTGACGTTTTGTCCAAGCAGCATGACCTCTCTGACGCCGTCCTTCACGAGTGCTGTTATCTCGGCGGCTATATGCCCGGGTTCACGGCTTCTTTCCCGTCCTCTGGTATATGGTACTATGCAGTAGGTGCAGAAGTTATTGCAGCCATACATGATATTTACCAGGGCCTTTGACCTATGAAGCCTTTTAGATGGCATGCCCTCGACTATCTCCCGGCCTTCCTCCCATATTTCCATTTCCTTATCGCGTTCTCTCATAACATTTTCAAGAAGAACCGGAAATCTATGGATATTATGGGTACCGAAGATTATGTCGACCCATGGATATTTAGTTTTCAGAGTGTCGATAATGTGCTGCTGCTGCATCATGCAGCCGCAAACGCATACGATAAAATCGGGATCCTCGTTCTTCCTGCGCTTCAGCTGGCCCAGAGTCCCGAAAAATCTTTTGTCTGCATTGTCTCTGACACTGCATGTATTTATTATGGCAACGGATGCCTCACGACGTTCCTCCACCTGCCGAAAGCCCATATCGGTGAGCAATCCGGCCATGATCTCGGAATCATGTTCGTTCATCTGGCATCCGAATGTGGTTATGTAAAATGTTTTTTTCATGCCGTTTTCCTATACGATGTGCATCTCGTTCTTTTTGTCTCTGCCCATGAGTATCTCCACGGCCTCTCTGGCAGATATCTTCTCATTGATGCAGTCGTAGATGCATTCAGTGATCGGCATCTCAACGCCCACCTTTTGAGCCAGTTCATAAGCTGCCTCAGTTGTAAACATGCCCTCAACTACCATTCCGACTTTTTTCGTGGCTTCAGACGGCGAAATTCCTTCGCCTATCATGATGCCGCATCTGCGGTTTCTGGAGTGCATACTTGTGCATGTCACTATCAGGTCGCCCACACCGGCAAGTCCTGAGAAAGTTTCGATATTGGCGCCCATCATGACTCCCAGTCTGCTCATTTCCGTGATGCCTCTTGTCATAAGCGCCGCCTTGGCATTGTCTCCGAATCCTATACCGTCAGATATACCGGCACCCAGTGCAATGATGTTCTTCAGGGCACCGCCAAGTTCTACGCCGCAGACATCTTCATTGGTATAGACTCTGAAACGGTCGGTCATGAATACATCCTGTACATATTCGGCCAGCCTGATATCTCTTGAGGCGACTGCCACTGTAGTAGGCAGGAACCTTCCCACCTCCTCGGCATGCGACGGTCCTGAAAGCACAACGTACTTTACGTCCGGCTTCAGGATATAAGCTATCTCTGACATCCTCATCAGCGTATGCTGTTCGATTCCTTTAGCAACGTTGACTACTGTCATATCATCATTCAGGAACGGGATGGCTGCTTCAAAGGCACTTCTGAAATGCTGGGCCGGCGCGGAGAACAAAGCTATGTCTGCTCCCTCAAGGGCTTCCTCTGTGCTATCAACTACTTTCATATTCTCCCCGAACTTCAGTCCCGGAAGATATTTCACGTTCTCGCCGTGCTCGCGCATCTCAGCGACATGAGCCTTGTCGACATCGCATATCTTTACATTATGGCCTTTGTTGCTCAGTGTGAGTCCCAGGGCTGTACCCCAGCTGCCCGCACCTATGATTCCAATGTTTTTCATCATTTTCCACCTTTCTTATATTTACTGAAACTGATATTCTCTTCTTCGCCGTGTATAAGGCGTACTATATTCGTTCTGTGATTATATATTACCAGAACCGCCAGGAATGTTCCCAGATATATGAAGTCCGGTTCCAAGAACCAGCAGGCAAAAGGAAATGTCGCTGCCGCTATCAGGGAACCGAATGATACCTTACGCGTTATGAGCACCGATGCTATGACTATTGCCAGAGCAATCAGCGCCAGCTGCCAGTTCAGCGGCAGCAATGATCCAAAGGCAACAGCAACACCCTTGCCTCCCTTGAATTTCAGGCAGACAGGCCATACGTGACCTATGAATGCCGCTACTACGCAGTACATTGCCGCTGTGTGAGTAGACAACAGCAGCGCCAGACCTACCGCCAGGCTGCCTTTCCCGATGTCCACTATGAGCGTGACCAGTGCCGCTTTAGGCCCCAGTACTCTCAATGTATTGGTAGTGCCTGCATTCCCGCTTCCTTCTTTCTTGATGTCGAGGCCCATGCTCTTGGCAATTAGCGTCGATGGGGAAATATTACCGAGGAAATATGCCACCACTATTACAATAACAAAATAAACTTTTTCCATTAACTATTGATCCTTTTCCCTCTTCTCTCTGAATACAAATTTGATCGAGGTCCCTTCAAATCCAAAGGCTTCTCTGATCTTGTTCTCCAGATATCTGGAGTACGAAAAATGCATCAGGCTTCTTTTGTTCACCTGGAATGAGAACAGCGGAGGCTTTACTCCGACCTGCGACACATAATAGACCTTCAGCCTCTTTCCCTTGTCAGCAGGCGGCTGCTTCATCATCATGGCATCGATTATCAGGCTGTTCAGCTGGCCGGTGGCCACCCTGGTAGCCCTGATCTCCGACACTGCCTTGGCGGTTTTCATAACCTCCTCCAGTCTGAGCCTGTCCTTGACTGATATGAACAAAATAGGGGCATATGACATGAAAGACAACTCCGATGATATCTTTTTCTTGAATTCATTCATCGTGTTGGTGTCTTTTTCTATCAGGTCCCATTTATTGACTACGACTATTATACCCTTTCCAGCCTCATGTGCAAGTCCTACTATCTTTTTATCCTGATCTGTGACGCCGTCGTTGGCGTCCATCATCAATACGCATACATCACTTCGCTCGATTGCGGCCACCGCACGGATCACGCTGTACTTTTCAATGTCCTCGCTGACCTTGCTCTTTCTTCTGATGCCGGCAGTATCGATAAGTGTGTATTTGTCTCCGTTCCATTCAAATGGAGTGTCGATGGAATCTCTGGTGGTTCCGGCTATAGGCGATACTATTACTCTGTTTTCATTGATCAGCGCATTAACAAGTGATGATTTGCCAACATTTGGTTTGCCTATGACCGCAAGTTTGACAGAATCGTCCTCCTCTGTCGACGCATCGTCATGGAAGCTTTCAACTATTTCATCGAGAATATCTCCAAAATTCAGCTTGTTGGCTGACGAAACAGGTACCGGTTCTCCGATGCCCAGTTCGTAGAAATCATAAAGTGTATCTGGCGGATCCATTGGATTGTCCACTTTGTTCACCAGCAGGATCACCTTCTTGCCGGTGCGTCTCAGCATGTTTGCCACTTCTGTGTCTGCAGCCGTCATGCCTTCTTTGCCGTCGACCATGAAGATGATGACGTCTGCCATATCCATGGCTATCTGGGCCTGTTCACGCATCTGTGACAAAATGATGTCCTGGCTGGCCGGCTCGATTCCTCCCGTATCTATGAGGCCGAAAACGATCCCGTTCCACTCTGCCTCAGAGTAGATCCTGTCTCTGGTGACACCGGGGGTGTCCTCAACTATTGAGACTCTCTTCCCTACTATTCTGTTGAAAAACGTCGATTTGCCCACGTTGGGCCTGCCAACTACTGCAACGATCGGCTTACTCATTGAAAATACCTCCGGCAAATTCTGCCGCATCAAAGGCTTCTATATCCTCGATGCCTTCTCCTACACCGATATACTTTATAGGCATGTCAAACTCATCAGCTATGGTTATGGCAATGCCTCCCTTGGCGGTACCGTCAAGTTTGGTTATTACCACGCCGCTGAGTTCAGCAGCCTCATTGAATTCCTTAGCCTGGGAAACGGCGTTTTTGCCGTTTGTCGCGTCCAGAACCAGCAATGTTTCCCGGTCTGCTTCAGGAAACTCTCTGGAGATGATCCTGTTCATCTTTGAAAGCTCTGTCATCAGATTCTTCTTGGTCTGAAGTCTGCCTGCGGTATCGCAGATCAGCACATCTATATCCTTGGCCCTGGCTGACTGTATCGCGTCATAAATGACGGCGCTTGGATCAGCTCCCTCCTGATGCTTCACTGTATTGATGCCGATGCGGTCGCCCCATATGGCCAGCTGCTCACCGGCTGCCGCCCTGAAGGTATCAGCCGCTGCAAAGATGACTGTCTTCCCTTCACTTCTCAGCAGGTTTCCCAGCTTGGCTATGGTGGTGGTCTTGCCACCGCCGTTGATGCCGATCATCATAATGACAAGCGGCGTCTTGTCAGAAAGTCTGTTTCTTTCGCCCTTGTCTGTGATTTCAGCGATTATCTCGGCCAGTGCCTCTTTTACGCCCTCCGGAGAACCTATCATTCTATCCTTGATGGTCGTCCTAAGCTTATCCATGATCTTTACAGTAGTATCCATTCCGATATCTGAGGTTATGAGTATCTCCTCAAGTTCATCCATCAGATCCTCATCGATGGATGGTCTCATCATCAGCGCATCTCCGATGCGTTCGGACAGCCTGCCGAAAAATCCCTTTTTTTCTTTTGTTAATGACATTTATTACCTCTCACTTAATCAGCTCGTATAGTCTTCCGGATCATAATCTCCCAGCCTCAGACTCAGAAGCTTGGAAACTCCTCTCTCCGGCATGGTGATTCCGTACAGCACATCAGCATGCTCCATGGTCGCCTTCTGATGGGTTATCAGGGCAAACTGGGTCTGATCGAAATGCTTCAGATAATTGGAAAATCTATCGATATTGTCGTCATCCAGAGCTGCCTCCACCTCGTCGAGGATGCAGAACGGAGTCGGTTTGGTTTTAAGTACAGCGAACATCAGGGCAATGGCGGTCATTGTCTTCTCGCCGCCGGACATGAGGTTGATGTTCTGAAGCCGTTTTCCTGGCGGCTGCGCTATAATATCTATTCCTGATTCAAGGGGATCCTTTTCATTTTCCATTCGCAGTTCAGCATGGCCTCCACCGAAGAGTTCTGAGAACACATGCTCAAAATTGGCCTCCACCTGATTGAAATTATCACGGAATGTCCTCGTTATATTTGTATCCATGTCCGTTATTATTGATTCAAGCTCGTTCATGGCTCGAATCACATCACCGCGCTGCTCAGTCAGGAACTTGTACCTTTCACTGACAGATTCATATTCCTTGATGGAACCGATGTTAACATCACCCAGACCTTTGAGTTCGTTCTTGATGTCACGGCTTTCCTTTACAGAAGAAGTCATCGCAAAATCATCGCGCTTGTAGTCCTCGGCCTGAGCATACGATACCTCAAATTCATCCCAAAGTCTGTCCTTCATGGTATCAAGCTGAGTCTCGTTTTTGGCTACCTTTATCTCGAGCTGGTACTTCTGATCCTGATAGCTGTTGATATCTCCGTCAAACTTCTGCTGTTCCTCATTGAGCTCGCCAAGACGCCTGGCTATTTCTTCTTTTTCTTTGCTGATCTCGCTGATAACATCATCCAGAGACTTTCTCTCCTGCTGAAGCTGTTCAAGCTGTACACTGTCGTCCGTACTTCCGAACATCAGTCTGTTGCGATCTCTGCTCAGTTGTATCAGCTGATCAGATTTATCCTCCACCTGAGACCTGAGCTCGTCAAGCTCACCCGACACACGTTTGAGCAGAGCCTCGGCACTGGTCACCTTGGCTGCCCACTCACCTGCTTCGATCCTGCTTCTGGTGATCTCTTCGCTGGCCTTTTCAACAGCCTTCTTGCGATTTTCATGATCCACCATGGCGATCTCGATTTCCTTGCTTATCCGGGTTATTTCATTTTCAGCCTCTTTGCTTTCATCAAGCATCCTGGCGATCATGGTATCGGTCCCTGACAGTTCGCGCTGTATCTCTCCAAGTTCGCGTTCGTTTTTGGAAATGTTCTCTGTTATTTCTCCAAGGGTAATGCCCAGGGCAGCCTTCTTGCCTTTGATCGCCGCAGCGGCATTCTCGTTCTCGCGTCTTTCCCCTTCTAGTTTTTCTGCAATCTTATCCAGCTTCCTGATAGAATCCAGGATTCCTGATAATTCCTTGGTCTGCTCTTCCAGCTGAATCGAGGTTTCCTCTATATCATTGGCAAGTTTGATTATCTCGTTTTTACGTTCAAGTATATTGGCGCTTTTGTTCCTGTATTTTCCACCGGTTATCGCGCCGCTGGCATTGATTATCTCTCCGTCCATGGTCACGAATCTCAGTCCGTATCCGGCTTTTTTAGAAAGCTCAATTGCTGTATTGAGGGTGTCAACGACGACAACGCGCCCGAGCAGATAAGTGAATACATTTTTATATTTTGGTGAAAATTCTATGATGTCTACGCCCAGACCTTTGTATCCGGTGCCTGCCATCAGGCTCTGGTCTACCTCAGCTTTTCTGCCGTTTATCGACTCAACAGGCAGAAATGTAAGTCTGCCCGCCTGATTTACCTTCAATGCGTTTATCGCTTTCTTGGCACTCTGATCATCAGCACACACCACATTCTGCATGGCCGCGCCCAAAGCTGTTTCGATGGCGGTTTCAAATCCCTGCGGTACCTTCATAAGGTCGGCAACTACGCCTTCTATGCCAGACAAAGCTGATCTCATGATATATCTTACAGCATAATTATATCCCTCGTAATTGCTCTCCATCTCTTCGATGGTCTTCTTCCTGGATGTCATCTGGGTTTCACTGATTCTGAGCTTTTCGATTGATGTACGGAGAGTTTCCTGACGCTCATCCAGTTCACGCCTGGTCTGATAGCACTTGGCACTCTCCATCTCTATGCGCGCTCTTTCAGATTCTGTTTCACCTGTATGTGAATCCTCGCGACGGATCTGATCATCAGTCGCTGAGAGATTTTTCTTCAGCGCATTCAGCTCTTCATTGAGCTGGTTCTGACGCTTCTCCATGGTGCTCTTGTAACTTTCTATGCTCTTCGCCTCGCTCTTGGCAGAAGCTGCCTTGCTGTGAAGCTCAAAGAGCCTGTCATTTCCTTCATCTATTGTCCTGGTGTATGATGTGGATTCGCCGGTTATCTGATTATAGGCGAAGATCTTTTCCTCCAGCACGTTATCAGCTTCATGACTTCCCGCAACCACCTCTTCCCTGCTGGATGCCAGCCTGGATACTTCCTGGCTTGTCAGCTCGATCTTGCGGTTGAGCTCATCCATCTCGGCATTGAGTCTTTCCTCATCTCTGTCAAATGCAGCCTGCTTCTCCTGATTAAGCTGGCTGTCCCTGGTGATGCTGTTGATGGACTCGATATTCTTCAGCATTTTTTCATGAGAGTCCGACGACATCTTGTCCAGCGTCGCGCTGCGCTTCTGGACTTCGGCTGCCTCTGTATCCAGGCCTCTCCTGTTGTTCTTTATGAAGTTGATCTTGCCTTCAAAATCACCGATATCAGCCTTGTACTGCTCATTTCTCTTACTGGCGTTTTCGATATTCCTCAGAGTTATGTTTATCTCCAGGTCTCTATATTTATCACGCAGCTCAAGATAGCGTGCAGCCTTTTCGCTGTCTTTTTTCAGACCGCCAATCCTGCCCTCTATCTCGTTAACTATGTCATCTATTCTTTCCAGATTTCCTCTGGTGTTATCCAGCTTGCGCTCAGCCTCTGCCTTTCTCGTCTTATATGCGACCACGCCGGCAGATTCTTCAAATATCTGCCTTCTGCTTTCCGGTTTATTGCTGACTATATCGGCTATCTTTCCCTGACCTATAATTGAATAACCATCGACTCCGATGCCGGTATCCATTATCAGTTCGCGTATATCCTTGAGTCTGCAGGCGTTGCTGTTGATCATGTATTCACTTTCGCCTGATCTGTACATCCTTCTGGTTATGGCCACTTCACTGTAATCTATATCAAGTATGCCGGCAGAGTTATCGATGACAAGAGTCACTTCAGCCATTCCTCTCGGCCTGCGGTTTTCCGTGCCGTTGAAAATGACCTCTTCCATCTTGCCGCCTCTGAGAGCTTTGGGGCTCTGTTCCCCAAGCACCCACCTGATGGCATCACTTATATTGCTCTTCCCACTGCCATTAGGTCCTACTATGCAGGTTATCCCCTCGTGGAAATCTATTACCACCGGCTCTGCAAAGGATTTGAATCCGTGCATCTCCAATCGTTTAAAGTACATTAAATGCGTCCTCCTTCAAAGTTGCCCTGGCAGCATTCTGCTCAGCTTCTTTTTTGCTTTTGCCTGCTCCGTATCCGAGTACCTTGTCATCGCATACGAGATGAACAAAAAAAGTCTTGTCGTGATCCGGACCTTCTTCTCTATCCAGAACATACTTAATTACAGGAGTAGTACCACTGCTCTGCAGTATCTCCTGTATCTGCGTCTTGTAATCAGTAAACAGCTTACCGGCCATTGCGTCTTCTATTATTGTTTTGAATTCGCGCAGGACAAAAGCAGTTGCCGCGTCAAATCCGCCGTCAAGATAGATGGCACCGATCACGGCCTCCATGGCATCTGCCACGATAGACTCCCTGTGTCTTCCACCGCTGCGCTGTTCACCGTTTCCCATATTAAGGTATTCGCCAATGCCTAGGCGATTTCCTACCTGTGCCAATGACTTTTCGCATACCACCAACGCCCTGGTCTTTGTCAGCTTACCCTCATTGACATCATTGAGTCTGCTGTATAACTCTGCGCCGGCAATGGCATCCAAAAAAGCATCGCCTAAGAATTCAAGCCGTTCATTGCTCTGGCTGGATTCAAGATCATTTTCTCTGCAATACGAGCTATGAGTAAGGGCTTTGTTTAAAAGCCCTTTATCATTAAACTCATATGCGATTATAGTTTCAAATTTTTCGTTATTCACTCTCCATGCTCTCCTTGATCTCCGATATGGAGTTTTCAATGGTTCCCACGACGTCCTGTTCAACGTAAGGTATGGCTTTGAGTATGGTCTGCTTTACAGCAAGCGCGTCAGATGATCCGTGCATCTTCAGCAGTGCTCCCCTGACTCCAAGGATAGGTGCACCGCCGTATTCAGCATAGTTGAATTCCTTCTTGATGCTGCTTAGCTGATCCTTCAGGAGCAGCGCCCCCAGCTTTGACTTTGTATCTGCCAGAAATCTGCGCTTCAGTTCCCTGAGTACCATGAGCCCCATGCCTTCAGTCAGCTTCACTATGGCATTGCCGGTAAAGCCATCGGTTACGATTACATCGCACACTGCATCCTGCAGTTCACGTGTCTCGATATTTCCGATAAAGTTGAGGTCGCTCTGATCCAGAAGCTCATAAGCCTCCTTGGTCAGAGCAGTTCCCTTACCTGCCTCGGATCCGTTGTTAACCAGACCGACCGTAGGATCTTTCCTGCCAAGGACCTTCTCCATATATATGCTGCCCATAATGGCAAACTCAAGGAGATTCTTGGCTTTGCACTCCGCGTTGGCCCCGGTATCCGTCAGAATGGACGGTTCCTGACCAACTACGGGATAGACCGTAGCGAGGGTAGGTCTGTCGATACCCCCGATACGACCCAGGATGAACAGGCCGCCGGCAAGTAAAGCGCCGGTGCTGCCTGCTGAAATAAACACGTCCCCCTGGCCTTCGCTGACCATGGTGATACCCTTTACAAGGGAAGATTCTTTCTTATGTCTCACGGCCTTGACAGGTGCTTCATCGTTGGTTATTACCTCGTCAGCATTGACCACCGAAATCTGTGAGCCCTTATAGTTCTTCTTCCGCAGGGTTTCGTTCAAAATATCTTCTTTACCGATAATTATGATCTCATCTTCAATTTCTGCCGCAGCAGATATTGCTCCGTCGATTATAGACTCCGGAGCATTATCGCCGCCCATTCCATCCAGAATGATTTTCATTATTTTTCTTCTTTCTTTTCTGCTTCAAGCTCTTTAATTACTGCGTCTATTCTTCTTGCCACTGCCCTGAAGTCGTCTTCTTTGAATCCTCTGGTCGTCATAGGAGCTGTTCCTATTCTGACGCCGCTTGTCTGCATAGGTGAACGCTTATCATTAGGAATGGCATTTTTGTTCAATGTGATCCCGACAGAATCGCATCTTTCCTGAAGATCTCTGCCGCTGAATGAGAATGCTGAAAGGTCAAGCAGGAACACGTGGTTGTCAGTTCCGCCTGTAACTATCTTATATCCCATTTTCAGGAACTCGTCAGCAAGCGCTGCGCAGTTAACAACTACCTGATGAGCATACTCTTTGAATTCCGGCCTGAGTGCTTCTTCAGCGCATACAGCCTTACCTGCGATTATGTGCTCCAGAGGGCCGCCCTGCGCGTAAGGGAATACAGCGCTGTCGATCTTCTTGGCAAATTCCTGCTTGCCGAATACCAGACCGCCTCTTGGTCCTCTCAGTGTCTTATGAGTAGTTGTAGTTACTATATCGGCATATCCGAATGGTGTAGGATGCTCGCCTGCAGCAACAAGTCCTGCGATATGAGCCATGTCTACCATGAAATATGCTCCGACTTCCTTGGCGATCTCTGAGAAAGTCTTGAAGTCGATTATTCTGGAATAAGCACTTGCACCAGTCATGATGAGTTTAGGCTTCAGTTCGTGAGCTTTCTTTCTCACGTCATCCATGTCAATGTATCCTCTTTCGTCTACATCATAGAAATGTACATCGTAAAGCTTACCGCTGAAGTTTACTGATGAACCGTGTGTAAGATGGCCGCCGTTATCCAGGCTCAGTGAAAGGATCGTATCGCCCGGCTCAAGCAGAGCCTTATATCCTGCAAAGTTTGCCTGTGATCCGCTGTGCGGCTGTACATTTACATGATAATCGGTGTGGAACACCTCTCTCCATTTATCGCAGCAGTATTCTTCCAGCTGATCGACAAATTCTGTGCCGCCATAATATCTGCCTTTGTTGCCAGACGTTCTTACGTAAGGGTAGCCCTCTGCATATTTCCATGACAGACAGCTTCCGCATGCAGCCAGCACAGCCTCTGAACAATAGTTCTCAGATGCAATAAGTTCGACATTATTCTTCTGTCTGTTATACTCCTTCTCGATCAGTCCGCCTACTACCGGTGATGTCTTTTTGATGAACTCATAATTGTCAACATTATAAGTACTGTCATCTTTTCCGTCTTTGCTAAACACTATAAACCCTCCTTAAATCCAGTTAAAAATATTACTATTTAGAAACAGTCTTGCTGTTTCGCAATAATCTGTACCTTACGGCAACGCCGTTATGGTTAATACTATTTAGACATGGCCCTGTTATTGCTGCCATGTCGCAATAGTTTGTACCTTGCAGCAAAGCTAAACTAATCAAACAAACTATTTAGAAACAGCTTTAGCTGTTTCGCAATAATCTGTACCTTACGGCGAAGCTGTTATGGTTATACAGATTATTATAGCACAACGTTAAGAACTCTTACAAGTTTAATATCTGCTGCTAAAACTTGTCTTTTGCAAAATATCTCAATCTGTTTAAATATCTGTTGATTACTGCAACTGCCACAAAGCCCAATGATATGGCAAGTGCTATTACCAGAGCTGTTGTACCGTTCTGTGTGGCGGTGGCGGCGTCCTGACTGACTATGGCAAACATCATCTTATAGAGATTGGAACCGGGTATCAGCGGTACAGCCGAAGCCGTAAGGAATATGGTGGCCGGAGCTTTGTTCACCCTGGCCATTATCTCCGCGTAAACGGCAACAAAGAATGCAGCTGTGAGATTTCCCCAGAAGTAACTCTGCAGATAATCATAGGCCATAAGGTATACTAGCCATGTCATGGCACCGCCTATGCCGGCGTAAACCAGCTGTTTGCCTCTGATCTTGAGAACGACGGCAAACCCCAGTGAGCCTACAAATGCAGCCAGGACCTGGATGATGTCCATATTGCTCATAACGCACCTCCCAGTATGACGATGGCCAGCGAGAAGCCGCAGGCAATGGCAGCCGCAATGAGCAGCGCATCAACAAGTCTGAGCAGACCCGAAGCGATGTCGCCTATCAGCATGTCTCTGACAGCGTTGGTCATGGCTATGCCCGGTATGAGGAGCATTATTCCACCCATCATTATCCGGTCGGCATTGTCTCCCATACCTAATCTCACCATGAAAATGGCAGCCATGCCGCCGATGAACGAAACCACAAAATTATACACCAGCTGATTATGCTCTCTTGACGCCATTATCTTTTCCATAAACACTATGAGTATGCCCATCAGACCCGCATCCATGGCATCCAGTAAATGTCCCCCGAAGAAGACGGTGAAACCAGAAGCCACCATTACCGAACCGACAAATTTCCAGATTGCCGGCTGTTTCTTACGGTTCAGCACCTGATCGAATTTTGCCCTCAGCGTTGTCTCATCTGGTGTCTTGGCACAGATGTATCTCGAAAGATCGTTGAGATAATCCAGACGGTCAAAATTCACATCATATCTGACGATGCATCTGATATGTGTTATTATGCGTCCATCCGGAGCCTCCAGTGTCACCTGCAGGTTGGACGTTATGATGAACACGTTTATCCTGTGAGCTCCATAGCTCTTGCACATGCGGTAAATGCTGTCCTCCACGCGGTTGACCTCCGCGCCGCAGACCACCATTTCCTCGCCTATATCCATTATCCCCTGTAAAATCCTATCGTAATCCATATTTACAAGGTCCTCCCCTATTCCAAAGTCAGTTTCAAGATTTCGGGATGACATGTTACTCTGTACTGCGGACAGTATTTGCACTCAAAAAAGTTCGGCGCTCTGTCTGCATCTACGGGAACAAAATCGTACTTTTTGAAAAACTCCGGAGCCCTTGCCACCAGGTACAGTTCTTTTGCGCCCATTTCGCGGGCTACATCTATTATCTTATAAAGCATGATCTTTCCTATTTTATGTTTACGATATTCCGGATCTACTGCTATTCCGTCAATAATAAACCGTCCCTCACGTTTTGCGAGGACGATACCACCTGCCAGTTTGTCTTCTGCAGCTGTCACTTTGTAACACCTGATAATATCAGTATCTACTTCTTCATCACCGTCAAACTCAAGACCGTTTTCCACAAAAAAACCTACCAGTCTCTCATAGTCATCAGTCTGGCTCATCTTCATCCATGTCTTACAGCTCATCAATTGCCTCCTGTCTTTCCCGGCTCTCCAAGATTGTCTTCGAGGGTGCATACCCTGAGCCTGTTGTGAAGTACTCCGAATTTAAGCGGAAATTTTTCTCCGTGCTCACCGTCGATATCAGTTGCTAGATCACTCTCACATTCTATCACCAGATCCGAAGTCTTGAAATTGAGTACCTTTTTGCTGTAGTGATGTTTACCCTGCAGTATCTTCATGAAGAACTGCGGCATCTCGAACACAGACAGTACACGCACCAGTACTACATCCAGCATGCCGTCATTGATCTCAGAATCGGGGGATATCTTCTTGAATCCGCCTGCCGATTTACCATTCATTACCACCATGAAGTACATCTTCTCGTGATATGTCTTCTCAGGCGTCTTCAGCGTAACCTTGATAGGCTTAAGGTTTGGTATTTCGGAAAGTCCCTTCAGATAATACGCCATCACGCCGATGGTGTTTTTCAGCGTCGGATCTGTTTTCTGACTCACATCCACCACCTGTCCCATGGCCGCCACATTGATGAAGTACTTGTCATTGACCTTTCCCACATCGGCATAGGTGTAATTTCCGCTGAGCGACACGTCCAGCATACGGTCTATGTCATTGGAAATATTAAAATAGTAAGCGAAATCATTGGCCGTACCCGCCGGAAAAACCGCCAGCGGCAGATCGATCTCATTTCTTACCATGGCGTTGACGCAGACATTTATGGTCCCGTCACCGCCTGCGGCTATGATCTGAGCGTACTCCCTCTGATATGATTCCTTGTCCATCTCAGACAGGTAATCGTCTATGGCATGGCCGTAGCCTGCCCGTATGGGCACCACAAGCAGTCCCGCATTCTGGTAGCGTTCGATTATCCTGTCCAGATTATTCTTGAACACGCCGCTTCCCGATGTGGGATTGTAAAACAAAATCACCTTTTTAACTTTTTGAAACATCTCTAAGCAACCTCCTCACCTCTCCTATGAGGTATAATGAACCGGCAAACAGTATCAGATCAAAGTCTCCCCTGCGCGACATCGCATACTCCACTGCCTCCCTCGGTGTTTTCATTATAAAGCATTTTGCCCTTTTTGCATATATCTTTTCTGCAAGTTCCGAAGCAGGCAGTTTCCTTGGATTACCCGGCTCCGTCGCCACGAATTCGTCTGTTACGGAACAGAAGTTGTCGAGAACTACATCCACATCCTTATCTGCCAGGATCCCGACCACCATAAGTATGCGTTTCCCCGGAAAATCCTGCCTGATGGTATCAGCCAGACCCTTTGATCCGTCAGGATTGTGAGCCCCGTCTATTATGACAAATGGATCCCTGGCCATTACTTCAAATCTGCCTATCTGCTTTGCCTTCTTCATGCCGGCAGCTATGTCTGCGCCGCTGACTGAGATCTTCCCCTGAGTATTCATCAGAGTCAGAGCGTACAGTGCCTCGACAGCGTTCCTGACCTGATACTCGCCGCCCATGGAAATCTCAATGTTCTCATATTTTCTTTCCATTATTTCGGCATTGAATACACAGCCTTCAAGCGTAGATCTTACGATCTCCGCTTTTACAGCCATGGCATCGTAAATCTCCGACCGACATCCCCGGGCTTTTTCGACAAAAACATCCCGGGCATCCTTTTTGTCCGTGCTTATCACTACCGGGCAGCCTTCTTTGATTATGCCCGCTTTCTCAAAGGCAATTTTGGCGATCGTATCGCCAAGCCGGTCCGTATGATCCAGTGATATTGACGTTATGACGGAACAAAGCGGGGACTTTACCACATTGGTAGAATCTCCTCTGCCGCCCAGTCCCACTTCCAGAATTACATAGTCACATTTTTGCTCTTTAAAGTAAAGAAGGGCTATGGCCGTGACGACTTCAAACTCTGTCGGAGAATCATGTCCCTCTTCAACCATTTCCCTTGATTTCTCAAGTACCCTGTCTGTATATGTCTGCAGGTCTTCATCAGAGATGTATTTGCCGTCCATCTCAATACGCTCATTGAACACCTCGAGGAATGGCGAGGTGTAGAGGCCGGTCCGATAACCGGCGGCCTCCAGAACCTCATAGATGTATTTGCAGACGGAACCCTTTCCGTTGGTTCCGGCAACGTGTATCACCTTCAGCTCATCCTGAGGGTTTCCCAGCTTATCCAGGATTATGTTCATCCTCTCCAGACCGAGCACGCTGCCGAACCGTTCAAATTCATGTATCTTATCTATTGCATCCATTATTTTCCGACCTTCTCCGCTACCGCTGAAAGCTGTTCGGACACCTTGGCCAGCATTTCTTCATACTGCACCTTCTTAGCCTTTTCCTCATCGACCACCTTCTGCGGCGCCTTGGAAACAAACCCCTGATTTGAGAGCTTTTTGTCGACTCTGATGACTTCGCCCTCCAGTCTGTCCTTTTCCCTTGACAGTCTGACAAATTCAGCCTCATAGTCAACCAGCTCATCAAGTGGTATGAATATCTGAGCGCCTGCTATTACTGCTGACATCACGTCTGCCGGCGCGTAGCTGCTGTCGGTGATATAAGCGATATCCGTGATATTCGCCAGGTCCTTTATATACCTTTCGCCAGCGGAGATTTTCTCCAGGTCGCTGCCCTCTGCCATTATTATCGCAGTAAGCTTGACTGAAGGCGCGGCTTCCGCCTCTGCTCTGATGTTCCTGATAGCTGTAATAGCCTCCATGGACATTTTCAGTACAGCCTCTTCATCTTTAAAATGTCTGGCATCACTGTATTCAGGCCATTTTGCCCTGATCAGATAGCCGTCCGGATTGCTCTCCTTCTCGCAGTTGGAATGCGGCAGGAAGCTCCATATTTCCTCCGTTATGAATGGCATGAACGGGTGAAGCAGTTCCAGCATGTTCTTCAGTGCCATTACCAGCACGAACCTGGCCACCTCTTTGTCTTTCTCATCGTCACTCCACAGACGTTTCTTTACGATCTCAATATACCAGTCGCAGTATTCGTTCCAGATCAGATCATAAACCCTCTGCCCGGCCAGAGCCAGATCAAATTTGTCCATGGTTTCAGTAACATACTTAACGGCTTCGTTGACCCTGCTGATCATCCATTTATCCTCATCTCTGAGAGCGATGTTGCTGAAGTCTGTTGTATCTCCACAGGCCATTCCGCAGCAGTCAGAACAGCATCTGGCCATAGGACGGAAGTTTCCATCCTCGTCCTGGATATTCATGATAACAAATCTGGAAGCGTTCCACAGCTTGTTTGCAAAGTTCCTTGCAGCAAGCATCCTTTCATCCTGGTATCTCATGTCATTTCCCGGTGTTATGCCAGTGGTCAGCATGAATCTCAGAGCATCAGCTCCGTATTTTTCTATCTCCTCCAGCGGATCGATACCGTTGCCCAGTGATTTGCTCATCTTTCTGCCCTGGGCGTCACGCACCAGACCATGCACATAAACATATTCAAATGGCGGTTCACCCATGGCTTCACAGCCGGAGAACACCATCCTTACAATCCAGAAGAATATGATGTCATATCCTGTCACCAGCACGTCCGTAGGATAGAAGTAATCCAGATCCTCAGTCTTGTCAGGCCAACCCAGGGTTGAGAACGGCCACAGGGCCGACGAGAACCATGTGTCCAGCACATCCTCGTCCTGCTTCAGATTCTTACTGCCGCATTTAGGACAGGTGGTCGGATCCTCTTCAGAAACGATGATCTCACCACAGTCCTGACAGTACCAGGCCGGGATCCTGTGTCCCCACCACAGCTGTCTGGATATGCACCAGTCTCTGATCTCATACAGCCAGTGCAGATATGTCTTCTGGAATCTTTCCGGAACGTGCTTCAGTTGTCCTGACTCCGCCGCCTCAATGGCCGGTTTAGCCAGGTCCTCCATCTTAACGAACCACTGATCCGAAAGCATAGGTTCTATTACAGTATGGCATCTGTAACATTCACCTACAGGGATGACCATATTTTCAGTCTTGACCAGATAACCTGCAGCTTCCAGATCTGCCACCCACTGTTTTCTGCACTCATAGCGGTCCATACCGGCGTATTTTCCAGCCAGTTCGTTCATGGTGGCGTCAAGGTTTATACACGATAATACCTCGAGTCCGTTCCTCTCTCCTACCTCAAAGTCGTTAGGATCATGAGCCGGAGTGATCTTTACCGCGCCGGTTCCTTTGTCCGGATCAGGATATGGATCGGCTATGACAGGGATCTCCTTGCCTACCAGAGGCAGGATAACCTTCTGGCCCACCATATCTTTGTATCTTTCATCTGACGGATTGACCGCGATGGCCACGTCTCCGAACATGGTCTCAGGTCTGGATGTGGCAACGACCATATCCCTGCCGCCCTCTTCTGCAGCCGGATATCTGAAATACCAGTACAGTCCGTTTTTATCCTCGTGCTCTACCTCTGCATCGGACAAAGATGTACCGCAGCTCGGGCACCAGTTTATAAGTCTGTTTCCTTTATATATAAGGCCCTTCTGATACAGCTTGACGAAGAACGTACGCACCGCCTTGCTGCAGCCCTCATCCATGGTGAAGCGCTCACGGCTCCAGTCACAGGAGTCACCCAGCTTTCTGCACTGTCTCGTTATTCTTCCGCCGTACTCCTTCTTCCAGGCCCAGGCACGTCTCAGGAATTCCTCACGTCCCAGGTCTTCCTTTTCCAGTCCCTCTTCTTCTCTTATCTTATTTACCACCTTTACTTCCGTGGCAATGCTGGCGTGGTCAGAACCCGGAAGCCACAGCGCGCTGTAGCCCTGCATTCTCTTCCATCTCGTCAGAACGTCCTGAAGAGTCTGATCCAGAGCGTGGCCCATATGCAGCTGACCCGTTATATTAGGAGGCGGCATGACTATGGTGAACGGTTTCTTCCTTCTGTCTACCTCGGCGCGGAATGAACCGCTGTCCTCCCACATTTTGTAGATCCTGTCTTCAAAGTCTTTAGGATCATAAGTTTTAGCTAAATTCTTTTCCATTTTCGTTTCCTTTCTATGAAAAAATCCCCTGCATTTAAATATGCAAAGGACGAAATATCTCCGCGGTACCACCTTTGTTCCAGCTTTAACAAAAAACTGACTCTCGATTGTATCAATGGGCTCCAAAGCAACCTTCAGTAACTGCTGTCTCTGAGATCTCTCAGCCTGATGTATCTCATTCTCTGTAAAGGGCCGGTCACCTACTCCTCTTTTTCACTGCCCGTATAAAATTGTACTTATTTATTCTAACATAAATAATACAGGATGCAAGGAGAATTATTTATTTTTTCATTCTTATTACCTGTTCAGACGTGCGCGCAGCCCAGACATCCAGTTTCCGAAACGATTTCCATATGCGGCATCGCTTTCGTCGCCGCCTTCATCTTCACTCGCCACCCATTCGGAAAGGCATTTCTGGCTATCCTTATGTTCAGCGCCGCTGATCCTGATATAAGACCCGTCATTACAAAGTCTGCGGGCTTTCTGCGTGTCATGGAGACAGGCTTCCAGAATAACATGGATCTTCTTCCTGCTTTCTTCACCTCTGACGGGACAGGCCAGTTCGACGCGCCGTTCAGTGTTCCTTGTCATGAAATCAGCGGAGGAGATGTAGATAGACTCATCATCTCCCCTTCCGAAACAGTATATCCTGCTGTGCTCCAGATATCTTCCAACGATACTTACTATTTCAATGTTTTCCGTCTCTCCGGCTACGTCAGGCAGCAGGCAGCTTATTCCTCTGACTATCATTCTGACACGTGCTCCTGCAGCCGACGCGTCCCGCAGCGCCTTTATTATATCGATATCTGTAATTGAATTGATCTTGATCGTTATCAGTCCGGCGCTGCCCTTTAACCGTTCCCTGTCTATGAGTTCGATTATCGTCTTTTTTAAAAATACCGGGGCAGCCAGTATGCCGGAATACTCACCGCCCAGCTTTCCAATGGCCATATTCTTAAAAAAAGCGCCGGCGTCTCTGCCGATATCAGGGGAAGCAGTTATCAGGGCCAGATCCGTATACTGTTTTGCAGTTTTTTCATTGTAGTTGCCGGTACCGACCTGGGTAATATACCTGAGCTTTCCTCTTTCTCTTCTGGTTATGAGACAGATCTTGGAATGCACCTTATACTCATCGAATCCGAACAAAATAGTACAGCCCGCGTCTTCCAGCCTGCGTGACCATTCTATATTGTTCTGTTCATCAAATCTGGCCCTCAGTTCGATCATGGTGGTGACATCCTTGCCGTTTTCGGCAGCCATGCACAGATAGTCCACGATTCTGGCCGTGCTTGACAATCTGTAGATCGTTATCTTGATGGAAATCACTGCCGGATCATTGGCGGCTTCATACAGCATACGCAGGAACACGTCCATGCTTTCAAAGGGATACGCCAGCAGCAGATCTTTTTTCTGCACCTGTTTCATGACGGGAATACCGGTCCTGCACCATGCCGGCGAATGCTGCTTAAGTTCTTCGTAGAACAAAGTCTGGCTGAGGTTTTTCTTCAACTCTTCTTCGATTGCAAAAACAAAAGAAAGTTTCATGGGAACATCTGTATGGAATACTTTTTCACAGCTGATGCTCAGCCTGCGGCACAAAAACTCTTCCGCTTCCTGAGGCAGTCCCGGCGTGCATTCCAGTCTTACCGGTTCCATGCGTCTTCTCCTGCTGATGGTCTTCTTCATGATCTCCCTGAAATCATCTCCGAAATCAAAGGACTCATCGTCGGGGCTCACGTCAGCATTTCTGGTAATGCAGACGGAGGCAGCGTTTACTACCTGATATGAATCAAATATCTTATCCATGTGCGCCATCATTATCTGTTCGATGGGGACACAACTGGCTGCTTTTCCCGGTATCACCAGCACGTCCGGCAGATCCTGAGGTATCGGAGTCAGTGACAGCAGCGTTTTGTTTTTCCTGGTCAACGTGGCGCATATGTAAATATTTTTATTCAGCATGTGTGGAAACGGATGATGGCCGTCTATTATCTGAGGCGACAAAATCGGCGCAACCTCATTAAAGAAGAATTCATCTGCATATTTCCTGGCTTTTTTTCTCAGATCATCATAGGAAGTTATCATCATGCCGCAGCTCCGGAGCAACATGTTTATCTCCGAATATACACGTTTTTTCTTCCCATAAAGCTCATGGGCATAATCATAGATGCACTCCAGCTGCTGAGAAGCCGTCATCCCCGACTTCTCATCCACCGACTGACTGGCCACCTTTTCCATGTCGGTCAGACTGCCGACTCTTATCATAAAAAACTCATCCAGATTACTGGAGAATATGGATACGAACTTCAGTCTTTCATATAATGGAACACTGATATCATCAGCTTCATCCAGCACTCTCTCGTTGAATCTGAGCCATGACAGCTCGCGATTCTGCATATAACTGTATTTTTTATCATATTCTTTCATCTATCGCACCTTTGTTTCTCAAGACCTCATAAAGATATCCTTCGCGGACACCGCTTACGCTTACAATAACGTTGTCCAGATCAAGCTGATTCAGTACTTCATCAATTATTATGGCTCCCGGTATTATGGTATGTATCCTGTCAGGTGAACTCCTGAGTATTTTTCTTGCCAGTTTGCATGGCTTTTTTTCCGCATCCTCGATCAGACGTTTCACGAATCTGTGATCAAATTCCTTGTTATCGTTCGAATCGTCGAAATGTCCGTTATAGAGTTTCAGGATAGCTCTGGCAGTACCGCCGATCACATTGAGGCTGTCCACATTGGACGCCAGTTTAGGGATATCCATAGTGTTCAGCTGTCTGGCCACATGCTTGCGCATCTTTGATATTTCGCCCTGATCAGGTATTATTTTGTCCACCATATCCACATAGAGATTAAGTGATCCTGACGGTATTGAGCAGGCGGTGATCACACTTCTGTCCGCAAAATATGCTATCTCGGTACTGCCTCCGCCTATATCTGCCGCGATGCCGCATTCCTCTGCCCTGCAGTTATACATGATTCCGTAATAATCATAAATAGCTTCCTCACGGCCAGTGAGTATCTTAACATCGAAGCTGCAGTTTTCATTTACTGCCATCAGTACTTCATCAGCATTTGCGATATTTCTGAGTATTGCGGTCCCAAAAGAATAGACTTCGTCTATCTGCAGCTCACGGACTATCTTCTCAATATCCATGAGCACCTCTACCAGTCTTAAAATACCGTGCTCATTCATAAGCCTGTACTTATTCACATAATTCGCCAGTCCGGCGGCGTACTTCTTCGACATTATACTGTGGACACTTCCTTCATCCACCTTATATATCACCAGCCTTATCGTATTTGACCCTATGTCTATGACTCCGTACATATACGTACCTCCTTTTTTCTTAATCCTATGCCTTTTGATGCGCGCTATCTATCTCAGTTCTGTTAATTCCATGTAAAATTCCTGCGTCATTGTACTTTTGTTCGTACAAACAACTTTTATTGATTTTAATTGTTGACACAATACAATTATTGCAGTAATATATTAACATAATTTATAAAAATAGTGAATAATAACGAAAAGAGGGACCAATTATGAAACATGAATTTCCTGTAACCAGGACTGAACATCCAAAAGAAAAACCAAGTGCCAAGGGATTGAGATTCGGCACGGTGTTTACAGACCATATGTTTGTCATGGATTACGACACTAAGAACGGCTGGAAAAACGGCAGGATCGTGCCTTACGGACCGATTCAGCTGGATCCTGCAGCAGTCGTCCTCCACTATGGACAGGAAATGTTTGAAGGATTGAAAGCGTACAAGACGGCAGCAGGCAGAGTCCAGCTGTTCCGCCCAGATATGAATGCCAAACGTACCAACAGGACCAACGACAGACTCTGCATACCGGAAATCGATGAAGATCTCTTTGTAGATGCTATCAAGGCACTGGTTGCAGTAGATCAGGACTGGATACCTGAAGGTGAAGGCACCGCTCTTTACATCAGGCCGTTTATATTCGGTGATGAAGCGTTCCTCGGAGTAAGAAAATCAGATACATATAAATTCATGATAATACTGAGTCCTGTAGGACCGTATTTTGAAAACGGTCTTGCACCGACCAAGATGTACGTTGAAGACGTTTACGTAAGAGCCGTAAAAGGCGGCACCGGCGAAGCCAAGTGCGGCGGCAACTACGGCGGCTCACTGAAAGCTCAGGAGATCGCCCATGAAAAGGGCTACGAACAGATCCTGTGGCTTGATGCCTACGAGCAGAAATATATCGAAGAGATCGGCGCAGCCAACGCATTCTTTGTTATAGGCGATGAAATAGTTACCAGCGAGCTGAACGGCTCCATCCTTCCGGGAATCACCAGAAACTCCATCATCGCTCTCTGCAAGAAGAAAGGCTATAATATTACAGAAAGAAAGGTTTCCATCGATGAGATCGAGGAGGCTTACCATAAGGGCGAACTGAAGGAAATGTTTGCTTCCGGCACGGCCGCCATCGTCTCACCTGTTGGCGAGCTGCTCTACAAGGGCGAGAACATGGTGATAAACGATAACAAGATAGGTCCTGTTGCTCAGGAAATGTACGATACCATCTACGGTATCCAGACCGGCAAGGTAGAAGATTTCATGGGCTGGACAGTTCCGGTAAAATAATATGAAAAACACATTATCCGAATTAAACAATAAACTAAATGCCCTCTCCGTTTTTCGAAGTATACTGGAGACCCCAGTGGTCTCCAGCCTTCAAAAACTTTTATATGCAATTGAAAAAGGCTCCTTAGACGACCAGTTAAGGTGCTACGGAGCCTTTTCAAATGCGTTATATGCAGAGGGCGGAAACATCTCGGAATTTACTAAAAGGTTTATCAGAGAAGATGAAAACTTCTTTTTGATAATGACGACAAAAAAAGCCATAATAAGTCGTTCTATTCGCGAATGTCTTGATGAGGAGCTGGCGGTTCTACAGGAACTCGCCGAAATGGAAACTCCTAAACTTACTGATTTGATTGATTACAAACATTATCTCCCTCATTGGGACACTTCGCAGGTAGATTTAAAATCCGAGTATTATCAGATGATAGATGCCGTCCCTACTACCGGGTATGGCATTTTTGCCCGTTACAGGGCTTTCAAAATATCAGACGGCGAGCTGGTCCCTGTTAAAAACCCCGACAGTCAGACTCTTGACAGGATGTATGGCTATGAGCGCGAGCGTAAGCTGGTGCTGGAAAACACCAGAGCACTGGCAATGGGACGGGGCGCCAGCAACGTTCTCCTATATGGAGACGCGGGCACCGGCAAGTCCTCTACTATCAAGGCCTGTGCCAATTACTTCGCGGATCGGGGCGTAAGACTCGTGGAATTTGACAAATCGCAGCTGGATGAGATTCCTGATGTGATCGATATGCTCTATGACAGCCCCCTCAAATTCATCTTTTTCATAGATGATCTGAGTTTCTCCGCCGGCGACGATTCATTTTGTTTCCTGAAGGGCATCCTGGAAGGAAACATTACCGGCTATTCACAGAATATAGCCATATATGCCACCAGCAACCGCAGGCATCTTGTGAGAGAAACCGCGGAGGAGCGCCAGGGCAGCGACATACACCTAAACGATACGCTGCAGCAGACCATGAGCCTGTCGGCAAGATTCGGTCTTACTGTCACCTTCTCCAAACCGGAAAAGGACCTGTATCTGGAAATCGTCAGGAAGCTGGCAGACGAATACGGCGTTGAGCTTTCAGAAGAACTTCTCTACCGAAAAGCCGAGGCCTTTGCCATAAGAAACAGCGGCAGAAGCCCAAGGACCGCCAAGCAGTTTATCCAGCTTCTCCGGAACGGTCTATAGACCAGACATGATATCAGCAGCCATGATGACCCTTGCACAGTCTGCACTGTACAGCGGGTAGCCGTGGCTGTTTTTCTTTACCTTGGCTTCATAAGTCTTCATGTATGACTTGACGCGGCCTTTGTCGCCCATGAGCGCCGCCGTGTATACCAGGTCGCCCCAGTAATATTCGTCAGGATATTTCATAAGTTCCCAGCGGTGATTTTTCACAGCCGTGGTGGACCAGTGCCTGTTGAAGCTGCGGTATATCAGCTTTGCTCGCTTCGATTTCGGCGATATCACGCCATTGATCACCGGAAACACCTGTGATGTAGAGTCCATGTAGAATCTGCTCCATCTGAACCTTGATGAAGGCCTTCCGTTCTTTTCCAGGGCTGAATAATAGTAATGTCCCCTTTTGTTCCACATCTTCTTTTCAACAGCAGCTTTTATCTTTACGGCAGATTTTTTCAGCAGTCCGCCGCGGACTGAATCCGGAAACAAAGCCGCATAAAGCCTGGCGCCATCTGCAGCGCCTCGATAGACCTCGGCGTTATCCATAAGATATTTTTCCTGATAATCAGGTCTTGCCATAGTAAGGCCCTTATTCATTGTGGAGAGCATTACGCGGCTTACGGCATCTATATCACTGCGGTGCAAAGCCAGAAGTTCCCTGTCGCCTGTGGTTCTGTAATATTGCCACAGCAGGCTCAGAAACGTGGCCGCGTATGAATCCGTCGAATCGTAGAATTTCCTGCCCTTTACCCTATATATCCGTTCCTTAGTCACTTTTCCGTCGTTTCCCACGTATTCGTAATAGTCATAGATAGTCCCCGACATTCCGTTGATGTCCTGCCCTGCAGTATTAAGATGAACAAAATGCCACTTGATATATTTTCTGACATTTTCCGTATATTCTGTTCCCGACTCAAGAAGCGCCATCGCTGCAAAGTCAGCAAAATACGGCGTTATCTTGGTCCGTCCGCTGCTGTCCGCCCCGGTATCGCCAATGGCACCATTATCCAGCTGCAGCGAAGCAACCCATGTCGATTCTGTTTTGGCTACAGAGGCATAGTAAGAAGCGCCGGTATCTCCATATACCGTCACGCTGGAAACAAGGAACAACATCGTAATTACTATTACCAACCTTCTCAACCTGCTCGCCTCTTTTCCTCTTGTTACTTAATTATCTCACAGGGGTAAATCTAAAGCAATATTTTTTGAACCACGACCATATAAAATGACCCTGGAGTCGTAAACGATTCCAGGGTCCCAGTCTGCAAGTTCAATTTTTCTGGTGTTAAGCTTCTGATTTGTTTCTGCCTGTCTTTCCCTCTGCCTTCCATTTGGCATCGCGAAGCTCAGCATACTTCTCGTCTACGATATCGTCCCAGAGATCTGCATTTTTGATGCCGCAGTCTTCCGGTTCGAATACCGGATCCAGACCCAGCTTTCTCTGACGTTCGTAGTCCTTGAATACCGCGAATACCTTCGGGCTCAGAAGTGCGATGGCGATGAAGTTGGTCCATGACATCAGACCTACACCTATATCTGCAAAGTTCCATGCAGTTGCAGCTGTTCTCATGGATCCGAAGAGTATGATCACTGTCAGCACTCCGAGGATAATGTTAACCACCATTCTTCTCTGCTTCTCGTCCTTCATGTTTCTTACGATGTAAGATACGTTGGCATCTGTATAGAATGCGAATGAAAGCAGTGTAGTGAATGCGAAGAAGAATACAGCTATAGCTATGAACGCGGAACCGAAACCAGGTATGAATGTGTCGATGGCTGCCTGTGTATATCCAACGCCTGCATCTACGCCCTTAAGATTGTTTACGATAAATGATTTACCGTCAGCTCCGATGATATTGTACATTCCTGTTGAAAGCAGCATGATAGCTGTAGCTGTACAAACCAGCAGTGTGTCTACATATACTGAAAATGCCTGAGCAAGTCCCTGTTTGGCAGGATGTGATACTTCTGATGCCGCGGCTGCATGTGCTCCTGAACCCATTCCGGCTTCGTTGGAGTAGATGCCTCTCTTGACGCCCCACATAACTGCCTGTCCCCAGATAGCTCCGTATACAGCATTTGCATGGAATGCGCATGAGAAGATGAGTCCGAACATCTTACCGATCTGGTTGTAGTTTACAAACATGATTACCAGTGCAAGCACGATGTAAACGATGGCCATTACCGGTACTATGTACTCTGCGAATTTACCGATTCTCTTCATGCCGCCGAATACTACCAGTGCGAAAAGGATAGCTACGACTACTCCTACGATGGCAGGATTCCATCCAAAGGCATTATGCGCTGAATCAGCGATGTTGAACGCCTGGATCGTAGGTCCTGTAAAGCCGTTGGCTATTACAGCGACTACTGCGAATATGATTGCGAATACCGGGCTGCCCAGTCCTTTTTCTATGTAGTATGCAGGGCCTCCTCTGTACTCGCCGTTGAGCTTTGATTTGTATATCTGCGCCAGCGAGCTCTCTGCAAATGCGGAACCTGCGCCGATAAAGGCGATGACCCACATCCAGAATATCGCTCCGGGACCTCCGAAGCAGATAGCCGTAGCTACGCCGGCGATATTGCCGACTCCGATTCTTCCGCCCAGTGCCATTGCAAAGCCCTGGAATGAAGAAATACCTTCTTTACTGTCTGATCCCTTGATCAGATAGTACATCATGTCTTTGAATTTCCTGATCTGCGGGAAACCCATTCTTATTGAAAAATACAGTCCGACGCACAGCGCCAGGATGATAAGTGGAATACTCCAGATATAACCGTCGATAATACCGGTGATTTTTTCCATTATCCTTCTCCTTTCATAATAACCCAATAAATTAATAATTTCTCAGAATAGCAAATATCGAGTCAACTATTCCCTTGATAAAGAAATGGTAAACCCGATATTCAAAAAAACTCAAATTTATTCATCATTGTCAGATTATTATTAATATTGTTATTGTCTCAAAGAGTTATAATATAAGCGCAGGCCTTCCATAAACTTGGTTATGCTGACTCTGCCGCCATTGGAGGACTTGCCTTCTATCATATTCATCTCATCCTTGAGACTTTTGAAATCGAATACATAACTGGCATATACTGAAAACACATCGTTGCCGTAATCGTCTATTCCGGCATTGGCAGCATTGGTAAGTCCCTTCTTCATGGCACGTCTGATCCTCTGCTCGACGTTTTTCACGGTATCGCCAGATATCTCCGCCGCGTACTCCAGGGCCGCCTTATCGCAGTTTGCCGACTTTTCCATCATATATTCAAACAGATTATATATATCTCTGGTACCCTTTTCCCCCAGCATACCCAGCATACCGAGAAGAGTATCTATGTCTTTTTTATAGCTGCCCGTTTCGATCTCAACATCGCCAGCCTTTTCATCATCGAACATGCCCCTGATATTGCTGACGATGCTCTTCATCTTGATCTTCTCTGCCACATTGGCCAGTACCTTCTCCACCTCCGTTATGTTTATCGGCTTGTTGATAAAGAACTCTATACCGGCATTATACGCGTCCTGCACCATTTCCTTATCCGTCACCTTGGATATCATGACAAAGCTGATGGACTGGTTCTTTTCCCTGATCAGGTTGACCATTGTGATCCCGTCTATGCCTCCCATGAGCAGATCCACCAGAACTATATCAGGTCTGTCGTCAAGTATTTCCTCTATAGCCTCTTCCGGATCGGTGGAATAACCGCATACTGTTCCTATCCCCCTGCTTCGGACCACGTTCTCCAGAGTTTTTACGGTTCCGATATTGTCATCAACTATGTAATACTTCATCTTTGTTCTCCTCAAATGTCTCAGCCGGCATTGTTATTGTTATACGCGTAAATTTATTCTTTTCACTTTCAATGGCTATACTTCCGTTGAAATCATTCTCCACGTAGTCCTTCAACAGTGACATTCCCAGCCCACGGTTCACCTGTCCTGTCTCCGGATCGAATTTTGTTGTGTACCACGGAAGAAAAACATCCTCCATGCTTTCTCTCTCAATGCCCGGTCCATTATCGTAAACAACGATGGCATAGCTGTCAGTTCTCTCGTTCTTTTTGTCCAGCACTTCAGTTACGCTTATGGTTATCCTGCCGCCCCTTTCGCCTATGGCCTCAGCCGAATTTGTCAGCAGATTCCTTATTATGGACATCATCTTGAAACTCTTTGTCACGCGAAAGTCCGCTCTGGTCTTCATAGCCACATCAATATGATAGCCCCTGGATCTGATCAGACTCAGCACATTGGCTCGTTCAAGGGCTACTATGTCATGTATGCTCATGCCTTTGTCGCCGAATCCACCCACATATGTTTCCTTGAGAACACCGATGACGCTCATATAGTCACCCTTGACTTCATGAGCGTTTTTCGCTATTTCCAGGGATGTGTCCTGTAGCTCCTTAGGTGCGTCTATGTTGCTCATAGACTGATGTAACTCGTAGGCTTTTTTCATTATATCCTCGATCTCTACCAGGTTCTTTTCCATTACGTGAAGTTCACCCTCAAATATCGATGCCTGGGTCAGCAGCTTCTTGTACTCCGCATCATGCTCTTTATTGACCAGGAAGTTGGAGTACGCCTCAATGGCGATGATCACCATCTGTGTCAGGATCGTCCTGACGAAGGCTATGACGAACAAAGATGTGATGATGGTGACGGTGAATATCATCCGGTCGAAGACTATGCATCTTGCCGTCATCTCCGCCATATTAGAAGAAATATCGCATACGAATAATACCAGCGGAAAATTCCTGATGTTCTTAGGCTTACGCACTATGTACTTATATATCAAAGTATATAATATTCCATATGTAAAGAAAAACGCTATGTCAGGCATTACCAGCTCCGCAGTATGAGCAAAATGTCCCTGCTGGATAAACATGATGAAGAGTCTGAAGAGAACCGCGAAGATACCAGAGCAAAACGCTATGTAAAGGGCCGACAGATCTTCATAGCAGTATATGAAGATGGCCATGGCCATTACAGACATCGCCACGATAAAACCGTCAGTCAACAAGTTGAACCTGACCTGAGATGCCAGCGATACGAATATGGCCACCGTTACGGTTTTTCTGAATTTACTGCTGTCCATCTTACTCCTTTACAAAAAACAAACTGCTGCCTGAACAAAAGTCTCAGCAGCAGTTTACCCTATTTTGCCTCTTTTTTCAATCGCCACTTTCTGCTAAGCGAAAGTTATCACTGTTCCCGTCTTGCCCTGAAGCGCGTCGACAGCATTATCAAGCGAGGTGATGATGGCCTTTTTGTTAGGATAAGCCCTCACAAATTTCATGGCAGCCTCCACCTTAGGAAGCATGCTTCCCGGTGCGAACTGTCCCTCATCGATGTATTTGTCCGCTTCAGCCAGCGTCAGGGAAGCCAGATCCTGCTGATCAGGCTTGCCAAAGTTTATTGCTACTTTTTCTACTTCTGTCAGGATGAGCAGGTAGTCTGCCCCTATTTCCTCTGCCAGAAGCTCGGCACCGAAATCCTTGTCTATGACCGCCGCAACGCCCTCAAAGGTTCCGTTTCTCTTCTGGATCACCGGTATGCCGCCGCCGCCCGTAGAAATGACGATGGATGACGGCCACAGTGTCCTGACTGCCTCGATCTCTACGATCTTCCTCGGAAGCGGCGAAGCAACTACTCTTCTCCAGCCTCTGCCGGCATCTTCTACCATGGTGTATCCCTTGGTCTTCTCAAGCTCTTTAGCCTCTTCTTCCGTATAGAACGGGCCGATCGGCTTGGTCGGATGCTTGAATGCCGGGTCGTGCTTTTCTACCACAGTCTGAGTTTCTATGGTGACAACCGGTATGTTCCTGTCCCTTTTGTTCAAAGCATATTTCAAAGCCTGCTGGATGTGATAGCCGATGTACCCCTGTGACATGGCCCCGCATACGTCGAACGGCATTGCAGGTGTAACATCCCTGGCTGTTTCAGACGCCAGCAGTATTCTGCCGACCTGCGGTCCGTTTCCGTGTACTATTCCTATTTCATAACCCATGCAGCTTATATCCGCAATGTGTTCACATGTTTTCTTGACTACCTTGAGCTGAGCGTCTGCTGTCGCTTCCGACTTACCCGACTGCAGCGCGTTTCCGCCCAGGGCGATGACTATTTTCTCTGCCATTTTACATTCCTCTCTCTTTCAAAACTAATGCGCAGGTAAATTCGCTGCTGGCAAGGCGCACGTTGAATCGAGGAGCGTAACGTACTAATGGTACGTGAGCACCGCAGATTCGGCGAGCAACACAGCCAGCGGTGAATTTAACAAGCATTAAAGCATTAAGCGATTGTCGCTACGATAACTGCTTTTATAGTATGCATCCTGTTCTCAGCCTCATCAAATACTACTGAGTGCTTGGAACGGAAGACCTCGTCGGTCACCTCGCGGATGTCATATCCCAGGTCCATCTGCTCTTTTGCCATTGTGGTTTCGAAATCGTGGAATGATGGCAGGCAGTGCATGAAGATCACGTCTTTGTTCTCTGTCTCTTCGATCATTTCCTCTGTTACCTTGTATGGTGTAAGTAGCTTTACTCTCTCCGGAATCTGTGCTTCTTCTCCCATGGATGCCCAGATGTCTGTGTACAGTACGTCTGCTCCCTTCAGGCAGTCAGGCGTTGTGCAGACTTCGATCTTTGCTCCGGTCTCTGCTGCTACGGCGTTGGCTCTTGCCAGTACGTCTTTGTCCACCTCGTCAGCCAGCTCTTTTGGTCCGTATGCTACAAAGTGCATGCCCATCTTGGCGCAGCCGTACATCCATGCATATGCCATGTTGTTTCTTACGTCGCCGCAGAATACTACTTTTACCTTGTTCAGCGGTTTTGCCACATGCTCTTCTATTGTCAGCATGTCTGCCAGGATCTGTGTTGGATGGTCTACGTCTGTCAGTCCGTTCCATACTGGAACTCCCGCATTGTTTGCCAGCTCTTCTACTACTTCCTGCTTATAGCCTCTGTACTCGATTCCATCGTAGAATCTGCCCAGTACCTTGGCTGTATCCTCTATGGTCTCCTTCTTGCCCATCTGTGAGCTCTTGGAATCGAGGAATGTTACATGTGCTCCCTCATCAAGGCATGCTACCTCGAATGCACATCTTGTTCTCGTTGATGTCTTCTCGAACAGCAGAACTACGTTCTTGCCCTTAAGTACTTCATTGTGGATCCCTGCTCTCTTCTTTGCCTTCAGGTCATGAGCCAGATCAAGCATGTATCTGATCTCTGCCGGTGTGAAGTCCATAAGCGTTAAGAAATGTCTTCCTTTAAGATTTACTGCCATTTTACTATCTCCTTTACAAATAATATTTAAAAATCATTAACATCATTAACCAAGTTGTCTATACGAAAATAATACTATATTTGTCACAAAATTAAAGTACCAGTACATTCCAAATTGAGGGTACCAGTACCGCATATTTACTCAAATTTACGCAAAAAGCTACAGTTCCTCGCTCATCTCGCGGATAACTCTGAGCAGCCTTTCCATCCCCTCACGGAGCCAGTACATGGGCTCGTATGAGAAATTGAGGCGAAGGTAATTGAACCCTCCGTTATGGAGCGGATAGAACACCTCGCCCGGCACCACCGACACGCCCTTCTTGGTCGCACGCTCAGCTACATCAAGCCCATTGAGTCCATCGGGCATCCTGCACCATATGTACACTCCGCCTCTTGGCTTGATATAGCTCACTCCCAGGGACGAAGCTCTGTCCAGATAGGCGCACATCATGTCCCGCTTCTGCCTGCTGCTCAGCCTCATTTCATCCACCTTGTCATAATACCTGCCGTCAGAGAGATATTTTGCCAGCAGCTTCTGGGTGATCCAGTTGATAGACATGATGCGTATGGACACCAGATAACTCAGGCTTCTGATCAGTTTTTCGTTGGCCACCACCACTGCGAGTGAAAGTCCCGGTATGAAGGTCAGTGAAAATGAATAAATGTATATTACATTATCATTTTTGTCCATGGCCTTCAAAGAAGATATTGTGCCGTCTTCATAGTTAAGGCTTGACCCGGCATCCTCCTCAACGATGGGAATGTGATGCCTGGCTGACAGTTCCAGCAGACGCTGACGCCTTTCCAGTGACAAAATACATCCTGTCGGATCCTGATAGCTCGAATTTACGTATATGAATTTTGGAGCATGCTCCTCGATGAGCGGTTCCAGATTATCACATACCATGCCGTCTTTGTCTACGGGCACTGTTATGAACCGGCATCCTGCCAGCTGTATGACCCTGTAAACGTCCGGCGAAACCGGCTCCTCTATAATAACACAATCGCCGGGATTGAGCAGCGAAGTGATGATGAAATCAAGCGCCTGGTTGGTCTCCGCCAGCACCTGCAGCTGGCTCATACCCGCCTTGATGCCCTTGGTCCTGAGAAATGCCAGCACCTGCTGTCTCAGTGTCTGATCTCCCTGATACGGTGCCAGATATGCCGGCAGCAGCCCGCTTTCATTGAGGATAGACGCCAGATCGTCGCTGATCTCCTCCTCGGCGTATATGGCCGGGGCTATTCCCGTCGACAGAGATATCTTGCTGCCCTCGGAGAATTTAACAAAGATATCGTCGTAGGTTTCCTTCATATCGAGGTACTCGTCCTTGATGATGTGGCTCCAGTTCACCTTGTTCCTCGGATTAGGCACCGCGTTCTGCTCTTCCTCTGTACCGTAGGAAATCACATAGCCGACTCCCTGCTTCGATTCTACAAGCTGCATGTCCTTAAGGGTGGCATACGCCTTGATCACGGTATTTCTGTGCACCTTAAGGATATCGGCCAGCTTTCGCTCAGACGGCAGGATCGAGCCGTCAGCCAGCTCTCCTGCAATGATCATCCGCTTGATCTGATCCGCTATCTGCCAGTAATATGGCGTCCTAAGGTTTTTATTGATCTTCAGATTCATTACCGCTGCTCCTTTTTGCCGTGGAACTGATAATAGCATACCTCCAGCCTGCCGTTATACAGCTTGCGGCGTCTGTCGGCCGGATGTCCGAATACCCTGTCCTCCACCGTCTTGTCAGTGGTTATCATGAACAAAGACCACGTCGGGTTTTGTTCAAAGAAGGTTCTGTATTTGCTGTAAATCGCCTCTATCTGCCGAGCATCTCCGATACGCTCGCCATACGGCGGATTTGTGATTATTATACCGCTCTTTTCCTCTGCCTCCAGTCGGTTCATGTCCATGGTGCTGAGGGTTATGGCATCGTCCACTCCTGCTTCGGCGGCATTTTCCATGGCCGCTTCTACAGATTTCCTGCTGATGTCACTTCCGAATATCCTGAGCTCCCTATCATAATCGATGGCCTCAAAGGCCTGTTTCCGTTCTTCCTTCCAAATTTCCGCCGGCACCAGTTCCCATCCTTCGGATGCGAACTTCCGGTTCAGGCCCGGCGCTATCCTGCGCCCGACCATTGCGGCCTCGATCGGTATGGTCCCCGAACCGCAGCATGGATCGATGAGCAGACGGTCAGGATTCCAGAAAGACAGCTGTACCATGGCCGCCGCCAGAGTTTCCTTGATCGGCGCCTCCACGTCAGCCACCCTGTAGCCCCGCTTATGGAGTCCTGCGCCGCTGGTATCCACCGTGATCGTAGCCACATCCTTGAGCATGGTGACCTTCACCGTATACTCAGCTCCTGTTTCCTCAAATCGATCTATGCAATAAAACTCCCTGAGCCTTTCCACGATGGCCTTCTTGACGATGCTCTGGCAGGCCGGGACACTGTGGAGCCCGGATTTGACAGAGGTCCCGTTGACGGTGAATTTGCCGTCAATGGGGATCAGCTCTTCCCAGGCAATGCCCCTGGTCATCTGAAAGAGCTCCTCAAACTCAAGAGCTTTGAATTCACCCATCTTCAGCAGCACCCGGTCGGCGCACCTGAGCCATAGATTACATCTGGCGATGGCACGTTCGTCGCCCAGGAAAGTTACCTTGCCGTCTTCAGTTTTCACGATTTCGTAGCCGAGGTCCTGTATCTCGCGCTTTACTACAGCCTCGAGGCCAAAGGTGGCCGTGGCAATCAGTTCCAGTCTCATATGTTTCTCCAAAAAAATCTCTCCACAGCCGAATGAACCGGGCCTGTGGAGAGCTTCTACTCTGATTAATTGAACGGATCTCTTTTGTTCAGGCTGCTGCTCTGAAGGGACTCCAGCTCATCAAGGGCCTTGCCCGTTCCAATGGCTACGCATGACTTCGGATCTTCAGCTATGGTCACGACCATGCCGGTCCTCTCAGCGATCTTCCTGTCGATTCCATACAGCAGAGCGCCTCCGCCTGTGACCATGATGCCTGAATTACTGATATCGGCTGCCAGTTCAGGAGGTGTCCTCTCGAGTACACCATGAACGGCTTCACAGATCATGTGCAGCGGCTCTTCCAGAGCCTCCATTACCTCTTCAGAGGTGATGGTAACGATCTTAGGAAGTCCTGTCACCAGGTCACGTCCTCTGCACTCCATTGATACCTCTTCCTCACGCGGGAATGCCGTACCGATGGATTTCTTGATATCTTCTCCGGTTCTTTCACCTATATAAAGCTTGTGAACCTTTCTCATATACTTGATTATGGACTCATCGAACTTGTCGCCGGCAACCTTTACCGAGGTGCTTGTAACTATTCCGCCCAGCGCTATGACTGCAATATCCGTGGTTCCGCCGCCTATATCGACGACCATCTTGCCGTCAGGCTCGGTTATATCAAGTCCGGCTCCGATCGCTGCTGCCATTGGCTCTTCCATAAGATAGACTTCCTTGCCGCCGGCCTGTGATGCAGCTTCCCTTACAGCTCTCTTTTCCACTTCAGTAACGCCGCTAGGTACGCAGACCATGATTCTCGGCTTGAAAAATCTGCCGCTTCCGCATGTCTTGCGGATAAAATATTTCAGCATTCTTTCAGTGATGTCATAATCCGAAATAACACCGTCCTTAAGAGGCTTTGCCGCGATGATATTGGCAGGCGTTCTGCCCAGCATCTGACGGGCTTCCTCGCCGATGGCCAGGATCTCATCCGTATCCTTGTTCACCGCAACTACAGAGGGCTCATTCAAAACGATGCCCTTATTTTTTATATATACCAGCACATTGGCTGTTCCAAGATCTATTCCTACTTCAGTAGCCATTTTCTATCTCCTTTTTTGAATGATTTAATGTATCGTACTATTATATACAATTATCGGACTTTTTTCAAGTGCTACATATCTGAGGCTAAACGGAGATTCCGGCTTACCTTTAAGATATGACGTATTTTTCCTTATATTCATTGTACATACGTCTGAAATCCGAATCATCTGTTGACTTCACCTGGTTCAGATACTCATGAGTGTCAAAGCTGAACTTCTCCAGCTCGATTATGGCCACCGCGATATTGGAACAGTGGTCAGATACTCTCTCATAATTGTTCAGTATGTCAGAGAGGACGAATCCGTTCTTAATGGTGCACTCACCCTTCTGCAGTCTGTTAATATGATTCAGCTTGATAGTTTCGGTCAGTCCGTCGATCACCTGTTCAAGCGGTTCTACCCTGGCCGCCAGTTCCACATCCGAGGTGTCAAAGGCCTTGATGGAGATGTCCATGATCTCCTTCAGCGCATCGGTTATCACACCGATCTCCTTTTTGGCCACATCAGACATTTCCACATCTTTATCTTTGATTTCCCTGCTGGCCGACAGAATGTTGACCGCGTGGTCGCTGATCCTCTCAAAATTGCCTATGGTATGAAGCATCTTACTGATCTCCCTGGTAGCTCTGTCGGACAGTTCGTTGGCAGACAGCTTTACCAGATATGACCCGAGATGATCCTCAAATACGTCCACATCCTCTTCCATCTCTCTGACAGCCTTTTCTCCGTCCTCAGTGTAGTCGAACAGCAGATCCATGGCCTTGAACATGGAATTTTTGGCGATATGCGCCATCTCTATGGTCTGGTTGTTGCACTCTCTGATGGCAACGCCCGGCGTCTTCAGCAGACGCTCGTCCAGGAACGCCACCTCGCGCTCCGGCTCGGTTTTTATCGTCTTGACGGCTATCTTTACCAGCACCTGCGTAAACGGCAGCAGCAGCGCCGTGGTGCATATATTGAAAATGCTGTGGAACAGGGCAATGCCCACAGGGCTTATGGTATTGTTTACAAAGTGGAAGTTGATGAATGCATGAAGTACATAGAATACTGTCATGAACACCACCGTACCGATGACGTTGAACAAAATGTGTATCACGGCAACTCTCTTGGCGTTTCTGTTTACTCCGATACTGGAGATCAGCGCCGTCGCGCAGGTACCTATATTTTGTCCCATGACGATAGGTATGGCCATTCCGCATGTTATGCCGCCTGTCAGCGACAGGGCCTGCAGCATGCCGATGGATGCAGCTGAGCTCTGGATGATGGCGGTGACGCCAAGACCGGTCAGGATTCCCAGCAGCGGGTTATTGAAGGCCGTCAGCATGGATTCGAATTTCGGCGAATCTGCCAGCGGGCTCATTGAATTACTCATCAGAGTCATGCCGTACATAAGTATGGCAAATCCGACGAGAATGTTTCCTATATCCTTTTTTTTGCTGGTCTTGCAGACCATCATCATTATGACGCCTACCAGCGCCAGTATCGGTGAAAAAGACTCCGGCTTCAACATCTTAATAAAGAAGTTATCGCTGGAAATGCCGATCATACTCATGATCCACGCCGTTACAGTGGTTCCGATGTTGGAACCCATGATCACGCCGACGGTGTTAGCCAGATCCATGATCCCCGAATTAACAAGTCCTACCAGCATTACCGTTACTGCCGATGAACTCTGTATGGCTATGGTTATGCCGCAGCCCAACAGAAGGCCCTTGAACCTGTTAGATGTCATTTTGTTCAGTATGGCTTCCATCTTGCCGCCAGCCAGTTTCTCCAGGCTTTGCGACATCTGATTCATGCCGAACAAAAACAGAGCCAACCCTCCGAAGAGGGTTATAAAAGAAAAAATATCCATGTACTGATTTCCTCTCCCTATTCAATTGTACCAGTATTATTGCACCGTTCTAAAAGAGAACAGTGATCACCGTTCCTCTGCCAAGCTGACTCGCAATCCTGACGTCGGCATTGTGATACGCCGCGCCGTGCTTGACAATGGAAAGACCCAGGCCTGTTCCTCCGATTTCCTTGGAGTGACTTTTGTTCACCCTGTAGAACCGTTCGAAGACCCTGTCGATGTCAGACTGAGGAATACCGATGCCGGTATCGGCGACCTTGACATAAGGTCTGCCGCCCTCTGTTCCTATTGTAACATCAAGTGAGCCGCCTGTCTTGTTATATTTTATCCCATTATCACATAGATTGTAAACAATTTCTTCTAATATTTGATAAACTCCTTCGACAAATACATGCTCACCGTCGATGCTGACCTTGACTTCAGCGGTTTCAGCCGCCTTTTCCAGGCTTGAAATAACATCCTCGCTGATGCTGTAAAGGTCGATCCGCTCTCTCTTGGCATTGACCTGGTTTTCATCCAGCTGGGATATCTTGATAATGTCTTCCACCAGGGTTATGAGGCGCTGTGCCTCATCATAAATTTTTCCCGCAAAGCCTGGTATGTCCTCCGGCTTGACAATGCCGTTCCTGATTATCTCCGCAAAACCGGAAATAGATGTCAGCGGCGTCTTCAGCTCATGGGAAACGTTGGCCGTGAATTCCTTCCTGAATTCCGACTCTCTTGTCTTTTCATCTACATTATACTGCAGCTCCGTTATCCTGTTGTTCAGTTCCCGGTTCTGCTGGGCGATCTTGGTCACCAGCGGCCTTATTTCTTCATATGTATCTCCCGCCATCGGGTCGTCCATATCGATCTTGTTGATCGGCTCAACGATCTTTCTCGAAATGCTTATGGCCAGAACAAATGAGAGAATGATGGCCATTATCAGAACGAATATGATCGGCTGCAGCATGGAAAGCAGCAGCGTCAGCACTGTGAACTGGGTCTCGGATACCCTGAGTACCCCGCCGTTGTTCAGGCGCACCGCGCTGTAGGTCGTCTTTTGAGACAGGGTCTTGGAGTACCTGGTATCCTCGCCATACCCGTACTTCATTGCCTGTTTTATCTCCGGGCGGTTCCCGTGGTTGCCCATGGTCTTAACATCCGCCTCAGTGTCGTAAAGGACCTTTCCCGTTTTGTCTATCATGGTTATCCTGTAGTTTTCCTGCAGTTTGAGTCCCTTGAAATATGACGCCCCGCTTTCATCGACCGCCTTGGCGACTATATAGGCCTCATTCTTTATACTTTTGTTATACTGTTTGGAATACTGGGTATACAGAGCCCCCATGACCAGCACCAGACATGCAAGCCAGACGGCCAGGGCGACGCAGAAAATCCCGCGGAAGATCCGGTTTCTCATTATTCTTCTCCTATCCTGTATCCGATGCCGCGCACCGTTTCAATAAGACTGCCGCACTCACCCAGCTTCTGACGCAGAGATCTGATATGCACGTCAACCGTCCTGCTCTCGCCGTCGAAGGCGTAGCCCCAGATCTTGCTCAAAAGCTGATCTCTGGTAAAGACGATACCTTTGTTCTCCACCAGAAGTCCCAGCATCTCAAATTCCTTGAGGGTCAGGACCACATCCCGTCCGGCCACACGGACCACGTGTTTGGATGGCGACAGATAAAGCTGTCCCACCGTGTATTCCCGGTCCTGGCTCGTGGGCTCCGCTCTCCTGAGCAGAGCTTTCACCCTGGCTATCAGTTCCATCATTCCGAACGGCTTCGGCAGATAGTCATCGGCGCCGTAGTCAAGGCCGATGACCTTGTCATATTCCGTGCCCTTGGCGGTCAGCATCATTACCGGCACATGGGTGGTCGCTGAAGCGCCTCTCAGCTTCTTCAGGATGTCCAGTCCGCTTTCCTCCGGCAGCATTATATCCAGCAGGATCAGATTAGGCGTCTCACTTTTTATGGCCTTCCAGAAATCCGACGGTCTCTCAAACCCCCTGGTTTCATATCCCGCGTTGTTCAGTGTGTAGAGCACCAGTTCTCTTATGCTATTATCATCTTCAACAAAATATATCATGGTATCATTTCCTTTCACGCTTAAATTCTACTATGTACGTGTAATAAATGCCAGCATATTCGTGTTAAATCTAAGTAAAATCCGCTTATTTCACCGCGGCACTGATGAATTCTCTGAACAGAGGATGCGCAAAGTTCGGCCTGGACTTGAATTCCGGATGATACTGGACAGCGACAAAGAACTTTTTGTCCGCCAGTTCCACAGCCTCCACCAGTCTGCCGTCAGGCGACGTGCCGGAAATCGTCATGCCGGCCGCTGTGATCTCGTCTTTATACGCGTTGTTGAATTCATAACGGTGGCGGTGGCGCTCTGATATCTCACCTGAGCCATAAGCTTTTTCCATCATGGTGCCCTCTTTTATGGCGCACGGATAAGCGCCCAGTCTCATGGTGCCGCCCAGCGGAATGTTGCCCTGCTGATCAGGCATCAGATCTATTACCTTATGGGCACTGTCCTCGTTGAATTCTCCCGAGTCGGCGTCTTTGTAGCCCAGCACATCGCGTGCGTACTCTATGACTGCGATCTGCATGCCCAGACATATGCCCAGGTACGGAACATCATGCTCCCTGGCATACCGCGCCGCCAGTATCTTGCCGTCGATTCCCCTGTCACCGAAGCCACCCGGCACCAGGATGCCGTCCATGTCCTTCAGTATCTCGTCCACCGTTTCCTCCGTAACGTCTTCCGCCTCTATCCAGTTGATGTCCACATGGGTGCCATTCTCATATCCGCCGTGGCGCAGCGCTTCAGCCACTGAAAGATATGCATCGTGCAGCTTAACATATTTGCCGACCAGCGCTATCTTTACCCGCTTGTTCCTGTGGGCGATACGCTTAAGCATGCTGTTCCACCCTGTCATATCGCAAGGTCCGGCATCTATGCCCAGCTCCCTGCAGACGATCCAGCTGAACCTGGACTTCTCCAGCATGATCGGCGCCTCGTACAGCACCGGCAGCGTGATGTTCTGTATGACGCAATCCTGCTTCACGTTGCAGAACAAAGATATCTTGTCGGTTATATCTTTATCTATCGGCTCATTGGCCCTTAAAACTATTATGTCCGGGGAAATTCCCAGGGCCCTGAGCTCCTTGACGGAATGCTGAGTAGGCTTGGACTTGTGCTCTCCGGAACTCTGCAGATAAGGCACCAGCGTCACATGGATGAACAGGGAATTTTCCCTGCCCACCTCCAGCGAAACCTGTCTTATGGCTTCCAGGAAAGGCTGGCTCTCTATGTCGCCGACCGTTCCGCCTATCTCCGTGATGATGACATCGGCGTCCGATGTTTTTCCCACATTGTATATAAACGATTTGATCTCATTGGTTATGTGCGGGATCACCTGCACCGTACTGCCCAGATACTCGCCCTGTCTTTCTTTGTTCAAAACGTTCCAGTACACCTTCCCCGTGGTCAGGTTGCTGAACTTGTTCAGATTCTCATCTATGAACCTCTCATAATGGCCCAGATCCAGATCTGTTTCCGCGCCGTCCTCCGTTACAAATACCTCTCCGTGCTGATACGGACTCATGGTCCCCGGATCAATGTTTATATACGGGTCCAGCTTCTGCGCCGCCACCTTCAGTCCCCTGGCCTTCAGCAGCCTGCCCAGCGATGCCGCGGTTATGCCCTTTCCCAGTCCTGATACTACTCCGCCTGTAACAAAAATATACTTTTTCATAGTCTGCCTCCTTTTATTATTCAGGCAACGCCCGCCGCAGTTCGTCCTGTCATAGCGACTTTCATTGCCGTTCCTACATAATAATTCGATTTCAAAAATAAAAAAAACAAGGTACCGACGGCCTCGTTTTGGTGAGTAGGAGATATAAGACCCCGTAGACTCACTGTCTCGCCATCTTTTCCTTATTTTTTTGCGCAATTTTTATAAATATTTACTGGAATATTATACACTAATTCAGGGCAAAAATCCACTGGTTTTTTGCCCTTGCCATAATGTTTTTACTCTTCATGCCAAACCACTAAACCCGCTGCCGGATAACTCCGGGCACAGTCTAGAAATCGGTATTGCTGAACGGCCGCTGTGCCACATGGAAAAGAGCATCGAGTCTGTCAGTATATGAAGGATCGCTGATCTCAACTACGCCCAGACGCGCGAGGGCAGCGACCTCGGCGCTTCCCATGAAAACAGACGCCATATCAGAAGCACGGCACCTGATGGTGACGTCAGGGCTGTCACCTTCGCCTACAGACCAGCTGCCTCCATTGAACACAAGTAGCAGTCTCCTGCGGCTCTCTTTCATTTCATCAAAGGTCTCGAAGCAGACCTTCAGGTCGATGTCCGGAAAAACACGGTACGCTGCAGCCTTCACAAAGCGCTCCGGTTCCAGTATTTTATGCATAACATTGATTGTGGAGACATTGGTCTCCAGACACCCGAACGGAACATAATATCCCGAGGTGTCTTCAGGGTCGTCAAATATGTGGAAGAAATCCTCTTCGCCGGTGCGCAGCACCACCTCCTGATCCTGATCCGACTGTAAATGAAGAAATCCGAGCAACGCCCGCAGCTCTTCCGGACAATCATAGATCAGTTCGTCCACCTCGATACGGTTCAGTGTGTAATTGACCTCACTCTGGCAGACGTAGCGGTAGGCGATGTAACTCGTGAGTCTTCCGTCGCGGAAATAGCCTACCCGTCTGGATGCGGAATCGTCACGCATATCGTTGATCTCATCGGAGAATTTGTCCAGCATGCCGTGATTTTTCTTCACGTAATCATGATGGCAGGCCAGAACATCGCCAAAGTCGGCTTTGTTCAGGAACCGCAGCGCAGACATGTCTCTGTACTCCGGCAGCTTGTCGGTTGATATCCTGTATTCATATAGCCTGCTTTCAAAGCCATAGCCCATCTTCCGGTAAAAGTCCATGCGAAATGGAAGCAGCAGCGCAATGACCGCTCCGCTCTCTGAAGTATACTTTTCAAAATATCTGACCATGTCCAGGGCAGCGCCCTTCCTTTTATGAAGCGGGTGAACGCCCAGCGCCATAAGCCCGGTGGCTTTCTGCATCTCCCCAAAGATGTTCATATTGAAATCTATCAGCTTCATTGCAGCGATCAGCGTGTCGTCCTCAAACAATCCCATAAAATGAATGTCTTTGTCATTGGCCATTGAATCGAGTACCAGGCCGCGCTTGTAAGCTCTCCCCTCATCGCCGATATCCTTGAATGCCGGATACGACATCAGGTATATCGTCAGATACTCCTCAACATCGTCAGGTCCAAGGGGCCTGATCATCCTGTTTTTCCTCTCCATTTGCCATACCTCCGTAAGTAAATTATATCATGAGAAAAAAAAATGGCAACATTCCGTTTATTTTGTTCTGAAAGCATGTATAATAGAAGTATCAATATCAGGAGGAATCAAAAATGAAAAGTTTTATGAAAGAATTCAAAGAATTTGCCCTGAGAGGCAATGTCATGGATATGGCAGTCGGCATCATCATCGGCGCCGCATTTACCGCGATCATCACTTCGCTGGTAAATGACATCCTATCGCCGCTGCTGGGGCTCATAGTAAAGGTCAACTTTACCGATCTGAAGGCCACCGTGGCAGGCACCACCTTTGCATACGGCAACTTCATCATGGCCATCATAAACTTCATACTGGTAGCGCTGGTTTTGTTCCTGCTAATAAGAGGCATGAACCGCCTGGCATCAGCGCGAACAAAAGATGAGCCGGAGGCCGCTCCAACGACCAAGATATGCCCGTACTGCAAGAGCGAGATCGACATCGACGCGACCAGATGCCCGCACTGCACATCAGAACTGTAGCCGTATACAGCAAAACCCTGCGCGATGCAGGGTTTTTTGATATCTAAAACTTCTTTTTGTTAAGGTCGTCGATGCGGTTGCCGTTTTCATCATACTCGTCAGTGCCGGTGAATTTATAACGCTTGACGATCTTCTCGACTCGCTCGTTTCTGTTCATCTGACGTTCCCGGACTTCCTTTTCGTACGGCGTCAGCTTGTCGATGTCCCTGATGTGTTTCGCCACCGGTTTCGGCACCGCGACAAAATATATGAGCGGTGAAACCAGTGCCGCAAAGGCGATTATCCATATTGCAAAGGCGATTATCCAGCCGGCAACAGGGAAACGTCCCGTGCCGATGGCGGCGATGACGCCAATTCCAAGGAAAAACACGATCTCGTTGATGAAGATGCGGTTCACCTTGTCGATGGCTCCCTGCAGTTCTTCGTCGTACCATATCTTCTTCAGCCTCTTGTTGGTATGTTTGGAAAAGCGATACTGCGTATTGGCTATGAATACGCATTCGCTGAAGTCGCTGGCGGACGCCGGCTCCTTCTCGACTCTGGTCGGTCCGAACTGGCCCTCTTCATAATTATAAAATATCTGTGATCTGATTACGTGGCCCTCTCCCATAATGGAGATGCTCACAGTCTCACGCTGGTCGTAGTTGACCACCAGCTGCTGATCCTCGTCGACCATGACGGTCTTGCCGTTTATGCTTACCGTCGCGTAGCCGTCACGAACAAAAAATGCCTGAGTCGCCAGCTTGTAATCCGGGCAGTCCTCCACCTGCGGAGTCATGCTCTCAGCTGTAAGATCCAGCACATCCACAAACCCCTCGTTGCCCTTTCTTACCATCAGATTATAATCGGTGATCTTACCAAAGCTCTTTGTTTTGTAACCGCCGGAAAATCTGTCCTGCTCCAGCTCATTGAGCCTGGCGACCCGAACGCCGTCATGGGCAAGCACGACCTTGCCCCTGAGCACCACAAGCACCCTGTCGTAATCCGGCAGCTTGGAGAAGTCAGACTCGTCAAGTTCACAGGTCGCCGAACTGAGCCTCCACAAAAAAGTTCTCTCCAGATAATTGCCATCCGCAGGGTATATAGCCAGCTGGCGGGTCTTGCCCCCGGTCCAGTTGGAAATGTTAAAATCTTCTTCTTTAAGTATCTTATAATCCATAAGCCAATTATATCACATACAGCCAGCCTTGAAAACTGCCAAAAAGTAATGTATACTTGTTTTAACTTATTTCAGGAGGCAATAAATAATGGATAGAAAAGAACTCTCGATGCAGCTCCATCACCAGGGCTTCAACTGCGCCCAGTGCGTGGTCTGCTCTTACTGCAATATCCTGGGCTGCGATCCGGTCACTGCGTTCCGCATGGCTGAGGGCTTCGGCTTCGGCATGGGCTCCGCAGGCACCTGCGGCGCTGTCAGCGGAATGGCCATGGTTATCGGCATGAAGACTTCCGACGGCAACCTGGACCACCCGGGAACAAAAAAAGAATCTTACGCGCTCATGCGCAGAGCTACCGGTGAATTCCTCAGAAAAAACAAGTCCATCGTCTGCCGCGAGATCAAAGGCATGGACGGGAATCCGCCGCTGTGCAGCTGCGACGACTGCATCAAAGACGCCATCGGCATACTTGACAAGCTGCTGCTGGGAATCGAATAGAGATATTCACAAAAAAGACCGCTTACCACAAGCGGCCTTTTGTTTAACCTGCTATATCCAGGCGGCGATATCGCTGACAGCCTTCATATCATCAGCATGATCACTGCAGCTGCCCGGTACATTGGCATCTCCACATACAAACACTCTGGTGTCATCAGCGCCCATCAGCGCAAAACTTCCAATTGTCGATTCGGCATGTGATGTGTAAACGTCCACTGGTCCGCCTCCGCAGCTGCATATCAGCGCAGCCTTCTTGCCTCTCCTGGTTGCATTGGACGCGCCCGGTTTGGCCGGATCAAAGAAACAGTACAGCCTGTCAATAAACATGGTTGCCGGTCCGCTTATCCTGTTGAAATAGATCGGCGTCACCATGATCAGCGCATCACAGGCATCAATCCTTGCAATGAGCTGACCCATCTCGTCCTTCTGTACACAGGCCGGGGCATCCTTGCCCTTACACGCGTCACAGGCATGACACGGATTTACAGGTTTTTCTCTCAGATAATATTTCTCGATCTCGGCATCCCTGATCTCTGCCGCCAGTTTATCGGTGATATAGTCTGAATTGCCGCCCTTCCTCGGGCTCGCATCTACGATAATAACTTTTTTCATCTGCATTTACCTCCTGTTTCCCATATTATACCACAAAATGCAACCCCTCACTTCAGATGGGAGTGCGGACGTTTTCTTGTACCCGAGCTACTTCTGTACTGTATAGGGCTCATTCATGGCTTCTGATATGTCCGCTTGAGTAACATTCTTCTTTGGCATCTGCTTGGAGCTTCTTTCCGGAAGGAGTTCCCTGCTTGGATTTCCAGACGAATCACAAGTTAGTGTCGCTTTTAAATTGTTTATTTTTTATACTTACAGCATCCAACACATAGTATAAAAAACACATCGTACAGAATTGTTCAGTAATACTCTCTTTGTCTTAATTTCACTGTGTTCAATTATTCATTAAACCTAATACTAATGTTATAAACATTAAGCATGAGCTAGCACAAGACATAAAAAGAAATACCCCTTTTTTTCGGTTATCTGCAGGCAGACTTATGGCCTGGATAAGGAAATATGGAAAAAAAGCTGAAAGTATACTTGCAATAAAAATAACAAGGCCAAACATAATTTATTTATCTCCTCTCTTCAATTTATTTTAATCCTGTGAATTTTTTTAATCCATTAGCCATTTGTGTACTTTCAACGGAAACAGCTAAAGCCCCCCTGTTATACTAACACCAAATCCTGCGATTTGTACAGTTCCATGTAAATATTTCCAAGACATTGTTGTGGATGATAGTTTTACTGTATCAGGTCCGGGTTTTATTCGCACTCTCGATTTCTCGTTCATACCCATTCCATTCTATAAACCACAATTCGACCTGGGCCGCCTGGCTATCATCCGCCATTTTCAGCATATGTTCCAGAATATCGTTCATTTTTCTCCGATGATAGCCAGAATCCTTCTGTGGCCTGGGCTTCCTGGCTATCATCCGCCTTTTTCAGCGTATGTTCCAGAATATCGTTCATTTTTCTCCGATGATAGCCAGAATCCTTCTGTGGACGTGGCTTCCTGGCTATCATCCGCCATTTTCAGCGCATGTTCCAGAATATCGCTCATTTTTCTCCGATGATAAGTATGATAGCCAGAATCCTTCTGTGGACGTGGCTTCCTGGCTATCATCCGCCGTTTTCAGCATATGTTCCAGAATATCGCTCATTTTTCTCCGATCACAACCGTCATTCATACAAATCCAGCTCGGGCATAGCAGCCTCCGCAGGAGCAGATTCAGTCACCGCCGAGGCGAGTATCATGAACAGCTAAATGTGTCCGCACTGTCTGAAGTCGAATATGCAATAAAAATCAGGAGGAATGCTCAGGTTTGCCTGTTTGCATTCCTCCTGATCTTTATTGAAGCAGCCCTCACGGGGCTGCAATTATTTTCGACGAGTTTGCGGCACATTCTGTTCATGGCGAGTCAAGGCGTTCTGACCGGCTGCGACGAGGATAGCTGCGGTGCCCGAGTTGATTTGAAGCTGGCTGCGACGAGGATAGCTGCGGTGCCCGATGTGGATTCGTATCAGCTCCACTTGTCGATGAAGTCGAATATGGTTTTCCAGTAAAGCTCCGGATCGGTGTCCATTGCTTTGGCATGGCCGGCGCCCTTGATCACCAGTTTTTCCTTAGGACAGGCTGCCGCATCGTAAACCACGTCCAGCATTGCTGAAGGTACGAATACATCGGAGTCGCCATGGATGAAAAGCATAGGTACCTTGGCCTTTGCCAGCTGTTTCACCGATGAACCGTCGCCGAAGAAATATCCGGCGCGGAACTTGCAGATCAGGTTTGCTGCTGCAACCAGCGGGAAGTACGGGATGTGAAACATGCTCTTTCCTTCAAAGATGAATTCATCTTTTATGGATGAGTAGCCGCAGTCCTCGATGATAAGTTTCAGATTGTCGGGCAGTTTTTCACCGGACGTCATCATGACGGCACCTCCACCCATGGAAATACCAAACATTATGATGGTGCTGCCGGGATAGTTTTCATTAATATAGTCCATCCATTTCAGAAGGTCGAGACGGTCGTCCCAGCCCATTCCGATATAGTTTCCTTCACTTTTGTCGTGACCTCTGTCGTTGGGGAAGAGGCAGTTGTAGCCGTGGTTGTAGAACTCGGCATTGCGCCATCCCATCTCTTTTGCATTGCCCAGATAGCCGTGGACACCGATGAGCCATTTGTTTGATGGAGCATCGGAAGGCTGCTTCACCACAAGCGCGTGAAGCTTCAGACCATCGTCGGACATGATGTATGCATCCTCCGGTTCGACACGTTTGAAGATGTCGTCATTGCGGTCTACCTCAAATTCAAAGCCGGCATTGCCGAAGACCTTGCTTTTATCGCCCTTAGGATTCAGGGCCAGGTTGTAAAGCAGATTGCCGATGAGGAATATCACAACGATCAGTATCAGTAAAATTATCAATATTATACCTGTCAGATTCATATTACATCTCCGCCTCGCACGGCACATTTTCATCGTGATACTTCATGCATAAAGGAGCCTGCAGGGCTTCCAGCAGAGTCATACTTCTGACGTTGGAGTCGGATTTCTTAATGAAGAAGCACGGCTCCACGTTGCCCGCGTGATCGATACTGCAGAAATATCTTCCACCTGCGACACAACCGCCGGTAATATCTTTGTCCTTGCAGAAGTTTATGGTTACAATAGGTTTGGTTTTTCTGTATTCTTTGATCTTTTCGTAGACATGATCGTCCTCTTCATCCATGGATGAGAAGAACAGGCACATCTTGACGCCGTTTTCTATCATGACATCGAAGAACTTTTCATTGCTGAACCTGTCCTGATTGTCTTTGTTGTAGAAGCAGTAAGCGCTGAACGGCACCTTTTTCCTGCGCAGGATCTCAGTTGCCTCACGCAGCCTCAGGTCTTCTCCGGTTCCTGTGACCCTTACTGTCACGATCAGATTCTTGACCCTGATCATCTCGTCAGCAAATTCTTCGGTTATCTTGGTTCCATCGGTGAATATCATGAATTCGCAGTCATAGTGCTTATTGCACAGTGCAATGATCTCCTCCTTAGAATCCAGGGGATCGCCGCCTTCAAAAATGAACATGAACGTACCCAGTTCTTTGGCCTGCTCTATGACGCTGTCCCATTCATCAAAGGTCAGATTTCCCTCCTGGCCATTGTCCTCGATTCCCATGGCGATAGCCCATGGTATATTACAGCCGTATTTTTCTCTGCTGGCCTTGGCTTTTGGCGCAGCGAGAGCGTTGGCATTTATTATCAGGTTTTCAAACAAAGCCTTCCGGACATCATCGTCGATGTCACTCCAAAGGCTTACCAGCAGATTATACCAGTTGGTATCTTTTTCCGTTACGATGTTTCTGAACAGATCACGTTGTAACGATAGAACGCCATCCGGCACGTATGTATCAAACCAGTCAACCAGCCTCGGCAGGTCTGCTTCAGGGTCCTTGTCAAGAAACTCGTAGGCCTTCATCAGCCCCAGTTTTTTGATCTCGTTTCCCACATAGCTCATATGTTTATTTCTCCTCTACAGTCTTATATACGCTATCATATTATGTACGTCCTGTGAATACAATAGACAAAGAATTTCCATTGCCTTAATTTGATACACAGGCACCCGTTTGTACAAATCGGTTTCAGCTTCAGCTATTTCACAAACTTGTCCAGCGTTATTTCAAGAGTTCCGTCGATAACAAAGAAGAACTTGTCAAGTTTTTCCTTGATCTCAGGATTCATGCCTCCTGCAACCCATTCTGTCAGTATCCCCACCAGTCCAAAGGTGAAGATGTCAACGACAAAATCGATGTCTGCCTGGGCGATAGTTCTGTTCTCCGCCACCTGCATGACAAGGTCGTTTATCGCCGGCCTGGCCAGATTCTGCATGAACTGCTCCAGCTGACGCCTGTTAAGTGAATAGTAGGCGTTCATGATAAAGGCCTTTTCATCCAGCAGGCCGCTCATAATGTCTGCGATTACTTCCTGCCAGTTTTTCTCTGTGATCCCATCGGAAATATATTTTTGTGCCTCCTGTGTGAATATCCATTCTACCAGGTCGTAGACATCATGAAAATGATAATAGAAAGTCTGCCTGTTGACACCACAATCATCCGTAATATCCTTTACGGTTATCTTGTCCAGTGTCTTCTTTTCCAGCAGTTTCTTAAGTGATGCCGCCAAAGCCTTCTCTGTAAGAAGGGACATAGGTTACCTCCTGTCATCTCATATTAACTGATCTGTAGTAATTATATAGCAAAAACTCTTTATTGTAAATCAGTACTCTTCAGCAAGGCTGTCTCTGATGCGTCTGATATTACGGTTGAGTCTGTTGATGGCGTTGATGCGGTGACACACGGTATAGGCGTTTTCCTCTCTGTACAAAAGTATCCTGTCCAGAGTTTCGGAAAGGTCGCTGCATAATGCGTCCACATTTTTCAGGAAGTCATCTCTGTCCATTTCAGCTACTCCAAACTTGACAAGGTCGATATCGTAGTGATAGTCCATCCCGAACAGTTCCTTCACCGTTTCTGAAAGCTCAAGCTTGAACTCGTTGAGATGTACATCATAATTACCTTCGCAGGCCTGCGCCCGTTCCCTGATCGTGTTGAGTTCCGCGGTAATGGCCTCAAATCTCCTGTCCAGCTCCTTGTATTCCAGGTTCATGGCCTCCCAGTAGAAATCAAGCTGGGTTATGGCATTGTTTATGACGTCTATAAGCTTCTTGGCTGTGGAAGCCTCCATGATCTCACGGGTATTCTTCTTGCAGTCCCTCAGTATGGTGTCCTTCAGTTCCTCGATTCCCTTGCCGGTCCTGGCGCTCACCGGGAATATCTTTACCTCGTCCTTTTCCATAAGCTGGCGCAGCAGCATGCCGCAGTAGTCGGTATATGCCTTCAGCTCCGCCTCACTGACGATGTCTATTTTGTTCACCGCAAAGTAGAACTTGGCGGCAAATTCCCTGGTGTTCTTGAGGAAATCGATTTCTATCTGGTTTATGGGGCTGTCCACAGAAAGCAGAAATATCACGGCATCGCTTTCCTTCATGTGTTCGTAGGCCACCTCCGTGTTGTTCTTATGGAATGAACCGACGCCCGGCGTATCTACGAATGTAAGGCCGTTTTTCAGAAATTTGGACGGCGTTTCGATGACCACCGACTCGACTCCGAGTTTATTGTTGGAGTTTTCCTGTTCACTGATGAACTCGTGGAGCCTGTCGAACTCCACCTGCTCGCATACACCGTTCTGATAACGAACCTCCGCCCTTTTTTTACCATATTTGACTCTGGTCACTGCTGAAGTGATGGGCACTATACCCACCGGCAGCACATCGTCGCCCAGTATCCTGTTGGACAGAGCACTCTTGCCTCTTTTGAACTGACCTATGACGGCCACAGTCATGTCCTCGCTCTCAAGCTTGTCCAGCAGGCTCCTGACCTGGGCCGCCTGCCCCTTGACAGCGTCATCTTCTGACATCATCTCCCAGGCGCGCTGGGTCTTTTCCTTTATGGTCATATCCTTTATCGCTTTAGATAGCATCAACGAATCTCCTCTCACTTTATCCTGAGCTGCCTGAGCAGCGCTTTATCTTCATCCGATATGCGATAGCTCTCTATGCATTTCTGTATGGCTTTGTTATGCGTCCACGTGTCCAGCCTTTGTTCAGTGAAGTACGGCATGACCGCCTCGCGCTGCTTGGCCAGCGCCGTGGCAAAATACCACGCTCTCATCATGTTGATGTAGTATTCATCAGAGCTGACCGCGGCCACCATTTCCGGCATTTCCGGAACAAAAGCATCTTCCATGAAAAACCGCATGAGCATGCCTGTGCCGAATCTGACTGTATAAGTCTGGTCTGACGCGATCCACTTTTTCACCAGCAGATAGAGCTCCGGCAGGTGCTTTTTGAACACCTTCGGCGATGTGGAATCGCAGGTCGCCCAGTTGTCGATGTACGGCAGAAACCTCTCCAGGGCGCTGACCGCCCGGTCAAAATCTCCTATCTTCTCAATCAGGAAACCGTGGAGATTGTTTTCCTCATAATACAGGTGCGGCAGAGTGTTCAGAAATTCTGCCACCGGTTCATGCTGCTCCCAGTCGTCACGGCCGTTCACTGCCGCCTCTTTATACAATGCTGCTGCCAGCTTCCTGAGCTGCGGCGTCCTGACTCCGATCACAGTTTCCGGATCCACAGTCGGCATCAGCTTCCGCTGGAATTCACCGTATTTTATATCCTGCAGCTGAAGCAGCTGTTTCTGTATTGCTGTTACTCCGCAAGACATTTTTCTATTGCTACAGACAGCTGATTCGGGCAGGAATCGTGCCAGCCGCATCTGATCCCTTTCAAAAGCTCCGCCACCTCTTCTGCCGGTCTGCCCTCCACAAGTTTAGATATACCCTGAAGATTGCCGTTGCAACCATTTTCTACGACAAGATCGTGCATGATACCGTCAACGATTTCAAAATGCATCTGCGTGCTGCAGACGCCTTCAGTCTGATAAGTGTATTTTTTATTGCTCATATGTCCTCCATTGATTACGAATGTTACCATTATAGCATGATTCACCGTCATACAAAAGAGAATTGTGGACAAAAAAAAGCCCGGGTCGCCCCGGGCCATGATCATTATTCTTTCCTGTATTTTCTGTATGTCACGGCTGCTGATGCACCGGCAAGTCCGAGAAGCATGATCCAGATGAATATGCCGCTCTCGTCTCCGGTCTGTGCGGCTCCGCCGGATGTACTGCTGCTCGCCACTGTTGCTGTGGCCGAACCGCTGCCTGAACCGGATGAACCGGCTGCAGTATTACCGGCATTGTTGTTTTCAGCGGCATTGCTGCCTGTGCCGTTATTTACCGGCTGAACCGCTGTTTTATGCTTTGTCACTGTAAATGTCGATGGTTCCAGTGTTGCTTCACTGCCCGCTATACCCTGTGGATCGAATGAGAAGCTAAGCGCCAGCGAGTCTGCTGATGCCAGCCTGTCCGCCAGATAGCTCCCGCTCAGTGTCACTTTACTGCCATCCACCGTATAATCTGTACCTTCTTTGAGAACGCTGCTGCCGTTCTTTATTGACGACAGGGTATTTCCGTTCAGGTCCATGGTCACATCGATGTCTGCCTGAGCATCCAGATCAAATTCAGCAGCTGCGGTCTTCAGTGAAGACTGTCCATATACGACTACCGGATCTATTTTCACACACGTCACATTGTTTTGTTTATCGATAGCTTTAAGATATATGTACTGTATGCCCTGACTCTTGGCTGTTATGGTTCCCTTGCCTTCCGTAAGGTCTACATCTTTCCATCCTTCTGTCGGCAGAGCTGCCTGAGAATCGTAGCCGGTGCTGCTGTTCAGATACTGAACACTCTTGAGTCCGCTCTCTCCGTCAGCTGCGCTTACGCTTATGGCAGGCGCGGAAGCGAACATCATATTCGAGCCCGTCTTGCCGAAGGAATCCCATGATCTTACGCCGATAGAAGCCGTAAGGGTCGGTTTGATGCTGTCAGTCAGTGCAGGTACAACTTCCGTTCTGGTCTCTCCGCAGTAAATGCAGCTATATGTCTTCTCACCGTCAGACAGATAAGTGGCCGGCGTAGTGACCTTGCCCGCATCCCATGTGTGAGTTTCATTAAAACGTTTCCCACAGTCCGCGCATCTCTTGGTATGCTGAGTTTTGTCGACCTTATCATAAACATAATTATGTATATGCTTAGTCACGGTAAACGCGCCAGTGTTCATATCTCCGCTGGTTCCCGCTATTCCCAGCATGTTGAAGGAAAATACCAGGTCAAGTTTGCTGATATTGCCGGCCAGTGCCGAAGCCAGATACTTACTTGACAAAGTCACCTTTTCATGGGCTTCATCAACTGTGTAATCCGTTCCCTTTACTAAACTGGTCTTTCCGTTAGTAATTTTATCGACGGTATTCATATTAAGCTTCATATTGACAACGATGTTGTCAGGTCCATCAGGGAAGAACTCATCAGTCTTGTTAATGAGGGATGACTGCCCGTATATGGCAATCGGATCTATCCTTACATATGAAACATGTCCCACATTATCGACAGCCTTCAGGTAAATATAATGTACCCCCTTGGTCCAGGTGGTTATTGAACCCTTGCCGCTGTTAAGGCTGATATCATACCATCCCGTGGTCGGCAGAGAAGCAGTTGTACCATACTGAGTATTGCTGTTCAGATACTGTACGCTTTTCAGCCCGCTGTCGCCGTCTGATGCCGTCACATTTATTACCGGGCTTGCAGTCGTCTTTATCATTGTGCCTGCAGCAGCGGCAAAACTGTTCCAGCTCTTTCCCGCAAAGGATGCCGAAAGCGATGGCGCTGCATTGTCGACAAGCTTAGGTATGGATTCAGTCCTGGTCTCTCTGCACTTGGTACAGCGCCAGGTCCTCTCGCCTGCACTAAAGTATGTAGGCGCAACGCTGATGTAGCTGCTGCCCCAGTCGTGATTTTCCGTCTGTGAGGCATCACCGCGCGTGCATTTTCTTGTATGGGTCTGCGCCCCGTCTGACTTCCATTCTCCCCAGGCATGTCCGCCAAGGGAATCGATCTTCGAAGACTCTATGTATGCTCCGCACTTGCTGTATTCTGTGCATTTGTAACCCTTGATTCCTGTCTCAGTACAGGTCGGAGCTTTGATCACTACTTCCTTTGTTAAATCGTAATTATGATCTTTTTTGTAAATCCGATATTCTCTCGTCGTGCTGTATCCATCGCTGGTCCTTACCGTAGCATAGACCTTGGTTGGTGTATTACCTGCATCCGGACATTTGAAAGTCACGGTGCTGCTGCTGGCCCAAGGTTTCTTAGGCGTCACAGTAAGCGTCACATTACTTCCGGTCTTTACCCAGCACGGCAGATAGAAATATGCTTTATCGCCGCTGGAGTTGATCCTGTTGTCTGTGTAAGTGGCGATCTCGCCGGCTGTATTAGAAAATTTTAACGATGCCGCCGAGGTATCCTGCACCTTTTTGAACAGCCCGAAGTGAGCATATACAGTATGTCCCCACTCAGGATCGAAACGTATCGAATAGCAGTCCAGCCACATTTCATTTGTTACAGTCGCACCTGTCACATCGTCCTTGGTATCACCTGTTCTCCATCCTAGATATGCTACAGCTATGCCCTTTTCCTCAAAATACACCATGCCCTGTTCCAGGTACATTCCAAATGTGGTGCCGTCATCGTAATCAGGCACGCTGGTGCAGCTTCTGCCTCCAAGAGGTCCCGTTCTCTTCAGATATCTTCCGTTGGCAAGCTGTATCTTCACATAATGATCCCAGCTTGCATCCGTGTCACCTTTGTCATAGACAGGTACCAGTGTAAATCCCGAGCATCCGCTTTCAAATGCGGTAAAATCCTCGCCCAGACTCGATATGAAGCCATCCGCATCCGGCGATTTGGAATCCGCCCATGACACATGGGTCCTGGAGCTCGCAAAAAAGTGTATTGCGTTTGTAGAACCGCCCACCTTGGTCAGGCAGTACCTGTTATAGCCGGCCTTCAGCTCCGACAGTGTCGGCAGCCCGTTCATTACCTTGTACTCATAACCGGTGGTCTTGTTATATGTCTCAGCCGACACCGCTGATCCGTCTGCACCGCCCGTCGCCCTGGATATGGACAGTGTCAGCGCCGGTGTCATGACCACCAGGGTACATGCGCATAAGCATGTCACTAAAACCTTCTTCAACAAATTCATAATTTCTCCCTTCAATTTCTCAATGCCTTTTATGTTTAACACACATAACTGTAATTATCACCCCTGCCATGAACGCGATAACACCTGCCAGAATATATCCGCCCACATCCGCATTCACCAGCATGGCTCCAAATCCGCTGCCGGCCAGTACAACACTGCTGGGGTCTCCACTGATCCCTGACAGTATGACCACCGTTGAACAAAGGAGCACTGCCGAAAGAACCGACAGAACAGATAACTTTCTCCTGTCATCCTTTTCCTGCAGCGCGTTCTTCCGGCTTCGGATCTCTTTGATTGCCTCTTCCCTTGAATATTTCACAATTTCACCCCCGTTTGTATATATTAGTTGCAGTTTTTTACAATTTTTCGCAGCAAAACGTTGGTTATCTTTTGGTTAAATTTTCCATTTGGCAACAAAAAAATGACCATGGGTAACCCACGGTCATTAAAAAACCATTAAGTCAGTATTTGTCCCTGTCGTTCAATATGCCCACGCCGCTTTTCTCGATTATGAGCACCGCCGCGAGTATCAGGATCGGCATGGCAAAGCCGATTTCTCTGGACAGCCCCGGCACATAGACCAGAAGGTTATACACGGCATGTATGGTAACGGCAATGGCGAAAACTCCAAGCATGAATACCGGCGTCATGCGCCTGTATTTTGCGAACCACACCAGCATGAGTCCCGTGATTATGGTGCATATGGTATGCATGACTCCTACAGCCAGCCCCCTGATGAGCACCTCGCTGAATGTGACTGCTTCATTGGTGATCAGATAGCAGCAGTTTTCAAACGTGGCAAAACCCACTCCGACTGCCACTGCAGCAGATATTATCCTGTCGCTGTCAGGCTCCATGATCAGGAAATAGAACAGTACCGGACAAAGCTTCATAAGTTCTTCCGTTATAGGTGTAAAATAGACTGCCGCCCTGGAGGTAGAATAATGTGTGACCGACACCAGAAAACTGTTGATGTACGCGGAAAGAAGACAGGCGACCAGACCGGTCAGCAGGAAAACGCAGAAGCGCCTGGACCCTCCTTTGGTAAATGCAATGGCTACCGCCAGCGGCACAGCGATGCACACAAATATATTTTCCACATAGGTCATTGCTCCGCCCCCTCTCTGTCATCGGCATCCCGCTCTATGCACCGCAGCAGCAGCAGTGGCATGACGATCATATTTGCCGTCATTACAAAGTTCATTATGGTGTAGACGATGCCCCAGCTCTGGAACATGATCAGATCTACCAGCAGCATCGTAGCGTTGGATATATAATATGGTTTCATGGCTTTCCCGGCGCTGTTGAAACCGGCAGCGATATACCATGCGTAGATAGTGAGTACCACGCCCCAAAGGCCGTTATTGATATAGTTGTCGGACCAGAGCAGATCCCATGAAACAGCGTTGGCTACCACAATGGCCGGTACTGCCCAGACCCACCACGGCTGCTTCATATTATCCACTCCCAGCATCTGGATTATGCCCGTAAAAATGCAGAAACTTCCCAGCCAGACCAGATCTGAGGCAGAGAATCCATCCGGAGCCTCATTGAGGAGCAACTGGTAAAGCGCCCAGAACAGATCGCCCATAAAATAGCTGAAGAGTCCAAAGGTATAGAATTTCACCACCATCGGCCGTTTGGTCTTATCGGCCCGGAACCACAGAAAAACCACCAGCACCAGAAGCGCCAGCATCTGTATGACATTACTGATAGTTTCAAGCGGCCATATGGTCATAACTTCTTTCGCCTTTCATTTCTATCGTGAATTTTTGTGAACAGCATCGTTACGCAGACTCCAAGGGCAAAGGCCGCCACTATGAGCAATACCAGGGCTCCCATCCTGCTCATGGCAAAAACGGACCCGAATTCCGTTTTAATGGCTGAACCTGCGACGCCTTCCTTTGTCATACCATTGAAGAGATCAGCTACCGCCACGATCAGTAAAAGACATGCTGCCGCCGATGAGCAGCCATACACTGCCAGCTGCCGTTTCCATTTTACGGCCCGGATCGCCGCTTCCCGGCGCTTGATCTCCTGAATCTTGTCTTTATCGTTCATCATACTCGAATCCCCCACTTTCAAGTTCCTTCTTTAGAGCCTGTTTTCCCCTGTACAGCAGGTCTGATACCTGCTTTTCAGATTTATTCAGCACCTGCGCCATTTCTCCGCACCCCATATCCTGAAAGTACTTGAGTATCAGCACCCTGCGGTAATCCTCATTGAGCTTTTCCATTGCCAGATACAGCTGCCGGTTTTTTTCTTCCTGAAGCAGCGGCAGTTCCGGGGTCTCACCGTCGATGATTTCATCTCCATTATCATTAAACTGAAACTGCCTCCTGGCTTTTCGCATATACTGCCTTGCCTGGTTTCTGCCTATGGCAAAAAGCCACGTCTTGAATGTTGAAAGTCCTCTGAATTTCTTGTCGCTGGCAGCCAGCACCGCAAAAGCATCCAGTGCCAGATCTTCTGCGTCATCTATGTTCCTGACGAATGAATACAGGAACAAAGTCAGACTTTCCTCATACCGTGTAAGCAACTGTCCAAGGGCATCATCATTGCCATCCAGATATTCATAATACAACGCCTCGTCGCTTTTCATCCACGCCTCCCGCAGTTATTTTATGGTCTACTGAAATTATACCACATAACCATATTATTGCACCTAAAAAAAACCACCGCGGGTACGGTGGAATTTTTCATGATTGAGTTATTGAGTTATTAAATTGAGAAAGAATGTTGAAAAGAATGTTTATTAAGTTGTTTTGTATGAGTGTCAATTACCTCTTGACAAGTATTAATATACAGCTTGAATGTGATAGTTATACGGTGATTAGTGTCTGGTTTTGTAGAAGATTTGTGTCGGCCTCTTCACATTCCCGACACCGGTACTATCCGCTTGAGCCTTTCCTTGTCCTCATAAAGATTCTTATCAGCGCCTGAAATGAGCTGCTTCACAGTCTCCGCGTGACCCGGCCCGTATTCATAATAGCCCACGCCCATGGTAATATCATAAATCCTGGACACGTCGACATTGCTGTCGGCAAAATAACGCTGGATCTTTTTCTTCAATCCCTCAGCCTCGTTCATATCCTTCAAAAATCCCAGGATGGCGAACTCATCGCCTCCATATCTCGCCAGGAACATCGGCGTGCCACCGATGGCTTTTTTCAGAATGTTGGCTGTCTCTATCAGGGCCCGGTCACCCTCGTAATGACCGTAGGTGTCGTTGATCTTCTTGAACCCGTTTATGTCCATGATGAACAGGAACAGAGTCTCATCGCCACTTTCCTGTTTGATCATGTCGTTCAGCTTGTGATCGAACTGACGCCTGTTGTTGAGCCCGGTAAGAGAATCCGTCGATATCTCTTCCTCTTTGTAATATACGAATACCATGAGCAGCGACAGCGTAGCGCTGGGCCATACACAAGGCACATCCCTGAAGAATAACCCCGCGATGCCGCCGGCAACCGGCAGCGCAAAAAACACCAGCAAAAGCATCGTGTCACGCCTTCTCTTCTTGGTTCTGGCCTTTACGCCGGAACGAATCACAAAAATCAGAGTCACCAGAAAATAGAAATAGCACAGCAATGTCTGCAGCGGGAACAGCCGCCCTCTGATCACATCATTGTTGGCATCCAGGCTGAAGCTCCAGCCTGTCCATATAGATATTATTGTAAGCACTATAAGCAGTGCTACCGGTATCAAAAATATTATCTTTCCTCTTCTGCCCAGTTTCACCTTGTACTGCAGTCTTCCCAGCACATACATCAGCCAGATGATACCGACCACCTGGGTCATGATGTGGTACATGAGCAGCACAGTAATGATCGCTATCCTCATGCCCGCTCCCTCGGTGCCGCCTATCAGCTGTAAAATGACATCGAGAAACAACACCACTATAACTGCCAGCATGGTGTTTCTGAAATGCAGATTAGATGTACGCTGATCGATATTGACATTCAGCCTATAGGCCAGAAACAGCAGGATCAGCACACACACGAGGTTCAGTTCAATGTATATGACATCAAAATACATCAGTCAGCTCCCCATACAATTCCCTGCACAGACTCATAGTCGGTTCATCATACACAACGATGAATACTTCCATGTCACTGCTCTCAAGAGTCTCGCTTATAGTTTCAACTGCTACTCTTATTGCCTGTTCTTTCGGATATCCGTAGATACCCGACGAAATCAGCGGAAAGGCGATGCTGCCGCACCCGTATTCCCTGGCCAGCTCCATGCTCCTGCGGTAGCAGGATTCAAGGAGCTCTTTTTCTCCGCTGTTTCCACCGTGCCATATCGGCCCCGGCGTATGTATTATATACTTGCAGGGCATTTTATACCCTTTGGTGATCTTGGCATCACCCGTACTGCACCCGTGGAGCGTCATGCACTCGGCAACCAGCTCAGGGCCCGCGGCCCTGTGGATGCATCCATCCACGCCTCCGCCTCCCAGCAGAGTCTGATTAGCCGCGTTGACCACCGCGTCTGCCTTTTGTCTGGTTATATCTCCCTTGATTATCTTTATCGCCATTTTTTACACATCTTTCCTTTTAGTGCTCTGTGTCGTGCTGCTGCCTTGCCGCCTGTACCACATGCTTGGCCAGCACCGATGAAGTCACGCTGCCGCATCCCCCCGGAACCGGGCTTATATACGCAGCCTTCTTCTCCACCTCATCAAAGGCCACATCACCGCACATCTTGCCGTTTTCATCCACATTGATGCCGACGTCCGCAACGACCGCGCCGTCCGCGACCATATCCGCGGTTATCATTCCGGCCTTGCCCGCGGCCGCGACCAGTATCTCAGCCCCGCGGCAAGTCTCTGCCAGATCCGCTGTCCGCGTGTGGCAGATGGTGATGGTAGCATGCTTCTTCAGCATTAGCATTGACAGAGGTTTACCAACCACCATACTTCTTCCGACTATGGTCACTCTCTTGCCTTTAAGCTCTATCCCGTAGAAATCCAGCATCTCCATGACCCCCTCCGGCGTACACGGGGCAAATCCAGTTTCGTCTCCTGAGAAGACCTTGGCTATGTTGACGGGACTCATACAGTCCATATCCTTCATCGGATCCAGCATCCTTGCCGCCGGTTCCTCGTTCAGATGGGCAGGCAGCGGTCTGAACAACATGATGCCGTTGACCTGCGGGTCATCGTTGACCTTCCTGAACTCACCTTCAAAGCTTTCCTGGTCGATATCCTCAGGAAGCTCCGTCACCCGGAACCTGATGCCTATGCCCTCAAGCCGCTTTCTGGCGCCGCGCTCATAAGCCAGGTCTTCAGGTTTGGCACCCACCCTCACTATATTAATGGTGGGTTCAATTCCTTTCTGCTTCAGCTCCTCGACCTCTGCTGTCAGTCTCTCCTTCATGGCTGCCGCAACATCGGCCCCCTTCATAATTACTTTGGCCATAATACCTTCCTTTCAATCAGTCATTGGGCCGTTTATAGAATCTTCCGGCCAGCTGTTCAGTTTTCCACACGTTGATGAACGCGTGCGGATCGATTTCCTTGATTTCCTTAACTAACATGTTGACCTCTTCACTTGACACCACGGAATATATCATGCTTCTCTCAGTCCCCTGGTAAAAGCCCTCGCCCCTGAAAAGGGTGGCGTCGTGATTGGTCAGATCGTGTATCCTTCCGTACACCGCCTCCGGCATATCGGTTATGATAAACAAAGTGTGCTTGTTGTATCTTTTGAACAAAGTCTGGATGACCTGTGTCGTACAGAACTGATACACTATGGAATACAAAGGCTTGTCCCATCCGAACATGAGTCCGGCGATGACAAGTATGCATACGTTTCCCATAAGTATGTAGTTCCATGCATCTATGCCCTTCTTCTCCGAAAGGTATATGGAGATGAAGTCCGTTCCTCCGCCGCTGGCGCCCACGTAGAGGCACAGTGATATGGCGGCTCCGTTGATGAGGCCTCCAAAGATGCAGATCAGCAGGATGTCATAGGTGATATGTACCTTCGGCAGCATGTCAGTCATGACACTGCTGAGTATGATCACATATATGGAGTAGATCGTGAAACGCTTTCCCAGATACCGCACTCCGAAATAGATAGGTATCAGGTTCAGCGGCAGATAAACCGCCGAATATGGCAGCGTCAGCCCGACAAATTTCTCCAGTGCCCTGATGATCAGCAGCGTAGCGCCTGAAAAACCGCCTGGGAACAGCCCTCCTGTGCTGACAAAGCTCTTGAGATTGAATGCCATTACCAGCGCTCCCACAGTACAGAAAATAAAGCATCTGACTTCCTTCTTGAGTCTGCTTTCTCTCATTGCCTCCGGAATGGCTTCGTTTGGTTCCCCATTCCCTTCCTTTTTGTTCTTCATCATAGGCCTATTCCTCTTCAGGTATCTTGCTCACATCTATCCATTCAAGAGCGTTGGAATACTTGAACAGCTCATCGCATGTAAACTCGATGGCGCTGTTGTCGCTGCCGCAGGCCGGAAAAACTGTATCGAAGCGCTTCATGGATTCATCGCAGTATATCCTTACCTGCGGATTGTCGATGCCGAAAGCACAGACTCCGCCGATGGCATGCCCGGTGAACTGAAGCACCTCTTCAGGTGAAAGCATCTTGGCCTTGAAACCGAAGAATGCCTTGAACTTCTGATTGTTTATCTTGGTATCACCGGCCGTCTGGATCAGTATGCAGCCCTCTTCATTGTCAGGGATCTTGAAAGACAAAGTTTTACATATCCTCGCTCCGTCTACCCCGACAGCTATAGCCGCCAGATCCACGGTCGCGCTGGATACGTCAAACTCCTGTATCCTGTCATCTATTCCCAGCCCTTTAAAATATTCTCTTACTTTTTCTATAGCCATTGTTCTGCCTCCTGTATTGGTTAAAGAACATTATACCATATTTTCTTATCCTTTTACACAAAAAGAAGTGGCTAATGCGACAAAGAGCGGTGCATTGTTCATTGACACGACTCACTGCCTCAATTATAATAGTGCCATATTATCAATTTTCTATGTATACTGGAGGTAAATATGTCAGATAAAGGTAAAGGCAGTTTCAGTTCCAACCTTGGATTCATGATGGCTGCCGTCGGAGCCGCGGTCAGCCTGGGCAGCATCTGGGCCTTCCCATACAAAATGGGAGCCAACGGCGGTTTCGCCTTCCTTTTGATCTATATACTCATGGCCATCTTTATCGGCTATCCGCTCATGCTGGGAGAGATCTCCCTGGGCCGTAAAACCGGCAAAGCCGCCATAGAGGCCTATAATGAGGTAAATCCGCGCTTCACCATCAACGGGATCTTTGAAACCATAGTTCCGTTCCTGCTGTTGTGCTTTTTCTGTGTCCTGGGCGGCATCGTGCTGAAATACACAGTGGCCAACCTCTGCGACATTTTCCATATGCCTTGGGGAGCTGCCGCTCACGACAGCGAAGCCTATTACAATGCCTTTATCACCAACCCAGCGGCAACGATAATCTTCATGCTGATCTTCATTCTGGTCACCGCAGTCATAGTGCTGCGCGGCGTTCAGCGCGGAATCGAGCGCACCTGTACTATAGCCATGCCGGCCATGTACATCATGCTGGCCATCACCGCCATCAAATGCTGCACTCTGCCCGGCGCTGTAGACGGCCTTAAGTTCATGTTCAAACCCGACTTCACGGTATTCACCCACGCCGGCTGGCTGAAGGTATTTGCCGTTGCCGGCAGTCAGATGTTCTTCTCTCTGTCCCTGGCATCCGGCGCTCTGATCGCCTACGGTTCATACATGCGCAAAGAGGACAATCTGGAGCGCAGCGCCGCTCTGGTTCCAATATTCGATACCATAGCAGCTCTACTTGCGGGAATGGCGGTTCTCCCGGCCATATACGCGGCCGGCATCACGCCCTCTCAGGGAGCAGGCATGCTGTTCGTATCACTGCAGACCGTTTTCGACTCCATGGGATTCATGGGCCCTATATTCGGGTTCCTCTTCTATCTCCTGGTATTCCTGGCAGCATTCTCATCTTCCATCGGCCTGATGGAAGGTTTTATCTCAACCATCATGGACAGACGCATCAAATACGGTAAAAATGTCAACCGTCCATTCACAGTCTGGATCATCACCATCCTGACCATCTGCGGCGGCGTTCTCGTCTGCGCAGACAAACTTGGACAAAACACTGCCATGTGGAAACCATTTGGACTGAACAGCTGGCTCGATGTATTCGACCTGGGCGCCGAGGGCATCCTGATGCCGCTGGGCGGGCTCCTCATGTCCATCCTCCTTGGCTGGTCGCGCCGCGGCTACCTGGACGATGAAATAAGAAAGGGTTCCAAATACCATTCCAGATGGTTCGTCGACATCTGCTGGCGCTACATCGCTCCGGTATTCATGCTGTTCATCCTGTTCTTCCAGTTCAGCAGCTACTTCCTGTCCAACACCGACTGGTTCCAGGCACTCTTCGGCTGATCCCCCGCGGGCACCAGCTGATAAGCGATCCTCGGCGTACCGTCGTGACCGATAATTATGCCGCATCTTTTGAAACCGTTCTTAACAAAAAGATGCTGCATTTTTTTATTGTCCTCATGGGTATCTCCCCTCAGGCTGCCGATCCTCTCCTGGCAAAAAGGAAACACCCGCTCCATCATGCCCCGGCTCTCTCCATCCCCGGCTATCCTGTGTACCGTCCCATATGTCTCGTCATTCAGCCAGGCGCCGTCTCTGATCACAGCGTACGTCGGATCCGCGCCTATGACGAAAGCAAACACACCATGAACCTTTCCATTCTCACAGCACACAAAAGATACTCCCCTGCTGATATCCTCCTCTATGAGCTCCCGTCCCGGGTATCCTTCCGCCCACTGCTTCGGATTGCCCGACTCCACCATGAACTCCCGCGCCTTCCGGTATACCACCATTATCTCATCTGTTTCTTCTGCCTTTGCCAGTCTTATTTCCATGCTCCCCCACCTTCCTGATACAATTCTAACCCAGCAGTCACCCCAAGTCGATATTTTTGTTCATTTTTTTGATTTTTCCGTGCAAAAAAATGCCACGCTTTTGTTCCTGCCGCCACCCCATCGTGATATAATGACTGAACAAAGCAAACCTCCCCGGAAAAAAAGGAGACCTTTTATGGAAAAATACCTTGAAATGCTGAAAAGCCACGGCGCTGCCCTGGCCATAAAAATAGACGCCGCAACCGTCGTCACCGCGCCATGGACCCTCTATAAATGCCAGTACGGCTGCGACATGTACGGCACCAACCTGAAATGTCCGCCATACACTCCCACCTGGCGCGAGACCCGCGATATGCTGTCCGACTTCACCACCGCCATCCTCTTCATGGCCCACAACACCAACCAGGTCAACACCCTGGCCGTAGACCTGTCCCGCCAGCTCTTCCTCGACGACTACTACAAAGTCATCGCCTTCGGAGCCGACGCCTGCACCCGCTGCCAGACCTGCACCCTCACCACCTGCGTCCGCCCCGGTGAGACCCTCCCCGGCATGGACGCCTGCGGCATCGACGTCTACGCCACCGTCCGCGCCAACGGCCTGACCATGCACACCCTGAAAGACAAAGCCTCAGTGCCTGACCACTATGGGCTGATACTGGTAGAATGACCATGCAAATCATATGAGTTTTCGAATACTCAATGCTATCACTAATTGTTGAAGTTTAATAAAAGTTGTATCTAAATATTTCAATCCACACCCTCCTAACGGAGGGCGACTGGGTTCGTACATGTCACGCAGCTCGATGGGTCCGGATTTCAATCCACACCCTCCTAACGGAGGGCGACGCTATCCAGCAAACTAACCGTTTGGTGCGTCATCACATTTCAATCCACACCCTCCTAACGGAGGGCGACTTACAATGCTTTGAGGGATTGATTGCATAAATATATTTCAATCCACACCCTCCTAACGGAGGGCGACCCATATTTCTACAACGCATATCCAGATACAATAACATTTCAATCCACACCCTCCTAACGGAGGGCGACGCATGGCCTCAAAGCAGATGGCGAGTTTGGCAGATTTCAATCCACACCCTCCTAACGGAGGGCGACCATAAGGCCCTGGTGGATATGTGCTGGAACATTATTTCAATCCACACCCTCCTAACGGAGGGCGACACAACCGCAAGGTACCTATTCCGGATGATTTGCACATTTCAATCCACACCCTCCTAACGGAGGGCGACCTTCAGGCACACATACTGTACTGACTTATTAAAATTTCAATCCACACCCTCCTAACGGAGGGCGACCTGATCGGAGTTGCGTGCATTATGTCCGTCGTATAATTTCAATCCACACCCTCCTAACGGAGGGCGACTTTTTGAAATTGTAATATAAAATTTTTTAATATATTTCAATCCACACCCTCCTAACGGAGGGCGACACTTTTAAATCATATGATTGATGGAAACGGTATTATTTCAATCCACACCCTCCTAACGGAGGGCGACGCAGGAGCTTGTCAATTTTGAGAACTTCATTAATATTTCAATCCACACCCTCCTAACGGAGGGCGACAAGGTATATCAAGTTGGGAATACCAACTTAAAGGTATTTCAATCCACACCCTCCTAACGGAGGGCGACATGGATGGCGCTGCTGTATGCATAAGATGCTGCACGATTTCAATCCACACCCTCCTAACGGAGGGCGACTGCGATGTTGTCCTGCACTCTCTTATCGTACAATTTCAATCCACACCCTCCTAACGGAGGGCGACAATAATGGGCGCTGGCGCCAACATAGCTGTTATATTTCAATCCACACCCTCCTAACGGAGGGCGACATGGGCGAGTTTACCGATAATATGTACAATCTGTTATTTCAATCCACACCCTCCTAACGGAGGGCGACTTGGCGTCAAATTGCTGGATCGCAATCGAAGGTACATTTCAATCCACACCCTCCTAACGGAGGGCGACGCAGATGGAAGCCATCAAAGTCAATGCGAATATAATTTCAATCCACACCCTCCTAACGGAGGGCGACTGGTTCGTGAATTACTTTTTCCCTCAAAAAACTGTGATTTCAATCCACACCCTCCTAACGGAGGGCGACAACTGGATAAGATAGCGCACGGAAAGCTTCCTGAATTTCAATCCACACCCTCCTAACGGAGGGCGACGAAGCGATCTCACCGGCGGATCTGTCGGAAATAAGAATTTCAATCCACACCCTCCTAACGGAGGGCGACATGATGGCGTCCCAGGTATGTGAGATGATCAAAACCATTTCAATCCACACCCTCCTAACGGAGGGCGACGAGCTTTTGTTAAATATTAATGGGTATGAAGAAATTTCAATCCACACCCTCCTAACGGAGGGCGACACCTAAACAGAGTTATTGATGATCGCAATTCATTATTTCAATCCACACCCTCCTAACGGAGGGCGACCCGCTCGTGTTGGGCGGTCTTTTACGTACGCAGGAATTTCAATCCACACCCTCCTAACGGAGGGCGACATGGTTTTCTCTGGGTATTCAATCATTACGTCCGGATTTCAATCCACACCCTCCTAACGGAGGGCGACGAGATAACGGATGACCGATAGTTTAACGTACTGGATTTCAATCCACACCCTCCTAACGGAGGGCGACGCACAAATGCCATGTTTGCATTTGATTCTGGCGATTTCAATCCACACCCTCCTAACGGAGGGCGACCATTATTAATTAACAATCCTTTAGTCTGTGACTATTTCAATCCACACCCTCCTAACGGAGGGCGACGGTCTGACTTACGCACTTCATTAAACCTTAATTTCGATTTCAATCCACACCCTCCTAACGGAGGGCGACGGGCGAGAAAGGAGAGCCATGAACATCATACAGATTTCAATCCACACCCTCCTAACGGAGGGCGACGATAAGACGGACGGTCCTGATGCAATTGATCTGTAATTTCAATCCACACCCTCCTAACGGAGGGCGACGACATCTTGATGTTTATGAAGGTAAGCATAAAACAAATTTCAATCCACACCCTCCTAACGGAGGGCGACTTCACAGGTGCCGACTGTGGACGAAGAAATACCATTTCAATCCACACCCTCCTAACGGAGGGCGACTTCAGCATTTACCAATATTTCCAATTCATGGCATTTCAATCCACACCCTCCTAACGGAGGGCGACCATGTGGTACGATCATTCAGACATGGACAAGAAATTTCAATCCACACCCTCCTAACGGAGGGCGACCATACTTACGAGGCGCCTTAGATCAGCGGTCGGAATTTCAATCCACACCCTCCTAACGGAGGGCGACCATTATCCCATTATCCTACTAATCTGCTAACTTTATTTCAATCCACACCCTCCTAACGGAGGGCGACCATTGATAAAAAGGACTATGTATCTCTACAGAGTATTTCAATCCACACCCTCCTAACGGAGGGCGACTGATGCTACTGGTGTGCGTGTAGGTGAGGGTACCGATTTCAATCCACACCCTCCTAACGGAGGGCGACACCGGCAAGGCCCTTGGGCTGACCGATGATCAGTTATTTCAATCCACACCCTCCTAACGGAGGGCGACAATAGCTGCAGTAACAGTAGCAGACATCCTGCTAATTTCAATCCACACCCTCCTAACGGAGGGCGACCAGAAATGCAGCTGATGATACATTGAAAGCGAGATTTCAATCCACACCCTCCTAACGGAGGGCGACGCAGACAAAAGTGGTTCAAAACATACCACAGAAATTTCAATCCACACCCTCCTAACGGAGGGCGACATGCGTGGCTGGGAATAAGCCCTGGACCAAAGAGATTTCAATCCACACCCTCCTAACGGAGGGCGACTTCTGACTGAGATAGGGGGTATATATCAAATTTATTTCAATCCACACCCTCCTAACGGAGGGCGACGCTATCTTTATAAATTCACCATCTTGCCAATGTTATTTCAATCCACACCCTCCTAACGGAGGGCGACAAGTTCGATACGTACCGACTTTCTTGCTTTGTCTATTTCAATCCACACCCTCCTAACGGAGGGCGACTATCTCAAACAGTCTATAGGATTTTCGCACGCGTGATTTCAATCCACACCCTCCTAACGGAGGGCGACGCGTATGCAGGCAGAACAATCAAATTTGTAAATATTTCAATCCACACCCTCCTAACGGAGGGCGACAGCTAATACAGAATGTAATCCGCCTTTTACCTTTATTTCAATCCACACCCTCCTAACGGAGGGCGACGCTCCAGCCGTTAATTTTTGTTCCAAAACTGTTAATTTCAATCCACACCCTCCTAACGGAGGGCGACTTGACTGTACACCAAAAATAGTTAAAATAAATGATATTTCAATCCACACCCTCCTAACGGAGGGCGACAGCCAATACAGAATGTAATCCGCCCTTTACTTTGATTTCAATCCACACCCTCCTAACGGAGGGCGACTTAACTGTGTTATTTTGATGATTATATTCAATCTATTTCAATCCACACCCTCCTAACGGAGGGCGACCCCTTTACTTTGGACTTTTCGCCGCCATATATAACCATTTCAATCCACACCCTCCTAACGGAGGGCGACAGCAATGCTATGTGATTTTGCCACAGACTACATTATTTCAATCCACACCCTCCTAACGGAGGGCGACTTAAATTATCAGTACTTTTTATAGTAAATTGTAAATTTCAATCCACACCCTCCTAACGGAGGGCGACATCAATTTCCTCTCGATGTATGTTAGTAATTGTATTTCAATCCACACCCTCCTAACGGAGGGCGACTTATATTTGTAAGTTAATATACTTGCTCAACATAATTTCAATCCACACCCTCCTAACGGAGGGCGACAATCGAAGCATGGAACAGAAGGGCAGGTGAGCAGATTTCAATCCACACCCTCCTAACGGAGGGCGACCGATGCGTACCAGTCAGGCGCAGTATGGATAATATTTCAATCCACACCCTCCTAACGGAGGGCGACGCTAAGTCTGCGTGTTGCGGACATGGAGTAACAATTTCAATCCACACCCTCCTAACGGAGGGCGACTTTAAAGATATATACGGGTATGTCTGCAACTTCATTTCAATCCACACCCTCCTAACGGAGGGCGACGGATATGAACAGATAATCGCTGCACTTGACCAGGATTTCAATCCACACCCTCCTAACGGAGGGCGACTAACGATACTCTGAGCGCTTTTTTATTAAAAGGTATTTCAATCCACACCCTCCTAACGGAGGGCGACGCATGGAGCCCCGGAAGAAATCGAGGATCTAAAAATTTCAATCCACACCCTCCTAACGGAGGGCGACATGGTTACATTTCCACCAGCATTATGGCCAGCTATTTCAATCCACACCCTCCTAACGGAGGGCGACGCTCGCTCAGTCCTGGTACGACTGGGGCAAAAAATTTCAATCCACACCCTCCTAACGGAGGGCGACCGCAATATTTAGTACAATTAATAATAATCATCTATCCTAACTACAATATTAGTTATTGTAGACACAATTATTTTGCCATTAATTGTAAAATATTGACTTTTTCCCTAATAATTTAGTGCGACTTCCTATGTGAATCCTTGAAAGCATACAATTCGCACCTTAAACTTACTATAGCATTAATACACCTTCCACATCATAGTTTTCTTTAATACCATAATGTTCAATTTTATTCTTATAATTTTTCCCCAAATAATAAAACCGCAGACTGTCTTCCTTCTGATTAATTATATTTAACAAATTCTCTTTTACTTCACGACATTTTGCAGCATCAAAGACACACTCGAAAACGGAATTTTGCACTCTTTGACCATAATTAGAACATTCTTTTGCAACTTTCCTCAACCGACTTCTTCCTTCTTTAGTTTCAGTACTAACATCATAAGTTATTAAAACAAGCATAATCGTCCCCTTATTTCCAAATGAAAGTAGGATATCCATCTAGGTCCCCTCTTATTGTGCGTGCCAGTAATAAGCTCTGTACATATGGTATCAGTCCCCATTCAACAGTCTCACATAAATAAGGATGTTGTATCTTTTCCTGTTTTTTATTTTGCCATGCGCTTAGTATTTTCTTTCTACCATCATCAGTCATTAGAATTGCTTTATTTTCTTTCTCGATAAAATCTGATGGTTCTATCATATGCTTATTAATCAAGGCAATAACAAAACGATCAACAAAGACAGGCCTAAGTTCTTCCATCAAATCCAGCGCCAATGAAACTCTGCCCGGTCTATCACGATGCAAAAAACCGACATATGGATCCAACCCAACTGTTGAAAGTGCAGCCGCACAATCATTAGCCAGCATGGTATACAGGAATGAAAGCATAGCATTGACTCGATCAGTAGGCGGTCTACGGTTTCTGTCATGAATATAAAAGTCTTCTTTATTATGCAAAATCAGATTGTCAAGAGTCTTAAAATATCTACTTGCAGCGTTCCCCTCCATCCCCATAATGTTGTCTATCTCTAACTCTTCATTTCGCAACGACCTCAGTGATTCACTCAGAAATTTGGAAGTATTCTTAAGATTTTCGACATCTACCTGGAGTGGATGGTCTCTTGTAGCCCTCTCTAATATCCATTTACAGTTATATATTTTCCCAATTATCATATTTCTCGCCATAGGTGTACATCGCTGCAAATCGTCGGATATTCGATACTGTTCTTTCCTAAGCACGACATTGCCCTTCATCTCGCCTACAACACTTGCCAGAAATCGTCCGTTTTTCGTCATAAAGCATAGCGATATCCCCCTGTTAGCACAAGCGCCCATTAAAGCCGGACTAGCACCGCTATACCCAAAGGTTACTATGCCTTGCAAATTATGCAAAGGCACGCGCCCTATCTCAACACTTTCTCGACTTATCACTACGTTCTCACCATCCAAACGCAGATAATTCTCTGGCGTCATAATATATAATGTGTTTAATAATGTTCTCATATCAATCGTCCTTTATTGCATCGTCCATATATTGCCTTACCGTCTTGATATTCATTAACTTAGGAAGACAAATGTCTTTTAGTGAACAAGCGTTACAGGATTTACTTGGCTTTACTTTTGGTGTTACCTTACTATCAAATAGTTTATGCATCTCCTTAACTATTTCACGCACCATGCTTCGCATTTCTTCTGTTGCAATAATTTTTTCACGATGCTTAGTTTCGCCGTAAAACATATATCCCACATCGATTTTTGTGCAAAACATTTCTTCCAGGCAAATCACCTGTGCTATTAGCTGTAATCTATCTGCATCAGTGATCTTGGGTTTTCCCTTTTTATACTCTATAGGAGTAATGGTATAAAATCCTTTTTTATTTTGCAGTCGTACTGTGTCAACCGACTCACAATCAACACTATTAAACTCTATTACATCGCAAATACCCGTGATCCCCAGCTCTTTAGATTTCACATGCATTTCCCTCGAAAACAGGGTGTCACCCCTGCTTTCGAGAACAGGCCCTTCGTGTGCCCTTTTATGCATGATATCACCTTCCACAGTCCTGAGATTTTCTTCCCACTGGTTTTCTATGTGAATCATCGCCCATTGTCGTCTACAAAACACAAAGTGCTGGATTCCAGATAACATCAAATAATCTTCTTCATTATATTCCATCGTATACCTGTATGTTCAAGCCATCCAGCTCATCAACATTAATAATGTAATCATCCAGTGATTTTGGAGAAGTCACACCCTCCTTTTTATTAACATGAACACTATCATGTACTTTTTTAGTAGAATACTGCCCAAGCGGACAATTGTGCTCCCACCAATAGAGTTTATAAATATCCATGCTTCCTTCCGGTCTTGCTGATGAGCTGTCATTTATGAAAAGTGTTCTTATCGCTTCTTTGATCTTCTCTGCATCTTCTTCAGTAAAACCCGTCTTTTCTGCCAGCTGCACATTTATACTTCCCTTAAGAACATAAACGCCAAAGTCCACCCTGTGCTTCATGCCCATAGTATCTGAAGCCTTGCCACCATCAGTAGTCTCGCTGTTTACACTCTTGGTTATCTGTATGCTGGAAATATCAACAGGATCAATACTGAAAGCCGGATGAACAGAAACAGGACCTCTAACTCCCAGTGACAACTCAATGTTTTTAAATGCAAACACCTGTCCAAAACTTCTAACATCCATCCATGCTATGCAAGCTGCCTTATATCCTTTTTCAATATCAGCTTTCTTACCTTTTTTCAACTCTGCACCAAAGATTTCATTAGCCTCAGCTCTTTCACGCAAGCTTTTAAAATCATCCGTTTTCTTGTCATCCGACTGAACAAAGATATCTTCGCCCATATCCATTAGTCTGTTCCTTATTTTACGTTTTAAGCAAACATCTGATATTTCCCCAAAGCCGTCGTATGTAGTCCTAGGCATGTTGCCATTCAACGGATCCCCATTGCAATTTGCATTTTCTACAGTAATTATCGCTTCAAAGTCAATCTTGTTTTTTAGAATACTCATTTCTGTTCCTCCTCAATTCTCTTTACTTCGTCTTTATTTTTACCTTTCACCAGTTCTTCGCGCTGGCTTTCAAAACCCAAACAAAATCTTCCGTTAAGTTTACAGTCAGCAAAATCATCTACATTGATGTTATCCGAGATTTCTCCAAGAAGATCATAGAGTTTTTTACCTTTGCTTCCAAGTTGACGACGATACGGTTCCAGCTTATCATTGATTAGCAACCATGTATCATTAGGCCTCTGTGTAAATCTCGTGAAGTATCTCATTGCATTTGTAGTCTCCACTTTTTTACCGCTACTTAACTTTGCCCATGCTTCAATAGCATCTGCGACTGCCAGCAGTCGTCCACAATTGTAAGATAGATCTTTACAATTTTTATCTACGCTCACGCTCATTCCCTCCTCATAATCATATAAATATTTTCTATATACTGCACATGCATTTCTAATTAATTGATCCCAATTATTACTACTATAATTCTGTGGGTGCATCGATTTATTGATCAGCACCGCAGGGATATCCCTTGGAATCTTTTTTTCATCACAAATGCAAGGCAATAATCTCTCAACAGTTTTGGCAATCAGTTTATCCTTACCCTTCACCATATCACCCTGCTCTGTTCCAAAAGCAAATCTGGCGATATTCTTAGGTGAGGGCGCTCCAACAAAGTTGATTGGCTTTTCATCAGTCCAGGCAACCATTCTCCATGATGTTTCTTCATGCCATTTTTTTATTCTGTCTATCAATTCATTTCCCTGCTCACCTTTGTACTCGCGATAGAAAACCACTGAAAGCCTGCCAGTCGTTGCAGCATCTACACCTATGAGACACAGAGTACTTTTTGTATCGATCTGAGCCTTGTATCCCAAAATCGCTCTATTAAATGATTTTGCAATATTTTGAGCTGTGTCTAATGTGTTCTGCTGTTTACAAAATTCAAAGGAGTTTTCGAATATTGGTGGCACTTCTTCACCCTCTACGCCCCATAACACAAAAACTTTGTCGCCGATCCGTACACCTTGCTTTTCAATGAGCCATTTTAATGCCAAATGTGCTTTTTGTGAAGCCTCGTAACTAATGGCGAAAGACTCATTAGAATCATGAAAACGTCCTCTATAGGTAAATCCTTCTTTATCATTAGCGGATATCAACTTGGCCTTATCTCCAGAGTTTCTCAATTTGGACGGATGCTTCTCACTTATCCTTTCCACCTTACCCGTGACATAACAAAGTCCATCTTTACTATCCTGGTTAAGATAATAATTGATATATGCCTCCTGGACTGTATGATCTTGCCAAACTTCTGTTATATCATCGACACCAAACACCCTGAATCGTATAAATGCATCTTTCTGCTTCCCGAGCGTTAATTTCGTATTGGCAGTTTCCCATTTTTCCGTCAGACGATCTTCCTCGTTGATTGCAAAAATATTGGCTTTTACCAAATCCGATATAATTGTATCCTTAACCAGATAATCATATATTATTTTCACTTTATCATTACAGTATTCAGAATCCACCCATGCCTTGAGTCCTTCCAAATATGCTTTATAGTATGCGCTGTTATCCTCCCCGCAAAATCCGCTATAATCTCCAGCAATATATTTCAATTTGTCAAACAGCGGATGAGGAAATATACCTGCACCTCTGCTTGCCGAATCCTCTGTTACTGGTATTATTGTTTCCGATTCTTTTGCAGCGACGTGAGTTGCTGAAACAAATTCTGCCTGGCTGTTTAAAGAAACTTCAACATGAGCATTTTGTGTAGAGTGACCAACTGGCAAAAGGCCATCAGCATCGTGCTCCGCAGCGATTTCATAGGTACGGTAAAGGCTATCTATCCATCCCATTATTCTCCACCCCCTACGATTTCATACTCTTCATCAATTCCCCTTATATCATTAACTGTAAACATCTTGGAACTGACTTCCCGTATTTGTACTCGCTTCTCACAGTCTTCAGGTCTGCAAAACCTAATTACACCGTCCACCATCTTTGGATGCCAGAACAGAGTTTCCATTTTGCCGTTTCCGTTCTCATCAGGATAGCTTATGGAATGATACATCAACCCGAAATCCATTTCGCCAGTCTCTTTGTAAAAGCCATCTTCTTCCTTTCCGATAACAGGTTCCACATATCCCTGACATTCACGACATCCAAGAAAAATATCCCTTCTGCCTCCCTTTGACAGCGCACGTTTTGCAATGGCATAATGCTTGTCTTCATTCCTGTCGGCGGCTAGATCCGGCCTGTTGAGATTGAACTCAAAATGTGCTTTAACCAGATATTCGACGTCTCTCAGGTAAGTATAATACGACAGATCATTACCGCCACTATACTTTATCGGCCTGATACCTTTGCTCTCCGTTCGTATCGGATGCTTGATTTCAACACTATCCACTACCCATATTATTGTTGGCTTCCAATATATCGACTCGCAGGCGCCCTTCAACGCCTGATATGTCGGTATCATCAGTGTGGATTTCTCACCACCGATCTTTGTCAACGGATCAGTAAACAGAGCATATCTGCCCGACAAAACATAACTTATTTGATTTCTCATGCGTCCTCCTTTCGATTAAATTACAATACCGATTAACATCATTATAGCATCTAAATATATATTTGCAATACTTTTATTTCCTAATATTTATAAATACATATCAGTATTGATTTTTATTTCCCTTTGTGATACTATTTCATTGGCATCTTAGGATGTGGATTGAAATCTAATTTTTATAAATTAAGTGTTGGCGTACCCTGCTTCGGCAGGGTTTTGTCATATCCCCAGGAACTCCATATTCCCGCCATTCTCATCCAGTCCAATATTTTCGCTATAGAAACTGTCTTTCAGTATCCATACTCCATAAGACTCATTGAATTCTATCAGCTTATCATTTATTAGATTGGCTCGCTTGGAATCATATACATTAATAAAAAATGGATTTGCACGCTTTAGCAAGTCGATCTTATCTTGTACACCAATATAAGAATTATAATTTGACATTTTCGTAATTATCTCCTCACCTTCACCATAAGGCACCAAAACGGAAACAGTATTATCGTCAATAACATTAAATTCTTCAGAGGCAGTTTTGAATTTGAATAGCAACATAATGTCAAAAGCTTTACCTGTCCTTTTGTAATAATCATCTGTATTGATCATGGCACATGTCAGCATTGTGTAAATATCACTGTTTTTTCCAATGGGGTACTTCAATTTTTCTATTGCATTATGATCCGAATAGTAGTATAAAAAATACTGCCTAATGATATCCGGAGCAAGTTTATTTTCTCTTTCGTGGAATTGATTTAACACACCAACGCTATGAGTAGCGCCATTCATTATTTCCGGAGTATTTTCCAGCTTCTCGAATCCTGGAGCAATTACATGGCAATAGCCTATCTTCATTTCACCATTCCTGTTTATTCTTCCTGAAGTCTGTATTATTGAATCATAGCCTGCTATACACCTGATTCCAACCTCAAAGCTGATATCCACACCTGCTTCAATCAGCGCCGTGCTCAGACAGATCACCTGCTCGCCCTGATTCAATGTGTCAATGATCTCCGTTAATATTCTTCTCCTGTGCGCAGGGCACATATTAGTAGTCAAGGCAAATACCTTGATGCCATTCTCTACTTGTGCGCTCAATATTTTATATAATTCTTTCACCGTTTTGATTCGGTTGGCTACAAAAAGCAAACTATTATATCCTCTCTTGGTATCCAAAATATAATTAGCGCAACTATCATACTCTGAAATAGCAACTCCAGTATCATCGACCAGCTCAACTCTTTTCAAAATGTCAAACATGCTGTCTGGATCGCTGATTATTTCCGAATCCATCGATAATCCCTGCATGGGTATTTTGGTTTTTTCCAGAGTCGGTTGGGTCGCCGAACACAAAACTATTGTTGCATTACAAATATTCGTCAAAAAGTTGATTACTTCATTAAATAGGCCGATACATTTTAACGGAACCGCCTGAATCTCATCAAATATTATTACAGAATCAACCAGATCATGTATTCTCCTGTAATCCTGAGTCCCGCTATTATAAAAGCTGTTCAGGAATTGAACCATAGTCGTAAATATCACATCACTGTTCCATCGTTGCGTTAGCAGCTTATAATCATCAGTTTCATTATCCTCCACTACGTTTGAATGGTGCTCCAGCAGATCCACGTCAGGCCCTAATGCTGCTCTTGCAACAGCTGCATTCTGCTCCACTATAGTAGTAAAAGGCATTACATAAATTATTCTTTTTTTTGAGAACTTCTTACACTGCTGCAACGCAAATCCCAAACTAGAGAGCGTCTTTCCTCCTCCGGTTGGCACTGTCAGTGTAAATAAATTGCGCTTATCACTTCCTGCAGAAATGCATTCTTTCAGAACTTTTTCTCTGATATCCTTGACCTTTTTCATTTCATCGGACTTGGGCACAATCTTTGAAAGTTCCTTCATATATGTACTATATGATTTTAGATATTTTTCTATCATGGATTCCACGTTGGATGTTCGTGTAAATTTTTTTACATCATCAACGCCTATTTCATAAAGATAGCTATCATATCTGTCCGCATCGATAAGTGAGCTATAAACCAGCTTGACCAGAAGTCCAACTCCAAATCCAGGTCTATCCATTTTGCTCTCAATCTCTGAAACAATTGATGCGGTCTCTTCACAAGCTGATTTAAACAACTTATTTATCCGTTCAAGTCCTATTTCCTCGTCGAATCTACTGACAACGGTATCCATTTCTTTAGCGCTAACGGTATTTACTCTATGTTCAATTGTAATGCTATACTCTCCTCCGTTATGGTCAACGCAATCTGGAAGTCCACCATGATGATAAGCACAAATCACCGTAATAATTTCCGCTGTTAATTTTTCAACCATGTTGCCATGATGAAATTCATTCCAAATATATTTTGCTCCATATTTGCCATGATCTACTTTGGGGCCTTTTTCGGATATTGATTTTGTCATCTGACATGTAATATACGATTGGAATTCATCACTATATTTTCCCATATCATGTATAAGACCAGCTAGTTCAAGAGTTGCTGTCATTTTATAAGCACCAGCAAATTTTCCCGAAAAGTATGAAACGTCTTCCAAATGATTTTTAACCGATTGACATGAACCCTCTTTCTCGCTAAATCTCGCTATATACATATGCACCTCCACAATCGTTTCTTCAATTTTCAGATTAATTTAATTATAGCATATGGCCACTGCTCATTCCATACCGTCTATTGTACTTAATGTAAATTTCCCCACTACAAAAGCGCTGCCCTGCGGGCAGCGCCTCGTTTTGTTCAAGTCGCTCGTTTATTAGCCTAAGATCTTCTCGTCTTCCTTTTCCTCTTCAGTTTCGCCGCCGGATTTTCTTCCTTTGTCGACCATGATTCCGATGATCATGATTACTGCGAATACGATCAGGTAGAATACGATAGGAATCGCAAAGCCGCCTGCGGCCTTGGCAATAACATATGGCTTGTAGCCGTGTGCGTAGATAGCCGCGATTACCATGAATGCGCTTCCGCAGATGGCGAGTATCGGCCATACATATCTCTGGAGTGTGGACATTCCCTCAGCCTTCTTCATGAACATGATGAAGATAGGGATGTACAAACCGTAAATAGTAACGATGGTCAGCTCTGATGAGTCGAATCCGAATACTCCGAACCAGTTGGTCGGTGCCAGGTTTGCTCCGTAGAAGAATACGAACCAGCATGCGCAGAGCATAAGTCCTACGATAGCTGAGTTGTTGGACATATTTGTCTCCGGGTCTACCTGCTTGTAAACCTGAGGGCTAGGGCCTCTGCCTCTTGCTGCTACTGAGTAAAGTCCTCTTGTGCAGCCCAGCATCAGACCGTTCATGGTGCCCATGCAGGAAATAGCGATGAACAGATTCAGAACGTTACCGAATACGTTGCCAAAGATGTTGATGAATGCGACAGTCGCGCCGCTGTAGATCAGATCCTTGTTGGAAGCTCCGCCTGCAACTCCTACATAGTAGAAGATGTAAACTGCCATGACGATGATGGCGCCGAGGGTAAGAGCCTTTGGAAGGTTCTTCTTGGCATCCTTCAACTCTGAGTTGATGGATGTGGCGATGATCCAGCCTTCATATGCGAATGCTGTTGCTACGACTGCTCCGAACAGCGGATTTACGTTGACCGGATTTGCCATTGCGCCTGTCAGCTGAACTGTGTGTGTGAAGTTCTCAGTCAGCTGGCCGGAAGTTATTCCGTAGATGATGCCGACCACTGCCATAAGTGCCAGCGGGATCAGCTTGATGAATGTAGTTGCTACCTGAAATTTACCGGCAAGTCTCGGTGAAATGGCGTTTACAAAGTAAGCCGCGCACAGGAAGAACAGAGTGAGGACCATACATTCAGGTCCTGTCACCGGGTTCAGATCCTTGAGCCCTACCGGATTACATGACTGGATGAATACAAGAGTGTATCTTGCACTCAGCCATGCCAGTACGGATGTAAGTGTCGGGTAATAGATGGTGGTCATAAACCAGCCGATGAAATATGCGTATTTATGTCCTATGGTTGCTTCCGCGTAGTCAACGATGCCGTTGACCTTCTCATACTTTGTTGCCATGGAAGCGAACGCCAGTGAACATACCAGCATGATTACTCCGCCGATGATCCAGGCCATGATACCCAGTGGCATATTGCCGTTTGTTGCCTGCAGAATTGTCTGCGCCTTGAAGAATACACCTGAACCTATAACGATTCCAACAACCATACAGATCGCTGTGATCAGGCCGTATCTTCGTTCAAAACCCTGATTCATAATTAACTAACTCCTAACTCAAATTGTTTTTTAATAGAATAATTACAGTAAATAATTTTATCATTTTTTCATAATTTTTGCAACATTATTTTGTTGTTATTCATAGTTCTCAGGCATTTTTTTGAACGAACTCTCAATTTTTGCGTAACAAAAAGCCGAACCGCGGTTTCTCCGCAGATCGGCCATATTTCCAGTCATTTTTTGTTCGGATCAGAGCTCTACCCTGCCTTCGACAGCCTTGAGCAGCGTCACCTCATCGGCGTATTCCAGGTCGCCGCCCACCGGCAGCCCGTGGGCGATCCTCGTGACCTTTATGCCGGACGGCTTTATGAGCCTGGCGATGTACATGGCCGTTGCCTCTCCCTCGATGTTGGGGTTGGTGGCCAGTATCAGTTCCTGTACTTCGCTGTGCTGCAGCCTGACGATAAGCTGTTTCAGATTGATGTCCTCCGGTCCGATGCCCTCCATGGGCGAGATCACTCCATTCAGTACATGATACAGACCGTCGAATTCGCGGATGCGCTCCATGGCCATGACGTCCTGGGGACTTTCGACCACACAAATAATGTCCTGCCGGCGTGATTTGTCACTGCATATCTGGCAGGGGTCCTGATCCGTCAGGTTGCCGCAGACCGAACAGTATTTCATTGTGCTTTTAGCCTCTTTGATGGCCTCGGAAAGACTTTCGGCTTCGTTATCCGGCAGGGACAAAATATGGAACGCCAGTCTCTGCGCGGTTTTGCTGCCTATTCCCGGCAGCTTGGAAAGCTCGCCTACCAGACGACCAAAGGGCCTTGGATACTGCATCATCCTGTGACCTCTTTCGGTTTAGAGTCCCGGTATATCCAGACCGCCGGTGATCTTGCCGTACTCGTCGCTCTGCAGCTCATCGATCTGGCGCATTCCCTCATTGACCGCCGCGATCACAAGATCCTGCAAAGTCTCTACATCATCTGGATCCACTACATCTTTATCGATGGTAAGGCTAACAAGTTCTTTCTTACCGTTTATCACGGCGCTGATAACGCCGCCGCCTGCAGTTGCCGTTACCTCTTTTTCATCCAGCTCGGCCTGCATCATTTCCATCTGTTTCTGCATAGCCTGCATCTGCTGCAGCTGTGCCATCTGTCCTTTCTTGCCACCGCCGCCGCCTGTCTTAGGGCGTTTGCCCGCTTTCATTCCTTTTCCCATTTATCTGGCTCCTCTCTTATCACTATTGTTATTTTATCTTTACACTGGTTCCCAGTATGCTTTCAGCTTTGTCCACCACATCGCCCAGACGGACTTCCATATCCTCGCTCTTATCCTGACCCTGCAGCCTGCACACCATACGGCGATGAGTGCCGGTGTGGTTCTCCATGATCTCGCATATAAGCTGCGACTCATTTTCCAGTCTGGTCTTGATGAATTCGCTGTCCACGATCACCTTGAATTCTTTTTCATTCATCTCCGACAGCGTGGCCTTGCGCATGGCGTTCATGCTTGGAAGCACGTTTTCAGCATCCTCAAATACCTCGCTCCAGAGTTCATCCAGATCGGCTGCGGAACTGCCGGCTGCCGGCGTTTTGGCTATGACAGGCGGCTCCTGTGCTCCCGCTGGCTGTCTCGTAGCAGTCTCCGGCGCGCGTTTTGTTCTTGCCGGATCTCTGACCGTCGTGGATCTTGCCGGCACCGCTGTCTGCGGCATGGCCGGCGCAGGGGCCTGACCATAGGAAGCTCCCGTGGCGATGGTCACGATGGCCACCTCCATGAGTATCCTGGCCTGAGTCGAATACCTGGCGTCGTTGATGGTCTTGGCCAGGGTGATTATGCTCCTGTTCAGCTCGGCCAGCTCTATCCTGGCGCTCTGATCCCTGAGCTTTTCTATGTTTTCCCGCGACATGTTCAGCATGTCTTCCGGGTCGCTTACAAATTGAGTGATCAGCAGATTTCTGAAATGGGCCATCCAGTCCTTCATCATCTGTTTCACATCCTTGCCTTCTTTCAGGGCCTGATCCAGCAGGAACAGCGCATCAGAGATATTATGCGTCACCACCTTCTCAGTCAGCTCGATGTAAAACTCCTCCGGCACCGCGCCCAGATAGTCCAGCACCGTATCCCGGTCCAGGGTCTTGTCCCCGGACGACAGACACTGCTCCAGCAGGCTCAGAGAATCTCTGACCGAACCGTCGGCGTTGGTTGCCAGCAGTCTCAGGGCATCATCGGTTATCTCCACTCCATGGGCGGCGCAGATGTCCTTCATGTTCTGCATTATGGTTGCTTCCGGCACTCTCTTGAAGTCCAGCCTCATGCACCTGGACAAAACCGTCTGCGGCAGTTTTTCCGGGTTGGTGGTCGCCAGTATGAAGATCACGTCCTCAGGCGGCTCTTCAAGGGTCTTCAGCAGGGCGTTGAACGCCTCTGTCGACAACATGTGGACCTCGTCTATGATATATATCTTTTTTCTGCCGATGCCCGGCGGATATTTGACGCTCTCGCGCAGCTCTCTTATGTTGTCGATCCCGCGGTTAGAAGCCGCGTCGATCTCGATGACGTCGATGAAATTTCCCTCACTGATGGCTACGCAGTTGTCGCATCTGCCGCATGGTCTCTCTGCTTCATCTTCTCCGGTACAGTTCATGGCCTTGGCAAGTATCCTCGCTGTGGTCGTCTTGCCCGTTCCGCGGGTACCACAAAACAGATAGGCATGGCTGACCGTATCAGTCGCTATCTGATTCCTTAAAATCTTAACTATATGATCCTGCCCCAGTATCTCCGAGAATACCTCGGGCCGGTTCTCTCTGTACAAAGCCTTATACTGCATATGATCTTCTCCAAATGATATTGCCCTTTAACAGCTCCGCGTGACGTTGGAGAAGGCTTATCTGCGGCACATAAGAACTTCCGCTTATTGCTGCTTCCTTCCGGACCTGACAAGGTTCACGGCATCCTATTGCGCAGGACCCAAACCATGACAGGCGAAGCTATTAAAGGGCAATTTTTCACAACCAATATTATATTGTTTTTTCGGTGGCATGTCAACCTGACATTACTCTATCTTATGCATTTCATCTGATCTGTCCATCAGTTCCTGAAGTCCCTTTGCTGACTTTGCATATTTTTTGATGTAATCTCTCGTATATGTATGAGACAGATGATAGTACGTCTTGACCGTACATGTCCTGACTCCCGGAGAATCTCCATCCACAGTCTGCCACTCCACGAACTTCAGTTTTTCCGATGTGGCCAGCAGCAGTCCACCATATTTGTAAATATATCTGGTATAGACCTTAGTGCCGCCTTCAGGCTCAGTTGCCTTGTTGCCGCTGTTATCTATTTTAATGGTCAATATCTTGCCATTTTTACTTTCTTTAAAGCTTATGACATCAAAATGTCCGCTGATCTCATCCTCCAGATACTCTGTTGCCTGTCCTTTCAGCATGGCATTATAAATGTCCGTTGCCTCGTCTGAAGCCGTATACCCTTTGCCGTACTGCAGCAGTCCGAACTGCCAGTACACCACCAGACCAATAATTACCAGCCCAACTATGGCTCTTGTTACTTTACTGTTCATTAACTCATATCCCCTCTCAAATGCTGTTAAATTTTGTCATGTGCTCCGCAGTTCCTGATTCAAGGCGGCCCTGGTCTGCAAGCATGGTAAGTATGGCTTTTACCGTTGTGCTGTTCAGGTAATACTGCGGCACTGTGTCCGGTGTTCCATATCTGTCAAAGAGCAGTTTGACTATTTCTTCGAAAGTCCTTGGTTCTCTGCATATCTGGTAAGTCATCTCTATTATTTCCTCTGTGGTGCGTATATTCAGCTCCGCCAGTGATTTGATGTCCGCTGTAGGCTGGCCGTGTGATGGTACAAAGAGTTCAGCCTCCATGTTCTCTATCTTCCCCAGTGTTTCCAGATACTTCGCCGCATCGATGATCACTGAAAAGCTGTACTTTTCCAGAATATTATCACCCAGTAATGCATCCGCCAGAAATACTACATCATCGCTGGTCCTGATGCCGATCTGATCTATGGAATGTCCGGGAAGTTCTATTATCTCCAGGCCTTTCGGAAGCACCGCTTCAGTCAGCGCTCCGACCACACTGGGTTTAGCCCTGTAAGCTTTGTGTCTGAAAGGCTCTGGTGCTTCTGCTCCGTAGAGCATGGTCCCTTCCAGCTCCGGTCTTTCGGCAAAAGCTCTTTCGATTCCGTATGCGTAGATCCTGCAGCCCGTTCTGTTCTGCAAAAGCTGGTTCCCACCGATATGATCCGCATGGGAATGGGTATTTATGACCATGTCAAGATGCCAGCCTCTGGCCTCGATATGCTTCAATGCCTTCTTGGCCGCATCTCCGTCGCTGCCCCCGTCTATCATACAGACACTGCTGCCTGTAACATATAGCCCCATCTTGGCCGGGCAATCGATATAGTATGTATTTTCACCAGCCTGAACGAGCTCGTACATCTATTTCACCGCCTTATATAATTCGTCTGCTGACGGTGGTACGATGGTAAATTTCCTGTTATCCTTCACTGCCATGATTCCATTGGAAAGGGGTCTGACCGTGCCGATGGCCGTGATCTGTATGCCTGCATCAGAAACTGCCTTCTTAATGACCTCTGCCTTTTCAGGCGGTGCCATGATGAGCATGCAGCCGCTGGATATCAGTCTCAGATAATCTATCCCATAGTGATCTGCTATCTTCAAAGTAACAGGATCTACCGGTATATCATCGACTCTGACCTCAGCTCCCAGATCGGCGATGTGGCACATTTCCCACACTGCTCCAAAGATGCCGCCTTCAGTCACGTCGTGCATTCCAGCCGTACCGATCCTGCCGGCAATGACACCTTCCTTCACTACGCTTACCTGATCTAGCAAAGCCTGTGCGTGCTTGATATCAGTACGATCCAGATAATCGTTTAATTGCGATTCTTTCTCAGTGGCGATGATTCCCGTTCCTTCGATGCCTGCAGTTTTAGTCATCAAAATGATGTCTCCCACCTGCATGTTGTGGGCATACTGGGAGTCGCCTGCAAGTCCGCGGCCGAAGGCCGTGGACACTATGACCGGCTGATTGACGGCGGCCGTCACTTCTGTATGACCGCCGATTATTTCCACGCCGCAAAGCTTTGCGGCGCGCACCGCTTGTGCCATTATGGACTGGACATCTTTATCGATGGTCCCGACTGGCAGCATTACTGCCAGTGTTATTCCCAGTGGTTCGATTCCGTTGCTTGCTACGTCGTTGCATGAAATGTGGATGGCAAGCCTTCCGATGTCCTCGACGGCGGCCGTTATGGGATCAGTTGAGACTACGCATTCATACTTACCAAAATCCAGTACGGCGCAATCCTCGCCAATGGCGGCGCCGGTCTTTACCTCGTCGCGGTGATGTTCGATCTGATCGATGACGATCTTCTGCAACACATCACTGTCAAGTTTACCTATACTTAGTTTACTCATTGATCTCACCTGCTTCCAACCACTTCATCACGGTTTCTTCGTCTATGATAGGTATGCCCAGCTCGTGGGCCTTTTTATTCTTTCCTGATGTAGATGTCAGGTCGTTGTTTATAAGATATGCTGTTTTGGCACTGACTGAGCCTGCCACTTTACCGCCGGCTCTTTCTATTTCCGCCTTCAAGGCATCGCGGTTTTCGTAATGCTCCAAGGACCCGGTAATGACAAAGGTCACTCCTCCGAAGAATTCCTCAGTGACCTCTTCAGTCTCATCCAGCCTGACTACTGCCAGGATATCTCCGACTATCTTTTGTTTATCAGCGTCTGCAAAATATGCAACATACGCATCAGCCATGACATCTCCAATACCGTCTATCTTAAGAAGGTCCTCTCTGGTCAGCGCCTGCATGGTCGTCCATGACTCATGACAAGCCCTGGCAATAAGCTTTGCATTGGCAACGCCGATGCCCGGTATCCCCAGTGCATATAGAAGTCTTTCAGGCGTGGTATCCTTTGACTTCTCAACTGACGCCACCAGGTTATCAAAGGACTTGTCGCCAAAGCCCTCCATCTCCACTATGGCATCGCGGAATTCTGAGATCCTGAACAGATCCGCAAACTCTTTGATAAGGCCTTTATTAATGAGCTTTTCTATAGTCGCTTCGCTGAGGCCGTCCATATTCATGGCATCTCTCGATACGAACAAAGTAAAACTCTTTATCTGCTTCGCCAGGCAATCAGGATTGACACAGCACAAAGTCTTAACGCCGTTGTCTGCCTTTATCTCCGTCACTCCGCCGCACACCGGACAGAACTCCGGTATTTTTATACTGTTGCTGCCTGTAAGGTTTTCCGCTATCTGCGGAATGATCATATTTGCTTTATATACGGTAATGTGATCTCCAATGCCCAGCTTCAGTTCCTGCATCACGCTGATGTTATGTACTGAGGCACGGCTCACAGTGGTACCCTCAAGCTCTACCGGGTCAAATATGGCTACCGGATTTATCAGCCCCGTCCTCGATGCGCTCCATTCAATTTCTTTGAGCACGGTCTCCTCCAGCTGATCCGCCCACTTGAAAGCAAGAGAATCACGAGGAAATTTCGCCGTCGTTCCCAGGGAACGTCCGTATTCTATATCGTCGTAAGTAAGTACCAGACCGTCTGATGGAAAATCGTTGGTCACGATGGTCTCCTCAAACCAGCTTATGGTGTCAATTATATTTCCTTTGTTTACCGCCTTGAACTGGACCACGTCGAAGCCCTGCACGGCCAGCCATTCCAGCTGCCCATGTCTGGTTCCTCCAAACTCCACGCCCTCAGCCTCCACCAGCGAAAAGGCAAAGAAATTTACATTTCTTTCTTTGGTTATCCTAGGGTCCAGCTGCCTTACCGAACCGCTGCAGAGATTCCGCGGATTCTTGTACTTTGCATCTGCATCTCCTATGGCCGAGTTTATCTGCTCAAAGTCACTGTACTTGATCACGGCTTCGCCTCTGAGCACCATGCGTCCTTTGAAAGGTACGCTTACCGGTACATTGGCAAATACTTTGGCATTGCCTGTGATCACTTCTCCGACCTCACCGTTGCCACGGGTCAGTGCCTTTCTGAGCACGCCGTTCTCGTACGTGAGCACGATGGTCAGTCCGTCCAGCTTCCAGGACAGCAAGCCTTCCTGCTCGCCCAGCCAGTCACGGAGTGCCTCTCTGTCCTTGGTCTTGTCAAGAGACAGCATCCTGCTGGGATGTCTCTCCTTTGGCAGATCAGAAAGCACCTCGTATCCGACATTCTGAGTAGGACTTCCGGCCAGTACTATCCCCGATTCATGCTCAAGTGCTACCAGCTCATCATAAAGACGGTCATACTCGATGTTCGGCATGATCTCCTCGGCATCCTGATAGTAGGCCTTGGCCGCTTTGTTGAGCAGCTCTATCTTTTCTTTCATTTGTAGTTTGATGTCGTTTCCCACTGTTATTGCTCCTTCTTTAGTGGTGCCAGCCCCTTGGCCAGTTTCTTCACTCCGACGCTGTCAAAGGCAACGGTCACTACCGTGGCGCTGCACTCTATGACCATCCCCGGTCCAAACTTGCTGTGGCTGACTTTATCACCTGCCGCAAATTCCGTATCTCCGGCTGAAGCGGCTCTCGATTTTGTTTCCATCCTGGCACGCTTCAAAGCGTCGTACGGCTTGAAGCTCTCCTTGGCATAGCCATCCATGCCGCCTGTGGATACTCCAAGGCTGGAGCTGTGCGGCTTTCTCTCAAAGATAGCATCGCCCTCGACCAGCTTTTTGTCCAGCTCTCTCAAGAACTGAGACTCTCTGGTATAATCGGTCCTGCCGTAGCGAGTACGTACTGCAGCGCTGGTCAGGAACAAAATGTCCTTTGCCCTTGTCATTCCCACATAGCAAAGTCTACGCTCTTCCTCCATGCCATCCATGCTGTCAAATGCTTTGTTGCCCGGGAAAAGGCCGTCTTCAAGGCCCGGCAAAAATACTACCGGGAACTCAAGTCCCTTGGCACTGTGCATGGTCATCAAAGTAACGGTCTCCTGGCTCTCGTCATAGTTGTCCACCTCGGCCGTCAGTGCCAGCTGTTCCATGAACTCTTCTATAGTTGGAGTTTCAGCGTTCTGCTCATAATCGGTTATTACCGATTTGAATTCCATCAGGTTGTCCAAACGGCCTTCTGACTCAACTGTGTTTGAGTCTTCCAGCGCCTTAAGATATCCTGACTTCACCAGCAGCGTATCGTATATATCAGAAACCTTCAGATTGTCTTTTTCTTCTCTACAGAGGCTGAGGCATTCTACCAGTTCTTTGACGTCGTTATATGCCCTGCCCGGCAGCGTATCCAGGACTTCTTGGTCCTCTAGTGCTTCCAGCATACTCTGGCCGCGGACCTTTGCAAAGGCTTCCACCTTCTCAACAGTCTTGTCGCCCATGCCTCTCTTAGGTTCGTTGATTATCCTCTTCAATGACAGGTCGTCCGCCGGGTTCACCACCAGACGCATATAAGCCATGGCATCCTTGACCTCTTTGCGGTCATAGTAACGCATGCCTGAAAGTACGCGGTACGGAATGCCCCGCTGGCTCAAAGCCTCTTCAAAAAGCCTCGACTGGGCATTGGTCCTGTATAGAATAGCCACATCATTGTAGCTGTAGTCCCTGCCGCCAAGAATATCTATTTCGCGGGCCACATACTGAGATTCTTCTTTGTCGTTGTCAGCTCTGAAATACTTGATCTTATCGCCGGCATCCTTGGTGGTCCAAAGCTTCTTGCTCTTTCTGCCCTTGTTGTTCTCTATTACCGAATGAGCCGCTGCCAGAATATTGCCAACGGATCTGTAATTCTGCTCCAGTTTGATGACCTTTGCCTCTTTGAAGTCCTTCTCAAAATCCAGAATATTTCTGATATCAGCGCCTCTCCACTCGTAGATGCACTGGTCATCGTCTCCTACAACGCAAAGATTATGGTGACTCTCTGCCAGCATCTTTATCAGCTTATACTGGATATGGTTGGTGTCCTGATACTCGTCTACCATTATATAATGGAAGCGGTTCTGATACTTCAGCAGCACTGCTTCATCCGCCTCAAAAAGCTTGACGGTATTCAGCAGCAGGTCGTCGAAATCCATGGCGTTATTCTTTTTCAGCTCGTTCTCATAGGCCTTGAAAACAGTATAGATCGCCTTGGTCTTATAGTTGTCTTCCACATCGTTCTTGTATGAGTCGGCATCCAGGGATTTTTCTTTGCTGTTACTGATAATAGCCAGCAGATACTGGGGTGAGAACTCCCTGTCACTTATGCCGTTGGCCTTCAAAATATTCTTTACCAGAGTTTTCTGGTCCTGGGTATCGTATATGACAAAGTTAGGCTGGTAGCCGATGATCTCCGGATATACTCTGAGGATCCTTAGACACATTGCGTGGAAGGTCATGATCCACATGTCATTGCACGGACCGATCAAGTCCTCCACTCTGGTACGCATCTCAGCCGCCGCTTTGTTGGTAAATGTTACCGCCAGAATATTGTACTGGGAAATTCCCTGCTCAACCATGTGAGCTATCCTGTGGGTCATGGTGCTGGTCTTACCGGATCCGGCACCTGCCAGTATCAGCAGTGGTCCTTCTATATGCTTAACAGCTTCCTGCTGTTTCTCGTTCAGGTTTTCAAAACTCATTAATTTTCTCCCTCGTCTTTCGATTTATGTCACGCTATATTTTACCATAAATACGTCTCTAATACCATGTCGAAAAATAGCGATATATATATTGACACTTTAGCCATTTATAGTATAATTTGAAGTAAGTAAAGATATATGTGTACTATATCTTGTAAAGTCATTATCAATTAGAACCTAAGGATCGCGGGAATTGTGGGGAAATCAGTTATGGGGACCCCAGAATGCGTTCAACGTGTTCTGCCATGGGTTTCTCCACAGTTGCCCGGGATGTCAGTGAAACGAGGCTGTTGCTATGCAACAGCGTTTTTTGGTTTTTGGATGCTTCTTTGTATACGCGAACTCATGAAAGTTGTCATTGACATCACGGCCATTTATAGTATAATTCTATGAGTAAGGGAATGAAAAAACACTACATCTTGTTAGACGAGCTAAGGAGAATCTAATGGAAAATATTGAAAAAATCGTTAAAAGAGACGGAAGAGTGGTTGATTTCAACGTAGACAAGATCACTGATGCTATTTTTAAGGCTGCGCAGGTTTTAGGAGGCAATGATAAAACTCTGTCGGAATATCTGGCAAAGCAGGTAGAGTTATATCTACTCGAGGTACAGCACACACCGATGCCTACTGTTGAACAGGTACAGGACGCAGTCGAAAAGATCCTGATTGAAAACGGTCATGCAAGGACCGCTAAGGAATATATACTTTATCGTGCAGAGCGAACCAGAATCAGAAATATGGACACCAAGCTCATGCATGTATACGAGGACCTGACTTTTAAAGAGGCAGAGGAAATCGATGTTAAACGTGAAAATGCAAACATCGACGGAAACACTGCGATGGGTACCATGTTGAAATATGGCTCAGAGGGTTCCAAGGAATTCTATAAAATGTACGTTATCGATCCAAAATTCGCAAAAGCGCATGATGAGGGTGACATCCACATCCACGATATGGATTTCTACACTCTGACCATGACGTGCTGCCAGATAGACCTGGCCAAGCTTCTCAAAGGCGGGTTTTCAACTGGCCACGGATATCTTCGCGAGCCAAACGACATTGAGAGCTATGCGGCACTTGCCTGCATTGCCATACAGTCTGACCAGAACGATCAGCATGGCGGACAGTCTGTGCCTAACTTTGACTACAGCATGGCCCCGGGAGTCAGAAAATCATATAAAAAGCTTTACTGGACTAATCTAGGCAAAATGCTCGAGGTAATGTTCGACCTGGAGAACGGTGCCGACAAAGTTAAGGCTATGGGCAAAGCCATAGAGGCTGAGCAGGGCATCTGTCCAGAGATGGGATGGAACAGCAACTATAAGGAAGTCGAAGCCGAAAAGCTATCAGAGATCATACCTATGGATGCCATAGCAAATCTGCAGGACAAAGCAACGATTTTCGCTGACAGAGAAATCGAAAGGAAGACATACCAGGCCATGGAGGCTTTGATACATAACCTGAACACCATGCATTCCAGAGCAGGTGCGCAGGTACCATTTAGCTCCCTCAACTACGGCACTGACACATCCCCTGAAGGCAGACTTGTAATGAAATCGATCATGGATGCTACCTGGGCAGGACTTGGAAATGGTGAGACACCGATTTTCCCTATTCAGATATTCAAAGTCAAGGAGGGTATAAGCTACAATCCTGAGGATCCGAACTACGATCTTTTCAAGCTGGCCTGCAAGACCAGCGCCAAAAGACTGTTCCCGAACTTCTCGTTCCTGGACGCGCCATATAACCTTCAGTACTACAAACCTGGACATCCAGAGACTGAATGTGCTTACATGGGCTGCAGAACAAGAGTACTTGCTAATGTAAATGACCCGAGCCGTGAAATAGCTTACGGCAGAGGCAACTTATCGTTCACATCTATCAATCTGCCAAGGCTGGCAATCAAGTCCAAGGGTGACGTAGATATTTTCTTCGACAATCTTGACCATATGATAGATATAGCTATCGGTCAGCTTAATGAAAGATTCAGGATACAATGTCAGAAGAAGGTCAAGAACTTCCCATTCCTTATGGGCCAGGGTATATGGATGGATTCAGAGAAGCTCGGTCCTGACGATACTGTTGGAGAGGTTTTGAAGCACGGAACCTTGACTGTAGGATTCATTGGACTCGCAGAATGTCTGAAGGCTCTGATCGGTCAGCATCACGGAGAATCCGATGAAGCCGAAAAGCTTGGTTTGGAAATCGTCGCATATATGAGGAAACGCATGGATGAGGAGGCAAAAAAGACTGGCCTTAACTGGTCGCTTATTGCAACTCCTGCTGAGGGACTTTCCGGCAGGTTCGTGAAAATCGACAGAAAGAAATATGGTGAAATACCTGGTGTGACTGACAGAGATTATTACACTAACAGCTTTCACATTCCTGTTTACTATGATATAAATGCTTTTGAAAAGATAAAGAAAGAAGCTCCGTTCCACGCATTGACCAACGGTGGCCATATTTCATACATAGAACTTGATGGAGATCCACTTAAGAACCTTGATGCATTTGAACGCGTAGTAAGATGCATGAAGGAAAGCGGCGTAGGCTACGGTTCCATCAATCACCCTGTAGACAGAGACCCTGTATGCGGATATACAGGCATCATCGATAATGAGTGCCCACAATGTGGCAGACACGAGGGCGATGGCAACCAGAATTTTGAGAGGATAAGAAGGATCACAGGATACCTGGTTGGCACGATGGACAACTGGAACGATGCCAAGACATCTGAGGAAAAGGACAGAGTCAAGCATGGTATCGGTAGTGGATTTGAGACGTTATAATGAGTGAGACTTTAAGAATCGCGGGGATCGTAAGGGAATCCATAGTGGATGGTCCAGGAATACGGTTCGTCGTATTCTGCCAGGGTTGTCCCCATCATTGCCCAGGATGTCATAACCCGGTAACTCATGATTTCAAAGGCGGTTCTGACTGCGATATCGAGAAGATAATCGCAGCCATCGATGAGGATCCGCTATTATCAGGGGTAACATTCAGCGGCGGCGAACCTGCCTGTCAGCCTGCCGGATTCAGTACTTTGGCCAAAGCAATCAAATCCCGCGGCCTGAATATATACATGTACTCCGGCTACACTTATGAGCAACTGATGGAAATGTCATTAGCTGATACCTCACTGAGTGAACTGCTTGAACAGATCGATGTACTCATAGACGGCCGTTACGATGAAACGCTTCGCGACCTGACTTTAGAATTCCGTGGCAGTTCCAATCAAAGAGTCATAGATATGGCCGAAAGCAGAAATGCCGGGCATGTAATAACAATTGAAGAATTATAAAAACAAGCGCCGGCTTTGTCTATCAAAGTCAGCGCTTTTGTTATATCAGTCTTTCGTATAGTTCACAGTATAGAGCCAGACTATTTTATCGTGGTTCTTCAACTTTATTTTAGAAGAACCGTAATCCGGTTTGACTCCGTTGACCTTGTACAGCCAGCCGCTTTGCTTTCCGGCATCGAACTCATACAGGTAATTGATGCCTTTGACGTACTGCGCACCATAGGTTGATTCGTACTTGCTTTCCAGCTGGATGCCATGCTTCTTGCATTCGTAAGACAGGCAGTCATAAACTGTATCGCCCTTGTTGTACTTGTATTTGGTCGTCGACAGGATCACTCCGTTTGACGGTATGTATTTCTTCAAAGCCTCGTCCTTAAGCTTATCCATATTGTTGGAAAGTTCTGTGCAGACTATCTGAATGGTTACATATTTGCTGGCCTTCTTGGTCGATGATGATGACGAGCTGCTGGACGTGCTCTTCTTCGCAGTTGTCGAGCTGCTGCTGGAGCTGGATTTCTTGGTCGTCGACTTGGTAGTAGATTTTTTCGTCGATTTCTTGGTCGTCGCCTTGGAATCGCTCTTGGTCGTCTTCGACTGCTCTGTCGACGTCTTGGCCTTTGCTGCCTTGGCATCATTGGCCTTTTTCACGCTCAGTCCCCATACTGCGGATACGCAAAACAAAGCGATCACTACGATCACTGCTATTAGCCGCACTCTTTTCTTTTTGGTCTTTTTTAAAAGATCATCTTCCATTTATCTCGTTCCCCTTTGTGCTTTAGTTCTGATATATAGTCTTGGCATCTTCATCTGCCAGGGCCTTCTGCAGACTTGCGCAAAGCTGCTCAGCCAGTGAATATGGCACTACCACTGTTTCTACAGTGCGTCCGTCTACTTCTTCGAACTGTCCGGTCTTGCCGTCAAATTCAGGCTGATTCTGGGTGAATGCTATTACGACCTCCCCGCTGTCCTTGCTTACTATAAATGAAAATCCATTGGCATAGACTGCCAGCTTATTATCTTTGCTATCCATTATTTATCTCCTTCCGATCTCTTTTGTGTTAGATATTATTATACCTTGAATCGAGCAAAAAGTTAACCCCTCATTGCTTATAAAGTGAACGAGCCGCAGCAGAGCTGCGACCCATTCTATATGTAATTATTTTAGTTGGACTATTTAATCTTGATCTTGCTTACAGAAGACCATGCACCGTAAATTTTATTTCCGTCAACCAACTTGTATGCCCTAATCTTAAAGCAATATATCTTCCCTTTTGTCAGTTTCTTTGTCCTCCATTTATTAGCTGATAATTTGGTATATCCTTTCAGTACTTTGTAGCTGGTTTTCTTTGATGTGCCTTTTTTATATGCCACCTGATAACCTTTTGTTCCATTCAGTTTATTCCAGGCAAGTTGTACTTTATGATTATGTATGGCATTTGCTTTAAAGTTTTTTATTTTACCAGGTTTTTTCACCGAATTACTGTTTGCCGCAATGGATGCGCTAACAACATTGCTCTCTGGTGAGCTTATAACTTTATCACCTGATTTTGCATTTGCAACAACTTTGTAGTTGTATGAAGCACCCTCCATAAGATTTGGAAACGCAAAGGATGTTGTAGTAGTATCATTTGTAGTCCACGTGGCATCGCCATTTTTCTGCGAATAGACTGTATAACTCGTGGCATTGTCTACTGAAGGCCAGCTGATATTTACCGTTGTGCCCGATACTGCTGCTGTAGCAACAGGTGCTGAAAGAGTCACAGTTGTCGGAGTCGTAGGAGTTGTCGGTGTCGTTGGTGTTACAGGTGTCTGTTTATCAGTAACAGTAATCACACTGATAGCAGGCGCAGCATTGGAATAATTGGTAAATTTTGGTCCATTAGCAACATAATACGTGCCTGCCTTATCAAATTTTAATGAAACACTTCCATTATTATCTGTCTTAGCATAATTAGCCGTCCATGTTTTTCCATAATCCGAACTTATTCTAACCGATTCTCCTGCCATAGATTCCCCAGCGAACGAAGAGCTGCCATCACTGGCTGCATTCGTTGCAGTGGCAAGCATCGTCAATTTTACTGTATCTCCCGTATTCACACTTTCAGATGTTTTATCGAAATATGTAAATGCACCCTCTGTATAAAACGTCCAGTCAGAAAACATTCCTAAATCAATCTCCATCCCATCGTGTAGCAAAATGTAATCACATGTGGAACCCCATCCTTTCGCTTGCAGTGGATACTCATGATTCACATAATACATTAAATTTTCATCATGTCCCCAAAAGTTTTTCATATATAAATGCGTAGCGCTTCCTGTTACATTAATGATATTAGAGTGCATATCAGCTGCCGTAAGTTCACGATCAGCATAATACTTTTCCAGCGCCTTGATATATAGATGTAGTAAAGTTGGTTCAGTGATTACAGTTTTACCTATATAGGCTCCGCCATTTTCAAAAGAATCTGCTTCATACCGATAGAAATCCTGCAATCCATAATCAGCTAGGTCAAAATAACTTATTTTGATAGGTACTCTAGCCATGACTGTTTGATTAGGATCATTGCCATTAACAAATTCCCCATCGTTACTTACTGTTAAATATACTGTAATCGTATTTGATGATGTTTTGGCCGCTTCTGAGGAATTAGCATAACGCAAGTGTTGTCTTTCCAACTCCAGGAATATCATTCAGCAAAATATGACCGCCAGCTATCAACACTGTCAGCACCTTGCTTACTATTTCTTCCTTACCAATGATTGCCTTATTGATCTCTCTCTGCAGTTTCGCGATTTTCTCTGCCATTTTCCCCAACTTTCATTCTCAGTCTTAACACAAAAAAAGAGATTCCTTATTCCCTGTAGCAAAACAGAAGAATAAGAAACCTCCAGTTTTCTGGTCAGCTTCCGCCTTCTATAACTTAATACTCTTTTTTACTTCTTCTACTCTCGTCGGAATGCCATCATTCATGATGATTCGCACTTCGCCATATCGGATCTTTCTCAAAAGTTCGATCAGCTTCTGTTCCTGTGGAGTAAGCTTGTCGATCACATTGCTCAATACTTCACTTCCTGCCCTCTTATATTTATCATATATTAACGGTACACCGTACCGAATATTATCTCTTGAGGCAGGGTGACGAGTCCTGCCTCCAATGAAAAAAGAATGAAAAGCAATTGGGGCTCCACTCCATTAAAAAAGGACTGTGGTATGCCCACAGCCCGTATTCGCTGATGCATGTGTTTCAACTAATCGGTTCCCCGCCGACTTGAAACGATTCTATGCAGGTCTCCTGACTTAAGGATCCTCGCATCATTTCTCCTTCCCAGTATCACTACCAGTGGATGGCCTAAGCCATGAAACAATGCTCCCCTATCACAGTGGCGGGACCGTGCAGGATTGACGCCTGCTTCCCTCTTAGCTTCTTTTTACAAGAAGAACATAAAACGCATTTTCAATTGCACTTATATTCTACTATCAACCTCTATATTCGTCAAGAGATTATAGTAATTATTATCCTAATTTTTGCTGTTATTCAGAAAAATATCTGCCTTCCTTTCCTGCCTTTTTGCCAGTCTCACCTGCGTCCGCTTTGATATTTTTTTCAGTCCCGCAGCCTCAAGAACTCTATTCCATGGACCAAATCTTCTTTTCAGCATAGCTGATTCTCTCATTTCACCTTTTCTTGGAACATGTCCAAGTTCTTTTGCTCTGCACCTGACGAGATCGAGCATTTCTTCATCTGTCATAATCATTGATATCGCTTTCCTTCGCTGCTGCAAAAACATAAAAGCGGTCGCATAAGGCAACCGCTGTTTACATCGATATTGAAAAATTATTCCCGATAAATGACCATACGCTCTATATGTTCAAATATTTGATCAGGTTTATTTCCCCGTGATGCGTGTTTCTGCCTCAGAGAACATTACATCTGAGTCGCTGCTCGTCTCCCGACTTATGCCCATAAGGGCCTTCACGGTTGCTGAGAAACAGTGGGGATCTTCACCCCTTTCCGTTAGCAGTACTCGGACTATTAAATTATCTTATTACTGATAGTATATCACTCTACAGTGACCTTGTAAACTTGAGACACCGCATCCGATGTGTCAAAGCTTCTTGCATATGTGCACGTAATGCTTGCACTTCCTGCACTTTCACCCTTGACTATTATTATCTCTTTTCCGCCTACGCCGTCAAGTCCGTTTGGATTATAATCCTGTACATAATATTGAGTTACCGTTGCAACCTTGGTGTTGTCAGAAACCGCATTCCATTCATATCCAGTAGTTGCATTCGCATCCTCTACAATGTAGCCATACTGTCCAGCCTTCAACGTCGTCGCAGCCGTCGTGCTGAGCTTCGTCAATTTCGGATTGAGCAGGCTGTATGCTCCTGCCATATATGGCTGAAGCTCATTGAACGTGATCTTGAATGACGGGATTCCGCATGCATACGGGAAGTAATCATACTCCTGGAAATACACCTTGATCCCATTGTCGTATAGATAATAATCCTGGTTGCTGCTGATTGCTTTAAACTTGGTGATCTCACCAAAATCGCCTGCTTTCTCCTTGGCATCGATTTGGCTCCTCACACTGGCATTTATCAGCTTGTACGCCGAGGTATTATCGCTGAACAAAGACTTCAGTTTGATCGTAGCGCCTGTCTGCAGGTTGAACGTCTTGGAGGACTTGATAGTGTCTCCATGAGCGCCGCCGGCATACTGGTAATTGTCCATTACCACACTCAGCAGACCATTCTTGTTATATGTTACTTTATAGCTGAACATAGTATTGCAATTGGTGTCCTTTATGCCTTCCTTTTTCAGTGATGCAACATTTTTCTTTCCCTCGTTCAAAGAAGTCTTGGCTGATTTGTACAAAGAGCTGTTGATTTTCTTCTGTACAGTCTTATCCTTAAGACCGCTGACCTTAGGATACTTGATGCTGACTGAAAGTCCCTTGACATGTGCCTTCATTGTCATCTTTGTGACCGTTACCTTCGAAGGTGCACTCGTCGTTGACGTCGCCGCAAAAGCAGGTACGCTGAATGCTGTGATCAACGCTGCTGCCAGCAAAATAGTTAATACCTTTTTCAATTAAATCATCTCCCATTCTCTAATCTGTTTTCCCTTTTAAAAACGATTTGTTTACACTAATATAATACTCTGCGGGATGGAAAATTCAACTTAAGATTTCATAAGACATCCTTATGTTTTTTTTAGCAAAAGGGACCTGCAATCTTCACAAAACAGGTCCCGTTTCTATCAAATTCCCAAAGCGGGAAATTAATCATATTATATAATTCAAAACTTGCACTTTATGGTCTTGCTGTACCCTGATAACAGTTTACTTTTGTTTACAATCACATATGACATAACCTTATACTGATATAGATGTCCTGTCTTTAGGCCACTTCGACTCCATGAGGTTTTCTTAATATCCTTATGTTTCCATTTTCCATTATCCGTTTTATATATTATGCGATATCCATCAGCTCCTGCAATAGCTTTCCATTTCAAAGTCATATTATTCTTAGAAGATCTCTTTGCCCTAACGGTAGGGCCCTTAATAGTCTGTACCGACTGAACTGTGCTGCAGTCGCTTTGAACAGTATTGCCGCTGGCATCAATGGCAATTGCTGAAACCTTGTATTTATACAAGGTACCTGGTATCAAATCACTAAACTCAACCTTTGTATCCGTTGTATCTATTTTTGACCAGTCATTTGCTCCTGCTTTGCGATAATAAACTCTATATTTTGCCGCATTTTTGATTTCCGACCAGCTTACTCTAACTGAATTATACGATGTTAATATCGCATTGGTCTTTTCAGGTGTGCATACTGTTGTACTTGTGCTACCCGAATCAGTTGGAGTTGTACTGCCACTGTTGCTTCCTCCAGTGCCACCTCCGCTATTATTTCCTGTAACTGTTATTACTGATATCGGCGGGGCTGCATTCGAATAATTCTTGAAACTCGGACCTCCTGCGACATAGTATACTCCTGCATTATTGAATGTCAGGCTTACCTTGCCATTCGAATCTGTGGTTGCATAGTTGTTCGTCCATGTTTTGCCATAATCGTTGCTCACTCTAACTGTTTCTCCCGCCATAGGTACACCCACGAAACTTGTGTTTCCACTGGAATCAGCGTTTGTGGCGGTGGCTAGCATTGTTAATGTTACACTGCTTCCCGTATTGGCATTCAGTGATGTTTTGTCGAAGGTTGCAAACGCTCCAGATTTATAGAAATTCCAATCCGTAAACATGGCAACATCTATCTCCATACCATCATGCAACAGTATATAGTCGCAAGTTGAGCCCCATCCTTTTGCCTGAAGAGGATATGCATGGTCTACAAAATACATCAGATTTTCATCATGCCCCCAAAAATGTTTCATATACAAATGTGTCGCACTGCCTGTCACATCCAATATGTTAGAATGAACATCACTAGATGAAAGCTTGTGTCCCGCATAGTACTGTTCCAATGCTTTTATAAATAAATGTAATACTGTTGGCTGTTCGATTACCGTAGAACCAATATAGGCGCCCCCGTTCTCAAATGTATCTGCTTGATAACGATAGTAATCTTGCAATTCATAGTCAGCAAGATCAAAATAGCTAATTGTTATTGGAACTCTTGCCATAACTGTTCCATCGGTACCCTTTACGAAATCGCCATCATTGCTCACAGTCAGATATACCGTTATAGAACTGCTTGATTTCTTGGCATGAGTACTTGTTTTTGTGGTTGCAAAAGTCATTTGCGGCATCATAGTTACAACCATGACTAATGCAATAAATATAATTATTAAATGTTTGATATATTTCAAATCAACGCTTCCTTTGCTATATTATCCAAAGGTGGGGCATTAACAATACCCCGCCTTTGAAATACAGTCTTTTTATTCTGTAACAACTATTTTAATATATGGCGGTATTATTGGTGTACTCCCTGAAGCCGCAACTGCCGATACATAGTATGTGCCCGCTGCTGTGAATTTCAGTGTACAGTTTCCAGCACTATTGGTAGTCTTCAAGTATGTATCCATCGTTGCGCCATAGGTTCCACTATTTGCCAACTGATACACTAATGCCCCTGACATATTATATTTGTTCCAATTTGCCATATAACCTTCCTCAAAATATTTGTATCCCTCAAGGTTAAGTGTAAAATTAGTGTTCTTTTGAACAGTAATAGCTCTAGTAGCTGTACCATTATATTTGAAATATGTATAATAATCAGCCCAACTTGAATCTTTCATAAAGAAATAATTTACGACATCACCATTGTGAACAACAGATTGATTAATTGCATAGGTCATGTAACCTTGAGTTGTCACTCCATTGTATGTCCATGACTGTAAAATACCATTATTGGGTTGTGTGTCATTCACTCCAAACATGATACCTGAGGAGTTGCAGCTTGTATTTGTCTGTCCAAACATACCTGTTATATAAGAGTTGCTGCCAGAGATATAATTTGTTGGGTTACTTGTAAAACTAGATCCATACATCGCTGTATGTACGGCAGCCAAGACATCAAGAGCAGATACCTGTGTAGATGATACTACATTCGAATCATTAGTCCAATTGGAGTCTACTGTGGCGGCGTACCCTGGCTCGACCGTAACAGACATTGGTTTTACAATAAAGTAATTACTCCCATTATCCAAACCTTCGGCCTGGAATGTCACAGTTACAGCATTGTCTGTAGCATAAGTTCTATCTACTCCGAAATGCCCGAATCCTATTCCTGCTATGACCATCACAATAGCTAATAGCGAAGCAAATATTATGCCTCTAAGATTTAGTTTTTTTGTCATTGGTTTACCATCCTTTCTGACAATTCTCACCTGTTTGGGTGATTTCTTTATTCTCCCTGATTTCTCAGGTTGCGAACTAATTATTTGATCACAAATACTGCCTTAATGCTATGTTTCTTATTTACGTGCCTAAATGTGTATTTTTTTACATTCTTCACTTTCTTGCCATCAACGTAAAGTTTCGATAATTTATATCCTTTAGCTGCCTTGATCTTAATGATCTTTGTATCGTTATACTTAACGCTGCCTGTTGCAGTAATGCTTCCTTTTCCCTTTTTAGATGCAGTGATTTTATATGTCTTCTTTTCAAACTGTGCATAAATCACATGATTTGATGTAACATTGCTAAATGTGTAGCTATCTCTACTTCCATCAATGGTCTCTCCATCAACAATCAAATAACTGAGTTTATATCCTTTATTCGGAGTTATCTTGATAGTCTGGCTGCTGCCCTTATTTATAGATATATCAGCGCTACTGATATTTCCGCCCCTGCTGCTAGATGAATCTATCACAAATGAATTGTCCTTTGTCGCTATTTTATCTAACTTGACTTTAGCCTGATTAACAATCGTCTTTACGGCCTCAACCGTATTGGCGCTGTTAATGCTCTTTACAGTTGTATTGACAATTTCTGTAACTTGCGCCTTGTTGTCCGAACTGTAATCATTGGACAAATAACTCATTATCTGTGCCTGACCAAGTAGTTTGGCATTCATTAGTGCTTTAGCAGCTTCAATCTCAGTATTACTATTAGTACTAGTACCATTTGAGCCAGTATTACCATTCTGCTGAGGTTTATAACTGTCCAGAGTATTCTTTGTGCTTGAAAGAATTGAATCTACTTCTTTTATAGTTTTAGCCTGGTCTATACTTGCCAATGCATCTGCTATCAATTCATTGACCTTAGTCTGGTCTTCTGCACTGTAAGTATTTTTCAGATAACTGTTCAGCGAAATTATTGCGGCATTCTGTTCTTTGCTCAATTCGTACTGACTCCATTCAGCATTTGTCTTTAATTTATCGATTTCTGCCTTTGCAGATGAAACAATATCCTTGATTCCATCCTCGTTATTCTCGCTTACTTTCCTGATCTCCGCATTAGCATTTTTTATTATTTTTGCAAGTTCTTTCTTCTCAGCGTTTCTATATAATGATGCGTCCTTATAATTTGTTATTGCATCTATCGCATCAGACTTCACCTTATTCCATGCGGCGTCTCCGGATCTGGACAATACAGGATAACCGCTGTTTTCATCGCTGTAGGCTTTACGGAAACTGCTTCCAAGTGTTTCAGCCGCATCTTTTAATTCTGATGATGTCTTAAATGAGATTCCTGTTATCGTAAGCGAAGAAGATGAATTATATGTATTTGAAGCCGTTCCTTCCAAACAGAAGACATTAGTTGCAGTACCTGCGTTGTTTGTAGCATCACCTATTGCACTGCCAGCTACATTACTTGCATTGATCTTACCTATGTTATAACAATTTTTAATTGTAGTTGATCCACTAATGTTACCAATGATTCCTCCAGTGACTCTGTTGCCGTTTATTACACCAGTATTATATGAATCAGAAACAATCGCATTATCCAAACATTCGCCTACAATTCCACCAGTATTTAGAGCAATTTTATCATCTAACTCCATGCCGTAAATCTGTGCATTATTGACACATCTGGTTACGGTTCCGGAAGTCTGGCCAACAATACCTCCTAACCATGTATCTGAAGTGTCTTTTATTCCTACACAAATGATGTTCATATTATTTGTGCAGCCAGTAATGGTGCCATCATAATTGTCGCTTGATATACCTCCACAATATGGTGTTCTGTTCACAAACATTAGACCATCTATAGTTAAATTTGATACTGTGCCTTTATTAATCTCATTGAAAAACCCTGCATTGTTAATTGCGCTATCAACACTGTCGGCTCCATGGATAAATAATCCGCTAATCGAATAACCATTCCCATCAAATTTTCCTCTAAACTGATTACCTGCTTGATCCTCTGTATTCCAACCTATTGGAGAAAATGCAAAACCACCCATATCAATATTCTTTGTTAAGTCTGCGGATATAGAGCCATCCTCATAGCACTTTTTCCCGAACCATGCCAGTTCAGCACCATTTGATATCTGGTATACGTCGTTGCTGTCCTTTGACGGTTCAGTCAGAGTTTTTCCGTCCCATGATGTTGAGTCGAGTGTTTCCTGACTTACGCTGACAGTCTGCATCTGATCACTGTCGCTATTAACGTTTAAGTATCCATTGACCTCCTTATATCCATCTTTTGTAATATTGTAAAGATACATTCCGTACGAAGGAAGATTGAATGTTGATGTAGTATCCGTATTGCTTATAACGTCCACCTTTGATGTAGATGCGCTATCTACTCTGGTGAGCGTAACCTTGCTGTCCTTCACAAGATTGCTGAATTCAACAGCTTTATCTTTGGATTGCTTCAAATATATATTCTGGGTTTTGTTTCCGCTTGCACTTACAGTAACCGTATCTTCAAGGTCTTTATATCCGTCTTTCGTTACAGTGTACGTATAAGTTCCCTCAGGAAGATTAGTGTAACTTACCGAATCATCTTTTGAATCTGCTGGATCGATTATTGTACCACTTGCATTTTTCAATGTAAGTTTGGAACCGCTCAGCATATTTTCAAAATCAACAACATAATCTGTACTTGCGATATCAATGTCAATGTCCTCAATAGTGCTTCCGGTCCATGCCGTGGAAACAGCATTGAACATGGTGCTCAATCCGGCATCTGTTATCGTTCTGTGATCCCCAAGGCAGTTAGGATTTCCAAATACCGAAGTCGTAATATTTCCATTCGACAAAGTATATTTGCCGCCATTATATCCTTTTAGTGTTACGTAGAAATCATGGTTTGTAATAAAATCATACTGAGTACCGCTGCTTCCTACCTTGCCGTCGATACTTGAACTGTACTGGACCTTTGCAGTACCCATATATCCAGGATTGTATACTCCTGACATTTTCGGTACAGGCATGTAAAGTCCATCTATATGTATCTTGAGTTTGTCGCCGACTGCCGGATCTTTTCCCGGATCAGTTTCGTTAGTCACTGTATAAGATGCTTTCGCTCCCCTAACCAGCTGATACGATACTGTACCATCAGCTGCAGTTATTCTGACTATGTTATTGCCATCTGCAACCGGTACTGTGTACTCTCCGTTATTGCCCGAAATTTCCGTCCATGTATCACTTGAAGGTGCATTGTTCACTTCAACTTTTGATATGGTACTTCCAGTTACGGACGGCTTCATTTTAACGGTACCGCTTTTCCCGAAGAAATAAACTGTATCAAATTCAGAATCCCATTTTTTCACTTTGCCATTTGAGCCTTCGATACCAAATTTGATCGTGCTGCTCCCTGAGTTCCCTACCTGAATTATCACAAGACCTTTTCTGTTGGAACTGGATGCACCATAGCGTCCCGTATATTCAGTATTGCCGCCTATATCAATTGCATCATATGTTACTTCAACTATTGCCGTACCGGCCTTTTTTGCGGTAATATTCATCGAGTTGCCCGTACCATTGCCGCTGTTTCCTGATTTGATGCCTACAATGTCACTTCCACTTAATATGTTTGCATGAAAGTCAGGTTCAATGATGATGTTGCCGGTATCAGAATTTACGATTTCCCATGCTGCCCTGTATGCTCTAAGGTTAAAAGTGTCTCCTACTTGCATTTGAAGATCATTACGGCTGTTTACGTTAAGCAATATACTGTTTTCGTTTCTCTTCGCCAGTGAGGCGCTGTCTCCATCGTTGCTCTGAGAAGCAGGATCCTCATTAGAACCAAATGCTACATTAATACTTTTCTTACCGTCTAGATAACCTGCCTTGGTAATGCTCCCGGATTTTGTAACACGATAGGTATAGCCGTTATTACCGCTTGGCAATGCGAATGTCCAGTTCACGGTTCCATCTGACTGTGTTTCCTTTGAAACCAGTGTATTGTCCTTGTTGATCGTGTTATAGTAATTTCTCTGGAAGTAAACACTGACGCTAGCCCCTTCCGGAGCGTTGATCACGGTATTTGCTTTCTCTGTTAATGAACCTACGACAACCTGCGCTGTTTTAGCCTTCCAAAACGTCACAGTAGTACCCACCCAGCCATTTCCGAAGCCTTCAGTGTCCAGTGTCTTTGATGGATCCATTTCTGTTTGGTATATATAATCGTTTCCTGCAGCAACGACCATGCATCTGTACCCTGCCTTGCCCTGTGCATCGGTCAAAGTGGATCCCATAGTTACTTTCTGTCCGCTGTGCCTTATCTCA
>Ga0183095_10284_pt1 | contig 224313 bp, 225 predicted proteins | sample BioMet4_FD_130346 | JGI IMG/M metagenome (GOLD analysis project Ga0183095, IMG submission 130346) | Microbial communities from bioreactor (seeded with sewage sludge) at LBNL, California, USA - Biofuel metagenome 4 (v2) (version 3) | ecosystem: Engineered > Bioreactor > Anaerobic > Unclassified ...
TCTGCATTGTCTGCAAGAGTATCAAGCGTAAAATCGGCATAGACGATATTACGCACCAAATCATAGACAAGTATTATTTCGGCTTTCCTATCATCGGTACAAAGTGGGTATTTAGTCCTGTTCTCTGGAAGTTGTTCAATAGCTATTCCCGGAAGGAACTGCCTGAGAAGGTATGGCCTGTTTGGTAATTACATAGCAATCTCTAACGCAAATTCATTTGGTGTCATCCAGTCTAGCGACTTTCGCGGGTAGTTATTCATCCACTTTTGACACTCTTTAATTTCTTTTTTGCTGACCTTGCTAAAATCTGTACCTTTGGGGAACCAGCGGCGAATCATGCGGTTATGATTCTCGTTGGTTCCCTTTTCCCATGCCGCATAAGAATGGCAGTAATATATTTCAAAGCGCTTGCCGCCATGGACGGAGCGCCGAAGGTCTTCATATTTCAAAAATTCAGATCCGTTGTCTGTGGTTATGCTCTTAAAGACTTCTCGGAAGTTGGGAGTGGTGCGCTCTATCTGATCCAGCACAGAGCGGACTGTTTCCGCTTTCTTGTTTGGTATCGGGCATATAATCTCCTGTCGCCCTGTGCGCTCCGTGAGCGTCAGTATGGCGCCTTTGCCGCTTGCACAGCTAACCACCAAATCCATTTCCCAATGTCCCGGCTCCTCCCGGCTGTTGATATAGTCCGGTCGGTTTGTGATAGAGGGCAAGTCCGGGTGAGCGATACGCCGCACAGGATGATAACCGATTTTCTTTCTCTTGGACTTCTCTATCAAGTCCCGGTTCCGCAGGTGGAGGAATACCTTTTTGGTTATATAGCTGTAAAGTGTCGATACGCAAATTGTGGTTTCAAAGCCGTCTTTCTGGGCCTGTGCAAGAGCCGCCGCAGGTGAGAAGCGTTTCCGTTTGTCGCCTCCGCCCAGCATCTTCTTTTCCAGATATTCAGCATATGCCCGGTCGTTACCGATTTTAAGCGGTCTGCCCTTGGCGGTCTGGGCGTATCTGTGCCGTGCTGTTGCCTTATGGGCGGAGTATCGTTTCTCGTCACATAAATCGCACATGTGCATATATTCCCCGGTCTTCAACTCGTTGTAGATGGTCTGGCGGCAAAATCCCAGCTGACGGGCAATCTCGGCAACTGGGACGTGTGCATGGTGCAGGGCTTCAAGCTGTTCCCGCTCGTCATGGGTCATATAGTGCTGCTTTTTCATCATGCGTACCTCCAATAATAGTTTGGATTGAATACGTGATATTAAACAGTGCAGCCACGGCACGGGGCCGTGGCTGTTATTTGCTGTAACACATTTCGCCGGCTGCGCCAGCCGGCCGGGGCCGGCGGTTTGTGTTACACTTCTGTTTCTGAAATCTTCTTAGCTCTGCGCTCTACTATGCTAAAATAGTGCTGTGCGCTTTGAATGTCTGTCTCCAGCTGTCGGAGTTCCTGCGTGGCCTTTTGCAGATTGTACAGCCGTTCCCGCTCCCGCTTAATATCTGCTTCGATGCGTTCAAGGTCCTTTTTTCGGCTTTCCAACTTGTAGAAACAGAAAAGCACAAGGCTCTCGAACTTTTCGTTTAGGCTGTTACCCTCCTGCGCTTCGAGAATGGCGGCGATTTCATCGGAGTAGCGGAAACTCCGTAGGTTGCTTTTCGGGCTGTTTCCTCGCATATTTTAGGCTTCCTTTCTGACACCGTAGCGGTGTTCTATGTCCCTGTATCCCCGGATACCTTGGTGCCTGTCTTTTTTCCCACGGAAAAAAACTGGATAAACGCTAGCATTCCGCCCTGTATCCGTTCCGCCTGAGGTATGCTTCTGCTTGATGCTCCTGTGAAAAGGTGCGGCTCTGGCGTTTTTGCCTGTCCCGCCCAGTGATTGGCTGACCGTTCGCGGATAAGACCACGTACCGCAGTTTTCCGTGCTTCTCCACGGGGTTGTAATAGATCGCCTGTCCAATTTCGTTTATCATCTTCATAGCTGCGCCGCCTTTGCATCTGGAGTTTCTCGAATCATCTCCAAATCGCGTAATTCCTCAAGGCTCAGGCGCTCTGTTTTGCGTACGATGCTTTTGCTGCCATCCTCGTTGTATGAATATTCTTCAATTTGCAGCAGTGCTTTTCCGCAACAGGCTGCCAGATATAGTGAGCAGTAGTAGTTGTAATTTATTGCGCTTTTGAATTTCAGGCTAAAACTTACGCCGCCCTTGTACTTGGTAAATTCAGTCTCCCGGATGTTTGGTACTTCCGGCCCGAGGAATGCCCCGGCCAGTTCGTGTATTTTGGTTTTGTTCGCTGTTAGCTTCATCATAGTTTGCGTCCTCCCAAAATAAAGAATTGTGTCTGCAAAAGCAGCGCTTGCCGCTGCTTTTGTTAGCCGCAGGCTTAACCAATTTCTACCGGGTGTCAAGGGGACCGTGGAATAATTCCAGTGCGCACACTGGTTTTATGCCGCGAAAGCCCCTTTACACTTGGTTGATATTGGTTAACTCTTTGTCCCGCAGGACACATTATTCTTTTCGTCTTCGCCGCAGCGTTTTTAGACGTCCGAAGGACACCACACCGTAACACATTCTCACCCGGCAGCCAGCTCTCCCCGGCCGCTTCTTTGTGTTACAAAAAAAGACAGCACCCGACAAAAGATGCTGCCTTTTTCTATATTACCAAATTTTAGGGGATTGTCAATTTTCTTCTTGACATTTGCTTAACATCTTTGGCGGCCCTGGCGCTCCGGCGGCACACGGCATTTTGCCGGTCCCGACTTCGGACGCCTGAGCATAAAGCGAGGGACAGATAAAGGGAGGAAGCCTGGTTGCAGTTTCAGAAAAAAGTACTTATAATAATGGCAACAAAAACCAGACCCGGCTGTCAGACGGGCGGGGAAAAGGAGCGAACGAATGAGAAGAGTGGCGCTGGTTACCGGCGGAGGCCGAGGAATTGGGAGGGCGATCGTCCGAAAGCTGGCGGAACAGGGGTGCGATGTCGCCGTCAACTACCATCAAAGTCGCGTCGCGGCGGAGGAACTGGCAAATGAGCTGCGGCAGGCGGGGCACAACGCTGCCGCGTTTCAGGCGGACACGGCGGAGCCGGAGGCGGTGAAGGCTATGTTTCGCGGGGTAGAGGCCGCGCTGGGACCGGTGGAGGTGTTGGTGAACAACGCCGGAATCGCCCTGTCCAACGGGCTGTTTCAGGACGTGGACGATGAAACGTGGAACCGTGCCTTTGCCGTGAACGTTGGCGGAATGCGCAATACGATACGTTCGGCGCTGCCTCACATGCTGCATGAAAAACGGGGGAGTATTGTCAATATCTCCTCGATCTGGGGCCTGCGGGGCGCTTCCTGCGAGGTTGCCTATGCCTGCACAAAGGCCGCTGTGGTGGGGTTGACCCGCTCTCTGGCGCTGGAGCTGGCGCCGTCCCATATTCGGGTGAACGCAGTGGCCCCCGGCTGTATCGATACGGACATGGTCCGCTCTTTGGGTCGGGAGACGATGGATGATCTGGCCGCACAGACGCCTCTTGGCCGACTGGGGACACCGGAGGATATCGCGGCGGCGGCGGCATTTCTGGCGGGGGAGGAGGCCTCCTTTATTACCGGACAGATCTTGACCGTGGACGGGGGATTTGTCGGCTGAGGCTGAGGGCAAAAATTGCAGCCGAGGCCGAGCCCTTCCACGTGGAAAGGACACGGCCTCGGTGGAGTTTCATTTTTGTACCAATATAAAATCCCCGTCCGGCTGCAAAGCAACCGGACGGGGCGGAAATCACGCGTGGGAAAAGATCAGCCGTTGCAGACGGGGACAATCCAGCCCTTGGTGTCGGGGAGCTTGCCCCACTGAATGCCAGTGAGGGTATCGTATAGCTTCTGAGTCAGGGGGCCGATCTCGCCGCTGCCGATCTTGGCGGACTGATCCTCATAGTCCAGCTGCTTCACGGGAGAGACGACGGCGGCGGTGCCTGTGCCGAAGATCTCTTCCAGCTTGCCTTCCTTGGAGGCCTTCATGACGTCGGCAATGGCCAGCTTGCCCTCGACGACCTCATAGCCCCAGTCCTTCAGCAGCTCGATGATGGAGCGGCGGGTAACGCCGGGGAGCACGGTGCCGTCCTTGTCCTGGGCCAGGGCGGTATAGAGCTTGCCGTCGATCTTGAAGAAGATGTTCATGGCGCCGACTTCCTCGACGTATTTGCGTTCCACACCGTCCAGCCACAATACCTGACTGTAGCCCTTCTCCTCGGCAATCTTGCCGGCGAGCAGAGAGACCGCGTAGTTGCCGCCGCACTTGGTGAAGCCGGTGCCGCCGGGGCAGGCGCGGACATAGGTATCCTCGACATAGATGTCGATGGGGGCCAAGCCCGCTGCATAGTAGGCCCCGGAGGGAGAGCAGATAATGATGAACTGATAGCTGGAGGAGGCGTGGACGCCCAGCTGAGCCATGGTGGCGATGGTGAAGGGACGGATGTACAGGGACGAACCCTCGGAATGGGGAACCCAGTCCTTCTCAACTTCCACCAGAGCCTTCACGGCCTGCACAAAATCCTCCACAGGAATCTCGGGGATGCACAGACGATCCTGAGTGTTGTTCATACGGCGGGCGTTGCAGTCCGGGCGGAACAGCTGAATCTTGTTTTCGGCGGTGCGATAGGCCTTCATGCCCTCAAAGCACTCCTGCGCATAATGGAACACCACGGCGGACGGATCAAGGGAGATGGGAGCATAAGGGACGATGCGGGGATCGTGCCAGCCCTGGCCCGCGGTATAGTCCATGATAAACATATGGTCGGTAAAGGACTTTCCAAAACCCAGCTTGGACTCGTCGGTTGGCTTTGCCTTGGGGGAAGTGGTCTTCGTGATTTTGATGTTCAGCATTTAAAACTCTCCCTTATTTTATTTTGAATGATAAAAGCAAAAGGCCTCCGCACCCCTGTAAACAGGGAGGCGAAAGCCAGACTTCCGTGGTACCACTCTCTTTGCCGCAGATGCGGCCACTTTTGTACGCTTTCGCGCACTGCCCCGATATCGGGAGGCTCCCGTCACCGCTTACTGAGAAAAATCTCGTTGGGCGGACCGCTCCCGGGCCAGACCAATCAGGCCGCGTCCGCTGCCTCGCACCATGCGGCAGCTCTCTGAAGCGGCGAACCTGACGGCAACTCCCGTTCATCACGTTAGGATATTAAATTACTTATACGCTCCTCGGGGGGGAAAGTCAATCGTTAAAATGCACAGAAAGAAAACAGAGGGAAGAACAGGAGGCTTGCCTGGCCGCCGAGGGGACCCGGCGACCAGGCGGTTTATGGTTCGGGGAATAAAAATTATTGGATGCAGGCCATACCGCGACGGAAGGCCTCGATGTTCAGGGGAACCAGCTTGGCCTTGGAGCCGGTGAACATCTCGTGGATCATGGTCTCAATGGTCTCGGACTTCAAAACCTTGGTTGCGGCGACATAAGCGCCAAGCATGACCATGTTGCCGACTTTGGGGTTGCCTACCTCATCGGCAATTTCCGCGCAGGGGATGTAATACGCCGACAGGTCCGGACGGGACACCTTGTCAGTGACCACAGAGCTGTTTACGAAGACAGTGCCGCCAGCGACCACGCCTGCCTCAAACTTTTCAAGGGAGGGCTCGTTCATGGCAATCAGTTCGGTGGGATGGTTGAAAATGGGCGAACCCACGGGTTTGTCGGACAGGACCACGGAGCAGTTTGCCGTGCCGCCGCGCATCTCGGGACCGTAAGACGGGGCCCAAGTGACGTTCATTCCCTCGGCCATGCCCGCTTCTGCCAGGTTTTTGCCGATGGCCAGGCCGCCCTGGCCGCCAAAGCCGGAAATGATAATTTCTTTTTTCATCTTACTTCACCTCCGCGCTGGTATCCTTGACGACACCGAGCGGATAATAGGGAATCATATTCTCCTTCAGCCACTCGATGGACTTCAGCGCCGTCATGCCCCAGTTGGTGGGGCAGGTGGACAAGACTTCCACAAAGGTAAAGCCCTTGCCCTCCATCTGAAGCTGGAATGCTTTCTTGATGGCTTTTTTGGCCTTGTTCAGGTTGGCGATGTCGGTTACGCAGACGCGCTCGGCATACACGCAGCCGTCCATCGTGCTCAGCAGCTCGGAGACGCGCATCGGCATACCAGCCTGCTCCTGGGTGCGGCCCAGAGGACAGGTGGTGGCCTTTTGCCCGATCAGGGTGGTGGGGGCCATCTGACCGCCGGTCATGCCGTAAATGGCGTTGTTGATAAAAATAGTGGTGAATTTTTCACCGCGCATGGCAGCGTGGACAATCTCGGCCGCACCGATGGAGGCCAGATCACCGTCGCCCTGATAGGTGAACACCGGCTGGGTGGGGTGGGTGCGTTTGATGCCGGTGGCGACGGCCGGAGCGCGGCCATGGGCAGCCTCCTGCATGTCGCAGCTGAAGTAGTTATAGGCGAACACGGAGCAGCCCACGGGGCATACGCCGATGGCGTCGTCCAACAGGCCCAGCTCTTCCAGAGATTCGGCCACCAGCTTGTGGACGATACCGTGGTTGCAGCCGGGGCAGTAGTGAAGTTCGTTGTCCGTCAGCCCTTTGGATTTCTGATATACGACTGCCATGTTACTCTGCCTCCTTCAGGGCCTTTTTGCCCGCTTCTACCATTTCCTCCACGGTGGGAATCACGCCACCGGCGTGACCCAGATAGCTGATGGGCTTCTGCCCCTCCACGCTCAAACGCACATCGTCGATCATCTGACCGTCAATGCTCATTTCCACGTCCAGAATCGCCTTAATGTGGCTTTGACCCGCCAGGTCGTGCAGCGGCTTTTCCGGGAAGGGCCACAGGGAGATGGGGCGGAAAAGCCCGGCCTTGATGCCCGCGGCGCGGAGCTGTTCCAGAGCCGTGAGGACGATCCGGGCGGGGGTGCCGTAAGCTGTGATGAGCAGCTCGGCGTCCTCGGTTTCCTTCGTGTCCCACCGGACTTCATTTTCTTTTATCAGCTGATATTTCTTTGCGAGATGGGAGTTGAAATCATCGCACTCGTTGGGGTCAATGTACAGAGAGTTGATGATGTTGTGGTGGTCGCGGCCCTTACGGCCGGTGGCGGCCCAATCCTTGGCGGGCAGCTGGCGCTTGGAAACGTCGTGCCACTCGATGGGCTCCATCATCTGACCGATCAGACCGTCCGCCAGCACCAACACGGGATTGCGGTACTGGTCGGCGATGTCAAATGCCTCCTGAACAAAGTCCACGGCCTCCTGAATGTTGGCGGGAGCCAAGACAACGGTGCGGTAATCACCGTTGCCGCCGCCCCGGGTGGCCTGGAAATAGTCGCCCTGAGCAGGCTGAATGGTGCCGAGGCCCGGGCCTCCGCGCATGCAGTTGACGATGACGGCGGGCAGCTCCGCGCCCGCAAGATAGGTGATACCCTCCTGCTTCAGGGAGACGCCGGGGGAAGAGGAGGAAGTCATGGCCCGCATACCGGAACCCGCGGCGCCGTACACCATGTTGATGGCGGCCACCTCGGACTCGGCTTGGACAAAAATTTTGCCGTGCTGGGGCATATGTAATGAAAGATATTCCGGAACCTCGCTCTGCGGGGTGATGGGATAACCGAAGAAGCAGTCGCAGCCGGCGCGAATCGCCGCCTCTGCAATGGCTTCATTGCCTTTCCACAATTCCTTTTCCACGAAAACGCAACCTCCTTTATAAGAACTTTTCAACAGTAATAATGGAATCCGGGCAGATTTTTGCGCAGCTCGCGCAGGCGATGCACAATGCGATGTCCGTCACGCCGGCGGGATGGTAGCCCTTGCGGTTGATGGACTCCATGTCGATGGCGACGATGTGCTTCGGACAGACGGAAACGCACAGCTCGCAGCCCTTGCACCGATCCCGGTCAAATGTTACCTTTGCTGTCATGATACTCATTTGCCTCCCTTCATTGATCAGAAACTTCCCTTACAGTTCCCATGGTTTTTTCATATAAATGTCAATGGGAAACAGCTTTAGGCCCGCGAGACTCTCCTCACTGGTAAAACGCCGCTCCGCCAAATGGCACACGACAGGAATGCCGGCCTCCTTTGAGACCGCTTCGGCCAGCTCCGCGCCCTTCTGAATTTCATGGGGCGTGGTTTCGCCGCACAGGTGGGTATTATTTACGATGCCGCCGCAGGAGAGACCGGTCACGGTCTCAATGCTTCTAAGATATAGCAGGGCGGACTCCACCGTCCGAACCTCGGGGCGATTTGCGTTGAGAACGAACAGGAGGTTGTAGTCCTCCTGAATAATCTTGGGCTGAAACCGGGCCAGCACACGGGCTCCCACCGGGTCTCCGCCCACATCCATAACTCCCCGAATATCGCGGTTTTCCAAAATGGTCAAAAGTTCCGCCGGCAGGGCGGGCACATCCGCGTCACTGCACGCCTGTGAGGACGAAATTACCCGGATTCCGGCATCCTCCATCAGCTTCCGCCGCTCCCGCGAACGAAAGTAAGGATTCACAATATCCACGTCTGCCAGCATGGTGGCATGGCCCGAGTGAGCCAGCGCCAATGCATAGTTCACAGCAAACTCGGTCTTTCCGGTGCCATAGTGTCCGCAGACAAGGACGACACGGTTGGAACAGACCTGATCAGCAGTTAAAATCAAAGCGGTCCCTCGCTTTCAAAATCTTAAAAAAGAGTTGTATTATTATCTTATGCGTTGTATGATGTCAGTATAACCTATTCGACATCATATGTCAAGAGACGTTCTTGTGCTTTTTGCCAGATTCGTTTTTGATAGATTAAGATGTATAATAATGATGGAAACAACATTAAAAAGTGAAACACGCCGGATGGGCGCGGGGGAGGAACAACATGGAGGAACCCAAAAAAGCCAAGCTGTCGCAACAAGCAGCAGAGCAGCTGCTGGATATGATCATGGAGGAGCATCGCTATGAGAGCGGCAGTAAGCTGCCCAACGAAAATGAGCTGAGCGAGCTGCTGGGCGTCAGCCGTACCACGCTGCGGGAGGCAATTTCTTTTCTGGTGGCGCAGGGTGTTTTGGAAATCAAACGGGGCAAGGGCACGTTTGTTGCCCAGGAGCTGCCCCATTTTCCGGTGGATATGACGACGCTGACCGATCTGAAGTCACGCGCCAGAGCGCAGGACCTGTTTGAAATGCGGCTCATCTTTGAGCCGGCAACGGTGGCTCTTGCCTGTGCACGGGCCAGCGACGAGGAGTTGGAGCAGATCCGCCGGAAGGCGGAGCGGATGGAACAGGCTGCCGCTACCGGAGGCGACTGGCCCGCCGCAGACCAGGATTTTCACCTCAGCATCATCCGGGCATCCCACAACGAATACATGCGCCGCCTGTACCCGATCATCAACGACGCTGTCAGCGAGATCCTGCAAATATCGGAGAACCGCCGGCTCATGCAGGAAATTGCCTTGGCGGACAACCGGATGATTCTGGATTTTCTGCTGCGCCGGGACGACGCGGGTGCGCGGTACGCCATGAGCATCCATATGAAGCATCTGATTCATACGCTGAGGGTGTAACACAGACTGAGGCGCGTCCGGAAAACGGAGGCGCCTCTTTTACAGAAAAGACCGCCGGATGCCTCAAAGAGATCAGACATCTCTTGTTGCTGTCTGCTCAAAATGCAAGATTACGTAATCGTAATCTTGCATCATTATTAACAAATTACTTGGTGAATTGCACAAAAATCGTAAAAGAATATTGTTTAAAAAGCGGACAGACAATCTGATGCTTTTATGTATTCATTGCTGATTCTTACAATTTTATAGCCCTTATTCACAAATTGTACACAAATTTAAGAAAGACCCCTTAACAAATGCGACGCGGGCGTGTATAATGAACACTGAAATTCGTATGGTCAAACCGTTAAGATTAAGTAAAAAATAGCTGTCGGCTGACAAGAGGCTGACAAGATAAGGCAGATGATATGGAAAACAACCAATTGCAGGAGAAGCTGGAAACACTGCTGAAAGCTTATGCACATTATTTTGATGTGGAGCGGGACGTGAAGGTGGAAGGCGGCTCCTTTCCTGCGGCGGCGAGTTACCATTTCCGCGAGGAGAACTACGTGGCCACCCGCGCCCATACCATCTACGCATCAGAGCAGCACGAATACGTTTACTTTTACCTGACGGAGCGCCTGGATCTTGCCACGCTGCAAAAAGAGATTGACCTCTCCAGGGAGGCAGGCGGCAAAAAGGTGACTCCTCACGGCGAGCACATGTTCTCCTATGTGACACTGATAATTTTGGCGGACCGTATTGACGAGGATGCAAAAAGGGCCCTCAAGCGGTATCGGTACCGAAAAAACTTTTGGCTGACACTCCATGGCTGGATGGAGTATCGCATAGCGGCAATGGATACTTCAAGCATGACCTTCCTCAGCAATCCAGCCGGCAAGGAAGTACGCAAAAATCTTGAGCAAAATTTCCAATCCAAGGCAAAGTAAGAAGGGAGAGTACTGTATGAACTCATTGGTTATCCTGCTGATCAGCTTCGTTGTTCTTATTTGCGGTTACTTGTTCTATGGCAAGTGGCTGGCAAAGGAATGGGGTGTTGATCCCTCTCGTGAGACCCCGGCCCATACCATGGCCGATGGCCTTGACTACTGCCCCGCGAAGGCACCCGTGCTGCTGGGCCACCACTTCGCATCCATCGCCGGCGCCGGCCCTATCAACGGTCCTATTCAGGCGGCTGTCTTCGGCTGGGTTCCCGTCCTGCTGTGGATCCTGATCGGCGGCGTTTTCTTCGGCGCCACTCATGACTTCGCCGCCCTGTTCGCCTCCATCCGTCACGAAGGCAAGTCCATCGGCCACGTGATCGAGGTCAACATCGGACGCAGAGGCAAGAAGCTGTTTCTGGTGTTCGCTTATTTGACCCTGCTGCTAGTGGTCGCCGCTTTCGGTTCCATCGTGGTCGGTACCTTTGCCAGCGGCCCGGTCGGCTCCGATACCATGAACGTCGCCAATGGCCGCACTGCTTGTATCTCCATACTGTTTATCGTGCTGGCTGTCCTGTTCGGCTTCTTTGTCTATCGCCGCAACGCGCCTCTGGGCGTATCCACAGTGATCGGTGTTGCCGCTCTGGTCCTGTGCATCGTTCTGGGTTACAACTTCCCCGTTTACATGAGCAAGACCTTCTGGGATTACTTTGTTCTGGCATACATTTTGGTAGCCTCTGTCACGCCTGTGTGGATTCTCCTGCAGCCCCGTGACTACCTGAACTCTTTCCTGCTGTATGGCATGATTGTTCTGGCGTTCATCGGGATCATCGTTGCCCATCCTTCCATGGCGTTGCCTGCCACCACAGGCTTTGGCGGTATCAACGGCAACAGCCAGCTGTTCCCCGTCCTGTTCATCACGGTCGCCTGCGGCGCTATCTCCGGATTCCACTCTCTGGTGGGTTCCGGTACGACTGCAAAGCAGCTGGATAACGAGAAAGATGCCATGGCAATCGGCTACGGCGGTATGCTGATCGAGTGTGGCCTGGCCGTTATCTCTCTGATCTGCATCGGTGTTCTGTTTGCCAACAGCGATGCGCTGGCTTCCGTGGGCAGCTCTCTGACTCTGGCCGGCAGTGGTATGCTGATGACTGCCGACGGCTCTGCCGCCGCCTCCCCCACCGCTGTGTTTGCCACCGGCATTGCCTACATGCTGACCAAGATCGGCCTGCCCTATGATGTGATGTATTCTGTGCTGATTTTGTCTGTTTCCGCGTTCTGCCTGACCTCTCTGGATACCGCCACTCGTCTGGCCCGCTATATGCTGCAGGAGTTCTTCGTGGATGAGGGCGAGGATGTCAAAAACCTCACCGGTTTCAAGAAGTTCATCGCCAATCCGTTTGTTTCCACCGTCATTACGGTTATTCTTGGCGGCATCCTGATGAGCGGCGGCTATACCAAGATTTGGCCGCTGTTCGGCGCTGCCAACCAGCTGCTGGCTGCTCTGGCGCTGCTGGCCTCTGCCGCATGGCTGGGCAATGTGGGTAAGAACAACAAGATGTTCTATATTCCCATGGTCTTTATGCTGCTTGCTACCCTGACTTCTTTGGTGATCACCTTCAAGACCAAGCTGGGTTCTCTGATGGCCGGTTCTCAGACCGTAGGCGCCGACGTCCTGCAGGTTGTCTTCTCCGCGGTGCTGTTCATTCTGGCCTTTGTGCTGGTGATAGAGGGCTTCAGGACTCTGTCCAGCAAGAAGCCCACTGAGACCAAAAAGTAATTCACCCCAATCGTTACCCATTTACCGCTGTCAGCAAGTCCGCCCCGGTTTATGCCGGGGCGGACCTTTTTATCCTTTCGCGCTGCGTTAAAAAGCGGACTCGTGGCGGCGAACCATGAAGCCGCCCCAGCATTATTTCCCTTAGAAACGAGCAGACCCATACTTGGGTCAAAAGGCATAGCCAAACAGGCGGAACCCGGCTTCATGCCGAATTCCGCCTGGTTCATTTTTCAACCCCGCCAGACAATCCGTCAGCAGATTTTCCTGTATGCAGAAGAAGTTTTTTACCGCTTATTTCCCACAGAGGAACCGCAGCGCCTCAGCATAGCCGGGCAGGCCATGGCCCTTGACAGTTTTGACGCATGCAGCGCGGATATAGGAGATTTTCCGGAACGCCTCCCGGGTGTCCGGGTCGGAGATGTGAACTTCTACCGTGGGAATCCCCACGGCCTTCACCGCGTCCAGCAGGGCAACGCTGGTATGGGTATAAGCGCCGGGGTTGATGATCATTCCGTCCATCTTGCCATAGGCGCTTTGGATGGTGTCCACCAACGCCCCTTCGTGGTTGGACTGAAAGAACTCCACAGATACGCCGAGGCGATTCGCCTCCTTTTCAAGCATGGAGCACAGATCACCGTAGGTCTCGTGGCCGTAGATCTCAGGCTCGCGAATGCCCAGCATATTCAGGTTAGGTCCGTTCAGGATCAGAATCCGCACAAAAATCCCTCCAAATCGCATCGGCGGTATCCGCCGGCGTGCCGTTGTTGTCGACCAATGCGTCCCGAAACCGCCGGTACAGCGGTTCGCGCTCAACCGCGATGGCGGCAAGGTCTGTGCCCTGCGACAGGGGCCGGCCGTCCGTGGGGAGCTTTTCAAGGCTTCGCACAAGCTGGTAAATGCGGCCGTTTTGATGGAGAAACTCGTAATTCCGCGGGTCTTTTACGATACCCCCGCCGCAGATCAGAATTTTTTTGCTCTCCCTGCCAAATTGCTCCGCCAGCTTGTGCTCCAATGCCCGGAAGGCAGGCTCGCCGTCCTGCGCGAAAATAGCGGGAATGGACTTTTCGGCCGCTTTTACAATCTCCGCATCCAGATCCACCGCCTTCCGCCGCGTCAAAGCCGCCAGAGCGGTGCCGACGGTGGACTTGCCGCAGCCGGGCATGCCAATCAGGACGATATTTTCCATCTCCCGGCGCAAAAGAGCCAGAATTCGTTGATTTTCAGCAGGGTCAATTTTCCGGTCAAAGAAATATTCCTCCGCGGCGGTGGCCTGAAATACCAGCATGGGCAGGCCGTCGGAACAGGGAAGGCCCCGTGCCTCCGCCTGAAGCAGCAGCGCGGTCCGCCGGGGATTGTACACCACGTCCAGCACGCCTTGGCAGGCGGGAAACCTTGCCAAATCAACTGCGGATTCGCCGGTGCGGGGATACATGCCCACCGGCGTGGTGTTCACCACGATCTCTGCGTCGGCGTGACGGCCCAGATTTTCGTAGCTGTCCATACCGCGGCGGGAAACCACCACGATTTCCCGCGCGCCGCAGACCCGGGCCGCCGCCTGAGCGGTGAGGGAGGTGCCGCCACTGCCAAGGATTACCACTTTATGGCCGCGCAGCTCCAGGCCCGCCCGGCGGGCCATATATAAAAAGCCGGAGATATCCGTGTTCCAGGCACAGAGCTTCCCATCCGCACGGCGAACCAGCGTGTTCACACTGCCGATGGACTGTGCGTCGGGATCGATCACGTCACACAGGGGCATCACGTCCCGCTTGTAGGGAATGGTGACGTTCAGCCCGCCGATGTCGGGCCGGGCCAGAAACGCAGGAAGCTCCTCCGGCTCCAGCTCAATCAAGCGATAGGCCTGATTGCCGGCCGCAGTGTGGATGGGAACGGACCAGCTGTGGCCCAGCTTGCGGCCCAGCAAACCGTAAATCTTCTCCGGCATGGGCTCACACTTCCGCGTAGTTGCCCAGGAAGTGGAAGCTCTGGCAGCTGCGCTCCATCTCCTCCAGCATGGGCAAAACACCCGGATCCTGCACAGAGGCCTCCAGTTCAATGAAGAAGATGAACTCAAAGTTCCGGCCGGTGACGGGGCAGCTCTCCAGCTTCGTCATGTTGATGCCCAGCGCCGCAGGTTTGGAGAGGATGTCATACAGCGCGCCGGGCTTGTTGTCGCAGGCGATAATGAGGCTGATGCGGCTGGCTCCGGCGTAGATGGCGGGGTCCTTCGTGATGCAGATAAAGCGGGTATAATTGTTGTCACTGTCCTGCACGTCCTCCTTCAGAACCCTCAGACCATACAGCTCTGCGCAGGGATGAGAGGACAGGGCCGCAACGTGGGGGTCCTTCCGCTCGGAGACCATTTTGGATGCGGCGGCCGTGTTGTCGCAGGGGATTACCCGCACTCCGGAAAGACTGTCCAAAAAATGTCCGCACTGGCCGATGGCCTGGGGGTGGGAGTAAACTTCAGTCAAATCCTCCAACTTTGCGCCGGGGAGACCCAGCAGCTCATGGCGGATGCAAAGGCGGGTGCTGCGCACGATGGACAGGTGCCGCCGCTGAAGCAGATCGTACACCGCGCGGACCGAGCCATTGGAGCTGTTTTCAATGGGCAGCACTCCAAACTTGCATAGGCCCGACTGCACGGCGGAGACCACCGCCTCAAAACTCTTCACAAAGACAATGTTGCCCCGGGGCAGCAGCCTGTCGCAGGCGGCCTGGGAGTTGGCGCCCTCCATACCCTGACAGGCGACAAGACCCGTCTGGGGAAAGACCTCGCCCCCTGCGGCCAGAGAGGCCCGCACCTGCGCCGCCACCTGCGTAGGCGCCCCCATTAGTTCCGCCTGCCGTGCGCGGGAGAGGTGGAACAGTGTGGTAAACAGGTGATAGGCGTAGCGCTCCTTATCTCCGGCTTTTGCCGCCATCTTTGCCAGAATCTCTCGTTCCCGGGCACGGTTGGAGATGGGCAGTCCCTGTGCGCTCTTGGCGGCGGCAACATCCTCTGAGAGCGCCATGCGCTCCAGAAAGAGCTTCAGTAGTTCCTCGTCCACCGAGTCAATTTTTTCCCGAATCTCAGAAAGTTCCATTTTGTGGGCCTCCTTTTAATCTTGCTCCAAAAGAATATCCAGCAGTACCGTGGCCACCGCCGCCTCTACAACCGGAACGGCCCGGTGGGCGATGCAGGGGTCGTGCCGGCCCGAGACGACCAGCTCCGTCTCCACCATGCGGCTCAGGCGCACGGTCTGCTGGGGCCTTGCGATAGAGGGCGTGGGCTTGAACGCTGCCCGCAGAGTCAGCGGCATGCCGTTGGTGATGCCGCCCAAAATGCCGCCGCAGCGGTTCCGGGTGGTCTCGATGCGCCCGTTGCGGATGCAGAAGGGATCGTTGTTGACGCTGCCCCGGAGCTCCGCGGACTCGAATCCCGCCCCAAACTCCAGCCCCTTCATGGCGGGGATGCCAAACAGGACCGCCGCCAGACGGCTTTCCATTCCGCCGAATATGGGATCTCCCAGTCCGGCGGGCAGGCCGATGACCGCACACTCCACCACGCCGCCCACGGAGTCGCCCACCTGGGCAGCGGATAGGATGGAACCCCTCATCCGTTGGCCGCAGGCGTCGTCCAGGACCGGAAAAGACTTCGCGGCCACGTCCTCAAACAGAGCGGGCATGGGCCAGGAGGGAAAGGGAATGTCCGACTCTTTCTCCACGGATAAAAGATGCGCGCCCACGTAAACGCCCCTCCGTGCCAGGATCTGCTTGGCGATCCCGCCGATCACGCACAGCGGCGCGGTGAGACGGCCCGAAAAATGTCCGCCGCCCCGCATATCCGCCTTGCCGCCCCACTTGACCCAGGCGGTATAGTCCGCGTGGCCGGGACGGGGGGTATCCGCAAGAGATGCATAGTCCGCGGAGTGCTGATCCCGGTTTTCAATGACCGCGCACAGAGGAGTGCCGCAGGTCACATTGTCCTGCAAGCCCGAGAGGAAAGCGGGCATGTCGGTCTCCTGCCGCGGAGTGGAGAACGCGTCCTTTCCAGGACGGCGGCGGGCCATGAAACGGGCCAGTTCATCCATGTTGACGGATTCCCCGGCGGGCAAGCCGTCCGCCAAAACGCCGATGGCGGTACCATGGGACTGACCGAAAATGCTGATGCGCAAATGATTTCCAAATTCAGACGCCACTTACGTCACCTCCTAAAGCCAGATAGTCCTTGAAAAACGAGGGGTAGGATTTATTGACTGCGTCCACGCCCAAAATTGTGACGGGGCCGGAGCAGCCGGCGGCGGCGATGGCCGCCGCCATCACGATGCGGTGGTCGTTGGCCCCGTCCACCGTGCCTCCGATGAGTCGGGGGACGCCGAGGACGGTCAGACTGTCCGCCCCCTCCACCGCCCAGCCGCCCAGAGCGTTCACCATGGCGGCGGTAGTTTTCAGCCGGTCGCTCTCCTTCAGACGGAGACGGGCGGCGTTGGTCAGATGTGTGGTTCCCTGCCGCACCGCTGCCATCACCGCCAGCGGCGGTACCAGATCGGGGCAGCCGGAGACGTCAATCTCCGCGTCGCCGGACCGGGATAGAATCTGAGCGTATTCCGTAACGGCCATGTCGCCCTGAGAGGAGAGCGGGTTCAGACCGCCGATCCGGAGGTCGCCGCCCAGGAAGTTGGCGGCGTACCAGAACGCGGCCTGGGACCAGTCGGCCTCGACGGCGGCGTCAAAGGGCTTGAAATACCCGGAAGAAACCTGACAGCGCCGCCGCTCCGGCTGAAACGATGCCGAAACCCCGGCGGTGCGCAGCGCCTCGACAGTCATGGCAAGGTAGTCCGAGGACTCCAGAGCCGTGGCGCTGACGACGGAGCTGTCCCCGCCCAGCAGGGGCAGTGCGAACAAAAGCCCGGTAAAAAACTGGCTGGATACGTTGCCGGGAAGCCGGTATTCTCCGTAGGGAAGAGAGCCTCGAACCGTAAGCGTGCCGCCTTGAAGTTGGAAAAAAATTCCCTTTTCATCAAACAGGTCGAAATACGGTTTTTGGGGCCGCGCCATCAGGCGGCCCCGCCCGGTGAACACACCGCCGCCTGCGGCGGCCAGAGCGATGGGGATCAAAAAGCGGAGGGTGGAGCCGGATTCGCCGCAGTCAAAATAGGGTAATTCACCTCTCCGGCCCACCAATTTCCCACCGGTGCCCCAAACGCGGACGACGTCCGATTCGGGCTGCGCCCAGTGGCAGCCCAGAGCTGTGACGCACCGAAGCGTGGCCTCAATATCCTGAGACAGCGCCACATTGCGGACGGTACTGACGCCCTCTGCCAGCGCGGCGGCGATCAGCAGACGGTGGGTCATGGATTTGCTGGGAGGCGGAGTGACCGCGCCGCTAAGGGGTCTGGGATTGATGCGCATATCCATCAGCGGTCCTCCCACCCGGCGGCAAAAATGGACTCCAGCTCCCCCACGGGGACGGTTTTCATCGTGCACTTGCCAATTTTGCGGGGAATCACCAGAGCGATCTCACCGCCCCGGCGTTTTTTGTCCGCCAGCGCCGCTCGGGCAAGCGCCTGGGGAGAATACTCCGTCCCGGTAGGAAGGCCATTTCGCCGAAGTACCGCGCAAATGCGTTCCGCACAGGGCCTCTCCGTCCAGCCCAGAGCCTCTGCCGCCCGGGCAATGATCGAAAGACCCGCCGCCACGGCGTGACCGTGGTGGATGGTGTAGCCGCTGCACTTTTCGATGGCGTGTCCGGCGGTGTGGCCCAGATTCAACGTCCGGCGCAGGCCGTTGTCCAGCTCGTCCCGTTCCACCACGGAGCCCTTGAACGCGATGCACCGGGCCACGATCTCGCCGAGGTCCGGGGTCAGGTCGTCCGTGTCGAACAGAGAAAACAGTCCCTCATCGGAGAGAACGCCGGTCTTAATGGCCTCGGCGGCGCCGTCCGCCCGCTCCAGAGGGGGAAGGGTCTTCAGACAGTCCGTGTCGCACACCACGGCGGAGGGCTGAAGAAACAGCCCCGCCAGATTTTTTCCGTGCCGCAGGTCCACGGCGGTCTTGCCGCCCACGGAGGAGTCCACCGCGGAGAGCAGGGTGGTGGGAAGCTGGACATATCTAATGCCCCGCAGATAACAGCCGGCGGCAAAGCCCGCCATGTCGCCGCATACGCCGCCGCCCAGCGCCACCACGCAGTCGCTGCGGGTGAGCTGTTCCTCTGCCAAAAACTCCAGTACCAGAGAAAGGGTGGAGAGATTTTTGTTTTCCTCCCCGGCGGGGAAGATATGGGCGCAGACGGCAAAGCCCGCCGCACGAAGACTGTCTTCCACCTTGGGCAGGAACAGCTTTGCCACGTTGCTGTCTGTTACCACGGCGGCGCGGCAGGGGGCCAGCGTTGATGCGATCAGCTCCCCGCAGCGGCCCAACAAACCGGGGGCAATGGACACGGCGTATTCCGGCTGCGTTTTGATCGGTATGGTTTGAATGGTGTTTGCCATAGTATCCTCCCGTAGTTCAGATTGTATTGGCGGACCATAGCGAGGGATATGGAGCTTGCCACGCATGTCCCGTCCCGCTTTCTCAACTGCCGCCGGCGGCGGCCTTCAAATCCCGCCCCTCTTTCAAGAGACTGCGCAGCTTCTCCGCGTCGCGGTTTTGCAAAGCGCCAAGGTATTCGTTCAGGTGTCCGATTAGAATATCCAGTTCCTCCGTGAGATAATCCGCGTTGTCCAGAAACAGCTCGGTCCACATGGACTCGTCCAGTCGGGCCACCCGCGTCATATCCCGAAAGCTTCCGGCGGAGAAACCCCGGCGCTTCTGCGCCTCGGGGGACTTTACATAGGCGCTGGAGGAGATGTGCGCCAGTTGGGAAGTATAGGCAATAATGCGGTCGTGTTCGTCAGGATTGGAGAAAGTAAGGTTGGCGAAGCCGATGTCCAGAAAAAAGGCTTTCAGTGTTTCCAGCAGCTGTATATCCGTGCGCCTGTCCGGCGTCAGAATCATGGAGGCTTCGTCATACAGACGGTCCGAAGAATTCACAAAACCGCCCCGCTCCAGTCCTGCCATGGGGTGGCCGCCAATATAGGCGAAGCCGTGCTTCTCCGCAATGGGAGCGATTCTGCCGACCACCGATCGCTTCACGCCGCACAGGTCTACTACTATGGCGGACTTTGCGATTTTTTCCGCGTTGGCCTCCACCCATTCCACCGCCGCGCCGGGACAGACGGCGGCCAGAATCAGATCGCACTGAGAGAGCTTTTCGTCTGTCAGCGTCCCGTCGATGGCGCCGCAGAGGCGGGCCAGAGTCATGGTCTCGGGGTCCGTGTCCAGCCCCCATACCATGTGAGCGGTGCGTGCCTTCACACTCTTTGCCATGGACCCGCCGATCAGACCAAGGCCGATGATTCCAATGTTCATCTGCTCAGTCCTCCAGCGTAGACAAAAAGTCGTGCATCTTGTGCAGCTTCCTGGACAGCACATCAAAGGCCTCCGGCTTCAGGGACTGAGCCCCGTCGCAAAGAGCATGGGCCGGGTCGTTGTGGACCTCGATCAAAAGACCGTCTGCTCCGGTGGCCACGGCGCCAACGGCCAGCGGGTCCACAAGCCAGCTCTTGCCGGTGGCGTGGCTGGGGTCGATAATAATGGGCAGGTGGGAGAGCTTGCGCAGGACGGGGATGCAGGCCAGATCCAGGGTGTTGCGGGTGTAGGTCTCAAAGGTCCGGATGCCCCGCTCGCAGAGAATTATGTCCTGATTTCCGCTGGCCATGACGTATTCGGCGCTCATAAGCCACTCCTCATAAGTGGCGGACATGCCCCGTTTGATCATGACGGGTTTGTTCAGCTTGCCGACCTCCCTGAGAAGATTGAAATTCTGCATATTCCGCGCGCCAATCTGAATGACGTCCACGTCGCCAAACAGGGGAATTTGGGAGATGTCCATCAGCTCGGAGACAATGGGAAGACCCGTCTCCTCCCGGGCAACCTTCAAGAATTCGAGGCCCTGAGCGCCCAGCCCCTGGAAGGAGTAGGGGGAGGTGCGGGGCTTGAACGCGCCGCCCCGAAGCATGGTGGCGCCGCTGGCCTTCACGGCTTTGGCAATGGCCACCACCTGCTCCTCGCTCTCCACGGAGCAGGGACCTGCCATGATCGTCAGCGTGCCGCCGCCGATCTGGGTGTCCCGGACCTTGACCACGGTGTCTTCCGGATGAAACTTGCGGTTTGCATTTTTATAAGGTTCCTGCACCCGCTTGACGTCGTCCACAATGTCAAGTGCGGCGATCAGGTCAATGTCCAGCTGAGAGGTGTCTCCTACCAGCCCTAGAATAGTGTGAGACTGGCCGATGCTGGTATGGATGGTAATGCCCTTTTCCTGAAGCCAGCTGATAAGGCTTTCCAGCTGTTCACGGTTGGGATTGCTCTTGAGAATGACGATCATGACGTTTTCCTCCTTAAATTGGTACAAAAAAGACCCGCAGCCGGCTGGCTGCGGGTCGTCATGTACTGATAATTCCTGACAATATCAGTCGCACACACACTCGTTTTCAGCCCAACCGAAATAAGCCTTACCAAAATAATAGGTAAAGCTAAAGTAACGGTATTCAGCTGCAAAGGTGAAAGCGGACATTAATTGTCTCCTTGCTATCATACTTTAAACTACTGAAATCATACCATGCCCTCCGCAAAAAAAACAGAGGGAAAACAGCCAAACAATCAAAAAAATATTCCATAAAATTTGACGGATTCATCAAACTTCTGCCAGAGCTGGTGCCGCAAGAACGCCGTTCATCAGCAGCGAGGTGGCCTCGATGATATACCGTACATCCCGGCGCATGTCCGCCTGAGCGTCCATATACTGCTGGTGCAGGTCCCGCAGGCTGTCGTTCAGATCCTCGCCAGCGGGGAGAGCGGGGCATAGGCCCCAGATCTCCAGATAGGAGCTGAGGTATTCCCGCAGCGCGTTCTCATACCGCCGGTGATCCATCAGAGAATTGGGGTAGTTTTCATTGTGCGGATAGGTAAATGCATCTGCCAGATAGTGGGTAAGCTTTCCCAGTGTGTAATACTGCCAACAGGTCCATCCCTTTTCCCGGTGCTGGAGACGGCCGATGCGGCAGGCGATATACTGGTCGGAATTTGTATAATTATGTCCGCGAAACTTATAGCTGCGGATGGAACCCTTCAGATAGGAGAGGGGGTTGCAGTCTGGCTGAAAGGAGCCGAACAGGAAAGCAAACTCAAAACGTCTGCATTGAAAACCGTTCTGAGCCTCGAGCAGCCTGGAAGCCAGGAGCTTATGACTGCGCTTCTGCAAAGTGCACCTCCAATTTGGGATAGCGCCGGAAATGCCGCGCTTCCTAAAATTGCTTTTACTACATCATGGCCGCTGCCTGTATTGCAAGCGCTAAAGTGTAAAAAAAGTGTGAAGTTCGGTGAGCCGCAATTTTTTGACTGTGTCAAACAGTACAGAGCTTCTCTGCCAGGGCGGAAGGGCTCTGTGCCTTCCGCTGAAAATGAGAGAGTGTGCCGGGTTTTGATTGACATTCCCATGAAACCGACCGTAAAATGGAAGCACTGCAATCACTTATTAAAAGAGAAAGGTCGGTTCCTATGAAAATATTGAAACAGGTGGGCATCCTGTTCGGCCTGTGCTGGGTCAGCATGTATATTGAAAAACTTCTGCCCTTCACCTTCCCCTCCAGTGTCATTGCGCTGATTATACTGTTGATTTTACTGCTGATTCGGGTGGTAAAGGTGGATCATGTGCGGGAGAAGTCCGATTTTCTGCTGGGAAACCTGCCCTTTTTCTTTATCCCTGCCACAACGGGAATTATTCAGTATAAGGAAACTTTTCTTAGAAACGGCACGGCATTTTTGGTGATCTGCGTGGTCAGCATGGTGATAACCTTCGCCGTTACCGCCTGGGCTGTCCAGCTGACTATGAGACTGATCGACAGGAGGAACCGGAAATGACAGAGCTGACTGCTTCTCCGCTCTTCGGCGTAACGCTGACCATCGTAGCCTACTGGATCGGCATGGCAATCCAGAAAAAAGTGAACAAAGTGATTTGCAACGGGATGCTGATCGCTGTGGTACTGGTGATTTTGACATTGGTGATCTTCCGCATTCCCTATGAAAATTATTATGCGGGCGGGAGCCTCATCAATCTGTTTCTGGGTCCCGCCACAGCTTGTCTCGCTGTGTCCATCTATTCAAAGATCGACCTGCTGAAAAAGTATTGGCTGCCGGTGGTCGTGGGGTGCACGGTGGGAGTGGTTACTTCCATCGGCTGCGTATATGGCCTGTGCCGCCTGTTCGGTCTGGATCGTGAGATGACCATGTCCCTGCTGCCGAAATCCGTCACGACCCCCATCGCTGCGGCGGTGGCGGGAGGACACGGCGGTATCGTCTCTGTTGCGGTGGCGGCGGTGTGCTTTACCGGAATTGTGGGGAACCTTTGTGCGCCGCTGATGATTCGGCTGTTCCGTGTCCGGGAACCGCTGGCGGCGGGGCTGGGCATCGGCGCGTGCAGCCACGCCATGGGTACCGCCAAGGCCCTGGAGCTGGGGGAGACGGAGGGAGCCATGAGCGGTCTTGCCATCGGTCTGTGCGGCCTGATCACGTCCCTTTTGTCCCTGCTGTTCGATCTGCTGCCCTGAAGACAAGCAGAAAAGCGGGCCCGCGGCTTTGCCGCGGAGCTCGCTTTTCTGCTTGTTTTCCCTCTCACGCCGCCGTTTTCTCGGCGGTGGAGGGAGTGGAGACCTCTGCCGCCTTTGCGCAGGCGGCTTCCTGGCTGGCTTTGAGACGCAGGATGTAGGAATCCATCATACAGGCGGTAAAGCCTCCGGAAGCCAGCAGCAGAACGGTTAACAGCCCGGTTGCCACGCCGGAGAAGAGACCGGAGAACAGTAGTACGGCGCTGACCAATGCGGCGCCAAAGCTGGCGACGCCCGCATCGCGCATGGTGGAATACTTCATGGACTGTGTAAATTGGAACATAAATAAAACTCCTTTCAGATTCGGGCGGACGGTCTGTCCGCTCCGGCATATATGATCGGCTGCATGGCCGGACTTAACGGGAAATGAGTTTCCGGACTACCCGGTGAAACGCCGAGATCGCACTTCTTATTCGAGCGGCGCCCAAAAATAAAAACAAAGGAGCGCGTACCAAAAGGCACGCGCTCCTTTGCGTGGTCGTAATGCGGAGTCTAATAGTCTGTTAACGGACTTTTCGGTGTGCTGCACCGCGTTTTGCTGTGCGTCTCGACAGAGCGTCATGCAAATCCGGCGTATTTCGCACCTGCTTAAGCAGACATCAAATATAGAATAACAGATCGCTGTACACGGGGAAGGGCCAGTAATCTTTGGCGGTGAGCGTTTCCAGGTCGTCGGCAAACTTCCGGGCGGCGGCCATGTCGCTGAGGATGGTCTTATGAGTAAATTCCATGGCCTTTCTGGAATCGGCGGGAACCTTACCCAAATCCTGCTCCAGCTTCTCCGCAGCGTCCAGCAGCTTGTCGGTCAGATCGCTGATCTTCTTGGCGGTGATAGTCTCATACTTGCAGGTCGCGCCAGCGGCGGCCTTGGCATCCGCCCGCTCGCACAGATCGGTGGCATAGCCGGAGACGGCGGGGAGAATCTGGTGCTGAATCATATCCAGCATGGTGTTGGCCTCGATGGAGATGGTGGTGGTGTAGTTCTCAATGTGGATCTCGGCGCGGGCCTCGATTTCACTCTTGGTGTAGATGCCATGCTTGGTAAACAGAGCCACGTTTTTCTTGGCGGTGTATGCGGGCAGGGCGTCCGCTGTGGAGGTCAGGTTGGAAAGGCCGCGCTTTTCGGCCTCCTTAATCCAGGCGTCGTCATAGCCGTTGCCATTGAAGATAATGCGCTGGTGCTCGGAGAAAGTTTTGCGGATCAGGGTCTGCATCTCGCTGGTAAAGTCCTTGGCCTTTTCCAACTGGTCGGCAAACTGCTCCAGCTCATCTGCCATCATGGTGTTCAGCGCGATGTTGGGGCCGGAAATCGACTGGGAGGATCCCAGCATGCGGAATTCAAACTTGTTGCCGGTAAAGGCCATGGGAGAGGTGCGGTTCCGATCTGTGTTGTCCTGAGGGATGGAGGGGAGTACGTCTACGCCCACCTCCAGTGTCCGCTTTCCGGTGTCGGTGTACGCGGTTCCGTTGATGATCGACTCCACCACGGCGTTCAGCTCATCACCCAAGAAGACGGACAGAACCGCGGGAGGCGCCTCCTGCGCGCCCAGACGGTGATCGTTGCCTGCAAAGGCCACGGTGGCCCGCAGAAAGTCCTGATATTCATCCACGCCCTTGATAAAGGCGGCCAGGAACAGCAGGAACTGGGCATTCTGGCTGGGAGTGGAGCCGGGCTTAAGAAGGTTTTTGCCGGTGTCCGTACCCAGGGACCAGTTGTCATGCTTGCCGGAACCGTTGACACCGGCGAAGGGCTTTTCGTGGAGCAGACAGACCAGATCATGGCGGTCGGCCACCTTCTTCATCAGCTCCATGGCCAACTGGTTGTGGTCACAGGCGGTGTTGGCGTCTGAGTAAATAGGGGCCATCTCGTGCTGGCAGGGGGCAACCTCGTTGTGCTTGGTCTTGGAGAGAACGCCCACCTTCCACAGCTCTTCATCCAGATCTGCCATGAAAGAGGCCACGCGGGGACGGATGGCGCCGAAATAGTGGTCCTCCAGCTCCTGACCCTTGGGGGGCTTTGCACCGAACAGCGTCCGCCCGCAAAAGCGCAGGTCCTCGCGCTGGACATAGCCCTTTTTGTCGATCAGAAAATACTCCTGCTCCGGGCCAACCTGAGCGACGACGCGTTTGGTCTCCGTGTCTCCGAACAGGCGCAGGATGCGGATTGCCTGACGGCTGACCTCATTCATGGAGCGGAGCAGAGGCGTCTTTTTGTCCAGCGCCTCGCCGGAATAGGAGCAGAAAATCGTGGGGATACAGAGGCTGCTGTCCTTGATGAAAGCAAAGGCAGTGGGGTCCCAGGCGGTATAGCCGCGGGCCTCAAAGGTGGCGCGCAGACCGCCGGAAGGGAAGGAGGATGCGTCCGGTTCGCCCCGGACCAGCTCCTTGCCGGAAAATTCCATCACGATCTTGCCGCCGCCGATGGGGGAGATAAAGCTGTCGTGCTTTTCAGCGGTTACGCCGGTCATGGGCTGGAACCAATGGGTAAAGTGGGTCGCGCCGTGCTCCACGGCCCACTGCTTCATGGCCTGGGCAATCTCGTTGGCAATGGAAATGTCCAAAGAGGTACCGTCGGTGATGCACTTTTTCCAGGCCTTGTAGGATGCGGGAGACAGACGCTGCTGCATGGTCTCTTCGGTAAAGACGAGGCTGCCGAACAGCTCGGGCATGGTAGTTGGGGTGGTAGTCATATCATTCATCCTCCTGTTTTATGTGTGATGACGTTTTTTTATTGAAAATCGGGAATCGGACTTCCCGGAACATGCTTACTTGCCGCTTTGCCCGTAATTGGAGAGAACCCGGGCGGAGGGATCGCTCACGTTGCAGCCCTCCCAGGATTTATTGGGCATCCAGAAATCCGCGATCATTTTGGCCTGACCGGGGTAATGCTGCTCGAACAGCTCCCGATACAGCAGGCTCTCCTTGGTAAAAGGCATACAATAATCGTACTTGCGGCGCTTACAATCAAATTCCTCGTCGGTGTATACCGTCTCGGCATAGGCCTTCAGGTCGTCCACCATGGAGTGGCCCACGGCATCGGAAAAAGCTGCTTTCTGCCGCCACAGGATGTCATCCGGCAGCAGATGGTCGTTTTCAAAAGCGTGGCGAAGGAGATACTTGCCCATGTTGTATGTGTTGAGCTTCATGGCGGGGTCGATGCCCATGACGTATTTTACAAAGTCCAGATCGCCGAAGGGAACGCGGGCTTCAATGGAATTGTCACCGATGCAGCGGTCAGCCCGGAGCACATCGTACATATAGAGCTCATCCACCCGCTTTTTGGACTCTTGCTGAAACGCTGCGGCGGAAGGGGCAAAATCAGTATATTTGTAACCAAACAGCTCGTCGGAAATTTCGCCGGTCAACAGGACCCGAACGTCCGTCTGCTCGTGGATTGCCTTACAGCAGAGGTACATACCTATGCTGGCACGGATGGTGGTGATGTCCCAGGTACCCAAAAGCGCCACGACCTCAGGCAGTGCCTTGATGACGTCGTCCCGCGTCATGTAGACCTCAGTGTGGTCCGCGCCGATGAAGTCCGCAACCTCCCGGGCGTACTTGAGATCAATGGCGTCCTCATCCATGCCGATGGCAAAGGTGCGGATTTTTTTGCCAAGGACCACGGAGCTTATGGCACATACCAAAGAGGAGTCCAATCCGCCGGAGAGGAGAAAACCCAGCGGGGCATCCGCGTCCAGCCGCTTATCTACGGCGGCAATCAGCTTGTTGCGGATGTTGCGGCAGGTGGTCTCCAGATTGTCCCGGGTGTAGGATTTCACGCTTGTGAGGTCGGCAAACCGGATAAACTTGCCATAGGCATAGTAGTAGCCCGGAGGGAAGGGGCAGACCTCGGCGCACAGCCCGATCAAGTTCTTCGCCTCGCTGGCAAAGACGATGGAGCCGGTGGCGTCATACCCGTAGAACAGGGGGCGGATACCGATGGGGTCCCGGGCGGCGATCAGGGAGTCGGTCATGGAATCGTAGATGATCAGGGCGAACTCCGCGTCCAGACGGGAGAACATGGACAGGCCGTATTCGTGGAACATGGGGAGCAGAATCTCGCAGTCGCTCTCGCTCTTGAACTCATAGTGCTCGCTGAGCTGGCGGCGGATGGGGCGAAATCCATAGATCTCGCCGTTGCAGACCACACAGTCGCCCTCCAGCTCAAAGGGCTGCATTCCGGCCTCGTTCAGCCCCATGATGGCCAGCCGGTGGAAGCAGAGATAACCGGATTTTGTTTCAATGATGCGGCTCATGTCGGGACCGCGGGAGATGGTGCGGTCAAAATAGATTTCCAATTCTTCCTTTGTCAGCGCCTTGCTGGAAAAACCCATAATAGAACACATAAATAAAAGCACCTCCGGATTTTTTTACCTCTCGTTGGAAGAGGGTATAAAAACGCAGCTATATCCTAAATTTTAGGACGAATAGCTGCAATCCGCGGTGCCACCTAACTTACTGTAAAAACAGTCACCTTCAAGGCTCCAACAAGCCCGTGCGATATAACGATCGCAACTCGTCTTTCCTACTAGCGGGGACTCCGCGTTCAAATCGCAGCTCCGGAGTGTTCTTCGCGCGGACTCTTGTACAGGCTTTCCACTGCCGCCTGCTCACTTAGACCGATCTTCCGCGGTACTTTTCTCCATCAACGCCTTTGCTGATGTCTTCAATTTTCAGGTACGGACCTCTTTAGGTTCGATGGTGAAAGTTTATCATTCGCGGAGCCTGCTGTCAACGTCAAAATAAACGAATATCAAGGGTGGAGTTCTGCAATTTTTCTAAATTGTGTGTCAGAATCCACAAAAAAATACGCCGAGCGGCGGACGGATGTTTTTGAACGGCAAACTTTGTGCAATTGCAGCATGGAAAGTTTCCTGACCGGGGGAGGAGCAGCGGAGGGCGGCGCAGTCCGCCCCCCGGCTTTTAAGCTCCGCCGAACCGTCTGGGCCTCCCGTGGCCAAGCCGGTTACAAACTGATTTCCACGTTTTCCTCAGATGCCCCGGCAAGCGCGGGCCGCACCTGCGCCAGGAACGCATCTACCTGCGACGGGCAGCGGCCGATATAGAGCTTCGGGTCCAGCACCGCCGCAATTTCCTCCGGGGTCATTTTAAATGCCGGTTCCTTCGTCAGCCGCTCCATCAAATCACAGGGTTCGCCCTGCTTCATCTTCGCGGTGGCGGCCATGGAGTTCTCCCGGATGATCTCGTGGAGCTGCTGGCGGTCACCGCCCCGCTTCACCGCCTCCATCATCAGGTTTTCCGTGGAGATAAAGGGCAGGTACTCCCGCACCGTCCGGTTCACAATCTTCTCGTTGACGTGGAGCCCGTCGGTGACGTTTGCCATTAGGCGCAGAATCGCGTCGGCGCAGAGAAAGCCCTCCGGCAGGGAAAGTCTACGGTTGGCAGAGTCGTCCAGTGTCCGCTCCAGCCACTGGGTGCTGGCGGTCATGGGGGCGTTCATGGCGTCGGCCATCAGATAGCGGGCAAGGGAGCAGATGCGTTCGGAGCGCATGGGATTGCGTTTGTAGGGCATGGCGGAGGAGCCGATCTGATTCTTCTCAAAGGGTTCCTCCAGTTGCCGGTCATGCTGCAAAAGGCGCAGGTCGTTCGCAAAGCGGTAGCAGCTCTGGGCAATGGAGGACAGGACGTTCAGCACCCGGCTGTCAAATTTTCTGGGGTAGGTCTGACCGCACACGGCAAAGCACCGGTCGAATCCAAACGCGTCGGCGAGCATATGGTTCATCTCGTCGATCTTCCCGCCGTCGCCCTCGAAAAGGTCCATAAAACTGGCCTCAGTGCCCGTGGTGCCCCGACAGCCCAGGAATTTCATGTTGCCCAGGACAAAATCCAGCTCCTCAAGGTCCGCCAGCAGATCCTGCATCCAAAGCGTTGCCCGCTTGCCCACCGTCACCAGTTGCGCGGGCTGATAGTGGGTGTAACCCAGCGTGGGCATAGCTTTGTATTCCTCCGCAAACCGGCCCAGATTCCGCAGGACCGCGCAAAGCTCGCCCCGGAGGTACTTCAGTCCGTCCCGGTAGAGGATGAGGTCGGCGTTGTCGGTAACGTAGCAGCTGGTGGCCCCCAAATGGATGATGCCCGCGGCGGAGGGCGCCACCTGTCCGAAGGTATATACGTGGGCCATCACGTCGTGGCGGACTTCCTTTTCCCGCTTCGCTGCGCAGTCATAGTCGATGTCGGCGATGTGGGCGGCCAGCTCCTCCACCTGCGACTGCGTTACCGGAAGGCCCAGTGCGTGTTCCGCCCGGGCCAGCTCCACCCACAGCTTCCGCCACGTCTGATAGCGGGTGTCGGGAGAAAACAGGCGCAGCATATAGTCGGAGGCGTACCGCGACGCCAGAGGGGATTCATAGCGATCCTTGCTCATAGTAAGGTCAACCTTTCAGAATAAAGTAGGAGGCGCCCTATGGGCGCCTCCGTTCATTGTGCGGATTTTCGCGGGAGGCGAAAAGAGCTTTGCAGAATTCCGCCGCCGGAGCGGCAAAACGCGGATTCCGCGAAGCGTCAGCGGATGATGATGGAATCCCGCTCCGGTCCCACGGAGATATAGCCGATGTGGCAGCCAATGGCCTTTTCCACCATCAGCACGTAATCCTGCGCGGCTTGGGGCAGGTCTTCCCACTTGCGCACGCCGGAGATGTCGCACTTCCAGCCGTCCACGTATTCCGTCACCGGCTTTGCCTCGGACAGGACTGCGGGGAAGGGGAACACGTCAGTCTTTTTGCCGTCCAGCTCATAGTGGGCGCAGACGGGGATTTTGTCGAGATAACTCAGCACGTCCAGCTTTGTCAGGGCGATGTTGGTGGCGCCCTGAACCTCCACGCCGTATCTTGTGGCCACCAGATCGATGGGACCCACCCTGCGCGGACGGCCTGTTTTCGCGCCGTATTCGTTTCCGGCTTCCCGGAGCTTTTCAGCCTCCTCGCCGAACCACTCGCAGGTAAACGGCCCTTCGCCCACACAGGAGGAATAGGCCTTTACAACCCCCACAATCTCGTCGATCTTTGCCCAGGGTGCGCCGGAGCCCACGGGAGCGTAAGCCGCAATGGCGTTGGAGGAGGTGGTATAGGGGTAGATGCCGTAGTCCAGATCCCGGAGGGAGCCCAACTGGGCCTCAAAGAGAAACTTCTTTCCCTCCTCCTGGGCCTTGCGCAAAAACGCGCCGGTGTCGCAGATAAAGGGCTTGAGCTTTTCGCCGTAATCTGCCACCCACGCCAACAGATCGTCCATGGTATAGGGCTTTGCGCCATAGACCTTTTCAATGGTCAGGTTCTTCCACTCCAAAAGGTCCTTAAGATGTGCTTGAAAATGACTCGGATACAGCAATTCGCCGGCCTGCACAGTCTTTTTCTGAAATTTGTCGGAGTAAAAGGGGGCGATGCCCTGTTTGGTGGAGCCATATTTCTTGTCCGCAAGACGCTGCTCCTCCAGTCCGTCCAGCAGACGGTGCCATGGCAGCAGTAAGGAGGCCCGGTCGCTGATCTTCAGGTTTTCAGGAGTAATGGATACGCCCTTGCTCCTGACATCTTCCATTTCTGTCCATAGACTCTCGCAGTCCACGGCCACGCCGTTGCCCAGAATGTTGACCACGCCCTTGCGGAAAATACCCGAGGGCAGCAGATGCAGCGCAAATTTGCCATACTCGTTCACCACGGTATGTCCGGCATTGCCGCCACCCTGATAGCGGATGACCACATCGTAGTGGTCGGTGATGAGGTCCACCATTCGGCCCTTGCCCTCGTCGCCCCAGTTGATGCCTACAATTGCGCAGTTAGCCATAGCGCCAGCCTCCCAAAAAACAGTTTCATTCGTCTTGGTCGAGGATTCTTCTGATGAAGACCCGCAACCTTTCTAATTATACAGGTGAAACGGGCATAAGTAAAGGATTCATTTTTAATGATTGGTATCAATTTTGCAGATATTGCATTGCCGCGGTGGCCCGCAGCCTGATGGGCTAAGGCAACCTAATATTATAATTGTATCCGGCTCCCGTTGGGAAGTCAACCGTCCCGCCGTGCTTTCTTGCGGAAAAGCAGAGTCGGCGCTTTTCAAAAGACAGTATTTGTGATAAAATACAATTTAATGTAAATTTTCTGAAATACACGTGAAGAGACGCGCATTGAAAACCACCGGGTTTGACTGCGTGAGATATTTACCCCATTGGAATGACGAGACAGGCGGACGCGGAAGACATTTTTGCACTGCAAATTTGACGTGATCTGCCTGAGATCGATTTAGGAAAGGAAACTCTATGGAGACCATCATTCAACTTTTAGCTGAGGAACTGAATCAGAATCCGCAGTATGTGGAAAACGTGGTAAGGCTGATCGACGAGGGGAATACCATCCCCTTCATCGCCCGCTACCGCAAGGAGCTCCACGGGGCCATGGATGACACGGTCCTTCGGACGCTGGACGAACGGCTTGCCTATCTCCGAGGGCTGGAGGAGCGGCGGGAGACGGTGAAAGCCGCAATATGCGAACAGGGCAAGATGACCGAAGAGCTGACCGCCGCCATTGACGGGGCGAAGACGCTGGCGGAGGTGGAGGACCTGTACAGGCCCTATAAGCAAAAGCGCCGGACACGGGCCACCATCGCAAAGGAAAATGGCTTGGAGCCGCTGGCATTGCTGCTTTACGCCCAGGAGCAGGACTGTCCGGACCCGCTGGCAGCGGCGGCGAAGTATGTGGACGCGGAAAAGGGCGTGGAGACGGCGGAGGACGCTTTGGCGGGTGCGTCAGACATTGTGGCGGAGACCGTCAGCGACGACGCGGAGGTGCGCAAAAATCTGCGGAGCTTTCTGCTGCGGCAGGTGAAGCTGCGCAGCGAAGCGGCTACCGATGAGGACACGGTTTACCGCCTGTACTATGATTTTGCCCAGTCCGTCTCCCGGATGCAGGGTCATCAGATTCTTGCGATCAACCGAGGTGAGCGGGAAGGAAAGTTGAAGGTCAGCCTTGAGCTGGACCGGGAGGCGGCGCTGGTGACCCTGCGCCGTCAGGTGCTGCGCCCCGGTTCCGCGGCCAACGCCTTTGTGAGGACTGCGGCGGACGACGCCTGGGACCGGCTGCTGTTTCCCTCGCTGGAGCGGGAGATACGAAATCAGATGACCGACACCGCCAGCGAGGGGGCCATCGGCCAGTTCGCTCTGAACCTGAAACCGCTTTTGATGCAGCCGCCGGTGAAGGGCAAAGTCACCATGGGCTTGGACCCCGGTTACCGCAACGGCTGCAAAGTGGCGGTGGTAGATGGGACCGGCAAGGTGCTGGACACCGCCGTGGTGTATCCCACCTATGGCGAGCGGCAGAAAAACGAGGCCATCAACAAGCTGGCGGGCATGGCGGTGAGCCATGATGTGGAGCATATCGCCATCGGCAACGGCACCGCCAGCCGGGAGACGGAACAAATGGCTGTCGAGCTGATTCAAAAGCTTGGGGCTATGGGCCGGAAGCTCAGTTATATGATCGTCTCCGAGGCCGGAGCCTCGGTGTATTCGGCATCCAAGCTGGCGGCGGAGGAATTTCCGCAGTACGACGTGAACCTGCGCTCCGCCGTGTCCATCGCCCGGCGGCTGCAGGACCCGCTGGCGGAGTTGGTGAAGATCGACCCCAAGGCCATCGGCGTGGGGCAGTATCAGCATGACTGTCCGCAAAAGCGTCTGGACGAGGCTCTGGGCGGCGTGGTGGAGGATTGCGTTAACGCCGTGGGTGTGGACGTGAACACGGCGTCGCCGTCCCTTTTGGGTTATGTGGCGGGGCTGAACGGTACCACCGCCAAGAACGTGGTCAAATACCGGGAGGAAAACGGCGCGTTTACCGCCCGCAAGCAGATTTTAAAGGTGCCAAAGCTGGGACCCAAGGCCTTTGAACAGTGCGCGGGCTTTTTGCGGGTGCCGGAGAGCGGAAATGTGCTGGACAACACCGCCGTCCACCCGGAGAGCTATGCCGCGGCGGAAAGACTGCTGGAGCTGACCGGCTATACCATGGACGACGTGAGGTTCGGAAAGCTTCAGGGCCTTCCGGACCGCCTGAAGACCTTTGGCGAGGAAAAAGCCGCCGCTGAGTGCGGCGTGGGCGTACCCACGCTTTTGGACGTGGCGGCGGAGCTGCAAAAGCCGGGCCGGGACCCCCGGGACGAGCTGCCAAAGCCGGTTCTTCGAACCGACGTCATGGACATGAAGGACCTGCGGCCCGGCATGGTCCTCATCGGCACGGTGCGCAACGTCATTGATTTCGGCGTGTTTGTGGATATCGGCGTCCATCAGGACGGACTGGTACACGTTTCCCAGGTGTGCGACCGGTTTATCAAGCATCCCTCTGAGGCTGTGTCCGTCGGGGATGTGGTCAAGGTGATTGTCCTGGAAGTAGACGAGAAGAAAAAACGCATTTCCCTCTCTATGAAGCAGGCAAAGTGACGGACAGGAGGCGGTTTTTCCGTGAAGATGCTTACCTTTGACGAAGTGGGGGACGCGCTGGACGACATCGCGGAGCAGTTTCCCAAGGCGTTGTTCCGTGGACTCAACGGTGGAGTAAACCTGTTGGAGGACGCCGTGGAGGACGCCGACTTTCCCGGCGGCGAAATGTATATCATGGGCGAATTCTGTGACGACTGTCTGAGAAAGTATATCAATCTCTATTACGGCTCCTTTGCCGCTCTGGCGAAAAAGGAAGACTGGACTGAGGAGGATTGGGCCGACGAGCTATGGACGACGCTGTCCCATGAACTGACGCACCACATGGAGGGACTTAGCGGCCTTCACGGACTGGATGACCGGGACGCGGAGGAGCTTGCCAAATTCCGGGAGGAATACCGCCGCCGGGAGAAAACAGGGAAGCGGACGGAAGACGGGGCGGATTTTTGAGCATGAAGTCGCAGAGCGAATATGACTTTTTTACACAAGTGAACAAAAGCTGCTTAAGCTTTTGTTCACTTGTGCCGATAACTTGTGAAGTCACATGTCCAGCATACTTTGGCGACGACATATATAAAGATTCGCCAGCGGGAGGAAGCAGTACATGAAAAAGCGCATGAAAAAGCAGAAGGAAGTCCATACTTCGGATGGAAAGGGTACCCCCAAGAGCAGGAGGGTAAAAAACGACGACGTTACGCAGGCAGATGGTTTTAGCGGTGACGCCTATTTTTGTTGCTACCATGGTCCTGACTGTGGCGGTAGGAATTATTTTCAGTACATATGCCATTAAGGAAAATGTCCGCAAGGGCATGAGTTCCATGAGCCAGTTGGCGGAAACGGCGGTTTCCTGTAAAATCGACAACATAGAGGCCAATGCCGCGTCCATGGCGCGGATCTATAATGCGGCGCTGGTAAGCGGGGAGGCGTCCGCATTTATACAGATAAAAAACTCGCTTGGGAATTATGGCTTTTCCGACGCGGCCGTTATCAGCAATCAGCAGGTGAGAAAAACTAGCGAATTCCTCTCGGACAGCGACCTGCTTGGCGACACATGTGTGTAGGCGGAGACAAGCCGACAGACGGTCCTGACCAGCACACGGCAGATGGAGGATGGTTCGCTGCGTTTTTTGGTGGCGGCACCGACCATCACCGGCTGCGTGATTCTGACGCTGGATGCGCAGTACTTCAGCAATATGATTTTGAATATTACGGTTGGCGACAGCGGCAATGTTTTTATGATCGACTCTACCGGCGTTATGATCGCCAGTAAGAACGCTCAGCTGGTGGATGAACGGCAGAATTTCATCGAAAATGGCAAAACAGATCAGGCCTATGCGGGTGCTGCTGCAGTGTATACCCGTATGATAAGCGGAGAGACTGGCGTGGATGAGTATTCTTACAGCACGGGTAGTCGCGTTCTGCCCGGTGATGGCGTCCGACGGCTGGTCTGTGGGGGCGGTGGCACCCGCTCAGGAGATGACCGCGTCGGTGCTGTATATCATTGCCGCGCTGCTGGCCTGCTCTTTGGTGTGTATGGTACTGGGCGTGCTGCTGGTGGGACGGTATGTCACCAGCGTGACCAATCCCATCCGCGGCGTGACGGAACGGATGCGTCTGCTGGCTCAGGGCGATTTGAACAGCGAGGTCAAGGTTTCTCAGCGCAAGGACGAGATCGGAACCCTCACCGGAGCGTTCTGTGAGTCGGTGGAGTCTCTGAAATCCTATATCAAAGACATTGAAAACGTCCTGCGGGAGATTTCCCAGGGGAACCTGCAGGTGGCGCCGCAGGCAGATTTTCGCGGCGAATTTACAGAGATCCGGAAATCCTTGGATCGGATTCTGGATTCATTGAATGAGACATTTAAGCAAATCCTGGATGGTGCTACTCAGGTGTCCGGCAGCGCCTCTCAGTTCTCCTACGGGGCTCAGGCACTGAGTCAGGGCGCGACGGAGCAGGCATCCTCCGTGGAGGAACTGGCGGCCACCATCAGCGAGATCAGCGCTGCGATCTCCTCCAATCCCGCAGTGCGGCGGAAGTCAACGATCATATGCACACCGTGGGTCAGGGGGCGGAGGAGAGTAACCGCCAGATGAGTGAGATGCTCAAGGCCATGGGGGACATCAAGACGGCGTCCGATCAGATCGACAAGATCATCAAGATGATTGAGGACATCGCGTTCCAGACGAATATTCTTGCGCTGAACGCCGCTGTGGAGGCCGCCCGTGCGGGCAGTGCGGGTAAGGGCTTTGCCGTTGTGGCGGATGAGGTGCGCAACCTCGCAGGAAAGAGCGCGGAGGCATCCAAGAACACGGCGGCGCTGATCGAAAATGCACTGAACGCTGTGTACCACGGTACCGGCATCGCGGACGAGACCGCGAAGTCTATGCTGCGCGTGGTGGACGGGGTGAATCGAGTCAACAAGGCTGTAGCTGAAATTTCAGACAGCGCCGCGCAGCAGGCGGCGTCCGACGCCCAGGTCAATCAGGGCATTGAGCAGATCTCGGGCGTGGTGCAGACCAACTCTGCCACGGCGGAGGCGAGCGCCGCCACCAGCGACGATTTGCTGCGCCAGTCGCAAAACTGCTGGAGCTGGTTCAAACATTCTAGCTTCGCTGATGCGAGGACGCCCCGAGGCCGGCTTGCGTTAAACCGTCATACGCCCGCGCTTTGCGGAGTGTGGTACCATAACAGAAAGGAAGATCAACTTGAATGAGACAATGAAGACCCTGTTGGAGCGCAGAAGCATTCGCAAATACCAACCGAGACAGGTGGAAAACGCGGTGCTGGAGGAAATTCTGAAGGCCGGACTCTATGCCCCCAGCGCCATGGGCAGACAGTCCGCTTTGATCGTCCTGGTGCAGGATCAGGAGACCATCGCGGAGCTGTCCCGCGTGAACGCGGAGATTATGGGCAAACCCGGCACGGACCCGTTCTACGGTGCGCCCACCGTGGCGGTGGTGCTGGCAGACGCCGGGCTTGGCGAGGCCAACGCCCGGTGCGACGGAGCTTTGGTCATGGGTAACCTGATGAATGCCGCCGCGGCTATGGGTGTGGGTTCCTGCTGGATCAACCGGGCAAAAGAGACCTTTGAACGGCCCGAGGGTAAGACGCTGCTGAAAAAGTGGGGCCTGCCGGAGATCTTAATCGGCGTGGGAAACTGCATTCTGGGCTATGCCGATGGCGCGGCGGGTGCGCCCGCACCCCGCAGAGACAGCCGCATCATCCGGGCTTGAGGGACGAAAATGGCCGATATTCAGAGAGTTACGCACGCACAGAATATCCGTTACGACCGGAAGGCGGAAGCACTTTACATTATTGATCAGACCTTGCTTCCAAACGAGGAGAAGGAGATCCGTCTCCAAACGGCGGAGGAGATGTACGAAGCGATCCGGTCCTTGAAGGTCCGGGGCGCACCCGCCATCGGCATCTGTGTGGGCTACTGCATGTATGTGCTGGCAAAGTCCATCCGGGGAGAGGACCAGCAGGCGTTTTTAAAAAAACTCAGCGATTATGGGGAGTATCTGAATTCCTCCCGCCCCACGGCAGTAAATCTGAACTGGGCCATCCGGTTGATGCTTCGCACCGCTTTGGAAAACGTGGGCAGCACCCGGGGCCAGATGCTGGACGCTCTGTATGAAAAGGCGGTGGCCATCCACGAGGACGACATCGCCAAGTGCAAAGCGATCTCTGAGTATGGCTTGACCCTTGTAAAGAATGGAGACGGTATCCTGACCCACTGTAATGCCGGTCCCCTTGCCACCTCCCGGTATGGAACAGCGCTGGGGCCCATTCTGCTGGGGACGGAACGGGGTATGAAATTCCGGGTCTTCTCCGACGAGACCCGTCCGCTTTTACAGGGTGCCCGGCTCACCAGCTATGAATTGCAGCGAGCGGGCGTGGATGTGACGCTGATCTGCGACAACACGGCCTCCATTGTCATGAAAAACGGCTGGGTACAGGCCTGCTTCGTGGGCTGCGACCGGATCGCCGCCAACGGCGACACCGCCAACAAGATCGGGACTTCCGGCGTGGCGATTCTGGCGAAGCATTACGGCATCCCGGTTTATGTTCTGGGCCCCACCTCCACCGTTGATCCGGACTGCCCGGACGGGGAACATATTCCCATTGAGCTGCGGGACCCGGAGGAGATCAAGACCATGTGGTACGAAAAGCCTATGGCCCTGCCGGAGGTGAAGTGCTACAATCCGGCTTTTGACGTGACGGATCACAAGCTGATTTCCGGAATCGTCACGGAAAAGGGCGTCTGCCGCCCGCCGTATACAAAATCACTGGCGGCGCTGTTCGGGGGAAAAGCGTAAGTTTTTTATGTATTTTAACAATTTCGACAACAAAACGGAATATCCAACACCTAAAAATACAAGGAGGAATCAGTTATGGCGACTCCCTCCGCCTGCAACGAGGCAAAGCCCGGTGAGATCGCAAAGGCAGTTCTGATGCCCGGCGATCCCCTGCGGGCCAAATATGTGGCTGAACACTATCTGGAAAACCCGGTCTGCTTCAACGCTGTCCGTGGTATGCTGGGTTATACCGGCACTTATAAAGGTAAGCGCCTCTCCGTTATGGGTCATGGTATGGGCGTCCCCTCCATCGGCCTTTATACGTATGAGCTCTATCATATGTATGACGTGGATTCCATCATCCGCATCGGTTCCGCCGGGGGTGTGGGCGAGCGTGTTCGTGTCCGGGATGTGGTGATCGCGCTGGGCGCATCTACCAACTCTCATTTTGCCGACCAGTACGGGTTTCCCGGCCAGCTGGCCCCCACGGCCAGTTATCCGCTGCTGAAAGACGCGGTGGCGGCGGCGGAGGAGCTGGGCGTCCGGGCGGACGTGGGCCAGGTGTTCACCGCCGACCAGTTTTACAACGACAACGCCGCCGCGGGTGAGATGTATCGCAAATTCGGTATTCTGGCGCTGGAAATGGAGACAGCGGGTCTTTACTGGACCGCGCAGCGGGCCGGCAAGCAGGCGCTGTCCATCCTGACCATCTCCGACCATATTTTTACCGGCGAGTCCCTCTCCTCAGAGGAACGGCAGGACTCCTTCCATGAGATGATGGAGATTGCGCTGGAGACGGCGTGGAAATCCCTGGACTGAGCGGCGGGAGAGAATCAATTTTAAATATGCACGCAGACGTGAATGATTCATGTCTGCGTGCATATTTGCATGTAGCGTTAAGTGCACATAAACAACCGCTACATAATGCATATACATATAAAATATGCAGATATTACAGCATAAAGCAAAAAAGCGCCCAAAGTCAATTAAAAATTTTGTGCAGGTTCACACTTGAATAAAAATACGAAATAGACGTATAATAAACCCATCAAAAATAATGTATGGAGGAATTCCCATCATGAAAGATAAAAAAGACATCAAGAAGATCGTGCTGGCCTACTCCGGCGGTCTGGACACATCCATCATCATTCCCTGGCTGAAGGAGAACTACAACGATCCGGAGATTATCGCCGTGTCCGCCGACGTGGGACAGGGCAGCGAGCTGGACGGTCTGGAGGAAAAGGCGAAAAAGACTGGCGCGTCCAAGCTGTACATAGAGGATTTGACCGACGAGATGGTTGACGAGGTGATCTTCCCATCCATGAAGATGGGCGCCAGTTATGAGCAGTATCTGCTGGGCACCGCGTTTGCCCGCCCCATCATCGGTAAGCGGCTGGTGGAGATCGCCAAAAAGGAAAACGCCGACGCCGTCTGCCACGGCTGCACCGGCAAGGGAAACGATCAGGTGCGTTTCGAGCTTGCCATCAAGCGCTTTGCGCCGGATATGACCATCATCGCGCCCTGGCGCGAGTGGGACATCAAAGGCCGTGACGAGGAGATCGACTATGCGGAGGCCCACAATGTTCCCCTCAAAATCAGCCGCGAGACCAACTATTCCAAGGACAAAAACCTGTGGCATCTGAGCCATGAGGGACTGGACCTGGAAGACCCCGCCAACGAGCCGAAGTATGAAAAGCTCGGCTTCCTGGAGATGGGTGTCAGTCCTGTGGACGCCCCCGACGCGCCCACCTATGTGACCATCGGTTTTGAGAAGGGCGTTCCCGTTTCTGTGGACGGCGCGAAGATGAAGGGCAGCGACATCGTCCGCAAGCTAAACGAGCTAGGCGGCAAAAACGGCATCGGATTGCTGGATATTGTAGAAAACCGTTTGGTCGGCATGAAGGACCGCGGCGTCTATGAGACTCCGGGCGGCACCATTCTCTACCACGCCCACGCGGCTCTTGAAATGATCACCGTGGACAAGGACACCGCCCATATGAAATCCAAGCTGGCGGTGGACTTTGCAGACCTTATTTACAACGGCAAGTGGTTCAGCCCCCTACGGGAGGCCCTCAGTGCCTTTGCCGACAAGACCCAGGAGTACGTTACCGGCGAAGTGAGGCTGAAGCTCTACAAGGGCAACATCATCAACGCGGGAATTACCTCTCCCCACAGCCTGTATTCCGAGAATCTGGTGACCTTCGAGGAGAGCGACTATAACCAGAACGACGCCACGGGCTTCATCAACCTCTGGGGCCTGCCGGATACTGTGCAGGCGCTGAGAGAGCAGAATAAGCTCTGAGAAAGAGATTTCCTTCCCATTGGTATATTTTTGCCGGCCTCGGCGAAAATTACAATCCGCCGGGAACCACCGGGACGGTCCCCCGGCCCGGCGGACCCCTCTTAAATCACGGAAATCGGGCGGGAGCCTCGACTCCCCCCGATTTCTATTAAGGAGAAAACTGTATGAAACTCTGGTCCGGACGGTTTGGAAAAGAAACCGACGCGCTGGTGAACGACTTCAACGCCTCCATCCAATTCGACCAGCGGCTTTACAGAGAGGATATCACCGGCAGCCTGGCTCACGCGAACATGCTGGCCGACTGCGGCGTGATCTCCCGGGAGGACGCTGCCGCCATCACTGAAGGGCTGAAAGGCATTCTGGCAGACGTGGAGGACGGGAAGGTGGAGTTTACCGCCGACAACGAGGATATCCACATGAATGTCGAGGCACTGCTCACCGCCCGCATCGGCGACGCGGGAAAGCGGCTCCATACCGCCCGCAGCCGCAACGATCAGGTGGCGCTGGACTTCCGGATGTATGTCCGGCGGGAGATTCCCGCTATCCTTGCGCAGCTGCTGGAGTTCCAAACCGTTCTGGCGGAGCAGGCGGGAAAGTATCAGACGACGGTCATGCCCGGCTATACCCATTTGCAGCGGGCGCAGCCCATCAGCTTTGCCCAGCATCTGCTGGCTTACGCGGCGATGTTCTCCCGGGATGTGACCCGACTGGAGGACTGCAAAAAGCGTCTCAACGAGTGTCCCCTCGGCTCCGGCGCACTGGCGGGAACGACGTACCCGATCGACCGCTGGGAGACCGCGAAGGAGCTGAACTTCGACACTCCCATGGGAAATTCCCTGGACGGCGTCTCCGACCGGGATTACGCGCTGGAGCTGCTCTCCGCCCTGTCGATTCTGATGATGCACCTCTCCCGCTTTTCCGAGGAGGTCATCCTCTGGTGCAGCTGGGAGTTCAAATTCATCGATCTGGACGACGCCTATGCCACCGGGTCCAGCATCATGCCCCAGAAGAAGAATCCGGATGTGGCGGAGCTGGTGCGGGGCAAGACCGGACGGGTGTACGGCGACCTGATGGGGCTGCTGACGGCCATGAAGGGTCTGCCGCTGGCCTATAACAAGGATATGCAGGAGGATAAAGAGCCGGTGTTCGACGCCATCGACACGGTTGAGATGTGCCTTCCCGTGTTTACCGCCATGATCGGCACAATGACGGTCCATCCGGAGAACATGCGCGCCGCAGCGGGCCGCGGTTTCATCAACGCCACGGACTGCGCCGATTATCTGACGAAAAGGGGGATGCCCTTCCGGGATGCGTACACCGTGGTGGGTCATCTGGTGGCCCTGTGCACAGAGCAGGGGAAAACGCTGGAGGAGCTGAGCCTTGAAGAGCTGAAAACCGTCTCTCCTCTGTTTGGGGACGATGTATATGACGCGCTGAGTCTGGAGACCTGCATGGGTCAGAGGTCCAGCTACGGCGGACCCGCCGTGGCGGAGACCAGCCGGCAGATCAAGGCCGTGGAGGACTTTGTAAAAGCCCACAGCGCGCGGTGAGGAGGGTGCTTTGTGAAACCAAAGGTCTATATCGACGGACAGTCCGGCACCACCGGGCTTCAGATATGGGAGCGGCTGGAAGCCCGGAGCGACATTGAGCTGCTCCGCATCGGCGAGGAGAAGCGCCACAACAGCGCGGAGCGCAAGAAACTTTTGAACGCGGCCGACGCAGCGTTCCTGTGCCTGCCGGACGACGGAGCGCGGGAGGCCGTGGCGCTGGTTGAAAATCCCCATACCTGCATCATCGATGCCTCGACCGCCCACCGCATCGCGGAGGGCTGGGTTTACGGATACCCGGAGCTATCCAAAGAACAGCGAGCCGCCATCAAAAACAGCAAGCGCATTGCAAACCCCGGCTGCCACGCCACCGGCCTGATCTCATCCACCGCCCCGCTGGTGCGGATGGGCATTCTTCCGGCTGACTATCCGCTCACCTGCTATTCGCTCACCGGCTATTCCGGCGGCGGCAAGAAGATGATCGCGGAGTATGAGGCGGAGAATCGGGACGCGCAGCTGGATTCCGGGCGGATCTACGGACTGCCCCAGACCCACAAGCATCTGCCCGAAATGGTGAAAGTGTGCGGCCTGAGCCGCACGCCGGTATTCTCCCCGGTGGTGGGAGACTTTTACAGGGGCATGGCGACGACCATCCTGCTCCACCGGGCGCTGCTCGCGAAAAAGCTGCCCGGTCAGGAGCTGCGGGACGCGCTGGCGGAATATTACGCCGGGCAGGAATTTGTGTCCGTGGCCCCCTACGGCGGCGACGAACCGGTGCTTTTCGCGTCTGCCATGGCGGGGACTGACCGGCTGAAGCTGGAAGTTGCCGGAAACGATCAACAGATTACCGTGACGGCGCTGTTTGATAACCTGGGGAAGGGCGCCTCCGGCGCGGCCGTGCAGAATATGAACCTGGTATTGGGCTTCGAGGAAGCCGCTGGATTAAATTAAGGAGGGAATGAAATGAAATTTATTGACGGCGGCGTCTGCGCCGCACAGGGCTTTCAGGCATCCGGACTTCACGTGGGCGTCAAGACCCACGCGACGTGGAAAAAGGATGTGGCGCTGATCGTTTCCGACGTGGATTGCGCGGCGGCGGCGGTCTTTACAAAAAACGTGGTCAAGGCGGCCCCCATCCACGTCGACAAAGCGCATCTGGCCAATGGAAAGGCCCGGGCGATTATCGCCAACAGCGGCAATGCCAACGCCTGCGCGCCCATGGGCGAGGAAAACGCCGAGGCGGAGTGCGCCGCCGTGGCAAAGGCGCTGGGCATTCCGGCGGGAGACGTACTGGTGTCCTCCACGGGCGTCATTGGTCAGACCTTGCCGGTGCAGGTCATTGAGGACGCGGTGCCGGAGCTGGTGAAGGGTCTTGCCCACAGCGCCGAAGGCTCCGACGCGGCGGCCCACGCCATCATGACCACCGACACGGTGAAAAAAGAAGTTGCGGTGGAAACCACCGTTGGTGGAAAGACTGTCCGCATGGGCGGTATCGCCAAGGGCAGCGGTATGATCCACCCCAATATGGGTACCATGCTCTGCTTCCTCACCACCGATTGCGCCATTTCCTCCGAGATGATCAAAGCAGCGCTGCTGGATACCGTGGGCGTCAGCTTCAACCGCATCAGCGTAGACGGTGATACTTCCACCAACGATACCTGCTGCGTTTTGGCCAACGGTCTCGCGGGGAACGAGACAATTACCCAAAAGGACGAAGCCTACGGCGAATTTTTGGAGGCGCTCCAGACCCTGGCCATTGCTCTGGCGAAGTCGATGGCCGGCGACGGCGAGGGCGCAAAGCACCTGATCACCTGTACGGTTAAGGGCGCGACGGACGAAAATGCCGCCGAGACGGTCTGTAAATCGGTAATTTCCTCGACTCTGACGAAGGCTGCTATTTTCGGTGCGGATGCCAACTGGGGCCGGGTGCTGTGCGCCATGGGCTATTCCGGGGCGGAGTTCGATCCGGAGAAGGTGAACGTCTGTTTTGCCAGCGCGGCGGGCAGTATCGAGGTGTGCGGTCAGGGCAGGGGCCTTGCATTTGACGAGGACCTGGCAAAGAAGATTCTGACGGAGCACGATGTTGAGATCAACATCCAGATGGGTGAGGGAGACGCCGCCTGTACCTGCTGGGGCTGCGATATCACGTACGATTATATTAAGATCAACGGGGACTACCGCAGCTGAGTGCGTATTGAATAGAAAGAAAGGGGCGGTTTCCATGTCCTCCCATGAGCAGCAGGCCAGAGTTTTGGCAGAGGCCCTGCCCTACATCCAAAAATTCACCGGTAAGACGGTGGTGGTGAAGTATGGCGGAAACGCCATGATCTCCCGGGAGCTCCGCCGGGCGGTGATGAGCGACATCATCCTTCTGAGCCTTGTCGGCATCCGTGTGGCCGTGGTCCACGGCGGTGGTCCGGAGATCGGAGCCATGCTGAAACGGCTTGGCAAGGAGTCCAGGTTTGTGGATGGCCTCCGCTATACCGATGAGGAGACCATGGATGTGGTCCAGCAGATCCTCTGCGGCAAGGTGAACAAGGACCTTGTCTCTCTGGCGGAGCGTTTGGGCGGACAGGCGATCGGTCTGTGCGGCCTGGATGGCGGCCTGTTTGAGGCAGAGTTGCTGGATAAAAAATACGGTCTTGTGGGCAAGATTACCTCTGTGAACCCAAAGCCGGTGGAGGACTCTTTGAGCGCCGGATATATTCCGATTGTTTCCACGGTGGCCCAGGGAACGGATGCGGACACCGCTTATAATATCAACGCGGACACCGCCGCAGCAAAGCTTGCGGAGGCTCTCCAAGCCGAAAAGCTGATTTTGCTCACCGATGTGCGGGGCCTTCTTCGGGACCCCCATGACGAGACTACCCTAATCCACGAGGTTCGCATCTCCGAGGTACAAGAGCTGGTGAACGCGGGCGTTATCTCGGGGGGCATGATTCCCAAGATCGAGTGCTGCGTGGAGGCAATCTCCGGCGGCGTGGAGCGGGTCCACATTCTGGATGGGCGCATTCCCCATTCTATTCTCATTGAACTGCTGTCTGATGCCGGTATTGGCACCATGCTGAAAAAGGAGGACTGACTTATGACTTCTCAGGAAATCAAGAGCCTTACAAATCAATACGTGATGAATAGCTACGGCCGCTTCGATGTGGCCATCGACCATGGCAAGGGCGCCAAACTATACAGCCCGGAGGGCAAGGAGTACATTGACTTCACCAGCGGCATCGGCGTGAGCGACCTGGGCTATGGCAACGAGCTCTGGGCCGAGGCCATTTTTGCCCAGGCGAAAAAGCTGGGCCACACGTCCAACCTGTTTTACACGGAGACCAGCGCCCGGCTTGCGGAAAAGCTCTGCAAGCGCACCGGCATGAGCAACGTCTTCTTTGCAAACGGCGGCGGCGAGGCCAACGAGGGCATGATTAAGCTGGCGAGAAAGTACAGCTTTGATAAGTACGGCTTGGGGCGTTCCACCATCATCCCCCTGAAAAATTCCTTCCACGGCCGCACCATGGCTGCCCTGACCGCCACCGGTCAGGATAAGTTCCACAACTATTTCTTCCCGTTTGTGGAGGGCTTTAAATTTGCCGAGGCCAACAATCTGGACTCTTTGATGGAAGTTGCCGGCGATGACACCTGTGCCGTCATGGTGGAGCTGGTACAGGGCGAGGGCGGCGTGCTGCCTCTGGATAAAGACTATGTGCGCTCGGTCGCAAAACTCTGCGAGGAAAAGGACTGGCTGCTGCTGGTAGACGAAGTCCAGACCGGCGTTGGCCGGACCGGGAGCCTCTTCGCTTTCCAGCAGTACGGCGTTTTACCGGATGTCTGCTCGTTTGCAAAGGGCATCGCGGGGGGCCTGCCCATGAGCGGTATCCTGGCAAACGAGAAGTGCAAAGACGTAATGACTCCAGGCACCCACGGCACGACGTTTGGCGGCAACCCCATGTGCGCTGCGGCGGGTCTGGTGGTTCAGGAGATCTTGTCCGACGAATTTCTGACGACTGTGCAGGAAAAGGGCGCGTATCTGCGCTCCCAGATCGAGGCGCTGGACCTTCCGTGTTTTGGAAAGACCCGGGGCCTGGGCCTGATGATCGGCATTGAAATGGCAGAGGGCTATCAGAACAAGGAGATTGCAAACAAGCTGGTGGAAGCCGGACTGCTGGTGCTGACTGCCGGTCCGGGAATGCGCCTGCTGCCTCCGCTGGTCATTACAAACGAGGAGATGGACGCCGGCGTCGCCATCATGAAGAAGACGCTGTCATAAAAGGAAACGAGGGCAAAACATGGAAGATCATACTCACTTTTTAAAGCTGTTGGACTTTACTCCCGAAGAGATTCAGGAGTTTCTGGATACCGCTGCCGACCTGAAGGCCAAGAAGAAGGCAGGCGTGCCGCATCGCTGCCTGGAGGGCAAAAACGTGGCCCTGATCTTCGAAAAGACCTCCACCCGTACCCGCTGTGCGTTTGAGGTGGCGGCACAGGATCTGGGCATGGGAAGCACCTATCTGGGTCCTACCGGGTCCCAAATCGGAGTGAAGGAGTCGATCGCCGACACCGCCCGGGTGCTGGGCCGGATGTATGACGCGATTGAGTACCGCGGCTTCGGTCAGGCTTTGGTGGAGGAGCTGGCAAAATACGCCGGCGTCCCCGTGCTCAACGGATTGACCAATGAGTTCCACCCCACGCAGATTCTGGCGGATTTCCTGACCATTCAGGAGCATTTTGGAAAGCTCAAGGGTGTAAAGCTGGTCTACATGGGTGATGCACGGTACAATATGGGCAACTCTTTGATGGTGGGCTGCGCAAAAATGGGGATGCACTTTGTGGCCTGCGCGCCCAAGTCCTATTTTCCGGACCGGGAGTTGATCGAGAAATGTCAGGCCATCGCCGCCGAGACCGGCGCGACGCTGGAATTTATCGAGGACCCCATGACCGCCACAAAGGCGGCGGACGTACTCTATACGGATGTGTGGGTCTCCATGGGGGAACCGATGGAGGTTTGGGCGGAGCGCATCGGTGCTCTGGGCCCCTATCAGGTGACCAAAAGCCTGATGGACAACGCGGGACCCCAGTGCCGCTTCATGCACTGTCTGCCCGCCTATCACGACCACAAGACCAAGGTCGGCAAAGAAATGGGCGAGAAGTTTGGCCGCGACGCCATGGAGGTCACCGACGAGGTGTTTGAATCGCCCCAGTCCATCGTCTTCGACGAGGCGGAAAACCGGATGCATACCATTAAGGCGGTCATGTACTGCCTGATGAAATAACCCGCTGTTGTGAAACCCGCCGCGCCGCCATACTGCGGCGCGGCGGTTCTCGTTCTTGACATCGGGAGGCCGGGGGCATAAACTGATTAACTAACTTGAATATAAAGCGAGGGGTTACCCATGTCGCAGCGTACCTCCGGCATTCTGATGCCGGTATTCTCCCTGCCTTCGCCGTACGGCGTCGGCTCCCTGGGCCAAAGCGCCCGGGATTTTGTGAAGTTTCTTCATCGCGCGGGTCAGACCTGGTGGCAGATATTGCCTGTGGGCCCGGCAGGAAACGGGGATTCCCCTTACCAGAGCGTTTCCACCCACGCCGGGAATCCGGCGTTCATCGACCTTCCTCTGCTGGCCGCGGAGGGGTTGCTGACGGCGGAGGAACTGGCTTCCGTTTCGGCGGGGAACAGCAGGTCGGTGGATTATCCCACAGTCAACGCCGACCGAAAGCGTCTGCTGCGGCTGGCCTTTTCCCGCGGCTATGACCGGGAGAAGGCGGCGGTGGAGGCGTTTTCGTCGCAGCGGCGCTGGCTGCGGGATTATGCGGCCTATCAGGCCATCAAGGACTCCTTTGACGGCCTTTCCTGGCAGGACTGGCCGGACGAGGGCCTGCGCCGTCACGATCCGGAGACGGTGGAGCGCTGGCAGGCGGAGCATGGGGAGGACGTTGCCTACCAAATCTGGGTTCAGTACGTTTTTGCGGAGCAGTGGAGCGCGCTGAAGTCCTTTGCCAACGGGCTGGGGGTCAAAATTTTCGGAGACCTTCCCATCTACGTGTCCCTGGACTCCGCCGACGTATGGGCGGAGCGGGAGCAGTTTTTGCTGGACGGCCAGGGCCGTCCCTCCGCCGTGGCGGGTGTGCCGCCGGATTATTTCTGCGCTGACGGGCAGCTGTGGGGCAATCCGCTGTACGACTGGCCCCACATGAGGGCCGACGGCTTCGGCTGGTGGATTCGCCGGGTGGAGCGGGCCGGAGAACTGTTCGACGCGATCCGCATTGACCATTTTCGGGCTTTTGCCAGCTACTGGTCCGTCCCCGCCGAGGCGGTTACCGCAAAGGACGGCCGCTGGGAGCCCGGTCCCGGTATGGACTTGGTGGGCGTGCTGACCGGGTGGTTCCCTCAGCTTATATTTGTGGCGGAGGATTTGGGAATGCTGACGCCGGACGTGGAAGAGCTGCTGAGAGCCTCCGGGCTTCCGGGTATGAAGGTGCTGGAATTTGCGTTTTCCGGCCCGGACAACCGATATTTACCCCATAACTGCGTGCGAAACTGTTTTCTCTATACCGGAACCCACGATAACGCGCCCATCGCCTCCTGGCAGCCCAGCGACGCGGAGGAGGCATATGCGATGCGGTATCTGGATGCGAAAACGCCCCAGGAGCTGCGCCGCCGTCTGCTTTTGGCGGGGCAGACCAGCGTTGCGGATACCTTTATCGCCCAAATGCAGGACTATCTGGGCGATCCGGGCCGCGTCAACGTACCCGGTACCGCCGAGGGAAACTGGCGCTGGCGAATGGCCTCCGGCGCGGCCGACGACGCGCTGGCGGACGAGATTTACCAGATGACGCTGGACGCGGGCCGCTGCCCTCCCCGGCACGGTTGACGAAACCCAAAAAGCGTGCTATGATTTTCCTGTGAACGGAAAGATTCGCTCTGCCCGTCCACCTTTCATAATGTCTGTTCATCTGATTGGCGAGGATACGTTCCAAGCCGGAAGACGGAGGAGGAAGCGCGCGGGAGGCCGCGCGCCGCTTAAGTATGTTCTCCCCTCCGCCTGCGGGCGGAGGGGCTTTTTTCAGCGCAGAAGCCGTGTCCTCTTTTCACTTGTTCGGATGACAGCGCAAATCGCAAAGGAGCTGATTTTTTGGAAAACCGCGTGGCAGTGGTCGCCGTTTTGGTGCGTGACCCCGATTCTGTGGAGGCGCTGAACAGCCTTCTGCATGAATTTGGGCAGTATATCATTGGGCGCATGGGAGTGCCCTATCCGAAGCGTGGCGTCAACATTATCTCCGTGGCGGTGGACGCGCCCCAGGAGACCGTGTCCGCCCTGTCGGGAAAGATCGGGCGGCTGAACGGCGTCACTGCGAAAACCGTCTACGCTCCGGCGGAGAAGCCGGAAGAGACTCACTGAAAAGAGGAAGAAACGATGAAAAGAACAAAAATATCTGCAATGCTTCTGACGATCGCTATGATCATGAGCCTCGCCGCCTGCGGCGGCAACAACGGAGGCAGCACGTCCTCCGGCGCGGCGTCCTCGTCCGCGGAGGTCACCCCCGCCGCCTATTCCATCGCGGCCCTGAAAGGCCCCACGGCCATGGGCCTCGTGAAGCTGATGCAGGACGCTAAGACCGGCGAGGGCCTGTCCAATCAATATACCTTTTCTCTGGCGGCGTCCGCCGACGAGGTGACGCCTAAGCTGATCCAAGGAGAACTGGATATGGCTTGTGTCCCGGCAAATCTGGCGGCGGTGCTGTATCAGAAGACAGAGGGGCAGATTGAGACGCTGGCGGTGAACACCCTGGGCGTCCTCTACATCGTGGAGAACGGCAACGCCGTGCAGTCCTTGAGCGACCTTCGGGGCATGACCATCGTGGCGGCGGGGAAGGGCTCCACCCCGGAATACGCCCTGCGGTATCTTCTGAGCGAGAACGGCGTGGACCCGGACAAGGATGTGACCATTGACTGGAAATCTGAGCACAGCGAGTGCGTGGCGGCTCTGGCCTCCGGTGAGGCCACGGTGGCTCTGCTGCCCCAGCCGTTTGTCACGGTGGCACAGAACAAATTGGGCGACCTGCGGGTGGCGCTGGATCTGACCGAGGAGTGGAACAAGCTGGATAACGGCAGCAGCTTGATTACCGGTGTGATCGTGGCCCGGAAGGAAGTTGTGGATGCCAACCCCGCTGCCGTGAAAGCGTTTTTACGGGATTACGCTGCCTCCGTGGGTTGGGTGACCGGCAATGTCGCCGACGCGGCGCAGCTGATCGGCTCCCATGACATCGTGGATGCCGCCGTGGCGGAAAAGGCACTTCCCAATTGCAACATCGTGTGCATCACCGGCAGCGAGATGAAGCAGAAGCTCTCCGGCTACCTCTCCGTGCTGTTCAATCAAAACCCGCAGTCTGTGGGTGGTGCCCTGCCGGAAGATGATTTCTACTTCGGCGCGTAAAAACGGGAAAGGGACGCGCCCTCCCTTAAAGGGCGTCCGGGTCTGGGCCGTGGCCTTCTGGCTGCTTTTGTGGCAGTTGGGAGCTATAGCTCTGGGCCAGCGGCTGCTGCTGCCATCCCCGACGGAGGTGTTGGTCTGCCTTGCGCGGTTGGCTGTTACCGCCGATTTCTGGCGCTCGGTGGGCTGGTCCGCCGCCCGGATTTTCAGCGGATTTTTAATTGCCTGCGCGGCCGGGACGGTGCTGGCGGGACTGTCCGCGCGGTTTCAGGCCGTCCGGGAGCTGCTCTGCCCGCTGGTGACGGCGGCGAAGGCGGTTCCGGTGGTGTCGTTCATCATTCTTGCGCTGGTGTGGCTGCCCTCCCGGCAGCTGTCTCTGTTTATCTCCGCGCTGATGGTGTTCCCAACGGTGTACCTGAATCTGCTGGAGGGCGTCGATCACACGGATCGCCGACTCTTGGAGATGGCGCGGGTGTTCCGCGTGCCGCTGGGCCGTCGGCTGAGAGACATCTATCTGCCTCAGGCGCTGCCCTGGTTTCGCTCCGCCTGTTCTCTGGGACTGGGGCTTTGCTGGAAGTCCGGCGTGGCGGCGGAGGTCATCGGTCTTCCCGGAGGATCGGTGGGCGAGCAGCTTTACACCGCGAAAGTCTATCTGGAAACGCCGGAGCTGTTCGCCTGGACGGTAACCATCGTGGCGGTGTCCGCCGTTTTTGAAAAGCTGATTCTCGGACTGCTGGACCGAATTGGGACAAAGGAGGCGAGGCCGTGACCGCAGAGATCAGGAACCTTTCAAAGGCCTACGGCGGCGTACGGGTTCTGCGGGACGTGAATCTGACGCTGGTGCCCGGCATTACCTGCCTGATGGCCGCCTCCGGCGCGGGAAAGACCACGCTGGTCCGTATTCTGCTGGGGCTGGAGCTGCCGGACGTCGGTACGGTGACTGGGCTGGAGACAGCCCGCCTTTCCGCTGTGTTTCAGGAGGACCGTCTGCTGGAGCGGCAGGACGCGGCGGGAAATCTCCGCTTTGTTCTGGGAGCTGCCTATGACGAGGGACGGGCGGCGGAGCTCCTGAGGGAGCTTGGGCTTGACGGTGTGGACGGCAAGCCTGCCGGAGAGTATTCCGGCGGCATGAAACGCCGCCTGGCTCTGGCCCGGGCGCTGAGCGTTCCCTTCGACTTTCTTGCGCTGGACGAACCGTTCACCGGTCTGGACGGCGAAAACCGGAAAAGAGCCATCGCCTGCATTCGCCGCCACGCGGCGGGGAAGACGGTTCTGCTGGTAACCCATGACATGGAGGATGCGGCTGGACTTAATGCGAAAATCGTGGGACTGGAATAGAAAGTGAAACCGGGAGTGCGCCGCAAAGCGGCGTGCTCCTTCATCTCTGCGGCATTGGGGCCGCTCAAAAGAGACACCGCCTGCTTGGCCACAGTGCATTTATAGAATATTGAAATTTCTTTAGACAGTACGGATACTATGTGGTACAATAGAAAAAATGGCAAATCTGTTATTGCAGATGACTTTTGGAGGCGTATGCCATGAAAAAGATCATTCTGGCCCCTGATTCCTTCAAGGGCACCATGACCTCCGCAGAAGTCTGCGGCGAGCTGGCGGCGGCGATTCGTGGGATATATCCGCAGACGGAGGTCGTTTCTCTGCCCGTGGCGGACGGAGGTGAGGGAAGCGTCGATGCATTTCTTGCCGCCGTAGGCGGAGAGAAGGTGCCGGTGGACTGCACCGGGCCTAACGGCCAACGGGTTGCTGCGGGATACGGCCTCCTGCCGGATGGGACGGCAGTGGTGGAGATGGCTGCCGCTGCGGGTTATTCTCTGGCAAACCCCAAAAATCCAGAGAGAACCACGACGTTCGGGGTGGGAGAGCTGCTGCGCCACGCCGTAGGCCGGGGCGCCAAAAGAATCGTCATGTGTCTGGGCGGCAGTGCCACCAACGACGGTGGCTGCGGAGCGGCTGCGGCCTGCGGAGTCCGATTTTACGATGCGCGGGGAGCTGTTTTTACTCCTGTTGGCGGGACGCTGAAGGACATTGCCCGCATTGATGTTTCCGAATTGGACCGAACCCTTGCGGTCCTTCCGATGATCACAATGTGCGACATTGACAATCCCCTTTGCGGCAAAGCTGGGGCAGCCGCTGTATTCGGACCCCAAAAGGGGGCGGACGAAGCCATGGTCCACCGACTGGACGGGGGCCTTGCCCATCTGGCGGATGTGCTGGAACGGGACTGCGGCGCGGTGGTGCGGGACCTGCCCGGCGCGGGGGCAGCCGGCGGGATGGGCGCCGGAATGGCGGCGTTTTTCAAAAGCCGTCTGCAAATGGGGATCGAAACCGTGTTGGATACGGTCGGATTTGAAGAGAAGCTCTCCGGTGCGGATATTGTCTTCACAGGGGAGGGCCGGCTGGACGATCAGAGCCGGCGGGGCAAGGTGGCGGCGGGCGTAGCTCGCCGGGCCGGGGCCAGGGGTGTGCCGGTGATCGCCATAGTCGGCGACATTGGCGAGGGCGCAGAGACGATCTATGGGCTGGGCGTCACGGCGGTGTTCTCCATCAATCGCGTGGCCGTCCCCTATGAGCAGGCCCGGCTGAGAAGCAGGCGAGACCTGCGGGCCACAGCGGAGGACGTTCTGCGGCTGTGCCGCAGTCTTGAAATCCAGAGAAAGCTATGATAGAATCAATTCAATTGCAGCGGAAAGCTGCTTGTGAATAACCGACATATACCCAGGGAGAAATCAGACATACGAAAAGGAGCAGACTCGCCCATGATCAAAATTACCACGGACAGTACCTGTGACCTGCCCGATGCGCTGCTGCGGGAAAATGATATTACGGTGGTGCCGCTTGGCATTGTAAAAGGCGAAAAGCTCTATCGGGACGGCGTGGATATTCACCCGGCGGATATTGCCTCCCATGTGGATGCTGGCGGCGACATCACGACCACCAATGCGGTGAACGCGGCGGACTATTACGGTCTGTTCAGCCGCCTGCTGGAAAAATACGACGCCGTGATCCATATTAATTTGGGAGCAAAATTTTCCTGCTGTTATCAAAATGCCCAGATCGCGGCAGCGGAACTGCCGGAGGTCTATGTGGTGGATTCCGCCAACCTGACGGTTGGAATCGGAGAGATGGCTCTGAGGGCGGCGCGCTCTGCCCGTGAGGGTAAAACCCCTGGGGAGATCGTGGCAGAGCTGGAGGACCTCCGGACGAGAGCAGAGGTCAGCTTTGTGCTGGAGAGGCTGGACTATATGAAAAAAGGCGGGCGGTGCAGCGCCGTCACCGCCATCGGCGCAAATCTTTTAAAACTCCGTCCCTGCGTGGAGGTCATCGACGAGAAGATGTCCGTGACGAAGAAGTACCGAGGCTCAATGGAGCGGGTGGTGGCGGAGTTTCTCCATGATCGGCTGGACGGACGGACAGATATCGACACAGAGCGGGTCTGGCTGGTGGACAGCGCTTTTGGCCCGGAGCTGGCGGACGCGGCCAGAGAGGTCCTGCGGGCCGACGGACGCTTCGGCAGGATTCTGGAGGGAAAGACGGGCTGCACGATTTTTTCCCACTGCGGTCCCAACACGCTGGGACTCGCTTTTTTCCGCAAGAGCTGAGCCAACTGAAAAACAAACAATTCCGGCAGACAATTGTCTGCCGGAATTGTTTTTGGCGTTGAAGACGAAAGCTTCATTCCATCACGCAGTCCTTACCCGTCTGTTTCCCTTCGTAGAGCAGGCGGTCAGCTTCCGACACCAGCTCCTGGGCGGATTGGCCGGCGATATGCTGTGTCAGGCCGAACGTCAGCGTTACCTTCCGGAAAAAGGGCGCTTTCGCTTCGGCAGTCAGCTTATGCAGTTCGGCCTGTATGCGGATCAAGACGGCTTTCGCAGCGGCTATGGGCGTGTGAGGAAACAGAATCAGCATTTCCTCCCCACCCCAGCGGCAGATGATGTCGTCCTCCCGGGTACAGGAGCGGATACAATTTGAAATAGTAGTCAGAACCAGGTCTCCATAGCTATGACCGAATTGATCGTTGAAGGATTTGAAATCGTCAATATCCGCCATAGCGGCGCAGAAAACGAGCCCTTTTTTATCCGCTTCCCGGCAGAGGGATTCCAACTGTTCATAGAAATCCCGCCGATTCTGCAAGCCTGTCAGCGGGTCATGGGAGGCAATATATTTCAGGTTATGATTAGCGGATTCCAACTCCCGATTCCGCCGGCGCAGCGCCTGGCTGGCGAGGTAGACGGACATCAGCGTAACAAATATGCAGATATAAAGGTTCATAGAGAACAGTACGAACAGGGTTGAACCTGCCGGTGTCGGGGAGCCGGCAATCTGCAGCGGAATCCCACCGCTTACGCACAACAGCACAGCAACTCCCTCCAGATCCAGCACTTGTGCGGCGGTAACGGAACAGTGTTCCACTGCGTCGCCTAAATAGGAGCTGAGAGCCAGCAGGCATATCAGATACAGAAAAAACCCACTTTGCAGTCCGGCAACGGCGCTGGTGGACAGAGCAAAAAAAATCATCTCCACCTCGGCACCTGTAACGGCCAGGTCGGGGCGCTTTTTTCCCAGGTGCAGTAAGAACAAATAGACCGCACAGCTGACGCAATTCAACCAGAAAAGCGGCAAGGAGTTTATAAGCAGACAGACCGGCAGTTGAAGCAAATGTATGCAGAAAGTCGTCAACAGGAAGCACCTGGCGCTGTGCCGCAGCCAGATATCAATAAGGCGTCGGAAATACGACGTTTTGACAGTCGGATGCATCTGCGGCCTCCTTCCTGACATATAAACGAACGCGGTACCAAATTAAAAAAGCTTATATATTTTAACTTTATCATTAATTTGGTTGAAATTCAATAAACCCCTTAAAAAATTCCGACCCCCCATCTGTCCAACGCAGATGGGGGGTCACTTCTGACTGGGGTTTTCTGCCATGTCTCTACCTCGCACTTTCGTAGAATCACGTTTGGAAGGTTGGGGAAATCTGAAAACCGGAAATTCTTAGCGGGTAACCGAAAAACTCTGCAAGATTACCGGGAAACCGGAGAAATGCTCGGTAACAGCCAATCCTTAAAACATCGGGTACACGCAGATCACTTGCCTTGGACATCGCCAAAACGGAATCTCGTGCTTCTCATTGGAATGAGCCATGTTTCGTCTTTGGACTCTGCCTGGGTTTCTCTGGAGTTTACCGGGAATTCGCCATGATTTTAAGGGATCGCTGAGAAAAGGTACGCTGCCGGGAATCTAGTTGCTTCTTCCAAACGCGGCGGTGAGAAATGAGATTGGATTCCTCTGGAACTAGCCCATTGGACTCACTCCTTTCCGGTAATTATTAAATACCACATTACTGTGTAAAAGTCAAGAGAGATCTGTGCGTTTCTACATTTGTCAACGATTTTGAATAAAAAGATTATGCAAAATAACGGTGTAAATGCAACTATAAGGGTGCGGTTTGCAGCTAAGGCTCCAGCGCTTTGAAAAATGAAGCCGGAACCAGCGTAGGATCCGTGCGAAAAACCGTCAGTAGTGCATCCAGATTCTCATCGTTGTGTTCAATTTCCCGGCAATAGAGCCGCAGGGCCTCGTGAAGCGGCAGCAGACTTGCCGTTCGCTCCACGGTCAGAACGCTGAACACGGCGAACAGCATTCGCCCCAGCAGATCGCCGTCGTTAATGGCTTTCAGTTCATAACGGAACAGAAAGTATGCTGCAATCCGTTCCAGCAGAGGGGCCGGGATCGTGCCCGGAACAGCTTCCGGCCCGCGGAGCAGCAGCGCCCGCCAGTCACTGCCCAGAATTTCAAGGCCGGACAGGATCTCCCAGCCGTGGGGAAACAGGTTGCCCCCGGTGGGCTGGGCGGAGGCGGACGGAGTTATCCACGCCCTGCACAGCTCCGGGAGCCGGTCTGCCGCGTCCTCGTCCAATAGAGATTGAGCCGATCCGGCAAACGCCAGCAACTCCGCAAACCGTGAATAAAGGCGACGGGAGCGGTCCTGCAAAATCTCCAGCGACTTTGCCCGAACGGCCAGCAGGGGAGAGAGCCACGGGTCTTCCGGTTCCCCCGCTTCGTCCGTCCGGGACAGGGGGAACGTCAGCGGCGAGGAGGAGGCCAACAGCAGACGGCAGGCCTCCGGGCAGGAGGCGCACAGGGAAGTCTCCCGCAGAGTCCCGTAGTCCTCAATAAACCGGGGATGGCTGCGGCAGACCTCGCTGGTGTGCTCGGGCCCCAGCAAACGGTGAATTTCGCACAGGCCGTCCGTATCCCAGAAAGGGCAGCGGAGCGTGTCCGTCAGAGCAAAAAAGTCCTCTCCGTCCTCCGTTTGCAGCGCCGCCCGGAGGCGATCCCCCAGCGGACCGGGCAGGGTGCGGTAGAAATTGGCGGTGGGCCTGTCGATCACCACCTCCCACCCTTTGCAGCAGGAGTGGGGACACGCGCCCGCGAGACAGTGAAATTGTTCAGAATAGTCCGGTGCGCGCAGGTCCATAACGCCGTCTCCTTTTTTAACGCTTCAGGCCGTCCACGGCGCTTTTCAGCTGATTCATGGCCTGTTCCAGCACGGAGCGGGGGCAGGCGGCGTTCAGCCGCATGAAGCCGCTGAGGCTCCGACCGAAGGAGACTCCGTCGTTCAGGCCCAGCTTTGCCTTTTGGATCATGAAATCGTGAAGCTCCTGATTGCTCAGTCCCAGCTCGCGGCAATCCAGCCAGACAAGATAGGTGGCGTCGGGAACATTGGGCTTAATCTGCGGAATGTTTGCGGCGCAGTAATCCTGGATATAATCGAAATTGGCGCTGAGATAGGGGAGGAGCTGATCCAGCCACTCGTCGCCGGAGGTAAACGCAGCCTCCATGGCGGTCAGGGAGAAGGCGTTGTTGCGGTGAATATCCATGCGCTGCCAGAAGTGGTCGTAGACCTCCTTCCTATGCGCGTTGGGAAACACCGCGGCGCTGGCCTGCAGGCCGGCAAGGTTGAAGGTCTTCGTGCCGGAGATGCAAGTGATGACGTTTTCCGCCACGGTGGCGGTGGGTGTGTGCTTTTTTCCGTGGAAGATCAGGTCGGAGTGGATTTCGTCGGATACCAGCACCACGTGGTATTTCTCACACAGTGCCACCATCCTCCGCAGTTCCTCCGGTGTCCAAACGATACCCAGCGGGTTGTGGGGATTGCACAGCAGGAACAGGTCACACTGGCGGAGTTTCGCCTCAAAATCCGCCCAGTCCACGGCCCAAGCGCCGTCCTTCTCCACAAACGGGCTCTCCACCACCTCACGGCCCCAAGCTTCGGTCATATCGTAAAACTCGGAGTACACCGGCGTCTGAATGAGGACACTGCCGCCCTCCGGAGTAAACAGACGCACACAGGCAGAGATGGTCTGCACCACTCCCAGACTCCAGCTCATCAGGCTCTGGTCGATTTCCCAGCCGTTGCGTCGTTTCTGCCAGCTGCGGATGGCGGCAAAGTAGCTCTCCGGCCGGGCGGTATAACCCCAGATGCCTTCCTCGGCGCGGGCTTTCAGCGCGTCAATAATGGGCTGGGAAGTCCGAAAGTCCATGTCCGCGATCCACAGGGGAATCACATCTTCCGTACCAAACTTCTTGAGTCGCTCGTCGTATTTGGCGGCATGGTTAGCCGAACGATCCATTACAGCATCAAAATCATATCTCATAATGTCCTCGCTTTCTTTAACCACTTATACATTATATAAAAGCATCACACAGGCAAAACCCTTACAATTCAGTATTTTACCACGCTTTTGGGTCAGGCGCAATCCCGCAAAACGCCAGGCTCCAAACGGCTGGAGAGAGGCAGGTAAATATGTACCCTTTCTGACCGGAGAACTTACAAAATCTCGCGTTTTTTGCTATTGACAAACGTGGACACGGCGGTTAAAATGACTTCAAGCATTTTAGTTCAATTTTTTTTACTAAAAATTTTTAAGGAGCTTTTATAATGGATTTTGAAAAAATACGCGACGTGATCGTGGAGACTCTGGCCTGCGAGGCCGATCAGGTGACCATGGAGGCCTCTTTGGCAGACGACCTGGGCGCCGATTCTCTGGCTTCCGTGGAGCTGGTCATGGCGCTGGAGGAGGCCACCGGCGTTGCCATCGACGACGCGGAACTGCCCAACCTGAAGACCGTGGGCGACATTGTGAAGTATCTGGAAGCCCATAAGGACTGATTTTTGCAGATTGCCTGAAAGGGAACCGTTGCGGTTCCCTTTTGCGCTCCATGTGAGTTTTTTTGAATTGCCCGACAAGGGCGTCAAAAGGCCCCGCGGCCTTCGGAAAGGCTTCCGGTGGCGGCGGAAAAAAGGAAGGAGAACCATGACCAATTCCGAGATTTTCGAACTGCTGGATCGCTTTGAGCGCAGCAGCGTTTTGACCATGAAGGTGTGCATCGGCGGCGACACGCTGGAACTCAGCCGCGCCGGGACTGCTGCCGCACCCGCTGCCGCAGCCTTTGCGGCACCCGCCGCACCCGCCGCAGAGGAGGGCCTTGAGATCCGTGCCCCGCTGGTGGGGACGTTTTACGCGGCCGCCGCCCCCGATCAGACGCCGCTGGTAAAGACCGGAGACCAGGTCCGCAAGGGACAGACCGTGTGTCTGATCGAGGCCATGAAGATGATGAGCGAGGTCACGGCCCCCTGTAATTGCGTGATCGAGGAGGTACTGGCAAAAAACGGCGAGCTGCTGGCCTTTGACGCGCCAATTTTCCGCTATCGGGAGGCATAAGCATGTTCAAGCGCATTTTGATCGCCAACCGGGGAGAGATCGCGCTGCGGGTGCTGCGAGCCTGCCGGGAGATGGAGATTGAGACCGTGGCGGTGTATTCCACTGCCGACGCCGAGGCACTCCATGTCCAGCTGGCCACTCAGAGCGTGTGCATCGGCCCGCCCAAGGCAGCTGACAGCTATCTCAATCAGTCGGCTCTGCTTACCGTGGCAAGAGCCACGGGTTGCGACGCCGTCCATCCGGGATACGGCTTTTTGTCGGAGAACGCCGACTTTGCAGATGCCTGCGCGGAAGCGGGCTTGAAGTTTATCGGGCCCTCCGGTTCCGCCGTCCGCAAGGCGGGAAGCAAGGCCGCCGCCTGCGCGCTGATGAAAGAGGCGGGAGTCCCCACCGTCCCCGGGTCCAACGGTCCGGTAGCCGATGTGGATGCCGCGCTGAAGATCGCGGCAGAGGTGGGCTATCCCGTGCTGCTGAAGGCCAGCGCCGGAGGCGGCGGACGGGGCATCCGCAGGGTGGAGTCTCCGGAGGAACTGCCCGCCGCGTTCCATGAGGCCAGCGCGGAGGCGGTGGCCTGCTTTGGTGACGGAACCATGTATCTTGAGAAATTTGTGGTGAACCCCCGGCATATCGAGTTTCAGATTCTGGCGGACAGTCAGGGCCACACCATCCACCTGTTCGACCGGGATTGTTCTGTCCAGCGCCGGAACCAAAAACTCATCGAGGAAGCGCCCGCCCGGTGTCTTACCCCGGAACTTCGACGGGAGATGGGTGCGGCGGCGGTCCGCGCGGCTCAGGCGGTTGGCTATGAAAACGCCGGTACGGTGGAATTTCTGCTGGCGGAGGATAATCAATTTTACTTCTGCGAGATGAACACCCGGGTGCAGGTGGAGCACGGTGTCACGGAGATGGTCACCGGTATTGACATCGTGCGCCAGCAGATCCGGATTGCCGCGGGTCTGCCCTTGGGTATGAAGCAGGAGGACGTGAAGCTCAGCGGCCACGCCATTGAGTGCCGCGTCAACGCGGAGGATCCGACGGCCAATTTCCGCCCCTGCCCCGGAACGGCCAGCTTCGTTCATTTTCCCGGCGGCACAGGCGTACGAATTGACTCCGGACTGTACAGCGGCTATATCCTGCCGCCCTACTACGATTCTCTGGCGGCAAAGGTTCTGGTCCATGCCCCCACACGGTTGGAGGCGATCCGCCGGATGCGCCGGGCGCTGGAGGAGCTGACCATCGAGGGCTTCCCAACGAACGCGGGACTGAGCCATCTGATTTTGTATCACCCCGACTATGTCCGGGGCGTGTGTACCACGGCGTTTCTGGAAAACCACCTCCAAGAGCTGGTGGACTGGGACCGCCGGGCGGCGGAAAGTGAGGCTGCGAAGTGACGTCGATTTTTGCCCAGCGGCGGCAAAAGCTGCTTGCGATGAAAGCCTTTCGGGATGGGCGGACCCACGTGGCCCCCGCCGGTACGGCCTGCCCCGGCTGCGGCCAGACCGTGGGCGCAGGTGCGCTGGCGCAGTCGCAGTACGTCTGCCCCCACTGCGGATACCACCTGCCTTTGGGCGGCTATTTCCGCCTCAGTACGATTCTTGACCCCGGTTCATTCCGGGAACTGAATGCCCGCCTGACCTCCTCTGACCCGCTCCATTTTCCCGGCTACCCGGCAAAGCTGGAAGCCGCCCGGAAGAAGACCGGACTGAATGAGGCGGTGGTCACCGCCGTGGGCACGGTGGACGGGCGCAAGTGCGTTGCGGGAGTTCTGGATGGACGGTTCTTCTTGGGCAGCATGAGCGCCGCCGTGGGGGAGAAGATTACCCGGGCCATTGAGTATGCGACAAAATACAAGCTTCCCCTGATCCTTTTTTCCGCCAGCGGCGGTGCCCGGATGCAGGAAGGGATTCTGTCCCTGATGCAGATGGCCAAGACCAGCGCGGCTCTTGCCAGATTCGACGAAAAGGGCGGCTTTTTCCTGTCGGTTTTAACAAACCCCACCACCGGCGGCGTGACAGCCAGCTTTGCGAGCCTTGGCGACGTGATTCTGGCGGAGCCGGGGGCGCTGATCGGCTTTGCCGGGCCTCGGGTCATCGAGCAGACCATTGGCCAGAAATTGCCGGAGGGCTTCCAGCGGGCGGAGTTTCAGCTGGAGCATGGCTTCGTGGACGCGGTGGTGCCGAGGGGCGAGCTGCGCGGGGTGATTTCCCGCCTTCTGGCGCTCCACGAGAGAGGAGGCCGCAATGGATGAGATAATGACTGCCGCTCAGAGGGTGACGATTGCCCGCCATCCGCAGCGGCCCAATGTACAGGATATTATCTCCGGCTTGTTTACGGACTTCTTCATCCAGCGGGGCGACCGATTTGCCGGAGAGGACGAGAGCATTCTGGGCGGCATCGCACGGTTCCGCGGGCGGCCCGTCACGGTCATCGGCACCCGCAAGGGCAGGACGCTGGAGGAAAATCTCAGATACAATTTCGGAATGCCCTCTCCGGAGGGATACCGCAAGGCACTGCGCCTGATGCGGCAGGCAGAGAAATTTCACCGTCCCATTCTGACCTTTATCGACACGCCGGGCGCCTATCCCGGTATGGAGGCCGAAGAGCGGGGCCAGGGTGAGGCCATTGCCCGGAATCTGATGGAGATGAGCCGGCTCACCGTGCCGGTGGTTGCCACCGTCACCGGCGAGGGTAACAGCGGCGGCGCACTGGCGCTGGGTGTTGCCGACCGGGTTCTGATGCTGGAAAATGCGGTGTACTCCATCCTCTCCCCGGAGGGCTTTGCCACGATTCTGTGGAAGGATTCCTCCCGGCGTGAGGAGGCCTGTGAGCTGATGCAGCTGACGGCTCCGGATTTGAAGCGGCTGGGCGTCATTGATGAGATCGTCCCGGAACCCGCGGGCGGCGCGCATCTAGCACCGGAGATCGCACTGCGCGAGCTGGATAAAGCTCTGGAGCGGAACCTTAAGGCCCTCTCCCGGCAGAGCGGCGAAGCACTGGCGGCCGGGCGGTATCAGAAATTCAGACAGATGGGGACACCCCCGAAGGAGGACCAATGAGCGGAATCAAGATTTGCGGCGTGGGACATTACGCCCCGCCGAAGCTGATGACAAATGCCGATTTAGAGAAGATTGTGGACACCAGCGACGAGTGGATCACCTCTCGCACCGGCATCAAAACCCGCCATCACTGCGAAACGGAGACTCACTCCGACATGTGCCGCGAGGCGGCTAAGATGGCGCTTCGAAAGGCGGGCGTGAAGCCCGAGGAGATCGGGGTATGCATCGTTGCCACCCTGTCCTCGGATTTTTTGGCGCCCTCCGCCGCGTGCCTTGTGCAGCGGGATCTGGGACTGCGAAACGACACGGTCTGCTTTGACCTCAACGGCGCATGCAGCGGCTTTCTGTTTGCCATACACACCATGGAGTGTATGCTGGCGGCCTCTCCCCGGAAGTACGGATTGGTGCTGGGCGCGGAGATGCTCAGCCGGTTTATCAACTGGGAGGACCGATCTACCTGCGTTCTCTTCGGCGACGCCGCGGGGGCCGCCGTGGTGGAGTGGAGCGAGGATTACGAGTCCATCCATGCACTGCTTGGCTGCGAAGGCGACAGCGAGATGCTGGGCGTCACCGGCGCGGGCCACAAGGACCCGCCCCAGATCTTTATGCAAGGCCAGTCGGTGTTCAAATTTGCCGTCACCGCAGTTCCGTGGTGCATCGACGAGGTACTCAAGCGCAACGGCAAAACCGTTGACGACGTGGATTTCTTTGTGTTCCATCAGGCCAACACCCGCATCATTGACCTGGCGGTGAAGAAGTACCATATCCCCGAAGAAAAGTATTACAAAAATATCAGCAAGTACGGAAACACCTCCGCTGCCAGCATCCCCATGGTGCTCAGCGAGCTTTCGGAGCTTGGAAAAATCGGCTCTGGCAGCCACATAATGATGGTGGGCTTTGGCGGCGGCCGTACTTGGGGCGCGGCGCTGGCGGAATTTAAGTAGATAGAAAGGACTTCCACGAATGCGGGGGAGTGACAGGATATGAGACTGAATGAACTGCTGGGAACGGAGTTTCCCATCATCCAGGGCGGTATGGCCAATATCGCCACCGGCGAATTTGCCGCCGCCTGCTCCAACGCGGGCGCACTGGGCATGATCGCCACTGGCGGCTGGGACGGAGTCCGGCTCCGTCAGGAAATCCGCCGGGCCAAGGAGCTGACGAACAAGCCCTTCGGCGTGAATCTGATGCTGATGAGCCCGTTTGCTGACGACATTGCGCAGGTGATTTTGGAAGAGGGGGTCCGGGTTGTGACCACCGGCGCGGGCAATCCCGGAAAATATATTCCTGCCTGGAAAGAGGCGGGCATCAAGGTGATGCCCGTGGTGGCGGCGGCGGTGCTTGCCAAGCGGCTGGAGCGTTACGGCGTGGACGCCTTCATCGCCGAGGGCACCGAGTCCGGCGGCCATGTGGGCGAGATGACCACCATGGCCTTGGTGCCGCAGGTGGTCGATGCGGTGCGTGTGCCCGTCATTGCGGCCGGCGGCATTGCCGACGGCCGGCAGCTGGCCGCCGCTTATGCTCTGGGCGCCATCGGCGCACAGGTGGGAACCTGCCTGCTGGCAAGCGTGGAGTGTCCCATCCATGAGAACTATAAGCAGGCGATTCTCAAAGCGAAGGACTCCGACACCGTGGTGACGGGCCGAAGCATCGGTGGACCGGTCCGGGTGCTGAAGAACAAGATGTCCCGCACGTATCTGGAGCTGGAAAAACGCAACGCCACGCTGGAAGAACTGGAGCACGTGACGCTGGGCGGGCTGCGCCGGGCGGTGCTGGAGGGCGACGTGGAAACCGGCAGCGTCATGACTGGGCAGGTGGCCGGAATGCTCCACGAGATCAAGCCCTTGCGTCAGATTTTTGCCGAGCTGGTGGCCGGAGGCGACGCCCGCATCAAAGAATTGGCGGCACAGCTATGAAGCTTGGATTTTTGTATGCCGGGCAGGGTGCGCAGCATCCCGGCATGGGCGCGGACCTGTATGAGAAGTACCCGGCGTTTCGGGCGGTGCTGGACGGTTCGGACGTGGATTTCGATTTGAAGGCCGTGTCCTTTACGGACCCGGACGGCATTTTGAACGAAACGCAGTATACCCAGCCCTGTATGGTGGCCTTTGCCGCGGGACTGACGGATGTGCTGGCGGAAAAGGGGATCGTTCCCGCGGCGGCGGCGGGTTTGTCTCTGGGTGAATATTCCGCCTTATACGCCGCGGGCGTGTTCGACGCGAAAACGGCTGTAAAAGTAGTTGCTTTCCGGGGAAAGGCCATGGCCGACGCGGCAAAGGGCGTAGAATCCGCCATGATGGCGGTGCTGGGCGCGGATCGGGAGACGGTTGCCGCCGCCTGTAAAGCTGCGTCTGACATCGGCGTGGCGGAAGCCTGCAACTTTAACTGTCCCGGCCAGATCGTCATCGGCGGCGAAAAGGCGGCGGTTGAAAAGGCTGCTGTGATTGCAAAAAAAAACGGTGCGAAGCGCTGTATGCCCCTGAAGGTCAGCGGGCCGTTCCACACGTCGCTTTTGAAACCCGCCGGGGACGCGCTGGGCGCGTATTTCAAGACCGTGGAGTTCAAGGAACCGCGGATACCCGTCCTGCACAACTGCCTGGGCGGTGAGAAAAAAGCCGCGGACACCATTCCCGCCCTCCTGGAGCGGCAGGTTCAGTCCAGCGTCTATATGGAGGACTGCATCCGCGCAACGGCGGCGCTGGGGGTGGATGCCATTGTGGAGATCGGACCGGGCAAGGCATTGAGCGGTTTTGTAAAAAAGACGCTGCCGGACTTTCCGGTTTTCGCCGTGGAGACGGCGGAGGACGTGGAAAAACTGCCGGAGCTGCTGAAAGAGGTGAAGTGCGAATGAATTTTAGCGGAAAGACCGCTGTGGTCACCGGCGGAAGCAGAGGACTGGGACGGGCCGTCTGCCGCAAGCTGGCAGAGGGCGGAGCGAACGTCGTCTTTTCCTACGCCGGGAACACCGCCGCCGCACAGGAGACGGTGAAGGAACTGGAGAGCATGGGCGCGAAGGTTCGCGCCGTACAGGGAAACGTGGCGGACAGCGAGGCGGTCAAGGCCCTGATGGATACCGCCGTGAAGGAGTTCGGTCACATTCATATTCTGGTGAACAACGCCGGTATTACCCGGGACGGTCTGGCAATGATGATGAAAGAGGAAGACTTCGACGCGGTGATTGACACGAATCTGAAGGGTACGTTCCTGTGCATGAAAGCGGTGAGCCGCATCATGCTCCGGCAAAAATACGGACGCATTGTGAATCTCAGCTCCGTGGTGGGCATTCACGGCAACGCCGGACAGGTGAACTACGCCGCCAGCAAGGCGGGCGTCATCGGCATGACGAAGTCTCTGGCCAAGGAGCTGGCCGCCAAGGGCATCACGGTGAATGCCGTGGCTCCCGGCTTTATCACCACGGATATGACCGACGCTCTTCCCGAGGCGGCGAAAACCGCTTTACTTGCTGCCATCCCTGTGGCTCGACTGGGCGTGCCGGAGGACGTGGCGGACGCCGTGGCGTTTCTTGCCGGCGATGAGGCCGCATATATCACCGGCCAGGTTCTGGGCGTGGACGGCGGAATGGAAATGTAAAACGACAGGGGGATAAACGCACCGGGATCTTCAGCGGACCGGGCAACGTGATTCCCTTGTACGGATAAATGCAAAAGGAGATAGCCAACTATGGACAAAAGACGAGTTGTGATTACCGGCATCGGTGCGATCACGCCCATCGGACACTCCGCCGCCGAGAGCTGGCGGGCGGTGCGGGATGGGGTATGCGGTGTCGCCAGCATCACCGCCTTTGACGTCACGGACCAGAAGGTCACGCTGGCAGCGGAGGTCAAAGACTATCAGCCGGAAGACTTTCTGGATAAAAAAGAGGCCAAGCACATGGCCCGCTTTACCCAGTTTGCCGTGATCGCCGCCCGAGAGGCGCTGAAGGACAGCGGGTTTGACCGGGAACAGGCGGATCTGGATCGCTGCGGCGTCATCGTATCCAGCGGCATCGGCGGGCTGCAAATTACCGAGGATGAGCACGATAGGGGCAGGGAAAAGGGCTTTGACCGCGTGTCCCCCTTCTATATCCCCATGGCTATCTGCAACATGGCGGCGGGCCGCATTGCCATCGATTCCGGCTTCCGGGGAATGTGTTCCTGCCCGGTGACGGCCTGCGCCGGCGGCACCAACGCCGCGGGCGATGCCTTCCATTACATCCGGGATGGATACGCCGACGTGATGTTATGCGGCGGCAGCGAGTCTTCCGTCACGCCACTGGCCATTGGCGGGTTCACCACCATGAAAGCCCTGACCCAAAGCCAGGACCCCAGCCGCGCCTCCATTCCTTTCGACGCGGAGCGCAGCGGCTTTGTTCTGGGCGAGGGCGCGGCGATCCTGCTGCTGGAAGAACTGGGCCACGCCCAGGCCCGGGGTGCCAAGATTTACGCGGAATTCGTCGGCTACGGCGCTACCTGCGACGCCTATCATATGACCGCTCCTCTGCCCGACGGCAGCGGCGGCGCAAATGCCATGGCCCTCGCGCTGGCGGACGCGGACGTGAAGCCGGAGGATGTGGACTATATCAACGCTCACGGAACATCAACTCCACTGAACGACGCCGGTGAAACGGCGGCGATCAAGGCGGTGTTCAAAGATCACGCGAAGAAGCTGGCCGTCAGTTCCACCAAGTCCATGACCGGCCACATGCTTGGCGCGGCGGGCGCGGTGGAGGCGGTGTTCTCCGCTCTGGCGCTAAAAGAAGGATACCTCCCCGCAACCATCAACTATCAGGTTCCGGACCCCGCCTGCGATTTGGACGTGGTGCCAAACACCGGCCGTGACAGCGACCTTCGTTACGCCCTGTCCAACTCGCTGGGCTTTGGCGGGCACAACGGCAGCATCCTGCTGAAGAAATGGGAGGCGTGAGCAATGGGAATGCAGTTTAATTCCGACGAGATTGCCGAGATTCTGCCCCATCGCTATCCCTTTGCGCTGGTGGACAGGATCGTGGACGGCGAAGAGGGAAAGTGGGCCAAGGGGATCAAGTGCGTGACAGTAAATGAACCGTTTTTTCAGGGGCATTTTCCCCAGAAGCATGTGATGCCGGGCGTCCTTTTGATCGAGGCCATGGCGCAGGTGGGCGGTGTAGCCGTTTTGGCGCTGCCGTCCAACAAGGGTAAAATCGCCCTGCTGGGTGCGGTGAAAAATGCCCGCTTTAAGCAGCAGGTGACTCCCGGCGATGTGTTGGAGATCACCTGCACCCTGATCAAGCAGCGGGGCCCAGTGGGAATTGGCGAGGCGGAGGCCAGAGTGGACGGAAAGGTTGTGGCTACGGCGGAGCTGACCTTCGCCATCGGGCAGTGAAGGCCCAGTTGTGAATTTTTAGGGTGGCGTAAGTTTTGAAGGAGGTGAATTTTGCTATGCTGGATCAGCTCTTTTTCGAGGTTTACACGAAGTTCAAGCTACATTTCTACCAGGAGGTTTTGACCCGCTTCCAGTCGCGGGAAGCCAGCCTGACCACGGTGGAGACTTTTTGCATGGAGTCCATTCAGGCGTTTGGGAATCCCACGATCAACGAGTTCGCGTCTTTTCTGCACATCTCTCCTTCCAACGCCGCATATAAGGTCAACAGCCTGGTAAAAAAAGGGTATGTGGACAGGGTGCAGTCCCCTGAGGACCGGAGGGAGTATCACCTGCGGGTGACGCAAAAGTATGTGGATTACTATAATATCAGTACTGCCTATGGGAAGGAAGTCATGGACCGGGTCGAGCGGCACTTCTCTCCCGCGGACTGCGCAAAATTGGAAGAGATACTTAGCGTAATCAGCAAGGAATTGATGCCGGAGGTGGAGCTTCCGGATACCTGCGAAGCCGGCAGATAGAAGTTCGCAAGGGCTGAGAAACAACTGCCGTCCCGAAAAGTCAGAGATTTTCGGCACGGCAGTTTAACCGCCGCAGGATTTATTGAGAAGATCAAAAAAATGCGCGCCGCAGCTGCGGCGCGCATTTTTTATTTGATTTACAGACGGCTTACTTGTGGTCCACGGAAGACATATAGCGGATCAGATCTACCATTTTGTTGGAATAGCCGCACTCGTTGTCGTACCAGGAAACTACCTTCACAAAGCTGTCGGTCAGAGCGATACCGGCCTCGGCGTCGAAGATGGAGGTGCGGGGATCACCCAGGAAGTCGGAGGAGACCACGGGGTCCTCGGTGTAGCCCAAAACGCCCTTCAGCTCTCCCTCGGAGGCGGCCTTCATGGTCTTGCAGATTTCCTCATAGGAGGCGGGCTTCTCCAGAGTGACGGTCAGGTCCACCACGGAGACATCCAGGGTGGGAACGCGCATGGACATGCCGGTCAGCTTGCCGTTCAATTCGGGGATGACCTTGCCAACGGCCTTGGCGGCGCCGGTGGAGGAGGGGATGATATTGCCGCAGGCGGCACGGCCGCCGCGCCAATCCTTCAAAGAGGCGCCGTCCAGGATCTTCTGGGTGGGGGTGACGGAGTGCACGGTGGTCATCAGGCCTTCCTTGATGCCGAAGTTCTCATGGAGAACCTTGGCGATGGGGGCCAGGCAGTTGGTGGTGCAGGAGGCGTTGGACACAAACTTCATCTCGGAGGTGTACTTCTTGTTGTTGACGCCCATGACGAACATTGGGGTGTCATCCTTGGAAGGAGCGCCCATGACCACGTGCTTCGCGCCGGCGTCAATGTGGCCCTGGCACTTTTCCTTGGTCAGGTGCTGGCCGGTGCACTCGCAGATATACTCCGCGCCCACCTTGCCCCAAGGAATGTTGCCGACTTCCTTCTCAGCGAAGATGGTGATCTTCTGCCCGTTGACAATCAGGGCGCCGTCCTCATAGGCAATGGTGCCCTGGAACTGGCCGTGGGTGGTGTCGTAGCGCAGCATATAGGCCATATAGTCGGGGGTCATGAACGGATCGTTCAGGGCAACGACCTCCACGTCGTCACGGGTCAGAGCGGCACGAAAAACCAGACGTCCGATGCGGCCAAAGCCATTAATACCGATTTGAGTCTTCATGAGATAAGTCCCCTTTCAAAGTACGGCCCAGCTTTGCGGCCGTTAAAAACGATTGCGCAAACGTATTGGTAATCGTTTGCATAAGCATATTATCATAAGTTGGTTTTCTTTGCAAGTGTTAAAAACTATAAGAATTCCCCGGATTCCTTGTATAAAACCAATAATTCCTGGAAAAACTGCACAGTTTTTACACGAAAAACGGGACAAGGACTTGACGTTACGCCGAAAGGAGCATATACTTAAAACAAATTAAAGGATTACGTAATTTCAAGACGGCTTACGCAAAGAGCGGAAACGCCGAAAAGCGCGGCTGTGACCGTTTTGGTGTGGCGTACCTGCGATCTGCCATTTCCATCCGAGAGATATCCGGAAAAGCAAGAAAAGTGAGAAAGGGACGGTCCTCCACTATGAAAGTGACCATCAGCGATGTGGCGAAGATGGCCGGCGTGTCCACGGCCACCGTTTCACACACCATTAATAACACGCGATATGTCTCGGAGGAGACGCGGGAAAAGGTCTATGCCGCCATTTCCCAGCTGGGTTATACGCCGGATGCCTCAGCCCGGAGCTTTCGTACCGGAAAGAAAAAGACCATCGGCTTTATTGTGCCGGATATCTCCAACAAATTTTTTGCCACGATGATCGAGTCGGTGGAAAATTATCTGGCCGCTGCCGGCTATCACCTCATCATTGCCAACACCAAGGAGGACATGGAGCGGGAGGAGAAAAATGTCCGCCTCTTGACCGCGGGGCTGGTGGACGGCCTTCTGATCGCCAGTACCATGGACAGCTTTGAGCAGTTGAACAGTCTGCTTCCCGCCGGATTTCCAGTGGTGCTGGTGGACCGGGTCTTCAGTGAGAAAAAGTTTTCCTCCGTATGCGTGTCCAATTTCCAGCCCATCTACCGCAGTGTCTGCCGTCTGGTGGGTAAGGGGGACCGGCGCATCGGAATTATCGGGGGCCTGCCCCGTCTGTCTACCACCAAGGAGCGCATTTCCGCTTATCAGCAGGCGATTTCAGACTGCGGTCTGGCCCCGGAGGAGACCTTCATCCGGTACGGTGACTCCATGGAAAACAGCGCACACACATGCCTTGACGAGCTGATGGAGCAAAATTGCGACGCGGTGATCGTCACCAACGGCCTGATGGCCTCGGAGTCCATTATCTATCTCCACCGCAAAGGCGTGCAGCTGGCCAGGGACATGGACCTTGTCAGCTTTGTGGATTACGAATCTGACTTTTACCAGCTCTATGCCAGTCAGATTGACTCGATTGTCCAGCCGGTGAATGAGCTGGGTGTCGCCGCGGGCGAGGAGATTTTGAAGAGGGTGGAGAACCCGGACGCGCCGATTTTTGAAAAGGTACTCACCTCGTCCTACCGACCTTATGATTTGCCAAAGTCCTGGAATCATTCAGACCGCTGAACACATGAAAAAAGCGCGCCGTCGGATTTTCCGACGGCGCGCTTTGCCTGCTGAAAGACTGCTTGAGATGCCCGGACGTTACAGGGCGGCCTTGATATTTGCCGCGATCTGATCGGCGGTGAGGCCGTATTCCCGCAAAACATCTTCCGCTTTGCCGGACTGACCGAACTGATCGTCGACGCCAAGCTTCCGGAATTTGCAGGAGACTTTCCCCATGAGGACGTCGGACACGGCGTCACCAAGGCCACCAATCACGCTGTGCTCCTCCACGGTGACCACTGCGCCGCACTGCTTCGCGTATTTCGTAACGCATTCCGCATCGATGGGCTTAATGGTGTGGACATTGATGATGCTGGCGTGGATGCCATCGGCCTCCAGGAGCTTTGCGGCCTCCAGGCACTCGCAGACCATCAGCCCGCAGGTAAACACCGCCACGTCGGAGCCCTCCCGTATGACGTTTGCCTTGCCGATTTCAAAGGGGTAGTCCTCCTCAAACACCGGGGAGGCCAGACGCGCCAGCCGCAGATAGGCGGGGCCGTCATATTCCGCCAGAGCAAAGACGGCCTTTTTCGCCTCGTTGGCGTCGGCGGGAACAATGACCGTCATACCGGGGATGACCCGCATGAGAGCAAGGTCCTCAATGGCCTGATGGCTGCCGCCGTCCTCACCCACGGAGATGCCCGCGTGGGTCATGCACAGCTTCACGTTGAATTTCGGATACGCGATGGAGTTGCGTACCTGTTCATAGGCACGGCCCGCACCAAACATGGCAAAGGTGGAGCAGAAGGGGATCAGGCCCATGGTGGACATACCGGCGGCCACATCCACCATGTTGGCCTCCGCAATGCCCATGTTGAAGTGGCGGTCGGGGTAGACCTTCTTGAATTTTCCGGTTTGGGTGGCGTTGGCCAGATCTGCGTCCAGAACGACCACCTTGTCGTTTTTCGCGCCCAGCTCAATCAGCGCCTCGCCGTAAGCGGCGCGGGTTGCGATTTTCTCTGCCATCTTACTTTCCCTCCAGTTCCGCAAGGGCCTGTGCCCGCTGCTCCTCATTGGGGGCCTTACCGTGCCATCCCGCCTGATTTTCCATAAAGGACACGCCCTTGCCCTTGACCGTGTGGCCCAGAATGCACCGGGGCTTGCCGGGGACGATGGGGCGGTTCATGGCTTCCACCACAGCGGCGGCGTCGTTGCCGTCAGGCAGCTCAATCAGGTCGAAGCCAAAGGCCCGGAGCTTTGCGGGCAGGTCGCCCAAACTCATGACCTCGTCGTTGGAGCCGTCGATCTGAAGACCGTTGTTGTCAAAGAGAACGGTGAGGTTGTCCAGCTTATAGTGGGCGGCAGACATAAACGCCTCCCAGATCTGGCCCTCCTGCGCTTCGCCGTCACCGCACATGGCGAACACCTTTGTGTCCTTGCCCATATGCTTGGCGGCCAGCGCCATGCCCACGGCGATGGAGACGCCCTGGCCCAAGGAGCCGGTGGAGGCGTCCACGCCGGGGACCTTTTTCGCGTCGGGGTGACCCTGAAGAATGCTGTGAAGCTGGCGGAAGTTTTTGAATTCATCTCTGGAGAAGAAGCCCAGCTCCGCCAGCACGCCGTAGTAGCAGGGGGCGGCGTGGCCCTTGCTCAGGACAAAGCGGTCACGGTTGGGATCCCTGGGATTCCTGGGGTCCACCCGCATCTGCGTACAGAATGCGGCGCTCATCATCTCCACTGCGGAGAGTGAGCCGCCTGGGTGTCCGCTGCCAGCATTGGCGGTCATGTTGATAATGTCCCGCCGGACCGCCGCACAGAATTTTTCCAACTCTTGCGTTGTCATATTGTTCCTCCATATTCCCGTGAATTTGGGGTATATTCCTGAGTTCTTACGGTATCACAAGTGGCGGGACGTGTCAAGAAAGAACCACCGCTCGGAATTCCGCTGTTTTCCAGCGACCAAAGCCGCGTTCCGGAACAAAAATACGCTCTGCGGTGAAAAGACGCGGTTCCCCATGCGGGAGACTTGCGCGGCAGGGAAAACCCCGCTATAATGGTAAAAATATCAGAAAAACGGGGGAGCACATTATGCCAACAAGACTTGAACGCGACACCATGGGCGAGATATTTGTCCCGGCGGAGCATTTTTGGGGGGCGCAGACACAGCGCAGCTTTGAAAACTTCAAAATCGGCACGGAGAAGATGCCCAAGGAGATCATCGCGGCCTTCGCCTGCCTGAAGGAGGCCTGCGCCCGGGTCAACGCGGACTGCGGGAAGCTGACGGCTGAGCAGGCGGACGCCGTTTCCGCCGTTTGTGGGGAAATCCGGGCGGGGAAATGGGATGTGGAGTTCCCTCTGGCGGTCTGGCAGACCGGCTCCGGTACCCAGACGAACATGAACGTCAACGAGGTGATCGCCCATCTGGCGGCGGAAAAGGGCGTGAAACTCCACCCCAACGACCATGTAAATGCCTCCCAGTCCAGCAACGATACCTTTCCCTCCGCACTGCATATCGCGGCAGTGCTGGCGGTGGAGAGCGGCGTCCTGCCCGCGGCGAAGCGGCTGGGCGGGACGCTGGCGCGGCTGGAGAGGGAAAATGAAGATGTCATCAAGATCGGCCGCACCCATTTGCAGGATGCCACGCCTCTGCGGTTTTCCCAGGAGATATCTGGCTGGCGGGAGTTGGTGGACGCACCCTGCCGGATGCTGGAGGCGGCTTTGGAAGAGCTTCGGCGTCTGGCCATCGGCGGTACCGCCGTGGGTACCGGACTGAATGCGCCGAAAGGGTTTGACGTCCGGGTCTGCGGGTATCTCACGGAGCTGACGGGAACCAAATTCATCCCGGATGAAAATAAATTCCACGCCCTGACCAGTCAGGATGCGCTGGCGTTTGCCCATGGAGCGCTGAAGGCACTGGCCGCGAATCTGATGAAGATTGCCAACGATGTGCGCTGGTACGCGGCCGGCCCACGCTGCGGGCTGGGAGAGGTCCACATCCCGGAGAACGAACCGGGCAGCTCCATTATGCCCGGAAAGGTGAATCCCACTCAGTGTGAGGCGGTGACGATGGTTGCCGTGCAGGTGATGGGCAACGACGCGGCCATCGGCTTTGCCGCGTCTCAGGGGAATTTCCAGCTGAACGTATTTCTGCCGGTGTGCGCGCAGAACTTTTTACAGTCTGCCCGGCTGCTGGCGGATGTAATGGACTCGTTCCGCGTCCACTGTATGGAGGGGCTGACCGCCGACCGGGAACGGATGGCGTACAACCTCCACAATTCTCTGATGCTGGTGACCTGTCTGACACCGAAAATCGGCTATGAAAAGGCGGCTGAGTGCGCCAAAAAGGCCCTCCATGATGGTACGACGCTGAAAGAGGCGGTGCTGGCGCTGGAACTTTTGTCGGCGGAGGAGTTTGATGCGGCGGTGCGGCCGGAGAAGATGGTTTGAGACCCTCTTTGCCGGTCCAAAGCGCGTTTGATCGTGTTCGCCATCGGGACGTGGAACAGAGCGGATCGGGGAGCACGACCTTATTGGAAAACTGGATCACGAAGAAAGGAGCCCGTCCGCGCTGTGCGCGGACGGGCTCCTTTTTAAATTCCTGAAAAATCGAAACTTGGCGTATACTCCTCCTTTGCGGAGGTGCGCTCCTGCGTGTAGCCGTCGGTGATGCCGCAGTTTTCCAGATACTGCACCGCGGCGGCATACTCCGCCCCGGTCACGTGGCGGCGGAGATTCCCCGCCGCCCCCGGCTGGGGCGTGTACTGCGCCATGAGAGAAAACAGCACGTCGCCGGGACGGAAAGCCGCCGATACCCAGTCCAGAACCTGGCGGGTGTTTTCCAGTTCTCCCGGAAGCAGCAGGTGCCGGATCAGCACACCCGATTTCAGCCGTCCGTTTTCCATTTGGTACGGTCCCGTCTGGCGAAACATCTCCAAAATCGCGGCGCGGGCCCAGTAAAAATAGTCCTCCGCGCCGGAGTATTTTTTCGCCGGGCCGGGGAGGGCGTACTTCAGATCCGGCAGGTAAATCTGCACCCTGCCCTCCAAAAGCCGCAGGGTCTCCGGCTTTTCATACCCGCCGGAGTTCCAGACCACCGGCACCGGCAAAGGGCGGTCCAGGGACTCCACGATGGCGGGAGTAAAGTGGGTGGGAGTCACAAGATCGATGCAGGCCGCGCCCTGCGCGATCAGCTCGTCATAAATTTCCCGCAGGCGCTGAACGCCGACAGATCTGCCGAGACCCTGACGGGAGATGGTCCCGTTCTGGCAGAAGCAGCAGCGGAGATTGCAGCCGGAAAAAAAGACGCATCCCGCACCCCGGTCTCCCACCAGGCAGGGCTCCTCCCATTGATGGAGCATGGCCTTCGCCGCCACGGGCGTGAGCGGCATGGCGCACACCCCGCCGGAGACAGTCTCCGTCCGCTCGGCTCCGCACTCCCGGGGACAGAGATTGCAGATCATGACTTACCCGCCTTGAAATCGGGACCGAGATTTCCCTCCCGCCAATGCCTGCGGCAAAGACCGATATACTGGTCGTTGGCGCCCAGCACCACCTGAGCGCCCTCCTTCAGCACGCGGCCGCTTTTATCAAACCGGGCGTTGAAGGTGGCCTTTTTGCCGCACCAGCAGATGGTCTTGACCTCTTCGATCTTGTCCGCCATCACCAAAAGCTCCTCGCTGCCGGGAAACAGGTCGCCCTTGAAATCCGCCCGCAGTCCGTAGCAGATGACGGGAATCCCGCAGTCATCCACCAGAGAGACCAGATAGTCCACTTCCTCTTTGGTCAAAAACTGGGCCTCGTCCACAATGATGCAGGCGTTTTGCTGCAATTCCATGGGGTTGATCTTTCGCATCTCGTCGAAGTAGATGCAAGGGTATTTCAGCCCAATGCGGGAGGAAACCATGTGGTCGCCGTCCCGGGCGTCCAGTCGGGGCTTCACCAGAAGGGTCTGCTGGCCCCGCTCCTCGTAGTTAAAGCGGGTCATCAGCGCGTTTGCCGTTTTGCTGGAGCCCATGGCCCCGTATTTAAAGTAAAGCTGTGCCATTGATGTTGATTCTCCCTCTTATGTTTCCTGGTTGTGTGCCTCCGGCTCCCCAGCGGGCGGGTCGGCCGCCGAGCCCAGCTCATAGGCGGCTCGGTCCTCGGTGGACATGCTGTTCAGCAGGGCTTCCGGAATGGGGGTGTCGCCCAGAGGTGCGTTCAGATTCGCGGTGTCGAAAAAGATTTTCCGGCAATTCTTGCAGAACCAGCAGACTTTGTAGTCGTTGCTGAACAGCCCGCCCTCGTCCGCGACCTGCACGGTGTTGAAGCCACGGAGAAAGCCGGGCTTCTCGTCCGACCAGTACACGCTGTCCCGTCCGCCCCGAAGATAGCCCTTCTGCGTATCCTTCCCGCACCAGGGGCATTTCTCCGGCGGGCCCTCCGGCTCCTCGGGCTTCTCCCCCCGAAAACGGGACAGAAAGGTCTGAAGGGGAGAGGCATTCTCTCCCGGCTGTTCCGCTTCTCCGGATTCCGGGGACTGCGCCTGACGGGCGGTCTTAAAATATTCGTGAAATTCTTCGGAGACCGAGGGCGCTTTCTTCTCCTCCGGCTCCTGCGATTCTTTCTCTTTGGACTTCTGGTATTTCTCCCACTCGCCCTCGTCGTCCTGATTCCAAAAAGCCATTTCGCTCCTCCTTTACGGCGTCACAGCAGCAGCTGCATGAAAATGGTCCCCGGCAGGGGGCTGTCGTTATATCGGGGAATTTCATAGAAGCCCAATTTCCGGTACATGTGGATGGCGGTGGTCAGCATGGGGAGAGTGTCCAGATTCATATAGCGGTACCCGATCTCCCGCGCGTCGGAGAGCAGCCGGTTCACCAGTGCCGCGCCCACCCCCTTTTTCCGAAACTGGGGGCGGACATACAGCCGCTTCATCTCACAGGTCTTGTTGTCCAGTTTGCGCAGAGCCACGCAGCCCGCCAGTTTTCCGTCTACCCGGGCAAGATACAGCCGCCCGTCGGGCTTTCCGTATTTCTGGCGCAGATTGGCAAGCTCCGCATCGCAGTGCTGTACCTGAAGATAGGACGCAAAGGGGGGAACCGCCATAATCAGTGTGTCCACGTATTCCTGAATCATGGAACGCATGACCTCCGGCTGTTCATAGGCCAATTCCAATGTCAATAACATAATCGCAGTACCTCGCTTTCCGCCGGGGTTCCAAGACCCGGCCCGCCGGGCTTACAGCTCCAGCTCCATATAGATCGTCTCCGGCAGGGGACTGTCGTTATAGCCGGCAATCTCCACAAATCCCCGCCGCCGGTACATGGCGATGGCCGTGGTCAGAAACGGCAGAGTGTCCAGCAGCAGCTTCCTGTAGCCGATCTCCCGCGCGTCCGTCAAAATCCGGTCCATCAGCGCCGCAGAGATCCCCTGCCCACGATACGGAGGTCGGACATACATCCGCTTCAGTTCGCAGCGCGCTTCGTCCAGCCTGCGCAGCACGACGCACCCCACTCCGGCTCCGTCCACCCGCGCAAGATACAGCCGCCCGCCGGGCAGGCCGTATTTGCCGCGAAGATCGTCCAGTTCCGCGTCGTAGTGCTGAATTTTTAAATATTCCGCAAAGGACGGACTCTCCCGCACCAGCATATCCGTGTATTCCTGAAACAGCGAACGAATCTCTTCCTGATCGTCATATGCAAGCTCCAGCGTCAAGCCCATGGCGAAGTGCCTCCTTCAAGATTTTTCTCTGTGCCTTTTTCTCCCAGCAGGATCTTTGCCTCGCTTAGAAACCGGGCGAAGGCCGATGGGATGGCCCTCTTTTCAAGCTCCGGTCCGTCCGCCCAAAAAAAGTCCCCCGGCCCGTCGCCGGAGACCTCCAGCACATACCCGGTCATGTGCCATTCCACATGGCTGAAGATGTGCTTTGCCGTCAGGCGCTGGTTCCATGCGCTGGGTGTCAGTCCCCAGAGGATGGACTGCGCTCCGGCGGCGGCTTCATCCAGTGTTCCGTCCGCGTTTGGAAATTCCCAAAGACCGGCCAGAAGCCCATCTGAGGGCCGCTTTCGCAGAGCAATTTTTCCACTCCTTGAGAAAAGAAAAACTGTTTTCTCCTCCACCCGCCGCGCTTTTTTGGCTGCTTTCACCGGCAGGCTCTCCGCCGTGCCTAGTCTCCGGCCAAGGCAGCTGTCCGCCAGCGGACAGACGTCGCATTTTGGTGGACCGCCGGGTACGCAGACCACGGCGCCCAGTTCCATGAAGGCCTGGTTAAAAACGCGGATATCCTCCGGTTCAATGGGCATAATCGGCTCAATCTGCTCCCGGATGGACTTCTTCGTCTTTGGGTCCGCGATATCGCCGTGGCAGTCCGTCAGCCGGGTAAACACCCGGAGCACGTTGCCGTCCACCGCCGGCTCCCGTCGTCCAAAGGAAGCCGAGGCCACCGCGGAGGCGGTGTAGTCCCCCACGCCCGGCAGAGCCAGCAGTCCTTCGTAGGTATCCGGGAATTCTCCGCCGAAGTCTGTTGCTACGGTCCGCGCCGCGCTTTGCAGATTTCGGGCCCGGCTGTAATACCCAAGGCCCTCCCACAGCTTCATGAGCCTTTCCTCCGGCGCGTGTGCCAAAGCTTCCACCGAGGGGAAGGCGGAGAGAAAACGCTGGTAATAGCCCAGCACCGCCGCCACGCGGGTCTGCTGGAGCATGATCTCCGACACCCACACGCGGTAAGGATCCCTGGTTTTCCGCCATGGCAGGTCCCGGGCATTGGCCCGGTACCAGGCCAAAAGCGGCGGAACAATTTCCGATAGAGTTGTCAGCGGGGCATGGGGCATGATATAATGTACTCCTGATTGAATTTTGAAAATTTGCCGCTCTGCTTGCGCTTTTTCAGGACAAGCGGCGGTGGAACACGGCGGAAGGAGAGCTTTCGGCGGACCGTTTTTTCTTCCGCTTCCGCGCCGGCCTTCTCCCGGATTGCTTCTTAGTATATCATATTCACCGGCGGCGGAATATCCCTTTTTAGAAATTTTTAAAAACCTCTTGACCTTTCCCCTTGTGGAGGGTATAGGATACGTTCAGAAAGCGAGGGAATGAGCTTTGAAGATCAACGAAGTGGAGCAGATAGTGGGCATCACCAAGAAAAACATTCGCTTTTATGAGGCAGAGGGGCTTCTGAACCCGCAGCGCAACAGTGAAAACGGCTATCGGGACTACGGTGACAGCGATGTGGAGGCGCTGCGGCGGATCAAGCTGCTGCGGAAGCTGGGCGTCCCGATCGAGGAGATCCGCCGCCTCCAGAGCGGGCGGCTGACGGTGGAGGATGCCATGCGCCGCCACCAGGTGGCCATCGACCGGGACACGGAGAATCTGAGCAAGGCCAGGGCGGTGTGCGGCTTATTGGCGGAGAACGGGACCACGATGGAGGATTTGAATGCCGAGGCGGTGCTGACCCGGATGGAGCAAATGGAACAGGAGGGGACCACCTTTATGAACAAACAGAAGGACGATGTGCGCAGGCGTTATGTTGCCCCAATTGTCTGCGCCATTTTAATGACGGTGCTGATGATCGGCCTCATCTGGCTGATGGTCTGGGGGTTTCAGGAGGATCCGGCGGGCGCGCCGCCCATGCCGCTGCTGGCGCTGTTCGTGGGAATTCCCGCGGTAGTGATCGTCGGCGTGGCCATTGCCCTGATCCAGCGGCTGCGTGAGATCGGGAAGCGGGAGGAAGATGATGCAAGGCGGTTTTGAGTTTCAGTCCGGGCAGCGTGAGCGCAGGCGAAAAGCCAACGGAAGCGCGTGTATCGCCGTGTTCTGGGAGGTGGCCATGGCTGCCCTGCTGCTGTGGGTCCGGGCACGGTACTTTTCCCAGGATGGCGTGATGCGCCTAGTTTTGTTGATTCTGGCCGTGATCGACGCGGCTTTGATGATTCCAATTTTAATCGCGAGAAAACAAAGAATAAAGGAAATTGCAGGAGGAGAAGAAGATGAAGCTGGTCAGTATTGAAACGATTCCTGGACAGGAATTTGAAGCTATGGATGTGGTGAAGGGCACCGTGGTTTACAGCAGGAACTTCGGCCATGACTTTATGGCCGGGATGAAGACGCTGGTGGGCGGTGAGATCACGGGCTATACGGAGATGCTGAACGAGGCCCGCGCCATTGCCACAAAGCGCATGGCAGACGCGGCGGAGGAGCTTGGCGCCGACGCGGTGGTGGGGCTGCGGTACGCGTCCTCCTCCGTGATGCAGGGGGCCGCCGAGGTGGTGGCCTATGGTACGGCGGTAAAATTCAAATAATGCGCGTCACATTTTTGGCCCACAGCGGCTTTTTAGTGGAGCTGGATTCCGTCTGCCTGCTGCTGGACTGGTGGAAAGGGGAACTTCCGGAGCTGCCGGATAAGCCCCTATTCTGCTTTGCCAGCCACCAGCACCACGACCATTTTAATCCCCAAGTTTTTTCCTTGGACGACGGAACGAAAGAGGTCCGTTTTCTGCTGGGAAAGGATATCCAGCTGTCCGAACACAACCGAAAAAAATGGAACCTCTCCGATGTAACGGCAGAGAAGTGCGCCGTTTTGAGCGGAAATGAGAAGATGGACCTGCCCCACGGCGTCACGGTGGAGACCTTGCCCTCCACCGACGAGGGGGTGGCGTTTCTGATGACCTGCGAAGGGAAGACGATTTACCACGCCGGAGACTTGAACTGGTGGCACTGGGAGGGAGAGGATAAGGCCTGGAACCGGAATATGGAGGCGGATTTCAAGCGATTTATAGAACCGCTTCGCGGTCGGAGAATTGACCTGGCGTTTGCTCCGTTGGACCCCCGTCAGGAGGGAGCCGCCGACTGGGGAATCCGCTATCTTCTGGAGGTTGCCGAAGTAAAAAAGCTCATTCCCATGCACCAGTGGGAGGACTACCGTCCCACTGAGGTGTTTTTGAGGGCCTTCCCCCAATGGACGGAAACCGTGCTGCCGGTGGAACGGCTTGGGCAGCAGTGGGTCCTGTGATTTCAGCCGCCGCCGAGAGACCTTCAACTGCTGAAAAAATACGCGCACCTCTGCGGTCCTGCGGGACCGCAGAGGTGCGCTTCACTGTTTACAGAGTTTCGATTGCCCAGAGGGGTAGATTCAGGAGCCCCGGTTCCCGGCGATAGTTCGCCAGCGATGTCCGGATCGACTGCTTTGGCTGAAATTTCTCGCGGAAGACCTTTAGCTTTTTGGATTGGAGGTTCTGCTCCGCAGTTACTTCCACAGGAATGGCATCCATGCAGTTATCCACCAGAAATTCCACCTCCGCCGTACCGCGAGGGGCGACCCAGTAGCAGATCACCATCTGGTTCAGAGAATCCAACTGCTGCAGGACATACTGCTCCGTCAGGGCTCCATGGTATGCTTGAAACACCGCGTTATCGTCCAGCAGCATATTCTGCCGCAGACCCATCAGGCAGCTCAGCAGTCCCACATCCGGCAAGAACAGCTTGAACGACCGGGTGTCCTCACTGGCTTCCAGCGGAGATTCCGGAACCGCGGCCCGATGAATGTCCCGGACAAGACCGTTGTCTGTCAGCCAGGCCAGGGCGGGCTCAAACTCTCGTGCCCGCGCTCCTTCCTTCATCAGCCCAAAAACAAATTTTCGGTTTTCCCGGTTTAACTGCTGGGGAATGCTGTTCCAGAGCATGCGGATGCGAGGCAGAGCCTCGTTGGGCGCATATTTTGAAAAACCCTGTTCATAGATGGCCAAAATGTGATGCTGGGCTTCCCGGGCAGCCGAAAAGTCCCGGTCTGCCGCAAATGCTTTCACCGCCTCGGGCATGCCGCCAACAAAGAAGTAGTATTTTAAAAGACGTATATAGTCCTGCCTGAAATTGGGCGTCAGGTCGTAGCGATGTTCCCGCAACAGCGTGACGTATTCATCCTTTCCAATGGCTGAAAGAAACTCAAAGAAGGACATCGGGTGCAGATCAAAGACCTCCACCCATTCCGCCGGAAAGAATGCGCCTTTTCGCAGGGCCACATCAAGCCCGCTGCTGCCGCAGAGAATATGATACTGAGGCGCGTCTTTGCTGAAAAGCTTCAGACATGCAAGTGCCTGGGGAACGAACTGAATCTCGTCAAAAATCAGTAGAGTCACCGCTGGGTCGATCTTATGCCCGGCATACAGCTCTAATCCGATAATAATCTGCTCCACCGAGGGGGACCCGGAGAATAGACTGAATATCTGCTCGTTGTTCACAAAGTCAATATAGACGGAACTCGCATATTCCTTTTTGCCGAATTCACGTAGCAGCCAGGTTTTTCCAACCCGGGCCGGCCCCCGCAGAATCAGGGGCCGGCGGGTGCTTCGCGCCTTCCATTTTTTTAGATGCTCGTATGCAGAACGAACCATTCGAGCCACCTCCTTTTTTTAAATCAACAGATCCGGACACAGCGTATGACTGCGAGGACGTACGATGTGCCCGTCACAGACCGCGCCCGCTCCGACTCCGAAAGGAGCCGGAACGGGCATGGACGAAAAGAAACTTGTCATATTTTCAATTATAGCATGATCATCCCAAAAGTCAAATGACTTTTGGGCTTATACGCACATAAATTGCATAAAGGCTGGGGAAATATCACATGCCTTTTTGTGAAAAGTAACAGAAAAAATAAAATGATGACAAATCTCTTTACTCGTGTAACGAGTTAAATTCCGTACCGTGCAAATTCGTATAAGGCGCTTACTTAAGATCGTTTCAAAGCATAAAAACGGATTGGAAAGATCCGCTCTTTCCAATCCGCACAGTTGCCTGAAAAGTTCCCGGATTTTCAGGTAAATTTCCGATACCGTTGGTTTCTCGGTTTCAAAGCGCCGCAAAGGCTATTTTAACTTCTCAAGATATCTCCGCATTCACTTTCCCGCCAGAAGATTCAGAGCTTCCCGCTCCTCGATCAGGGCCTCATACAGCTCCGACAGCGGGGCATCTCCCGGCAGTCCGTGGCGCAGGGGTTCTACCAACCCGCCGCACAGTTGATACAGCCGAGTCAGGCCCAGATTACCGGCGACACCCTTCAGTGAATGAGCAGCCTCAAACGCGGCGGCATAGTCCTCTGAATCAAGCGCGGCGCCCAACGCGGCAAAGAATGGGTCATCCATAAAGTAGCCAAAACAAGTGGCGTAAAGCTCCTCGTCGTTCACCAACCGGTTCATGGCGCCGTCCATGTCCGCGCCCGCGGCGCGGAGCCTGTCAGTCAACTCGCTCATAAGAACGCCGCCTTACTCAGTGACAATCAGGGCAATCAGCTCCACCGGAGCATCGCTGCGATTTTCCATGCCGTGGGACTGACCGTAGCCGGTCTCGGTGATGTCCCCGGCGTGGAGGATCACTTCCGTACCGTTGTCATTAAATACGGCCTCGCCGCTGAGAATGTAGTAAAACTCCGTCTCATGCTCATGGGCATGATACCCGATAGAGCAGCCGGGGTCCAGCGTGATGTGGTTGAACAGCCGGGCGCTGTGGTACATCTGCTCCGGCTTTGCCAGTACTTTCATATGTACGAGGCCCTTTCCTCCGGCCACCTGTTTTTCCCCGCGGGGACAATTCGCAGAAACCTGATGCATCTGAATATCCTCCTATCCTTCCTTTAAAACTGCCAGCTTGCATACGACGGTATCCGGTGATACAATCAACTTGTAAGAAACGTTCGTGTACTTATCTTTGTGGCTATTATAGCAAGACTGCGCAGGAATGTCTACCCTCGCAATGAAAATGTGACCATCATTTACTGGAAAGGGGCTGTCATGAGAAAAATTGCATTTGCGCTGGCAGCGCTTTTGCTGCTTTCGGGTCTGTCCGCCTGCGGACAGCGGACTGAGACGCCGCCTTCCTCTTCCGCATCTTCCTCCGAACCGTTGAAACTGGAGACTCTGCGGCTGGAACTGACGCGCAGGGAAGCTTCCTCTGCCTCTGTGCTGCTGGCGGTACTGCAAACGCTGCCGGATACGCTGAAGTCTGCTTTGGCGGACCAGGGCGTGGAGGTCGGGAAGGTGGAGGTCTCCGTGGGCGCATCCCCCGCGGCCACGGCGCAGGCACTGGACGAGGGCGGTGTGGATCTGGCGGTGCTGCCCGGTGATTCCTTTGTGGAAGTGGGCGGAGACGCGGTTCCGCTGCTGACGGCAAGTGTGCGCACCGCCCTGCCCGACAGCGGAGACACGGCAGACTGGCTGGGCGTGGAGACAAGCTGGAGCGACAAGGCCGCCGGCGGACAGCGGATGCTGATTCTGGCGGGGCCGTCGGACTATGGCCGCCAGCTGGCCTCCAGGGCCGCATCGGGAACTCCCCTCACCTGGGATGAGTTGGATCGGGCTGCATGGATCATCGGTTCGGACGGGAAAAACATGACCTCTGTTTGGCTTGCGGACAACTACGAGGGGAACACCCTCTCCGATCTCAGCGATCTGTCCCGCAGCAATTCTGCCGGCGACAGCGGGATGTTCCTGCTGTCCGCCCTGGCGGACGGCAGTGCCGACGTGGCCGTCCTTCCCGCCGATATGCGGATAGATTTTGCGGACCATTGGCGGGCGGGGCTGAACCGCTCCCGCAGCATTTTTGAGGAGACCTCCGTCATCGGAGTCACGGAGAAATTTTACGGCACGGTTCTGGCGGCCCGCCCAGACGACGAAATCCTGAATGGGCAGCCGTTCTGCTCCGCTCTGGCAGCAGCGCTGACCGAGGTGTGCTCCGTTCAGGGAGAGACAGCCTCCGTTATGGGTGGGGTCCTTTCCGCTCCGGTGACCGACGGTGATCTGAACGGAATGCGTCGGTTGGCCACGCTGGGGAATTGAAAGTTGGCGGAAGACAAGATGCGCCCGGAAGCAAAACTTGCTTCCGGGCGCATCTTTCTGCGATCAGCTCTCCATGTGCTTGCCCATAAATGAGGCAATGGTCTGTGCCAGCTTATACTCTGTTTCCGAGACCGGGATGGCGGGTTCCTGCCCGATAAATACGACCGCCCCCAGCAGATCGCCCTCCGACAGGATGGGGGCTGCCAGCAGGACCTGAAACTTTTCGTTGGCGTCGCTGACCGGCATGGGCGGCTGGGCAGGTTCGAACTGATAGACCTTGCGGGACTCCAGATGCTCTTCCAGTTCCGGGGAGATGTGCTTGCCCAGCAGTTCCTTTCGTCCACCGCCCGCGACGGACACAATGTTATCCCGGTCCGTAACGGCGCAGATCGCGCCGGTGGACTTGCTGACGGACTCGCAGAGCTGTCCTGCGAAGTCCTCTACCCCGCCCAGCAGGGAATACTTTTTAAAAATTACCTCGCCGTCCCGGCTGGTGTAAATCTCCAAGGGGTCGCCGTCATTGATAACATTGACATCGTAGACTTTATCCGGTCGGCGGGTTGCCGACTGAATTAGCTTGGAATGTAAGATATCTGCGATGTCTGATTTAAAATTTACAGAATCCTCATAAGCCATTGCGGCCACGGCAGGTTCGTCCATGTCCCGAAGCGTTCCGCAGCGAAGCAGGGAGTCAATATCGGCTGCCAGCTGCACTTCGATGTGATCGGTATAGACCCGGATGGAGTGAATGATCAGTTCCAGATCGTTTCGCTCGAGGTGTTCCTTGCTTAGAATATTGTCAAAGACCTCCATTGCGGTTTTGGCGGCTCGATTGACCTGAATGATGGTATTGCGTTTGTTGCAGGTCAATGCGATCTGATTTTGGATGCCTTCCATGCGACGGACGAGATCACTTTCCATTTCGTCGTAGGTTTCCTCCAGAATCGCCTCCTGCTCCGGATGTTTGATCAGGTCACGCACCCGCTGACGTTTCGTGATTTTCAGCTCCTCCTGCAAATCCTCCAGCTGTCTGGAAAGAACCTCGGAGGACTGCTCCTCCTGCAAGATAACAGCGTCCCGGTTGGCGAGAGAGGTGTTTAGCTGCTTGAGCATCTCGGAGGAATTGTCCCGCACACGGCGGAGATAGGACTTCAAAAGCTCATCCAGCTTGTCCACACGGATGTGATGACTGGTGCAGCCCTTCAGTCCTCGGCGGTGATACGTGCCGCAGGTATATGCGGGCTTCAGCTCTTTTCGGCTCATCGCGAACATGGGACTTCCACAGTCGCCGCAGAATAGAAATCCGGAATAGACATTGTCGTTGATTTTTACACCTCGGTAGTTGAAAGAAGTGCGTTTTTCCCGCAGAGCCTTCGCGGTGGCAAAGATTCGGTAATCGACAATAGACTGATGATGGTTTTCAAACACCAACTGATCCGTGACCTCCCGTTTTATGTCGGAGCCGTTGATCTTCTTGCGGGTGTACTTTCCCTGCCGCAGCGTTCCAATATAAAAATCGTTGTCCAGAATCCCTTGAATGGTCGCAATACTCCAGGCGGACTTGACCTTGCGGCGGAACTCCCCACCGGCAGCCTCCTTGCGGCTGCACTCCGACATCCGGGGCGTGGGGATGCCCAGACTTGTCAGGTAGTTTGCAATCTTCATATAGCCCCATCCGTCGATATAACGGGCAAAGATCTGGCGGACAATATCGGCTTCTGTGGGTACGACTTCAAACGCCTGCTGTTTGTTGACCATATACCCATAAGGAGCCGCACAGATCCATTTACCGTCTTCCTGCCGCCGTTTGATGACGGATTTAACTTTTTTGCTGGTGTCCGTTACCGGCATTTCATTAATCAAAAACTGAAACTGTATTTTCAGCCAGTCGTCGTCGTTGGGAAAATCAATTCCGTCTCCGACGGAAATGATGCGGACGCCTGCATCCCGGAGATCCTCCAGCTCCACAAGTCCTCGGGAATTTCGACGGGAAAATCGGGAGAAATCCTTGATCACAAGAATGTCTTTCCTGTGGCTCATCAGCTCCCGCCGCATGGCCTGATAGCCGTCCCGCTGTTCAAACGTATAGCCAGACTTGTCACGGTCTTCGTAAAAGGACAATGTGCTGCCGGGAAACTTGCGGCGAACAAAATCATCAAGAATGGATTTCTGATTCTCAATGGAGACATTATCCCGATCCAGTTCCTCGTCTACGGAGATACGGCAGTATCCGGCAATATCGAAGTGATCCGACATTGTTATACCTCCACATAAAGCGATACTATATAACATTGTAATTGACGGGCTGAAAAAAAGCAAGGGGCCAATGTGAATCCGGGAGCAGTCTATTAACAGAGCCGTGAGCGACTCGATGCTGCCGGCGGAAATCTTTTTAGGGCTTTTGACAACCCGGCAGTTTGGATATCCAGCTCTGCTTGCCGTTTGCAGTTATAATTCAGCAGGTCCCGGGTCTGCTGCGTAAGATCTTTGGAACCTGAGAAAAAGACGGCGACAAAGTACCCGCTTCGGTAATAGCGCTGGCAACGTGCTTTCAGGTCTGCCCTTAGAAGTGTATCGTCTTGCTCGGCATGGGTTAACCAAACCTCCACTGTCTTTTGCTGCTCTGATACGGAAATGTCCACAGACTCACCTCCTCCGCAGGTAAAGTCTGCTAAATTAAGGAAATTATACACTGGTTAAGAAAGTAAACAGCTGCAAAATTTTCATAATGAAAATTTTGCATAAATGTTAAAATATGGGGGTAAAGAGGGTCCTGATTCGTGGTTTAATCCTGTGGCGCCGAGCGCTGAGATTTGAGGAGACACTGCATGCGACGTTGCATGGATATGGGATCGCATGATATAATTAAAAAATTGTATCTACAATCGCCGCGCTATGTGCGCGGCGATTTGAAAAGGGAGATGGGTCTGATGGCAAAGTATGTTGCAGAGATACAGGAAATTTACGGGGACTATCTGGAGAAGACAATTCAATTGGACCGCAGCAGAAAGCTGGGGGAGGGTATCTTTGGCATGGCAGGTCCCAAGACCGATCCCTGCCATGGCGTTTTTGCGGACACCGTAAAAAACAAACTGGACGCGGCGGCGCGGGAAGGGATCTCCTCTGCTGAGACGAGGGAGATTCTGGAGTACATATTTAAGATGCCGGTTGAACAGCAGGGAAATCAACTGGCATATTGGATGCTGCTGGCAGTTCACGGCGCGGCACTGAACTTGGCGGAGAGACTGGATGCCTCCGATGCAGAGCCGCTGTTGGCGCTATATCTGCGGCTGTACCCAAAATATCAGTGGCTGCCGGTCCAAAAACAGCTGGTAAATATTTTGAAAGCGCGGCAGAGGGAATAGAGGTTGGTTTATATTCGGCGGAAAATGGTTAAAATAAACAAAAAATCACAAAGATTGGAGCAAAAAATTTTACAAGATGCCTGAAAGCAAAATTTGAAAATGTAACCAGTTTTGTAACCACCGTGTGCTACACTCAGTCCAGAACAAAGAGAGGAGGATTTGCTAATGTCAGGGAAATTGACCGGCAATGAGTATCGGACGACAATCGTATGCATCGACTCCTACCAGAAGAGCGAGCCGCGCGGCAGGGTCTACAACGCGTCTCTGGACGGGGGAGAAACTTTTGAAAGCCTGATGCAGTTCCTCCTCAGGATGGAAAACCTGCTGGACGAAATGAAGTTTCCACAGTCTTTCACCGCAAGACGGGAATTCGCCCCGGCGGCCGGACCGCTGGACGTCGGCTCCGGGGACGGAGATCGGCGGGGAAAGCTGGCTACCTTCACCGTCAAGATCCTGTTCCGGCAGAACGCCAGCTGGCAGGGCTGTGTCACATGGCTGGAGGGGGGAAAGGAGGAGAGTTTCCGTAGCGCGCTGGAATTGGTCTTTCTGATGGACAGCGCGATTTCCGCGAGTATGCAAAGCGGGAAACTCCGGGTAAGCTCATAAGTTAACACACGAACGAGAATCAGAAGAAGAGGAAATTACTGAAAAGGCAAACCGGCGGGAAACCCCGGGACGCAAAGCGCGGGAGCTAAAGCGGAGACGCCAGGCTAGCCCGGCCGCCACGTATTTCGATCTCACAATTTGAAAGGAGAACGAAATGATGGCAAAAGCAACAAGAAAGAGAGTGCTATCCCTGCTGATGACACTGGTGCTGGCATTCAGCCTGCTGCCCGTGTCCGCGCTTGCAGTGGGCGAGGATCCTGAAGAGCCAGACTTCAGTTTAACCGTAGACGAAACGAAGAAGTTCTGGTTGCCTACGAATGAGTATCACAATCCCTATTCCGGTCACACGGAAACCTGGGCCTCATCCGACGAAAACGTCGCCACGGTGACGAAGACGGATTATGGTGATTATGATTATATTACGATTACAGCCATCGGCGCGGGTACCGCCACGATTACCCACACCTATTGGCAATGGTGGAGAGGAAATTTTAAACAGAACACCGTGACACGGTCGGTCAAAGTGACTGCTCCCGCCGTGACCATCAGCGGGTCCAGCAGCGTCGAGGTGGGCGAGAGCATTAACCTGACCGCAACGCCCAGCAACATCTCAGGATCTCCGACGTATGCTTGGTCATATACCACTACTGATACTGGTGCAGTATCTTTTACAGATTCTTCATCCAATCCAGTTACAGTGACCGGCGTCACAGAGGGAACGGCGACGATTACCGTAACCGCCTCCAATAGCTACGGTCAGTCCGCAACAGACACGTTTGATGTCACAGTCACGGCGAACAAGATCAATGTCGCGGTCAACTCCAACGATCCGTGCAACTTAAATTACAGCGACGCTTTCTGGGGTAAGACCGGCGTGAACACCATGAAGGTGGTTTATGTAGATACAAATGGAAACAGGTTAACCCCTAACAGAAGCAGCGACTTTTCGATCAGTGAAGTCAGCGGCGAAGTCGCAATCGACGCGAACACGTTTGCGGCGGACGCTCCTTCCGGCTATGATTTTCAGGGTGCGTATATCTGCTTTGATGCGAAGAGTTACGCCAACAGCGGAAGCCGGATGCCCATCACCGCACTGAGAAACGTCGGAGAATATCAGCTATCTGATGGACGCGGCCCAAGCGGCGCTTATTACTATGACACCTACCTGCAGTTTAGCGATGGAACAAACTGGTATGCTTACAACCCCACAGGGACGCTGTATCTGGTTTACACTCCGCCGGTGACAAAGTACACCGTGACGTATGACTGGGCAGATGGCAGTGATTTGCCCTCCGATGCAGATTCGCTGCTGCCTCCGCCAGTCTCCGTCGTGGAACATGGCGATTATACGGTTGTAGCCGCGCCCACCAGCCATACTTCTAAAAATAGTGTGCCTGGCAATTGGACCTGCACGTGGGATCAAACAGGCACAATCACCGACATCACCGCCCCCGTGACGATTACCGGTACCTGGACCTTTACGCAGGACTTTGCCGGTTCCACAAACACAACCTGCACCGTGACCAAGACATGGGACGACGGCACCGTTCCGTCGGACTATACCCGTCCGGGCAGTGTAACTGTCACGCTGACGCCGACGAGCGGCAGCCCGATTTCCGTGCCTCTAACCGAGTCCAATGAGACAACGCCGGACGGAAATGTATGGGAAACGACAGTGCCGGTTGACCGCAACACCACCTACACGGTAACGGAATCCGGAATTGACAGTTCTATGTATACGGTGACCCCCAGCTATACTCGCGAGAGTATCAGCAACGTTTCGGTTATAGATACAGTAAATTCCTGCTCAACGAAGGACTTCTTAAAAGATGAGGCCCCGCAGTTTATCGTCATTAAAAAGGCAGCTCTTATATTGTTTGGACCGCTGGTAATATCAGCGGGAATACAATTGCCAGAAATTCCATCCTGAGCACGATTTCTGCATTCGGAAGCGGCTTCAATCATATCAGTAGCAACAATTGCACGTTTATAACCGGGAACGATTATACAGACGGCGCCAATACGATTACGGTTGACGCCGAAGGCAACCTGACGGTGAAATTTGCGAATCCGAGTGTTTGGTCGAAGTGGGCCTATGGTTCCTACACTCACATCGGCGCGTCCGCGGCGGTCACCAACTCTTACAACGTACCCACGTCCTCCGGCCTGACGGTGACCAAAACGTTCAGCGGCTTGACTGCGGACGAAATCCAAGCGATGGCGGAGGATGACAGCAATCCGTTCTATATTGAAGTTTATCAGAGTCTTACTAAAGACTATCGGCTATTATTAAATGACAGCGGTGTTACCGTTAACGGTTCCACGTATACCTGGAATGTTTCGGATCTGGATGCGAATGCAAGCTGCACCGTATCCGAGCACAACGCGCTGGCCGCGTCCGCTGTGAACGGATATACGCTGAACGTCTATACGAATGCAGGCAAGAGCAATGAATTAGACGAGACCAGCACGGGTTCCGGCGTTTACGCACAGACCATTAGCAGCATTAACCCGTACGGCGGTAACAGTGTGACCTTTGTCAACGATTATTCTGTGACTGGCCAAATGCAGAATACCGCGACATTTACCATTAAGAAGCAGGACGTGGTTGGAGCTACACTGACCGGAGCCGTATTTAAACTGTATACGGAATCCAGCAACCTGAATGATTCAAATGTAGCCGCGACTAGTGTTGACAATGGGAACGGCACGTACACTGTCACGGTTACAAATGCGGATTTCTCCAAGTTGACGCCTAATTATGATGAAAGTACGCTTACGGGTTATACCGGCTATCTAGTGGAAACAACGGCACCCGAAGGGTATGAGGCGCAGCTGTCCGGCTATAACGTGACCTTCTCTCAGGGAAATGTGACGGTTAATAAAGTTACGAATCCGTTCTCAAGTCTCATCCACTGGATATTCGGAGAAGTAGGTGGCACTGAATGGACGTGGGACAGTAATGCACAGCAATTAGTAATTACCAACAACAAGATTCCGACCCTGACCGTTACCAAGACCATTGTGGGAATTGACGCGGATAACTGGAACAAGATACCCGTCGGTTACTCCACGACGGTCAGCTATGGCAGCGGCAGTGTGACGTTTAACAAGAGTGACTTCACATGGAGCGATGCCGCGGGCGGCTATACGGCGCAATCGACCACCATCCCACTGACTAAAGACAGCAACTACTCCGTGACGGACGGCGGCGGTACCCCGCTTAGCAGCTACAAGCTGATCAGCACCACGTATAACGATGGCGACTCCTATTCCATCAACGACGCCGCTGCGGACACAGACTATTCGGTCAATATAGTTGACACCTATAATCAAGTCGTCAAGTTCTTTGTCAACCTGAGCGGTACGCAGACAAATGTTGGCAGCACGTTTTCTGACCACCGGGTGGGCCGGCTGTACGGCACAGGTATGGTTGCTACAACTGCAACTGATGCCGCCACAGTTAGAGCCGCACTCAACGCAATCACAATAAACAGTGGTTCGATCCCCACGGCCAAAAATGTTCTGAACCAGCTTACGGAGCCGTCCGGTATTACGGCAAAGACGGTCGAAGGTGTGGACGTCGACTGGAGCAATATGAATACCGATCATTATGGCATCCAGTGGTACGTTCTGAGAGAAGGGAACAACGGCTGGCGTGTGGACGGTGTTTTGACTGCCAAGACCGGTCCTCTGACGATCACCTATACAATTTCGGGCGTCCCGTCTCTGCCTGATGGCTTTACCGTGACCGCAAATTACAGCAAGGCAGTTGTCCTCAGAACAGCTGCCAGTGGAACGGCTGCCAGCGGAACGGCCACTGTCACCGGCTTCACAAAGCAGGGCGACGGAAGCTTTGTCGGCACCACAACGGTTCCCAATGTGCCGATCGGCAGCTACGCTGTAAGCGTGGCGTCCGCCCCCGGAATCGCCAACTATGAATGCAAGAGCTCCGATAATACCAAGCAGGTCAGCGTGAGCGCAACCGGCGGTACAGCCGCTTTGAGCGCAATGTACGGCGCACCGCCTGATAAGCCGACGGCATTCCTGACCATCAACAAAGAAGTGGAAGCCGATGGTGACGATCTGATTGGGGCCCGGGCTTCGGATATGCAGTATACTTTTGACATTGCCGGTACGGACATTTATCAAGCTCCCGTCAGCGGAAAACTTACGGTATCGGCTAACGGCAGCAGCCAGATTTCTCTTCCCTACGGCACTTATACAGTGACGGAGGAAACCGATGCGCTGAACGCTGCCAACACTTTGAACGGCTACACCTGGAGCGGTGTCCAGTATTCGGTGGGCGAAGAAGAAACGTCGAATGTTACTCTGAGTTCCGATGGCGCGGCTGTGACCGCGACCAACACCTACACCCGCGACACCGGAGATCTGACGGTCACCAAGACGTTTACCGGCCTGAGTGCTGAGCGGATCAACAGCCTGACGAACTTTACCATTACTGTTGTTGACGCGGATGGTGCGGAGCATGTTCTGAGACTGAGTGATGAGGATGTTACCAAGAACGGTACCAGTTATTCCTGGGCTTTGAAGCTGCCCACCGGCAATGCGCAGGTGATAGAGGCAAACGCTGGGATCAGCAACTATACTCTGACAACCTCTTATAAGGACAGTGACAGCGGCGAAGAAGCCAATATCGGCGACGCAGTAGTGAATGTGTTGACAGGTGCAACCAACACCATGGCGATCAGCAACGCCTACACCTCTACCTCCACCTACTATTACGGCGGCGGCGGAGGCGACGACTACGATCTCCCTGTTGTGATTCCCAACAATCCCACTCCGCTGAGTCCCACTCCCGGAACTACCACGGACATTCCCGATGGAGATGTTCCTCAGACGGAGATCCCCGATGAGGAGACCCCGCTGGCAGCTACTCCCGCAAAGACCGGCGACAACCTGATCCTGTGGGTTCTGGCGGCCGGTGCGTCCGGAATCGGCCTGGTTTGGGTCTCACTTCTGGGCAAAAAGCGCAGAGATGAGGATGGCTCACAGAACTGATCCGGAAAACGAAATGAGACGGCAAGGGGCCGGGCAATATGCCCGGCCCCTTGCCGTTGCTTTATATGCGCTGTTCAGATAGTCTCCCGCGGCTTTCAATCTCCGGTCTCTAAAAATCTGCTTCTCAGCAGGGCAATCTCCCGGCCGTATCCGTTTACGTCCTCCTGTGGTGTTTCCAGGTAGAAGGGGAGGCTTCGCAGCCGCGGGTGGTTGATGATGGCGGTGAAGGCGGAAAGGCCGATGCTGCCCTCGCCGATTTTCTCGTGGCGATCCTTGTGGCTGGCAAAGGGATTTTTGCTGTCGTTCAGGTGGATGGCCCGCAGGCGATCCAGGCCCACCGTCCGGTCAAAGGAGTTCAGTACGCCGTCCAAATCATTTACCAGATCATACCCGCCGTCATATACGTGGCAGGTATCCAGGCACACGCCCAGCAGCTCCGGGTGATCCACTCGGTCGATCACGGATTGCAGCTCTTCAAAGGTGCGGCCTACCTCACTGCCCTTGCCCGCCATGGTCTCAAGGAGTACAGTGGTAGACTGCCCGGGTATCAGGACCGCGTTCAGCGCCTCCGCGATCAGAGCGACGCCGGCGTCCGCACCCTGATTCACGTGGCTGCCGGGGTGGAAGTTATAAAGGCTGCCGGGGAGGTGCTCCAGCCGGGCGAGATCGTCCGCCATCGTGTTTCTGGCAAACTCCCGAAGGCCGGGGTCGGCCGCGCAGCAGTTCAGGGTATATGGCGCATGAGCCAGAATGGGGAACAGACCGTGTTCTGCGGCAAAGGCGCGGTAGGCGGCAATATCCGCCTCGTCCAGCGGCTTCGCCGCGCCACCGCGGGGATTGCGCGTGAAAAACTGAAAGGTGTTGGCGCCGATTTCCACGGCTGTTTTCCCCATGGATAAAAAGCCCTTGGAGGAGGAGAGATGACAACCGATTTTCAGCATAAGAGCTCCTTTCTTATAGATAATTTCCGAAACTCAGGTCTACGGACCTCACAGTCCGACGGTCCGGTCCTCTGCCATCATGGGCCGCAGAGCCCGCACCCTGGATAGAACCGCCAGCAGGATGCCGCCCAGCACATAGCACACCACGGCCTCGCCCAGCCCCACCGTGAACGCGTTGTAAGCCAGCGCCGTCGGGAACGCGGCGGTAAACCCGGTTTGCTCAAAGGCGATGACCGCGCCCACGATGCCTGCGTTGCAGAGCACCGGCGGCAAAGGGGCCAGCCATTTGCTGGGACACTTTATCGTGAGGACCGCCGCCAGAAGCGTTGCAAGGGAGCCAAACACAATGTCCAGCGCGCCGTAAGGTGACAGCAGGTTTGCGACCAGACACCCCACAAACAGCCCCGGCGCGGTGGCCGGGAACAGAAAGGGCAGGACACACAGTGCCTCGGAAAAGCGGAACTGGACCGGGCCGTAGGCCACGCCGAAGATGGCGGCGAAGTAGCTGAGGACGGCATACAGCGCGCCCACGATGCCCGCTATGGCAATCTGCCGGACGGAGAATTTTGATTTGGACATAGAAAAAGACCTCCTTTTAAGTTCGGAGGCCGTCACGAATCCCGCGGCGCGCATAAAAAGGCGCCCGCGACCTCCATTTTTTTGTTTAGAGAACGGCAATGTCCCGTTGCCGAACGAACGCCGTGAACGGCGCTTGGACAGGGAGATGGCACCTGTCGCTTGGAAGTATAGCACAGCGAAGGGACAAAAGTCAAGGGGCCGCCCATTTGGCGGCCCCTGATTGCTTATTTTCCTGAATCGGTGACGACGATGCAGCATAGGTCTGTGGTTTTGTCCGCATGGACAGTTGGCTCCTGCGAATAGCCGATTTTGTCCAGGATTGTTTCCATCTCATCGGAGGTCATTGCGTAACCGGTGCCGGTATCGCCGCTGTTGACGTTTGAATAAGGCTTGCCCTCGTAACCGTTCAGCAGGTCGGTCAGCTGCTGGCTGGGCGGGAGCTGGACAACGCTGGCGAACACCACGTTGTCATATTCCACCCAACTGTCATCGCCGGAGCTGGCACCATTCCCCGACGTGATGGCATTTATTGACGCCCCTCCCCCTCCAGCGGCGTCCTGCGCTTCACTGGGGGCGGTTAGACCGTACGATTCCGGGGCCTGGGCGGGGGTCGTCGTTTTCTCATTGGAACCGGCTCTCGCACCATAGAGGGCGCCGTTCAGCTCGCTGCCGTCGGTAGGTTGGCCGTTATCCGCTTTGGCTTGCAGATTGTTTTCCATATTTCTGGTCTGCATCTCCGTGGATGCGCTGCTGTCTGCTGTGCCGGAGGCGGACGAGGATGCAGCCGCTGCCGAGGCCAACGAGGGTGCTGCCGCGCCGGAGGAGCCGCTAAAGGGCATCACCCGCACCGCCGCAAACACGATGAGGGCGCAGGCCGCCAGCGATGCAGCAGCTTTCACCCATTGGTTTTTCTTCTTTTGAGGGACGGCATGGGCCCGTATTGCCGCCATCACGCCGTCAGCAAGGCCATCAGGGACCTCAATTTCATCAATGTCCTCAAACGCGGCCCGGATCGCCATGGCGTCCGCTGCGTAGGCGGCACAGGCGGGGCAGCAGGCAAGGTGCTCCCGTACCCGGGCGGCCTCGTCCCCGACCAGCTCTCCGTCAATAAACGGGTCCAGAAGGGACGCGTACTCTTCACAAATTTTCATGTCACTGCCCCTCCTTCTCTGTCTTCTTGGACGGAGCGGCAAATGAAAAGTTCCCGGTTTTCGTCAGAAATTCGCAAAGCCGTTTTCGGCCCCGGTTGATTCGTGACTTCACAGTCCCTATGTCCACGTCCAGCGCATCTGAAATTTCCTGATAGCTCAGCTGGTGCAGCTCCCGCAGAACCAGCACTGCCCGGTAGTCGTCCGGCAGGGATTTCAGCCCTGTCTGAATTGTTTCCTGAAGCTCATGCCGCTCCGCTTCCTCATGGGGCGTGAGGCGGGAGTCGGGGATGTCCAGATTCAACTCCCCATCGTCCAAAGAAACGGTCTTCTGCCGCTTTTCCCGGCGGAGAAGGTCTACAGACGCGTTCATCGCCAACCGGTACAGCCATGTCGCGAAGCTGGCCTCGCCCCGAAAAAAGGGCAGGCTCTGCCACGCGGAGAGAAACGCTTCCTGTGCCGCCTCCTGCGCATCCGGAGAGTTGCCGCACATGCGGAGCGTAAGCGTGTAGACCCGCTTCTCATAGCGAAGGACCAGTGTTTCAAAGGCGTCCGCGTCTCCCGCCCGGGCGGCTTTTATCAGTTGTTGTTCCGGTATGTCATTCATTTCAGATCCCTTTTGATCCCTTTCGTCACATTGTAGACGTCCTCCAGCGTGTTCATGCGGACGATCTGCTCCTTATAATAATTCGCGTGGGAAATGCCTTTCAAATACCAGCAATAGTGCCGCCGGGCCTCCAGCACTGCCGTCCGCTCTCCACGGGCCGCGGCGGATAGCTCGATCTGCCGCACCACGGTGTCGCACCGCTGGGAAAGCGGCGGCAGCGGCGGCATGGGCAATCCCGCAAGCAGCGCCTTCGCCTGAGCAAACAGCCAGGGGTTTCCAAAGCAGCCCCGCCCGACCATGGCCATATCCGCGCCGGTGTGCTTCAAAATTCGGACGGCATCCTCGGGCTTGAAAATGTCGCCGTTGGCGATGACCGGAATGCAGACTGCTTCCTTTACCGCCTTAATGGAGTTCCAGTCTGCCTGCCCGCCGTACATCTGGGCGCGGGTGCGCCCGTGGACCGCGATGGCGGAGATGCCCGTCTGCTCCAGAAGCTTTGCCACCTCCACGGCGTTCAGATGCCCCATGTCCCAGCCCCGTCGAATCTTCGCCGTCACCGGCACAGGGCTGGCCTTTACCACGGCCTCGGCCACCCGGGCGGCCTTTTCCGGGTCCATCATCAGGGCGGCCCCGTCCCCGTTGCCCGCAATCTTCCCCATGGGACAGCCCATGTTGATATCGACCACATCCGCGCCGGAGAGCTCCGCGGCGATCTGAGACGCCTCTGCCATACAGGCGGGGTCACTGCCGAAGATCTGTACGGCAAAAGGGTGTTCTCCCGGAAAGGGGGCCAGCAGTCCGCGTGTCTTCTTATCCTGATAGCACAGGGCCTTGGAGGAAATCAACTCCGTATAGGTATAACCCGCGCCAAGCTCTGAGCAAATCTGACGGAACGAGGCGTCCGTCACTCCCGCCATGGGGGCGAGAGCCAGCTTTGATTGAATTTCCAACGTCCCAATCTTCACAAACGGTCTCCTTCGTGGGCGGCGCGCCCCAATAACCCTTGGGCAGCACCGCGCGATCACGCGCTTAAAATTGTGCTGTTACCCGCATAGTTTACCATAGTTTCGAAAAAATGAAAAGGGGAAACCTCCAGTTTCCTTTGCAAAGGACGTGAAGCATCGTCTCCCCAAAATCCGCCGATGATGGAGGCGGCGATACAAAAACTTTTGAAACCTCTCTTTTACCGACGGCATTTTCGCAGGTTGTTATGTAAAATAATGGAAAACCGCAAAAGGGAGGGGACAAGCCTGATGCACGGGCAGATTACTTTGGACAATGCGCGGACAGTACGTTTTTTGAACGGCGGCGTCCGCTTTTTTCTGGCGGCGGCGCTGACTGCCGCCCGAATTTCCGGGGGCGGCGCGCCCTTTGCACTGGGCTTTACAGCGGCCTGCGGCGCCGGACTTGACGGCATGTGCGCTTTGGCGGGTTCGGCTCTGGGAGCACTGGTGTTCCTGGAGTTTTCCACCGGCCTCGCCCACATTGCCGTGGCAATTCTGGTATATACGGCGGCGGTAGCGTTTCGGGGGCTGAAATTGATGGACAGGCCCCTTTTCACGCCGCTGATCGCTGCAGGGATGACGCTGGCGGTTGAGGGAATCTATGTGGCACAATCCCTCTCTCCGATGGACCACCTGACGCCCTGCCTGCTGTCCACGGTGCTGGCGGGAGTCTCCGCCCGGTGCTGCGCACCGCTGACCCGAGGCGGGGAGGAGGAGAAAAAGCCGGAGGCACTGGAGTTTCTGGCGGTGACACTGCTGCTGGCGTTTTCGGACGTGGCCCCGGGGGGAATTTCCCTGGGGCGGACGGCCATCGCCTGCCTGGTGCTGTTTACCGCGTGGCAAAAGGGGGCGGCTTCCGGGGCCGTCACCGGTGTGTGGGCGGGGCTGCTGGCGGACCTGTGTGCCGGAGGCGCACCGGTGTTCACCGCCGGGTACGGCTTCGCCGGACTCGCCGCGGGACTGCGAACGCAGCACAGCCGCTTTTCCGCTGGTGCGCTGTGGCTGCTGGCGGCACTGACAGCTCTGGCTCCGGTGACGCAGGCCCGGGGCCTTTTTGCCGTGGAGGAGGCGGCACTGGCCGTGCCGCTGTTTCTGTTGATACCCCGGAAACTGCTGGGCGGTAAGCGAATCAAGCAGGCTGCACCGCCCGAAAGCGGAGCGTTGCCCACCCTGCGGGAGCGGCTGGACCGGGCGGCGGCGGCTTTTCGGGACCTGTATGACAGTCTGGGCCGGGGTGCGGTTCAGTCTACGGAAGAAAATCCCGCCATCGTCTTTGACCGGGCGGCGGAACGGGTCTGCCGCGGCTGCGCACTGTGTGACCTCTGCTGGAAAAAGGAGTACGGCGCGACCTACAACGCCCTGAACGACGCTACGCCATATCTTCTGGAGCGTGGCCGGGCGCTGGCAAAGGATTTTCCCAATCACTTTTCCTCCCGCTGCATCCATCTTCCGGATTTCCTGACGGCGATCAATGGCGAGCTGTCCGCCTATCTCCTGAGAAAGCAATACCGCCGCCGGATGGAAGAGACCCGGCAGGACGCGAAAGGGCAGTATGCCCGGCTCAGCGATTTGCTGACCGCCACGGCGGCAAATCTGGAGGCCGTTCCAACCTCCGGAGCCCGCCGGGATTATCGGATCGGCGCTGCCATCAAGCCCAAGCAGGGAGAGTCCGCCTGCGGTGACACACTGGCCTCCTTTGAGACGGACGACGGACTTTTGTGCCTGCTCCTCTCCGACGGTATGGGCAGCGGCGAGGCCGCCCGACGGGAATCCGCCCTGACCTGCCGCCTGCTCCGCCAATTTCTGGAGGCGGGGGTGGAGGCGGAGGCCGCGCTGAACACCATGAACGCGGCCATGTCTCTCCGGGGCCAGGAGACCGGCAGTTTTTCCACCATTGATCTTCTGACGCTGCGTTTGGAAAGCGGGGAGGCCGCGCTTTACAAATACGGCGCGGCGCCCACGTACATCAAGCGTTTCGGAAGAGTGCGGCGAATCACCGGCGCCGCGCTGCCTGCGGGACTGAAGCCGGCCCCCGCCGGACCGGACGTGACGCATGTGAGTCTGGAGCCGGAGACCTTCGTCGTTCTCATCAGTGACGGCACCGCCGACAGCGGCCATGACGAGTGGCTTCAAAACCTGCTGGCTGGCTGGAGCGGTACAGACCCCCAGCAGCTGGCAAACCTGATTTTGCGCGAGTCGGAGAAGCAAAACAGCCTTGCCGACGACTGTGGTGTGCAGGTTTTGTACCTTCCGCCGGAGGAGACAAAAAAAGTGTGAACAGAAAAAGTCGGAGGCCTGACCCGGCCTCCGACTTTTTTTGAGCGGGCGGTTGCCAGACACCGAAAATCTTTTCCGACGCAGGGTATAATTTTTTCCTGCGGGTGTCAAAATGAGTCTGGATAATTTGCGGTCCCGGGTTGCGGGATCAGCGGAGAAAAGGAGTGGAACGCAATGGTCAAGGGAATTTCCAGGCGGGTTGTGGTCGTGGACTCGCCGGACAGAAAATATTTTGAGCAGGCAATTTTTATTGTGCGCAACGACGCGGCGGGAGAAGGTGTCTCAGCCCGGGAACTGGTGGAGGAAGCCCGTCGGGTGGCGCAGGAATACACCGGCGGCGCAGGGCTGCAAAAGCGGATTAACCAACTGCCCCCGGTGCTTTGGGCCCTGACCGGCGCGGGGGTTTGTGCTCTGGTGTGGCTGCTGGTGACTGTGCTGTGACAGCGTAAGATCAAACGAGGTATTTTCGGTAATCCGAAAATACCTCGTTTCTGCGCGACGGAAAACAGTTCGCTGCCGCATAGTCATATTTGCCTGCGGCGGTTGGCACGGTTACAAAAATCAGATGTTGGGAACCAGCGGCTGCACCGTGTAGCTCAGTGTGGCAGGAGAGTGGGGATACTGCCGTGCAAAGGCCCGGATGATCCGATCGCAGACCATGCAGCTGTTCTCGTAATTGGCCTGAGGTAGCATCAAAATGTACTGGGAGACGCTGCATCGGGATACCACGTCACCCTTTCGGAGATTTTCCACGATCATATCCTGAAGATTGTCCATACAGCAGTCCAAACTGCGGCGGGACAGCGGCTTTGACTCGTCTCCAACGGCGGAAAGTAAGGCGATGTGAACAGCATCTCCGTTGCGGGCCACGGCGCGGGCTTCCGCCTGATAGATGATGCGGAAGAAGTCATAATCACACAGCAGCGCGCCGCTGGTGACACTGGTTTCCTCCAGCTGTTCCCGCAGAAGCCCCAGATTCATGGATCGCTCATTGACGGTACGGACGGCTTCCCGATAGATCGCTTTACTCTCATCGGCGGGCATGATCCCGAAATTGGCGTAGAGCAGTTCACTCATGGCCTCGTAAGTCTTGATGACGCCCTGCTGGTCTTCCAGATCCAGCTGTGCCCGCATCAGAAACTGATAAAGGCCCTCGTCATAAGGTTCCACAAGAACCGCCCGGTTGCACAGCACTACGATATCGGACTGGCGCTGCTGTTCCCGCAGCAGAGGCAGAACGGAACGAAGTGTCCGCAGATAGAGATTGTGGAAGTAAGTACACTGGGGAACGACCCAAGGCTCGGACGACAGCCTCTGCAGAAAATCGCCCCGATAGAGTTCCAGCGCGTCCAGACACAGCTTCAGCTGTGCCGGCGGGTCCGTCTGCGCCGCAGCGGATTGGCACAGAGCCTCAAATTCCTCTACATCCACAGAAATGGAGATTGCTTCGTTCCAGGTATAGCTTCCCTCACGGCGGACGATCAGTGTATGGCCCGCGCCGTTGCCCAGTCCGTCCAGCATGGTGCGAACCCGGTGGAACATGGTCTTCAAGGCATTGACGGGATTCGTGGTTCCCTCGTCGCCCCACAGAAGGCCAAACAGTTCGCTTTGCGGAATGGAGTGGCTTCGGCAGCAGATCATATAGGCCAGCAGAAGCCATACCTTCCGAGAGCGATTGTCACTGTCTGTGATCTCCCGACCGTTCCAGGACAGCGAAAATCCTCCCAGCATTTGAATTTTCAGAATGGACGGATATTCATCCTCCACGCGGGACACCTCCTGTCAACAAATCTGACAGAGCTTCACAGACTTTGTAGTAGTAATATATGTGAAATATAGCACACCGCTGCTTTTTTTGCAACTGTTACCTTTACCGGGTTACCAAAATATTGAAAAATAGAATGAAAACACTGGAAAATACTTTACTTTTGTGACTGGCCCTGCTACAATTATGTTGAATAAAAGAGATGATGGGACTCGGCGGATGTTGGGAGTGATCGATCATGAAATGCGTAATCGAAAGATTAACCACGGTTTTGTTGGCGGCGGTTTTGCTGACGGGCTGTGGTGTGGGTGCCGGCATGCAGAGTGTGTCCGACTCCTCTTTTGCTGCCTCCGGCAGTGCCGGTGCAGAAACCGCAGCGGCGTTAGGCGGCGAGGCAACGGAAACGATGAACATCTTGGATGAGGCGACGGCGCTGGCGGCCTCGCCTTCGGCGGTGCCGCTGTCTATTACGCCGGTGGCCTCCGGAACGCTGGTGCAGAAAACCGACAAGGCGGTGATCGACTATTCCAATACCGCCGAGGGCTACATCATGGTCAAGTATACCGGCTCCACGACTGTGAAGCTGAAGGCGCAGGTGACCGGTCCCAGCGCCGTCACTTATACATACGATCTGACTGCGGGCAAGTGGGCGGTATTCTCCCTGTCCGACGGCAGTGGCAGCTATAAGGCCACTGTGTTTCAGAATGTCTCCGGTACCAAATATGCCACAGTCACCTCCGTGACCTTTACTGCGTCACTGGAAAACGAGTTTGCTCCGTTCCTGCTGCCCAACCAGTATGTGGATTACTCCAACGCCACGAAGAGCGTTGCCAAGGCCAAAGAGCTGATAGGGAAGAAGACCGAGACGCTGGATCAGGTGCAGGCGGTCTATGAATATGTGGTGAATAACCTGACTTATGATAAGCAAAAGGCGGCCACGGTGAAAAGCGGCTACCTCCCTGTACTGGATACGGTGCTGGCCCAAAAGAAGGGCATCTGTTTCGACTATGCCGCCCTGATGGCCGGAATGCTCCGCAGCCAGGGTGTTCCCTGCAAGCTGGTGGTGGGATATGCGGGCACCGCCTACCACGCCTGGATCAACGTCTACTCCGAGGAGACCGGCTGGGTCAACGGCGCGATTTACTTTGACGGCGTTTCCTGGAAGCTGATGGACCCTACCTTTGCCTCCAGCGGAAAGCAGAGCAAGGAGATCATGAGCTACATCGGCGACGGCTCTCACTACACGGCCAAGTATATCTATTAATCGGATTTTGCCGGGAAAAAACCTTTACTAATGAACTAAAAAACGTTAAAATGGGCTTGCAGATGCTGCGAGCCCATTTTTTTCATTTTTTGCTATTTAGAGGCGGACCGGGCTGCGGCGGGGACTTATCAATTTTTTGAAAACGGGGCTTTCAGGATGAACAAACTTTCCAACGATCAGATATCAACCCTGTGTATGGAATTGGCACTGATGCTCCACGCGGGCATCAGCGCGGACGACGGACTCCATCTGATGTTGGAGGACCAGACTGCCGGTGGTGACCGGTCGGTGGTGGAATTTCTCTCCAAAGCCGTGGATGGGGGAACGCCGCTGGCCAAGGCCATGGAGGATTCCGGCGCGTTTCCCGCCTATGTGACGGGTTTGGTGGAGGTGGGCTTTCGCACCGGGCGGCTGGAGGAGGCGCTGGACGCTCTGTCAGGCTACTATAACGACCGCGCCCGGCTGGAGATGCAGGTGCGCAGCGCCCTGCTCTATCCCGCGCTGTTGATGCTGTTGATGGTGGTGGTGGTCGTGGTACTGCTGGCCAAGGTGCTGCCGGTGTTCGATCAGGTGTTCCGCTCTCTGGGCGGGTCCATGACCGGTGTGGCCGGAGGACTGCTTCAGGTGGGACTTTGGCTGGACGGTGCACTTCCGGCGCTGTGCGCTTTGCTGGCGCTGGCAGCGCTGACCATAGCGGCCTTTGCCGCGTCCGACTCTTTCCGGGACCGCTGTTTGCGGAGATGGAGAGTGAGACACGCCACCACAGGCATCACCGGTAAGCTGACCTCCGCCCGGATGGCGCAGGCGCTGTCCATGGGCCTCAGGTCCGGCCTTCCCGTTGAGGAATCCTTGGACATGGCGGCGTCGCTGCTGGAAGATGTCCCCGCCGCCCAAAAGCGGTGTCAGGACTGTCGGGCGAAGCTGGAGGTTGGCGCGCCGCTGGCGGAGGCGCTGAAGGAGACCGGGACTTTTCCGCCGGTGTACTGCCGGATGCTGGCTCTGGGCGCCCGCAGCGGGTCTGCCGACACGGTGATGGAGGAAATTGCCCACCGCCTCTCCGATGACGGAGAAACAGCATTGCAGATACAGGTGGGCAGGGTGGAGCCGGTACTGACCATCGTGGGATCACTGCTGGTGGGAATCATCCTGCTTTCCGCCATGCTGCCGCTGCTGAACATCCTGTCGGCCATTGGGTGAGCGCATGACGAGTGGGAAAACGAAATTTACCGCCGCACTGCGGGTCTTGGCGGTTCCGGCGGCCATGGCGCTGGCTGCGTTGGCGCTGACAATGGCGGTTGCAAATTTGTCGGACGGCAGCACCGCCGAGGGCAGGGACCGGCTGGAGGACGCCGTGCGCCGCGCGGCGGTGACCTGCTATGCCAGCGAGGGAATTTATCCCCCAACGCTTGCATATCTGGAGGAGCACTACGGGGTGCAGGTGGACGAGAGCCGGTATACCGTGTTCTACGAGGCTTTCGCGGAAAATCTGATGCCGGATATCACGGTGGTGGAAAACGAGGGCGCATGAGAGAAAACGGAAAACAACATCATATAGACGCTCTGTTCGTGCTTTTAAGCTTCGGCGTATTCGCCGTGTGCGTACTGCTGGTGCTGTTGACGGGGGCGCAGACTTATCGCGCCCAGACCGACCGGGACCAGAAAAGCTGGGAGTGGCGCACCGGCGCGCAGTATGTGGCGGCGAAGCTCCGCCACGGGGATGAGGCGGGAGCCGTCTCCTTTTCCGGCGGGGACGGCAAGCAGTGGTACGACACGCTGAATTTGAAGGAGACCCACGACGGTCAGGAATACGTCACCGCTATTTACTATTACGACGGCTACATCCGCGAGCTGTTTACTGTGGAGGGCGCGGTGTATGCGCCGGAGGACGGCGAACCGGTGCTGGAGGCCCGGGGTCTGCGATTCGGCTGGGACGGAAAGCTGGTGGAGGTGGCGTGTACCGACGCCAGCGGCGAGACAAACCAGACGTTTCTGTCCCTCCGCAGCGGAGAGGGGGCGGGCGCATGAGAGGCAAAGCCACTCTGGCGTTGATGGAGCAGCTGGTGATGGTGCTGGTGTTCGCTCTGGCGGCGGCCTTATGCGTACAGGCGTTCGCGGCATCCAACCGGATGTCCGAAACCGCCGCCGCCCGGGACCGGGCGGTACAACTGGCCCAAAGCGCGGCGGAGATCATGAAAAGCCGCGGCGGAGACATGGCGCAGGCCCAGAGCGCCGCCATGGATCGGCTGGGCGGTCAACTGTCTCAGGGCGTCTGGTATATCCTCTACGACCGGGACTGGAACGAGGTATCGGACGATGGCTCGGAAGAAGCCGTTTACCGGTTGGAGGCGCTGCCGGATTCTGGCGCGGGGCAGTCAAAGGCGGAGATACGAGTATCCGTGGAGGACGGAGAGACATTGTCCTCTCTCCCTGTGGCTTGGCAGGAGGTGGACAATCATGCGTGAGCGCGGGAAAGTTCGATTCTCTCCGCCGTTGGTGGGGGGCAGCTCCCTGCTGATCATTTTCGCTGTGCTGTGCCTGACGGTGCTGGCCATGCTGAGCCTCTCCACCGCTCAAAACAACGACCGGCTGAGCCGCGCGTCGGCGGAGAGCGTCACGGCCTATTATGCGGCGGATGCTCAGGCGGAGGAGATTTTGTCCCGTCTGCGCCGGGGTGAGACGCCCGACGGCGTGACGGTCGAAAAGGACGGCGCGGGTACTCTTTGTGAGTATGCCGTTCCCATTTCGCAGACTCAGGAGTTGTCCGTATCCGTGCGTCTGGAGGGAGCGGACTGGAAGGTTCTGTGCTGGAAGGCGGTCTCTACCGCCGACTGGACGCCGGACGACAGCATTAAGGTCTGGGACGGCGAGGCCGTCATGTTTTAAAGCAGCGCCGTACAATTTCTGATTGGTATTGCCCAGCGAAAGGAATAGGTAGACCTATGGAATTAAAGAATTTTTTAGAGAAAGCGGTGGGCGACGGGGCCTCGGATCTCTTTGTCGTTGCCGGCGGCCCGGTGTGTGAAAAGCTGGAAGGGCACATCAGGCCCCTGACGGAGGGACGCGTTCTGTCGGACGTCACAGAGCGGCTGATCCGGGAGGTCTACCGGCTGGCGAACCGGGAGATAGAGCAGTTTTTAAAGACCGGAGACGACGACTTTTCCTTTGCGCTGTCGGGCCTGGCCCGGTTTCGGGTAAATACATACCGCCAGAGGGGCTCCATGGCTGCCGTGATTCGGGTGGTGTCCTTTGATATCCCGGATTACCGTGCTCTTGGTATACCGGAGAGCATTATGGCCATGGCGGAGGAGACTCACGGCCTCTTGATCGTCTCCGGAACCGCGGGCAGCGGCAAGTCCACCACGCAGGCGTGCCTCATCGACCGCATCAACCGGACCCGGGACGGCCACATCATCACGCTGGAGGACCCCATCGAATTTCTCCACCGGGACCAAAAGAGCATTGTCAGCCAGAGAGAAGTCACCATCGACACGGCGGATTACATCTCCGCCCTGCGGGCAAGCCTGCGGCAGGCTCCGGATGTGATTCTTCTGGGTGAGATGCGGGACAACGAAACCATCCGCACTGCCATGACCGCAGCGGAGACCGGGCATTTGGTCATCGCCACGCTGCACACAAAGGGTGCGGTGAACACCATCGACCGCATCGTGGACGCATTCCCCAGCCAGCAGCAGTCTCAGATTCGGACGCAGCTTTCTATGGTGCTGCGGGCGGTGGCGTCCCAGCAGCTGCTGCCCGGAACCGGCGGGGGGTTGGAGCCGGCCTTTGAGCTGATGACCATGAACAGCGCCGTGCGCAGTATGATCCGGGACTGCAAGACCTATCAGATCGACAATGAAATGCGGACCGCCGGGGCGGAGAATATGTTTGCCATGGACCAGTCCATTCTGAATCTGTTCCGGGACGGAAAGATCACACGGGAGACCGCCCTGGACTATGCGGATAACCCGGATCAGCTCAAGCGCAGGCTGGATGCGCAATAGGGCATGGAGGGAGCGGGGCTATGAAGAGAGTGCGTAAAATACTGATCGCTTTGCTGGCTGTTGTGTTTGTGGGCAGCGCAGCGGTTTTGATCCGGCAGCTGATCCAGTACCGGGAGGGGGCGGAAACCTATTCCGAGGCGGAGGAGCTGGCGGGTCTGCCGGACTTTTCGGAGGCGGAGGACGCGCCGTCTGCATCCTCCTCCGCGCCTGACGCTGCCTCATCCTCTTCGTCTGCCACTACCTCCGCACCCAAGACGGTGTACGTTGACCCCTACGCCGATGCCCTGGCCGACATGGACTTCTCCGCGTTGCGGGAGGTCAACGGCGATGTGCTGGGCTGGATTCTGATTCCCGGTACGAGGATCTCCTATCCGCTGGTACAGGGCACGGATAATCAGTATTACCTGACCCACACATGGAAAAAGTGGAATAGCGTGGTGGGGGCTGTTTTTCTGGAGTACAGCAATAGCCGGGATCTCTCCGACTTCAATACCATTATTTACGGACACCGGATGAACGACGGGTCCATGTTCGCGGGGCTGAAATACTACAAGCAGAAGAGCTATTATAAAAGCCACCCCTGCGTTTACATCACCGACGACAGCGGCGCCCAGAAGTATGACATTTTTGCCGCCTACGAGGTCAGCACCCAAGGGGATGCCTATCGCATCGGTCAGCAGGGCGACAGCACGAAGCAGGCGTATATCGACTACTGTCTGGCTCAGTCTCTTTACGACACCGGCGTGGTCCCAACGGTGAATGACAAGATCGTCACCCTCTCCACCTGCACCGGCAACGGCCACGCCACCCGCTGGGTGGTTCAGGCCCGACTGCAGGGCGCGGCGGAGGAACCCTCTGCGGAGACTGTTCCCGACTCATCTGCGGAGATATCTGCGGAGACGTCTGCGGAGCCGGACACCTCCGCCGTGGCGGAAAGCACGGATACCGGAGCGGTTTCTACTCAGCCGGATAGTGGCGCGTCCTCTTCCGAACAGGGACCGGATGGGGCGGTCCCCGCGTCCTCCGAAACCGACGTGGCCCCATGAGCAAAAACGCAGTGTCCCGCGAACGAGATTCTTCGTTCGCGGGACACTTTTTACATGAATGTTTTACGACGGATTCTCCGCTTTAACGGGACGGGTTCCCACATGGGGCAGTAGCTTGGGACTGAGGATGCCCACCACGAGAATTTTCACCATGTCGCCGGGCAGGAAGGGAATCATACCCGCCATCAGAATGGCTCCTGTGCTCATACTCTTGCCCATATAGACGTTCAGAATGACTGCCATGTAGGGAAGGCCCACCGCGTATAAAACAGCCAGTCCCGCCAGAGCTGCCGGAATGATGCGCTTCAGAGACCGGCTGCCCGCCGCCAGCTTACCGATCACCCATGCGGCAGGAATCAGACCAATCAAAAAGCCGCAAGTGGGGTAGAGGAAGTACCCAAAACCGCCGCCGGCGGTAAAGATGGGCAGACCCAACAGTCCCAGCGCCACATAAACCAGTTGACTGAGGGCGCCGTATCTGGCCCCCAACAGGACCCCGGCTAGAGCGGTGAAAAAGAATTGAAGCGTGATGGCGGAATAGAGAAACGGGATCTTGATGAACGCCCCCACAGCGGTCAGCGCCGCAAACAGAGCGGTCAGAATCAGCATTTTTGTTTTCATGGTGCCTCCTAATGTAAACCTAAAAATGTTAGATGGTTTACATTAGAATACCATATTTTTTTTAATTGTCAACCATATTTTTAAACAGGTTTACAATTTCAGGCAGGTTTACAAAGTGGGTAGAATATGGTATATTGACAGAGAATTTGTGGAAGGAGGCGGACCTCATGAGCCGTCAAAAGGTACTGGAGCTACTGAAGAGCCGCCCGAAAGACTACCTCTCTGGGGAGGAGATCGCGGAGCGGCTTGGGCTGAGTCGGGCGGCTGTTTGGAAGGCGGTGGATGCCCTGCGAAAAGAGGGCTATACCATCGAGGCCCGGACCAGTCTGGGATACCGGCTCACCGCATCCCCGGATGCGCTGACGGAAAAGGAAATACGCGGCTTTCTGGGTGAGACCACGTTGGTGGGGGAAAAGCTTATCTGCCTCGAGAGCGTCGATTCCACCAATACCTATTTAAAAAAACAGGCTCTATCCGGGATGCCGGACGGCACTGTGGTCACGGCGGATTGCCAGACCGGTGGCCGGGGCCGTATGGATCGGGCGTTCCGGAACCCAAGTGGAAAGTTGGTGGCGCTGTCTGCACTTCTGCGGCCCGAGGTGCCGCTGGACCGTTTGACCTGCGTCACAGCCCAGACCGCGGTGGCCCTATGCGGCGCGGTGGAGGAGGTCTGCGGTATTCGGCCGCAGATCAAGTGGACCAACGATCTGGTGATCGGACGGAAAAAGCTCTGCGGCATTCTGACGGAGATGGCGCTGGAGGGGGAGAGCGGCCGGCTTCAGTATCTGGTGATCGGAATGGGAATTAACGTTCACCAGACGCGGGAGGACTTCGGGCCGGAGCTTGGGGAGATTGCCGTCTCGCTGGATATGGTTTTGGATAAACCTGTCTCCCGCCCGGCGCTGGCCGCGGCGGAGATCCGGGCAATGGACCGGCTGTACGCGGACATCTGCCGGGGAGATACCCGGCGGTACCTGGACGACTATCGGCGGGACTGTGTGACGCTTGGCAAGACCGTGCAGCTGATTTCAGCCGACGGGGGACGCGAGACGGCGCAGGCGCTGGATATCGACGACGAGTTCGGGCTGGTTGTGAAGTTGGAGGACGGGTCGGAGCGGACCGTCCGCACCGGAGAAGTCTCCGTCAGAGGCATGTACGGATACGTTGACTGACGCTGTAACTTTTTTCGGTGATGGCGGAAAAGACTGGAAAATGAAAGAGGAGACCGAATTGAAGAAGTACTGGGAGCTGTTTATCACCTTTGCAAAAATCGGGGTGATGACCTTCGGCGGCGGAATGGCCATGCTGCCGATCTTGCAGCGGGAGGTAATGGAGAACAAGCACTGGGCCAGCGAGGAGGAACTGACGGACTACTTTGCCATCGGCCAGTGCACGCCAGGCATCATCGCGGTGAACACTGCTACCTTCGTGGGCCAAAAGCTCTATGGCGCGCTGGGTGGAGTGGTGGCAACCATAGGAGTGGTGTTCCCGTCGCTGATTATTATTTCAATTCTGGCGGGCCTCATCAACAACTTCTCCGATCTCGCGTGGGTGCGGAACGCCTTTGCGGGGATTCAGGTGTGCGTGTGTATCCTGATTCTCAACGCGGTGGTGAAGCTGTTAAAAAAGTCCGTGGTGGACAAACGGACGCTGGTGATCTTTCTGCTGGTGCTGGCAGGCGGCTGTGCGCTGAACGTGTCGCCGGTAGTGTTCGTGGTGCTCTCCGCGCTGGCGGGCATCGTGCTCAAGCAGCTGGAGGTGAAAAAAGCATGATTTATCTTCAGCTTTTCTGGGAGTTTTTCAAAACCGGACTCTTCGCCGTGGGCGGCGGAATGGCGACGCTGCCGTTTCTGGCCCACATCGGGCAGTCCACCGGCTGGTATACGCAGTCGCAGCTGATGAACATGCTGGCGGTGTCCGAGTCTACACCGGGACCAATTGGCATCAACATGGCGACCTATGTGGGGTTCACGGTGGCCGGCATTCCGGGAGCGGTGATCGCCACCGTTGGTGAGGTAACGCCCTCCATTGTGATCATTTTGATTATCGCGGCGATTTTGCAGCAATTCCGACACAATAAATATGTGGAATTTGCGTTCTACGGGCTGCGCCCCGCGTCTACCGGGCTGATCGGCGCGGCCTGTGCGGGCGTGATCGTGGAGACGCTGGTAAATACCGCCGCCGTGTCGGCGGCAGGGGTGGATTGGGCCGACCTTTTCAACTGGCCGGGACTGATTCTGGCGGGTATTCTGTTGGTGTTCACCAATTGGGTAAAGCCGACAAAGCGGTGGCATCCCATTATATTTATCGGAGTTGCCGCTGTCGTCGGAGTCGTGTTCCGTTTTGGCGGGGCGTGAGTGCCTGCATACTGCGTGATCCAAAAAAAGGGCGCCGTCGTTCAAAAGACGACGACGCTCTTTTAAGTATCCTTACCATGCGGAGTGAAAATAGACCCAGATTCCTGCGACGACGATTATCTGCAAAAGTAAAATGGCCGGAATGCCAAAGCGAAACGTCTTATGCAGCGTCTTATGGTGAAAGACCTTCATGCCAAGGAGCGCACCCACGCTGCCCCCTGCGGCGCTGAGCAGAAACAGAGTCTTTTCCGGCACCCGCCGGACGGACTCGTGATGCTCCTTCCGTTTTGCCTTCCACTTATCAATGCCAAAGACCAGAAGCGTGATGAAATTGATGACCAGCAGCCACGCGGCCAAAAGCCCCCATGGAGAACCCACGAAGGCCAGCAGTGCATCTCCAATAGCCTTCGGCTGTATGTTGAAATTTGTTTGCATGACAACCTCCCAAAAAGAGCTGGCCGGTTTTCCGGCCAGCTCATTTTATCAGAGAATTTAGTTCTTTGCAAGATCGCACAGCGAAATTGCGGTCTTCGCCGCCAGCCGTGCATTGTTGTACACCAGCTGGATGTTGCTGTCCAGAGAATCGCCGCCGGTGAGATCCTTGATCTTGGCCAGCAGGAAGGGAGTGGTTTCCTTGCCGTGGATGCCCTGTCTTTTCGCGTCCTCAATGGCCTCGTTGATGGCCTTATTGATGACGTCCGCGTCCATGGAGTATTCCTCGGGAATGGGATTTGTCACCAGCATCCCGCCGCCAAGGCCCATCTCCTGCTTGACATGGAACGCTCTTGCCAGCTCCTCTGGAGTGTCCAGTTCATAATCCACCTTGAAGCCGGACTTCCGGGTGTAGAACGCGGGAAGTTCCTCCGTGCCGTAGCCGATGACGGGGACGCCGTGGGTTTCCAGATACTCCAGAGTCAGCCCCAGGTCCAGAATGGACTTGGCCCCGGCGCAGATGACCATGACGGGGGTATGGGCCAGCTCCTCCAGGTCGGCGGAGATGTCCATGGTGGTTTCCGCGCCCCGGTGCACGCCACCGATGCCGCCGGTGGCAAAGACGGAGATGCCAGCGAGGTGTGCGATAATCATGGTGGTGGTAACGGTGCAGGCGCCATCCCGGCCCTGCGACACCAGAACCGGCAGATCCCTGCGGCTGGCCTTGGGAACGGCGTGGCCGGTCTTGCCCAGATAGTCGATCTCATCCCTGGAAAGGCCTGCTTTCAGGCGGCCCTTGATGACGGCAATGGTGGCGGGGACGGCCCCGCTGTCCCGGATGATTTTTTCCACGTTCAGCGCTGTCTCCACATTCTGGGGATAGGGCATGCCGTGGGAGATGATGGTGGATTCCAGAGCCACAACGGGTTTGCCCGCGTCCAGCGCGGAACGTACTTCGGGGGCAACATCCAGATATTTGTTCAGCATAATGATTCCTCCATGTATTGTTTTTTTAAAACATAACAGATTGTTTTACAGAGTAAGGAGCCGCACGTCATAAAAAGGGCGATCAGAGCATCTTGACCGTTTCGACACGGCGGAGCAGTTCGTCCTCCCGCATTGCCGGATTGATGGTTTCGCCGCTCTCCATGGCGATGGATGCCGCAGCCAGTCCCATCCGGGCAGTGTTCGCCAAATCCGTACCCCGCAGGTATGCATAGATGATGGCGGCCATAAATGCGTCGCCGCAGCCAGTGGTATTCACCATGGTTCCGGGAATGACCGGCAGATGGATTGCCCGTTCATGATCGGCGGCAAAAACGCCGTCGCTCCCCAAGGAGATAAACACCCGCCGCAATCCGGTTTCCAGCAACTTTTCCGCCGCCAGACGCAAGCTCTTTTTGTCACGGATCTTCACGCCGGAAAGCAGCTCCGCCTCGATGCGGTTGGGCTTCAGAGTGTGGAGCTTTCCCAAAATGGGCCGGAGTTTTTCCGCTTTCACGGTGGAGACCGGGTCGCAAAAAATGGGGGCCGTGCAGTGGTCTGCCAGATAGCGAAGCGTCTCTGCCGGAGGGTTCGTGTCTGCTGCCACCACCTGCGCACCGTCCAGAAGCTTTTGTCTCTGAGCCAGAAACTGAGGCGTCAGGCGCCTGTAAATATCCATGTCGTTGACGGCCAGGGACATGTCGCCCTGCTCGTCGGTGATGAACAGATAGGTGGACGTGTGCTCATCCGGTAGGAAAGGGGATTGGGACACGTCGATGCCAAGCTCCGCACAGCTTGCGGCGATCTTCTGCGCATTCAGATCGTCGCCAAATACCGTCAGCAGCCGCACATCCAGTCCCAGGAGGGCCGTGTTATGGGCAATGTTGCGCCCAACCCCGCCAAGGCTCATGCGAACCCGGCCGGGATTGGAGTCGTGAGCCACCGGCGTCTCCGCCGGCCAGCCGCCGATGTCCATGTTCACGCCGCCCACCACCGCCACGTAGGGCGCGGTGCGGACAATGTAACCCTTTCCGGCAATGCAGCCCTTTTTCATCAGGTTGGAGATGTGTACCGCCACACTGGACCGGGTAATGCCCGCCTTTTCAGCCAACTCCTGCTGGGAGATCAGGGGGTTTTCCTTGATCCAGTTCAGAAGCTGGCGTTCGCGCTGTGTCATGGTGTCACCTTCTAAACATTTTGATATTTCATAATCACATGTTTATTTTACGCGTTTTGAGCAATTTGTCAATAGGGGAAATCCGTTTTATTCCATGCAAAAAATCCCGGATGGGGAACCGATCGGTTTTCAGTTTCGTCCAAACAGAAAAGGAGGCTGATTCGGATGAAAGAGAAGAGAGTACTCCCGCTGATTTTCACCCTGTGCCTGACGCTGACGTCCTGCGGGCAAATGGCCGCAGGCGGAGGAATTTCTGCTGCACCGCCGGTCGGCGCGGACCCGGATTCTTCCAAGGGGCAGTCCGCCGGAACAGTCATGTCCTGCCGCATTGTGGACGGGGCGGAGGACGGCAATCTGCTGCTGGCGGAACTGGATGGAGCGGAGAGCGGCGTGTACACGCTAACGGTGGGGGACATTCCGGTGGCGGTGGACGGAGAGAAATCCTCTGCCGCCAATCTGACCGACGGCATGACGGTGGAGGTGAATTACTCGGGCACCGTGCTGGAGACCTATCCCGCTCAGTTTGCAAACGTTTCGTCCCTCCGGGCGCAGATGCCTCCGGGCGGCGGGTATGCCGATCTGTGCGGACTCTGGTTCAAGGTGCTGGATGACCTGTGGAGCACGGACCCGGGGCTGAACGGGATGGAGGGCGGCGGCACGGTACCCTATGTTGGCGTGGACCTGAGCCGGGCGCCCGGAGATCTGTCGGCGGCGGAGAAGGCCGCCGTCGCATGGCGGTTTGCCCAGCTTCACGGCGCCGCACCTCTGAGCGGAACCTTCGATGAGCTGGCAAAGCAGGGCTATATTGACCGGGCGGAACTCTCCTGGAAAAACGGCGTCCTCTTTTCCATCGCAGAGAATCACAGTCATGACGATGAGCGTTACAGTCTGCCGGTGCTTCAGTTCGATGCGGAGAAGTGGCGCGGAGGTGACGGTGCGTATTTCTTTTCCGACTGCATGTGTGTCTGGCCGGAAAACGGAGTCTGGTCGGACTATGCCGTGGGAAGCGAGGCTGTTTCCTGACGGTGCGGCTCTCCAAAATGGTGGAATCCCGGCCGAATGCACCGCATTTGGCCGGGATTCCTTGTTGCACGAAGGGAACGACCATGTTATAATAAACTCTGTATTATATCTGCATTGCAATCCCGGTTTCGGGTTGGATCTGAGTAAAATAGGAGAGAGAGCATGACCACCAGAGAGTTTCAAAAGCATTCCATACTGCAAATTTTTATAAGCTACTTCAAGCCCCACCGGCGGCTTTTCTTTTTAGACATCGCCTGCGCGCTGGTGATGTCGCTGATCGATCTGGCGTTTCCGTTCGTCTCCCGGTGGTGTATGAATACGCTGCTGCCGGAAAACGCATGGCAGGCATTTTTCGGAGTCATGGCCGTCGTGGTGGCGGCGTTTACTCTCCGGGCAGGACTGAGCTACGTGATCTGCTATTATGGCCACACGTTCGGCATTCTGGTGGAGGCGGATATCCGCCGGGATCTCTTTCACCACATGCAGGATCTGAGCTTTGGGTACTACGATAAAAACCGCACAGGCCAACTGATGAGCCGTCTCACCGCGGACCTTTTCGATATTACGGAGCTGGCCCACCACGGACCGGAGGACCTGTTCATTTCCGCAGTTACCATCATCGGTTCCCTTGCGGTGATGTTCTCCATCCAGTGGCGGCTGGCCATTGTGATTGCCCTGATCCTGCCGGTGTTTTTTACCGTGGTCTGGAGCTGCCGAAGGTCCATGGGAGAGGCCTCCGACACGGTGAAGCGGAAGACCGCCGCCATCAACTCGGACATTGAGTCCGGCCTTTCCGGCATTCGAACCGCCAAGGCCTTTGCCAACGAGCAGGCGGAGCTGCACAAGTTCGACCGTTCCAACGAGACCTTCAAGACCTCCAAGCGGATGTTTCACAAGGCCATGGGCCGGTTCAACGCCGCCATGGAGTTCTTTCTGTGCATATTGCAGGCGGCGGTAATCGCCGTGGGCGGCTGGCTCATCATGCAGGGGCGGATGAATGCCATTGACCTCATCACCTTCAGCCTGTATATCACGACGTTTGTCAGCCCCATCCGAAAGCTCTCCTCTTTCATGGAGCTGTTTGCCAACGGTACGGCGGGCCTGAAGCGGTTCGTGGAGCTGATGCGCATTGAGCCGGAGCTGCGGGACGCCCCCGATGCCGAAGATCTTCAACGGGTGGACGGACGCATCGATCTGGATCATGTGGACTTTGCCTACCGGGACGGGCTGCCGGTGCTGCATGACGTCGATTTGCATATCCGCCCCGGTGAAACCGTGGCGGTGGTAGGGCCCTCCGGCGGCGGAAAATCAACGCTTTGTCAGCTGATCCCCCGGTTTTACGACGTGTCCAAGGGCTGCGTGAAGCTGGACGGGAGAGATGTGCGCCATGTGACCCAGCGCTCGCTGCGGCGGAACGTGGGTGTTGTGCAGCAGGAGGTGTTCCTGTTTGCCGCAAGCGTTCTGGAGAACATCCGCTACGGACGGCCGGATGCCACGGAGGAGGAGATTTTCAAAGCCGCGAAGGAAGCGGAGATCTATGACGACATCTGCGCTCTGCCGGAGGGGTTTGACACTTATGTGGGGGAGCGGGGAACTCTTCTCTCCGGGGGGCAGAAACAGCGCATCTCCATCGCCCGCATCTTTTTGAAGGACCCGCCGGTGCTGATTTTAGACGAGGCGACCTCCGCTCTGGACAGTGTGACAGAGGCTAAAATTCAGTCCGCCTTTGACCGTCTGGCCAAGGACCGCACCACCCTGATCATTGCCCACCGGCTTTCCACCGTCCACGGCGCGGATCGGATTCTGGTAGTGGAGAGCGGCGAAATTGTGGAGCAGGGACCCCACAAGGAGCTGCTGGCGAAAAACGGAGCCTATGCGGCGCTTTACCGCACACAGGAGTTACAGCATGGATAAAACGAAGCTGCTGGACAGGGTGGCAAAAAGCGGCGAGGAGCGGCTGACCCTGGCCAGGGTTCTGGACCGGCTTGAGCAGGCCCGGAACCGCAACATTCCCGCCGCGACAGATTTTCTCTCACCTCAGGAGCAGACTTCCGCGGAGATACTTTTGCATCTGGCGGGTGTCGGCAGGACGGAGTATATGACTATGGGCGGCTACGAGGGCGCGGAGCGGAAGATGATCCTGTTCCTGCCGGACTGGCTGGATGTGCAGAACGCGGCGGAGCAGAGTCCCCTCCGATGCCTGCGGGCAAAGTACCGCCCGGAGTACGACCTCAGCCACCGGGACATTCTGGGCAGTCTCATGGGCATGGGCATTACCCGGGAAAAGACCGGAGACATTCTGGTGGGCAAGGAGTCCTGCGACCTGATCGTACTGGAGAGCGTGGCGGACTTTCTATTGCAGAGCTGGGACCAGGCGGGACGGGCGAAGCTGAGCGTTTCCGCCATTGAGATGACGGAGCTGTCCGCACCGGAGGAGACCTGCGAGGAAGTACGGAACACGGTGATGAGCCTCCGGCTGGACGCCGTGGCAGCCACCGGGTTCAAGATGGCCCGGGGAAAGGCTTCGGCGCTGATTGAGAGCGGCAGGGTCCAGGTAAACTGGCAGGACTGTACAAAACCGGACAGACTGCTGGGTGAGGGAGACACCGTCACCGCCCGGGGCCTTGGAAAGTTCAGGGTGGCGGAGGTCGGCGGCGTGACGAAAAAGGGACGGACCTCCATTGTCATCAAACGATATGTGTAAGGTGTTCGCGCGGGAACGTACGGATGCCTGAGAGGGAGGAAACAACATGGAGCAAAAGCGGATCGACCGGATCAACGAACTGGCCCGCAAGGCAAAAACGCCGGAGGGCCTGACTGAGCGGGAGGCGGCGGAACGCGCAGCCCTGCGCCGGGAGTACGTAGATGCCGTATTGGGAAATTTACAGAGACAGCTGGACAGCACATACATCCAGCGGCCCGACGGTTCCAGAGAAAAACTGAGGAAGAAAGAGGAGTGAGGGCGATGGCTTGCGGAAATCAAAGCCATGAGGGCGGCTGGGGGTCCTGGGCGCTGATTGTGTTCCTGTTCGCCATCGGTATCTGGCCTGTGGCGCTGTTTTTGCTGTTTGCCAAACTGTTTGGAAACGACAACAAGAACAGGCAGGACTATACGGCCCCTCCGCCTTTACAGGTGGATTACTCCGCAGAGCAGTCGTATACCGCCCGGGATACCGCCCGGGATGCGAGAGATGCCGCGCGGGACGCCGTCCGAGATGCCCGGCATGCCGCCCACGACGCTGCCCGGACTGTCCGGCATGCTGCCAGAGACGCCGCGCGGGACACCCGGTATGCCGCCGACAGCCGCGCCAGAACCGCTGCGCAGAACATGGTGAGGTCACCGGCCACCAAAAAGTCCAACGCCCGGAAGATGAAGGTCATCGGCCTGGTGGTCATGGCTATGGGATTTCTGGCTGCCACCAATCCGGCTGACATGGTGTTTTCCGGTTATATTGCGGGAAATCTTTGGGATTTTTTGGAATACCTGGCCATTGCGGTGGGCGGCTTGGGTATGTTCTGCGGCGGGCTGAAAATGGACGCCAACATGCACCGCTACGCCCGCTATCTGGCGGTCATGGGAGAGACAGAGGCCGTTTCCTTCACGGCGCTGAGCCGAAAGCTGGGCTGGTCGGAAAAGCGCGTGGAAAAGGACCTTGAAAAGATGATCGACCGGGGATATTTCGGCGGTCAGGCATATCTGGACCGGAGCCTGGGCTACTTCTTCCGCAGCAGTCAGGCGGACGCGGAGCTGAAAAAACAGCGGGAATCTCAGTCCGCCGCTCAAGAGCCGCCCAAGGAGGCGGAGGAGGGCTACTCCGGCATCCTGCGGAATATCCGCCGGGCCAATGACCGAATCGCCGATCCGGTGTTGACCGCGAAGATCGATCGGCTGGAGGACATCACTGCCCGCATTTTCCGGGCGGTGGAGGAGGATCCTAAAAAGCGCAGCCGCATTGACACGTTCCTGAACTACTATCTTCCCACCACTCAAAAGCTTCTGGACGCCTATGCGGAGTTTGACGCCGCGGGCGTCGAGGGCGAAAACCTGCGTCAGGCAAAGCAGAGAATTGAGAAAACCATGGATTCCATCGTGGCGGGATTCGAGCATCAGCTGGACGAGCTGTATAAAACCGACGCCATGGATGTGGACAGCGACATCCGGGTGATGGAGACCATGCTCCACCGGGATACCGCCAGCGTGGAGAAGGATTTCGGCCTTGACGGGTCGGCACAGACGGTCCCCGTCTCCGCCGGGACCGGCGAGGTGGATCTGGGAGGCACAGCGGCCCAAACGCAGGAAGAATAGGACGCCCAGCCGGAACATCCGGACGATAATAATACGAAGATGAAAAAAATCAGTGATGTAAAAGAAAACAGGGCGGCAGAGATTGTTTCTCTGCCGCCCTGTTATTTATTTGAGCATTGCTGCGGCTCCAAGAGCTGCCGCATCTTTTGACAGCCGCGGTCTCCGCTGTCACCGTCCTGACGGATGTACGATTCCAAGATCAGCCTAAGATCAGCGCGATGACCAAACCCAGCAGAGCACCGAATGCAACCTGAAGAGGAGTATGTCCCAGAAATTCCTTCATCTTTATGTCGCTTTCAAGGTCGCTGCTAAACAATTCCAGCAGCTCATTGAGCGCTTTGGCGTGTTTCCCGGCCTCCAAGCGGACGCCCATGGCGTCGTGCATGACGATAATTGCAAGGATCGCCGCTACGGCGAACGCCGCCGAGTCCAGGCCGCATTCCATCCCGGCGGTGACCGCCATCGCCGTCACCGTTGCGGAGTGTCCGCTGGGCATTCCACCGTCTCCGCACAGCCGGCGAATGTCCAGCTTCCGATTCATAAGAGCGTAGATAATCATCTTTAGGACTTGCGCGATGATCCAGGCGATCATGGCGTTGACCAAAATGTGGTTTTTCCATAGACTCATGTTGCGTCGATGCCTCCTGTCGTGTCGGACTTGGCTTCTATGGAATGCGCGCGCTGCGCGGAAATTGCTGGTACGATTGCATGATGAGTTCATGCCGCCCTTTCGGCGGCTGCACAGAGGCGGGGATACAGCCGCTCTATGTTTATTATAGCACATTCTGGACGAAACGGCCAGTTCTTTGCCGAATTGCGTGCTTTTCTTCGCGCTCGCTCCTGCTTATGACGATCTGCCGATTTTTACCCGCGATTGGACGGAGACATGGAGGGCCTTTCATATCAGCCGCTATTTACAGGACGGCGGCGCCGTCACGCTGAGGAATAAGATAATTTATGCATACAGGCCCCCGGGTCATGCGTGGATGGCCGATGAAACGGGAAACGGCATGACCGCAGGCCATGCCGTTTCCCAAAAAACAAGTTTAACTTACGATTCCTCGTCGGTGCGGGTCACTTTTCATGGCCGGCCGTTCAGCCCTCTTTTTTGGCGGCCAGCGCTTTTTGCAGCCAATCCTTGCCGTCCACGAAGCGGGCCACCACATAGCTGATCACATAGTCTCCGGCGGAGTTGACCATGGTGGCGGGAGGGTCCACCAGATTGCCGATGGTAATGGCGATGGGATAGGCCAACTCCATCTGAGAGGGGAAGAACACGGAGCACATGATGAACTCGCCGATGTAGCCGCCGCCGGGGATGCCGCTCATTCCCACGGAGGACAAAACCGCCACCAGAATCACCTTCACGAAGGTGCCGGCGCCATCAAAGGGAATGCCGAATACGCCGAACAGGAACGCAATTTTCAGTGCGCAGGAGAAACACGAGCCGTCCATGTGCATCGTGGCTCCCAGAGGCACCACGATTTCACTGACGTCCTTGGGAATGCCGGTTTCCTCCGCCACCTCCATGTTGGTGGGGATGGTGGCAACGGATGAGCAGGTGCCAAGGCTGGTGACGGCGGGCCGCAGGATGTGCTTGAACATCACTTTTACAGCGCCCTTGCCGCCGCCGAAGCGGGCGAACAGGGGGAACGCGGTGATTACATAGATGAAGCACAGGGGATAGTAGACGATCAACGCCCGGCCATAGTCCTTGGCGATGCCGGAGCCATAGGTTGCCACCAGATCGGCGAAGAAGCCGAAAAACGCGATGGGGGCGTAGTAGGTGACGATCTTGACGACCTTCATCATGCAGTTGGACAGGTCATTCAGGAACTTTCCCACCATGCAGTCGGGGCCGCCGTTCATGTTCACGCCGAACCCAAAAATAATGGAGAACACGATCAGAGGCAGCATGGCCCGGCGGCTCAGCAGACCCACAAAGTCCTCGGCGGTAAGGAAGCTGACGATCAGCTCCGCCACGGTCTTCTGCTCATCAACCGTACCGGCGGGAATATTCTGCCACGGGGTCAGCACGGGGGGGATCAGCTTCATCAGCACGATCATAATGACGGCAGCGATTGCTCCCGTGACCACGAAGGTGACGATGGTGGTACCCATGATCTTGCCGGCCCGCTTCGCACTTTTCATGTTGGCCACGGCGCCGGAGATGGATGCGAACACCATGGGGACCACGATACAGAACATCAGGTTGATAAAGATCTGACCCAGGGGCTTCAAAACGGAGGCACCCGCTGCGGTCACATTGCCGTCTGCGTCCTTCACATTGGGGAACATAGCGCCGACGACGCAGCCGAGCAAGATACCGCAGATCATGCAGATCAAAAGACCATAGCTGCTCCAGACAGAGGCTTTTTTATTCATAAATCTCCAATCCTCTCTTTCACACACAATAGGGGATAATTTATTTTGCGGGGCGAAGTTCCTCATCGGTAATTTCGCCTTTGCAAACGATGTTGGTGGGCCCCGTCAGGTACAGAGCCGCGATATGGGAGCCGTCCCGCTCCGCGTCCACGATGAGCCGCCCGCCGGTCATATCGACCTTGACGCCCTGACCGGAGACCTTGCCCTGAAGGGTCAGGACGGTGACAACGGAGCCGGTGCCGGTGCCGCAGGCATAGGTGAAATCCTCCACGCCCCGTTCAAAGGTCCGCTCATAGACGGTATCCTCGCCGGTGATCTCATAGAAATTCACGTTGGCCCCCTTGGGGAAAGAGGGATGATGCCGCATGGCGCGGCCCAACTCCCGCAGCTCGCCCTGGTCCGCATTCCGCAGATCCCGGTAGGGGATCACGGCGTGGGGCAGGCCCGGGTTCCCCAGCTCCACATAGGCGCATGGATATCGGACGCCTCCCACCTCAATGGGGTGCTCCAGCTGGACGGTGGAGGGGTCGTTGAGCCGGATGCGGTAAAGCCTTCGGTCAATGCGCTTGCCGGTGATGATGCCCGCTGTGGTCTCCACGGTTTGAGTTTCTCCGGCAAGGCCGGTTTCATAGCCGTATCGGCAGATGCACCGGGCGCCGTTGCCGCACATTTCACCAACCGACCCGTCGGAGTTGTAGAACAGCATTTTGTAATCTCCGCCCTGATCGGGGGTATCAATCACCATGAAGCCGTCCGCTCCAATGGACAGATGCCGTTCACACAGCGTCCTTGCCATCTCCGGGAACACCTCCGGCGGCAGATGTTCCTCCAGATTATTCACAACAATGAAGTCATTGCCCGCGCCGTTCATTTTCCAAAATCGCATCAGCGGCGGACCCCCCTCTCAAATTTTCTTGCTCTATTATATCAGCAGATAACCCGCAATTACACTGGAGAATGTGCTAAAATCCATGCAAAAAGTGCGGCCTTCTTTGAGCAATAGGAGAAAAAAGGAAAAATAAAAATGGAACTGCCGAAAACGGTGGATTCCGCTAGGAAGCCGGACGCTTCAAGTTTGTTGGAAGGTAAAAATATTCAGGCTGCAAAAAGGTCCCAAAGGACTTTTTTGCAGCCTGAAGGTTTGGATACGTTAGGCTTCCTGAATGGCGGAGACGGGGCAGGAGTCAATGGCTGACTTTACCTTGTCGTCGGGGCCGTCGGCAGAGGCTTCAGCCTTGCCGTCCCCATTCCACTTGAACACCTCGGGTACGGAGTCGACGCACAGGCCGCAGCTGATGCAGGTGTCCGGATCCACATGAGCACGCATAAAATCCCTTCCTTTCCGTTTTTCGGCGGAAAAACCGCCGTGGCTAGTATGCCCGGCTTGGGTAATTCCTTCCCTGGATAACTTATGCGAATCAATATGCTCAGGCGTGGGCCACGGGACGTCGGGCACGAACAGACCCCGTCTTTCGTCCGGACATTTCCTCCAGGGTCTGATAGGGTAGCCCTTCCAACTCGTAGATCGTCCGCAGTACCCGGCCCATGGCGGCGATGCTGCGGCTGTGGGCCACTTCCAGCCCGCCGGCGGCGGGAGAGGGAAGGTCGCCGTTCAGAAGGCCGGAGACTTTCCGCAAAAAGTCCCAATTGTCCTTGGCCTTACAGACGGAGACGCCGTCGGTGAGCCAGTCCCGGTACACCGGGATGTCCCGTACGACCGTGGGGATTCCACAGGCCAAAGCCTCCAGAACCACAATGCCCTCGGTCTCCTCATGGCTCATAAAGGCAAATACGTCACACCCGCAGTAGGCGTCCCGCAGCTCATCCGGGCACACGTAACCCGGGAAAACCAGATTGGACGGAGCGTCGGCAATGGCTTGCCGAATCTCGTGAGGCACCAGGTCCAGATTGGTATAGCCGAACCAGAAGAAACGGACGTCCGGCAGTTTCCGGGCCATGTCCACAAAATCCACAAGACCCTTGCGGGCGATATAGTGTCCTACGGAAAGAACAGCCTTCTCCTGCTCCCTGACGCCGTACTTTTCCCGGAATACCTTGCGGCGGGCAAGAGAGGGGGTGAAGAAATCCGTATCCACACCGTTGCTCAAAGCGTAGATCGGGCGGCAGATGCCGTAGCTCTCCAAAAGCTGCTTGGAATAGGGGGTGGGGGTGATGATTACGTCGCCCCGCTCATAGCAGAATTTGATCCACCGGCGGAACAGCGGCGCCAGAAGGTTTGACCCCTTGAAAGAGTTGCGGAAGTCCTCCTCGGTGGAATGACCGTAGTACACGACCTTTTTTCCCGCCAGGTGGGCGCGGAAAGCGGCCAGCGGCGCGTCGGGCAAAACGGTGTTGATATGAACCGTCCGGGCCTCCGGAACAAAGCGCTCCGTGGAGACGATATCCGCGTCGGACAGCATTTCCTTTTGATGAAGCACAGCCTGCCCCACACCGCTGCGGCAGACCAGAGACAAAGAGCCGGCATATAATTGAACACTCATGACAGATTTCCTCCTTTTCAGGGCGCAGCAAACCAGGGCGGGCCGGAGAGAACCCACTCTGTGCTGCAATTTTTGGCTTCAACCGTCCCGGCAGACAGGCGGGCGGCATTTACAGGAGCGCCGCCGCATGCTGGAACACCACGTTCAGCCCCAGCGAATACAGCGCGATGGCGGCGGGCTTTCCCAGCAGGATGATGGCGGTGAACCGGCTCAGACGCATGGGGGTGGTACCGGCCAGATAGCACAGGAAGTCATCAGGAGCCACGGGGAAGAAAATGGCGGCGGCGAACAGCGTGTCGAACCGGCGGGAGGTCCACGCCTCGTATTTCGTAATGGTATCCGGTTTGAACATCACCGTGAGTAAAGGGCGGCCATATTGCTTTGCCAGCAGAAACGCGGCGATGGAACCGACGCAGATGCCGGCGTAATTGTACACAAAGCCCAGCCTCGAGCCGAACAGCAGCACGCCCGCCAGACATCCCAACCCGCCGGGCAGAATGGGGATGACCACCTGCACCGCCTGAAACGCCACAAATACCAGCGCGCCCAGCGCGCCAAAGCCGGTGATGTAAGCTTGAAGTGCCTCCTGAGAGGTGAACAGCTGATGCTGCCAGCCGTAAAGCACCAGCAGGGCGCAGCCGATTAGACCCGCGACGGTACAGAGGTTCAGCAGCACTTTGGTATTTACGCGGTTTTCCATAGTCCCTCCCCCTCCATGGCGGAGGCGTATACCTCCGCGACGCGGCGGGCAAAACTCTCCGCGGAGAAATGCTGCCGGGCGTGTTCCGCGGCGGCGGCACGCATGGACGCACGGAGTTGCTCGTCCGCTAGAAACTCCTGCAAATGAGCGGTAAATTCACGGCCATTTTCAAATTGCCAGCCGTTGACTCCATTTTCTATGACTCCGGCGAGGCAGGTATCCTTCCGGCACAGAGCGGGGAGCCCCGAGGCCAGCGCCTCAATATAAGTGAGGCCCTGCGTCTCGCTGGTGGAGGCGCTGACAAACAGGTCGCCCAGCCGGTAGTAATCCGCCACCTGCACGGGCTTCACCATTCCGGTGAACACCACGCGATCGCGCAGCCCCAGGTCCCAGACGGTTTCCTCCAGCGTCTGGCGGTAAGGCCCGTCTCCCACCAGAAGAAGGGTGATGTCGTCCCGCTTCAGCTCCGCAAGGCAGGCCAGCAGTTCTTCCACATTCTTTTCCTTGGCCAGGCGGCCCACGTAGGTCAGCACAAAGTTGTTCTCGGGAATTCCCAGCTTCGCCTTTAACTGACAGAGATAAGCGCCGTCAGACAGACCGGAAAACCGACTCAGATCAATGCCTGTGGGAATCACGTACACCGGGCGGCGGACGCTGTAATTTTTCAGAATGCCGCGTACCTTTTCAGTAGGAGCGATGACGCAGGCGGTCTGGGCGATGATGTGCCGAGATACCAGCGCCACCATACGCCGTCCCCAGGTCCGGCTGGGAGAAAAGTAGTGGGTGTAATCCTCGTAGACCGTGTGATATGTGTGGACGATGGGGGCTCCGGTGTGGTCGCTGATCTTCCTGGCAAGCAGGAAGGTGGAAAATTCGCACTGTGTGTGAATCACGTCGGGCCGCCAGCGGATCAGTGCCTGTACCTGACGGGTGGCCAGAGCGGTGCGCAGACGCGCACCGGGATAAATCAGTCCCGCGCTCATGGCGCCCACATAGGTCACCTTATCCCGAACCAAGGTGTGCCGGGATTGAGATAGGGTCAGAACCCGGACTTCATGTCCCTGGGCCTCCAACTCCCGCTGAAGATTCAATACCGAGGTCACCACGCCGTTAACAGTCGGGGCGTACCAGTCGGTGGCAATCAAAACTTTCATAAAAGGAACATCCTTTCCGGTGCAGATATCTTATCTCGAACGCGCGGCCCTTGATTACCGCGTACCGTGTACTCAACTACTCTATATACGAAAAGCGGGGGAAAAACGCTTCAAACTTGGAAAAATTTTTAAATATTAACACAGACACAGAGTTGAACCATTAACTGTACTAGCTGTATTAATACGGTTAGTGTAGAACGAAAAAACGAAAATGTCAAGGGGGAACGCAAAAAAACTGTATCAAATATTTAGTACATGAGTACAATAGCACACTTGCAAAAAAAGTCAAGGGGCCATTTAGTAAAACTTGGGATAATTATTACTGAGCAGATATGAAATTTGGCCTGATCGCCCCGTTTCAGATCAAAGACAGACTGTGACTTGCTTTTTTCAGGAATGAAAGTTATAATGATAAAAACAGAGGGTTTGCCTAGTATCGGCAGATTTGTGGAATTTTTGCGCCGAGCGCGTAAAAATCGAAAAATGGCTTTGGCGCTTAATATCGATCAGACATTTCTGAAGGAGGTGCGGAGTCATGGCCATGAAATCTCTTTGCCCAGAGTTTGTCCTGCCGGACCCGGCGGTGGACCGGAAGCAGTCCCAGCGGGTGGAACAGTACCGCGTCAGCGGTGCGGCGATCTATTTCAAGGCGTTTCCCGGAGAGAAGTATCTTCCTTTTTCCGCGGTGGAGCGGGCCTGGGCGCAGAAGTCCAGAGTGTCTCTGACCGGTTGCTGCGGGGGTGAACTGCCGGTGGTGATCCTGCGGGTGAAGTATTCCGGGGGATTCTACCAGAATTTCACCTTTGAAAAGCGGGAGAGCGCCGATCAGGTGCTTGCGGCGCTAAGGGAGGCGCGGCCGGAGGTTCCGCAGGAGCCGGAGGGCTGAACTGCGGGGACCGTGCGCCCGTACTTGAGAAAATGCGAAAGTGAAGGGCTGAAGGCATCGCCTTCGACCCTTCACTTTTATGCGCTCAATATTTATTCAGAATGACATCAGACGCCTTGCCGGTGGCAATTTCTACATACCGCACGAACAGGGCAACCTTGTTTTCCACGTCCAGCGCGTCCCACAGCTGCTTAGAAAAGGCTGCGACGTCCGGCGCGTCCAGCGCCACGGGGCGTGGTTCTCCCTCAAAAGAGGGCAGGGGGTTCCCATCTTCCTGATAGGTGTGGATGAAGTGACCGATGCCGGCCTTCGGCGCGTCATACTCAAAGAAATACCGGCAGCAGCAGTGTTCGTCCCCGTCCAGAGATTTCAGAATGGACAGGTTATAGCTGAAGTCCGGCTTCAAAACGCCGCTGATGCGGGGCGTCCAGTTGGGGCCGTCCGGTTCGAAGGCGCGGGTGAGCAGAGCGTGGCGATAACAATGGCCTGCCGCCAGCGCGTCCCGGATGGTGTCGGTCTGGTCACCGTTGGTAACGATGATCTTTCCCTCAAATTCCCGGACGGGATGATAGATGATGAGGCTGGGATCGGTCATTTTCCCGGGGTCATGGGCCTGCGTGCGGATGCCGTCTTCCGTCGGGACGAAGACGCGGTTTCGGGAGTTTTCACTGCGGCCCATGATGAAGTAGGCGAGAATTGCGTGCCGATTGTCGGCGCTGCGGCCCAGCAGGATGCCCCGGCCGGGGTAGCGGTTGGCACGCAGAAGGGTTTCGACGCTCTGTACGTTCATGACAGTCTCCTTATTTCAGCAGCTTTTTTCGCGCTTTATAATCGGGCATATACTGCTCGATCAGCGCATAAAACGATTTTCCGTGATTTTTATAGCGGATGTGGGCCAGCTCATGAACCACCACCGCGTCGATGGCCTCATCGGGGGAGCGCATCAGGTAGCAGGAAAAGCATAAACTGTTTTTTGCGCTGCAGCTGCCGTATCGCTTTTGAGCGGTGGTGATCTTCACTCCGGTGGGGCAAAGGCCCATCATGGCCCCGTAGCGCGCCACCTTTTTCGGCAGAACAGCCCGGGCCCGGGCTTTCAGCGCGTCGATCTCCTCCACTGTGGGAGAAGGTCCCGCCTCGGCGGCTCGCTGCCGGACTTTCACCATGTGTCGGTCGATCCAGAGCTGATTCCGGGTGACGAACTCACGGATGGTCCCCTCCGGACACCGCAGAGGTGCGCGAACCAGCAGCCGACAATCTTTTGTGATCTCCAGCGCCAGCGTCCGCCGGCGGGAGCGAATCAGAGAATATGTTTCCATATCGTTAAGATAGCACAGCGGAGGGAAAAGCGCAAGATTTACCTTAACTTGGCCCACGGCATCAAGAAATATCCACAAGAGCAGTTTCAATGATCGGAACGTACGCCGAGAGGGAGACTACCAAAGAAAAACCGGCAAAATCCATATTGCCAGGACCGAAATAAACGGGTATACTGAAAATTAGTCGAAATTTGGAAAACCGGGCGGGGAAATCCGCCGCACGAAAGGATGGCGCCTATGATCGTGTATGCTGAAATGAGCAAGCTGGAACAGCTGAAGGAGCAGGAGCTTGTCTGTCGGAGGTTCGAGAAGCTCCGGGATCGGAAGCTGAATTTGAATATGGCCCGGGGCAAGCCCGGAAAAGCCCAGCTGGATCTGGTCAGCGAGGGACTGCTTCATGTTTTCAAAACGCCGGAGGACTATGTGTCCGACGGGATCGACTGCCGGAATTACGGCGAGATGGCCGGCCTGCCCGCCGCCCGCCGCCTGTTTGCAGAGCTTCTCGGCTGCCGGATGGAGCAGGTGTTCGCCGCGGGCAACTCCAGCCTCCAGCTGATGTACGATACGATCTCCAAGGCGTATACCCACGGGCTTTTGCACAGTGAGCGACCATGGTGCAGGGAGGAGCGCGTCAAATGGCTCTGTCCCGCCCCGGGCTATGACCGGCACTTCAAGATCACGGAGTCCTTCGGCTTTGAGCTTGTAACCATTCCCATGACGGAAAACGGCCCGGACATGGACGCGGTGGAGACTGCCATCCGGGATCCGCAAGTGAAGGGCATGTGGAATGTTCCGAAATACTCCAATCCAGACGGGATCGTTTACTCGGAGGAAACCGTGCGGCGCATCGCCGCGCTGAAGCCCGCCGCGCCCGATTTCCTGCTGATGTGGGACAACGCCTACTGTGTCCACGAGTTCGATGGGGAGTTCGTTTCCTTCCCGGATATCCTCTCCGCATGTGCCGGCGCGGGAAACCCGGATATGGCGTTTGAGTTTGCGTCCACCTCCAAGATCACCCTGCCCGGCGCGGGCGTGGCGTGTTTTGCCTGCTCCGAGGCAAATATGGACTATATGCAAAAGCTGATGGGCGTACAGGTCATCAGCTTCGACAAGGTGAATCAGCAGCGCCACGTGCTGTTTTTAAAGGACAAAGCCCACACGCTGGAGCTGATGCGCCGCCATGCCGAAATATTAGGCCCCAAGTTCCGCTGTGTGACGGACGCGCTGGAAGAGGAGATTGCCCCCCTGGGCATTGCTTCCTGGCAGCGGCCTAAGGGCGGCTACTTTGTCTCGCTCAATGCTATGCCCGGCACGGCGAAGCGGACGTTGGACCTCTGCAAAGCCGCGGGCGTCACGATGACGTCTGCGGGGGCCACCTTCCCCTATGGCAAGGACCCTCGGGACAGCAATATCCGCATCGCGCCGTCCCTGCCCCCGCTGGAGGAACTGGAGACTGCCATGGAAGTGCTGTGTACCTGCCTGAGACTGTCCGCACTGGAGAAAATTTCGAAATGAGATATGTTGGCAGCGTATACCGCCCGCCCTCCGAGGCCCGGAGCCTCATCGTCCAGGTGACCTACGGGTGCAGCCATAATACCTGCGCCTTTTGCAGCATGTATAAGGAGAAACGGTTCTCCATCCGTCCGTTGGAGGAGGTACTGGCGGATTTCCGCGAGGCTCGGCAGCTTTATCCGCGGGTGGAGAAGATTTTTTTGGCCGATGGGGATGCTCTGGTCCGAAAAGCGGGGGAGCTGGAAACCATTCTGGATACGATCCGGGAACTGTTCCCAGAGTGTGGCCGGGTGACGTGCTACGCCTCGCCGGACAGCGTCAAAATTCGCACGGATGGGGAATTGCAGGCGCTGCGGGCTAAGGGTTTGACCATGGTCTACATGGGACTTGAATCCGGGTGTGACGCGGTACTTGAGAAGATGCGAAAGGGCCACGATGCGGCTTTCATTGTGGAGATGGGGCGGAAGATCCGTCGAAATGGCATTGCCCTCTCCGTCACCGCCATTACGGGCCTTGGAGGTCCAGTACTTTTGGAGAAGCACGCGGTGGAAACCGCGGCGGCCTTCAGTGCCATGGACCCGGAGTATATTGGGATGCTGACGCTGATGGTGGAGCCGGGGACGCCGCTTTTCGACTGGGTGCGGGAAGGATCCTTCAAGCTGCTGACCCCGGCGGAGGACCTGCGGGAGACACGGCTGCTGGTGGAGCATCTGGACAGCCCAGGCAGTGTGTTCCGCATGAACCACGCCAGCAATTACCTGGCGCTGAGGGGGACGCTGAACGGCGACAGGGACGCCATGCTGGCGGCTATTGACCGGGCCGCGGCGGATCTTTCCCTGCTGCGGCCGGAGGAGTGGCGCGGCCTATAAAATTTACTCAATCTTAGCGGAGTTTCCCTTGACAGCCGCCGGAAAGTTCGATATGATCAGATTAATCATGAGGGAGTAGCCGGCACCGAAAGGTGCATCCGCTGGCGTCAGGTCGGGCAGAATTTCTGTCCCGCTTCGGATCGAAATGGCGAGACTTTTGAGCAAACGCTTTGGCGTTGGCGCAAAAGTCTCGTTTTTTTGCGTCAGGCAAACAGAAAAATGGGGGATACTATCGATATGAAAAAAGAAATTTGGAAAAAAACAAGGGTGGAGCTGTTCCGTGATCTGGACTGCGACGCGCAGGGACTGACCGGAGCGGAGGCCGCGAAAAGGCTGGCGCAAAACGGCCCCAACGAGCTGCGAGCGGAGAGGCAGAAATCCACGATCCGTATTTTTCTGGAGCAGTTTGCGGACTTCCTGGTGATCCTGCTGATTGTGGCGGCGGCGGTGTCCATCGCGCTGGGAGACGCGGAGAGCGCCGTTGTGATTCTGGCGGTGATTACCATGAACGCGGTGTTGGGCACGGTTCAGACTGTCAAGGCTGCGGCTTCGCTGGAGAGTTTGAAGCGGATGTCCGCCCCCACCGCGAAAGTCCTGCGGGACGGCGCCGTCCGGGAAATTACCGGACGGGAGGTCACTGTGGGCGACATGGTGTGTCTGGACGCGGGGGACGCAGTATGCGCCGACGGACGGCTGCTGGACTGCGCGGCGCTGAAAGCGGACGAAAGTGCCCTCACAGGTGAGAGTCTGCCGGTGGAGAAGGACCCCTGTGAGATTGAGGACGACGTACCGCTGGGGGACCGGAAAAACATGGTCTATTCCGGAAGCTTCATCACCTATGGCCGTGGAACCTTTCTGGTCACCGGCGTGGGTATGGACACGGAGATGGGCCGCATCGCGGCGCTGCTGAAAGCTGCCGGGGAGAAGAAGACGCCGTTGCAGCTAAGTCTGGACCAGTTTGGGAAAAAGCTGTCCGTGGGTATCCTGATTCTCTGCGGCATCCTGTTCGCCGTCAGCGTATTCTTCCGGCACGAGCCGGTGATGAACGCGTTTTTGTTCGCCGTGGCTCTGGCGGTGGCGGCGATTCCGGAGGCGCTGAGCTCCATCGTCACCATTGTCCTCTCCTTTGGCACCCGAAAGATGGCAAAGGAAAATGCCATCATCCGCAAATTGCAGGCGGTGGAGGGCCTGGGGAGCGTGTCCGTCATCTGCTCCGACAAGACCGGCACCCTGACCCAGAACAAGATGACTGTCCAAAAGCTCTATACCGCCGGGAGAATCATTCCGGTGGAGGAGGCCGACTTTGGCGACCCGGTGCAGGAACCGCTGCTGCGGGCGGCTCTGCTTTGCAGCGATGCCACGGTCAACGAAAGCGGCGAGGTGGGCGATCCCACGGAGACGGCTTTGGTGCGGCTGGGAGAACAGTTCCGCTTTGACGAGGAGGAGACCCGCAAGCGCTATCCCCGGCTGACGGAGATTCCCTTTGACTCCGACCGAAAGCTGATGTCCACGGTGCACCAACTCTCCGGCGGGCTGATGATGATGACAAAAGGCGCGGTGGACGTACTGCTGGAGCGCACGGTGCTCACCCAAAAGGAACGGGAGGAGATTGAGGCGGTCAATGCGAAGTTCTCACGGGAGGGCCTGCGGGTGCTGGCCTTTGCCTGCCGGAAGGTGGATGCTCCGGCGGTCAATCTCTCAGACGAGAAGGAGCTCAATTTTCTGGGCCTGATCGCCATGATGGACCCGCCCCGGGTCGAATCCGCCAGAGCTGTAGCGGAGTGCATTTCCGCCGGTATCCGTCCGGTGATGATTACCGGCGACCATCGGATTACCGCGGCCGCCATCGCAAAAAAGATCGGCATTCTCACGGAGGGGACCGAAGCCGTAGACGGTGCGGTCATCGACTCCATGAGCGATGAGGAGCTGCGGGAGTTCGTTCCCAAAGTCAGCGTCTATGCCCGGGTTTCCCCGGAGCACAAGATCCGCATTGTCCGGGCCTGGCAGGAGCGGGGCAATCTGGTGGCTATGACCGGCGACGGTGTCAACGACGCCCCGGCCCTGAAGCAGGCAGACATTGGTGTGGCCATGGGCATCACCGGCACAGAGGTGGCGAAGGACGCCGCCGGAATGGTGCTGGCGGACGACAACTTTGCCACCATCATCCGTGCCGTGGAAAACGGTCGCGGAGTGTATGCCAACATCAAGCGGGCCATTCAGTTTTTGCTCTCCGGCAATATGGCGGGGATTTTAACGGTGCTGTATGCGTCCCTTGCGGGACTGCCGGTACCGTTTGCGGCGGTGCATCTGTTGTTTATCAATTTACTGACGGATAGCCTGCCGGCCATCGCCCTGGGGCTGGAGCCGCAGAGCGAGGACGTGATGCACCAGACGCCCCGGCCCCGGAGCGAGGGAATTTTGACAGGAAATTTTCTTACCAACGTGGGAGTGGAGGGTCTGGTGATCTCCGTGGCCACTGTGATCGCTTTCCACATCGGTCTGCGCGCCGGCGGGGCGCCGACGGGCAGCACCATGGCCTTTGCCACCCTGTGCCTGAGCCGCCTGTTCCATGGGTTCAACTGCAAGGCCGCGCGTCCTGTGCTGTTCACAAAAAAATTTTTCAACAACCGATATCTGCTGCTTGCGTTTGCCGTGGGCGCGGTGCTGCTGGGAAGTGTACTGGTGATTCCGGCGCTGGAACCGCTGTTCAGCGTGGCAGCGCTGTCCCCGGTAAATCTGGGGGCGATTGTGGGGCTGGCCTTCGGCAGTATGGCGGTCATTCAGGCGCTGAAAGCGCTCCGTAAAAAATAAGCCAAAAATCTAACGACTAAAAAACGAAAGGCCCGCCGTCGCATTGCGACGGCGGGCCTCAAGCATTTAACGTGTGGTGGCAAATTTGCAGATGCTGGGAGCGCTGGAAACTATTTCGACCTGACTACCCCGACGAACCAGCAGGGTGGGAGCCTGCATAATGTGATACTTACGCACCAGGTCCCGATGCTCGCTGACGTCCATGATCGTATAGACCAGCCCCGCCCTTTCAAGCTCCTCTTTGGCGGTTTTGCAGTTGGGGCAGGTCTTGGTGGTGAACAGAAACAGTTCGTCCACCGCGTCCCGCATGGCCTGCGCCGTGGAGTCCGGCTCCACAGGCGGCAGGGGGGAGGACTTCACCGCGGGCAAAGCCTCGCTCCGCTCCCGCCCGCCGGACTGATTTACCTCTGTATGGACCGCACCCGGATCGTAGAGCTTGCGGTCCTTGTATTCCTGAGTTTTACCGTCGTTCCAGTTTTGGACGGGACGGTAATAGCCGGTGATGCGGCTGTATACCTCCGCGCTCTTGCCGCACTTGGGGCAGGTGAAGTGCTCCCCGGCGATATATCCGTGCTCTGAGCAGATGGAGTAGGTGGGGGAGAGGGTGTAGTAAGGCAGTTTGAAATTCTCGGCGATTTTCCGCACCAGGGATGCCGCCGCCTGCCAGTCCGGCAGCTTTTCTCCCAAAAAGGCATGAAACACGGTACCGGAGGTGTAGAGGGTCTGCAAATTGTCCTGAATGGACAGCGCATCGAAGAGGTCGGAGGTGTAACCCACCGGAAGATGGGAGGAATTGGTGTAATAGGGCGTGTCGCCGGGCTTCGCGGCGGTGACGATCCCGTCGTACCGTTCCGTGTCGTGCTTGGCAAGACGGTAAGTGGTGGATTCGGCGGGGGTGGCCTCCAGATTGTAAAGGTCGCCGTATTTCTCCTGATAATCGCTCAGCCGTTCCCGCATGTGATTGAGTACGTCTTTGGCAAATGCCTGTGTTTCGGGATGGGTCAGGTCCTTGCGCAGCCAGCTGGCGTTCAGACCCACCTCGTTCATGCCGATGAGGCCGATGGTGGAGAAGTGATTGTCAAAGCTTCCCAGATAGTGCCGTGTATAGGGATACAGCCCCGCCTCCAGCAGCTTTGTGATGACGGTGCGCTTGGTGTTCAGACTCCGGGCGGAAATGTCCATCATCCGGTCCAGCCGCTTGTAGAAGTCCGCCTCGTCCTTTGCAAGATAGGCAATGCGGGGCAGGTTGATGGTCACCACGCCCACCGAGCCGGTGGACTCGCCGGAGCCAAAGTATCCGCCGGACTTTTTCCGCAGCTCTCTGAGATCCAGACGGAGGCGGCAGCACATGCTGCGCACGTCGGAGGGCTCCATGTCGGAGTTGATGTAGTTGGAGAAGTACGGTGTGCCGTATTTCGCGGTCATTTCGAAAAGAAGCTGGTTGTTTTCCGTCTCGCTCCAATCAAAATCCCGGGTAATGGAATAGGTGGGGATGGGGTACTGGAAGCCACGTCCATTGGCGTCGCCCTCGATCATGATCTCGATGAAGGCTTTGTTCACCATGTCCATTTCCTTTTTGCAGTCCCCATAAGTGAAGTCCATCTTTTTCCCGCCCACGATGGCGGGCAGGCCCGCCAGATCCCGGGGCACGGTCCAGTCCAGCGTGATATTGGAAAACGGAGCCTGCGTACCCCAGCGGGAGGGGGTGTTCACGCCGTATACAAAGGACTGGATACACTGCTTGACTTCCCTCTGGGAGAGGTTGTCCACCCGCACGAAGGGGGCAAGATAGGTGTCAAAAGAGGAGAACGCCTGAGCGCCTGCCCATTCGTTCTGCATGATGCCAAGAAAATTTACCATCTGGTTGCAAAGGGTGGACAGATGGCTGGCGGGAGAGGAGGTGATCTTTCCGGGAATACCGCCAAGCCCCTCGGTAATGAGCTGCTTCAGGCTCCACCCGGCACAGTAGCCGGTGAGCATGGAGAGGTCGTGTATGTGGAGATCGCCGCTCTTATGGGCTTCGGCAATCTCCGGATCGTAGATCTCGCTGAGCCAGTAATTGGCCGTGATGGCACCGGAGTTGGAGAGAATCAGTCCGCCCACGGAGTAGGTGACGGTGGAGTTCTCCTTGACCCGCCAGTCGTTGACATGGAGGTAGTTGTTAACCAGCTCTTTATAATCCAGCACAGTGGAGCCAAGATTGCGGATCTTCTCCCGCTGCTTGCGGTAGAGAATGTACGCCTTGGCCACATCGCCGTAACCTGCCTTGATGAGAACGTTTTCAACGCTATCCTGAATCTGCTCCACGGAAATCGCGCCGTTTTTAATCTTGTCCTGATAGTCGGCGGTAACCTTCAGCGCCAGCAGATCAATGATGTCGGTGTTATAGGTCTTCGCCATAGCATCGAACGCTTTGGTAATGGCCACGCTGATTTTGGACAGGTTGAAATCCACGATTTTGCCGTCCCGCTTCAAAACTCGATACATGCCGCTCCCACTCTCTCTCAGTACACAGATTTGCCGTTCATGCGCCGGCAGGAGAGGGGGCAAACCCCACTGCCGCGTTGCATACGGACATACAAAATAGAACGAAAAGATGCCGAAACACCCTCTGTCCTTATTTTAGCGGGGTTACCAATCAATGTCAATTAGAAGAATCCCTATATCTTGTGGAAGATTTCATGGAAAACGTCAATTGACTCCCAGATTTAGTAAAGCAATGGGAAACGACGTATGACCGGGAAATCCCGCTGCATCAGGGAGCACGGAATTTCTGACGGATGTAAAAGAGCAAACCAGGCAATTTTCCACGGTTCAATCCACGCCCCGCAGAGAAATGTCCGCAAAATAGGGGCGGATGACCTCGGCAAAAGCGTGCATTTCCTGAGGGAAAAAGCCGTGCAGCCCGCTTTGAATCAGAGTGCCGGAGTCCACAAAGTTCTGGAGGCAGTGGCGTTTCGCGCCCTCCAGCCAGTGGGCGATACACAAAAGGTCCGCCTCGGTGTGGAATTCCCGGACCAGTGTGGTGCGGAATTCGTAATCCACCCGCCCCTCCATTAAAAGCGCTGCGCTTTCCTGTACACAGGAGGTGTCGAAGCCGGGAATGCCCACGGTACTGGGGTATTTTGACAGACTGTTTTTGACGTCCATGGCCACGTAGTCGATGTTTCCCGCGTCCAGCAGTGCGCGGAGCCGGTTCGGGAAGCAGCCGTTGGTATCCAGCTTTACCGCAAAGCCCAGCGCCTTCGCCGCGGCGGCAAATTCCGCAGTCCCCTCCTGAAGCAGCGGCTCGCCGCCAGAGAGGACCACTCCGTCCAAAAGTCCTTTGCGGGAGGCGAGAAAATCCAGAACCTCCCCCGTTTCGTAATGCTCCCGTTCCTCCGCCGGAGCGGTGACCAGCAGCGCGTTGTGACAAAACGGACAGCGGAGATTACAGCCGCCGGTGAAGACTGTGGCGGCCATCTTACGGGGAAAGTCAACAAGGGACAGCTTTTGCAGTCCACTGATGTTCATAGTGGCTCCTCCTCACTCACGCTGCTGCGCGTATGGCCTGCATCGGGCTGAAGGGAGCAGATAAAGCCCAGGAAAAAGAGGGCGCAGCCGCCGAAGGCCGCATTTTGGGCGAAGTCCAGTCCATCCGCCAGCGCCGCTGTGCACAGGACAACCGTTCCGCCGGCGAGGAAAGAAAAGACCCGCGCGGAGCCGTCTCCAAATGCGAAGGAGGCCAGATTAAAAAAAGCCAGCGCGGCAAAGCCGAGGGCCAGAAGTTCCAAAGCGTAAGCTTCCAGCGTTGGATTTGCGGAACGGGCCCGATAGTCCAACACCAGTCGGAACACCAACGCCGTGGGAGCGAGCAGCAGCAGTGTCGGCGGCGCGGCCCGGCGGCTGCGGGAACGGCGCCCCGCAGAGGCGGTCAGAACGGAGGGAAGCAGGCAAAGGGCGGAGAGAGCCGTGAGGGCGCCGGAGATCAGGACAGCCGCCGCCGGCAGCATTCCACCGGGTGCGGAGAGCAAAGAGCCTGAAAGAGAGGACCGCACCTCCACCGCCCCGGAGAGGGTCAGCAGGGCGATGCCGCAGACCAGCGGGGTGACGGATCCCTGCACGGAGAAGACGTCCTGAAACGGACGGGGATCGGGATGGCGGGACGGCAGACGGCGGACCAGCAAAAAAAGCGCCGCCCCTAAAAAGACCAAAAGGACAGGCATCAGCCGCGCAGGAAGATTTCCGGGGATGGACAGGCTGGTGTCCGGCGAAAAACCGGTGTGTTCCTGTAGCAGCCGCAGGGCGAAAGCGGCCGCGCCGCCCGCCGCCGATAACACTGTGAGGGCCGTGGTGTTCTTCATATGGAGCCTCCGAAGCCCGAACGCGAAGCGCCCGGTACAATTTATAATTGAAAGGCGCGGAGCGCCGCTGCCAATATTATACTCCGCCGCCGGCACTTTGTCCATTCACGCCGCCACAGGGGGCACCGCCCGGGATGGGCTCCTCGGGCAGTAAGGTTGTCCTTCGGGAAAATCCGTGCTACAATGATAAAATCCGACGATTTCCGCGGAGGTCTGTTTTCACTCCGCGGCGCATATGCTGAATAGCCGGCGCGGTGCGCGCCAATTTAACCAGTGCTTTCTTAAAAAATGTACAGGCCGTCCGAAAGACGCGCCGCATTTGAAGGCCCGCTTTTTTAAAGCGGCGCTTCAGGGAAGGAAAGAATGTAATGAAACGATATCTGGGCGTCTCGGTCGTCCTGTTATGTCTCCTATTTTTGCTGCCGTTGGTTACCGTGGTGACCCACGTGGTCCGGCGGGAGACGGAAGCGCAAGCGCAAGCGGAGCCAGAGCCGGAGGAAGAGACTAAAATAGAACTTCTGCCGCCGGGGGAGACCGACGGGTCGTACACCATTCGGGTTTTGTTGGGAGATCAGGTGGAGACCATGACCATGGGTGAATACCTTCAGGGCGTGGTGCGGGCGGAGATGCCTGCCTCCTTTGAGCAGCAGGCCCTGTGCGCTCAGGCGGTGGCTGCGCGGACCTACACCTTGTACAAAATGGCCACCGGCGGGAACCACGGCGACGTGGCCGACGTCTGCGGCGACCCCACCTGCTGTCAGGCGTATCTGGACAAGGAGACCGCCGCCGCCAACTGGGGGAAAAACGCGGAAAATTACGAGGCGAAGATCGAAAATGCCGTTTCCCTTACCGACGGGCAGACGATCCTGTACAACGGGCAGCCGATTCTGGCGGTGTTTCATTCTTCCTCCGCGGGGCAGACGAAGAATTCAGGCGAGGTGTGGACCGGCGACCTGCCTTATCTTCAGAGCGTCTCCAGCCCAGAGGGGGCGAATGTTCCCAATTACTACAGCCGGGCGGAGTTCACACCGGAAGAATTCAAAAAGCTGTTTTTGGCGGCGCACCCGGAGGCCAAACTGTCCGGTTCCGCCGACGGCTGGATTTGTGAACGAGAGGTCAGTGAGGACAGCAACGTGGACTCTGTCACCGTGGGCGGCGTCAGCGTCCGGGGGACACAGATGCGGACGATTTTCTCTCTGCGCTCCACCACCTTTGAAACGGAGATTCAGGATGGAAACATCGTCTTTTTTGTTACCGGGTATGGCCACGGCGTTGGGATGAGCCAATACGGCGCGCAGCAGATGGCAAAGGACGGCAGCGACTGGAGGGGAATCATCACCCACTACTATACCGGCGTGACCGTCGCGGTATACTTGCCGGAGGCCCTCAGCTGACCGCCTGGAGCGATTTAAAAAGCCTTGATTCTTTTGGCAGAATGAAGTCCCGCCGTCTTCCGTAAAGAAGACGGCGGGACTTCGCGATCAAAGACCGTGTGTCGAGCGGTTCTGCTTATTCAGAGGTAAAAAATCCGTATCCCATTTTCTGATTATAGATTTCATAACACGAAAGAGTCTTCAACGGTTCTTCGCTTTGTGTATATCGGTTTGGCCACCAGCTCAGGAAGTCTTCGGAAAGCCCTTCTATTGGTGTTTCCGGGGTATAAAGCAGAAAATCCGTTCCATCCTCCAACCCATATGGATCTGAGGCTATATAGCGGATTCCATCTTCGATCCATACCTCATCTTTTTCCCTGGAAGTGGTTACTTTACCCAAGGTCATGGAATAGGTATGGTCATCTACCTGCTTAATATCGTCAAACTGTCCGCTGAATTCGCTGACATAGACAGACCCGTGCGGATAGTTTTCACCGCTGTCGCCCATTTCAGAATCAGAATACGAACCTTCAAAGGAGCCGTCACGATTTAATGTAATCATAGTACCCCATGCGCCGGCTCCGCTTGCAAATACAAACTCCTTAGGAAGCGCCTCGGGAAGAGAACCATCTTTCGATTCTGCGTCCTGCTGAGCGGTGGACTTCTCGCCCTCAGGCGGATCGATCGGTTCTTTTACAGAGGAGCTACCGGTCTCCTGCTGCGATTGCTGCGACCCACTTGGCTGGTTACCTGCGCAGCTGCTTAGAAAACCGATACAAAGCGCCGTACACATCAGCGCAAATATAACCTTACTTTTCTTTGATTTCATTCGATGTCTCCGTAAGTCAATTCCTTATTATGCTTTGCCTTATTCAATAGCTAGCGAAACTCATTTCAATTTTTCTTTGATCTTTGCTTTTGCCTCCGGGCTGAGGCACTTGGAGGCGATCCGCACCGGCAGGGAAGGCATACGGAAAAACTTTTTGCGCACCTCGTCAAAGGGTTCCAGCGCATAGCTGGCAAAAAACGCGGTTCGATCCGACGGCGGAGCGATGGGGGAGGCCAGCCGGGGGTTTCCCGCAATGGCCCTCTCTGGCGGAAAAGGCTGCCGTCCCAGGGGGAGGCGGTCAAAAATATGGCTCGCATGAGGGGTGTTCACCATGAGAAGAGAGACCCCCCGCTCCTGCTGCTCCGGAAGCTCCTCGGGCCGGAGCCCCCAGAAGTCTCCCAAAGTAAAATCACCCACCCGGGACATGGAGGTATAGGGGCAGCGGTAGCAGCAGGGACGCAGGAACAGCGCCCGGCCGAACGCCCGGCCCCATTCCGTCTGGAACAGGGGCGCGGAGTCCGCGGACCCGTCCTTATAGAGCAGAGTGAAGTGGCTGTCCTTCCAGCCGACGACCTTGTTGCGAAAACGCACGGTCTGGAGAGAGCGGCGCTTGCGGCTCTCAATGGAGCGGACCATGTCCGCCCATACGCCGGGGGAGGGTACGCCCTGACATACGAGATCGCAGGTGGTGAGATTTTCCGGGCGGTTTCCAAGAAAATGATACAGCCCGTCCACCTGACAGGGGGTGCCGGAGAACAGCACAGGCCGGGACTTCAGCAGTTCTCGGACCTCCCGATAAGTACCCCGCAGATCGCTTTGTACATACTTCGCGCCCCGGAGGTATCTGAGATCCTCCGGCTCGAAGCAGGCGATGTGCCGCAGACGAAGCTTGCTGTCCAGCGCCGCGCCAAAAACCACACCGCCGCATTCCAGAGTGTCCTGGGCGATGAGGGAGAAGAGGCCGCCGGAGGTGGAGTCCTTGCGGATAATATCGTCCTTGTTCCAAGCGGCGAAGACCGCCGGAAGGGGACGACTCTCCTTTGCCCGCAGAGCGGGACAGACGGTCATGCAGCGCCCGCAGCGGATACATTTTTCGGGATCGACGGCGGGATAGGCGAAACCCTCCCGGTCCCGCTCCATGGAGATGGCGTCCTTGGGGCATATGGCGGCGCAGGCGGTGCAGCCGGTACAGGCCGCATGGGAGGCAAGCTCCGGCAATCTGTCGCCGGACGCTGCTTCCGGAGCGGTGGGGACCTCCTGATCCAGCAGCGCGGAGCGCAGATAGTCCAATGACTTCCGCCGTTCCTCTTCCAGCTGTTCCGACACCGCACACCAGTCGATCTCCTCCAGCAGATCTGCGGTGTCGCCCTTGCCGATGATACGGTTCACAAGGCCCAGCCGGTCCAGAAGACTATAAATGCGGGACTGCTCCGGTGCGGCCATCTCCGCCGGGGAAGCGGATGTAAAAAACGGCTTTTGAAATTGTAGGGAGAACACAGTCCCGTGGAAAGAGTTCGTGCAGACGTAGGAAGCCCGGCGGAACAGGCCCAAAAATTCCGCGGGGCCGGCGGAGAACACGCACTCCGCCTTGGGGTGGACCTTTTGCCGCACCCCGCACAGCTGGACGACGGGAAGCCCCGTCTCCTCCTGCAAACGGCGGATATACGGCTCCAGCGCGCCGGGCTTGCTGATGCAGTAGCAGAGAATATACCCACCGGACTGCTCCGGCTCCGCCGCCAGTGCGCCCCAGTCCTCCTGCCGCAGAAGCAGCGTGGGGTCCAGCACCACCGGCGCCTCCCGTCCGCTGGTCTCCCGGATAATGGCCTGCCCCCTGGCCTCCCGGGCGGAGAGGTGGGAAAAGCCCGACAGATACCCATTCAGCTCATCCTCCATCCCGTCCGGAATGCGGGGAATGCCGAAAGAGGGGGCGTAGGCAATTTTCCGGCCCGCCGTGAACTGGCTGAAAAACACCGGGTCAAAGTGACCGTTGGGGAAAATTTTGGGATTCCAGATCTGGTCGCTGCCGGAGAGATAGACGTCGCAAGGCGGCGCGTTTCTTAACTCTTCCAGACTTCCATACCGGTGCTCCGAGATATGCAGGTGGCGGGCGGCAAAGTCCTCAAACCGGTCATACCGCTCCTTCATGGCGCTGTAGTGGAGTGCCGTGTGAGCGTCTGCCGCAGCAGAGCCAAGGCCGGTGGGGCGGCGGAACAGGTCGTTGTCCTGATTCACATAGTAGTTGAAAATTTCACACTCGCTTCCCAGCTGCTCCACAGCACGCTGGGTGGCGCAGGCCTGTAAGACCGCGCCGTAGTGATGAATATGAAAAAAGGTGATAAGGCCCGTTTTCAAGTGAAGGCCTCCTTCCTGAAATTACAGCTGAGACGGTGAATCGTCGGGAGAATCCAGAACGGGGAAATCGTCTTCGGCGACCCAGTCCGATACATACACCACGTCAAACTCGGTTTTCGTCCGCCGTATAACAACCTTTTCAAGCCCGGCGTTGATGACCTGCCTGCGGCACATGGAGCAGGAGGTGGCATCGCCCAAAAGCTCGCCGGTCTGGGCGTCCCGGCCAACCAAATAGAGCGTTCCTCCCGCCATGTCCCGCCGGGCGGCGGAGATGATGGCGTTGGCCTCGGCGTGGACACTGCGGCACAGCTCATACCGCTCTCCGCGGGGGACCTTTGCCATCTCCCGGGTGCAGTAGCCCATGTCCACACAGTTTTTCCGTCCTCGGGGCGCGCCGTTGTAGCCGGTGGAGATGATCTCATCGTTGTTGACGATGATGGCTCCGTAGACCCGCCGCAGGCAGGTGGCCCGCTCCAAAACGGTCTGCGCGATATCCAGATAGTAGTTTTCCTTGCTGATGCGGTTCATGGACGACCCTCCCGTAAAGTCCGGCAGATTTTGCCGGAGATTGAAAGCGGCTTGAATGGAATGCTGCTTGCAAACCGTGTCTGCTCACTGAACACCATTGTACACAGACTTGTACGGTTTTGCAAGGCTTACCCGCCCTGCCGGGAAATTTCAATGCCGGCCCGCACGCTGATCAGCTCCGCCGCCACGGAGACGGCGATCTCCTCCGGCGTTTGAGCTCCGATGGAAAGACCGATGGGCGCATGGAGGATTGCGTATTCCTCCGGCGTGAAGCCCGCCGCCAGCAGACGGTTCCGGCACAGGTCCAGCTTTTGCCTGCTGCCGATGCAGCCGATGTACCGCGCCCCGGAGCGCAGCACCTGCGTCAGGACCTCGTAGTCCGCCTGATGTCCCCGGGTCATCACCGCCACGTAGTCGCTTGGGGTGACGGTCAGGTCCGGCTTTTTAAAGTCGCACACCGCCACTCGCTGCGCTGTCGGAAAGAACGCGGGGTCGGCGAACTCCGCCCGGTCGTCGTACACCGCGCAGCGAAAGCCCAGCGGGTGCAGCGCCGCCGCCAGTGCCCGGGAAACATGCCCCGCGCCAAAGATATGAACCCAGCCGGCCCGAACCACCGGTATGGAAAACCAGCCGTCTTCGGTCAGCAGGGGCATGTCCTTCATCAGAGCGGACAGCGCGAAGTTGTCCGCATCCGCCGCTGTAGCGGCTTGCATCCTAGTGATGCGGCTGCCCTCCAGCCGCCGCACAAGCCATGCGTCCCGGCCCTGCCCGTCCGCTTCCACCAGGGCGCGGAAGACGTTCAGCGCGGTCTTGTCTTCAGGGGAGACGAATTGAAACTGAACCGACACATCTCCGCCGCAGACCATCCCGAGACTTTTGTCGTTGCCCTGCACGAAACGGTAGTCCCGCCGCTCGTCTTTTCCGGTGTGCAGGACCTCCGCCGCCAGCTTCTGCGCCTCAAACTCGACATTTCCGCCGCCGATGGTTCCATCAGCGATTCCACCCGGCAGCACGGCCATCATGGCTCCGGCGCTTCGGGGCGTGGACCCGGCGGAAGACAAGAGACTTACAAGGCACGCGGGCCGGCCACTTTCCAGCCCGTGAATCAGCGTTTTCCAAAACTCCCGCATGGTACCCCCCTAATTCCGCTTGTAAATAATTAGAGGTATTATAACAGCTTTTTTCGTATTTGAATACGGATAATCTGAAAATAATCCGCTAATGTTGCGGTTCAATCGGAAAAATGGTTCCTATCTTCCTATAAATAAAAAATGCCGGACCGACGATTCGCGTCAGTCCGGCGGCCCGTTTGCACGGTTTATTTTTTTGCGGGGCTATCGTTTTCCAACAGCGCCTTGGCGCTGACGGCCAGACCGGCCAGCCCCTGTAGCTCAGAGGGAATAATAATTTTGGTGGCCTGCCCGTCGGCGGCCTTGGCAAACGCTTCCAGCGCCTTGATCTTCACCACCTGATCATTGGGGTTGGCCTCGTTCATCAGCTTAATAGACTCCGCCAGAGCGGTTTGCACCAGCTTGATGGCCTGCGCCTCACCGTCTGCTTTCATAATGGCGGCCTGTTTGGCGGCGTCGGCCCGCAAAATGACGGATTCCTTATCGCCCTCGGCCACCAGAATCTGGCTGGCCTTCTGGCCCTCGGCCTGGAGGATGGATTCGCGGCGCTCGCGCTCCGCCTTCATCTGCTTCTCCATGGCGTTTTGGATCTCCTTGGGCGGGATGATGTTCTTCAGCTCCACGCGGTTCACCTTGATGCCCCAAGGGTCCGTGGCCTCGTCCAGAATGGCGCGCATCCGGGTGTTGATGGTGTCGCGGGAGGTGAGAGACTGGTCCAGCTCCATGTCGCCGATGATATTTCGCAGGGTAGTGGCGGTCAGATTTTCAATAGCGTTCATGGGCCGCTCCACGCCGTAAGTATACAGCTTTGGATCGGTGATCTGGAAATAGATGACTGTGTCGATCTGCATGGTGACGTTATCCTTGGTAATAACGGGCTGGGGCGCGAAGTCCGCCACCTGCTCTTTCAGGGACACCTTCTTTGAGACCCGTTCAATGAACGGCATCTTGAAGTGCAGACCCACGTTCCAAACGGTGCGGAACGCACCCAGGCGCTCCACGACATAGGCCTTAGACTGCTGGACGACGACGATGTTGCTGACGATCAGCAGCAGGACCAGAACGATCAGGATGATCAGCGCGATAGTTCCGACAGGCATTATGATAGGCATTATCTAGTTCCCTCCAATATTTCGTTTTTTTCAACAAAGAGCTTCACGCCCTCCATTTTTGAAATGGTGACAAGGCTTCCCTCCGGAAGAACGGTTCCGTCCGCGCTGCGGGCTGACCAGGTCTTGCCGTCCACATAGACGGCTCCGGTGGCGTTTTCGTTGTCCACGGTCTCCGTCACCTTGCCGGTCAGACCGATTACCCGGTCCAGATTGGTGGGTATGGTTTTGCCGGACTTCATCTTTTGCACCAGCGGACGGGTAGCTGCCAGCGCCACGGAGGAGACGGCCAGAAAAATCGCGAACTGCAAGCCCACGGATACGTTCAGGATCGTTGCAACCAGCGCGGCTACGGCGCCGGCCACGAACCAAATGGACACCAAGCCCGCTGTTGCGGCCTCCACCAAGCCGAACAGCACAATGGCTCCCAGCCAGATCCAGATCATCATATGAAAAACCTCCTTTGGCAGGAATTGTTTGGGTTTGAGAAATGTGAAAAAAGAATATGATATGTCCTGCAAAATCATTGTACCACATCTCTCTGCAAAAAAACAGCCCCGCTGGGCACCTAATTCTGGAACCGGCGCCGGAGAAAAAATTGCCTTTTTTATAAGACGGGCGGAAATCCGAAAAGGTTTCAGTCTTTGCAATTTTTGCACCCGCTTGCCGCTTTGCGGCAAATCGCCGCGTTGCACATTTTCCAAATGTCTGTTATAGTAATCCAAAATGTGGATTTTGAATTAATTAAGGAGGCGCAGCCCATGACGCTGACGGTGCCCTGCCTGTTCGGACTGGAAAGTCTGGTGGCAGATGAGATGAAACGGCTGAATTTAAAGGAGGTCCGTGCGGAAAACGGGCGGGTTCACTGCCAAGGAACGCTGGCTGATATTGCCCGGCTGAACATTAACCTGCGCTGCGGCGCGCGGGTGCTGATGGAACTGGGCAGTTTTCCTGCGGGGGACTTTGAGGCGTTGTTTCAGGGAGTCCACGCCTTGCCGTGGGAGGATTATATTCCCAAGGACGGAGAGTTTCCGGTAAAAGGCTATTCCCTGAATTCTCAGCTCCACTCTGTTCCCGCCTGCCAGGCCATTGTGAAGAAGGCGGCCGCGAAGCGGCTGGGGGAGAAGTACGGCGTGGAGACCCTGCCGGAGACGGGGAGCCGCTATCAGATCCAGTTCGCCATCGTAAAGGATGTGGCGACGCTGTATCTGGATACCTCCGGCGAGGGGCTGTACAAGCGGGGCTACCGCGCGCAGGGCGTCGTTGCGCCCCTGCGGGAGACGTTGGCGGCGGCGCTGGTGACACTGTCCCGCTATCGAGGCAAGGACCCCTTCTGCGACCCCTTCTGCGGCTCCGGCACCATTCCCATCGAGGCGGCGTTGATCGCGAAAAACCGAGCCCCCGGTCTGGACCGGAGCTTTTCCGCCCAGAAATGGAAGAACATGGACGGAAAACTCTGGCTGGACGCGGCAGACGAGGCGATGGACAAGGAATTCCATGGAACCTATGATATCTGGGGCGGTGACATTGACCCGGAGGCTGTGGAACTGGCAAGGCACAACGCGGAGCTGGCGGGCGTGGAGGACTGCATTCGCTTTGAGGTGGCCGACGCCGGGAAATTCCACCGGAACAGCGAATACGGCCAGGTGGCGACCAACCCGCCATACGGCGAGCGTTTGATGGAAAAAAGCGAGGCGGAGGCGCTCTATCGGGCATTCGGCGCGGCCTGCCGGGAGCTGCCCCCAAAGTGGCGGGTGCTGGTACTCTCGTCCCACACGGAGTTCGAGCGAAGCTTCGGCCGTCAGGCGGACAAGAAGCGCAAGCTCTATAACGGAATGCTGAAGTGCGATCTGTTTATGTACGGAAAGTGATTTTTTAAAAATTTTAATAGGAATGCCCAATTTTTCTCACTGCATTTTAAATTCATAAATTTTTCATAGTTACCCCCTTTACAAAATGGAAACAATGTACTATGATAGCAGCGTTAGCACTCGAAGAGATTGAGTGCTAACGCTGATTTTGTAAATCTTTTTATATATTAAAGGAGGCAGTTTTTTATGAAACTCACACCGCTTGCAGACCGTGTCATTCTGAAAATGGTTGAGACAGAGGAGACCACCAAGGGCGGCATCATCCTCACCGGTTCGGCGAAGGAGAAGCCCTCTGTGGCCGAAGTCATTTCCGTCGGCCCCGGCGGAAACGTGGACGGCAAGGACGTGGTAATGACCGTGAAGGCCGGCGACAAGGTCATCACCAGCCAGTATGCAGGAAGCAAGGTCACGCTGGACGACGAGGAATACGTTGTGGTTCGGCAGAGCGAGATCCTTGCAATCGTTGAATAAGAACAGCTCAAACAAATCTTCTAAATTTTGGAGGTAATGCGATATGTCTAAACTGATTAAGCGCGGCGAAGACGCGCGCAAGGCACTGCAGATCGGCGTCGATACGCTGGCGGATACTGTGAAGGTGACGCTGGGCCCCAAGGGCCGCAACGTGGTACTGGACAAGAAGTACGGCGCTCCCCTCATCACCAACGACGGTGTGACCATCGCCAAGGAGATCGAGCTGCCCGACCCCTTTGAGAACATGGGCGCGCAGCTTGTGAAGGAAGTCTCCACCAAAACCAATGACGTTGCAGGCGACGGCACCACCACCGCCACCCTGCTGGCCCAGGCCATGGTCGCCGAAGGACTGAAGAACTTGGCTGCGGGTGCAAATCCCATCGTGGTGAAAAAGGGCATGGCCAAGGCTGTGGCGGCCGCTGTGGCTGAAGTGAAAAAGCAGGCCAAAAAGGTCGACGGCTCCAAGGACATCGCCCGTGTCGGCGCTGTTTCCTCCGGCGACGAAGAAATCGGCAAGCTGATCGCCGACGCCATGGAGAAGGTTTCCGCCGACGGCGTGATCACCATCGAAGAATCCAAGACCGCCGAGACCTATAGCGAAGTTGTGGAAGGCATGCAGTTTGACCGCGGCTATATCACTCCGTATATGTGTACCGATACGGAGAAGATGGAGGCCAACATCGACGACGCCTATATTCTTATCACCGACAAGAAGATTTCCGTCATTGCCGATATTCTCCCCCTGCTGGAGCAGCTGGTGCAGGCCGGTAAGAAGCTGCTGATCATCGCTGAGGATGTGGAGGGCGAGGCCCTGAGCACCCTGATCGTGAACCGTCTGCGCGGCACTCTGAATGTGGTGTGCGTCAAGGCCCCCGGCTTTGGTGACCGCCGCAAGGAGATGCTTCAGGATATCGCCGCTCTGACCGGCGGCACCGTGATCTCCGAGGAAGTGGGTCTGGAGCTGAAGAGCGCCACGATTGATATGATGGGCCGCGCCCGTCAGGTGAAGGTCACTAAGGAGAACACCACCATCGTGGACGGCGCCGGAGACAGTCAGGCCATCAAGGATCGGGTCGGCCAGATCCGTTCGCAGATTGCCAACACCACCTCCGATTATGATAAGGAGAAGCTTCAGGAGCGTCTGGCAAAGCTGTCCGGCGGCGTAGCCGTTGTCAAGGTCGGCGCTGCCACCGAGACCGAGATGAAGGAGAAAAAGCTCCGCATGGAGGATGCTCTGAACGCGACCCGCGCCGCCGTGGAAGAGGGCGTGGTTGCCGGCGGCGGTACGATTTTCATCAACGTGATTCCCGCTGTGGAAGCTCTGATCTCCTCCGTGGATGGCGACGAGAAGACCGGCGTGCGTCTGATTGCCAAGGCTCTGGAAGCTCCCATCCGTCAGATTGCGGCCAATGCCGGATTGGATGGATCTGTGATTTTAGAGAAGGTGCGCAATTCCGGAAAGATGGGCTATGGCTTCGATGCCTATAAGGAAGAGTATTGCGACATGGTGACTGCCGGGATCATCGACCCTGCCAAGGTGACTCGTTCCGCTTTGGAAAACGCCGCCAGCGTGGCCGCTATGGTTCTGACCACCGAGTCCTTGGTTGCAGACAAGCCCGAGCCTCCCGCGCCCGCGCCTGCCGCTCCCGACATGGGCGGCATGTACTAAGAAAATAGGTACCCGCCGGGAACGCGAAAGCGCTCCCGGCAGGTACCTGCCCAACTCCACAAATTTACCTTTTTCCGGAATTTTCGCGAAACCCTCTTGACAAAAGTGGCCCTTATCTGGTATAGTAATTCTCGCCCGTCATGAGGCGGTCAGATTTGGCGGCATAGCTCAGTTGGCTAGAGCATGCGGTTCATACCCGCAGTGTCCCCGGTTCGAATCCAGGTGCCGCTACCAGAATTTCCACGGGACACGGCGTGTCCCGTGGGGGTTTTCCGAAAAGTTGATATGGCCCGTTGGTCAAGTGGTTAAGACACGGCCCTTTCACGGCTGTAACATGGGTTCGAATCCCGTACGGGTCACCAACCTATAAAGCACCGTGACTGCGGTGGCTTGTGGGTATGCAAATTTAATATCGGATGTGGAGGCTTAGCTCAGCTGGTTAGAGCGCCTGCTTCACACGCAGGAGGTCGAGAGTTCGAGTCTCCCAGTCTCCACCAAAACAGCAGAATCCGAACTTATTTCCGATAGGAGATGGGTTCGGATTTGTTGTTTATCTGGACGATATTGCAATATAAGAAAAAACCAAGGACAGCCTAATGCTGTCCTTGGTTTCTTTTAAGTAGAACACCCTGATTGTTGTTCTTTTTCCACTGCTCAAATGCTGCTTTTCCCTCTGGGCTGTCAAAGTACGCTTGGATTTTTGGAAGTAAGCAGCGAGCAATGGACTCAATCTCGTGTTCTGGTATTTCAGAATGCTGGGTGTCCCCAAGCTTGGGAGTGGAATTGCATTTTGGAGAGGTCATGATTGACCGCCTTTCTTTGAATAAATTCAAAGGTGGGATCAGTTCATAAATGTTTTCGAATAGGAGCCTTTGGTGAAGCGGAATCACAGTCCCGCTGCTGGGAAACGAGTAAAATCAGATTGGGATTGCCTTGAGATACCGTTCCTGAATCCTGGTATCCACCATGCGAATGGGGCAAGTCTGGTAGTCGTCAAGCCGCCGATTGCTCTCTGTCTGCCAGAATTGACTGTAACCACCCCTGCTACTTTTGAGAAGCTGCCTACTCAGGGGGTCCGCCTGTGTTTCGCTCTTGTAGAAAATTACCAGCTGGACATCATAATTCTTATAAAGTCCCCGTGTCCATTCCTGACACATGCAGGCCAACCGAACTGCTTTCTTTGCCGCCAAGTCGTGCTGATTGAAGTATCCGAACCGTAGAGCACAAGGATAAGAGGGGCGGTTATTCTTGATTCGTCCTATTAGAAAGATGCCATGTTGATGCAGAGTGTGGAGCGTCGTGATATCTTTCGGCTGTTTTTCCACAGGCAGCTGAAACGGATGTTTCCAGTAGCCCAGAGCATTCAGCTCATACTGGTAATCCCGACCGGGCGGAAAAAAAGCTTCATGTGCTTTCCAGTAGTTCGATAGCTCTGCCAAATGGCAGTAGAGCGAAAGATAACTATTGTTGATTGCTTCTGTAAGAGCCGTGTATGAAGTAAGCTCCTTGCCTTGAACCAGATCCTGAGCGTACCAGAGCCGAAATACGGACTTCCGATCTGGTTCCCTGCTGGTATAGGTTGGAATTGAGGCAATCTCAGCAGATGAACAATTCATAATGTAGGCGATAGCGGGTTTGCAGAGAATGAGAATCTCGCTCTTTCCGTCCAGCCAATGTTTTGCCTTCACAAGCTGAGCTTCTTTCAGTTCCCGAATCCCACGCCTACACATCTGTTCGGAGGGATAAGCGTGGAGGGACACCATCAACTCCACCAGCTGTGGCTGCAAGGCAAGCCCCCAGCCCAGCTTCCAGACAACCGACAGCAGGTCACGGTGATTACCGCAAAGGGCCAACTGATGCTCGTTCATGCCCGCACCCCCTCAAAGGAGCAGTTCAACAGTTCTGCCGCATCCATTTTGGCGTGTATGTCCGCCATGCTGTAATTGCTGGTAACCACCTCAAAGGCCACCTCCGTACCGTCCTGAGCCTGATATTAGGCCATAGACAATGGTCTGCACTTTTGGAAGGGACTTTGTTCCCGCGAAGCGAGAGCGGATACGAATAGCCAGGTACGATCGTAGACCCCACCTGGCATATAAAGATCTGCAAATGCCCCCGGAAGGCCTTCAGTGTGCGCTGCTTGTGATCAAAATATATAAAAATAGACAAATTTTAGCAAGAAACTTTTACAAGACGCCTGAAGGTAAAATTAAAAAATATAACCAGTTCTGTAACCACCGTATGCTATACTCAGCCCAGCACAAAAAGAGTGGAGGATTTGTGGATGCCAGGCAAAATGACCGGTAATGAGTATCGGACGACAATCGTATGCATAGACTCCTATGAGGAGAGTGAGCCGCGGGGTATAATCTACAATGCGTCTCTGGGCGGTGGTGAGGCCTTTGCAAGCCTGATGCAATTCCTCCTCATGATGGAAAATCTGCTGGACGGAATGAAGTTTCCCCAGTCTTTCACCGCGAGACGGGAATTCGCCCCGACGACCAGTGCGCTAGACACCGGCTCCGGAGACGGAGAGCGCCAGGGGAATCTAGCCACCTTTACTGTTAAGATTCTGTTCCGGCAGAACGCCAGTTGGCAGGGCTGCGTCACATGGATGGAGAGCAGGAAAGCGGAGACCTTCCGCAGCGCGCTGGAGTTGGTTTTCCTGATGGACAGCGCGATTTCCGCGAGTATGCAAAAGCAAAAAGCTCCGGGTAAGCTCATAAGTTAACGCACGAGGGAGAATCAGAGGAAGATGAGATTATGATAAGTGAAGAACTCTGTTCTGCTGGAGAATGCAGGAAATAATACTGTTATTACTGTCGTTAAGAACCATACAACCAGTATATCTTCAAGAAAACAGGCGCGGAGGTCTTCTATTATGAATTGTACAATTATAGATCGTTGCGTAGCAGAAAATTGCCACAGATTTAGAGGCATTCCTCTAGGAGTACAGAATTAATGACGGATAATGAAATCAGACGTCTTGGCAAGACGGAGCTGCTGAGTATCCTGCGGGATCAGGAAGCCGAACTGGAGCAGCTGCGGACACAGGTTGCACAGCTTCAGTCCCAACAAAAATCCCGGATCATTCAGCTGGAAGAGTGCGGATTCATCGCAGAGGCTTCCCTGCAAATCAATCAGATTTTTCGGGTGGCGCAGGCTTCGGCGGATCAGTATCTCGCCAACATACGCCAAAAGGAAGCCGATGCAGAAAATACAGCTACTCGGGTGGAGGCTGAGGCAAACGAGCGGGCGGAAGCGCAGATTCGGGCCACCGAGATAAAATGCCGGCAGATGGAAGCGGAGAGCCAGAGAAAGGCGATAGCTTACTGGGATGCTCTGCAACTCCAGCTGGAGCAGTTTTACAGCAGCCACGAGGGATTAAAAAATATGCTGATAGCCTCCGGATTTAATATACAGATTCCCAACTGTACGGGGACAGGATATTTGAGAAACGCGGGATAAGGCGGGAACGTCGGGGACAATACGAGAAAACCCACTATTCATGCGGGATACGGCGATTTTAAAACGGGAAAAACATTTTTCTTTTTCATTTATTTTGAGATCAGGGCGTCGAGAAATCGGCGCTCTCTTTTTATGCGCAAAACAGCCTGGTCAAAATCGACGCGACCGCAGCACAAACGCCGCCGCCGACAACGACGCGCGACCGCCTCAAATAGTTGAAACATAAGGTTTTTTTGGAAACGGGCAAAATGGAAGGGCCGCTCGGCACCGTCCCGGAAGTCACAGCAGCTGACATAAGAGGACGGGCTTTGCGGCCCATATTTGAAGTATAGCAGGATGACCGCCATTTTGCAAGACGGCAAAGCGTGCGAACGCAGCGTTAGAGCGTGCAGAAAATTGGCGCGTATGTTTTATAATTCCTTGAAATCACAGCATTATTAACGTGCATGAGCCGTGCGAACCGTGCGCGACTTTTACAAAATTGAGTCATAAAGCAGGGCGTTTACAATTCTTCAAATTTGAAAAAGCCATGAAGACTTGCAGAATTGATTGTACTGCAACGGTTTGCAAACTTGGCTTGCGGAAATTTTCTGCCCAATCAATTCTTCAAGAAAAAGATTTAAAACTAAACCAAAAAGGCGCAAAAATCAGGCGGTTCCGATGCAGGGTGTTCCATCATCATCGGGGCCGCTTCCGTCTGGATTGTTTTCGTCGGTATACGTCGAATAAATAGATGCCCTTTTCCCTGTCGCTTTCTCGTATAGCATCGTCACCATATCGAATACCGTTTCTCTGGTGGTGCCATCTAAGATCCGGTACATGGCAACGATATCCTGCTCATCATCCGAGAGTGGAACGCCGTCACACAACTTCTCCGATTTGAGAGACCCAAAAACTAGATAGTCTAGAGATACATCGAGATATCCGGCAACGGCAATTAGCTTTTCCAAACGCGGGCTTTGGTCTTGCCAACGCTTTATTGTTCCGTTTCCGAGCCCACAGTCGTGCTCGACTCGGTTAAATGTAAGCCCCTTTTCTTTTATGGCGGTCTCAATTCTGCCTATTAGATCAGACATAAACAGCCTCCTTATCGCTTCAAATGGAGAGAAAATGACGTGAAATCTCTCCGAAATAAGAGAATATTTCTTGACATCTCTCTGAACGGAGAGTATTATGTAAGTGTGGTTTAATCATAAATCAAATTCAGCATATCACAGAATCGGTAGAAATCAAGAGAAAAGAGGCGACGGTAGAGTAAAAGCAATTGCTGTGTAGCGGTTCTAAGAAATAAGGAGGCGATCACTTGAGGCATGGCAAGAAGCCCACGCGCAAGCAAAAAATCCGGCTGGGACAAGCCGGGCTGTCTCCGAAAAAATGGCTGGTCATCAAGCAGAGGAGAGACGGTGAAATGGTTGTTCTCCACAAGATCAACAATCAGATCAGAGTCGTTCCGGCTCCGGTCGCCTGAAAAAGAAAGGAAGTACAGCAGCATGATCAAATTGGCCACGAAGGACCAGGAGCGCGAAGCCCTGGCAAAGATCAAGGAGATCGTCGATGGTCTGGGCCCGCAGTCCTACATCGGAACAGCGTTTGAGGGATGCTTCGAGGACGCAGTGGAGAACATCGACAACGACTTCTGGTTGAGCATGAAGCAGCGGTTTCAGAGCGAGCACGAGAAGGCCGTCCACAACGAGGGCGTCGCTACCGAGGCTTGCAAGGCTCTGAATGCCGAAAAGCAGGTATCTGCTGAGCTTCGGGATCAAATCGACGCGATCGACGAAACACTCCAGCAGACCCGCTCCGCCGCCGAGACTCTGAACCACCTGCTTACCGAGCAGCGTGCCGCAACGGATGAGGCCCAGCGCCGGGCAGCTTCCGCCGAGCAACTTGTCACCGAACTGAAAGCAAAACTCTACGACTACATGACGGGGGCCATGAGCCCCAAGGAAGGACAGCAGAAATGAGAAAGATGAAGAAGATCAACGGATACCTGGTTGTCCGGTTCAACGACCGCGAGAAGCGAGAGGACGAGACCCTTGGCAGTTTCGGCGTTATCGACGCCGAGCAGTACACGGGTGATCTGGAGATGGACCGAGGCGCGATGGAGTACGACGACGCCGACTCCCTGGATGTTGCGATTGAGCAGGCTCGTGGTTTGAATGCCGAGGAAGACTATATGGGCATCCCTGCGACTTGCACCGTGATCCGCGAAACGGATCGTGATACCGAGATGAACCAGGTCGACCCTCAGCTCATGATCGCGGGCTGGACGGAGGAGCTGACCCAGCAGGTGGAGAACCGGCACAACCCGGACATCGACGCCCGCACGGCAGCGCATGAGCTCTATGGGTACAAGATGGCGCTGGCCCGTCTGGGGCTGATTGACGAGGACGAGGCATGTGTAATGCCGGACACCTTCGGTAAGGGACCACAGCGGCATCCTGACGATTTTCTCCATCGGATGGACGCTGTGTCCACATGGCGGCTCTATGAGCTAGGGCGTTCACTGGAGCGAGACTGCCCGGAGAACGACTGCATGATCTTCCGGAACGTTTTCAGGATGGCGGTGCAGCTGGACGACGCGCTAGATCATATGAGCGGGTACGTCCGCGACACGCTTGAGCGGGAGCTTTTTCTGCGGCAGCGGGAGATGTCCCAGATGTACTGGAAGAACTACGCCGTCACCTCCTACCGCGAACAGCTCCGGGCGCAGAAGGAGAGTCTGACCGTATCGATTACGCCGCACAAGCCGGGGGACGGCGGCATCCTGACGCTGCCGCTGCGGAGTAATATCCCAAGTCCCAAGAACAAGGACTGGAAGCTCATCACCTGTCCGGTCTGTGGATCTGAATGCTGGGAGAGCGACCTTACCCGTCAGGCGCTGACAGCGGAACCAAACCTCCGGGCGGCGTGTACCTCCTGTGCTTTGAAGCAGGGACTCCGCGAAAATGAAGCGGAGCCGCCCGTCGATGGGGCGACTCCGCGCATGGAAATTGATGAGGTTGCTTCCGAGATTTACTCCAAGTTAAGAACTTTCAACAAAACAGAGTGAACCAATTCATCTGCATACATGGTGGATTCCACATATGCAAACATTGCCAGTTCCTTATCGCTAATGCTGGTCTTGCCTTCATCTACGTAGTTTTTCAATTTCTCTATAACCTCTTTGGGATCTTTCATCTTCAGGTCATCACTGCATTTTGAAAACATTTCATCAAACTCTTCTCTTGTCATATTCACACCTCCTCTCGTATTTGATGGCTGCACCTTGATTATACGGCGGGATGGGACGGAAGGGCAAGCGGGACGCGACAAGCCTTGAGGTTATGGAATACGTCATTGGCGACGAGCACACCTTCGACCTCTGGGTTCAATGGACCGCGCCGAACGGGAAGATCAAGGCCGTCCGCCCGAAGCTGGTCGCCTGGATCGACATGAAGAGCCGCGCGATCATCGGCGACGTCCTGTGCGTTGACGCAAACTCCCAGACCCTGAAAGAAAGCCTCGTTAAGATGATCTACTCCTCGCCGGGCGGCGTTCCGAAGATCCTCCACGTCGACAACGGCAAGGACTACACCGCGCGGAGCATGACCGGCCAGGACCGGAAGCAGCGGAACATCGACTTCGGGTTCGATGCTGAGACGGTCGGCTTCTATCAGAGCATCGGCATCCAGGAGGTCGGGCGCTCCCTTCCATACCAGCCATGGGACAAGCCGATTGAACGCTTTTTCAATACGGTTTGCCTGAAATTCTCCCGGTGGTTTGATTCCTATGTGGGTACGCTGACCGGCTCCAAGACCTACGCCAAGCGCCAGAAGGACGTTGACGCGATGCTGGAGCGAGGAGAGCTGCTGACGATGGATGAGTTCTTCGATGTCTGGACGGAATGGAAGAACACCAAGTATCACGCCCGCGAACATCGGGGTTTGAAGGACGCCGGGGAAAAGTGGGTCACACCCGCCGATATGTTTGCCAACGGTCCCCGCTATGAGAAGGCCGCGCCTCCCCGCGAGTATGCGGCGATGCTGCTCATGAAGGCGGACAAGGCCCGCGTGGGGAATCAGGGAATCACAAAGTTCGGCACACTCTACACCGACAGCGAGCTGGGCTTCTATATCGGCAAGACGGTCGGCGTCAAGTGGGATATCGACGATGTCACAAGGCTCTATGTCTTTGATGAGGACGGGCAGAAAATCTGCGAGGCCGTCTCCGCCGAGCTGCTGGCCTTCGGCCCGCACTGCTCCCAGGCGGCATTGGAAAAGAACATGCGCGACCAGAAGCGGCAGCTGCGCCAGACGAGAGAGCTGCTTGAAGAGTTCGGCACTCCCTACGATCAAAGGATTGAAGAGGGACGTCCCTCCGACGCGGTTGGAAAGATTGATCTCACGATCAAAGCAGATCACGGGCAGAAAGTTATTGCTCTCCCCACGGACAAGGAGTTCCGCGCGGAGATGGCAGCAGGAAGCGGTAAGAAGAAGGCCGGGGCCGGGGATGAGTTCCTCGCCTCCAAGGCTGGGGATGCCCTCGCCCGTCTGAGGGCCATGAATGAATAGGAGGTAACATTATGGAAGTCACAGCAGCAGCGCGGATCAATACCTACACCGAGACTCAGAGCCTCGCCCAGCGGGTCAACGAGCATCTTGCATCATCGGGCAAGAGCATTGCTTCCCTGGCCAAAGACGTTAACTACAGCCGCACCACCGTATCCCGGTACCTGTCCGGGAAGTACGACGCTGATCCCACGGACCTCGAGAGTAAGCTTGCCGCCTATCTCTCGGAACAGACGGGTGAGTCTTTGGAAGTGCCGGTTCAGGGGACGGACCCGAAGATCGGGCAGAAGCCTCGGTTCTTTGAGAGCCGGGACGCGAAGGCGGTGCTGGGTGTGTGCCAGAGTTGTCAGGAATACATCGGGCTGGGGATCGTGGTCGGACGCTCTGGCTACGGTAAGACCCACACCCTGAAGGAATACGCCAAGCTGCCCCGCGTGGCCTACATCGAATGCGACGACACCATGAGCAGCCGCGATCTTGTGGAGGCGATTGAGCGTGCTCTCGGCCTGCCGACCGGATACGGGACGATCTGGCGCAGGGTGAACAGCATCCGTGATTTCTTCAGCACCAACAAGGGATATCTGCTCATCATCGACGAGGCTGACAAGCTCATCAGCAAGTTCACCCAGAAGAAAATGGAGATCCTCCGAGCGATCTTCGACCAGAGCGACGTCGGCCTTGTGATTGCCGGTGAGCCCAAGCTGGAGGCGCAGATCAAGACGTACCTCGCCCGCATGGCAAACCGCGTGGACTTCTACGCCGTCCTGCACGGCCTGACCCCTTCCGAGGTTGAAAAGTACATGAACGACTTTGACATCACCCAGGATGCGCTTGTGGAGATGAAGGCCCGCGCCTGCAATATGCAGACCGGCTGCTTCCGTCTCCTGGACCGGACGCTCTCCAACATCCGCCGCATACGGCTCTTTGTCGGGTTCTGATCTGATCACTTGGCTGAGCAGCCAGGCATCCAATTCTTCCAATCTTCAGGACTTTGCCGACTATGTCTACACACATTATATTAATGTTTCGCCGGCTCCGAGTGCTTCCGGTTCTGCCGTAGCCAGCGATGAAAAAGCCACGATTAATTTGAATACCGCCGGCCCCGGCTACTATCTGGTCTACGGTACCGGCGACAACGGGACCACCAAGGTCGTCGCTTCTGTCTCCCTGACCACCACGGATCCAACGGCAGATGTTGAGCCGAAGCTCAGCGTGCCCACGCTGACGAAGGAAATTCAGCACAATGAATTAGCCACGCCGCCCAGTAACGGCTGGGGCAATGTGGGCGATAACCAGATCGGCGACACGGTGAACTACCGCACCTTCACCTCGGTGCCTGATACCAACAATTACACCTCTTATACTTATGAGATTCATGATACCATGAGCGATGGTCTTACATTTAATTCAGACTCTTTGGTTGTCTACACCGACGCCAACAAGTCCAACACACTAGCGGCAAGCAACTATACCGTTTCTTCCAATGCCCATTCCTTTACCATCACCTTCACGAATATTATCAGCACGATTTCGACAAATAGCCTTACTTCTGCCGATAAATTCTATGTGTACTACGACGCCACACTGAATGAAAACGCGAAGGTTTATACCGAGGGCCATAACGATAATACCGCCTATCTGGTATACAGCAATAACCCCTATGATGGCGGCACCGGCGAGTCTCCCCACGTGACTGTCTACGACTGGACCTTTACCATGGGCGTAAACAAGACGGACAAAGATAGTAAACCCTTGCTAGGAGCGGAGTTTATCCTGAATACGGACGAAGATTCCACTGGTAGCCCCATCGCGCTGATCAACAACGGCAACAGTACTTATACGGTTGTGCCTTCCGGCACAGACGGCGCTGTCACCACCATTTCCGCAGGTAACATCACGATTAAGGGCCTGGACGATTCCATCACCTATTACCTGCACGAAACCAAGGCTCCCGTCGGTTATAATCTGCTGACCGCTCCCGTCAGCTTTGTGATTACCGCTGGCTATGAGACTGCCGGCAATACGCTGCTCAGCGGTTCCACCACGGTAACCGTGGGCAGCAATCCCGCAAGCGCGACGCTGAGCACAAACGTCATGAACTATACCGGCAACCAGCTGCCTTCCACCGGCGGTATGGGCACCACGGCCTTCTATGCCGTCGGCGGCACGCTGGCGGCCGGCGCCGGGATCATGCTCATTGCCCGCAAGCGTGTGAAGAACGAAAAATAATCAAATTTTTTCATAACGATATGAATACTGCACCGATCGGGGGAGAAGCTTCTTTCCCCCCGGTCGGCGGCAGGGAGAGACCTATGAAAAAGCATTACCCTACCATAATTTTAATAGTTGTCTTTTTAGTGGGCCTCTCCGTGCTGCTCTACCCCAGTGTCAGCAATTATTACAACTCCTTTCACCAAAGCCGGGCTGTTGCCAGTTACGATTCAAGCATGGGCAAGCTGACGGAGCAGGACGCCGAAGATTCTCTTCAGGCGGCGCAGGACTATAACAAAAAGCTGCTCGATCAGGGCGAGAGCTGGTTTACATTGACAGATACACAGGAAACGGAATATAATGATTTACTCAATATGGATGGGGACGGCATGATGGGGTATCTTTCCATCCAAAAGCTGGGGATCCAGCTGCCCATCTACCACGGCACTTCGGAGTCGGTGCTGGCCGCCGGCATCGGGCATCTGGCGGGTTCTTCCCTTCCCGTGGGCGGGATCGGGACCCACTGTGTGCTGTCCGGTCACCGGGGGTTGCCCTCGGCAAAGCTTTTAACCGATCTGGATCAGATGGAAATCGGAGATACCTTTTCCGTTACGGTCCTGCATGAGACTTTGACCTATATGGTCGATCAGATTTTGATTGTGAACCCGGATGAGGTCTCGTCGCTGAGCATTGACCCCAGCAAGGATTACTGCACGCTGGTTACCTGTACGCCTTATGGAATCAATACACAAAGGCTTTTGGTGCGCGGGCATCGGGTAGAGACACCCAATGAGACCTATGTCGTCGCAGACGCGGTGCAAATTGATCCTTTGATGGTAGCGCCCGTGATTGCCGTACCGGTTTTGCTGGTCTTGCTCATCTGGCTGCTGGCCGCTCCGGGTAAATCCGGAACCGCTCCAAAAGGCCGAGAGAAAGAGAAGGGAGGCGAATAGCCCATATGAAATCCATCATGAAAAAGCTGCTTCATCTGGCTGCGCTGCTGTGTATCATCGTCTCCCTTACAACCACGGCAGCTCTGGCCGACAGCGCCCCGTATTCCATTGCGCTGAACTGTACGTATGGCGGGTCCGCGGTTCCCGGCGTGACGTTTCATATTTACCGGGTCCTGGAGAAATCCGGCGACTCCTATACTCTGACCGACGATTTTAAAGGTTCAGGGGCCAACATCAAGGCGGGCGCCGACAACAAAATCAACTGGGCGGACGCTGCAAACACACTGGCTGTTTACGCCCGGGCCCACAGTGCTTCAATTTCTCACAAAAGCGTACCCTCGGACAGCAGCGGCAACTGCACGTTCACTCTGACGCAGGATGGCACCTATCTGATTTTGGGTGATTCCCTGTCCACAGGCAGCGGTACGTATTCTTTCAGCCCATCTCTGGTCACCCTGCCGGATTCCAATGGAAAGACGGCGACCAACGCCGCCGTCAAAGTGTCCTATACTCCGTCCACGCCTCCGCCCCCGCCCCCCGGCAGCGACCCCGTCAACGTTGCGGTACTGAAGGTTTGGAATGACGGCGATCAGGGGGACCTTCGCCCAAATTCCATTATGGTTTCCCTGCTCCGGGACGACAGAGTCCTTTATACTGTGCGGCTTTCACAAAACAATAACTGGAGATATACCTGGAACAACCTCTCTTCCGATTATACCTGGTCCGTGATTGAAGACACCGTCCCCAACGATTATACGGTTTCGTATTCGCAAAATGGGACTATTTATACAATTACCAACACTTATACGACGGATATTACTCCGCCAGAACCGCCCAAAACCGATGAACCCACGACTGACATACCGCCGGAACCCACGCCCTTGGCAAGCCTTCCGCAGACCGGGCTGCTGCAATGGCCGATTCCGATCATGGCGGTTCTGGGAATAATTCTGTTCAGTCGTGGCTGGTGGGAGCGCTTTAAACGGCAGAACCATGAAAATTAGACGCGATATGGTTTTGATGGCTGCCGGCGGCCTGTTTTTGGCGGGTTCCCTTTTTCTAATGGCGTTCAACTATGTGGAAGAGGCACAGGCTGACCGTCAGGCCGCAGAAACGGTACAGGTTTTGACCCAGCAAATTATTCCGGAGCTGCCTGACAAGACAAATACCGAGACCACCGCCAAGCAGATTCAGTCGGTCAGCGTGAAAGACGAGGATTATATCGGCGTACTGGATATTCCCGCGCTGGGGCTCTCTCTGCCGGTGATGGACAACTGGAGCTATCCAAAGTTGAAAAAAGCGCCCTGCCGCTACTCCGGTTCTTTTTTGACGGATGATATGATTATTGCCGGCCATAACTACAAGCGGCATTTCGGCCTGCTCAAGCAGTTGAAGCAGAGCGATCTGGTTACTTTTACCGATGTGGATGGTTTTGTTTATAACTATCAGGTAGTGACTGTGGAGACCCTGGCGCCTTCTGACATACAAGGTATGAAGTCCGGAAATCCGGGTTTGACGCTTTTTACCTGCACTTATGGTGGGCACAGCCGCGTGACCGTGCGGTGTGAACGGCAGGAATAGTTGACTGGAAAATCGACATGGCTTAGGCTGCACCGGGTTTTCAGATTGTATACAAAGTGCCGTTTGGGATTTAAGCCTAAACGGCGCTCTAAATAGTAATGCGTATTTTTCGGCATCCGGCCAAGGTTCGCATCTGATTCGGCCGTATCTACAAGCAGGACTATTGCTCCCACGTGTATTCCAAAATTAGGCTGACTATCGTACGAAGCTGGAATATAATCATATTCCGAAAGCGCGGTGCAGAAATGATTGATATTGGACAGCGAATGAAGAATCTTCGAGAGGGTAGCCACCTGTCCCAAGTCGAAGTAGCACATTTAAGCGGGAGCAGTCAGGGAACAATTGCAAAGATTGAACCACAAAACCCTTGGAAACACTGCGTTTCTGAGGGTTTCTCTTTATCTGTTTGAGAGTATAGACCGCCTGCCGTTTATCTAATATTTGCGAAAGCAGGAGGTCTATTATGAAGCAGAAAATTACCATGTACTCCGCAGAAACAGCATCTGTTCAGGAACGATTTAGCAATTTTTATCTGCATCAACCGCAAGAGGATTATCCGAGAAGACACTTAATACCTATCGTCAGCATCTGCACTGTATTTCAAAGCATCTGGATATTACCACGCCATTATCATTGCTTCATAAATCCGATTTGGAATGTATGGTATCTGCGAGCGAAATCATGGCCTTGCAAACAATTCCATCAGCAGCTATGTAAGAGCCTTTAAATTTTTTAACGTGGTGCAATGAAGAAGGATACTCCACACTACTATGCCTACCTTCAAGCAAAAGGATACGGTTAAAGAGACATACAGTGATGCGAAACTTGTGAAGCTTCTTGAAAAACCATCTTCAAACTGCAACTTCTGCGAGTATCGCAACTGGCTGATTGTCCAATATATGATGAACAGTGGATGTAGAGCTGCTACCATACGTAATGTGCAAACCCGCGATGTAGATTTAGACAGCAAGCAAGTGGTCTTTCGCCATACCAAGAACGGAAAGTTACAAATGAATCCCCTTTGCTCTTCTCTTACACTTCGCCTAAGAGACTATATGCGCATTAGAGGCGGCTCAGAGGACGGGGATCTCTAAAATATGGTAAGATACTTACAGAAAACGCTCTACGGCTCGCTATTGCCCATTACAACCGATGCAGAGGGGTTTCTAAGACTTCCATCCATATGTTTCGCCATACTTTTGCCAGAAAGTATCTGATTGACTGTGGTGGCAACGCCTTTACACTTCAAAAACTGTTAGGTCATTCTACGCTTGAAATGACAAAACACTACTGCGCGGTCAGCTTAAACGCAGAGAACACGAAAAGTCATCCGTCTGGGCAAAGGTGGAACATGTCTTTGGGATCGTCAAGGGTCTGCTTCGATACCGAAAAACGCGGTACCGGGGTCTGCGAAAACAGATCGCCAAACTGAATATGTTGTTTGCTCTGGCAAATCTGCTTCAGGCTGACAGACCTTGTCTGGCAACCTGATCTGGTTTGTCCACGCATACAAATGTCAGGGATTTTCCACGCAACTTGCCGATCAAATCCTCTGGCTTGTAATAAGAGCGGATGGTCGACATGATGGTGCGCTGACCTTGACCATCATCTACCGTGAGCTTCAAAAAATTTTGGCTTTTAACCACCTCTTCACATGCGATGACCTGACATACACGGAAATCAAGCTTTTGGAAATCCTCCAATTTGATTTCCGGCTTTCTTTTTTTCGAAATTTCTCCTCCCATAAATACCTCCAAACATTTATTTGTCGAGGTGTGATTGGTCCATCTTGCGATAAAGAGTGCGAACACTGATACCAAGGGCCTGCGCGACTTGCACTTTTCCCTTGAAGTCCCAACCATATTTATTCAGCAGATCGCGAATGACACAGCCTTCGGCTTCTTTGAGCGCTGGGAGTGGTTGCGCTTCCACTTCGTTCAGGAAATGCGGTGGCAAATCAGGCAACTGCACAATGTCGCTATCAGCCATATTGATACAGTACTCCACAATATTCTCCAACTGCCGTATGTTCCCGGGCCAACTATAACGGTTAAACTGTTGGATCACACTTTCATCAAAACCTTTCACGGCTGCGTGGAGACGATAGTTGTATTTGCTGAGAAAAGCGTCCAGCAATTCCGGAAGATCCTCCATTCGTTCGCGCAGAGGCAGAACTTCTATGCTGATAACATTGAGCCGGTAGAAAAGATCTGTGCGAAAGCGATTCTCGTCGATTCGCTGCTGAATGTTTGCGTTGGAAGCGGAGATGATTCGAGTATTCAATGTAATGGTTTTTGTCCCGCCAACATGTTCAAATTGCCGATCCTGCAGAACGCTCAAAAGCTTTGCCTGCATACTCATCGGCATCTCACTGATCTCATCGAGGAAAAGCGTTCCGCCCTCGGCAAGCTCCATCTTTCCGGACTTGACGGTTTTTAATGCCCCGGTAAACGCACCTGCCTCGTAGCCAAACAGCTCACTTTCAAACAACGATTCCGAAATATTTGCACAATTGATAATAATGAAAGGCTTATCACAGCGATTGCCTTCGTAGTGAATGGAACGTGCCAATACACCTTTTCCGGTGCCGGTTTCGCCAGAGATAAAGACAGAAGACGGGCTGTTAACGATCTTTCGCATACGTCTGCGCACACTTTCCATGTGTGCCCCACTGCCGCGCATTTTTTCATACTCGGAAACTTTAGAGGCTGGCGATACAACAAACTGCTTTGCTATCAAACGCACTGCAAAACCGCTGATGCTCCCAAGTGAACTGAAAATAGGTGCAGAAGAAAGAATAATGGTTATCCCTTGCCGTATTTCCACCGCTTGATTTGCAACATGCCGTCCGCTCATCACTTCGTCGGCCAACTCATTTGGGAGAAAATCGCGAATAGATTTTAAACACGCGCCGCTGAGAATGCTCAGCGCGGAATCATTGATATCCAGAATATTACCATTTACGTCAGTTATCAGCAGACTGTCGGGGATCAGGGCAGATACGGCAGAAAATTGGTTTTTATTGTTAGTTAAGGCATTGCTTCTTGTATTATATAAAACAGCTGCCAGTAGATCAGAAAAGTCAGCAATGATTTGCTTAAAGTAGTCGATCCGTGTGATAATCTCGTCATGCTCGTCCTCTGAAAAAGCGGAAAAGGACAGAACGCCAACTGGGACGCCCTCGCTTGTGATCCGCTTAAGCAGTTCTAATGTCGCGGGGCAGTTGCTGCTGAAACGGCATCCGACACAAGACTCCATCTTGCCGGGACACAAAGCAGTGACCTCGTCATTTTCTATGACTTCGGCGATGGATGGCTTATGCACAGTGGTGCCTTTGATCTCCAGATACTTTTTGCTTCCTGCAATCAGGACTGCGTTCGTGTCAAATACAGCGGACTCGATGCCAAACAGATGATGGATCGTTTGAAGCACCAAAGTAATCTCGGGAACATAGTTTGAAAGTTCCATAATGCATCTCCTGTCAGAAGGATGACTTCCTTTTGCTTAGTATAGCTGTGTTTTTTTTACAAATCAATATATATTGTCAAATTTGACACCATGAATGACAAAAAAGGCAATTAAGAAGGACCGTGTTCGCAGCAGGAATGTCCCGTGCTGTGAACATGGTCTAATAATTTGTTTATATCGCTGCAAATAACTACGCAAATTTTGCAATATTAACTGAAATTTTTAATTAATTGTTGCTTTTTAAAGAATGGAAGAGAAATTGCTTTAATACTAGTGTGCGGCTTTACAATTTGGTACTACAGAGAAAGGAGGAGTAAAACATGATCGACAAGAAAGACTACTTAGACTTATCCGGAAAAGTCGCAGTGATTACCGGCGCCGGCGCTGGCATTGGTCTGGGTGTTGCGCAGATGCTGTCGGCTTATGGAACCGCAGTTGCAATGGTTGATGTCTCGCCCAAGGCCGAGGAGAAAGCACGGGAACTGTGTGACGCCGGTCGAAAAGCTGCTTTTTTTCAGTGCGACGTAACCAATGAAGAGAAAGTCATACATACGGTGCAGGCAATCGTGGAAAATTTCGGACACATTGATATCCTGCATAATAACGCCGGTGTTACGGTACGCAAGAGCATTGACCAGCTCGAGGAAAAGGAATGGGACTTCGTCTTGGATGTCGGTCTCAAGGGCCTGTTTCTGATGAGCAAGCATGTCATTCCCGAAATGCGCAAGGTCGGTGGCGGATCGATCGTCAACACCGGCTCCGGCTGGGGCCTCAAGGGCGGAGATCAGGCAGCGGCCTACTGTGCAGTAAAGGGCGGGATTGTCAATGTGACCCGAGCAATGGCCATTGACCATGGAAGGGACAATATCCGCGTCAACTCCATTAACCCGGGTGACACAGCCACAGCCATGATAATCAGCGAAGGCCGGCAGATCGGTGGGATTAAGAGTGACGCAGATATTAACGAATTCCTCAGGTCCTGCGGCGCAGGCCGCCCGCTTGCCCGCATCGGTCAGCCGGAGGATATCGCCAAGGGTGTGCTGTTCCTGTGCTCTGACCTCGCCAGTTGGGTGACCGGTGCGGCACTGGTCGTCGATGGCGGAGGCATTGCATGAGAATTCTTTACAAGCCAATATTCACAATAAGAAAGGAACATTGAGATGAGCGTAAAAGGATTCAAAAGTCATCCTTACATTCCAAACTCGGTGCCCGAGGTCGAGCAGGAGATGCTGCGGGAGATCGGCTTGCATTCAATTGAGGAGCTTCATGAAGAAGTCCCTGATGAAATTATATTGAAAGAGAATATGAATCTGCCGGAGGCGTTTGGCTCGGAATATGAGCTGCGCCGCCATGTGGAGAGTCTATTGAAGAAGAACAGCAGCTGCGCCGATAATCTGAATTTTCTTGGCGCGGGCTGCTATCAGCATTATGTGCCGGCAATCTGCGACGAAATCAACGGCAAGGGTGAATTCCTCACCGCTTACGGAGGCGAGGCCTACAACGACTTCGGCCGTTTTCAGACGCTGTTTGAGTTTCAAAGCATGGTTGCCGAGCTGGTCGACATGGAGGTCGTCAATGTCCCAACAATGGATTACTCTCAGGCCGCTTCCTCTGCAATCCGCATGGGCTGCCGCGTGGCGGACCGTACGGGTGTGCTGGTCCCTGCGGCTATGGACCGCGAGAAACTGGCGGTCATCAGGAATTACTGCACACCGAATCTTCTGATCAAGGAAGTTGCCATAGATGCCAAGACCGGCTGCATGGATCTTGCCGATCTCAAGGCCAACCTCAACGAAAGCGTTGGCGTTGTATATTTTGAAAACCCCGCTTACCTCGGCATGTTTGAAATGAACGCCCGTGAGATTGCAAACGCAGCACATCGGGCAGGTGCGCAATGCGTGGTTGGCGTGGACCCAATTTCCCTTGGTGTAATCGCGGCTCCCCGTGCCTATGGCGCCGATATCGTTTGCGGCGATGTGCAGCCGCTGGGTATCCATATGAACTACGGCGGCGGACAGTCCGGATTCATGGCCACGATGGACGATCCTAAGTACGTGCTGGAGTTCCCGTCCCGTCTGTTCGGCATCTGCTGCACCAAGGAGCCGGGGGAGTACGCCTTCGCGGACGTTGCCTATGACCGCACCTCCTTCGGTCATCTGCGTGACAAAGCCAAGGAATACGTTGGCACCCAGACCGCCCTGTGGGGTATCACAGCCGGCGTGTACCTGGCCACGATGGGACCAAAGGGCATGCAGGAAGTCGGCGAGACCATCATGCAAAACGCACAGTACGCGGCCGAGAGACTCGCGGCCCTCAAGAACGTTTCCCTGCGGTTTGACACGCCGTTCTTTGAGGAGTTTGTGCTGGACTTCAACAAGACTGGCAAGACGGTTTCCGAGATTAACCAGGCGCTGCTTGAGCGCCACATCTTTGGAGGCAGGGATCTGTCCCGCGACTTTGCCGGTCTCGGTCAGTGCGCCATGTACTGCGTGACAGAGGTTCACACCACGGAAGACATTGATGCGCTGGTTTCCGCGCTAGACGAGATCCTGTAAGAAAGGGGAGACACAGAAATGAAAAAGATCGACAGAAGCTCCAAGGTTCGCACCGGCTTTCACCAGGCAAAGTGGGACGAGCCCATTATCTTTGAATTGACGCAGCCGGGTGAGCGCGGTATTCTGGTCAACAAGGCTGATGCAAAGGTTGCGTCCTCCGTGCAGGGCACCAAAGTGCTTCCCGAGTTCCTGCAGCGCAAGGCCGCTCCCGTTCTTCCGGAAATCTCACAGCCGCGCGTACTGCGCCACTACGCAAGACTTGCCCAGGAGACACTGGGCGCCGACGTGAACATCGAGATTGGTCAGGGTACCTGCACGATCAAATACAGTCCCAAGGTCAATGACCAGCTTGCAAACCTCCCCCAGCTGCGTGAGATGCACCCGCTGCAGGACGAAAGCACCTGCCAGGGCATCATGGGAATTATGTATAAAACGAATCAATACATGTGCGAGATCTCCGGCATGGATCGCTTCTCCTTCCAGCCCAGCGGCGGCTCGCAGGGCATCCTGGCGATGGCCTCGTTGGTGTATTCCCACTTCAAGTCCAGAGGGGAAGAGAAACAACGCAACGAAATCATCACCACCATCTATTCCCATCCGTCTGATGCGGCAGCTCCGCATGTCAAGGGGTTCAAGATCATCTATCTGCATCCGGACAAGGACGGCTATCCTGATTATGAGGCATTCAAGGCAGCTGTCGGTGAGCATACCGCGGCGTTTTTCGTCGCCAATCCCGAGGACACCGGCGTCTACAACAAGAATGTTCTCAAGTTCACCGAACTCGTGCATGAGAGGGGTGGCCTGTGTGCCTACGACCAGGCCAACGCAAACGGCCTGCTCGGTGTGACCCGTGCCCGTGATGCCGGCTTTGATATGTGCTTTTTCAACCTGCACAAGACCTTCTCCACGCCGCACGGCTGCGGTGGTCCTGCCTGCGGTGCAATTGGCTGCGCACAGTTCCTGGAAAAGTTCCTGCCCGCTCCGCTGCTGCAGTTTGACGGCAAAAAGTACTATTACGACTATCAGACAACCAATAACGCCAGCGCCATCGGCAAAATCCGCGAGTTCAACGGTGTTGCACCGGTCGTTCTCAAGGCGTATGCCTGGATCCGCTCCCTTGGTCCCAACGGCTTGTATCAGGTCGCCAAAACGGCTGTGCTTAACAATAACTATATGATTAAGAAGCTCATGGAACTGCACTGTGTAGATGCCCCTTATATCCCTGGCAAGCAGCGCATCGAACAGTGCCGCTACACGCTCGAAACACTCTACAAGGAAACCGGTGTGGGAACTGCCGATATCCAGCGACGCATGATGGATTTCGGTATGCATTACTGGACCAGCCACCACCCTTATTACATACCCGAGCCGATGACGCTTGAGCCGACAGAAACGCCGTCTAAGGAAGACATTGACGAGTATATCGAAACGCTTAAGTACGTTTTTGACGAGGCGTACCAGAATCCGGAGCTGTTCAAGGGCGCGCCGTATCAGAGCGTTTGCCACCAGCTTGACGAGTCCAACATGGATGATCCGGAGCAGTGGGCCGTGACCTGGCGCTGCTATTCTAAGAAGTTCCAGTGAAAGCAGTCGGACTGATCATCAACCCGGTTGCCGGTATGGGCGGCAGCGTCGGACTCAAGGGGACCGACGGCGTTGTGGATGAGGCAATCCGCCGCGGCGCCAAGCCAACAGCAGCGGCGCGGGCGGCCTTGGCATTGAAGCAGCTGCTCCCCATGAAAGACAGCTTGCAGATGCTGTGTCCGTCTGGCGAAATGGGCGAGCAGCTTGCCCGGGAGTTGGGATTCGATACGAAGGTGGTTCATGGCTGCAAGGGAAAAACGTCATCTCGGGACACCGTTGCGGCGGCACAGGCGATGGCCGATGTGGACCTGCTGCTCTTTGCCGGCGGCGACGGCACCGCGCGGGATATCGTCTCCGCCGGAGTCCGCTGCACTGTGATCGGCGTTCCTGCAGGAGTGAAGATTCACTCACCCGTCTACGCCACGCGTCCGGAACGTGCCGGTGAACTGGCACTGCGTTTTTTGCAAGGCGGTTGCCGCCATACCCGCGAGGCGGAAGTGGTCGATATTGATGAGACGTCCTACCGCGACGGACGCGTGTGTACAAGCCTATACGGCTATTTGAATGTCCCGGATGACCGGGATTTCCTGCAGCACGGCAAAGCGCCGTCTCCCGCGAGCGAACATACGGAGCAGGAGAATATCGCGGCGGAAATGATCGGCCGGATGCGGGAGAATGTTTACTATCTCGTCGGTCCCGGGTCCACCACGCGCACACTGATGGACAAGCTGGAGCTGCCGGATACGCTGCTGGGCGTGGATCTGGTCTGCAACCGGAAGCTGGTACAGGCAGACCTGTGTGAGAGGGATATCCTGTGGCGGCTGGACGAAAGGGAAACCCATCTCGTTCTCACGCCGACCGGCGGGCAAGGCTACCTGCTCGGGCGCGGCAACCAGCAACTCAGTGCCGCGGTGCTCAGAAAGATTGGCAGGGAGCGGCTTCATATTCTGGCCACTCGGGAAAAACTGTTTCATCTCGAGGGCAGGCCGCTTCTCGTCGATACCGGCGATGCCGACGCTGACCGGATGCTCAGCGGGTATGTCCGCGTGATCGTGGGTATTATGGAAGAACAAATGTGCCGCGTAAGCGGCGAATAAAAAGGAGTGTATGTTTTATGTTAAAGCAGGATTACAAATTCGATTCCCGTGCTCTGTATCCAGAACTCAAAGGCAAGCGTGTTATCGTGACCGGCGGTGCTTCCGGTATTGGCAAGGCGACGGCAAAGCGCTTCGTGCTCGAAGGCGCCAAGGTCGGTGTGTTCGACTATAACGATAAGGCGTTCGACGCGCTGAAAGAGGAAATCCCCGGCCTGGCCGGCGCCGTGAAGGTCGATGTGAGCAGCGAGGAGAGCGTCAAGGCTGCTTTTACCCAGATGGATCAGATTCTCGGCGGGATTGATGTCCTCATTTCCAACGCCGGCATCTCCATTCGCAAGAAGTTCATCGAGACAGACTTTGCGCAGTGGAAGCGCGTGATGGGCGTCAACCTCGACGGTATGTGTCTGTGTATCATGGAAGCGCTTAGGCGCATGCAGAAAGAAAAGACCAAAGACAATGCGGGCGTTATCCTCTGCACCGCGTCCACCAATGGCATGGAAGGTCATCCGTTCTACACAGACTACAATGCCTCCAAGGCGGCGGTCATCAACCTCGTGCGCAGCGTGGCGCTCGAGCATGCGCCCTGGGTCCGCTGCAACTGCATCTGCCCGGGCTACGTACTCACGCCGATGCAAGAAGCCGAATATACGCAGGAGATGTTTGAGGAGTGCAACAAGGGCATCCCGATGCAGCGTCACGCCGATCCTGCGGAGGTCGCGGCGCTGTATGCATTCCTGGCCTCCGACGAAGCCAAGTATATCACCGGTCAGCACATTCCCCTCGACGGCGGCGAAACTGCCTGATTGGGATTAAGACATTGCTGCAAACACACGTTGTTCGATGCTTTTGATGTTCAGAAAAAGGCTGCTTATATGTGGATATAGGCTCTTGAAGTACAAAAGAATTTAATAAAAACAACTGATAAAAGGAAGGGAAAATACCATGGAAGAAGCAAAAACGATGTTCCGCCCGAAATTTTGGGTAGCACTAACAAGTATGGCATTCCTTATTGTGGCAATGTGCTGTGCGATCTTTGTGACCGGTCAGCAGCTTCACATCACAATGATGATCTGCCTTGGCTTCACCATGCTCCTGCTGGCTCTGACCGGTTGCCCCTATGCTGTGATTGAAGAAGCAATCATTTACGGCGGCAAGCTCCTGATTCCCGTTCTGGTCATTCTTTACTGCATCGGCGCTCTGATGGGCTCCTGGATCGCCAGCGGCACGGTTCCCATGGTCATTTATTGGGGCCTCAAACTCATCAGCCCCAAGATTTTCCTTACCACCGCCTGCCTTGCCTGCATCCTCACGTCTATGTCGACCGGCAGCTCCTGGTCCACAGCCGGTACGGTCGGCGTTGCCTTGATGGGCGTCGGCATGGGCCTTGGCATTAACCCCGCTTGGACCGCAGGCGCCGTCGTTTCCGGTGCTGCTTTCGGCGACAAGATGTCCCCGATGTCCGATACCACGAACGTTGCCCCGGCTGTTGCTGAGGCAGATCTGTTTGATCACATCAAGGCCATGTGCTACACCGGCGGCCCCGCAATTGTGCTTGCGCTGATCGGCTTCACGGTCATGGGCTTCTCTGCTGCCAGTGGCAGTGCGGACAATGAGGCGGTAGAACAGATTCTTTCCTCTCTTGACGGTATGTTCAAGATGAACTTCATCGAGCTGATTCCCATCATCCTCGTGCTTATCCTCGCGATTAAGCATTTCCCGGCATTCCCGACACTGCTGATTTCCGGCCTGGTTGCAGCGGTGATTGCTATTTTGCACCAGGGTGTTTCGATTCCCGATATCATGAGTATTATGCAAAGCGGCTTTGTTTGTAAAACTGGCATCTCCGACATTGATAAGCTTCTCTCCCGCGGCGGTATGTTTGCCATGAACTACACGGCCTCTCTGTCCGTAATCGTCATGGTGTTCGGCGGCGTGATCGAAAAGTGCGGCATCCTTGACGTCCTGCTGGAGAAGATTAAGGGTCTGACCAAGACGGTTGGCTCTCTGGTCCTCACCACCGTTCTCGTTGAGATCGCGCTTAACCTCGTGACCGCCTCCCAGTACATGACCCTGATCCTCGGCGGTAAGCTGCTCATGCCCGTTTACCGTGAAAAGGATCTGCTTCCGCAGTGCCTTTCCCGCACCCTTGAGGACTCCGGCACCGTCACCTCCCCGCTGATTCCGTGGAACCTGTGCGGCGCATTTATCGGCGCGGCTCTCGGCGTTAACGCTTTTGCCTATCTCCCGTTTGCCCTGTTCTGCTGGATCTGCCCGCTGGTCGCCATCTTGTGGGGCTTCCTGGGCAAGTTCCAGTGGAAGACTGGTGAGATCCCTAGCAAGAAGACCTACCGCCCGGTGGAAACAGCAGTTGAGAGCGAAAAGTAATAAATCGGGAAAGGAACGACAAATGTTCAATTCTACAGCCTATATTAACGGTAAGGTCTATACGATGGAGCGGGAGGGCACGGTGTGCTCGGCTTTCGTTGTGCGTGACGGTAAATTCATTTTCTGCGGCACGGACGACGAGGCGCGGATAATGGCTGATAAGACCGTTGACCTGCGCGGCGCGGTCGTGCTTCCGGGGCTGATCGATACCCATCAACATCTTTACTCCTATGCCAGCAACTTTGAAAAGTTTATGCTGGACCACGTCCATTCCCTGCATGAGCTGAAGGACTCCCTGCGCGATTATGCCGGAAACGTTCCGGCGGGCGAGTGGATTTACGGCTTTGGCTTTGACAACGAATTTTTTACAGACAGCAAAGCAATGCCTACCCGCTACGATCTGGATGAAGCCTGCCCGAAGAATCCAGTGCTGATCTCGCGCAGCTGTATGCATTTCTTCTCCGCCAACTCCCTTGCACTGAAGGCGGCGGGTATCGACAGAAACTTTAAGCCGGAGATCGAAGGCAATGTCCAGTTTGATGCCGAAGGAGAGCCGACTGGCGTTGTTTGCGATGCTGCCGGTGCAAGGCTCGCTGCGCTGGTGCCCGACAAGCTTGCGTCGATAGAAGCCAAGAAAAATGTTCTGGAAAAGGCTATCCATGAGCTCAATGAGCACGGCCTGACCGGTGTGCACGCGATTCAGGGCAAGCACGTTGACCTGATGGAATATACGGATGCCTATCAGGAACTGAATCTGGAAGGACGTCTGACCGCGCGAATCTATCTCGGCTATGATGAGCTACCTAACTGCTGCATCCGCACCGGCCTTGGCGATGACATGGTGAAATACGGCTTCTATAAGATGTATGCAGACGGCAACTTTGGCGGTCACACCGCTGCGTTGCTGAAGCCTTTCAGTGATAAGCCCGACACCTCCGGTCAGGCCAATTATACGCAGGAAGAAATGACTGCCCGGGTCAGAGCGGCCTATGAGCGCAATATTCAAGTCGGTATGCATGTCATTGGAGACCGCGCAGCGGACATGTTCACAACGGCCATTGAGACTGTTTACCATGAGAATCCCAAGCCCGACCCGCGCTTCCGCATGATCCATATGTCCGTTCTGAATGAAGATATTATTCGGCGGATCAAGAAGCTTCCGGTCATCGTGGATGTGCAGCCCATGTTCATCCACACGGATATGCCGTGGATCGAAGCCCGAGTTGGCACGCAGCGTGCCCCGTATGTCAATCCGTGGGGCAAACTGCTCAGGGAAGGCATCATTCTCACAGGCGGCTCGGATGCTCCCGGCACTCCACACGATCCGTGGGAGGGCATTTATGCCGCCGTAACCCGCAAGAATCTTTCGGGTGCTCCCGAGGGCGGCTGGTACCCCGAAAACTGCATCAGCGTGTACGAGGCGCTGTGCATGTATACAAAGAATGCGGCGTATTCGTCTTACGAGGAGAACATCAAGGGTACCATCACAGCCGGAAAGTTGGCAGACTTTGTTGTGATCGACGATGATATTTTCGAGATGGATCCCCTGAAGATCAAAGACATTAAGGTCAAGTATACTTATCTTGGCGGCAAACTGGTGTACGAGAGAAACAAGAAATGATAACCGGACCTTTGTTTTACTATATTTTCAATTTAATTTGAATGTTAGCTTCAACTAGAAGCGCACAGTGATTATTACATAGCGAAAGCGCTGATTGATGTGCTCAAGTGTTGGTATATGCGCACATAGGAAGCAAGAGAGAAGGCAGGTGGGTTATGCCTTCTCTCTTGCTTACACAGTACTGGCGGATTGTACGACAAAATACGACAGTATGTAAAATCCATCTGTGTTCACATGAATAGAAAGATCTTGGAGGTCTTGGAAACACTACATTTCCAAGACCCCGCATTTTACTTGTTTCGCTTCACACGCAGGAGATCGAGAGTTCGAGTCTCCCAGTCTCCACCAAGGAAAATCCCGTAACTGTAATGGTTACGTGATTTTTTCTATTTTTTATTCGCGTGGTCGTAATGTGGTCGTAACCGTTGCTTTTGTATCCTCAATCTTCGCGGGGGTCGAGCTTAGCCATCTCCTGATGCAATTTACTGATGTCGGCCTGAATATAGATGTCACTGGTGACGTCAAAGTCTGCGTGGCCAAGAATTTTTGACAAGGGCAGAACGCCAGCTGGCAGGGCTGCGTCACATGGCTGGAGAGGGGAAAGAAGGAGAGTTTCCGCAGCGCGCTGGAATTGGTCTTCCTGATGGACAGCGCGATTTCCGTGAGCATGCAAAGCGGGAAGCTCCGGGAGAGCTTATAAGTTAACGCACGAGGGTGTCCAAGCCCCCGAGTATACAGTGAACTTCCAGGATTACGACGATCCCCTCTTGGAGGCCCGCAGATGATTGCTTATTGCCGTTCCGCCACCTCACCGGCTGATCCTTCCCGCACCGGCTATACCTTTACCGGCTGGGACAAGTGCTTTTCCTCCATAACCGGGAACATGACCGTAACGGCGCAGTACACGATTAATTCCTACACACTTACGTTCATGGACGATGACCAAATTACTCCGATTGCCTCGATTCCCCCGATTACACAGAATTATGGTACCATCGTGACCACACAGGTCAACCCAGAAAAGCTCGGTCATGCTTTTATGGGTCGACGCCAACGGGAGCCCGCTGATAGCTCCCTCCATCATGCCTGCCGAAAATAGGACCTTCTACGCCTCCTGGACTGTGAACACCTAAATGACATTGGCAGCCGAGCAGTTGGTCCACGGATATATTTCTTCGGCTAAATCGACGACTGATGCAACCATGTCTGCCGATCAGACCGTGACCGCGTGGGTGACAATATGTTTGTACCGAATAGTGCCATCACCCGTCAGGAGATGCTCGTATTGCTGTACAATGCGTTGAAGATTCTTGACCAACTGCCGTCAGGTGATTCTGGTAAAAAGCATTGCCTCCTGGGCGAAGGATGCTATGATCACACGCGTCGAAGCCGGAATCATCTCCGGCGGCGACGGAAAATCTTGCTGGAAGATACACGTCCTTGAATTGGAATCTCTATTGCAGCTACTTGCTTTTTTGCGCATAATGAAAATAAAATAATAATTTACTGCAAGCAGCGGAGATTTTGAAGAATCTATTTTTTAGTTGAGAGAGTCGTGCCAAAGCACACGGTTTATTTGATCATCGTTTCTATGGTCGTGGTGACTGGGCTTTGTGATGCCGGAAACGTCCGATCTGTTTTGTTTTCTGCGGAAGGCAAAAATGGAAATTTGTTCATAATTTGTTCATGACTGGATATGGGTTTTCCGCTATGTTAAAGGCAGACATTATGTAACCGCATGCAATGCGCGCAATGGAGGGAGAACATGAGAGAGTTTTGGAAAAAAAGGCTACCGGCGTTTTTAATGACGACCCTGATGCTGGTGGGAACTGCGATTCCCACAATGGCTGATCCTGGTTCCGGGGATGGTTCCGCCAGCAGCAGCGCGACAACGGATCCGACCGCAACAGAGCATCATTTCAGCCCCAATTGGTCAAGCGACGCAACCAATCATTGGCACGCTTGTACGGACGAAGGCTGCACTGAAAAAAGCAATGTCGCGCCGCATGAGTGTACCAGCGGATGGAAGGACAAAAAGGACGGGATACACCATCAGAAGGTCTGCGATGACTGCGGACAGGAGATGGAGTGCGAAGAGCATCATATGCCCTCCGCGCCGACTTCTACGATACCGGCTACTTGTGCACACACCGGCAAAAACATCTATGAATGTATGGATCACTGCGGCTATCAGAGAGAGGAAATAATCCCTGCACTTCCCCATACCCCGTCCGATCTGTGGACCTACGATACGACATCTCACTGGCATATCTGCTCCGTCTGCGGACAGGAGATCAGCGGAACCAGAGCGACGCACACATATGACAGCAGCTATACCTCGGACGCCTCGTATCATTGGAGAATCTGCACGATCTGCAAAGGAACTTCTGCAAAGGAAGCCCATATTGACAAAAACAACGATGGTATATGCGATGTTTGTGGACGCGGCGGTCTGCCGATCTCCGCGAAGTGTACCGTAACGTTTATCAACTCCGGCAGCACCTTTGCGTCTCAGAGCAACATCAATAAGGGCGCCTGTCCGACGAATCCCGGAACGCCCTCGAAGAGTGCCGCAAACTGCGCGTACAGCTTCCGGGGCTGGACTACTTCCAACCCCGGTACCACCGCCATCTACGCAGGGCAGACCATCTACTCCTCCGCTCAGGTCGCCGCTATAGGCGTGTCCACCAACGTCGTTTACTACGCGGTCTATTCCGTGACGGCTTCCTACCAGAATGCGTCGGTGGACGTTGCCGGAACCGGGGAAGTCACGGTTGGCACTGCGGTGCGCGATAAGCTGAACAGCCTGGTTGCCAGTGTGGCGGGGCGGAGCTTTACCACCGTGACCTTTTACACCATTTCCAACTCGTATTACGGCATACTGTATGCTAATAGCGGAAAGGCCTCCCTCACCGGGCGGACCTATTCCTACAGCGGCGGTACCTACCCCATCACGGACCTGTATTTTGTCCCATCCGGCACAAGGGGTACCTACTCCGTGACCTATTCCGCCACAGACGGATACAGCACCATTCAGGGTACGCTCTCTATCAATACCACAGCCGCCACCAGCACCAAGATCAGCTATACGGTGCGGCCGGGACAGAAGGTATCTTTGGCCAGCAGCGACTTTAACAGAGTCTATCAGACCGTATATTCCGACACGGTCCGCTGGGTGGAATTCACCTCCGTGGGTTCCTTCTCCACCTCTGACGGCGCGTTTTACTACAATTACGGGAAATCCAATCAACAGGAATTTTCACGGACCTCCGTGGATGACTATGCTTACTATTACAGCAGCTCCGGCTACGGTACCTATCCCATTGACGACCTGAGCTTTGTGGCCGCCGGCAGCGCCTCGAAGAAGACAATCAGCGTCAGCTTTCGGGCCTATTACTCAAGCAACCGCTATGTGGACGGCACGATGGAGATCCAGATCAGCGGTACGGCGTCCGCCATTACCTATCAGGTAAGCCAGGGGGAGGAAGTGGATTTCGACCGGAGCGATTTCAGCCGCGTGTTCCAGGACTCCTACTCCGGCTATGACCTTCGGTATGTGAGTTTCTTGTCCAGCAGTTCCTACGACACGTCCTGCGGTACCTTCTATTATGACTACGGCGGGAGAAATGAGCGCGCGTTCACCAAGTCCAATCTCACCAGCTATGCCTATTATTACAGTAGCTCCAGCTACGGAGACTATGCGCTGGACGACCTGAGCTTTGTAGCCTCCAGCAGCTTTACCGGCAGTACAACTCTGACGTTCCGGGTCTATTACGACAGCAACCGTTATGTGGACGGCTCGCTGGTGATTCAGGCGAAGGAGGCCGTCAACCGCGGGGATATTCGGTACTACACCACCGGCAGCACCAATGTACAGATCAATCCCAACGACATTGCCCGGTTCCTGACCAAATCCTATTCCGGCTCCGTGCTCCAGTCCGTGAAGCTGGGGGGCGTGCCGGAGACCGGGACGCTGTACTACAATTATTACGGCGTCAGCAGTTACGGTGCGTCCAGCCTGCGGCTGACCTCTTCCAACTGCGACGATCATTTGCTGTACTTCAGCCCCACCGGCACCAGCCAGTACGCGCTGAGTGAGCTGACCTATGTTCCCAGCGGTACCAACTACTGCGTGACCATTCCCTTCACCGCGTACAGTACCAACAACCGCTCTGCGCAGGGCAATATTCTCATCAGCGTCAACAGCGTGACGGTGCAGGATGTCTACGGGGCCACGCCAATGAATACTTCCGTGACCTTCCCTGCCTCCGCGATCTACAGCGCGGTGGCCGCAGCCGTATCCTCCAACGCCTCGCTGTACAGCATTCAGCTTTTGGAGCTTCCCGCTTCCTCCAAGGGGACCATCTATGTGGGCACCGGCTCCGCCAAGGCCACTACCAACACCCAGTATACCTATTCCGTCAACTCCAGCAGCGGACGGATCAGCGACCTTCGCTTCGTCCCCGCCACCGGCTTTACCGGCTCCGTGGAGATTCCGTATGTGGCGTACAACAGCTCCTCCCGGGCCATTGCCAGCGGCAGGCTGTGCCTTGGCATCGTGGGCAGTCTGAAGAGCTACCGCGATGTGGCTATCTCCGTCTGGTGCTATAAGTATGTGGCGGAGCTCAGCGACGGAAAGGTGATCGACGGCTATCCCGACGGATATTTCCGGCCGGACAAAACCGTGACCTATGGGCAGGCTCTGAAGCTCATCATGCTGGCCTCTAATTACAAAGCTCAGGCCCCCACAGGAAAACACCCGTTCAGCGGCTATCTGAGCCGGGCCAAGGCTGACGGGCTGCTTACCGGCGTGAAGGACAGCGATCTGGACCGGCCCATCAGCCGTCTCGCGGTGGCGCAGATCACCGCCAAGGCCATGCGGCTGGGCCTGTCCAATCTCTCCAGCGTGAAGCCCTTTACGGACACCAGCGACGTGTACGTGCAGGCGCTGAGCGCCGCAGGCATTGTGGAGGGGTATTTCTCCAACGGAACCAGCACCTTTAAACCATCCAGCACCATGACCCGCGGTCAGATATCCGCCATCGTCTGGCGGATGGAACGGGCCCAGTAAGTGGGGCGCAGTTCCCAGACCGACGAAAAATCACCGGCGCCGCGTTTGATGCGGCGCCGGTGAAGATATACACGGTGTTTTCAAATGACAAAAGCAAAGACTGTCCCCGAGGTTGCCGCGCTGATTTCGGTGTGTGGCCCAAAAATTTTTTATAAGAGGCCCCGGACGGATGCCATACCGTCTGGGGCCGAAATCTGTCCGCAGGCTGCCGGAACTCGACAGTTTGCGGACGTTTTTATTTGATCTTATAGTTAAATGTTCCGAACAAGGCGCAAAATAGGCCTGACGCCGACATCTTTGGTGAGAATCCTTGCTTCGAACGAAGAAAAGGGTTATACCCGGACCTTCACCACGCACTTTCGCACGGTTTCCGGCACGCCGGCGGCCACGCAGGGGGCATGAGCGTCCTGAGGCCATAGAACCAGAACCCGGCCGCCGCCGAGAGTCAGCGGTTCCGTGGGCCCGCGATAGAACCATATGTCCCCCTGCTCATCTCCGGAGACTTCCTCCTCCATGACGGAGAGAGGGGCTACACCGACCTTTTCCGAGCCGCTTAGCAGAAACTGTACGTCGATATACTTCCGGTGGGCCTCCGGCGTATCATTGACGAGCCGAGTCTCATAGGTGCTGAGAGTGGCATATACGTCCTGCCCGTCCAGCTCCAAGCAGCCGTCGGGGAGAGTTGAAAAATCAGTCTCCGCCAGAAAGCGAAAGGCCCGCGCCAGACGGGGAGACAGGACGGAATACGCGGAGAGATTCTCCAGTGTGTCATAAAGCATGAATTGTTCCTCCTTCAGCCGCTATGCGGCTATGAGGAGCGGTATGAGGCCGCTCCTTTATTCCTGAGAGTATACGCCCAAATGTAACCCCGTGTAAACCGCAAGCCGGAAAATAGTACCGCGTCGAAAAGGCGTTTCATACAAAAAATAAAAAACAATGTTCATTATTAAGAAACGGGAGCTTAAATTAAAACCAATGTAAACGAATAAATTTAAAAAAATCACAGTTCTTTCAAAATCACTTGCGTAAATCCTTACTGTTTTGTATAATTGTATTGAAATAGAGAAGTGTGTTCTCTAATGATGAACGACGGGAGGGGCTGAGATGGATCAGGCACAGGACCCAAAAGTCAAATCCTTAGCGAAAGCGCTGCGGATTCTGGAGTGCTTTTCGGCGCAGTCACCGGAGCTTGGCGTGACAGAACTGGCGGAGATGAACGGTATTACCAAGAGTAATGCCCATAACATTCTGACCACATTCCAGAAGAGCGGATACATTGAAAAGCAGCCCAACGGAAAGTATACGCTTGGTCTGCAGCTGCTGGAATTTTCCTATATTATTAACCAGCATTTGGGCTATCCCCGGGCGGTATACGATCTGCTCATGGATCTGGCCAACAAGACCGGCGAGATTGTTTACTTCGGCCTGCCTCACGGAACGGATGTCCTCTATCTCTATGTGGCCCATCCCGTTGCCCGGATGCAGGAGCTGCCCTACCGCGATATTTTGGGCGAACACGCTCCGCTGTACTGCACGGGGATCGGTAAGGCCATCCTCTCCGCTATGCCGGAGGACGAGTGGGAGGCGCACATCACCCCAAACCGCACGCCCTTTACCGATGCCACGGTCACTGATCATGATCAGATCATTGAGGAGTTGTGGCGGACCAGGCGGCGGGGGTATTCCCTTGACAACTGCGAGCGGGAGTACAACGTCCGCTGCGTGGGTGCGCCGGTGTTCAGCGGAACGGGACGGCTGGTGGCCGGCATCAGCACCTCCGGTCCCGCCAGCGTTATGACCGACGAAAAGCTGCTGCGCTGCTCCAAGCTGGTGATTGACACCGCCCAGCATATGCGGGAGCGCATCTACCACTGAATTTTGTATCCCAACGCCGGAAGGCGTGTAAATAAGCTTAAATTTGATTTAGGAGGATGTTTTGATGAAAAATTGGAAAAGAGCTCTTGCAATGCTGTCTGCTTCCGTGATGGTGGCCGGTATGCTGGCCGGCTGCGGCAGCACCAGCACTACCCCCGCCGCGTCCGGCTCGGCGTCCGGTTCCGCATCCGGCTCCGCTGCGGGCAGCGACGTGGGTGAGCCTGTAAACCTGGTCTTCTCCATCACCGCCGTCCCCACCGACGCACACGGCGCCGCCCAGAAGGTCTTTAAGGAAAAGCTGGAGGAGATTTCCGGCGGCAATATGACGGTTGAGTGCTATGATTCCGGCACGCTGTATGGACAGGACACCGAGACGGACGCTCTGAAAAACGGCGACGTGGACATGATCTACTCCTCTGCTTCCTGGCTGACCGACGGCTCTCCCTGGGTTTCCATGTTTACTGCGGGCTACATTTTCCAGAGCTATGATCATATGACCAAGGTTCTTAACGGTGATATCGGCAAGGAGGTCTTCCAGAAGATCGCCGACGAGCAGGGTATTCTGCCGCTGGGCGCTTTCTATCTGGGTACTCGCCAGATCAGCCTTTCTGAGGATCGCGCCATCACCACTCCCGATGACCTGAAGGGCGTGAACCTGCGGATGCCCAACTCCGATGCGTGGGTCTTCCTGGGCAAAGCAATGGGCGCAAACCCCACCGCCATTCCGTTCAACGACCTGTATCTGGCGCTGCAGACCGGCACCGTGGACGGTCAGGACAACCCCCTGCCCACCGTCAAATCCGCGAAATTCTATGAGGTTCAGAAGTCCATCTCCCTGACCAATCATCTGGTTGATTCCGTGTGGCCCACCATCAACCTGAACAAGTGGAATTCTCTGACCGCCACCCAGCAGGGTTGGGTGATGGAGGCTGTGGAGGCCGCCCGTCAGTCCTGCGACGCGCAGAACCTGAAGACCGAGTCTGAGGTTCAGGACTTCCTGAAGGCGCAGGGCATAAAAATCTATCAGGCAGACGTGAAAGCCTTTGCCGATCACGTGTTGAACGTCTATCTGAACGACCCCATCTCCGACAGCTGGGACAAGGATCTGCTGACCCAGATCCAGGGCATGGCCTAAATCTCAGATCGTTGAAATCCCGACCGGGGGGCTGGTATTCCGGCCCCCCGGCTCTTTTCAAAACTCACATAGAGAGAACGACGTTCCAAATTTTGGCTTAATGTACGACTTATCCATGATCGAATTTCCCTTTGAAAGGAGGGCTGTTTTTGGACGGCCTTAAAAAAATTGGGCGGTTTATCCGCAACTGTGTGGAATTATATATTCCCATCATCGCCTTCGTGGCGCTGTTTCTGATCTTCTGCTTCCAGGTCTTCATGCGCTATGTCGCCAACAATCCCCAATCCTGGACGCTGGAGGTGGAGCAGATGTGCTTTCTCTGGCTGGTGCTGCTGGGAGCCTGTTTTGCTCAGCGTGAGAAGGCCCACGTGTCTTTTACATTGCTGTATGACGCGCTGAGCATCAGAGGCAAGGCAATTACCGCCATGCTGGGTAACATCGTGATTGCCACGACCTTCGCGACGGCATTTATTCCTTCGCTTCAGTATATCTGGGGACAGATGAAACGGGCGCAGGTCACCAGCATTCTGAAAATTCCAAAGACACTGGTATTCTTCCCCTATGTAATTTTCTTGGCATTTATCCTCGTGTACGCGCTTCTCGATATTTATGAGGAAATTATGGTCCTTCGGGGCAATCAAAAATATATAGATAAAATGCTGGGCGAGAGCAAGTCCGAGGCTGAGCAGGCCATTGAAGAGGCCGCCCGGCAGGAGAGCATTCACTTAAACGCCGACATCGGCGACGGTATGGGGAAGGAGGACAAATAACATGGAATATCTGCCTTTGATTGGTTTTCTTGTGATGTTTGTCCTGATCTTCGTGCTGCGGATGCCGATTCCTACCGGTATGATCGCCGCCTGCATGACCTACTTCATTCTGGGCGCCGTCACCTCCGGCCAGCCTCTGGGTGCGGTACTGATGGGCGAATCGGGAAGCCTCCATCTGGTGGCCCAGAAGACTATTGAACAGATTTTTACCAACGGCACCCTCATCGCCGTGCCTTTGTTTATCTTTGCTGCCAACATTATGAACGCCGGCAAAATCACGGAGTACGTCTTCGGTGTGTGCAAGGGCCTTGTGGGACGGTTCCACGGCGGCCTGGCCCACGTGAACGTGCTGGCCTCTCTGGTATTTTCCGGCATGACCGGCTCCGCTGTGGCGGACGCCTCCGGCCTTGGTAAAATGGAGATCGACGCCATGCGGCAGGAGGGGTATGACGACGGCTTCAGCTGCGCAATTACCGCCGCCAGCGCCACCATCGGCCCTATTTTCCCTCCTTCTATCCCCATGGTCATCTATGCCATGCTGACCAATGCGTCCGTGGGGGCGCTCTTCATGGCGGGCATGGTCCCTGGCGTTCTGTTGGCTCTGGCGCTGTGCGTGTATATCTTCTTCATCGCCCGGGCGCGCCAATATCCCCGCAGTGCGCCACCCAAGCTGCATGCCTATCTCAAATACTGCCTCAAAGCCATCTGGGCCATGCTGACCCCTGTGATCCTGCTGATCGGCATCTACACCGGCGTCATGACGCCCACTGAGGCCGGCGCTATCGCGGGTCTGTATGCCCTGATCGTGGCCCTGCTTGGCTATCGCGTCCTGAGCTGGGAGGGCTTCAAGCAGGTGCTGATCGACACGGTGAAGTCCACCGGTTCCGTCTCCATCATGGTGGGTGCAGCCTCCGCCATCTCCTTCATCTTCGCCAAGGAGCAGATCGGCACCATGATCGGCAACTGGCTGCTGGGCATCACGGACAACAAGTATATCTTCCTGCTGATGGTGAACCTCATCATCCTGATTCTGGGCATGTTTGTGGATACCTCCGTGATTCAGTTGGTTATGATCCCCATTCTGTGGCCTGTGGCGCAGGTCCTGGGCATAAATATCATCCACTTTGGCCTCATCATTGTCTTCAATATGATGGTGGGCCTTTCCACCCCGCCGTTCGGCATGTGCCTGTTTATCACCTCCGGAATTTCCGGTACACCGCTGAAGGATGTTATTAAGGAAATCAAATGGCCCATTGTAGTCATGCTGATCGTGCTGGCTATTATCACCTATGTCCCGGACGTGGTGCTGTTCCTGCCCCGGATGTTCCACATGATGTGATCAAAAGACTGAAGAATGTATATCTTTTATATCTTTAAGGAGAGAAAATTATTATGGCTTTTTCCATTGCTCCCGGTATCTGGCCGGTAATGATTACCCCTTATCACGATGATAAGACTATTGATTTTAAGGCCATCGAACTTTTGAGCAACTGGTATGTTGAAAAGGGCTGCGCCGGCATTTTTGCCGTGTGCCAGTCCAGCGAGATGCTCTACCTCTCCGAGCAGGAGAAACTGGATATCGCCAAGGCCACCGCTGACGCGGTGGGCGGCCGCATCCAGATCGTGGCCTCCGGCCATACTGCCGACGACAAGCCCACCCAGTTCCGGGAGATCGAGAACATGATGAAGATTCCTGGCATCGGCGCCTATGTTCTGGTGAGCAACCGTCTGGATCAGGACCATGAGGGCGAGGCCGTCTTTGAGGCCAATGCCCAGGAGATTTTCCAGCAGTACCCCGAGATTGATTTCGGTATCTACGAGTGCCCTGCCCCTTGGAAGCGGCTGGTATCCACTGAATTCCTCCGCAAGGCCGGCAAGGGCGGGCGGCTGGTATTTCTGAAGGACACCTGCTGCGATTACGAGCTGATCCGGGAACGGCTGAAGGCCGTGGAGGGTACGTCGCTGAAGATTTTCAACGCCAACGCCCAGTCTTGGTACGACAGCGTGCTCCATGGCGCGGGGGGCTACTGCGGCGTTATGGCCAACTTCCACCCCGAACTTTACAAGTGGGCCTTTGACCACAGGGACTCCGACCCGGAGCGCGCGCAAATGGTGGCGCACTTCCTGACCATGGCCGGCATGATCGAAATGCGCATCTACCCATGCAACTGCAAGTATCATCAGAAGTTGGTGGACGTTCCTATGAGCGTATATTGCCGCAGCGCCGACTGCGCAAGACTGGACAAAAACGCCCGGGGCGAGGTGGAGGCCCTGATCGCCATGGAGAATTACGTCCGCAGACAGCTGGGGATTTGATACATGGAAGCGCCGCACAGTTTGCGGTAATCGCGTACTGGAAAATTGTGCGGTGCACCCTTGCATTTTGACGCGGAGTATCGTAATATGTAGGCAGTTGATGTTAAACGATTACTATACGCGGGCGCAGAGAGAGGAGCCTTGTTATGTTGAGAAAACCGAAAATTCTGGTGGTGGGCAGCTTTATGATGGATCTGATCGCGTCCACGCCCAAAGCCCCCGTCTCCGGCGAGACCGTTATTGGCACCGATTTTCGCACCGCTCCCGGCGGAAAGGGTGCGAATCAGGCCGTCCAGTGCGCACGTCTGGGGGCGGAAGTCACCATGGCGGGTCAAGTGGGCGCGGATGCCTTCGGCAGGGAGATGACGGAAACCGCCAAACGCGCCGGTGTGGATGTGAGCCATGTGCTGGTGGACCCGAACAAGTCCTCCGGCGTGGGCCACATTGTCCTGGAGGTCACCGAGCATGGGGCGCAGAACCGTATCACCGTGGTTCCCGGGGCCAACTACTCCACCACTGTGGAGCAAATCGCCTGGCTGAAGGACGAGATCCGGCGTTTTGATCTGGTGATGCTCCAGCTGGAGATTCCCATGGAGATCAACATTGCCGTGGCGCAGTATGCAAGGGCTGCGGGCGTTCCCGTGATGCTGAACCCCGCCCCGGCTGCGGAGCTGCCGGCGGAGCTGCTGAGCTGCGTCACCTATCTTTCTCCCAACGAGCATGAGGCCGCCGCCATTGCGGGTTTGCCCCTGCGCGCGGACGAGAGCGGCGTCAACGAGGCGGACATGGAAGCCGTCTCCGCCGCCCTGCGGGAAAAGGGCGTGGAGAATGTGATTATCACATTGGGTGGAAACGGCTCCGCCGTGGCCGGGGCCAACGGAGTTTCCTATACGCCCTGCGTGAAGATGCCGGATGTGAAGGACCCCACCGCTGCCGGAGACTCTTTCGTGGCGGCGTTCTGCACCGCCGTCACCGCGGGACTGCCCGAGACGCAGGCGCTGGCTTTTGCCAGTCACACGGCCGCTATCACCGTGTCCCGGATGGGGGCGATGCCGTCCCTGCCCACGATGGAAGAGGTGCAGTCTCTGCTGCGGCAGCGGGAGTATACCGGGTTCGAACCGGCGGAGTTGGACGCACTTAGATAAAACCTAAAATTCCAGATTCTTCTCAACGGCGCAGCCGTCCTGCTGCGGGCGGCTGCGCCTGCTTTGTCAGAAAGGAAACGAGCATGAAAAATGAGAGTAAACAGGCAGTGGAGGAATTCCTGACTTCTGCCCGAAACGAGTTCTCCGCCTTTGCGGAAAAGCTTGACAGCGCGTGTTATGAACAGGCTGTGACCCTGATCCGGGAGTCCCAGGCCAAGAGCGGGCGGCTCCATGTCACCGGCATCGGCAAACCCGGCCATGTGTCCGGATATGTGGCGTCCCTGCTTTCCTCCACCGGTAATCCCTGCTATTTTCTCCACGGCACCGAGGCTGTCCACGGCTCCTGCGGACAGTTGGAGGCGGGGGATGTGGTGATCGCCATCTCCAACTCCGGCGAAACCGGAGAGCTGAAATCCACCGTTTTGGCGGTCAAGAACAACGGCGGCAAGATTATCGGCGTGTCCGGCAATCCGGACAGCTGGCTGGCGCACGAGTCCGATGCGTTTCTCTATGCCGGCGTGGGGGCGGAGGGTGGTCCGCTGAACCGCGCGCCCCGGAATTCCATATTGGCGGAAACTCTGACGCTTCAGGCCCTGAGCGTGGCGCTTCAGGCTGAACGGGACTGGACGCCTCAGCAGTACGTCCGCTGTCATCCCGGCGGAAAGCTGGGCATGCTTCGGGAACATGAAAGGTAAGGAGAGATTGTTATGCTGACTGGAAAACTGATTCATCCGGAGATCATGCGGGTTCTGTCCCGCTGCGGCCACGGGGACAAGGTGCTCATCGCTGATGGGAACTATCCCGTGGCGTCCAAAACCGGCGAGGCGGAAAAGGTATATCTGGGGCTGACACCAGGCCTTCCTACCGCAACTGAAGTGTTGGAAGCCTTGCTGTCCGCTTGCTGCTTTGAAAAGATGGAAGTAATGCAGCCGGAGGATGGCTCTAGGCCGGAGATTTTCAGTGAGTTTGAAAAGCTTTTGCCGGATGTCCCTATGGAAGTGCTGGGCCGCTGGGAATTTTACGATGCCTGCGGCGAGAAGTGCCTGCGTCTGGCTGTCTCCACCGGAGAGGGAAGAACCTTCTCCAACGTGCTTTTGACCGTCGGCTGCGCGTAAAAACAGAGACTTGGCAGATACCGCCGTCCGCGTCGCGGGCGGCGGTATCTGCCAATGGGCGCGATTCGAGCGGGCAGGACGCGGCTGCCAGGGCTTGGTGATTGCGAGACGGGCACTGAAATTCACCCTTTCCCAGAGAGACCGCAACTTTTGTCTTGCAAAGGGATGCTCGGGGGTTGTATATTGGAGATATAAGAATCAATTTCAGCGCCCTCCGCGGACGGGAAATCCGGAGGAACCGCTCGCATTTTTCTCCGGCATCAGGCAAAAACTATGAATTGGCGAATAAACAAAAAATGGAGGTTTCAGTATGAGCGAATGTGTGGAAAAACAGCCGCTGACAGAGGACTATCTCAAAAAGATGGACGCCTACTGGCGCGCCGCCAACTATCTGGCTGCGGCCCAACTCTATCTTTTGAGGAACCCTTTGCTCCGGGAACCCCTGACCACGGACGACATCAAAAAGAAGATCGTGGGCCACTGGGGTACAGTTCCCGGACAGAACTTCGTATACGTCCATCTCAACCGCATTATCAGAAAGTATGACCAGGACATGGTCCTTCTGTCTGGACCCGGCCACGGCGGAAACTTCTTCGTGGCCAATACGTATCTGGAAGGGACCTACAGCGAGGTTTACCCCAACATCAGCCGGGACATGGAGGGGCTTCAGAAGCTGTGCAAGCAGTTTTCCTTCCCCGGCGGCATTGCCAGCCATGTGGCCCCGGAGACGCCGGGCTCCATCAACGAGGGCGGCGAGCTGGGCTACTGCCTGGCCCATGCCTACGGCGCGGTGTTCGATAACCCGGACCTGATCGCCGCCGTCACGGTGGGCGACGGCGAGGCGGAGACCGGCCCGCTGGCAACGTCCTGGCAGGGCAACAAGTTTCTCAATCCCGCCGCCGACGGCGCGGTGCTGCCCATTCTTCACCTGAACGGGTATAAGATCAGCAACCCCACCATCTTCGCCCGCATGACCCACGAGCAGCTGGAATGCTATTTCAAGGGCTGCGGCTGGAAGGCCCACTTTGTGGAGGGGGACGACCCCATGACCATGCACCGCCTGATGGCGGCCACGATGGACGAGGTCATGGGCGAGATCAAAGCCATTCAGGCCGCCGCCAGAGCGGGCGACCACAGCTGGAAGGACTGGCCCATGATCGTGCTGCGGACGCCCAAGGGCTGGACCGGCCCTAAGGTGGTGGACGGCAAGCAGGTCGAGGGTACCTTCCGCGCCCACCAGGTGCCCATCTCCATGGAGAGGCCGGAGCATCTGGAACAGCTGAAAAGCTGGCTGGAGAGCTACCGTCCCGGGGAGCTGTTCGACGAGAACGGCCGCCTGATCCCCGAGCTGCAGGCGCTGGCTCCCACCGGGGAACGGCGCATCGGCGCCAACCCCCATGCCAACGGCGGAAAGCTCCGCCGTGACCTGCGTCTGCCGGACTTCCGGGACTACGCGGTGGACGTTCCCGCCCCCGGCGCGGTGGAGGCGCAGGACATGATCGAGCTGGGCGGCTACGTGCGGGATACGTTCAAGCTCAACGCCGACGCGAAGAATTTCCGCATCTTCGGACCGGACGAGACTATGAGCAACCGTCTGGGCAAGGTTTTTGAGGTCACCGGCCGCGACTGGAACAGCGCGGCGGTGGAGGGCGACGAATTCCTCTCAGTCGACGGCCGGGTCATGGACTCCATGCTCTCCGAGCATATGTGTGAGGGAATGCTGGAGGGATATCTGCTCACCGGACGGCACGGCTTTTTTGCCAGCTACGAGGCGTTCATCCGTATTGTGGACTCCATGTGTGCCCAGCATGCCAAATGGCTGAAGACCTGCAACGAGCTGCCGTGGAGAGAGTCCATCTCTTCGCTGAACCTGATTTTGTCCTCCAACGTCTGGCAGCAGGACCACAACGGCTTCACCCATCAGGACCCCGGCTTCCTGGACCACATTGCAAACAAGAAGGCAGACGTGGTGCGGCTCTATCTGCCCCCGGACGCCAACTGCCTGCTGAGCTGCTTTGACCACTGCATCAAGAGCCGGGACTATGTAAACGTGCTGGTCACCAGCAAGCATCCCCGTCCCCAGTGGCTGACCATGGAGCAGGCCGTCAAGCACTGCACGCAGGGCGTGGGCATCTGGGATTGGGCCAGCAGCGACCAGGGCTGTGAGCCGGACGTCGTGATGGCCTGCTGCGGCGATACGCCGACCATGGAGACACTGGCGGCGGTGACCATCCTGCGGGAGAAGATGCCGGAGATCAAAATCCGGGTCGTAAACGTAGTGGATTTGATGAAGCTGCAGCCCAGCACGGAGCACCCCCACGGCCTCAGCGACGCGGAGTACGATGCGCTGTTTACCACCAATAAGCCCATTATTTTCTCATTCCACGGCTACCATACCCTCATTCACGAGCTGACCTATCGCCGCCACAACCGCAACATCCATGTGTACGGCTACAAGGAGGAGGGTACCATCACCACGCCTTTCGACATGCGGGTGCAAAACGAGGTGGACCGGTTCCATCTGGTGAAAAACGTCCTGCGATATCTGCCGGAGCTGGGCGGGCGCAGCGCCCATCTGGTACAGGAGATGAACGACAAGCTGGTGGAACACACCCAGTATGTCCGCAAGTACGGCGTGGACCTGCCGGAAATCCGTGACTGGAAATGGCGCGGATGAGACTGAAACTCTGTTCGGATGCACGGAGCGGAGATCTCAGCAGTTAAAAAGCCCACTGTTTACAGGCAAAAAAACCAGGCCGCCAGCTCTGCTCCCAGCAGAACTGGCGGCCTGTCATACCTGAGCAGTAAAAATTTCGCGGCTGTACTGTTACATTCCGGGGGCTTGGAACGTCTATCAGGCAAGAGATAAGAGAGAGAAAAGGGGGAGCAACTTGCTGCCAGTGTATTTTGCGATGCTGGACGAGGATAGCGACCGGGAACTGTTTGCTTTGGTCTACCAGCAGTTTTACAACAAAATGAATCGGGTGGCGCAGCAGATCCTGCCATCCCAGACGCAGGCTGAGGATGCGGTTCATGATGCGTTTTTAAAGATCATTCAGCACTTTGACGATCTGAAAGAGATTCCCGAGGAGCGGCGGATTTACTGGGTTGTGGCGGTGACAAAGAATGCCGCATTGGACCTTCTGCGAAAGGAGCGGCGGGATTTACCCATGGACGAGGAAATGGAAAAGCAGTTGCCAGCTGTGCCCGCGGAGGACGGAGGCTTCCGGGCTCTGGTGGAGATCATCCGCCGGATGCCGGAAACCTATCGCCGGGTACTGGAACTGCGGTTTTTGACGGAGTGGAGCCACGCGGAGATTGCCAGAGAGCTGCATATCACGGAGGGCGCCGTAAAGACCCGAGTGGCCCGGGGACGCCAGCTGCTGATAGAAGCGATGCGGAAGGAGGGATACGCCTGTGAGTGAACTGAGTTTGGACGAAAACCTGCGATTCGCTTTAATGGAGGCCCTGCGGGAGGACTGGGAACAGATTTTGAGCGGGGGAGAGGACGCGTACAGGGAGTCTTTGCGGCAACACCGCAGACTCGGAAAAATGCTGGCGGACCCCATGGGCTATTACCGCCGGTACTTCCGCAGCGGGAGGGAGACCAAGGAGGAAAGCGCCCGGTCCTTTGCCTGCCCCGGAGAGGTGCGGATCAGAAAAAAGCACATCCTGCGTCTGGTCATAGCGGCGGTGGCAGCGGCGCTGCTGGCCGGTTCCGCGCTGGCTTATTCACTGACCAACGGGGAATTTTTCACCCGCCTATTCAACCTTTTCGGCCGAGAGCTGGGATTGGACGCCGGCGTGGCGGATATGTCTCAGCTGGAGGACATGGGCTGTGCGAAGCTGGGGACAATCCTGGAGACGGATGAGCTGCGGTTTGAGCTGTTGGACGCGGTATCCGGCGGCTATATGTCGATGGCCGCCATCCGGGTTACCTGCAAGCAGACGGACAGGGTTCTGGAGAACGATAAGGACGGGAACTGCCTGTGGCAGGCCTCATTCAGAGATATCCGCGGCACATTGACGGATGATGCGTCGATCTCGGACGCCGGATATGGATACAGCTATCGCTACGACGATGACGAGATGGAGCTGAAGCCCAATCAGTTTTATCTGATCTTCAACACCAACAGCTCCGAGACCGTCCAAGCGGGAACCTATACGCTGGAGCTGCATGATCTGATGAAAAGCGGAGAAAAGGGAGATACGGTTCTTTGTGCGGGAGACTGGACGCTGGAGATCCCACTGGAGGATGGCGAAAAGTATGCGCGCACAGTATCCTGCGGGGAAACCTATCCGATCGGAAAAACGGATTACCTTTTGGAGCGAGTCCAGTATTCGCCCCTGTCCATGAATTTGTACTTTTCCTCAGACTGCCAGACCAATCAGTTTGGAGAAGACTTCACCGATTATTCCGTCACACTGAAGGACGGCAAGGTATTAGACCGCCCATGGTTTTGCTGCGGCATCAGCAGCGGCAGCGACGCCAGCGGAACCACGGCAAATGTCACGCTGGAATTCAATGCGCCATTGAACGTGAACGAGATCGAATCCGTGCAGTTCAGCGGAAATTCCGTTGACCTGGCCGGACGGAAATGAACCACATAGCAGGCGGAGCCTTTGCGCTGCCTGCTGTTTGCGTATGTTTTTTTTCGCACGGAACCGGACGAAAGCGGAGCAAAAAAACCCGCCCCACCGAAAATCGGTGGGGCGGGTTTAAAAACCTTCCGGCAGATCAGTCTGTCACATAGGGCAGCAGGGCGATCTGACGGGCGCGCTTGATGGCCTCGGTCAGCTCGCGCTGATGCATGGCGCAGGTGCCGGTGGTACGGCGGGGCAGGATCTTGGAACGCTCAGAAAGCAAGCGACGAAGCTTCGCCGCGTCTTTATAGTCAATAAACTCGGCCCTGTCCGCGCAGAACTGGCAGACCTTGCGGCGCTTGTTCCGGTTCATAGGACGAGAGGGCCTGGAATCACGATCATAAGGCATAGTAGTTTCCTCCTTTAACAAAAATGGCGCTGATAGACGATCAGAACGGCAGTTCGCCGTCTTCTTCACCGATCTCAGCGAAATCGGAGTGGGCGTCCACGGGAGCCGGGGCGTGATTACCACCGGCGGGCGCTCCGTAAGCTGGGGCGTGGTAGCCGCCGGATTCTCCGTCACGCTTGGAATCCCCAAAGTACACGTTGTCGGCCACGACCTCGGCGGAGCGGCGTTTGTTGCCCTCCTTGTCGGTCCAGTCGCGGAGCTGCAGCCGGCCCTCCACAACGGCCATGCGGCCCTTGGTGAAGTACTTGCTGACAAATTCTGCGGTGGCGCGCCAGGCGACGACGTCAATGAAATCTGTCTCCTTCTCGCCGCCCTGGGACTTGAAGTCCCGGTCCACAGCAAGAGAGAAGGATGTCACGGCGGTGCCACTTCCGGTGCGGCGCAGCTCGGGGTCCCGGGTGAGACGACCCATGAGAATGATCTTGTTGAGCATCGCTTTGTCCTCCTTACTCGCCCTTGCAGACGATCAGGGAACGCATGATGCCGTCGGTAATGCCGAGAATACGGTCCAGCTCCCGGGGAAACGCTGCGGGGCTGGCGAACGTCATCAGCACGTAATAGCCCTCGGTCTTGAAGTTGATGGGATAGGCCAGCTTGCGGCTGCCCCACTCTTCGACTTCCACATTGGAGCCGTTCTGCTCAGCGAGAGTCTTGAACTTTGCCACCAGGGCGGCGGTGTTCTCCTCACTCTGTGCGGGGTCGATAATGTAGACGACCTCATAATTGGCGGTAACTTTTGCCATTTTTGCACCTCCTTTTGGACATATGGCCCCCATTCAAGGATGGGGACAAGGATATGCCTGCATACTGCAAGCCCTATCATTATACAGGAAAACGGTCAAATGTCAAGAAATATTTGAATTTCGTAGGCCCTGAGCAAGTTTTATATTGTATTTGGACAAGCGGTTTCCAGCTTATGGAATGTCCGCTTGTCCTTATTTTATAACCGGGAACAAGCCGGTAGAAATGATGGAGGTACATTCCATGGAAGAAAAGACGTTTGTAGGTTTTAGCTATGGCAGGTTCCAGACCGATAGTGGGGAAATGAAGGATTACTGCAACGTGTTCATGCTGGAAGACTTCACTGGCAACGAAAGCAACGATTATCACTTCGGCGGTCAAAAGGCCGTTAAGTATGGCTGTGGCTCTCCTGCTGTGTGGAAGGACGTAAAGCCCGGTATGCGCGTTCAGTGCTACTTTGATTCTCGGAAGAAGATTTCCTACATGGTTCCTGTCAGCAAGGCGTAAGCGCGTCTTGCAGCCCTGATAAAGCGGTGCGGGGTAGCTCCCCGCACCGTGCCCCCCCCGCTAACAGGGGGGCACTACCTACAATATAGCAAGCAGGGGGGCTTGGATTGTGGATAGCATGACAGCGGAAAACATTGTCTTATATGACTGGCTTTCCTTTACCAGCAAAACACACAGCCCCGACGAACTGATTTCAGCCCTTGGCCTGTCTCATGTTCCATGGACAGAAACAAGGGGTGCAAAGGGCTACAAGGACAGAAAATACTTTTCCTGTATTAGTATTCACTACAACGGTCGTGCTGATATGGGTGTGTGGGTGGAAATGTCTGGTCAAGGTTGCCGTACTTTTGAATCGCTTTCACAAGTTGGCTGGGACATGCTTTTCAATTTCATTCGTTTAAATGACCTCAAAATAACTCGCCTTGACGTTGCCTTTGATGATCATTCCGGCCTTTTGAATATCCGGCAGATTTTAGAAGACACGCAAAGTGGTATGTATATTAGCAAGTCGGACTATTGGGAAACGGTGCTTTCCTCAAAGGGTTCTACTGTTCAAATTGGCAGTCCACAAAGTAAAGTCCTGATTCGCATTTATAATAAAGCTGCTGAACGTGGCTATACGTCAGACGTGCATTGGGTACGTGTTGAAATCCAGCTTCGGGATGATAGGGCGGTACAGTTTACCAAAATTCCGCTTTCAATCGGACAGGCTTTTTCCGGTGTGCTTCTGAATTATCTTCGGTACATAGAACCGTCTGAGGACGTGAATAAATGGCGCTGGCCTATGACTGCATATTGGTCTGCGCTGGTGGAAGATGCAGAGCGCATTAGTATCTACCAAACTCCCGGCATGGAGTACAACGAGGAACGTTGTAAGCGCTATGTGATCAATCAGGCAGGAAACGCCATTGATGCCTGTATCAAGATGTACGGCATTGATGGATTTACCCAGATGATTGAGGAAAGGCAGACCATGCAGAATCCGAAGTATGATCTGCTGGTGCGTCAGCACAAGTTTGATGTTCTGGCAAACAGAGTTGATTTCTATTTCAACGGAAAAATGTAATACAGTCCGCTCGCCCTGGCCCGCTGGCTGCTGCGGTTGATTGTGTTACAAATATCGCGGGATGGTCTAGTGGACTAGGACGCAAGGCTCTCAACCTTGAAACGGCGGTTCGAATCCGTCTCCCGCAACCATATGACCGTGTAGCTCTATGGTAGAGCGTTGTGCGCACAAGCAACGAGATTGGGTAAGTAGGTTCGATTCCTGCCACGGTCACCAAATGCCCTGCGGTTTCCCGGCACCAGAGGGGAATGCAAAGACAAGTCGGGAGTAGATTGGATAATTGCGCTATTTCCTTAACGATGCGCAAGCCCTCGCCCGGGGGCTAGTAATATACCGGGTTTGCTGGGCAAAAAATCAAGCCCGATTAACTTCTTTTTTTGATGTAAACCAAAAGATTAACAAGTGTTGCTCCTGCGAATCCGACTAGAATCATGGAGGTTTCTCCTTTGAAATTGATAAACAGTATAATTTCTATGGCGGAAAGTCTGAGCGTTTCTCCTGACAGTGTTCTCATCTTGGCAATATGGTGTTTTGTTGGCGAGTGCTTTTTGACTTATTTTGTGGTTCGTCGCATTATCCGCCATTTCAAAAAGAACAAGCCCGATTAAGGCTTGTTCTTCTCTCCTAGTAGTTTTTTGAGTTTTTTAATATCGTGTTTCATGATGAAAAATTCTATTAACAGGAAGACGCATAGGAGATAGGGTAGTGCTGTAAAAAGCATAGTCCATAATGCTACTGATAACGGGTCGTTCATGTAATCACTCCTTTGAAAGTTGGTGTATGTGTGAAAATTTCTAATAGGGTTATTTCCATTGTACTGACTTTCCTTTTGCTGCTTCCAATTTTTAGTGTACCAGCAGCTGCTACGGATGTCAATATTGGCGTTAATGCTCAACTTGACTTGGAGAGCGTATCTGCTTGGAATTCTGCTTTTAATTTTGGTTATCCTGATTATTCTGTTGCACTTAGGGCTTTGCTCGGCTGTGATGATGTTTGTTGGGGTATTGTTGATAGAATTGCTTATGATCATGGTGAGGTTTCCCTTGACCGCCTTTATGATATTTGTGCGCAAATGAATAATGTTATGAATCAGCCGGGCGGCGAGGGCTTTTTGAAAGATATTTTTATTGCTTATTCCAACATGAGTACTAAAAATCTTTATGCTATTCTTGGCATTGGTGCTATTAAGTGTGAAGTACAGACTTGGGGTACTTCTGGCTTGTACCGCATCAAGGATGTAAACCATAATATTTGGATGGTAAATCACAGCGGTCAATATGCTTATTGTGATGCAAGTGCAGGCGCTGCCACTTGCGGCGGCAATCAATGGGTCGGTGAACGCTCCTGCTCCACCGCTAAAACCAACATGAAGAATCTCGACACTCTTAATCTCCTGTGCAATAAAATCAAGGAATCAGGCACACCCTGCCAGATTCGCGCTCTTGGCACTCAGTACAAAGCTATTTGGTACAACTATCAATACTACTGTGACCCTGAAGGTCGTCCTTTCGTTTGCTACGCTAACGAGGGGCAAGCTGCTATCAATCAGCCCCGCCCGGACACCTCTGTAATTGATGAGGACGGCAAACCCGCCACGGATGAAACTGGCACAACAATAAATAACCCGGATAACTCCACGAATATTGACCTCTCAGGCATGACCATTACTCTCCCTGACGGCACTGTGCAGGTAGCAGACGCTGTTATCTATGACGAATCCACAAAGACCTATTATATTGACAGTCACGACACGACAAACAACTATGTTACCTACAATTATTCTTGGACTTACAATATCAACTATACAAGTATCACCTATATAGGCCAAACAGAGCAGTATGACAAATATTATAAAGTCTACTATGAACTTCCTGACGGCCGGGACAGTGCCGATTTAACCCCGGAAGACTTGGAGCAGCTAAACGTTAGTGTCGATTGCATCGGCTACGCTCGTTCTGCGGATGATGTCGCGTTGCGTTCTCTCTATCATTTCGACGGTGATACTCGAGATTCTTCCTATTGGAATTACTGCACGAATTTTAAATGGAACTCTGGCGCAAGCCTGACTTATATGGACGCTGGCGTTTTTAATGGCGCTCTCTATCTCGATGAAACATCCCATGATTTCACTATCTCTTTGCCCTCCGCTATTGGCACTGGCGATTACACTTTGCAATTTCGTTATTATCAAAGCGCTACGGCAGCACCGCAAACAGATAGTTATATTATGGTAGGCGCTCAAAAAGCGTTTCAATTTAACGGCGGCTATTTTCTAAATAGTACTGGTACGTCTCTTTCACAGACCCCCACGGGAACATGGAATGAAATTGCCCTTATACGGAAAAGCGGTACACTGTATTATTATCTAAATGGCTTGAAACTTGGTAGTATTGCTCAGTCGGGTTATTTAATAAATACACTTCAATTTGTATTTGGTAGCGCTCAACAGACTTATAAATATTTTGATGAACTGCGTTTTACCAATAAAGCATTAACTACTGATAACAATTATACTTGTACTTCCGTACCTTATGATACCAATCTATCTCTTGTTCTTCCTGATAGCGTTACGCCTGTAGCTGATGAATATAGTGCATGGCAAAGTTCGCCCGATTTAAGAAATACATTTGATTTCAGTCAAATAAACTTACCTTTTGTAAGCACTATTCAACCCAATGACGCTTTCCCAAGTAGTTCATTTGTTTTTATATCGGCGGGCTATAACTATATATATTCTCTCGTTCCTGCTACGTCAGGAAGTTTGTTTTCATCAACATATATAAGCGGTAATAGTGTCTATTCTGCTTATGCCGGTTTGAATTTTTGCCCAAGTAAATCGGGCGTCGCAGCTGGATCTTATGATGTAATTATTTATGATGATTTGCATAATGCATACCGTTTTTCGTTTAGCTTTACAAGTAGTACAATAACTTTAAATACTGCGCATTCTGGCATCTTATATGCACAGGCTGTTCTTAACAAGTATATTCGATTTTATGTTAATTCTTGTGACTTTGTAATTACTCGCGTCGATATAGTTGCTAGTGGTGGATTGGCTTCTACTTGTGAAACAGTTTCAGGTGTTGTTCCTATTCCTACAGAAAATATCAATAAAGCTACTTTAGCTGTTAAAACGGATTTAACTATTACAAATAAGCAGATTGGCGGTGCTCGTCCCTCCATTCCAACTAAGGGCCTTGTGTGGGCCATGGTGGAAGATGGCGTTATCCAGTCTATCCAGATTTATAACGGCAGCGCGTGGGAACATTGCGACGGTCGTATCTTTACCGGCACTCGCTGGATACCGTACAATGCTTACAACATCATCACGCTTAAAGATTTCTATGATGTTGCGGACGCTTCTGGCGATAGCTATGAGTACATTTATACGGAATCCGGCTTCTGGTCTTGGTGGCAAAAGTCATGGAACGCTTTTACAAATAAGCTGTTCGCGGCTCTAAGTTCTGCCGGTATGGATACCAGCGGCGGGACAAGTTCAGACGGTTCAAGTAAAAGCCTTTGGCAGCGTATCAAGGACGCTTTCAATGATACGTTGGGCACTCTGATTGAAGCCCTCTTTGACCTGATTAAAGAAGTCCTCAAGACCTTGATTTCTTCCGCTACGGACATGCTTAAATTTTTCTTTAGCTTACTCACGGATGCCGTTTTAGGTGTGTTCAAATCGTTCTTTGACGCTTTTAAAGATAGTTCCTTGTTTGATTTCTTCAAGCAGCCGCCCATAGTTGGCTCAGATGGTACGCAAACAGACGGCGGTTATGGCTTACCCTCTGAGGTAGGGACAGGCTTTGCGTTCATCAGCGGCGTGATTATGGTCTTGCCGCCTGACCTCCGCTCCATTCTGTTTTTCAGTCTTGCCGCTATGGTGCTGTTTGGTGTCCTAAAGCTGGTGAAAGCGTAACACAAAGTAGCAGCTGCGCCAGCTGGCCCGGCCCGGTCAACTGTGTTACAAAAGGAGGGTTCTCCATGTTTCAAGTCCTGTTCCTGCTGTTCGGCTGGCTCCCTTCGCCTCTGAACGTCCTTTTTGAAGGTGCGTTTGCAATCTTCCTTGTGTTTGTGCTGATAAAGTTTATTAAAGCCGTTCTTGACATGATACCGTTTATTTAGGGGGGTCGTTGTATGGAAATTGTGTCTGCAATTGGAACCCTTTTAACGGACGTTTGGGGCCTGTTTCAAGGCGTACAGGTTCCCGGCCTTGGTATTTCCTTTGCATCGTGGTTTATCGTCTTACTGCTTGCTGGCCTGTCTATTCAGCTGGTGTCTTATGTCTTCGGCTTCGGCGGCAGCGGGACGGGTTACCGCTCCGGACAGAGCCGAAACAAGCACATTTCAGAAAATCGAAAGAGTGATGAAAAATGAAGCGTGTTCTAGTCTTGCTTATGGCCCTGTTCCTGCTGGTGGTTCCCGTCATGGCGGAAGAATTACCGGCTGATTCTTCGGCTGGTGCAACGTCTGAGGAACCGACAGACCCGGTCACCATCGATACCACAACCACAAAAGAGGAGGACGGTGTAATTGTCAATGTTACGATTGCCCAGCCTGAAACGGCTGCGGCTTCATCCAGTGAAAGCGGTGCAGCGAGTAGTGAAGAAACTGCTGCATCTTCTACGGAAGATTTGCCGGTGGTTCAGTCGTTTTCTACTTCATCCCCGGATTTACTGGCGGCTGATGCGTCTGTTGACGGCTCTGCGTCTATGGCTGATGTTGTAACTGCTGTATTTGGAGAGTATCAGCGGCAGACGTACACGGTCACACATTATGATTCTAGCGGCAATGTGATTGGCACGTCTACGGAGTTCGTTCCCGGCCTTGCTGGTCTGGACTATGCGTGGATTGCCGGTGTGTCCCTGTTTGCGTTGGTTCTTGGTGGTTTCCTGCGCCTGATTGGAGGTCTGTTGCGCCGATGAATGCAATGATTGATTTTTCAGTTGCCATGCTTCAAGCGCTGGCAAATTTCCTTGGTTCTGATCCAATTTTTTACCTGTTTGGTATGATCTGCTTTTGTTTTCTCTGCAAGGCGGTTAAGACCCTTATGGCGTAACACAAATTTGAATGCCTGGCGTTGGCTGCTGAAGCTAAAATGTGTTACATAATTTCTATCTCAACGGCGTTAGCCGTGGGAAATATATATCTTTTTGAAAGAAGGTTTTATTGAGACTAATACCATGACTACCCTGCTGACGAGCGTTACCACTGTCCTTTCCTCCGCTGCCACTTGGGTTGGTTCCATCGGAACTATGATTGTGGACAACCCTATCCTCCTGATTTCTTTTGTTTTGGGCCTGACCCTTTCGGCCATCGGCATTTTCAAGGCCCTGCGCCACTAATCCAGCACAAAAGGGGGGGGGACGCACGCCAGCGGAGCGCGTGCGCCCTCCCCCGCATCTTATGAATGAGGTGATTTTATGGTCTGGCTGATCGTTTTATATATTCTTTACCGCTGGCTTTTCCCTCGCAAGGTTCCCCATGTTCTCAACGTTTATTTTGGTGTTCCCGGCAGCGGTAAAACCACCTTTGCCGCTTATCTCACAAAGCGGAGCATGAAGCAGTCCCGTGTGATTGTCTGGGCGCAGAAACACCCCGGTAAATTCTCGGCGTGGCTGCTGGCTTCACGTTTCTTCAAACGCTGTACGCCGGTCTATTCCAATGTTCCCATCACCGGCGCTTTCCAGCTGGAGCCGCAAGCCGACATTGGAAAGTACATGATTTCCGGGGGCAAGGTCATTATTGACGAGGCCGGTATTGAGTACAACAACCGCAATTTTAAGTCGTTCCCTAAAGAAGCAATTTACTGGTACAAATACCATCGGCATTATGAGTGCAGCGTGGACGTATTTAGTCAAAGCTATGAGGACATGGATATAACGCTGAAACGTCTAGCACAGAACTATTTTGTTGTGAAAAAGTCTCTGCTACCGTTCTGCATTGTCTGCAAGAGTATCAAGCGTAAAATCGGCATAGACGATATTACGCACCAAATCATAGACAAGTATTATTTCGGCTTTCCTATCATCGGTACAAAGTGGGTATTTAGTCCTGTTCTCTGTCCTTTTTCCTGCTTTCCAACTTGTAGAAACAGAAAAGCACAAGGCTCTCGAACTTTTCGTTTAGGCTGGCTCCCTCCTGCGCTTCCAGAATGGCGGCGATTTCATCGGAGTAGCGGAAACTTCGTAGGTTGCTTTTAGGGCTGTTTCCTCGCATATTTTAGGCTTCCTTTCTGACACCGTAGCGGTGTTCTATGTCCCTGCATCCCCGGATACCTTGGGGCCTGTCTTTTTTCCCACGGAAAAAAACTGGATAAACGCTAGCATTCCGCTCGGTATCCGTTTCGCCTGAGGTATGCTTCTGCCTGATGCTCCTGTGCAAAGGTGCGGCTCTGGCGTTTCTGTCTGTCCCGCCCGGTGATTGGTTGACCGTTCGCGGAAAGTACTACGTACCGCAGTTTTCCGTGCTTCTCCACGGGGTTGTAATAGATCGCCTGTCCAATTTCGTTTATCATCTTCATAGCTGCGCCGCCTTTGCATCTGGAGTTTCTCGAATCATCTCCAAATCGCGTAATTCCTCAAGGCTCAGGCGCTCTGTTTTGCGTACGATGCTTTTGCTGCCATCCTCGTTGTATGAATATTCTTCAATTTGCAGCAGTGCTTTTCCGCAACAGGCTGCCAGATATAGTGAGCAGTAGTAGTTGTAATTTATTGCGCTTTTGAATTTCAGGCTAAAACTTACGCCGCCCTTGTACTTGGTAAATTCAGTCTCCCGGATGTTTGGTACTTCCGGCCCGAGGAATGCCCCGGCCAGTTCGTGTATTTTGGTTTTGTTCGCTGTTAGCTTCATCATAGTTTGCGTCCTCCCAAAATAAAGAATTGTGTCTGCAAAAGCAGCGCTTGCCGCTGCTTTTGTTAGCCGCAGGCTTAACCAATTTCTACCGGGTGTCAAGGGGACCGTGGAATAATTCCAGTGCGCACACTGGTTTTATGCCGCGAAAGCCCCTTTACACTTGGTTGATATTGGTTAACTCTTTGTCCCGCAGGACACATTATTCTTTTCGTCTTCGCCGCAGCGTTTTTAGACGTCCGAAGGACACCACACCGTAACACATTCTCACCCGGCAGCCAGCTCTCCCCGGCCGCTTCTTTGTGTTACAAAAAAAGACAGCACCCGACAAAAGATGCTGCCTTTTTCTATATTACCAAATTTTAGGGGATTGTCAATTTTCTTCTTGACATTTGCCATTTCGTAGGCCCTGTCGGTTTCCCGGCGGGGCCTACGAAATCAATCCTTCCGTTTAGCGCAGTCCGCCGGCACGCCGATCAAGTGAGCACTTTTCACGACTTTTGCAGCAGCAAAATATCCTCGGGCCTGACGGCGACGGTGACCGTCTTTTCTCCCTCATGAGCCGCCCACGCGGCTTTGTCAAGTTCCATCCGCAGCAGCGGCGCCTCCTGCGTCGCGTTCAGGGGCCGGAGCAGGACGATGGAGCCAAACACATCGTCGATTACCTTTACTACCCCGCAGGAAAAGGCGTTTTCCTCGCCCTGGGCGGCAAAGCGAATACGGTGGGACCGAATGCCTGCCACGGCGGTCTCCGACGGGACGGTACGGTTGCAGGCCAGCGTCAACCCCCATTCGGGAAGGAGAACGGACTCGCCCCAGGGCTTTGCGGCCGCAAAATTTTTACAGCCGGAGAGCCGGGCGGCGGACTCTGTACCGGGGGCCTGGAACAGCGCCTCCAGAGTCTGTACCGGCTGGGATTTCCCGCCGTCCATCACGCAGACCCGACGGCAGTTGCGCCAAGCCTCGCCCCGGTCATGGGTGACCCAGAGTACTGTGCCGGAGAAAGCGGAGAGTGTTTCCAAAAGCTCCAGCTCCAGCTGGTATTTGAGATAGCTGTCCAGCGCGGAAAAGGGCTCATCCAGCAAAATTGCCCGAGGCTGGGAGGTGAGGATACGCGCCAGCGCCGTTCGCTGCTGCTGCCCGCCGGAGAGGGCGGCGGGGCGCTTCATGGCGACGTCCTCGAGATGGAACTGCCGCAACTTTTCCGCGACAATGGCGTCCCGCCCCGCCTTGTCCTTTGCCGCCACCGCGATGTTTTGCGCCACGGTCATATTGGGAAACAGGGCGTACTGCTGAAACAGGTATCCCACGTTTCGCCGCTGGGGAGGCAGGTCAATCTTTGCGGCGCTGTCAAACAGCACCTGTCCATCCAGCTCGATGTGACCTTCGTCAGGGCGGAGTATGCCCGCGATACATTTGAGCGTCACGGACTTGCCGCAGCCGGAGGCGCCCAGCAGCGCCAGAGCCTCATTTCCCGCCGAGAACTGCGATTCCAGCAAAAAGGCCCCCAGGCGCTTGCGAATATCCACACGTAGCATCAGCGCCGACCTCCTCGCTGCCGGGTTTCCAGCAGGTTCACCGCCAACAAAACCACGGCGGAGATCGCTAGATTCACCAGCACCCAGCGGGTGGCTCCGGCGTCGTCCCCGGTGCGCCAGAGCTGATAGACGGTGGTGGAGATGGTGGCGGTGCGGCTCGGCGTGTATCCGGCGATCATGGAGGTGGCGCCGTATTCGCCCAGGGCCCGGGCGAAGGCCAGCACGGTTCCCGCCAAAATCCCTTGCTTGCAGAAGGGCATCCGCACGTGCCAGAAAATATAGGAGTTGGAAAGGCCCAGCGTCCGTCCGGCGTCCGCCAGCGTCTCATCAAAGGACTCAAAAGCCCCCCGGGCGGTGCGGTACATCAGCGGGAACGCCACCACAACGGTGGCGAAGATCGCGCTCCACCAGGTCATGACCAGCTTTGTGCCGAAGTGGGCCAGAAACCAACCGCCCACGACCCGGTTGGGCCCCAGCAGGCGCAGCAGCAAATAGCCCACCACCGTGGGCGGAAGGACCAGCGGCAGCGTCAGAACCACGTCCAGAATGCCCTTTGCAAGGCGCGGCAGTCGGGCGATATAATACGCAGCCAAAAGGCCCAGAAAGAACACCGCCACGGTGGAGATGGCGGAGATCCGCAGGGAGTTGTATAGTGGGTACCAGTCCATGGGGGCTCCTTTCTGTGGGAAGCTCCCACAGGGGGTTTCACGTCGCGCGCACAACGGCGGACTTTACTATGGCTGCCGCGCGGGCGGAGACGGAGGTCCTCGCCCGCGCGGTCCCTTATTCTGTGATTAAGCTACTGCGGAGAAGCCTACGGATTCAAAAACAGACATCGCGTCGGCGGTGGAGAGATAGTCTAGGAACGCCTTTGCCTCGGTAGGATGCTGAGAACCCGACAGCACGGCGGCGGGATAGATCACCTGACCGCACATCTCGCTGGTGGCGCTGTCCACCACAGTGAGGCCGGCGGAATATGCGTCGGTGGCGTAGATCACGCCGCAGTCCACACTGCCCTCGGAAACCTGGGTGGTGACCTCCTTCACGTTGGAGCCATAGGTCAGGACGCCGGCAGAGTTCAGCGCGTTCTCATCCAGCCCGTAGAAGGAGAGAATCTTCTGGGTATACTGGCCCACGGGCACGTCGCTGTTGCCCATCGCCATCAGAATATCGCCAGCTTTCAGATGCTCCGCCAGCTGGTCAAAGCTCGTGATGCCCTTGGGGTTGTCCTTGGGGACCACCAGAGTCACCTTGTTCTCCAGCAGGTTCATGCGGGTAGAGGTGTCGATCATGTCCAGACCGTCGGGATTCTTGTCCGCGTCGCCTTTCAGGGAGCCGTCCAGCGCGTTCATCTGCTTCTGCGCAGCGGAGATGAACAGGTCGCAGTCCGCGCCCTCTTTGATCTGGGTCAGCAGCGTGCCGGAGGATTCATAGGTGGGAGTGACAGTGACGTTGGGAGCCACGGTCTTGTAAGCCTCAATGATCTGGTCGATGGTCTCCGTCATGGACGCGGCGGCGAAAACAGAGATCTCCACCGGCTCGGCGGTAGGGGCGGAGGAGGCGGCTCCGGAACCGGACGCGGAACCGGAGGATGCCGCAGGCGCGGCGGCGCTGCAGGCGGCCAGAGACAGAGACATCGCCAGGGTCAATGCAATTGCAAGAGCTTTTTTCATGTATATAACCTTCCTTTCATATGTTGGCGACTTCGGGCCGCCGGAGGTGGGCGCCCGAGACGGGGCGTCGTATTCTGAACTCCCGGAGGAGATTGCAGATCGTGATACTCGAGCGAGGCAAACGATCAAGGAAAAGCACCGCGCCCGCTGCGGGCGCGGTGGGACTTATTTTCCAAAGGGGCAGTCCGGCCAGTGGCAGGGCTTGCAGCCCAGGCAAAGCCCGCCGTTGCCCAATGCCACGATATCGCTCCGGGAGACGGGAATACCCGCCGCCACCGCCGGAAGGACCAGGTCGAACACTGTGGCTCCGGCAAACATGACGCAGCCGGGAAGACCCATGACGGGCGTGCCGTCGGCGAAATAGCCCAGCAGGAACATGGCTCCGGGCAGAACGGGTGCGCCGTAGGTGACAATTTCCGCACCCGCCGCCCGGATACCGCCGGGGGTGTTGTCGTCGGGGTCCACGCTCATGCCGCCGGTGCAAAGCACCAGATCCACGCCCTTGGCCCGGACTTGATTGACAGCGATGGCCACATTTTCCACGCCGTCGCCCGAGAGAATCTGGGCAACTGTATCAATCCCCATGTTTCCCAGCTTTTTTTTCACCGCCGGTGTAAATTTGTCTTCAATCAGACCGTTTTTTACCTCGCTGCCAGTGGTGACGATACCGGCGGTTTTCAGCTTGTAGGGAAGAACATTCAGAATGGGTGCGCTCCCAGCCGCCTCCGCCGCCGTCTCCAGCGTGGTTTCCGGTACCACCAACGGGATGACCCGCATTCCGGCCAGCTTGTCGCCGGCCTTCACCGCTGTTCCGCCCTTTCGGGTGGCCAGCATCACGTCCGGAACGGTATTCACGGCGTTGAGCTTCTCCGCGTCCACGGTAAAATATCCGTCGCACTCTGCGAACAGCTCGATCTTGCCCTCTTTGATGTCCTCCGTCGGGCGGATATTCCGGCCCATAGCGAGCTTGCACAGCCGCATAGCCGCGTCGTCCTCATGGAGCATCCCGGGGTGCAGCTCCCAGACGTACAGATGCGCTTTCCCCATGGAGAGAAGTACCGGGACATCCTCCTCCGTCACTACATGGCCCTTGCGGAACCGGGCACCCTTGAACTCGCCGGGAATAATCTGGGTCAGATCGTGACACAGCACGTGGCCGATGGCCTCCTGCGTTTTGATGAGCTTCATGCTTTTGCCTCCAGAATTTCAATGTTGTCTCCGGCGCGGACCGTTCCCTCCCGTATCACCACGGCGAAAATGCCTTCCGTGGGCATGACGCACTTGCCGACGGCTTTTTTGACAGCGCAGTCGCTGTGGCACTCCTTGCCGATCTGGGTGACCTCAACCTCGGAATTCCCGATACGCAGGCGGGTCCTCACCGGCAGGTGCTTCAAAGCGATACCCCCGGGATTGATGTTTTCCGCGAAGATACCGTCGGTCAGAGGAATGGGGCAGGCGGCTATAGCTCCTCGTAACGGCAGCGGTAGTTGCACAGGTTTGTCACCGAAAGCCGCAGATATCGGATTGTCCGGCTACAGCCGCCGGTCATAGGTAGTTACGTGATACTCAAATAAGGTTAACGAAATCAGTTTAGCATTTCTGCCAATAGAAGTCAAGAAAAGAGAGAATTTTGCCTCCTTGACGGGCATGCCGGCACGTGTTATTCTTTTAATAGGAGAACGGAGGGGAGAAACCATGAACTGGGTGCGTACGTTGGAAATTCGCCCCGGCGTCACTGCGATAATCGGTGGCGGGGGGAAGACCTCTCTTTTGCGGACGTTGGGGGAAGAACTGGTGAAGGCGGGCTATAAAGTGCTGCTATGCACCACCACGAAGATTTTTCCGTTCGACGGACTGCCCTGTGTGACGGAGACGGGGACAGACGCGCTGCTGGCGGCACGGGCGCAGGGAGGCCTGATCTGCGCCGGGACGCTTCTGGACAGCGGCAAGCTGACTGCTCCGGCGGCGCCGATGACGCAGCTTGAAGCGCTGTTCGATTATGTGCTTGTGGAGGCCGACGGCTCGGCGCACCTTCCTCTGAAAGCCCACGCGCCCCATGAGCCGGTGATCCCGGCGGAGGCGGCGCAGACGATCTGCGTGGTGGGGGCCTCCGGTTTTGGAAAGCCCATACGGGAGGCGGCTCACCGTCCGGAGCTCTATGCCAGGCTGGCGGGCGCGGCGGAGACGGACCTTGTTACGCCGGGACTGGCCGCTGCCGTTTTGACGGCGGAGAAGCTTCACAGCCGGGTGTTGGTGAATCAGGCGGAGCTGGCGGTCTCCGAGGCGAAAGAACTGGCTGGACTTTTGGACTGTCCGGCTGTGGCGGGGTCCTTAAAGCTTGGAAAGATTTTTTGACCGCTTTGGGGCGGAGGAAGAGAGCGCTATCATGCTGACAGTGATTCGCGGTGCGGGAGATATTGCGACAGGAGTGGCCCTGCGTCTGTGGCGCAGCGGTGTGCAGGTGGTGATGACCGACCTGCCCAGCCCCACTGCTATTCGGCGTACGGTCTGCTTTTCTCAGGCCATCGTACTGGGACGGGTCACAGTGGAGGACGTGACGGCGGTTCGGGCGGAGACGGCGGAGGAGGCGCTCGCTTTATTAAAGGAGTGTGTCATCCCCGTTTTGCCGGACCCAGAGGGAACGTGTATTTCCCGGCTGCGGCCCGACGCGGTGGTGGACGCCATCCTCGCAAAAAAGAATCTGGGGACAAAAATGACCGACGCACCCGCGGTGGTGGGCGTGGGTCCTGGCTTCACGGCGGGGGTTGACTGTCACGCGGTGGTGGAGACGATGCGTGGACACACGCTGGGCCGGACGTACTATGAAGGTTCCGCCCTTCCCAACACGGGCATTCCCGGACTCATCGGCGGCTTTTCCGGTGAGCGGGTTCTCCGGGCTCCGGCGGACGGCGTGTTCCGTCAGAAGCTGGATATCGGCGCGCAGGTGACGGAGGGCGATGTGGCCGGTGAGGTGGAGGGCATTCCTATGTGCTGTACCCTCACCGGCGTCCTGCGGGGCATTCTGGCGGATGGCACGCCGGTTTTCAAGGGTATGAAGGCCGGGGATGTGGACCCTCGAGGGCAGGAGGCCAATTGCTTCACCGCATCGGACAAAGCGCTGGCGGTGGGCGGCGGCGTACTGGAGGCGGTTTTTCACCTGACATGGGGCGCTGCAATGTAAGAACGCGGGCCGGTATCTTTTGATACCGGCTCGCGTTTTCCCTTTTATTTAAAACGATCAGTAAGCGCTCTCCATCTCCTGCACCTGCCGGTAAAGCAGGTCGTTTACCGGAACGGCAATGCCGTGCTTTGCGGCAAGACGGCGGATGGTTCCGGCGAACAATTCCACCTCGCTTTTCCGATGTGCTTTCCCATCCTGCCGCATGGACGGCTCCCCGCTGCCGGGGAAAGTCTGAATGATGGAGTCCCACTCCGCCACGTCCTGCTCAGACAGCGGCACACCTTCGGCGTTGGCCACCTGGACGACCTCCCGCATGGCGCCCAGCATGGCGTCCCGGGCCGGCCCCGGGACCTGTAGTCCGCCGTATCCGCACTGGAATACCATGGCCGCCTGATTACAGCCTGTATTGCAAAGCAACTTGCTCCACATGTGGACCCGAATGTCCTCCGGCAGGGAATAGGGAAATCTCACCCGGTCAAAAAAGGCAGTCAGCAACCGCAGACGGCGGTCATCCTGTCCCGCAGGAACGCCCAGCGCCAGCTCACCAAAGATAGGGCAGGAGGCCCGGTTGCCCTCTTTTACGGCGGACATCTTCTGCGCGACGCACCAAACGATCTTCTCTGTTTCAAAGGTGTCGGACAGGATCTGCTCGCTGGCAATGCCGTTGAGGGCGGAGATAATGGTGGTATCCGGTCCCACCAAATGGCGGCATTCGGCGATGCTGGTCTCCAACGCGCCGAATTTCACCGCGAACAGCAAAAGGTCCAACGGTTTATTCTCTGCCGCTGCATCGACATAATGAAACGCGCAGCGCTCCCCGTTGAGGAATACGCCCTCTTTCTTGTAACGGGCGGTGCGGCCCGCATCCGCCAGGACCTTCACGTTTTCATAACCCGCGCCCTGCGTGAGCTGATGAGCAAAAATGACGCCCAGTGCGCCCAGCCCAACGATACCGACCGTTTGAATTTCCTTCATCATAAACGCTCCCTTTTTATAAAATAGACAGAAAGCGGGAGCCGACAGGCTCCCGCTTTGGAGGCTCAGCACGCAATCTTTTCCAGCCAGCGCAGGTCATAGGGCTCAAACACCGCTTTTTCATAAGCGTCCACGTCCAGCTTTGTGCCGTCCCAGTCGGAGTGGATGTCGCCGTTCTGCTTGATCAGAATATCGTACAGAATATCATAGGTCACACCGTTCCGACTGTCCCGCTCCACAATCGTGGAGTATGGCAGAGTCTTATGATAGGTCAGCTCCATACCCTTATAGTCAAAGTGGAATCCGCAGCGCATACGGCAGCCGTCCAGACCGGTGTACCGGGAGATCTTCTTCAGATCGCTGAGGATCATGTCGCCAGCCTCGTTATAGAGGTTTTCCGGCGTGGTGGCGGTATAGTCGAAGCGGAACTGGATGTTGGCGCCGGGAATTTTGCGGAACCGCTCCAGATAGGGAATCAGTTCCGCTTTCGGATAATTTTTGTAGAGCACGCAGTTGATGCGGAAGGGAACTGCCAAGCGGCTCAGCAGCGCGTCGTTGGACTCCACCACGTACTTCTGCATATGGCGAGAGACGTTGATGCAGGTGATTTTATCCCGGTTGCGGCGGGTGAACTCCACAATGTCGTTTTCGGACTGATGCTCGGATACCGGCAAAGTTGTATTAATATAGACTTTGTGGGTGGTGGGAATATGGTCCAGCATGCTTTGCAGCACGTCGAGGTCCGCCAGCGGCTCACCGCCGGTAAAGACAAAGTCACACTCGGGCGTGATGGCATCCATTTGGCCAATGCTCCGGCAGATATTCTCTGCGGAGAACCCCGTCAGGTCGGCATACTCCCCTTTGTTGATGCAGAAGGGACAGTGGTTATGGCAGTCGTAGGGGACGAAGATGGTGACGGTGGCGCCGCCTTCCCGCGTCTTATAGGGATGAATCATGTTGATCGGCCTTTCCGTTAAGAATCAAGGAAAATGGAGGTGGCATATCCTCCGGCTTTTCATATACGATTTAATATTTTACTTCATTATTTTAAAGAGGTCAAGAGAAACCGCGAAAAATAGAGATGAAAAAATCGGGAAACAGGGAAAATGCTGTACATAGTTCGCGGCAAATGCTATAATAATCGAAAAATAAACGAGCGTGTGAATTTGGAAAGGAGGTGGGCGTGATGACTGCGTTGCAGTCTGTGCTGGATGCTATGACGGCGGTGCTTACGGCTTATCCGCTGGCGGGTACGTGGTTTTCCGCCGTTGTGCGCTTTTTGTTCCCGGTGCTGGCGGTGCTGATTCTTACGCGGGCGATTCGGGGCCTTTTGAAGATTCCCCATACGCCGGAAACCTGGGGCCAGCTGAGTCTTCCAAACGGTACGCCCATCCCCCTGACGCATTGGGAGAATATCATTGGTCGGAACAAAACTGCGGATGTGCTTTTGACCTATCCCAGCATTTCCCGGCAGCACGCGGCCCTTTGCCGGGGCGAGACGGGTAACTGGACGCTGTATGATCTGGGCTCAAAGGGCGGAACGGAGCTAAACGGCGAGGCGGTGATAGCTTCCGCCCCGGTGAAGATGGGGGATACCATTACCCTGGGCGGTGTGCCGCTGATTTTCCTGCCCCAGACTCTGGGAGAACGGGAGGATCTGGAGCGCCGACGGCAGGCCGAGCGGCCCGCCACTGTCTGGCCGTCATTTTTGTGGCTGACGCTGTTTCAGGCCCTGGCCTGCCTCCAGTTGATTGTAGCGGAGGGAACGAAGGCGTCCATCACACTGCCGCTGACTTTTCTGGGCCTGACAGCGGTGATGTGGATTTATTATGCGACGCTGCGGGCGACGAAATGCGTGGGGTTCGAGATGGAGACCATCGCGTTTTTCCTGTCCACGCTGTCCCTCTCCATCACGGCGTCTTCCGCACCGCTGTCCCTGCCCAAGCAGTTTATCGCAGTGGTGCTGGGCCTGGGACTGTTTTTGCTCCTGGGACTGGCTCTGCGGGATCTGAGCCGGGTACAGAAGCTCCGCTGGCTCTCCGCCGCAGCTGCCATGGGGCTCCTGGGAATCACGCTGGTGCTGGGCAGCCGTGTGTTTGGGGCGAAAAACTGGATTATCTTGGGGCCGCTGTCCTTTCAGCCCTCTGAAATTGCGAAGATCTGCTATATCTTTGCCGGGTCCGCCACGCTGGAGCGCCTGTTCCGCAGACGGAACCTGACGCTGTTTATCATTCTTACCGGCGTTTGCATCGGATGCCTGGGCCTGATGAGCGACTTCGGCACCGCCGCCATCTTTTTTGTCACGTTTCTGGTCATTGCCTATCTCCGCTCCGGAGATTTTGCCACGCTGGGCCTGATCTGCGGCGCGGCGGTTTTTGGCGCGGGCATCATCGTGAAGTTTAAGCCGTATATTCTAGGCCGGTTCGCAACCTGGGGCCACGCATGGCAAAACGCCTCCGTGGGCGCGGCCTACCAGCAGACCCGGACCATGTCCGCCGCGGCCAGCGGCGGCCTCGTGGGCATGGGAGCCGGAAACGGCTGGCTCCATCGGGTTCCCGCGGGGGACACCGATCTGGTATTCGGTATGCTGTGCGAGGAGTGGGGCCTTGTGATCGCGGTGTTGGCCGTGGCGTCCATCGTGACGCTGGCGGTATTCGCTGTCCGGGCCTGCCGGGTGGGGCGGTCCAGTTTTTATATCATTGCCGCCTGCGCCGCCGGGTCGCTGCTGGTATTCCAGACCTGCCTGAACGTCTTCGGGTCCGTGGATATTCTGCCCCTTACAGGCGTGACGCTGCCTTTCGTTTCAAACGGTGGGTCCGCCATGATGTCGGCTTGGGGACTGCTGGCCTTTTTGAAAGCCACGGACACCCGGGAAAACGCCAGCTTTGCCATCCGACGCGGCCCGGGCCGAAGGCTGACGGAGGAGGCCCGCCGCCGGACGGAGCCGGTGCGGGAGGACGAATTCCGCAAAGAGGAGGGCTGCCATGAGGAAAATTGAGAAGCGGGCGTTCGTTTGCCTGGTTCTGGCGGGACTGCTGCTGTTGGGCATGACGTTCTTTGTGGGAGAGTTTCTTGTCAAGGGCGGAAGCTGGGCGTCCTCGGCGTTTAACCGGCATCTCTACAACAACGACGGCGTTTTGACCAGCGGCACGGTGCTGGACCGGGACGGAGATATCCTCAGCACCGTGGACGAAAACGGGAACCGCACCTATTACCAAAACGAGACAGTCCGCAAGGCCACGTTGCACGCCGTGGGCGATTTGCAGGGCAACATCGGCACCGGTGTGCTGAATGCGTTTGCCGACAAGCTGACGGGGTACGATCTTGTCAACGGCGCATTTTCGGCGCATCAGGGAAACACGATGTATCTGACCATAGACGCCCGGTACAATTACGAGGCGTATCAGGCTTTGAACGGCCATGCGGGGACGGTGGCGGTATACAATTACAAAACGGGAGAGATTCTATGCATGGTCTCTGCGCCCAGCTATGATCCGCTGAATGTCCCGTCGGATATTCTGGACAGCGACCGGTACAAGGGCGCATATTTGAACCGGTTCCTGTCCTCCACATTTACGCCGGGCTCTGTTTTCAAGACCGTGACGGCGGCGGCGGCCATTGAAAAACTGAAGGACTACGATACCCGCACCTGGACCTGTGAGGGCTCGGTGAAAATTGGGGACGACACCATTGTCTGCTCCGGAACCCACGGTGAGGAGACGTTTGAGCAGGCCCTGGCCAACTCCTGCAACGTGGCGTTTGCGGAGATGGCGGTGGAGCTGGGGGCGGACACGCTGGCATCCTATACGGACAAGGCGGGACTGACGGACAGCTATTCCGTCAGCGGCCTCCCCACCGCCAAGGGGACTTTCGATTTTGACGGAATTACCGAAGACCAGCTGGGCTGGGCCGGCGTGGGGCAGTTCCACGACGCGGTGAATCCCTGTGCCCTCATGGTCTATATGGGAGCCATCGGAAACGGCGGCAGCGCCGCGGTGCCGAAGCTGGTGTTGAAGACACGGGACACGCTGGGCCTGCCCACCTCGCTGAACCTGACCCACCACACCGGACGTCTCATCAGCGCAAAGACCGCTGAAATTCTTTCGGAGCTGATGGCCAACAACGTGACCGTGACCTACGGAACGGATCGCTTTCCCAATATGGATATCTGCGCCAAATCCGGAACGGCGGAGGTCGGCGGAGGCAAGAAGCCCAACGCCTGGTTTGCCGGTTTCCTGCGGGGGGACGACACACCCTATGCCTTTGTGGCGATGGTGGAAAACGGCGGCGGCGGCGCGTCCGTTGCCGGAACGGTGGCAGGCAAGGTGTTGAGCGTAATCGTCAACGGATATTCATAGTATCTCCGTTTTAAAAGCGTTGAGGATGATTTTAAAACGGAAATACATGGACGGGTCATGCACCAAGCGCAGAGCAGGAATGGTGCGGCCGGGTGATTTCCAACCAAAAGTTTTGAATTAAAAATCAGTATGGGGAAGCGCTGCGCTGCTCCGAAGATTTTAAAGACCGGGGAGACTGAAATGAAGGAAGATTTTACAAATAAAAAACGGCTAATGGATGCCGGGAGCATTGCCTCCGCCGCCGGTCTGGCGTTCTATTTTCTGGGACAGGGACTGAGTCTTCCGAGGCTCGTCACCGGAATCGTGACCGCGGCGGCAACGCTGCTGTCTTTGGGGACGCTGTTTTTGATGATCGCCTGCCGTCAGGATGGCGGAAAGGCTGTTGTCTCCGGCAACCGTCTGGTCGGACAGGGATCGCTGACGGTGCTGTTGGCGATGGCCTTGGTGGTTGTGCTGAAGGAAATCGGTTTGCTCCAGTAAGAAAGAATCGCCGCATGACGGCGATCAATACCGTAAAAAAGCCGCGGGGCAGATTTTTAATCTGCCCCGCGGCTTTTTGTACCCTTACCACACCAAGGTGGAGAAATAGTCTTCAACGGTTTCCGCACGGCGGATCAGCCCTGTGGAGCCGTCCTCCCGCAGAAGAAGCTCGGCGGAGCGGAGCTTGCCGTTGTAATTGTAGCCCATAGAGAAGCCGTGGGCGCCAGTATCGTGGATAACCAGCAGGTCGCCCCGGTCGATCTTGGGAAGCATCCGGTCAATGGCGAACTTGTCGTTGTTTTCGCACAGACCGCCCACAACGTCGTACTTGTGGTCGCAGGGGGCATCCTCCTTGCCGGAGACGCTGATATGGTGATAGGACCCGTACATGGCGGGGCGCATCAGGTTGCAGGCGCAGGCGTCCACGCCGATATATTCCTTATAAATATGCTTTTCGTGGACGGCCCGGGTAATCAAATGGCCGTATGGGGCCAGCATGAACCGGCCCAGCTCGGAACAAAGAGCCACGTCGCCCATCCCGGCGGGGACCAACACTTCTTCATAGACCTTTCGCACGCCCTCACCGATGGCGGAAATGTCGTTTTCCGGCGCGTCCGGAAGATAGGGAATGCCCACGCCGCCGGAGAGATCAATAAACGTGATGTGGCAGCCCGTCTCCTCTTTGAGCTCAACCGCCAGTTGAAACAGGACCTTGGCGAGAGCCGGAAAGTATTCGTTGGAAAGTGTGTTGGAGGCTAGAAACGCGTGGAGCCCGAACTCTCGGGCGCCCTTGGCACGCAGCAGCTTATAGGCCTCAGCGATCTGGGCGCGGGTCATGCCGTATTTCGCGTCGCCGGGGTTATCCATCACTTGAAATCCCTCCCGGGTCTCGCCCAGAGTAAACACGCCGCCGGGATTGTACCGGCAGCAAATCTTTTCGGGAATATGGCCGATGGACTGCTCCAGAAATTCCACATGGGTGATATCATCCAAATTGATAATGGCTCCCAGCTTATCCGCCAATCTGTATTCCTCAGCGGGGGTGTTGTTGGAGGAAAACATAATTTCCTCGCCCCGGATGCCGCATTTGTCGGACATCAGCAGCTCCGTCAAAGAGGAGCAGTCGCAGCTGCAGCCCTCCTCATGGAGGAGCTTTAGAATTGCAGGGGTAGGAGTGGCCTTCACGGCGAAATACTCCCGGAAGCCGCGGTTCCATGCGAAAGCGGCTTTCAGCTGCCGGGCGTTCTCCCGGATACCCCGTTCATCATAGATGTGGAAAGGCGTGGGGTATTGGGCCGTGATGGCGTCCAGCTGATCTTTTGTCACAAAGGGCTTTTTCATTGGGAAACCTCACAATTTTAATTCAAGTCCGTTCATTTTAAGAACGTTTCTATTTTAATGCGGCTATAACAGGAATGTCAAGGAAAAACGCGAAATATGACGAATCTGATAAATTTCTCTCTACATATCGTTTTATTCTATGAAAGATACGCTATACATCGAAATCAACGGTTGAAATTCTCATTTCGTGCGCCTACAATGAAAAGCGAAAAGTGCGGCCCCAAATGGGCGAAAGGAGCGGTCATATGGAAAAGATAACGGTCAACGCAGTGGGAGAGGCCTGCCCCATCCCTGTGGTCAAGGCGACAAAGGCCATGCAGGCCATGAAAGAGGCCGGAACGCTGGAAGTCTTGGTGGACAACGACGCTGCGGTCCAGAACCTGAGCCGCATGGCGGCGGGACACCACTTCTCCGCGAAGGCGGAGGAGCGGGAAAAAGGCGTCCGCGCCGTGGTGATTGACGTAACCGGCCCGGTGAGCCCCATCGAGCTGAACGCGGCGGACTATGTCTGCGATCTGCCCGCCTCCGGTGATTTTGTGGTGGCGGTGGACACCGACGCCATGGGCCGGGGCAGCGACGAGCTTGGGAAAACGCTGTTAAAGGGCTTTTTGTTTGCGGTGGGTCAGCTTCCCAGTCTTCCCAAAACCATTCTGTTTTATAACGGCGGCGCGCATCTGACCTGCAGCGGGTCCACCTCGCTGGAGGATCTGAAGAACTTGGCGGACAAGGGCGTGGAGATCCGCACCTGCGGCACCTGCTTGAATTTTTATGGGCTGACGGACAAATTGGCGGTTGGCAGTGTCACCAATATGTATGAGATCGTGGAGACGTTGGCCAAGGCCGGGAAAGTGGTCAAACCGTGATCTATCTGGATAACGCCGCCACTACACGGCCCAAGCCTCCTGTGGTGGGACAGGCCATCCTGACCGCGCTGGAGGGCTTTGGCAACAGCGGCAGGGGCGCCCACGACGAGGCTCTGACCGCTGCCCGGACGATTTACGACGCCCGGGAAAAGCTGGCCGCGCTGTTCGGCTGCGACAGGCCGGAACGGGTGTGCTTTGCCCAAAACTCTACGGAGGCGCTGAACGCGGCCATCACGGGTCTGTTCGGCCCCGGCGACCACGTGATCTCCACGGACCGCGAGCACAACTCCGTCCTCCGTCCGCTGTACCGCTTGCGGGCGCAGGGAGGGGAAGTGGATTTTGTCCCCGCTGACCGGCAGGGTCAGATCGATTATGCCAATTTTGAAAAACTGTTGAAGCCCAACACCAAGGGTGTGGTCTGTACCCACGCCTCCAACCTCACCGGTGACGTCACGGATATTGTCCGGGTGGGAGATTTCTGCCGCGCCCACGGGCTTGTGTTCGTTCTGGACGCATCCCAGACGGCAGGGGTGCTGCCCATTGACATGGCAGCTCAGGGTATTAGCGTGGTGTGCTTCACCGGGCACAAGAGTCTATACGGCCCGCAGGGGACCGGCGGACTGTGTGTGGGCGCGGACGTGGAGCTCCGGCCCTTTAAGGTGGGCGGCACCGGCGTGCAGAGCTTTTCGGAGACCCAGCCCATGGAGTATCCCACCCGCATGGAGGCCGGGACTCTAAACGGTCATGGCATCGCGGGACTGAATGCCGCGCTGGACTGGCTGAACGAGACGGGAGTGGACCGTGTCCGCGCCCACGACTGCTCTCTGGCACGCCGGTTTTATGAAAACGTAAAAAAGCTCCCCGAAGTGACGATATACGGCGATTTTTCGGCGGAGATCCGTGCACCTATTGTGACGCTGAATCTGGGGCAGAGGGACAGCGCGATGGTTTCCGACGAACTGGAGCGTCGGTTTCACATCGCCACCCGCCCCGGTGCGCATTGTGCGCCACGACTTCACCGAGCGCTTGGGACGGAAGAACAGGGTGCAGTGCGGTTTTCCTTTGGGTACTTCAACACGGAGGCGGAGACGGACGAGGCTGCCGCCGCCGTGAAAACGCTGGCGGAGGAGCTGTGATGGAGGAGACGGTCTGTATTGTGACGTTTCCCACCACCGCCGGGGCCATGGCCATGGAAAAGGCCTGCCGTGCGGAGGACCGGCCGGGGCGGCTGATCCCGGTGCCCCGCAGTGTCACCGCCGGGTGCGGTATGTGCTGGATGGCCCCGAAGGACAGCCGGGAGGTTCTGGAAGAACTGGTGGTCCGACGGAAAATTCAGATTGACGGCATATACGACATGGCCATGCCGCGATGAGAAGCTTGCGATAAGTTTAAGCTTCAGTGTATCTAGGAGCGCTTTTTATCGTCTGTGCGGACGCCGATAAGCGAACGCATTACGACTGCTCGCATTGCGGCCGCCGTGTCTTAAGCGCAGTAAAAGGAGCGAATATGGATATGGCAGGGAATTGCGGCGAGTGCGTCCATTTTGACTATGACGAGGAGACGGACGCCAACTTCTGCAACATGGACCTGGACGAGGACGAGATGGAGCGCTTTTTGCGTGCCGATGCCCGCGCCTGTCCGTTTTATCGCCGGGGCGGCGACTATGAGACCGCCCGACGGCAGTAAGCCAAAAGGTCATAAATCATCAGTCAGCCGGAGAGGTCCTGAGACCTCTCCGGCTGACTGCGTTTCAGGAGCGGGCCCGGGCGGACGTTTAGATTTGAAAGGGCATATACTGGCTCAAGGCCGGATAGGACCAGAAAAACCCGCACATCTTCGGTTCCGGGGAATCGCGGTCAGCAGTTCCCTGCGACAGAAGTAAGCACATTTACACAGCCAACGGCCGGTTCGCCATATTGAGCGCCAGGCCGGAAAAAATAAACTGTCGCGGCGGAAAAGAAGACCGGTGCGTTTCTATCGGACTGCCCGCTGCGGAATAAGGAGGACATTATGAATCAAGCCTATGCCGGCGGATTTGCCGCCGCTCAGTCCCACGCATCCAATGGGAGCGCTGCCGCTCCAAACGAAATACATAGCGGGCTGTCCACTCCGGCAGTCCAGAGCCGCCCGGCATCTATGCTTTTCTGTGAAACACCCACATGGCCCGCCGCTACGGCGCAGGCGCCCCTGCCGACACAGCAGAACACTGATCTTCCCCGGACTATTACGCTTCAACTGGTTCCGGAGACCCCTTCGAATGGTCAGGGGGCGTATGAGGGTTCCATAAAGGCGCTGCTGAACCGAAATGTCGGGCATTATATCGTGGCATGGTTTTTTATTGGTACGCAGGGCCCGGTGTCCTGGGAGGGATTTTTGCATTCCGTGGGCACCGACTACCTCATTATCTCTCAGCCGGATCTGGATCGGTATATCACTTGTGATTTGTATTCCCTGAAGTTCGTCGAGCTCCACATCAAAAGGGCGTGGTACCTGCCTGTGCGGGGGCCTGTCACAGAGATGGGACCCGTCCCTGGTAAAATTGTATGAAATTTTGCGGTTGTGCGGAAAGAGATGGTGTGTTAAAATCACCCTAAAATGCAAAAGGTATCTATACGAAAGAGAGGAACCTAAAATGGATTTTGTACAACTGGAAAAAGCTCGCTATTCCCTGCGAAAGTTTAGTGACCGCCCTGTGGAGCAGGAAAAGCTGGATCTGGTGCTGGAGGCTGCCCGCTGCGCCCCTACCGCCCACAACAAACAGCCCCAGCGCATTTTTGTCCTGAAAAGCGCGGAGGCGATGGAAAAGGCGGATGCCTGCTCTGCCTACCACTTCCATCCGCCGCTGATGCTGGTGGTGGCTTATGAGGCGGAAGAAGCCTGGGTCCGGGATGGGTTCGACAACAAAAATCATGGTGAGATCGATGCTGCCATTGCGGTGACCCAAATGATGCTCCAGGCAGCGGAGCTGGGCCTTGGTACCACCTATGTGGGGAATTTCGACCCGCAGGCGCTGCTGACTCAGTTTCCGGAGATGGCGGGCTGCACCCCAATCGCCATGCTGCCCATCGGCTATCCGGCGGAGGGAGCCCATCCTGCCCGCCTCCACGAGGACCGAAAGCCTATGGAGGAGATCGTCACCGTCCTATAAAGTGAAGCATCCCCGCGGAGCGTTCCGCGGGGATGCCTTTTTAAATGCTTTTATCTGCGCCGTCCGTGGTATCCCCGGGAGTGGTGGGTGGGTTTCCCGTACCGGTAGCGCCGACGACCTAGGGTCAACTTCCAACCGACTCCCGCGACAATCAGAACGCCTATGACAACCAGCGCCACCTTTACGATCGTACGGCTGAAAAATTGCTGGACGTTGTACCAGAACGTCAGGAGCTTGGAGGCCGCCACATCGTTCAATGCCACCAGCGGCACGGAGGTGTATACCGTACCGTTGTGGGACAGCTCCACGGAACCCAGCTCCTGTCCGGCGGTGACGGGGGCGTTCACACTCTCCGGCAGAACCAGCTTTCGGTCAAGGTCCTCCGGCTTCACGTCGTTGGGTAGGACCAGATCCACCTCAGAGGCGGGGTGAACCGCCACACTATCGATCTTGCTGAGCGACACCGGTACATCCGCCAGCATATCCAAATCCGAGAGGACCTTTTGTGTGGAGAAGTTTGCAAAGCCCCACTGAAACAGGCGCTTCGTCTCGGAAAAGCTCTGTACATCCGCCACGCCGTCGGCTCCCACGACGCGCTCCGCGCCCAGTACCACGCTGATCAGGGTCCGGCTGCCCTGTGTGGCCGTGGAGACAAGGCAGTGTCCCGCCTCGCTGGTGGAGCCGGTTTTGATGCCGTGGGCATCGGAATAGAGATAGCCGTTAGCCCGCCAGTTGGAGAGCAGGTAGTTGGTGGTGTGGAGGCGGCGGGTATCGGAGAGGTTGGTGGCGGGGATCTCCGCCACGCCCATGTCGCAGATGGTCATGAATTCAGGATATTTCAGTGCTGCCGTCGTGATGAGGTACAAGTCCCACGCGGAGGTATAGTGCTGAGAGTCATGCAGACCGTTGGGATTGGCAAAGTGGGTGTCCTCGCAGCCAAGCTCTTTGGCCTTGGCGTTCATGGCGTCCACAAAAGCGCCCACACTGCCGCTGACCGCCTCGGCCAGCACGTCGCAGGCCTCGTTGGCGGAAACCACCAGCATGCACTTGAGAAAACTTTCCACAGACATGGTCTCGCCTACCTGAATGCCGGCGGAGCTGCCGTCGGAGGCAAGGCCGTTCAGCGCAGAGGCAGAGGCGGTGAGCTGCTGATCCAGCGTCAGCTTTCCCTGATCCACGGCCTCCAGCGTCAGCAGCGCGGTCATGATCTTCGTCAGACTGGCGGGATACAACTCATCATGCTCGTTCTTTCCATAAAGGATGGTGCCGGTGTCCTTGTCCACCAGCAGCGCGGCTTTGGCTTGGATGTTCGGGTCCGGTACCGGCGTGACCTCTCCGACCGCCGCCGCAGGGACAGCGGAAAAGCTCACCACTGTGAGCAGGAGCAAAAATGCAGATAAAAAGCGTTTGATTTTCATGACAATCTCCAATAACCTGTGGTATAATGACCGCAAGACGGTCATTACCCAATTTAGACATATATACCACAACGGCGCTCCGCGCCTGTGGTATAATAGCCACAGAACGGCTCTTATACAAATTAAATTACAAGCCATAACGGCGTTTCGCGCCTGCGTACAGCCGCAGGGCGGATTTGAGCTATCTTGGCCGCTTTGCCGACAAAGAGGCGACTGTATCCGGAAGAAGCGGCGGGGACGCGGTCACCATTCGACAGGAGGCCCGTTAATTCTGCATGCTGTTTTAGTATAACAAATTTTTCGGGGGAGTTCAACCGTGGAAAGACAAATCCGACCGACAAAAACGGAGAAAATTCTGCTAATTCTGACAGCGGCGTTTCTCTGCCTGATGCTGGTCCTGCTGTTTCATGTCCGGGCCGCAGGGACTGCGGGAAATTACGCGGTAGAGACGGAACGGGCCGCTGTGTCTTCGGAATTGATGCCGGATGTGACGCCGGTGGACATCAATACCGCCAGGGTGGAGGAGCTGACTACCCTGCCGGGTATCGGCGAGAAGCTCGCGGAGCGCATTGTGAAGTACCGGGAGGACAACGGAGACTTTGCCTCTGTGAATGATCTGGTGAACGTCAGTGGGATCGGCGAGGGAAAGCTGGATGCGCTGCGGGATTATGTGAGCGTTGGATAAAGGGAAAAGGAGAACGCGTTTTGAAGATTTTAGTAGTGGACGACGAGAAGCTTTTGGTCAAGGGCATGAAGTTTAATCTGGAGAACGAGGGCTATGAGGTGGAGTGCGCCTATGACGGAGCCGCCGCCGTGGAGCTGGCCCGGAGCAACCGCTTCGATCTCATTATTTTAGATGTGATGATGCCCGAGCTGGACGGGATTGAGGCGTGTATGCGCATTCGGGAGTTTTCCAACGTTCCCGTCATCATGCTGACGGCGAAGAGCGAAGACTCGGACAAGCTGATGGGCTTCGAGTCCGGGGCAGACGACTATCTGACGAAGCCGTTCAACATTCTGGAGCTGAAAGCCCGTGTCCGGGCGCTGTTGCGCCGGGCCGGCGGGACTCAGCGGGCCCGGGGCGCTATGCTCACAGCGGGAGACCTGACGCTGGATACGGAACAGCGGGTAGCCGTCCGGGACGGGGAAACTGTGGATCTGACGGCGAAGGAATATGACCTGGTCGAGCTTTTGATGCGCAATCCCCGGCGGGTCTACAGCCGGGAGAATCTGATGAACGTGGTCTGGGGGTATTCCTACGGCGGAGATTATCGGACGGTGGATGTCCACATCCGCCGTCTGCGGGAGAAACTGGAAAAAAATCCGGCGGAACCGGAGTATATCCTGACAAAGTGGGGAGTGGGCTACTATTTCAAAGGCTGAAGCAAAAGAGGAACCTCTGGTCCGAAACAGCTTGCAGCTGAAATTCGGGCTGAGCTACATTCTGCTCATTGCGGCGGTGCTGGTTCTGCTGAACACCTACCCACTGATCGTGTCGGAGGACCTGGTCTTTCGTTCCAAGGCCGCCACCATGGAGAACAGCGTGTCGGTGATGGTGTCGTCTCTGGCAAATTTGGAGAGCCTGACGGAGGAAAACGTCTCCGCCGCCATGACGCTGGTGGAGTCTACCGATATGAGCCGCATCCTGGTCACCGATGCGGCGGGGAAGGTTCTCTATGACACCCGGGAGACAGACGGCGCCGTGGGGGACTACGCACTGTATACCGAGGTGGTGCAGGCACTTTTGGGCAACGATGCGTTTACATGCAGCTACCGTAGCGGTGCGTTCCGGAGCCGGGCGGCCTCACCGGTGCTGTATCAAAACCGCATTATCGGCGCGGTATACGCCTATGAGTACGATGTGGGACAGGCAGCGCTGCTGCGGGGCTTCCAAAGCAATATCCGAAATTTGTCCATGATTGTCAGCGCCATGGTGCTGATGGTGTCCTTTGTGCTGTCCCGGGCTCTGACGGGGAAAATCAGCGAGCTGCTCTCAGCCATTCGGCAGGTGCGGGCGGGCGCATACAGCCATCGGGCCGTGGTCCGGGGTCATGACGAGATCGCACAAATCGGCTATGAGTTCAACCGCCTCACGGACCGTCTTCAGACCACGGAGGATGTCCGGCGGCGCTTTGTCTCCGACGCGTCTCATGAGCTGAAAACGCCGCTGGCGGCTATCCGCCTGCTGACAGACTCCATACTGCAGACGGAGGACATTGATCCTGCCACTGCACGGGAGTTCGTGGCGGATATTGGACAGGAGGCGGACCGCCTCAGCCGCATCAGCGAGGACCTGCTTCGCCTGACCCGGCTGGATAGCGGTGTGTCCGCGCCGCCGTCGGAGGTGGACATGGGGCCGGTGCTGGAGCAGGTGCTGCGGATGATGGATCTGGTGGCGGAAGAACGGCAGGTTGCGCTACACTGCGACGCGGCGGAGACCTGCCGGGTTCTTGCGACGAAGGATGAGCTCCATCAGGTCGTTTACAACTTGGTGGACAACGCAGTCAAGTACTCACACGACGGCGGGCAGGTATGGGTGTCATTGCGGCGGGAGAAGGGACAGGCTGTTCTGAAGGTAGCCGATGACGGCGTAGGTATTCCAGAAGAGGACCTGCCCCGCATTTTCCAGCGCTTTTACCGGGTGGATAAGGCCCGTTCCCGGGCCGCGGGCGGCACGGGTCTGGGACTTTCCATCGTGCAGGATACAGTGAGGAACCGAGGCGGCATTGTGGAGGCGGCCAACCGTCCGCTAGGCGGCGCGGAGTTTACTGTTTACTGGCCACTGGTGACGGAAGGAGGCGATGCGGAATGAGACTCCGTGCGCTTTTGACGCTGTGCGCCGTGGCGTTGCTGTCGGGCTGCGTTTATGCGACGCATCAGGCCCAGACGGCGGATGCGGATAATTATAACTTATATTACATGACTTCAAATCTGGAGAACTCCGCAGGAGGAGACGCCGTGGGTTCGGAGACTGTACTGCTGGAAGACCTTCAGAAGTTGGATACCCGGGCCGCCGCGGAAAAACTGGTGGGGACCCTGCTGGCCGGACCTCAGAGCGAGACGCTAAAAAGTCCCTTTCCCTCAGGCACGCAACTAATCTCCACGGCGCTGATCGACGGACATGTCACGGTGGATCTCTCGTATCCGTACAGTACGCTGTCCGGCGTTTCGCTAACGATTGCGGATTACTGCATCACGTTGACGCTGATGCAGCTTTCGGAGGTCTCTTCCGTCTCCGTCACAGTCAGGGGACAGGAACTGGCCTATCGGGATAAGCAGTATTTTACTGACACGGACGTGTTGCTCAGCAGCATGGAGGATGTAGTCAGCACCGTGCCCGTGAAACTGTGGTTTTTAAACGAAGCGGGCGTGCTGACCGGCGTGGAGGAACGCCTGGACCTTTATGAGGGAGATACACAACTCTCCGCTCTGGTGGACGCACTTGAGGCGGGACCGAAGGAGCGGGGGATGACATCCGCTCTGCCGGAGGGCTTTGCGGTTTTGACCACGCAGCTTAGCGATGGGGTATGCTATGTCAATCTATCCGCTGCGATTCTTCCTGCGCTGCCGGAGAACACAGATTTGCAGCCTGCGCTTGATGCGCTGGCGATGTCCCTGACCTCCTTGGACGAGGTGCAGCAGGTGCGGTATCTGGTGGACGGCGAACCGGCGGACAACTATGGTTCTGCTTCCATTGCAGAGACTTACCCACGGGAAAACTGAAGAAAGAGCATTCCCGGCGCAATCTTGCACCGGGAATGCTCTTCTCGTATGGACATATGCGAGGCCAGAAACCATCCAGCCTAGACGGCCGCTATAAGGAAAAAAGATGATAAATATCAAAAAAAGAAAAAAGAAGTCGAAAAGGGGTTGACAATTTTGGTTGAGGCTGGTATTCTAACAAAGCTGTCCGCGAGAGTGGACGGCGGAACT